>Ga0308168_1000005_pt1 | contig 733241 bp, 625 predicted proteins | sample PhyCR2_FD_202133 | JGI IMG/M metagenome (GOLD analysis project Ga0308168, IMG submission 202133) | Phyllosphere microbial communities from UC Gill Tract Community Farm, Albany, California, United States - DLSLRC.R2 | ecosystem: Host-associated > Plants > Phyllosphere > Unclassified | place... | reverse complement strand
GCTGGTGCTTGGCGGGATCGATTTCCCACAACTCCTTGATGCCGATGCCGTAGGTCTGCGGATCCTTGCCCTTGTTCAGTTCATATTTGGCCATCAGCTGGCGGCCCAGATTACCGCGCGAGCCTTCGGCAAAGAACGTGTACTTCGCATGCAGCTCCATGCCGAGCTGGAAGTCAGGGCCGGGCTCGCCATCGCGTTTTACCCCCATATTGCCAGTCGCGACGCCCTTGACCGAGCCATCCTCGTTGTACAGGATTTCGGCGGCAGGAAAGCCCGGGAAGATTTCCACGCCCAAGGCCTCGGCTTGCTGGCCCAGCCAACGCACCACGTTGGCCAGCGAAATCACGTAGTTACCGTGATTGGCCAGCGCCGGCGGGATGGCAAACGCTGGCGTGGCAAACGACTTGGTCTCGCTCAGGAACAGGACGCGGTCTTCGGTAACGGCCGTATTCAGCGGCGCACCTTTTTCTTTCCAGTCGGGGATTAGCTCATTAATAGCGCGCGGGTCCATCACGGCGCCGGACAGGATGTGCGCACCCAGCTCGCCGCCTTTTTCCAGCACGCAGACGGTGACTTCCTGGCCTTTATCAAGCGCCAGCTGTTTCAGCCGGATCGCCGCCGACAGCCCGGCAGGCCCGCCGCCGACAATCACGACGTCGTATTCCATCGCCTCACGCGGGCCGTATTGTTCGATCAGATTCATGCCATGGCCCCGCTGTCGCGTGCAAAATACAACCCGTGCAAATGCTCGAGGCTGACCTCGCTCGCCGCCTGCGACAGCACCACTTTACCGCTCTGCATCAGATAGACGTGGTCAGCCACGCCCACCGCGCGGTGCGTGTTCTGCTCGACCAGGATCATCGTGCGGCCATCGTCCTTGAGGCGCTTGAGGATCGCGAACAGTTCGTTGACCATCACGGGCGCGAGGCCCAGCGACGGCTCATCGATGATCAGGACCTTCGGGTCGCTCATCAGGCCGCGCGCCATGGCCAGCATCTGCGCCTCGCCACCCGAGAGCGAACCGGCCATCTGGCGGCGCCGCTCGCGCAGGCGCGGGAACATCTCGAACGAACGCTCCAGATTGCGCGCAGCATGTGCGCGGTGCTGCGGTGCAAACGCGCCCATCATCAGGTTTTCCTCGACCGTCATGTCGCGAAACACCATGCGGCCTTCGGGAATCATCGCCATTGACACCTTGTGCATGTCCCAGGTCGGGGTGCCGTTGAGCGGTTTGCCGTCGAGCGTGATCGTGCCTTGCGACACCGGGATCAAGCCCATCATGGCGCGCAGCAGCGTGGTCTTGCCGGCGCCGTTCTGGCCGATGATCGTGGTCAGCTTGCCCGGTGCGATGCTGAGCGATAAATCCCACAGCACATTGATCGCGCCATAACCGGCGCGGACGTTCTGAATCTCAAGCATGGTCGACCTCGCCTCCGGTATAGCTCTTGATGACGGCCGGGTTGTTGAAGACCTCGGCCGGCGTGCCTTCGGCGATCATGCCGCCGAAGTTCAGCACCGCCACCCGCTGGCACAGATTGCTGATGGTGTCGATGTCATGCTCGATGATCAGGATGCCGACCGAGAACTTGGCGTGCAGGTCCTTGAGCATGTTCATGAAGTTGCGCTTGCCGCTGGTTTCCAGGCCGGCCAGCACTTCGTCGAGGAGCAGCAGTTTGGGGTTGGTGGAGAGCGCCTTGGCCACCTCAAGCGCCTTCAGCTCGGTCAGCGCCAGGCCGCTCGATGCGTCACGCCCAGCCTTGGCGGCCAGGTTGGTGAAGTCCAGGATCTCGTCGATGCGGCGCTTGTCGACCGAGCCCGTGCCAAAGCGCTGCGCCACTTCCAGGTTCTGGCGTACCGTCAGCTCGTGCATCGGTTGCGGGATCTGGAAGGTGCGCCCGATGCCCATGCGCGCACGTTGGTACATCGGTGCCTTCAGCACGTCGGCGCCATTGAACAGGATGCGGCCCGTGGTCGGGCGCACCAGCCCCGAAATCGCATTGAACAATGTGGTCTTGCCGGCGCCGTTCGCGCCAACCAGACCGACCAGGTCCCCCGTGCCGACTGCCAGCGTGACATCGTTGACCGCCGTGAGGCCGCCGAAGCGGACGGTGACGTTTTCAAGTTGCAGCATGTTTTTTCCTTAGCGCCCTGCGGATCATGCCCAGCAGGCCATCCGGGCTGGCAATGATCATCACGACCAACACGACGCCGAGAACCAGCTGGTGTCCGGTCGGCATGAAGTTCTTGATGAATAACTGGTCGACCAGATACACCACGACGGCGCCGATCAGGGGACCCGTGATCGTGCGGTAGCCGCCGAAGATCGCCGCGACGATCGGGATCGTTACCCACACCGCGCTGAAGGCGTAATCCGGTTCGAGGAAGTTGATGTAGTGCGCATTGAAAGCGCCCACGGCGCCGCACATGAAGGCCGACACCAGCAGCATCAGGCCCTTGAGCAGCGTGTTGTTCACGCCCACCACGCGTGTCGCATCCTCGCTGTCGTGCATGGCGCGCAGGGCCAGGCCGTGCGGGCTGCGGCGGATGACGTCATAGGCCCAGGCAAACAGCAGCACCATCGTCAGGATCACGAGGTAATTGCCGGTGTGGCTGCCGAAATTGTAATCGAACACGGTCGGCAGGGCCGGGATCCTGGCAATGCCGCCGGCGCCGTTCGTGACCGAGGTCCATTCAGTGGCCACGATGCGGAAGATGTGCGCATACGCCAGGATCGCCAGCGCAAAGTAGGGACCGCGCAGGCGCAGCACGGGCAGCATCAGAACCGCCGACAGCACCGCACCGACGCCGCCGAGCATGAGGCCGATGAAGACCGGCACGTTGTACTGCATCGTCAGCACGGCCGACGTGTAGGCGCCCACGCCAAAGAACGCTGCATGGCCGAAGCTGACCATGCCGCCCAGGTTGCCCAGCAGCGCCCACGACAGCGCGACGCCGCCGATGATCAGCGAGGCGATCACCAGGCTCATGACATAGCTGTTGCCGCCCAGCGCGAATGGCACCACGAGATACGTCGCCACCAGCGTGGCGATCAGGAGTTTATTGAGTTTCATCCGCGCCTCCGTGCCACACCAAACAGGCCATTGGGCATCACGAACAGCACCACCAGGAACAGGCCCATGCCGGCCAGCTCTTGCAGCGCCGAACTGGCCAGCGTGATCGTCAGGGATTCGGCCACGCCCAGCAGGATTGCGCCGATCAGCACGCCGGGGATGGAGCCGAGGCCCGCCAGCACGGTGATGATGAAGGCTTTCACGGTCAGGACGCTGCCATAGCCCGGCGTCACGACGCCATAGCTGAACAGGGCGACGCCGGCGAAGGCGGCCAGGATGCCGGCCACGATGAACGACACCAGCTCGGTGCGGCCAGGGTTGATCCCCATCAGCTTGGCCGCGTCGCGGTTGCTCGACACGGCGCGCACGGCGCGGCCATACCAGCTGCGCGACAACCACCACCACAGCGCCACGATCAAAACGAGGCTGACGCCGAAGAACAGCACTTCGCTGCGCATGCTGTAGAGCTCGCCAACGATGAAAGCTTCCTGCATCCAGGTCGAGCTCGTGGTGCGCACGTCGGCGCTCCAGATCATCAGGACCAGGTTGGTGAGGATCACGCCGACACCGAAGGTCAGCGTCAGTGAATTGATTTCGCGGTGCACCGTCACCCGGCTGACCAGGAAATACAGCAGGCTCGAGGTGATGGTCACGATGATCACGGCGGCGGGAATCGCGGCCAGCGGATTCCAGCCGAGCTGCGATTCGACCGTGTAGGCGATGTACGCCGCCAGCAATACCAGTTCACCGTGCGCCAGGTTGATCACGTTCATGGCGCCGAACACGAGCGCCAGTCCCAGTGCAATCAGGGCGTAGGAGCCGCCCTGCAACAACCCGGAATACACGGCTTGTAGAATCAAGTCCGTCATTTCTGCATCCAATCGATTATTCACGCGGGCAGGGGGATCCTGCCCGTCTCGCTCATGCGCTTACAGGCTTACCAGGGCAGGCCCGGGTACACCGGCTTGGCGGTGGCCGATTCTTTCGGCCACACCAGTTCGACTTTCTTGCCCTGGTGCTGGCCCATGCGCTGCGTGAAGTTCGGGTTGTCGCCCCTGGCATCGAACTGCACCCGGCCGATCAGGGTCTGGCGATCGGTCTTGCGCATTTCGTCGATCACGCCGCCTTTTTTCAGCGTGCCCTTGTCGGCCGCGCGCGCGATCGCTTCGAACAGCAGCATCGACTGGACGTAGCCGAACTGGCCCAGGTAATCCGGGTCCTTGTTCAGCAGCGCCTTGTAGCCATCGGCAAAGCGCTTGCCTTCTTCGGTCGAGAACTGCACCGGGAATGGCAGCACGGCGGTGCCGTACACGTTCGGCATCAGGTCCGGGAAATCGGCGGCCATCTTCGGCGTTGCCAGCGACCACACGCCGGCCACGCCCTTGATGCTAGGCTTGAGCACCCGCGCGGCGCGCAGAATGCCGACGTAGTCGTTTTCGTAGCCGACCATGACGATGAATTCGGAGCGGTCGCGCAGCTTTACTTTGTTGATGATCGGCTTGAAGTCGGTGATCAACGGATCGAACGCGTGTGTGACGACTTTCACACCCTTGGCTTTCAGGGTTTTCTCGACGTCCGCGGCCAGGCCGTGGGTCGCATCCTTGGTCGAATAGATGATCGACACCGACTTGACACTCAGGTCGGTGAGCAGGCCGACGAGGGCCTTCTGGTAGCCCTGGGTGTTATTGATGCGGAAGAAATTCTTGCGCCCGGCATTGACTAGGCCATCGTCAACGCCGCCCGACGTCACGTAGGCCAGGCCCAGTTTGCCGGCGGCATCCGAGGCAGGGGAGATATTGTTGGATGCGTAACCGCCCGTGATGGCGACCACGTTCTGGCTGGCCAGCTTTTCCACTGCCGCCACGGCCTTGGCCGGCGCCGATTCGTCGTCGACGGTGATCAGTTTGATCGTGTGCTTGCCGTTGGTCTTGTTGAAGACCTCGGCCGCAACGCGGATGCCTTCCTGGGTGCCCAGGCCGACGCGGGCCAGCGGCCCGGTCAGCGGAATCTGCACGCCGACCAGAAATTCTTCGGCACTTGCCAGGTTGATGCTGCCGACGGTGCCCAGTGCCAAAATGGCGAGGACGATCTTGTTTGCCTTCATCATGTCTCCGTTATTTTTTAGTGAATGTAGGAATAGTCAAAAACGACGGCAAGCCGCGGGCCTCACCGCGTGCAGCGGCGTCGCTCCTTGATTGCCGGTACCACGGCACCGCTAGCCGATATGCCGGCCCATGCTGATTTCCACGTTGCGCACCAGTTGCACCAGGCGCGGACCGAGATCCTCGACCAGTTTTTCGTAGGGCAGCAAAAAGGCCGGGCCGCCGCAGTTGAATGCCATCGTCCGGGCGATATCCTGGTCGAGCAGCGGCACGCCCACTGCGCTGATGTTGGCGTCCCACAGGCCCGAGGACAGGACGAAGCCGCGGTCCTGGTAATCCTTGAAGCCCTGTTCGATGTCGGTCTTGATCTTGGGCCAGTTGGTGTCGGCCGTCAGGCGGATATGGTCCATCAAAAAATCGCGATCGGTTTGCGGCAGCCCGCACAGATACGCCTTGCCCATGGCGGTGGTGGCCAGCGGGATGCGCGAACCGGCATCGCGCCGCAGCGTGACCGCAGCGCTGCCGCGGCAGGCCTCGACATACACCATGTGCAGCCGGTCGCGAATGCCGATCGCCACGCTGCACTGGGCGTATTCGGCCAGCTCCTGCATCGCCGGCCGGGCCAGTTTGCGTACGTCGAGGTTGGCGAGCAGTGTGTAGCCGAGCGCCAGCACCGGGGCGCCGAGCTGGTAACGGCCCTGGTCGGCCGAATACGTGAGGTAGCCGAGTTTGGTCAGCGTGTAGGTCAGGCGTGAAATCGTCGGCTTGGGCATGCCGGTGCGCTTGGCCATCTCGCTATTGGTGAGGTATGCCTCGCCAGGACGGAAGCAGCGCAGGATTTCCAGGCCACGCGCCAGGGCCGTGACGAACTGGCGGTCCTTGCTGTTGTCTTCATCGGGTGCGTCGTCCTGCGGCGCTTGTGGTAACCCTTCCGGTAGCGCTTGCGCGGTGGCAGGTGTCGCCAGCAAAGCGTCTTCCAGTGACTGGATCGAGTCCATTCTTGTCTCCTATGCCCGGCATCTCCGGCTGGGCTTGAGTCGGATATTCACATACCGAAAACGCGGGTGTCAACAGTTTTTGTGAAATGGTCGTTCGCAGAGCGAAACACCTAGTACGGGTAATTACGCTAAATCGATGCATTTCGCACAGCGAATCACCGAATCTTCCGGTTTTTCCCGCAAAAGCGGCACCGCGAAGTCGTTTACATTTTCGCGAAAAATCGGTTATCGTTGATCGCAACAAGAAATGCAAAACGCGGTTTCGCACAGCGAACCGATGTGGCATCCGACATAAAATCAAGGAGACAGCTCATGCACACCGGCGCAACTGGCCCGGTCGCTCGTGCCATGCACGGCGACATTCTTGTCGTCACCATCGACAATCCTCCCGTCAATGCGCTCGGCGTCGACGTCCGGCGCGGCCTGACCGCGGCGATCGACGCGGCCGGGGCCGACGTTGCGGTCAAGGCCGTGCTGATCGTCGGCAGCGGCAAGACCTTCATCGGCGGCGCCGATATCCGCGAGTTCGGCAAGCCACCGATGGCGCCGTTCCTGCCTGACGTCTGCAACGGCATTGAAGCCTGCAGCAAACCGGTGATCGCCGTCATCCACGGCGCTGCACTGGGCGGCGGACTCGAGATCGCACTGGCGGCGCACTACCGTTTGGCGCTGCCGGCAGCAAAACTGGGTTTGCCCGAAGTGGCACTTGGCCTGCTGCCGGGCGCTGGCGGCACCCAACGCACACCGCGCCTGATCGGCGCCGCGGCAGCGCTCGACCTGATGCTGAGCGGTCGCCACGTGGGCGCGGCCGAAGCGGCAAAACTGGGCCTGGTCGACCGCGTGGTGGATGGCGCCGACCCACTCGCAGTCGGCCTGGCGTATGCGCAGGAGCTGGTGCAGGGCGGGGCGCCGGTGCGGCGCACCCGTGACGCCGCGCAGCTTGCCGATACGGGAGCCCAGCGCGCCGCGATCGACAGCGCACGCGCCGAGACGGCCAAAAAATCACGCGGTCTGTTCTCGCCCCTGAAAATCGTCGACGCCGTGCAGGGCGCGCTCGAACTGCCGTTTGAAGACGGCCAGGCGCTCGAGCGCAAGCTGTTCCTCGAATGCCTCGACAGCCCGCAGCGCGCCGGCTTGGTACACGCCTTCTTCGCCGAGCGCGAAACCGCCAGGGCGCCGGAGACGCGCAATGCCAAACCACGCCCGATCAGTAGCATCGGTGTCGTCGGCGGCGGCACGATGGGCGCCGGCATCGCCGTTGCCGTCCTCGATGCCGGCTTGCCGGTCACGATGATCGAGCGCGACGACGAGGCGCTGGCGCGCGGTCGCAAGCATGTCGAGAAGGTGTATGACGGCCTGATCGCCAAGGGTCGCATCACGCCGGACGCCAAAAACGCCACCATGGCGCGCTTCAATGGCAGTACGTCCTACGACGCGCTGGCCCAGGCCGATCTGGTGATCGAAGCCGTGTTCGAAGACATGGCCGTGAAACACGCCGTGTTTGCCGAACTCGATCGCGTCTGCAAACCCGGCGCGGTGCTGGCCACCAATACGTCCTACCTCGACATCGACGAAATCGCGGCGGCCATCTCGCGCCCGCAGGATGTCGTCGGCCTGCACTTCTTCTCGCCGGCGAACATCATGAAGCTGCTCGAGATCGTCGTGCCGGCCAAGGTGTCTGACGACGTGGTCGCCACCGCCTTCGACCTGGCAAAGAAGCTGCGCAAGGTGCCCGTGCGTGCCGGCGTGTGCGACGGTTTCATCGGCAACCGCATCCTCGCCGTGTATGGCCAGGCCGCGCACGCGATGATGGAAGACGGCGCCTCGCCCTACCAGATCGACAAGGCACTGCGCGACTTCGGTTACCCGATGGGCCCGTTCCAGGTCTCCGACCTGGCCGGCGGCGACATCGGCTGGGCCACCCGCAAGCGGCGCGCCCCCACGCGTGACCCGCGCGCACGTTACGTGCAGATTGCCGACCGTCTGTGCGAACGGGGCTGGTTCGGCCAGAAAACCGGGCGTGGCTACTACCTGTATCCGGACGGCGCCCGCATCGGGACGCCGGACCCCGAAGTCGAAGCCATCATCGATGCCGAACGGGCCCGCGCGGGTGCGCTGTCAGGTAAACCGCCACGCAGCTTCAGCGACGCCGAGATCGTGCGCCGCTACCTTGCTGCAATGATCAACGAGGGCGCCAACGTCGTGCACCAGAAGATCGCCCTGCGGCCACTCGATGTGGACGTGACGTTCGTGCACGGTTATGGCTTCCCGCGCTACCGCGGCGGCCCGATGCTCTATGCCGACACGGTCGGCCTGCCGACGATCCTGGCCGACATCCGCGAGTTTGCCAGGGAAGATCCGCTGTTCTGGCAGCCGTCGCCGCTGCTGGTCGAGCTGGTCGACAAGGGCGCCAATTTCGCCAGCCTGAATCAATCCGCGTAGACCCTATCGTCATCAATTTGTCAGGAGACTCGCCATGCGCGAAGCTGTCATCGTTTCAACCGCCCGCACCCCGCTGACCAAGGCGCACCGCGGCGAATTCAACATCACCCCCGGCGCCCAGCTGGCCGCGTTTGCCGTGCGCGCCGCCGTCGAGCGCGCCGGCATCGATCCGGCCATGATCGAGGACGCGATTCTCGGTTGCGGCTACCCGGAAGGCACCACCGGCCGTAACGTCGCGCGCCAGAGCGTGATCCGCGCCGGCCTGCCGATCACGATCGCCGGCACGACTGTGAACCGCTTCTGCGCCTCGGGCCTGCAGGCGATCGCCATCGGCGCCGGCCGCATCATCGTCGATGGCGCACCGGCCATCATCGCCGGCGGCGTGGAAAGCATCTCGCACATCCGCAGCCGCGACAGCGGCGACTCGGGCATCGACCCGTGGATTCTCGAACACAAGCCGGACCTGTATCTGCCGATGATCGACACTGCCGACATCGTTGCCGCGCGCTACAACATCAGCCGCGAAGCGCAGGACCGCTTCTCGTTCGAGTCCCAGCGCAAGACCGAGGCGGCGCAGCTGGCTGGCCGCTACAACGACGAGATCGTCGCCTGCACCACGACCATGGCCGTCACCGACAAGGAGACGAAGGAAGTCAGCCAGCGCGAAGTCACGATCGCCGAAGACACCTGCAACCGGCGCGGCACAACGTATGAAGGCCTGGCCAAGCTGGCGCCGGTCATGGGCGAGGGCAAATTCGTCACCGCCGGCAATGCGTCGCAGCTGTCCGATGGCGCATCGGCCTGCGTGATGATGGAAGCAAAAGAAGCAGAGCGCCTGGGCTTGACCCCGCTGGGCGCCTTCCGTGGCATGGCGGTGGCCGGCTGCGAGCCGGATGAAATGGGCATCGGCCCCGTGTTCGCGGTGCCCAAGCTCTTGAAGCGCTTTGGCCTGACGGTGGACGACATCGACTTGTGGGAACTGAACGAAGCGTTTGCGTCGCAAGCGATCTACTGCCAGCAGCAACTCGGCATTCCCGACGAGCGCCTGAACGTCGACGGTGGCGCGATTTCGATCGGCCACCCGTTCGGCATGACGGGTGCGCGCCTGGCCGGCCACATTCTGATTGAAGGCCGGCGCCGCGGCGCGAAGTACGCCGTGGTCACGATGTGCATCGCCGGCGGCATGGGCGCTGCGGGCCTGTTCGAGATTTTCTAAAGGATCATCATGGATTTACATTTCACCCCTGAGCAAGAGCGCTTTCGCGACGAGGTACGGGCATTCCTGGCCGAGAAGCTGCCGCAGGATCTGTCGGACAAAGTCGCCAATGGCAAGCACCTGTCGAAGGCCGACATGGAGCGCTGGCACGCGATCCTGAATGAGCGCGGCTGGCTGGCCAATCACTGGCCGGAAGCATACGGCGGCCCGGGCTGGGACGCCATTGAAAAATTCATCTTCGAGACCGAGTGCGCGCTGGCCAATACGCCGCGCATCGTGCCGTTCGGCGTGAACATGCTGGGCCCGGTCCTGATCAAGTACGGCAACCAGACGCAGAAGGATTACTGGCTGCCGCGCATCCTGGATGGCTCGGACTGGTGGTGCCAGGGGTATTCGGAGCCGGGCGCCGGCTCGGACCTGGCGGCAGTCAAGTGCAGCGCCGTGCGCGGTGTGGACGCCGACGGCGAGCATTACATCGTCAATGGCCAGAAGACCTGGACCACGCTCGGCCAGCACGCCAACATGATTTTCTGCCTGGTGCGCACCGATGCGGGCGCCAAGAAGCAGGAGGGCATCAGCTTCCTGCTGATCGACATGGGGTCACCGGGTGTCGACGTTCGCCCGATCACGCTGCTCGATGGCGAGCGCGAAGTCAACGAAGTGTTCTTCACCGATGTGCGGGTGCCGGTGCAGAATCTGGTCGGCGAAGAACATCGCGGCTGGACCTGCGCCAAATACCTGCTGACGTACGAGCGCACGAATATCGCCGGGGTCGGCTTCTCGATGGCGGCGCTGGCTCGCCTGAAGCGTATCGCGCAGGAGCAGACGCGCGGCGGCAAGCCGCTCGCGGACGATCCGGGCTTTGCGCGCCGCCTGGCGCTTGTCGAAATCGACCTGGAAAACATGAAGACCACCAATCTGCGCGTGATCGCGGCGGTGGCTGGTGGCGGCGTGCCGGGCGCGGAGAGCTCGATGCTCAAGATTCGCGGCACCGAGATCCGCCAGGAGATCAATGCGCTGACGCGGCGCGCGATGGGCGTGTACGCGCGCCCGTTCACGCAGGACATGCTCGACGCGGCCAATGATGGCCCAAGTTTCGGCCCGGATTTTGCGGCCGCCGCCTCGGCGCAATACTTCAACAACCGCAAGCTGTCGATCTTCGGCGGCTCCAACGAGATCCAGAAAAACATCATCTCCAAGATGATCCTCGGACTGTAAGGGCAAGCGACATGAACTTCGAACATACAGAAGAACGGCGCATGCTGGCCGATAGCCTGAACCGCTTCATCGCCCAGCAATACCACATCGAAGCGCGGCACAAGATCGCCGCCTCGCCGGAAGGGTTTTCCAACGCCATGTGGCAGCAGTTCGCCGAACTGGGCGTGGTGGGCATGCTGCTGCGCGAAGAAGACGGCGGCTTTGGCGGGGCCGGATTCGACATCGCGGTCGTGTTCGAGGCGCTGGGCCGTGGCCTGGTGCTCGAGCCGCTGCTGGGCAGCGCCGTGCTGGCAGCCGAAGCCATCGCGGCAGCCGGCAGCGACGCGCAGAAAGAAGTGTTGGCCAGCATCGCCGATGCGTCAGTCATCGCCGCGTTTGCCCACGACGAACCGGGCGCGCATTACGAACTGGCGCGCGTGGCGACCACTGCGCGCCGCGACGACGATGGCTGGGTGATCGACGGCGCCAAGGCCGTGGTGGCCAACGCGGAACAGGCTCAGTGGATCGTCGTGTCGGCGCGCACGTCAGGCGCGGTCGATGACGAAGCGGGTATCTCGCTGTTCCTGGTGCCAGCAGACGCGGCCGGCCTGTCGATGGTGGGCTCACCGACGATGGACGGCGGCCGTGTGGCCGAGCTGACCTTCAGCGGCGTGCGGGTCGGCGCCGACGCACTGCTCGGTGAGCCGGGGCAGGGTTTTGCGGCGCTCGAGCGCGCCGTGGGCCGCGGCGTGCTGGCCCTGTGCGCGGAAGCCCTCGGCGCGATGGAAGCGGCCAAGGAAGCAACGCTGGACTACCTGCGCACGCGCAAGCAGTTTGGGGTCGTGATCGGCAGCTTCCAGGCGCTGCAGCATCGCATGGCCGACCTGTTGCTGGAGATCGAGCAGGCCCGCTCGGCGGTGATCAATGCCGCGTCTGCCCTGGACGCCGACCGCATCACGCGCGAGCGCAGCCTGTCGGCCGCCAAGGCCAGTATCGGCCGTATCGGCACGCTGGTGGCGGAAGAATGCATCCAGCTGCACGGCGGCATCGGCATGACCTGGGAGCTGCCGATGGCGCACTACGCCAAGCGCCTGGTCATGATCGACCATCAGCTGGGCGACGAAGACCATCACCTGGCGCGCTATATCGCACTGGGGCGCCAGTCCACTGAAACCAGCGAGACCGCAGCCGCATGACCGCCCCCGGCCTCATGATGCGCACCGACGGCGCGGTGCGCATTCTCGTCAACAGCAATCCGGCGGCGAAGAATGCGATCACCCCGGCGCTGTACGACGCGCTGCCGGCCGCGCTTGAACAGGCGGCGCAGGACCCGGCCATCGGCGCCATCGTGCTGGTCGGCGATGGCGACTTTTTCTGCGCCGGTGGCGATTTGCGCCAGCTGGCCACGCGCCGCGCGCTGGCGCCGGATGAGCGACGCAAAAAGGTCGAACGCCTGCACGATCTGGTGCGCGCGCTGCGCGCCTGCCCGAAGCCGGTCATTGCCGCGGTCGAGGGTGGGGCGGCCGGCGCCGGCCTGTCCCTGGCGCTGGCGTGCGATATGGTGGTCGCGGCTGACGATGCTTTCTTTTCGATGGCGTATGTCAAGGTTGGCCTGAGCCCGGATGGCGGCGCGACGGCGTTTCTGGCGCGCTGCATGTCGCGCCAGTTGCTGACCGAGCTCTGCCTGCTGGGCGAGCGCCTGCCGGCCCCGCGCCTCTATGCGCTGGGCGCGGTCAACCGCCTGGCCGCGCCGGGGCAGGCACTGGCGGAGGCGCTGGCGCTGGCTGCTCGCGTGGCCGCCGGGCCAGTCAATGCCAATGGGCGCATCAAGGTGCTGTGCGAGAATGCCGGGGCCGCAAGCCTGGCCGACCAGCTCGACCTGGAAGCCGCGCTGATGGTGCAGTCGCAGGGCGACGACGAAGCGCAGGAAGGCATTGCTGCCTTCTTCGAGAAACGCGCGCCCGCTTTCGCGGCGCTGCGGGGCGCTGCAGCCACGGGTCGGCCACAAGAATGATGTTTGCCGGCTCCCTGTAGAGCAGCCGGGTATCTGGAGTGTTATGACTGACAAATCTGCTTTGCCTCTTTCCGGCGTGCGCGTGCTGGACTTCTCCCGTGTGCTGGCCGGGCCTTGGTGCGCGATGGTGCTGGGCGACCTGGGCGCCGAAGTGATCAAGGTGGAGCATCCCGAGCGCGGCGACGATACGCGCGACTGGGGCATGCGCATCGGCGCCACCGAAACCGCGTACTTCAACAGCGTCAACCGCAACAAGCGTTCGGTGTGCCTCGACCTGAAAACCCCCGAAGGCCAGACCATCGCGCGGGATCTGATCCGCAAGAGCGACATCGTGATCCAGAACTTCAAGTTCGGCGACATCGAGCGGCTGGGCCTGGGCTACGACCCCCTGAAAGAAGAGCAGCCAGGCCTGATCTACTGCTCGATCACCGGGTACGACCGCACCGGCCCGGAAGCCGCGCGGCCCGGCTACGACCTGGTGATCCAGGGCGAATCGGGCCTGATGGCGCTCAATGGTGAACCGACCCAGCCGCCGCTGAAATTCGGCGTTGCCGCGGTCGACATGATGACGGGGATGTATGCGGCGCAGGGCGTGCTGGCGGCGCTGTACGAGCGCGAAAAGACGGGCAAGGGCCGCCACATCGGCATGGCATTGTTCGACTGCGGCCTGATGATCACCGCCTACTACGGCCTGGAAGCGCTGCTGCGCGGGAACGATCCGCCGCGTTACGGCAATGCGCATCCATCGATCATGCCGTATGGCGTGTATGAGGCAAAGGATGGTCCACTGGTCGTTGCGGTGGGCAATAACAGCCAGTTCGTGCGCTTCTGCAACGACGTGATCGAGCGCCCCGACATCGCACTGGATGAGCGTTTCAAGACCAACCTGGCGCGCACGCAGCACCGCGACGAACTGATGCCCGAGATCAAACGCGAACTGGCGCAGCGCACACGCAGCGATCTGCTTGCGTGCATGAGCCTGGTGGGTATTCCGTGTGGCGAGGTTGCCGGGCTGCATGAGGCATTGACGTCGACCCGTGCGCAGCAGGGCGGTCTGGTCAAGGACATGCCGCATCCCGTCGTGGGCAGTGTTCCGGTATTGGCCTCGCCTTATCGCTTCGATGGCGAACGCCTGCCGGTTCGCAGCGCGCCGCCGTGTCTGGGTGAGGGGACGGATGACGTGCTGCACGAGTTGCTCGGCCTGTCGGCAGACACGCTGGCCGGCTTGCGGGAGCGCGGTGTCGTTTAACAACGTCAATACGTAGCGCTAATGCCTGTCGGTTTTGCATGGCGAAATGAACTGGATTAGAATGGAATTTGACAACCATTCTTATCCGGGGCTTTCCCATGCCAGTAAGCGACACCCTTCCTGATGATGTCCAGGCGCATGATGCGGCCGATGCGCCACGCGGCGCCGAAGAACGCTACTTCATCACGGCGCTGGCACGCGGTCTCGAGGTCCTGGCCTGCTTTCGCTCAGCCGACAAGGGACTGAGCAACCAGCAGATCGCCGAGCGCTGCGGCTTGCCCAAGTCCACCGTCACCCGCATTACCTACACGCTCACCACGCTCGGCTACCTGGCACAGGAGCCGGGCGGGCGTTATACGCTCGGCAGCGCCACGCTGGGCCTGGGCAGCGCGATGCTGGCCCGGCTCGATATCCGCCAGCTGGCGCGCCCGATGATGCAGGAGCTGGCCGAATTTTCCGGCACCACCGTGTCGATCGCGATGCGCGACCGGCTGTCGATGATTTATGTGGAAGTGTGCCGCAGCAGTGCGGCGCTGGCGCTGGCGCTGCAGGTCGGCTCGCGCATGCCGCTGGCGACATCGGCGATCGGCCGCGCCTACCTCGCGCGGGCCGCCGAGAATGAGCGCCGGGATATCCTGAGCCGCTCGCTGGAGCTGGACGAAACCGCGTTCGAGGCCATGCGCACGGGTCTGGCCAAGGGCTTGAGCGACTACGAGACGTATGGCTGCACGACCTCGTTCGGCGACTGGCAGAAGGACGTCAACGGGATCGCAGTCGGCTTCATGCCGATCGGCGGCAACCAGATCATGTCGATCAATTGCGGCGGCCCCTCGTCGAGCGTATCGACCGCCTTCCTGCTCGATGAAGTGCGCCCGCGCCTGATCGAAGTGGCCCGGCGCCTCGAGTCGTAATCAGGCGGCGCTCAGTACCCGGCCGTCAGCTGGTCGGGGTTCAACGCGTTCATCACGGCAAACACGCCGCTGGCGCGCAGGATGCGGCGCGCGCCGACCTGCAGGAAGCAGTTGGCGAACGCCATCCGCTTGCCCATTTTCTGCACCTCGACATGCGCTTCGACCCAGTCGCCGGGCCGGGCCGCGTCGATGAAATCGGTGCTCAGGTTGACGGTCACGAATGACTGGCGCCCGTCGCAATACAGCGTCAAGCCAAGACCGAGCGATGAATCGGCCAGACTGGCCAGCATCCCTCCATGGGCGATGCCGCGCATATTCGTGTGCTTGTCCTCGATGCGCATCGCGAACACGATTTCACCTTCGCGCTCGGCCTCAACCTTGCGGCAATACAGCTCGCCCAGATTGGCCATATACGGGCCGCCGCGGTTGAGGCGTTCAAAGCCGGGCGGGGCGGAAGGTGATACGGCATGCGCGTCGTCGTGTGTCGTCATCAGAACATGTGCATGATGCCCATCGTGAACCGGTTGGCCGAGTCGCTGCCGACCGCCACGAAGTTCTGGGCCAGGTTGATCTGGTCAGTCTGGACGATGCTGTCGGTCGCCGCGTGGCCCACCGAGACGTAGCCGGTCGTGCGCTTGCTCATCAGGTAGCGGCCGATCAGGATGAATTGCTGTGCATCGTCCTTCAGGTCGCCCGAGCGCTTGACCTGATAGGCCGCCGCCGTGACCAGGAAGGCCGGCGCCACCGGCACATCGGCGCCGACGCCGAGCACCGCGATCTTGCGGCCGGTGCTGCGCAGCTCGTTCCACGAGTAGGTCGACTTGAGCGTCACCGCCGGGAAGGCGTACTTGACGCCATACGCGTGCGACGTGAGCAGATCGGTGTCGGTGATGTTCTTCATGCGCGCGTAGGCGCCGGCAACGGCCAGCTTGCCGGTGTTGTAGAGCAGCGCGCCGCCCTGGTACGAGCTTTTCTGCGCATTGCCCGCCTGCTCGCCGAATGCGCGCATCAGGGCGAAACTCAAGCCTTTGAAGACGGGTGAGGTGTACTTGACCGAGTTGTTCTGGCGCAGGGCCGTGCCGCCATTGTTCGCGCCGTAGGGCGCATACACGGCGGCGTTGTTCATCGCCGAGAACAGCACGTTCGGGCTGCTGGAAGCAAAGCCCAGGCCCAGCGGATCGGCCATGCCGACCGACATGATGCCGACGATATTCTGGCGGCCGATGTCGATCGCGCCGTAGTTGGTGACGATGCCGACCGTGGCTTCGCGGTCGAACAGGCTCGTGCTGGACGGTGTGCCAAACGGGACGCCGGCGCCGCCCGTGTCATTGAGCAGCGTGCCCTCCAGGCCGAAGCGCGCCTTCATGCCGCCGCCCAGATCTTCCTGGCCCTTGATGCCCCAGCGCGACACCTGCATCTGGCCGGTGTCTACCTTGGTCTGGTCGCCTTGCGGGCCGTCGTTGGTCAGGCGGGTCAGGCCGGCATCGATGATGCCGTACAGGGTAATGGCCGATTGCGCGGACGCGCTTGGTGCAGCTGACACGCAGGCGCATAGCGCCGCCATTGCGATGATGTGTTTCTTCACTCGGTCTGTCTCCATTATTGTGATGGTGCCGGGTCGTCGCTGGCCACAACGATGGCCGGCATCCGATCCATGAAGCGGGTTTCTCTTTGCGGAACCAGATCTTCAATAATGAAACTGTAGGTTTTTCAGTTTGACGGTGTCAACAGGTATTCGAGCTCAGGCCACGACTTCGCTAACTCGGGCAAGAAACGTGTCGAAACCGGTACACAAGGTTTTGAGAGGCGAACCAACCAGTTTGCCTGGCGAAATTCGATACGCTAGTTGCGCTGTAGAATCCTGAATGTGAACAAGCCGCGACACCGGTTGCCCGGGTCGCGGCTTGCGCATGACAGAACTGCTGGTCGAACTAATTCGTGCGAATTACTTCGAAGCGTCCTGCATTTTTTCGCCAGCGCGCTCGACGCTGCGGCCAGCAGCGGCGGTGGCGTTGCTGGTCGCTTCTTTAGCGGCAGCAGCAGCTTCGCGGCTTTCCTGACGCACTTCTGCGCCAGCAGCATCGATACGTGCGCCGGCGCGGTCAGTTGCGGCATCGATACGCTGACCAGCAGCGTCCATATTGGCTTCAGCCTTGTCAGCGGCAACTTCCATCTTGTCGCCAGCGCGTTCAGCAGCTGCATCGACCGAAGCAGCGGCTTCTTTCGATTCTTCGGCAACCTTGGCGCCTGCGTTGTCGACGGCAGCGCCGGCTTCTTGTGCAGGGCCCATATTGTCGTTCTTGTTGCAACCGGCCAGCATCGCGACGCTCAGCATCAGGGCGGAAATGGTAATCGTGGTTTTCATGGGGTGCTCCTTAAAATTAAATGTTGTCATTCAGCTTACACCAGCTGCCAATTTTTTGACTCACGCCCCGACCGCAATCGTGCGCGACAGAAGCATTAAAACATTTCCAGAATTCATCGGCTGTGCGCTAGATAACTTAACAACAATTGAGTTTTGCGTCCGGCCCAGGTGCCTGGTCCAAACGCGTCTCGAACAAGCCGCTGCCATCCCATCGCGCCAGCGGCGAGGCAGCGCGTGCCGCAATCGCTCTGCTGACGTACGCCGGCCCAAGTGACGCCAAAAAGCGCGGGAAGGCGCGGCAATAGGTTGACTGGATCCCGGCCAGGCGCGCCAGTAGCGCGTAGTCGATCACGGTGTCAGGCGGCATTGCGTCGATCACCTGCGCGACGCGCTCATGCCAGTCGTCCGACCACGCCGACAGCAATGGCCCCAGGTCGCGCACGGTGTCGCCAGCACGGATGGCGCCGCCTTGCACGACGCGCGCCAGCACGCCGCGCCGGGCGCCGATGCGCGCGGCGACATGCGCGCCATGCAGGTCAAGCCGGCCGCACGCTTCGCACGCGAACATCAGGCGCACTTGGGCTTCGTCGCCGATCTGCAGCACGGTGCCGGAGGGCATGGCGTCGATAGGGGTATCGAGCAGCAGGTTTTCGCGCAGCGCATACTGCGCAAGCCCGAGGTCGGCATAGGTCGCGCTGCTCGCCAGCAGCAGCTGGCGGGGCGATGCCGGGTCGCGATGGCGGTCGCCATCGATCCCCACGCCGGTTATCAGCGTGAGTCGATCGACCGCCTGCGGCGCGGCGCTGCCGGGCGGTCGGAGCGACAGGCTGGCCAGCTTCACCGGGCTACGCTTACTTCGACGATTGCAGCGCGGCTGCCGCAGCGCGGTACTTGGCGGCGTTGGGCACGGCCGTCCACGCCGGCTTGACCGGATCGTTGGCGATGTCCTGCAACGCCACGGCGATCATGCGGTTCACGCTGGCGAGGTTGTCGTAGTCGACCTTGTCCCAGGTGTCGTCCTTGCCGTGGTAATCCGGGAAGCCGAACGCCACGCACAGCGTGTGGGCCGGCACGCCGGCATCGGCCAGCGCCTGGTTATCGCTGCGCGCAAAATAACGGTCGCTATTGGTCGGGTGTTTCCAGAAGCGGATGCCGATCTGCTCGCCCGCGCGTTGCAGCGTCGTGCCGACCGTCGAATAGTCAAAACCGGTCATGGTGGCGGAGCGCAGTTGCGGGCCTTCGCTGTCGTCGGTGCGGCCAAGCTGCTCGAGGTTCAGGTTCATCACGGTGTCCTTCAGCGGGAACACGGGGTGCTTTGCGTAGTAGCGCGAGCCGAGCAGGCCCAGTTCTTCGCCGAACAGCGCGACGAACACGATGCTGCGGCGCGGCCGTTCCTTTTGCGCCGCCATGCTCGCGGCGATCTCGATCACCGAGACGGTGCCGCTGCCATCGTCGTTGGCGCCGTTGAAGATCTCGCCGTCGCGGATGCCCAGGTGGTCGTAGTGCGCGCTGAGCATCACATAGGTGCTTTTCAGGGCCGGGTCCGAACCGCGCAGCACGCCGATCACGTTGCGCAGCTTGGTCGGCGCGATCCCGGGTGCGACGATCTTCGCGGCGACGGTGGCGCCGCCCTGTTCGAGCGCGGTCGCGGCATCGGCTGCATGCACCAGCACGACCGGCGCGCCACCTTTCGCCACTGCCACGCTCGGGTCGATCAGCCAGCCGCCCTGCGTGCGCGCCTGACGGCGTTCACGGTCGATCAGCACGATCAGCGCCGGCTTGCTTTTCAGTTTGGCTTGCAGCGCGGCGCCTGCACCGGGGATCGCGGCAGCCGGCACGACCAGCACCTTGCCGTTGGCTTTATCCGGATCGTCCAGCGCGGCCTGCCAGGTCATGAAGACGGCAGGCGTGCGCGCCAGCGTGACCGGATCGACGAAGTTGGCCGATGCGCCCGTGCCGTCGAGGGTCATGGTCTTGCCGCCGGCCGTCACCGTCAAGGCGATGTCCTGCGGGCTGCGCTTGGCGTATTGCCAGTTCGCGGTCTGGAAGTAACCGTCGTCGCCCGCCGCCTCGAGGCCCGCGCGGCGGAACTGCGCCGCGATGTATTCGGCCGCCAGGTCAACGCCGCGCGACGGCGTGCCGCGCCCTTCGAGCAGGTCGGACGACAGGAACGACAGATGGCCACGCAGCGAGTCGGCCGAGATGCTGGAGGTCAGCGCATCGCGCCCTGACGTCTGCGGCCCCTGGGCCGAGGTGGCGCACCCGGTCAGGGCGAGGGCGATGGAAATGGACAGCGCGGAGGCAAGGTGACGCATGCGAGGACTTCCGTGGATTGATGAGGATGGCAATATGACATGGTGGGGCGAAGCGGGTCAACCGGGATATGTGCATCCACCCGGTGAGAGCGCCGTGCTGGCGCTTCCCGTTTCAGCCCACCCTGCGATCAGGCCTGCGCTGCGTACGGAGGGTAATCGATATAGCCCTTGGCATCGCCACCGTAGTAGGTGCTGCGGTCCGGCTCGGCCAGTGGCCAGCCGTTGCGCAGGCGCGCGACCAGGTCGGGGTTCGAGATGAACGGCTGGCCGAACGCGGCCAGGTCGATCACACCATCGTCGATCATCTTGTCGGCGCGCTCGCGCGTCATGCCGCCAGCCAGGATCAGTGCAGTTTCGGGCAGCGTGGGGCGGAAGGCGCGCAGCAAGTCCTGGATCTTGTCGGACACGGTCGGCCCGGACGCCTTGTCGCCCATGCCGTAGCCGGATTGGTCCATGATGTGGACATAGGCGATGCGGCGTTCGCCGAGCGCGGCGACCAGCGCCGTATAGGTGGCGTCGATGTCGTCGTACAGCGGCATGTCGAACAGGCGGCCGTAGGGCGACAGGCGGATGCCCACGCGTTCGCGACCAATGCGGGCGACGACAGCGTCGACGACTTCGAGTGCGAAGCGCAGGCGGTTGTCCATCGTGGCTGCGCCGTATTCGTCGTCGCGGTCATTGACCAGCGGGTTGAGGAACTGCTCCAGCAGATAGCCATTGGCGCCGTGGATCTCGACGCCGTCGAAACCGGCCTCGATGGCATTGGCAGAGGCGTTGGCAAAATCCTGCACCACGCGCGCCACCTCGTCGGTCGCAAGCTGGCGCGGCTGGGTGGTGGCCACCATGCCCGGCGTGCCATCATCCTTGACACCATAGGCCATGGCGCCTTGCGCGGTTTTCGCGCTGGCGCTGACCGGATCGATGCCATCGGTCTGGATGCTCGGGTGCGACACGCGGCCCACGTGCCAGAGCTGCGCGAACATCTTCGCGCCAATGGCATGCACGGATTGGGTCGTCAGGCGCCAGCCGGCGATCTGCGCCGGCGTGTAGATGCCGGGATTGAACAGGTAACCCTGGCCTTCGCGCGAGATGGGCGTGCCTTCGCTAACGATCAGGCCAGCGGTGGCGCGCTGGGTGTAATACAGCGCGACGGTTTCAGTGGCGACGTCGTCCGGCGCACGGGCCCGGGTCAGGGGCGCCATCACGACGCGGTTGACGAGAGGGAGAGAAGCGAGCTTGAATGGCGAGAATAACTGGTGCATGGCGTCCTTGTAGCGTTGTGAATGGATGCGGCCAGCATAAATGAATTCGGAGAATTTAATGATGGGCACGCTAGCGAATCGGGCCATCGCGCTCTTCGGGGCCGGGTTCACTCCCGCCTTTTGCCAATTCATCGCACCGTCCCTTGCCGCTGGCACGCCGGCTCGGCACAATGGATTGTCCCTGTCCTTATTACCGTGATTTTCTGAAGCGAGTCCACATGGCCAGCATCTCCCCGCCGATTCACCAGCAACGACGTGCGCGCCTGCGGCGCGTACTGACCGATTTTCCGCTGTCGATCGGCATCAGCGCGCTGCTGGCATGTTTCATCAGTCTGGTCACGGGACGCTTTCTCGAAAACATGCTGGTGTCAGTCCTGATCGGCATCGTGGCCTTCACGATCGTGTACGGCGGGCGGCTGCTGTTCATCAAGCGGCTGGTCTGGCGTCTGCGCGAATGGGCCATGTTCGCTGCGCTGGCGGTGCTGGCGGCGCCGGTTGCCCACTTCACCGGCCTGTACACGGCCGGGCTGTTGCTCGGCATTCGTACGCCCACGCTGGCGGAATATCCTTCCGCCGACCGCATCAGCATGATCGTCTTCACGTTCCTCGGCACCACACTGATGGTCGTGCTGATCCGGAACCGCGAACGCATGCGGCGTGCCCAGGAAGAGCAGGCCGAGGCGCACCTGCGCGCGCAGATCATCGAGCGCCAGGCGTTACAGGCGCAGCTGCGCCTGCTGCAGGCCCAGATCGAACCGCACATGCTGTTCAATACGCTGGCCAATCTGCAGGGACTGATCGCGCTCGACCCGGCGCGGGCCAGCGACATGCTCGACCAGCTGATCCAGTATCTGCGTGCCACGCTGAGCGTATCGCGCAGCGAGACCACGACGCTCGAGCAGGAGTTTGCCGCCATGGGGGCGTACCTGGGCCTGATGGGCGTGCGCATGGGAGAGCGGCTGCGCTACCGGCTCGAGCTGCCGCCGGCGCTGCGTAGTGCGCGCCTGCCCACAATGCTGTTGCAACCGCTGGTCGAGAATGCGATCGTGCACGGCGTGGAGCCGAAGATCGATGGCGGCGAGATCACCATCAGCGCGGCCATCGAAGGCGACAGCCTGGTGCTCGACGTCCGCGATACCGGTTTGGGTCTGGGTCCGGGTCTGGGCCAGGCGCCTGCGCGGCGTGGTGGTGGCGTCGGCGTGGCCACGTCGCGTGAACGGCTCGAGGCCCTGTATGGTGAGCGCGCATCGATGACCTTGAATCCAGCGCAGCCACAAGGTACGCTGGCCCGATTGACCCTGCCTCTGGAGTTCGACGAATGACCCGTGCGCTGATTGCCGAAGACGAACCGATCCTGGCCGCCACCCTGGCCAGGACCCTGCAAGGTCTGTGGCCCGGCCTCGACATCGTCGCGACCGCACCCAACGGCGTGGTCGCCGTGGAGCAGGCCCTGGCGCTGCGACCGGACGTGCTGTTCCTGGATATCCGCATGCCGGGCCAGAGTGGTCTGGAAGTGGCCGAAGAGCTGGCCGAGCGGTGGGACGGACCGGCGCCGTTTCCGCACATCGTGTTCGTTACCGCGTTTGATGACTACGCGGTGCAGGCGTTCGAGCACGCGGCGTTCGACTACGTGCTCAAGCCGGTCAGCAGCGCGCGGCTGGGCAAGACCGTCGAGCGCCTGCGTGGGGCGCTGGAGACGCGCACGGCGCTGGCGCCGGATGCACTGGGCCAGCTGCTCGGGCAATTGCAGGCGCTGGCGCCACGCGCCGCATCAAGCGAGCGCTTGACGACCATCCGGGCGGCGGTCGGCAACGCGGTGCGCATGATTCCGGTGCCAGACGTCGTCTACTTCCAGGCGATCGACAAGTATGTCAATGTGGTCACGGCGGATGCGGAAGCGCTGATCCGGGTGCCGCTGAAGGAATTGCTGCCGCAGCTCGACAGCGCGCAGTTTCGTCAGGTAAGCCGCAGCACGGTGGTCAATATGGGATGCGTGACCAGTGCGGTGCGGGATGATCTGGGCAAGGTGATGCTGACGCTGCGTGGCCGGCCGGAAAAGCCGCGTGTCAGTCCCGTGTATGCGCATTTGTTCAGGCAGATGTAGCGCATTCACCGAAGCAGAGCCGGCAGATTGGGTAAAATGCCCGCTTTCGTCAGATTAGCGAACACCATGGAACTCCGCGCCGCCGCGCTGCACGCACTGCTCGACGCCGACCCCGCCGCCAAAGCCAGGGCGGTCGCCGCGCTGTCTGCTGCGAGCAAGGCCGGCCAGGTCGCCATCGACACTCAGGCCGTCATGACGGCGCCGCCCGGCATCCCTGGCCGTCCGATGCGCCCTGAACTGGTGCCGCCGCTGCAGGTGGGCCGCCGCTCGATGGGCACGCCGGAAGGGCGTGCGATGCTGGTGCACGCGCTGGCGCACATTGAGTTCAATGCCGTCAATCTGGCGCTCGACGCCCTGTGGCGTTTCGATGGGATGCCCGAGCAGTATTATCGCGACTGGTTGCTGGTAGCAGATGAAGAGGCGCTGCACTTCACGATGCTGAGCGATCATCTGGGCACGCTCGGGTATGCGTACGGCGACTTCCCGGGCCACGACAGCCTGTGGGAGATGGTCGCCAAGACCAGTGACGACGTGCTGGCGCGCATGGCGCTGGTGCCGCGCACACTCGAAGCGCGGGGCCTGGACGCGATCCCGCCGCTGCGCAAGAAGATCGCGCAGGCGGGCGACCTGGCTGCGGCGCTGATCCTCGACCGCCTGCTGGTCGACGAAGTGGGACACGTTGAAATTGGCAACCGCTGGTACCTCGAGCTGTGCCTGGCGCGCGGCCTCGAGCCGATCGCCACCTACGACGAACTCACGGTGCGCTACAAAGCACCCGTGCTTAAAGGGCCATTTAATATCGAAGGGCGCCGCGCGGCCGGCTTTTCCGAGGCCGAGCTGGAACGCTATCGCTGACATGGACGATGCGGCGCCGGACAGCACCGGCTTTCTGCTGACGCGCCACTGGCGCGACACGCCTGCCGGCTGCGAAGTCGAGTTCTGGCTCGCGACCGACGCCGGTCCGCGCTGCGTGCGCATCCCGGTGCAGACCCCGGTCGCCTTCATTCCCGAAGCGCAGCGCGGCACTGTCGAAGAGCTGCTGCAGGATGAACGGGGCTGGGAATTGCGCCCGCTCGACCTGCTCGACTTCCAGCACCGGCCCGTCGCCGGCCTGTACTGCCGCAAATACCGCCAACTGATGCAGATCGAACGGCGCCTGCGCCAGCACGGCCTGGACGTGTTCGAGGCCGACGTGCGCCCGCCCGAGCGCTACCTGATGGAGCGTTTCATCAACGCGCCCGTCGTGTTTGCGGGTCAGCCGGTCGAGGGTAATCCGCACCTGCTGGTCGAAGGCGTGATGAAGCCCGCGCCCGGCTACCGGCCGACCATCCGCACCGTGTCGCTCGATATCGAGACCACGTTCCAGGGCGAGCTGCGCTCGATCGCGCTCGAGGGGTGCGGGCAGCGCCAGGTGTACATGCTGGGGCCACCGAATGGCGTCGATGGCCCGCGCGATTACGATCTTGAGTATTGCGCCACCAGGCGCGAGCTGCTCGACCGCATGGAAGCGTGGTTCGTGCAGCATGATCCGGATGCGATCATCGGCTGGAACGTGATCCAGTTCGACATGCGCGTGCTGCAGCGCCATGCCGAGGGCATGAAGCGTCCGCTGCGGCTGGGCCGCGACGGCAGCCCGATCGAGTGGCGCGAAGCTGGTGGCAAAGGTGGCGGCAACCGCGGCGGCCAGGAACACTACTTCATCTGCATCGCCGGTCGCCTCGTCATCGACGGCATCGACGCGCTGCATTCGGCCACCTGGACCTTCCCGTCGTTCAGTCTTGAAAACGTCTCGCGCACGCTGCTGGGCGTTGGCAAGGCGATCGACAATCCCCATGACCGCATGGCCGAAATCGACCGCATGTTCAACGAGGACAAGCCGGCGCTGGCCTATTACAACGTCATGGATTGCGAGCTGGTCACCCGCATCTTCGACAAAACCCGGCTGCTGGACTTCCTGCTCGAGCGGGCCAGCGTGACGGGACTGGCGGCCGATCGCAGCGGCGGTTCGGTGGCCGCGTTCGAGCACCTGTACATGCCGCTGCTCCACCGCCAGGGCCGGGTGGCGCCGAACATCGGCGACGTCGAGGGCGCCGACAGCCCGGGCGGCTTCGTGATGGATTCACGCTCGGGCCTGTACGACTCGGTCCTGGTGCTGGATTACAAAAGCCTGTACCCGTCGATCATCCGCACCTTCCTGATCGACCCGCTGGGCCTGATCGAAGGCCTGCGCGAGCCCGAAGAGACGACAGTGCCCGGCTACCGGGGCGGGCGCTTTTCGCGCACCCGGCACTGCCTGCCAAACATCGTCACGCAAGTCTGGGCAGGCAGGGAAGCGGCCAAGAAGGCGCAGAATGCGCCGCTGTCGCAAGCGCTCAAGATCATCATGAATGCCTTCTATGGCGTGCTCGGTACGACCGGCTGCCGCTTTTTCGACCCGCGCCTGGCGTCGTCGATCACGATGCGCGGCCACGACATCATGCACCGCACGCGCGCGCTGATCGAAGAGCAGGGCTACCAGGTGATCTACGGCGACACCGATTCGACCTTCGTCTGGCTGGGCAGAGCGCATACCGAAGACGATGCGCGCCGCATCGGGCGCACGCTGGTGGAGCACGTCAATGGCTGGTGGAAGACGCATCTGGCAGATGAACTGGGCATCGAGAGTGCGCTCGAACTGGAATACGACGTGCACTTCCGGCGCTTCCTGATGCCCACCGTGCGCGGTTCGGACGAGGGCAGCAAGAAGCGCTACGCCGGGCTGGCCACCACGCCTGAAGGCGGCGACGAGATGGTCTACAAGGGCCTCGAGACGGTGCGCAGCGACTGGACGCCGCTGGCGCAGCAGTTCCAGCAAGGCCTGTACGAACGGATCTTCAAGGGCGAGCCGTACGAGGACTTCGTGCGCGAGCTGGTGGCGCGGATGCTGCGTGGCGAGTGCGATGACGATCTGGTGTACCGCAAGCGCCTGCGGCGCGCGCTGGACGACTACGAACGCAACGTCCCGCCGCACGTGCGCGCCGCGCGCATGGCCGATGAACACCACCTGCGCAACGGCCGCCACGCGCTATACCGCAAGGGCGGCTGGATCCGCTACGTAATGACGCACGAGGGGCCCGAGCCGCTGGAGCTGCGCCGCTCGCCGATCGACTACGAGCATTACCTGACGCGCCAGCTCGAACCCATCGCCGACGCGATCCTGCCGTTTTTGGGCGACAGTTTCGCCAATCTCACCCGCCACATCACCAGTGGGCAGGGCGCATTGTTCTAGGCTGCGGCCCAGGCCTGGCGCAGGCAGCGGCGCGGCGCGGCAATGCTGCGGTACATGAGGTAGCGGCTGCCCGGGACCTTCAGCGCGCCGGCAAACAGCAGGTCGCGCCACAAGCCCTTGCCGTCAAACTGGAAGCATGGCGTGAGCGTCCGGCTCAGCGCCTGGTAGGCGCGTACGGTGCGCAGGCGGCTGGCCGAATAGCGCAGTGCTCCGGCGGTCGCGCCGTGTACATCGACGCAACGGGCCAGCACCAGCGCGTCCTGCACCGCCAGCGTCGTGCCCAGGCCCAGTTGTGGACTCATGGCGTGGCCGGCGTCGCCGACGATGCAGATCGGGCCGGCTGCCAGCCGTGACGGCCGCGCGTGGTGGTAGCGGGCAAACGCCAGCTGGCTGTGCGAATGGAGACGGTCCACGACCGGCTTCGATTCGGGCCAGAGCGCGAGCAGTTCCCGTTTCCAGTCGTCCAGCGGTGCGGCGCGCCAGGCGTCATAGCGGTCGCTGCGCAGACTCCAGAACAGCGACACGCGCAGCGCGCCATTCACACGCTCGGTCGGCATGATGCCGTACATGCGCTCGGTGCCGCCGTAGCGCTGCGCCAGCAGATGCGCATCGGGCCAGTCGTCCAGGTCGATCAGGGCCCACAGCGCGCCCCACGTGTACTGGTGCGAAGCCACCGCCAGGCCGGTGGCCGCGGGCAGCATCGACGAGGCGCCGTTGGCGATCACGACCAGGTCGAAGCGGTGCGACACGCTACCTGCATCGACGGTGCCAGCGCCGTTCTCGACGCCGATGGCGCCCACGGCGCAGCCGAAGTGCAGGCGCACGCCCAGCGCGTGAGATTCCCGTTCCAGCACGCCGCCCAGCGCCGATCGGCTGACGGCGCGCGCCTGCAAGCCGGTATAGGGAATGTCGACCAGGGTCCAGCCACGCTCGCACTGGCCGACGAGGCGATCGATCGGCAGGCTGATGGCGTTGAACGCTGCGCCCACGCCCAGTTCATCGAGCGCCGCCACGCCCTGCGGCTGAATCAGCACACCGGCGCCAAGCGTTGCCAGCGCCGGGTGTTTTTCAAACACGTCGACCGTGTGTCCGGCACGGGCGAAGGCAATTGCCGTGGCCAGGCCGGCAGTGCCGGCGCCGATGACGCCGATGTGCAGGCGCTTGGCAGGGGATGCAGCCATAGGTATCCTTGTGGAAATAGTTGCACAAGTATACCTCGCTGCCGGCAGAGCACGTTCGGCCCTGGAGGGCGCCGTCGTCGTCGGAGGCGCTGTACAACGTCAGCGGCAACGCCGATGGCTGCCGATATCGGACAGGCTGTCGACGCGGCCATCCACCGTGATGGCCTGCAGGCATTGTCGGGTGCGGCCATTCCACCAGATCGTGCCTTTGCCATCGCCGCCCGACTGGAAACCATCGACGCGGATGAACCCGCGCGACTCGAGGCTGTTCTCTGCGCCCGAAGCGCGGGCACCGTTCAGGTCGGACACGTCGACTGACGGCGCATAACCGCCGCCCCAGCGGTGATCGTCGCGGTAGGTCGAATTCTGGCCCCGTTGCCGGACCCCGCTTTCGTAGCCGGAACTGTACGCATCCCGCCGTGCATAGTTGTGATACGGCTGGTTGTAGATGCCATCGTTGTAACCGCGCTCGTAATCGGCTTCCTGCTCCCGGTCCGAGTAGTGCTGGCCATTGTCGTGGTGACCTGACTTGTGTGACGCCAGCGCTGCGATGAGCGCAATGGCGCCGACGGCGCCGATCGCGACTGCCGCATTGTTGTTGTCACTTTTCTGGTTGCAATCGCCGTTGGCCACGTCAGAGATTGCCGCAAACCGGCCATCGCTCGTCCTGACCATCACGCACTGCTTGCGCGAGGCATTCCACCAGTAGGTGAAGGAGGCGCTACCGGACTGGTGGCCGGTGATCGACACCCAGCCCCGCGATTCGAGTTCGCTCTCGCCACCTGCAGCGCGGGCGCCTACCAAGTCGCGCAGATCGTCGGCGCTGGCTGCAATGGACACCGCTGGCGTCAGGGCAGTGGCCAGTGCCACGCATGCCACGACAAGTTGCTGCATCGTTTTCGTCATCAGCGATCTCCCAGGAATCATCTGTCAAAGAAAGCCAGCGCATCGGGTGTGGTTCACCAGGTCCGGTTCACCAGATTTTTACCCGTTTTTCCGGCGCGAGATACAGCTTGTCGGCTGGCTTGATATGAAATGCCTTGTACCAGGCGTCGATATTGCGCACGATGCCATTGACCCGGAACTCGCCGGGACTGTGCGGGTCGGCCAGCGTGCGGCGCCGTGTTTCACCCTCGCTCGTGATGTTGCGCCACAGCTGTGCCCAGGCCAGGAAAAAGCGCTGGTCGCCGGTGTAGCCGTCAAGAATCGGTGCATTGCCACCCTGTTTCTCTTGCACGAAACTGCGGTAAGCCGCATAGGCAACCGACAGGCCACCAAGGTCGCCGATGTTCTCGCCAAGGTTCTGGCGGCCGTTGATCTTCAGGCCGGGAAGTACCTCGTACCCGTCGAACTGGACCACCAGGCCCTGCGTGCGCTTCTCGAATTCGCGGCGCGACCCTTTTGACCACCATTCGCGCAGCTTGCCGTCGCCGTCAGAGCGACTGCCCTGGTCGTCGAAACCGTGGCCGAATTCATGGCCGATGACGGCCGCGATCGAGCCGAAGTTCACCGCAGCGTCGGCGTTCGGATCGAAAAAGGGCGGCTGGAGTATCCCGGCAGGGAACGTGATGGAATTGGCCGATGGCGTGTAGCCCGCATTGATATCCTGGGGGCTGTAGGGGAACTCCCATTTGCGCGTTGGTTCATTCAGCTTTTGCAGGTCGTCGGCGCGCATCCAGTCGAACAGCCGGCGATAGTTTCCGACGAGGTCATCGGCGGCAATGCGGACGTTCGACCGGTCATGCCAGCGTTCGGGATAACCGATGTAGCGCGTGACCTTGTCGAGTTTGTCCAGCGCCGCGGCGCGGGTTGGCGCATCCATCCAGTCGAGCTTGCTGATCCGGTCGCGGTAGGTAGCGCGCAGATACGTCACCATCTCCTCGACCTGCGCGCGCTCCGCGGCCCCGAAATACCGGGCGACATAGATGCGGCCGATCTCTTCGCCCAGCGCCGACCCCACCGCCATGATGCTTTCGAGTTCGGCGGGGCGCCGCTGCGGCGTATCCTGCAGCCGCTTGCTGTGGAAGTCGAAATGCGCTTGTACCCAGGGTTCCGACAGCGAATCGGCCCAGGCATCGAGCGTCTTGAAGACGAGGAAAGTCTGGAGGTCGGCGGCCGGCGTGGCGGCAAACAGCCGGGCCAGGTCGCGCACTGCCGTATCGGTCATGACCTTGAACTTCGGCTGCTTGTTGTACTGCAGTTCTGCCAGATAGACATCCCAGGGGAAGCCCGGTGCGTATTTCTTCAGTTCGCCTGGCGTCATGACACGGTTCATCCGGACCACGTCACGGCGCTGCGCCACGGTCCAGTGCCGCCTGGCGATCGCGGTTTCCAGCGCCAGCACCTTGCTGGCGCGGGCATCGGCATCGGCAAATCCGGCGCGGCGAAAGCTCGCTGCGATGTAGTCGAGCAGGGCCTTGCGGTGCCCGATGTACGGCTCGGCCTCGGTCAGGTAGTAGTCGCGCGACGGCATGGTCAGGCCACCGACGCCGAGCGCCGCAATCTGCCGCGTCGGGACGGCCGCATCGGTCATGGGGCTGGCCGGGAAGACGCCGTCGATCCAGGGGGAGGCCATGATCCGGGCCAGTTCCCGCTTGTCGGTGGTCCCTGCGATGATCGAGAGCGTGCTGGCAATCGGCGTGATGCCCAGCGCGTCGCGGCGCGCCCGGTTGGCATGCGAGCGGTGGAAGTCGCCGATCAGCTGCTCGGGGCTGCCGGGCGCCCCCGTCGTTTCGCGCGCCTGTGCGACGATGCCGGCCACGCGTTGTTCGGTGGACAGATAGACTTCGACGAAGGAGTCGATGGCTGGCAGGCCGGGCGGCGCCGTGGCGGTTTTGAGCCACCCGGCATTCACATAGCGGTAGAAGTCGTCGCCTGGCCGCACCGTGGTGGACAGGCCGGCCGTGTCGACGCCCCATTGACCGATCGCCGCCTGTGCGGCGGGGGCGGCCAGCGCCCATGGCGCCATGCAGAACGTCAGCGTCAGGGCAAACAGAATACGGAGCACGTGTTTCATGTCGCTTCTCCCACATTGGTTGGCAGTCGCTGGCAGTGACTCATTGAAGCACAATGAGGCACGGTATGACAGCAGGCTCGCTTACCCGCCGCCGACGAACGCGTCCGGGACCCGATAGACTTCGATGGTGCCAATCCGGATGATCTGGAGGTCATCCTGGCGCAACACCTCAAGGCCGGCCGCAGCATCGCTGCCCGTTACCTGCCCGTTCGTGAAGAAAATGCGCCGGTGGCCCCCGTCGGGCGTGGTGAGCTCGATGGTCGTGGTGCCGCCCGCGCGGCGAATGACACCCGCCTTGCAGGGACCAAGCCTGCCGCCCGCCGACGTCGTGCAGGTGATGTCTGCTGTCGCGTGGTAGCGGGTGCCGGGAACGAGCGCGTCGCCAACGGACGGCGCGCTGGCGGCTGACATGGTGGCGGCTGACATGGCGGGGGCTGACGTGTCGCGAAGATCGATGCGCAGCGTGTAACGGGCGACCTCGTTGCGGCGCGCGGCATTGCGCATCAGATAAACGAGCACACGGTAAGATCCCTCGACCGGCACCGGCGCGGCGAAGTGATTGCCGCTTGATGAGCCCACGAACAATGCTTCGCCGGTGCTGTCCGGCGCAATGACGTTGATATACGCCGATGCATTGGTTGGCTTGAAATCCACCGTCAGCATTTGTCCTGCGCGCGCAGCGACCAGGTAGCCGTGGTCGGCATCCCCCTTGATCGCGCCGCTCAGGGTGACGGTGTGGCGGCCAGGGGCGAACACGACATTGGTCTGTTGCTGGGCTGCGGCGGGCGCTGCCAGCAGCAGGGTGATGGCGTACAGTGCGGCGAAAAGGGCATGCGACATGGGGCCTCCGGACACACGTGTCATGGGCGCAGCGGCACCGACACCAGCGTGATGCCGTCGACGGTTGCGATGACTTTGCCGCCGAGCTGCATCGCATCGCCTTGTGTCGGGCACCCGACGAGGAGGGCGGTGTGGTCAAGAAAGTCGATGGTGGCCGCGCTTTCACCGACGCGCCGACAGGGCGCACCGGCTGCGGGATACCCGTCGCCGAAGGGCGTCAACGTGTCTGGCCACGGTATGGGCCGTGCCGCCGGCCCGGCGACAGCTGCCGGTCGCTGGGCACATGAGGACAGCGTGAGCGTCGCGGCAAGTGCTGACACGGTGAATGTGCCATATAGATGCATGGGTTGTCCCTTCCACCAACGAGTTCGCTAATGGTGCTGCAATCGCCATCCCTGATCCGCTTCCAAACGATACTGGCGCTGTTCTAAATCTCCTGTCAATACTGCGTCATGCGGTGCGGGCAGTCTGCCAACCGGGTCCGGTTGCGCGGGATCGCAGGCGCGCTGACAGGGGGCGCATGCGCACAGGTTCGGGTGTATTCTTCGCAACATGGCCACCGGACGGCGAGCGACTGTATGGCAGTCCGGAACGGTAGGTGTGACAATTCGTGGTTTTTTTGCACCGACCGACGCTAAATCTGCGACGCTTTCGGTCTGTAATGACCCAAGGACCTGCAGCCCGTCTACAATGATTTCCGGACAGCATTACTTTTGACAGGATCAGCCATGAAATCGGTACAACAAGAAGTCGATGAGCGCAGCAATCTGACGGGAACCAACAAGTTCGAATTGCTGCTGTTCCGCCTCGGTGGCGACGCGCAGGGCAACCACAACGAACTGTTCGGGATCAACGTCTTCAAGATACGCGAGATCGTGGCGATGCCCGAAATCACCGCCGTCGCCGGCGCACCGCAGCACGTGCTGGGCGTGGTCAATCTGCGTGGCCACATCATCCAGGTGCTCGACCTGCCGGGCATCACCGGTGTCACGCCCAAGACGGGCCTGAACATCATGCTGGTGACCGAATTTGCGCGCACCACGCAGGCGTTTGCCGTCGAGAGCGTCGAAGAAATCGTGCGTCTCGACTGGAGCCAGGTCATGACGGCGGAGAACACCGCCGGCACCGGCATGGTCACCAGCATCGCCCGCCTGCCGGAAGCCGAGGGCCAGCCGGCCCGTCTGGCCCAGGTGCTCGACGTGGAAACCATCCTGCGCCGTCTGAACCCGGAGCAGGACCGCCAGGACCTGTCGCAGGCCGTGGGCAACAAGATCTCGATCAAGCCGGGCAGCGTCATCCTGGCGGCCGACGATTCGGTCGTCGCCCGAGCACTGATCGAACAGGGTCTGGACGCGATGGGCCTGCCGTTCATCATGACCAAGAGCGGCAAGGAAGCCTGGGACCAGCTGGGTTCGATCGCGGCCGCTGCCGAAGCCGAAGGCCGTACCGTGTACGACCGCGTCGCGATGGTGCTGACCGACCTCGAGATGCCGGAGATGGATGGCTTCACGCTGACCCGCAACATCAAGTCGAGCCAGCGCTTCGGCAACCTGCCGGTGGTGATCCATTCGTCGCTGTCGGGCACCACCAACGAGGAACACGTCAAGAACGTGCGCGCCGACGCCTACGTCGCCAAGTTCTCGGCCGAAGACCTGTCGCGCACACTGCGCAAGGTGCTGGGCGCGTAAGCCAGCTCAGGGGAAGGGATCACGCCGCGCAGGCCCGGTGCTATGATGCGGCCGTGATTTCCGACCTGTCCCAGTTACTGATCCTCGACAGCCTGCTGCGCGAGGGCAGCCTTACCCGCACCGCCGAACTGCTCGGCATGAGCCAGCCCACGGTCAGCCGCGCGCTGGCCCGCTTGCGGTCCCACTTCGACGACCCGCTGTTCGTGCGTACCGGCCAGCGCATGGTCGCGACCACGCGCGCGCTGGCGCTGGCTGGCCCGATCGCGGCCGTGCTCGACGCGGCGCGTGAACTCGACAGCGGTCCCGCTGTTTTCGATCCGCTCACCGCGCAGCGCTCGTTTGGCCTGTACATGGTCGACGGCGCCGTCGTCAACATCCTGCCGCAGCTGCTGGCCGGGCTGGCGCGTTTGGAAGATGGCGCCAGCGGGTTGCAACTACGCAGCGTCCACATCGACCCCGGCGCGATCGAGGCGCAGCTCGAGCGCGGTCACATCGACCTGGCCATCGGCCGCTTCCCGCAACTGGTCAACAATATCCGCCGGCGCAAGCTCTGGACCGACGAGTATGCGTGCGTGATGCGGGCCGGGCATCCGTGCGCCGGCCAGCTCGATCGCGATGCCTACCTGACGCACCGTCACGTGCTGATCGAGATGGAGCAGACGAGCCAGCACAACGGGGCCGTCACGCGCAAGCTGGAGACGCTGCTCGCGCCGTCGCGCATCCTGTGTCACGTGCCCAGTTACACGTCGGCGGCCCACATCGCGCTGCATACCGACGCCATCGCCACCATTCCGCTGCGCCTGGCCCGGCCACTGGCGCGCGACCTGGGTCTCGTGCTTGCGCCCCTGCCGATCGACCTGCCGCCCGTGCATCTGGCGCTGTACTGGCACGAGCGCAGTCATCGCGATCCTGCCAATGTGTGGCTGCGCGCGTTCGTGCGTTCCACGCTGACCGCGTCGGACCCCGTCTCCGTGGACATCTGAGGCATCAGGTGCATGCAGGTCATGCAGAATCTGCATGACCTGCATGCGTTTGACGGCATGGCCGGCACGGGCGGCGCCGCGTAAGCTTCGGCCTTCCCGAAAAAAGCCGAGGCACACCATGCTTCAACCCACACGCACGCCGGGCCGGGGCGCATGCCGCCTGGCCCTGGGCGCTGCGATCCTGTTACTGACTGGCTGCGTGTCGATGGGGCCGCAGCCCGCGCCGGCCCGCCTGAATGTCGACGCCGCGGCGCATTCCACGCGTGCGCTCTCTGCGCAGGCGCTGCCGGCATCGGCACCCGCAGCCTGGCCTGTCCAGGACTGGTGGCGCGTCTACGGCGACCCGCAGCTCGACCAACTGGTCGACGGGGCGCGCGAGGCCAGCCCCACGATTGCTGCCGCACTGGCGCGCGTGCGCCAGGCGGCCGCCCTTGAAGGCCTGGCGGCCGCCGCACTGGCGCCGCAGGCCAGCGCCACGGCGCATCCGGTGCGCCAGCGCTACAGCGACAACGGCAGCGTACCGAAACCCCTTGCAGGCAGCTGGCAGTGGGCGAACGACCTCGGGGTCAGCCTCGGCTACGAACTGGATTTCTGGGGCAAGAACGCGGCCGGCGTGGCCGCCGCTGCGGGACGCGTGAATGCACGTCAGGCCGAAGCGCAGGCAGCGCGCCTGGCTGTGGCCGGCGCCGTCGTGCAAGCCTATCTGCAGCTGGACCACCTGTACACGCGGCGCGACCTGGCCGAACAGGAACTGCGCCAGCGTACCCGCATCGCCGACCTGGTACGCCAGCGCGTGGCGGCGCAACTGGATAGCAAGGCGGAACTACGGCAGGCCGAGATTGGCGTGCCGTCGGCGCGCGGCGAAATCGCGGCGCTCGACGAAGCACTCGCCTTGACGCGCGGCCAGCTCGCGGCCCTGAGCGGGCAGGGGCAGGATGCCGGTGCGACGATCGCGCGGCCGCACCTGGCGCCGGCCCGGCCACCGGGCGTGCCGGCAGACATTCCCGCCGCGCTGCTCGGGCGCAGGCCGGAGCTGGTGGCGCTGCGCTGGCAGGTCGAAGCGGCCAGCGGCGACATCGACGTCGCCAGAGCGCAGTTCTATCCGACCGTGAACCTGACTGTCTCGGGTGGCCTGGCCAGCCTGGGCTTCGACCGGCTGGTGCAGGGCGGCAGCCGCACGTTTGCTGCAGGTCCGCTCGTGACCTTGCCGCTGCTCGACGGCGGGCGCCTGCGCAGCAATCTGGCGGCGCGCAACGCCGACTACGATCTCGCCGTCGCGCAGTACAACGGCGCTGTGCTCGAAGCGCTGCGTGACGTGGGTGCGCAACTGACGTCGCTGCGCTGGCTGGGCGAGCGCCGGCGCGAGCAGGACGCGGCGCTCATTGCGGCCGAAGAAGCCTATGCGCTGGCCGAGCAGCGCTTCCGCGCGGGCCTGGGCAACTTCGTGCAGGTCTTGATTGCCGAAACCCAGGTCGTCGCGCAGCGCCGTGGCCAGGCCGACCTCGCGGCCCGTGCCTACACACTGGACGTGCATCTCGTGCGCGCGCTGGGCGGCGGCTTTCAGGCCGCCATCCATTGAGAACACTGGAATCATCACATGACTGAACAAACGAATCACACGCCGCAAAGCCGGCGCAAGCTGGCGCTTGGCCTTTGCGCCGCCGTGCTGGCCGCTGCCGCTGGCATTGCCTGGTCCTCGCCCGGGGTGCTGGGCATCGGCTGGAACAGCCAGCAGACCGAAGACGCTTACGTGGAGGGCAATCTGGTGCACGTCACGCCGCAGGTCGCGGGCACCGTCACGCGCATCGCTGCGGACAACACGGATTTCGTGCGGCCGGGCGAGGTGCTGGTCCAGCTCAACGACGTCGACGCCCGGCTGGCGCTGGACCGCGCCGAAGCGGCGCTGGCCAGGTCGGCGCGCCAGGTACGTTCGCAACTGGCGGGCGTCGGGCAATTGCGCTCAACTGTCGTGCAGCGTGAGTCCGACCTGGCCAGGGCCGAGAGCGATCTGGCGCGCCGCCGCCAGCTGGCCGATACGGGCGCCGTGTCGGGCGAAGACATCCGCCACGCCGACGATGCCGTGGGCGCTGCCCGCGCTGCCTTGAACGCCGCGCGTCAGCAGGTGGATGCGGCGCGCGCGCTGGTCGACGGCACGCCGCTCGAGCAGCATCCGGACGTGCTGTCGTCGATTGCCGGCCTGCGCGACGCGTCACTGGGCCTGGCCCGCACGACGCTGGCCGCGCCGGTGGGCGGCATCGTCGCCCGGCGCAATGTGCAGATCGGGCAGCGCGTGGCGCAGGGCGCGCCGCTGATGGCGATCGTCCCGCTCGACCAGATGTGGGTCACGGCCAACCTCAAAGAGACGCAGCTGAAGGACGTGCGCATCGGCCAGCCGGTGGCCGTGACGTCGGACGTGTATGGCGCCGACGTCGTGTTTCACGGCCGCGTGGCCGGTCAGGAAGCCGGTACCGGCAGCGCGTTTGCCGCCGTGCCGGCGCAGAACGCGACCGGCAACTGGATCAAGGTCGTGCAGCGCGTGCCGGTGCGCATCGCGCTCGATACGCAGGAGCTGGCGCGCCACCCGCTGCGCCTCGGTCTGTCGATGAAGGTCGCGATCGATACCAGCCGCGCCGATGGCCCGAGCCTGATGCAGGCCGGCGCGGTGCGTCATTCGTACGAGACGGTCGTGTTCGAGACGGAATCGCACGGCGCCGACGCGGCGATCCGCCGCGCGCTTGGCGCACCCGCGGCCGTGGTGGCGCGTTGAACGCAGCTGCCATCGGCACGACGCCGCGCCCGGCGCTGCTGGGCGCCATCTTCGTGTTCAACCTGATCGAATTTCTGTCGACCGGGATGACGGTGCTGGCGGCGCCCGCGATCATGGGCCATATCGGCGCCTCGCCCGAAGAATACGCGACGGTGTCGGCGCTGTATGCCGCGGTGGCGGTGCTGGCGATTTCGCAGATGACCGTGCTGCTGCAGCGCCTCGGCTGGCGCAACTACCTGCTGGGCGCCGTGCTGTTCTACCTGCTCGGCGCGTGGGTGTGCGCCACGAGCGCCAGCGTGGCCGGCTTTGCCTGCGGCCGCCTGCTGATGGCGCTGGGCGGCGGCGTGTTCATGACGGTCTCGCGCATGATGGTCAACCTGATCCCGCCATCGCCGCAGCGCCTGCAGGGCATCGCCGCGTATGGCGCCGCCTTGTCGGGCGGGCTGGCGCTCGGGCCGTGGGTGGCCGCAAAGATGCTGGGCCACGAGGCGTGGGGCGGGATGTTCCTGGTGCTGGCCGCGCTCGCGACGCTGGGCGCGCTGATCGCTGCGCGCTGGATGCCACAGGACGCCATCACGCTCGATCGCGCCTCCGGCGGGTCGCCGTCGCGCATGCATTCCATCGACGCGATGCTGCTGGCGGCCGGCGCGGCCATCACGCTGTACGCGTTGCAGCACCTGACGTATGACTGGCATGGCGAACGCGGATCGCTCCTGGCGCACCTGGTGCTTGGGCTCGCGCTGCTGGCCGCGTTCGGGTTGCTGCATGCGCGTCGCAGCGCGCCGTTCCTGTACCTGGGCGTGCTGCGCAGCCCGCGCTATCGCCTGGGCCTCGTCATCTTCAGCGTCTGTTACGCGATGCTCGGCATGGTCAACACGCTGCTGCCGCAGGTGGTGCAGAAGGGCCTTGGCGTCGGACTGGAGCAGGCCGGCGAACTGCAGGGAACGGGGCTGCTGGCCACGGTCATCGCGTTCTTCGTGATGCTCGAACTGGTCAAGCGGCGCCCGCATCCGACCAAGTTTTTCGTTACCGGCTTTCTGATGCTGGCCTTGCTCGGCTGGCGCTTTGCGACGCTGGACCCGCGCGCGTATGCGTGGGATGCGGTGATCTTCTGGCTTGGCCTGTTTGGCGGCTTTCTCACGCTGGGGATGGCGACGACGGCGATCCACGCGTTCAAGGAGCTGCAGGCGGACAATGTGGTGTTTTCGAATGCCCAGCAACTGAAAAACATGCTGGGACAGGCCGGCCTCGCGCTGGGCGTGGGGATGACCAATATCGGGCTGCAGGAGCGCACGGCGCTGCATGCATCGCGCCTGGCCGAGAAATCGTCGCTGCTGTTTGACGGTGGCGCCGAACTGGCACGGCAAGCAGGCCTGCTGGCAGGCCAGGACCTGTTCTGGATCGTGATGTGGGTGGGGCTGGGTGGCGCGGCGCTGCTGGTGTTGCAGCGCCGCTTCGACTAGGAACGCAGGACGTGTGCCGCGTCCAGCCGGATCAACGGCGGCGCGAAGGACCGGTCAGGCGATCGGCCAGCACGGCGGTGACAACGGCTTGCAGCACGTGGATCGCCCAGCGCTCGCCGGCCTTGCGCGGGCCGGCCGCCACTTCACCTTCGGTGATGCCCAGGACCGGCGCGATGGCGCCGATATTCACGGCGTACAGCGCCGTGCCGTACAGCGTGCCGATGGCGGCCGGCGACAGGCTTGGGGCCAGTTCGCGCAGCTTCGGGACGGCGGCGGCAAATGCGGCCGAGGCGCCCAGGTGGTTGACGAATTCGACGGCGCTGGTGCCGGCGTCGCCGATGACGGCGCGCGAGCCCGTCACATCGTCGATCCAGTCGACCGCATCACGGTCGAGCGTTTTGGTGAGCACACCCGACTTGCGGCCTGCGACCATGACGGCCGTCGTGACCACGCCTGCGATCAAGCCACCCACGATGGCTGCTGTGTATTTTTGCATGAACGTCTCGCTTGAAAAGTGAATCCGCGGCGGGCGCCCGTGCGCCCGCTGCAGATGGAGTCAATACGATACGTGGCGAGCTCCCCAGGCTCGGTGCGGTGCTGCACCAATAACTCAGTCGCCCTTGGCCATTTGCCCGAACACCTCGTCACGCCGGACCCACGCGTGGTACAGCGCCGCGCCCAGGTGCGCCAGGATCGTGAAGAACAGCACATACGCCAGCACGCCATGCAGCGGACGCAGGAAGCCGTACATGGCGGGGCTGTGCGGCAGGATTGCCGGCAGGTTCACGCCGTCGAACAGCACGATCGGATAGCCGCCGGCCGACAGCATGGCCCAGCCGATCAGCGGCATGGCCAGCATCAGCGCGTACAGCGCCCAGTGCGACGCGGTGGCCGCCCACACCTGGATGCGCGGCAGATCGGCCGGCAGCGGCGGTGGTGCGCTCAGCAGGCGATTCCCAAGGCGCACGATCGCCAGCAGCAGGATCGCCAGGCCCAGCGGGCGGTGCAGGTCGAGCAGGAATTCGCGGTGGCGCAGCGACACCACCATGGCGGCGCCGACGAACAGCATCGCCAGGATCGCGACGGCCATCGACCAGTGCAGGACCCGGGCGAGCAGGTTGAAGTGGCGTGGACGGTTCATCGCACGCTCCCGGTGTGGAGGTTGCCCGTGCTGATTTCACGCTCGCGGCGGTTGAACGAGACCGAATAGATCGACGAACGCGCGTGCAGCACGGGATCGTCGGTGCCGGCAATGCCCTTCGGCAGGATCAGCGGATCGAAGTTCAAATCGAGGCACGGGCCTGTGACTTGCGGTTCGGCGCGCACCAGCGTCAGCGTGCCGGCGAGCGTCTCGGGGCGCGTATCGGGCCAGGCTTTGGAGGGGTCTTCGATCGGGTCGCCCGGTTCGGCGAATTGCATGACCATGTCCCATTTCAGCGGGCCAGCCGCCAGACGGCGATCGAGGTCCGCCGCCAGGAAATCGCGGTCGGCGGTTTTCAGTTGCTCGGGATCGGCCGCCACGAACGGCGTGTGCGGGCGCATCGACCAGCGCACGGCGCGCGTCGCCCCGGCAGCATTTGTCAGGCGAAACGCATTCACGCCATTGAAGCGCGTATTGGCCAGGCTGTCGGGCGTCGGCGCACTCTTGGACCACGCCATGAACTTCTTGATCTCCGGATGGGCGGCCAGCACGGCGTCCATCTTCGCCGGATCCGGCTTGCCAGTGGCCGGGTCGGGCAGGCGGGCGGCGTTAAGCGCCTGGAAGGCTTCCGGGGTGGATGCGGCAAAGAACGGGAAGCTGTTCATCGCCATGCGCCATTCCTGGCCGTCGTCCGTTTTCAGCTGCAGCGCCATGCCGCGCACGGCCGCTTTGTTGTCGGGCGAATGCGGGTCGTTGCCAGGGCTGGAAAAGCGGCCGAGGACGGGCGTCGACGGCTGCGAAAACACGCGCGCGGTCGACAGTTGCGCAGCGGCGGGCGTCGGTGCAAAGGTGCCGACGATGCAGATGCCCTTGGCATGCGCACGGCGCACGCCCGGCTGCTGTGTGCCGGAGGCTTCGGCGGTATTGACCATCGTTTGGGGCGTGACGTTCTTGTTGCCGAACCAGCCGCCAATCCAGGCGAAGAGGACGGCCAGCGCGATGATGATCAGCGCGATCGGGAGCAATAACAGCGGGGAGCCGTGGCGGGGCTTGGGCGGTGACATGGGCGGCACTCTCTTGAAATGGTCTTGGTACATACAGCCGGAAATTCGGTGGCGAATTGTCGCATGATTAATAAATTGATGCGTGCCGTCCCCTGGGGCGCCGTTGCGCGGGCGGTACTGCTGAGCGTAACGGCCCAACGCGAACCGCCAAATTGTGCAAAAATTCCGGTGGTCATTGATGTCGCTTCACACTACATATTTACATGCGCCAACGTAATTACATGCTCATCAACCGTTGCCCGGTGCCCCTCACCCTGTCACTCGTCACCGAGGAAGGGGCGTGAGCGCGGCGCACGCCGACATCGCGGCATTCGACTGGAGCGGGACCCCACTGGGTGCACGCGCGGCCTGGCCTGCGGCACTCGAAGCCGTCTTCGGCATGATGCTGGCAACGCCGGTGGCGATGTGCGCCACCTGGGGGCCAGAGCAGACGTTGCTCTACAACGCGGCGTACGTGCCGTTTCTCGGCAAACGCCATCCAGGCGCGCTGGGGCGACCATTGCCCGAAGTCTGGTGGGATGTATGGGCCGATATCGGTCCGCTGGTGGCGCGCGTGATGGCTGGCGAAGCGGTCAGTTTCACCGATCTGCCGCTGGTCATGACGCGCAGTGGCTACGAAGAAGAAACCTGGTGGTCGTTTGCGTACAGCCCGCTGCGTGACAACGGCCACATTGCTGGCCTGCTCAATATCGCCACTGAGACGACGGCTGGTGTCATCGCCGCCAGAGAGCGCGACGCGGCGCAGACCCAGCTCATCAAGCGCAATATCGCGCTGGAGCAGGAGATTGTGGCGCGCAGGGAAGCGGCCAGCCGGCTCGCCACCGTCATCGAGCACCTGCCGGTGGGTATCTGCCTGTTTGACATGACTGGGCATGCCATCCTGAATAACCCGGTCTTCCAGACCTTTGTCCCCGATTTCTCGCCCGCGCATGGCCTGCAGCGCGCCTGGGAACATTGGCGCGGGTTCGATGCGCAGGGTCGGTTGCTGGCGCCCGACGACTATCCGAGTGCGCGCGCATTGCGCGGCGAACTCGTCGCGCCGGGCGACGAATTTCTGCGGCGCGCGGCGGACGGCACGGAAACCTGGGTCGCCGTCAGCGCCGTGCCGCTGATCGACAGTGCTGGCGCGCAGGCCGGCATCATTCTGGTATTCGACGACATCGACCAGCGCAAGCGGATACTGCTCGATCTCGAGCGCCAGGTGGCGGAGCGGGCGCAGGATCGCAATGCGCTGTGGACGCTGTCGTCGGACATCATGCTGCGCTGTACGTTCGATGGGGCGATCACGGCCACCAATCCGGCCTGGTCGGCCGTACTGGGCTGGCGCGAGCACGAGTTGATCGGGTCGAATCTGTTCGACCTGATTCATCCGGACGATATCGCGCGTACGATTGCCGGCGCGCGTGAATTGTCGCAGGGGATCGGCCATCATCGGTTCGATAACCGCTACCGCCATCGGGATGGCAGTTATCGCTGGATCTCGTGGTCGACGCGTGCGCACGACGCGATGATCAATGCGGTGGGGCGCGACATCACGCGCGACCAGGAGCAACTGGCTGAACTCGAGGCAATGCAGAATGCGCTGCGTCAGAGCCAGAAGATGGAAGCGGTGGGCCAGCTGACTGGCGGCCTGGCGCACGATTTCAATAATCTGCTGGCCGGTATTTCCGGCGCCCTGCAGCTGATGCAGATGCGCATGCAGCAGGGGCGCTACAACGAGTTCGAGCGCTACATTGCGACGGCGCTGGGCGCGTCCAAGCGGGCCGCGGCCCTGACCCACCGCCTGCTCGCGTTCTCGCGCCAGCAAACCTTGATGCCCAAGCCGACGAACGTGAACCGGCTCGTCACCGACATGCAGGAGCTGGTCCAGCGCACGGTGGGGCCGGCCGTGCGGATCGAGGTGGTGTGCGTTGCCGATGCGTGGCCGGCGCTGGTCGATGCGTCGCAGCTCGAAAATGCGCTGCTGAATCTGTGCATCAATGCGCGCGACGCCATGCCCGATGGCGGCGCCATCACGGTCGAAACGGCCAACAAGTGGATCGACGAACGCGTCGCGCGCCAGCAGAATATGGCAGAGGGCCAGTACCTGGCCTTGTCCGTCAGCGATACCGGTGTGGGCATGGCGCCGGACGTCGTGGCGCGTGCGTTCGAGCCGTTTTTCACGACCAAGCCGATCGGCCAGGGGACGGGCCTCGGGCTGTCGATGATTTATGGCTTTGCCCAGCAGTCGGGCGGCCAGGTCCGCATCTATTCTGAAGTGGGGCAGGGCACGACCGTGAGCATCTATCTGCCGCGGCATTACGGCGCTGGCGCTGCTGACCTGGAACCCGATGTCGCGGTGCCGACCGCGCTGACGCAGTCGGGGCAGGTGGCGACCGTGCTGGTCGTCGACGACGAACCGACCGTGCGCATGCTTGTCATCGACATCCTGCAGGATCTCGGCTTCGGCTGGATCGAAGCAGCCGACAGCGCGACGGGTCTCAAGATGCTGCAATCGGACGCGCGGATCGACCTCTTGGTCACGGACGTGGGGCTACCTGGCGGCATGAATGGACGCCAGATGGCCGATGCCGGGCGCGCGGTCCGGCCCGGGCTGCAGGTCTTGTTCATCACCGGCTACGCGGAGAATGCGGTGCTGAACAATGGCTACCTCGATCCGGGGATGGCGGTGCTCACCAAGCCGTTTTCGATGGAGGCGATGGCGGCGCGCATCCGGTCGATGGCCGAAGCGGGCGCCGTCGAAGCGGAGGGGTCCTCTGCAGGGAGTCGCCATCCACGGTAAGATTGTCGTCCTTACCACAGGACCACTTACCATGACGACTTCCAGCTACCCCGATACCCGTCTCCTCATCGCCAACGAATGGCACGACGCCAGCGGCGGCAAGACCATCCCGGTGATCAATCCGGCCACCGGCCAGCCGATCGGCAAGGTTGCCCACGCCAGCATCGCTGACCTCGATCGCGCGCTGGCCGCCGCCCAGAAGGGCTTCGAGACCTGGCGCGCCGTGCCTGCCGCCGAACGCGCCGCGATCATGCGCCGCGCCGCGACGCTGCTGCGCGAGCGCGCCGGCGACATCGCGCGCCTGCTGACGCAGGAGCAGGGTAAACCGCTGGCCGAAGCCAAGGGCGAGGCCCTGGCTGGCGCCGAGATCATCGACTGGTTTGCCGCCGAGGGCATGCGCGTGTATGGCCGCATCGTCCCGTCGCGCAACCCGGCCGCGCAGCAGCTCGTGCTGAAAGAGCCGGTCGGCCCGGTCGCAGCGTTCACACCCTGGAACTTCCCGATCAACCAGATCGTGCGCAAACTCGCGGCAGCGCTCACCACCGGCTGCTCGTTCCTGTGCAAGGCGCCGGAAGAAACCCCGGCTTCGCCAGCGGCGCTGCTGCAGTGCTTCGTCGATGCCGGCCTGCCGCCGGGCGTCGTCGGCCTGGTGTTCGGTGACCCGGCCGAGATTTCGGGCTACCTGATTCCAAGCCCGATCATCCGCAAGGTGACGTTCACCGGCTCGACGCCAGTGGGCAAGCAACTGGCCGCGCTGGCCGGCGCCCACATGAAGCGCGCGACGATGGAGCTGGGTGGCCATGCGCCGGTCATCATCGCCGAGGATGCCGACGTGGCGCTGGCCGTCAAGGCGGCCGGCGCGGCCAAGTTCCGCAATGCCGGCCAGGTGTGCATCTCGCCGACCCGCTTCCTCGTGCACAACGCCGTCAAGGCAGAGTTCACGCGCGCACTCGTGCAGCACGCCGAAAGCCTCAAGCTGGGCGACGGTATGGCCGATGGCACGACGCTCGGGCCGCTGGCCAACGCACGCCGTCTGGATGCGATGGCCAAGGTGGTCGACGATGCGCGCACTCGCGGCGCCACGGTGGCAACGGGCGGTGAACGCGTGGGCACCAGCGGCAACTTCTTCGCACCGACCATCCTGGCCGACGTGCCACTGGACGCCAGCATGTTCAACGACGAGCCGTTCGGCCCGATCGCCGGCATCCGGGGTTTCGACAGCCTGGAAGACATGATCGCCGAAGCCAATCGCCTGCCGTATGGCCTGGCCGGTTATGCCTTCACGCGCTCGATCAAGAACGCGCAGTTGCTGATGAACCGTGTTGAAGTGGGCATGTTGTGGATCAACCAGCCGGCCACGCCAAGCGCCGAGCTGCCGTTTGGCGGCATCAAGGATTCCGGCTACGGCTCGGAGGGCGGACCGGAAGCGCTGGAATCGTATCTCAATACGAAGGCCGTCTCGATGGTGGGCGTGTAATTGGTAGTGTCGCGTTGCGGCGAGATCGCGTGTAACAATTTGTAGGACAATGCGCCATGGTGGCGGGGTATAATTCGGCCCGCCACCGGCTTCTGCGCTCTCCAGATGCCACTCATCTCTGTAGAGCGACACCATGATCTTTCCCCAGTGCGCATGACGCAGGCCATCCTGACGCTCAATGTCGATACCGAATTCGATGTGATCGCCGCGCGCCAGCGTGCGCGCCAGATCGCCGGCGCCTGCGGGTTCGGTTCGGTCGACCAGGCCCGTATCGGCACGGTCGTGTCCGAGCTGGCGCGCAACATCTTCAACTATGCCGGCGCCGGTTCGGTCTCGTTCGTGGCCGAAGGCGTAGCGGCGCCGCAGCATCTTTCCATCACGTTTGCCGACCGCGGACCCGGCATCGCCGATGTCGGGCACGTCTTGTCGGGCGCATACCGGTCGACATCCGGCATGGGTGTCGGCATCCTGTCGGCGCGCCGGCTGATGGACCAGTTCGATATCGCCAGCGGGCCATCCGGCACCCGGATCACGGTCGGCAAGCGGTTTCCTGCCAACACCGGTTTCATCAGCGCCGACAGGTTTAGTCCGCTCGTGGCGCAATTCGAGACGCTGCCCAATCATGCGGCCTTGTCGGAAGCGCGGCACCAGAACCGCGAACTGGCCGACGCGCTCGGCGCCCTGCAGGCGCGGCAGGAAGAACTGCAACTCGTTTCGACCCGCCTCGAAGAGCGCAACCGCAATATCGAAGCCCTGAATGACCTGCTGGACGACAAGGCTGCCGCGCTGCAGAAAGCCGATCGCAGCAAGGACGAATTTCTCGCCACACTCAGCCACGAATTGCGCGGGCCGCTGTCGGCGGCGGCCATGGCGGCAAGCATGCTGCTGCCCGAGGGTGTCACGTCGCAGCGCGCCAACCAGATGGGTGAACTGATCCGGCGCCAGGTCACGCACATGAGCCGGCTGGTCGAGGATCTGCTGGACGTCTCGCGCGTGAGCCGCGGCCTGGTGCAACTGGAAAAGACGCCGGTGGAACTGGCCGACGTGATCACCGCCGCACTCGAGCAGGTGCAGTCGGCGGCAAACCAGAAACGCCACCGCATCGAGCAGGCCGCTGGGGTGCCGAGCCTGCTGGTGCTGGGCGACCGCACACGCCTGATCCAGGTCGTGAGCAATCTGCTGACCAATGCGATTCGCTACACGGACAGCGGCGGCATCATCCACGTCGCTCTCGAAAAACGGGGCCGGATGGCAGCGCTGCGGATCACCGATAATGGCATGGGCATCGCGCCCGACCTGATGCCGCGCCTGTTCGACCTTTACGTTCAGGCCGAACGTTCAGCCGACCGCACCGGCGGCGGCCTCGGCCTGGGCCTTGCCCTCGTCAAGAACCTGGTCGAAGCCCACGACGGCACCGTCACCGCCCACAGCGCCGGCGACGGCCAGGGCAGCACCTTCACCGTCCTCCTCCCCCTGCACACCGAACGCCGCGAGTAACCGCCTGGCGCCGCCCGACCCGACCCGCCAATTAGGGTCAGAGTCGAATTATTGACCAATAAATCTCCATCAATGGCCTGTTTGCAATGCCCTCAGGCAGCATTCCGCGCGGCCATTGCTTTCCAATTGGGGTCAGAGTCGAATTGTTTGACAACATTGAGGAATTGCCCAATAAGTCGACTCTGACCCTGATTGTTCAGTATCTGGTGACGGGGGCGGGGGGAAGCGTGCTCTCGGGCGTAAACGGCGACCGCCCGGGCCGGCCTGGGGGCCGGCGCCGGGCGGCGCGGGTGTTGCGGGTTGACGCTGGCTTGGGCCTTAGTCTTCCTGGAAGGCTTCTTCGCGTTTCTTGCGCAGCGATGGCAGCAGCACGACGATCATCGCGGCAGCGGCCAGGCCCAGCATGACGCCCGAGATTGGGCGCTCGATGAATACCATCGGGTCGGCGCGCGAGAGCAGCAGGGCGCGGCGCAGGTATTCTTCCATCATCGGGCCGATGATGAAGCCGAGCAGCATCGGCGCGGGCTCCAGTTCGAGCTTGGCGCACAGGTAGCCAAGCAGACCGAACAACGCCATCAGATAAACGTCGAAGGTGCTGTTGTTCAGGCTGAACACACCGATCGCGCAGAACATCAGGATGGCCGGGTACAGCATCTGGTACGGCACCATGATCATGCGCACCCAGATACCGATCATCGGCAGGTTCAGCACGACGAGGAACAGGTTACCGACCCACATCGAGACGATCAGGCCCCAGAACAGGCCAGGCTGTTCGGTCATGACGGCAGGACCAGGCTGAATGCCCTGGATGATCATCGCGCCGATCATCAGCGCCATCACCGGATTCGACGGAATGCCCAGCGTCAGCATCGGGATGAACGAAGTCTGCGCACCGGCATTGTTGGCCGCTTCCGGCGCCGCAACGCCTTCGATGGCGCCCTTGCCGAAGTTGGCCGAGTTCTTCGACACTTTCTTCTCGAGCGAGTACGACGCGAACGAGGCCAGCATGGCGCCACCGCCCGGCAGGATGCCCAGCAGCGAGCCCAGGCCCGTGCCGCGGATGACCGGCCACATGATGCGCTTGAAGTCTTCCTTGTTGAGCATCAGCCCGGTGACTTTCTTCATCACCAGATTGCGGTCTTCGTTGTGCTCGAGATTGCGGATGATTTCGCCGATACCGAACATGCCCATCGCGACGATGACGAAGTTGATGCCGTCAGCCAGTTCCGGCATGTCGAAGGTGTAGCGCGCCGAACCCGAGTTGACGTCGGTACCGACCACGCCCAGCAGCAGGCCCAGCAGCACCATGCCGATGGCCTTGAGCAGCGAGCCGCTGGCCAGCACGACCGAAGCGACCAGACCCAGCACCATCAGCGAGAAGTATTCGGCCGGGCCGAATTCAAGCGCCAGATCGGCCAGTGGCGGCGCGGCCAGGGCCAGCAGGACCGTGGCAACGGTACCGGCAAAGAACGACGAGATTGCCGCGGTGGCCAGCGCCTTGCCGGCCTGACCGTTGCGGGCCATCTGGTAGCCGTCCAGTGCCGTCACCACCGACGAGGATTCGCCCGGCAGGTTGACCAGGATGGCGGTGGTCGAGCCACCGTATTGCGCGCCGTAGTAGATACCGGCCAGCATGATCAGCGCCGACTCCGGTGGCAGGCCGAACGTGGCCGGCAGCAGCATGGCGATGGTAGCGATCGGGCCCAGGCCCGGCAGGACGCCCACTGCGGTGCCGACGAACACGCCGACCAGGCAGTAGAACAGGTTTTGCATGGACAGGGCCGTCTCGAGGCCCAGTGCGAGGTTACTGAAAATTTCCATATGATTTAATTCCCACCGAGCCAAGGGCCAATGATCGGCATCGGCAAGCCAAGCAGCTTGACGAACAGACCGATTGCAAACAACGTCATGCCCACGGCCAGCGCGAGTGACTTCTTCAATTCAAATTTATCGCTGGCGTACGAGCTGATCAGGATCAGCAGGAAGCCCGCCGGTGCCAGTCCGGCATTGCGCACCAGGAAGCCGAACAGCAGCACGGCGGCCAGCACGATAATCAGTTCGCGATAATAGATGCGGCCGATCGCTTCGCCAGGACGGAAGAACGAGCGCACGAACGAGGCAACGCCGATCAGCGAAAGCAGGGCGCCCAGCACGATCGGGAAGTAGGCCGGACCCATGCGGCCGGCACTGCCCATTTCGTATTCCTGGCCAATGATCACGGCGCTCAGACCGAAGATGAGAAAGACAATGCCGCTCCAAAAGTCTTTCGGATGGCGGATAAATGCTGGCACGGTGGTGGTCCCCTTTATTGTGGTGCAGATGCGGTGATGCAGATGCAGTGGTTCGAAAAGCGTGAATGCAGATCACTGATGCAGCCCCGCTCGCGTACGACGGCCAGGCTGCAGATGCGACAACGCCGCACCGCAGCCGGACAGGCCGGCGCGGCGCGAAGTCGTCAACAGGGCATCAGTCGGCGAAGGCGCCGGCTTTCTTGATGATCGGACCCCACAGGTCGATCTGCTGCTTCAGATGCGTGCGCAGGGCTTCCGGCGTGGCTTGATTGGTCGGGACCGGCTCGGTGCCCAGGTCGGCAAAGCGCTTGACCACGTTCGGATCGCGCAGTGCGGTGCGCAGGGCGTTCGACAGCGCGTCGACCGTTGGCTTCGGCGTGCCTTTCGGCGCGTACAGGCCGTGCCAGACACCGACTTCGAAGCCTGGCAGGCCAGCCTTGTCCAGCGTCGGCAGGTTCGGCAGCGAGGCGACCGGGGTCTTGGTCGTCACGCCGTAGGCCTTGATCTTGCCGCCCTTGATCTGGCTGGTGGTGTTGGTGGTCTGGTCGCACATGAAGTCCACCTGGCCGCCCAGCAGGTCATTCATTGCCGGACCGGTGCCCTTGTACGGCACGGTGGTCAGCTCGACGCCCATCGCGGTCTGCAGCAGCATGCCGCACAGGTGCGAAGCCGAACCCAGGCCGGCGTGCGCGTAGGTGACCTTGTCCTTGTTGGCTTTCACGTACGTGATCAGCTCTTTCATGTCCTTGGCCGGGAAGTTTGCCTTGGCGACGACGGTCATCGGCACGTCGGTGATCAGGCCGATCGGCTCGAAGCTGGTGATCGCGTCATACGGCAGCTTGCGGTACAGCGCTGGCGCGGTCGACTGGCCGATGTGGTGCAGGAACAGCGTGTAGCCGTCGGGTGCGGACTTGGCGGCGCGCGCGGCGCCGATGGTGCCGCCGGCACCGCCGACGTTCTCGACGATGATCTGCTGCTTGAGCGTGGTGCCCATCGATTGCGCCACAAGGCGCGCGACGGTGTCGGTCGGGCCGCCGGCCGCGAACGGCACGATCATGGTGATGGTCTTGGTCGGGTAGGCCTGGGCATAGGCCAGGCCCGTGCCGAAAGCGGTCAGGCAGGCGGCTGCGCACAGCATCTTGAGCTTCATGGTGTCGTCCTCGGATCTCATTTTTGGTTTAGTTTGGCAACCGGCACTATGACTGTGCCGTGCTCCCTTGTGGCGTTGTCTTACGCACCATATGTTTTACCAGCAAACATATTGTTGTGCAACTACGTGGAAATACGTATGTGGTATGCATGACGCTCTTTTTGGCAAGAACGAATGGGCCAAAAACACCCATCCGAAAACAAAAAACGCCATCCGAAGATGGCGTTTCTGGTCGCTGCAGCGCCGTACTGTCAGACCGGCGGCTGCACCGGGAGTTCCCGATCCCCGAGCAGCAATTTCGCCGGCGTCATCGGTGTCGTGCGCAGGCGCGTACCGGTTGCATGGAAGATGGCGTTCGAGACCGCCGCCGCCACGCCCACGATGCCGATCTCGCCCACACCCTTGGCGCCCAGCTGCTTGCTGACGATGCGGTCGTCTTCTTCCACGAAGATCACGTCGATGTCGTGGATGTCGGCATTGGCCGCCACGTGGTACTCGGCGAAATTGTGGTTCATGAAGCGCCCGTACTTGTGATCGGTATGGGTTTCTTCATGCAGTGCCTGGCTGATGCCCCAGACGACCGCGCCGCTGATCTGGCTTGCTGCCGTCTTGGCGCTGATGATGCGGCCGGCGGCAATCGCGCTGACGACGCGCGTGACGCGCACCATGCCCAGCTTTTCGTTGACGCGCACTTCGCAGAACACGGCCGAGTGCACGGCGCGCGCGTACTTGCGCTGCTTGAGCATTTGCGGCGTCATGAAGTATTTCTCTTCGACCTGATCGACGCCCGCATTGGCCAGCACCTGCGTGAGTTCCACGCGGCGCGACGGGTCCGTTTTCAGGAAGATCGCGCCGTCGCCGAATTCGACGTCGCGCAGGCGCGCCTTGGCCAGCGGCGAATCGGTCATCTTCGTTGCCATCTTGAGCACCGACTTCTTGAGCTTTTCGCAGGCGCCGAACACGCCCGAGCCCACGGTGGTCACGTGCGATGAGCCGCCTTCGATCGGCGCCATCGGCAGCGTCGAATCACCCAGCTGGAACGTCACCAGTTCCATCGGCAAGCCCATGGCCTCGGCCGCAATCATCGACATCACGGTATAGGTACCGGTGCCGATATCGGTGGCCGCGCTGCTCACGACCAGGCGGCCGTTGCTGTGCAAGACGGCGCTGACGCGCGCGACCATCACCATCGCATCCCAGATGCCGGTTGCCATGCCCCAGCCCACCAGCTCGTCGCCGTCCTGCATCGAGCGTGGCTCGATCGGGCGCTTTTCCCAACCGAAGCGCTCGGCGCCCTGGCGATAGCACTCGCGCAGTTCCTTGCTCGAGAACGGCTTGTCCTCGATCGGCGAGATCTCGGTGTAGTTTTTCAGGCGCAGTGCCAGCGGATCCATTTTCAGCTCGTAGGCCAGCTCGTCCATCGCCACTTCCATGGCGTGCACACCGTGGGCGGCGCCCGGGGCGCGCATGTCCAGCGGCGTGAAGCGATCGTTCGCGACCACCTGGTAGCCGAGCTTGATGTCGGTGCACGCATACAGCTGGCCCGACCAGTTGACGATCACTTCGACGTAATCCTCGAGACGCGAGGTTTCCTGGATCGCTTCGTGCCAGATCGCCTTGAGCGTGCCGTCCGGCGCAGCGCCCAGACGGATGCGGTGCCAGGTTTCCGGACGGTGGCCGAAGCTGAACATCTGCTGGCGCGTCAGCACGACGCGCACCGAACGCTCCAGTTGCAACGCGCCCATCACGGCCAGCGGCAACTGGTACTGCGGGCGCAGGCCGGAACCGAAGGCGCCGCCCACGTACGGGTTGCGCACGGTGACTTCGTCGCTCGACAGGCCGAAGCCGTGCGAGACATACCAGCGGCTGTTCTGCGAGCTTTGCGTCTTGTCGTAGATGGTCAGGTGGCCGTTTTCAGCGCGAATCACGGTCGAGGCGAACATCTCCATCGGATTGTGGTGCTCGACGCCGTTGTAGTACTGCGAGTCGACCCGTACTTCGGCCGCCTCGAATGCCTTTTCACCGTCGCCGATCGAGCTTGGCGGCACGAAACCGGCCTTCATCTTGCGTGGCTCGTAGGCCTGGTCAAGGCTTTCCAGCAGATTGGTTTCGTGCGCATCGACATCGTAGTGCACGCGCACCAGCGACGCAGCGTAGCGCGCGGCTTCGAAGGTCTCGGCCAGCACCAGCGCCACCGGCTGGCCGCTGTAGAAGATCTCGTCCGAGAACAGGGGGCGGAACGGCGAGCCGGCCGGGGCCGTCATGTCTTTCCAGGCCAGGTCGAACGAGCGCATCTTGGGGCGGTTCTTGTGCGTCATCACGGACAGCACGCCCGCGACGGCCAGCGCCTCGGCCGTGTCGATGCCGGTGATGCGGCCCTTGGCCACGGTGCCGCTCACGACCACGCCGTAGGCCAGGTCGGGGGCAAAGTATTCGGCGGCGTATTGTGCTTCACCGGTGACCTTGGCGCGGCCGTCGATGCGCGAGACCGCCATGCCGCTTTTCACGCGGCCGGTGCCAGCCGGCGCGCTCGGCGCGCGCAGTTCAGGAATCAGGTCGGTCATGCTTGTTCTCCTTGTGCATCGAGTCCGCGCGCATGGTCGGTGCCACGCGCGGCGGTGGTCAAGGCTTGCACGATGGCGTTGCGCGCCAGCGGCAGCTTGAAGTCGTTTTGGCCGAAGCCCTGGGCGCCTTGCAGGATCGTCTCGGCGGCTTGCAGGAAGGCCGCTTCGCCCACTGCCTGGCCGACGAGCGCTTCTTCAGCCGCTTCGATGCGCCATGGCTTGTGGGCCACGCCGCCGAGCGCGATGCGCGCAGCGCGGATCGTGCCGTCGGCATCGAGGTCCAGCGCAGCAGCCACCGACACCAGCGCAAACGCGTACGACAGGCGGTCGCGCACCTTGATGTAGGCGCTGTGGTCGATGAAGCGGTCCGCTTCGGGCACGGTGATGTGGGTGATCATCTCGCCTGGCTGCAGCGTGTTGTCGATCTGGGGCGTATCGCCCGGCAGGCGGTGGAACTCGGCGAACGGGATGTCGCGCGCGCCGCTCATCGAGCGCACGTGCACCGTCGCGTCGAGCGCGCGCAGTGCAACGCACATGTCCGACGGATGGGTAGCGATGCAGCTTTCGCTGGTGCCCAGGATCGCCAGCTGGCGATTCAGGCCTTCGCGCGCCGGGCAGCCAGTGCCGGGTTCGCGCTTGTTGCAGGCGGTGCCGACGTCATAGAAGTAGACGCAGCGGGTGCGCTGCATCAGGTTGCCGCCGTTGGACGCCATATTGCGCAGTTGCGGCGAGGCGCCGGCCAGGATCGCCGACGACAGCAGCGGATAGCGCTCGCGCACCACCGGGTGGTAGGCCGTGTCCGCGTTGCGGGCAAGGGCGCCAAGCAGCAGGCCGCCGTCTTTTTCTTCAACCTGGTCCAGGCCGAGGTTGTTGATGTCGACCAGGCGTGACGGCTTCATCACGCTTTCCTTCATCAGGTCGAGCAGATTGGTGCCGCCGGCGATCGGGCGGGTATCAGGGTCGAGCAGGGCGGCCAGCGCCGCGTCGACGTCCGTGGCTTGGGTAAAGGCGAACGGGTTCATGACAGCACCGCCCCGGTCGTGAAGCCTTCGGTGGTTTTTTTCGTGTCGCGCATGTCGAGAACCTTGACCACCGCATCGGCGATTTGCGGGTACGCGCCGCAGCGGCACAGGTTGCCGCTCATGAGTTCACGCACGTCGTCGCGCGACGTGGCCTGGCCTTCGTTGATCAGGCCCACGGCCGAACACAGCTGGCCCGGCGTACAGTAGCCGCACTGGAACGCGTCGCAGTCAATGAATGCCTGCTGCAGCGGGTGCAGGTCTTCGCCGGTGGCCAGGCCTTCGACGGTGGTGATCTCGCGGCCGTCCTGCATGACGGCCAGCGTCAGGCACGAGTTGATCCGTTTGCCGTCCACGAGCACGGTGCAGGCGCCGCACTGGCCCTGATCGCAACCCTTCTTGGTGCCGGTCATGCCTGCGCGCTCGCGCAGCAGGTCAAGCAGCGTTACCCACGATTCGACGTTGAATTCCCGGTCCTGGCCGTTGATGCGCAGGCGCACCGGATGCTGCTGTTGATGTTCCATGTTTTTCCCCTCTGTGAGAAGGTATGAACATAACGTCCTGTTACATTTGCGACGGTTAGATAGCGCACCTACATTAAGTATAAGTCAACATTGTTATCACTGTCATTACGGTCCGCGGAACACGACGGTCTTGTTGCCGTCCACGAACACACGGCGCTCGATATGGAACTTGACCGCCGTGGCCAGCGCCAGGCATTCGTTGTCGCGCCCCACGCGGGTCAGCTGGTCGACCCGGTAATTGTGGTCCACGCGCGTGAGCACCTGTTCGATGATCGGGCCTTCGTCCAGGTCGGGCGTGGCATAGTGGGCCGTTGCACCGATCAGCTTGACGCCCCGGTCGAACGCCTGCTGGTACGGCTTGGCGCCCTTGAACCCGGGCAAAAATGAGTGGTGGATATTGATGCACTTGCCGGCCAGGCGGCGCGCCAGCCCATCCGACAGGATCTGCATATAGCGCGCCAGGACCACGAGTTCGGAGTCGGTCTCGTCGACGATTTCCAGCAGGCGCGCCTCTTGCTGCGCCTTGTTGTCCTTGGTGACCGGCAGGAAGATGAAGCGGATGCCTTCGCGCTCGACCATCGGGCGCAGGTCGAGGTGGTTCGATACGACCGCCGTGATCGACAGATTGAGTTCGCCCGTACGGCGGCGGTACAGCAGGTCGTCCAGGCAGTGGTCGGTCTTCGAGACCATGATCACGGTGCGCACCGGGTCGAGTGGATCGTAGATTTTCCAGCCCATGTCCAGGCGCGTAGCGACCGTGCTGTCGAATTCGGCGCGGATGGCGTCGATGGCCGGCGATTTGTCCTGCTGGCGGAATACGGCGCGCATGAAGAAACGAGCGGTCGAATCGTCGTCGAACTGCTCCAGCGCGCAGATGTAGCAATCGCGCTCGGCCAGGAACGTCGCAACGGCCGCGACGATGCCGATGCCGGCCGGGCAGCTGGCGTGGAGGATGTATTCGTGGCGGGCTGGCGGCGTGGCTTCGCTGGTGCTGCGCATGCTGGTTCCTGTCAGTGATGAGGCGATGTTGTCAAGACAGCTAGAATGCGCGATGCCAGGACGGGCGTCAAGCGCATGCTACGATGCGCGTTTTTTCGCCCGACCATCTCTCATGTCGATAGCCTTGCGCCCGATGAAGCCCACCGATCTCGATGCCGTGCTGCGCATCCAGGCCGCCTGTTATCCGGCCGCGATGCAGGAGCCGGCCGCGGTGGTGGCAAGCCGGATAGCGGCGGCGCACGGCACCTGTCTGGTTGGCCTTCACGAGGGCAGCGTGCGCGGCTATTTGTTCACCTATCCGTCGCGTCTGGGGCTGGTCACGGACCTGAACGCCCCGTTCACCGTTTCGGACCAGCCGGACACCCTGTACCTGCACGACCTGGCAATCGAAGCGTGCGCACTGGGGCGTGGGATGGCGCGCGCGCTGGTGGACGACGCATTGCGTTGCGCGCGCACGCTCGGACTGGCACATGCGGCCCTGGTATCGGTGCAGGACAGCGCGCGATTCTGGCATGCGCTGGGCTGGCGCGCCGCCTCGACGCAGTGCGCCGGCCTGCACACCTATCCGCCCGGCGCGCTGTACATGGTGCGCACGCCCGCCTAGCGTTTATTTCACCCGGCGCACTTTGGCCGAGCTGTTACCGCCATCGACTTTCAGGAACAGCGTGCCAAATACGTTGCGCTCGATGGTCACCGCCGCATCCTTCGTGCGCGGCAGGACGGCGTCGCTGCCGTCGATGACGCGCCAGACCTGGCCATTGGCCAGGCGGATCTGCGAGCCGGGGCCCCAGCCATCGAAGTCGCCCACGACCGTGCTGCGGATCGACGCTGGCTGCGCTTCACGCTGCTTGACCGCTTCCAGCCCGAAGTTCTGTTCCGGCGTACGGGTCGGTGTAGTGGCAGCAGCAGTGGCAGCAGCAGCGCCCGGACCGGTGGCGCCGACAGGAATCGCGTCGTAGCACGCCACGCGCATGGCGGTGTCGCTCAGGGTCCGGCATTTGAGCAAGGCGGCATCGTCGGCAAGTGCAGTACTGCTGGCGGTCAGCAGGGCGAGCATGAGGACGGGCAGGGGCAGGGCTTTCATCGGGGTCCTTCGGGTAAGTGGAGTCGCGCCCCGGCGTCGGGGCGCCCACGATTATAGGGGATGCGCCGGACGGTGGCAGCTGCAGTACGGGCGGGGTTATCACGACATCGACCGTTGTAATTGTGACATCCTTTGTCGGATAATTTGACACGTTGACGCCGCAACCTACGCATCCGTCATAAATGTTGTTTAGAATCAAGGGGATGCTGGAACCGGATTCATGGGCGCGATTCTTGCTGAGGTACCGTAGGACCTTTCCGAGGAGATCACTGATGACGCGCATTGCCCCCATCGTCGCATTCCTGGCTGCCACTCTGGCACTGCCGGCCCAGGCCGCGGTTACTTACAGCTGGCAGCAAGTGAGCGCGTCCAGTTCGATGCCCACCGGCCTCAACCTGGAACTGGCGTTCGCCGACGAAGCCGTCGCCGCCGGTTCGCTGTACCTGAATATCCGCAACGAATGCGACATCGGTCCGCCATGCCTGGATCCGCAGTCGAGCCTCTTGTCGCTGCGCTACTGGTTCGATCATCCGACCGTCAGCGGCCAGCACAACCTGATCGACTACGGCTACCGCACGCCGCCGCGCAATTATTACGACCGCATCGTCATGGACGTGACATTCCTAGCGGGGGGCCTGCTTGGCGGCAGCATCTTCGCGTCGGACGGCAATTCCGACTTTCGGATGGTGAGCCAGGGCGCGCTGTTCAGCGTGACCGACGCCAACAGCGATGAGCCGTTCGGGTGCGGTCTCCAGTATCCCGACTGCAGTGGCGCCAGCGGCATGCTGATGGCTGCGGCCCCGGAAGCGATCGCGGTGCCGGAACCGGCCACGGGCGCCATCGTCGGCCTCGGCCTGGTGGCGGCCTGGTGGGCGCGCCGGCGTCAGCGGTCGGCGCGCAGCAAAGCCTGATCAGCAGCGCCTGATGCAGGGTCGGCGTCGTCAGTTCGCCGGCGCCAGCAAGGCCGCAGTGTCGGCCGCGCCCATCTTGATCGCTGCATCGTAGGCGGTCGTGCCGGCCCCATCACGCGCTGACGGGTCGGCGCCGCGTTCCATCAGCAGCTTGGCAATGGCGACACGGTTGAACATTGCAGCGAACATCAGCGCCGTGCGGCCGGACGGGCCGGCAAAGTCCGGCAACGCGCCCTTGTCAAGCAACAGCGTCGTGACCGCCAGGTCGCCCTTGAACGCCGCGCCGTGCAACGGCGTTTGGCCAGCATCGTTGATCAGGTGCGGATCGGCGCCGTGCTCGAGCAAGACCCGCGTCGCCTCCAGGTGGCAGTGGTAGCTGGCCAGCATCAAGAGGCTGTCGCCTTTTTCGTTGCGCAGGTTCGGCGGCAGGCCGCGCGACAGGAAGGCGGCGAGGTGATCGGCGTCGCCTGAGCGCGCGTACTGGAACATATTGCGCGCCATGTTCAGCGCGGCTTCGTCCAGTTCGGCTTTGGTCGGCGTCGCGCCTTGGTCGTTCGTGTGCATTGCGTGCTCCGGATCAGGATAAAGGTTGATTAAAACACATCTTAATCCGGCGCGTGGTCTATGCACTCTGGCGTGCGGCCGCATGCCTGGTGGCTTCGTGGATCCAGACCGGCAGCGCCAGCGCTGGCAGCAGCATGCCGACCAGCAGCGCCGCGTGCCAGCCATGCGCCGCATACACCCAGCCGCCCAGCGCGGAACCGACCGCGCCGCCGGCAAAGAACAGCGCGAAGTACAGACCGTTCAGCCGGCTGCGCATGTCGGCGCCCAGCGCGAACAGCGCGCGCTGGCCCAGCACCAGGTTGGCAGCGACCGCAGCATCCAGCGCGATGGCGGCCACGGCCAGCAAGCCAAGCGCGACCGGTTTTGACGAGGGTGCAAACAGGGGCAGCAGGAAGCTCAGCGCGCCGACGACCAGGGCGACGGCGGTGGCTTTCAGCGTGTGGCCGGCATCGGCCAGACGCCCGGCGACAGGCGAGGCCACCGCACCGGCCATGCCGACCAGGGCAAACAGCGCGATGCCGTTCTGTGTGAGGCCGAAGGCGGGGCCGGCCAGCGCTTGCGGGGCCACGGTCCAGAACAGGCTGAAGGCGCCGAACAGGCCAGCGTGATACAGCGCGCGCTGGCGCAGCACCACGGTTGTCGCCAGCAACGGCCATAGCGAGCCGATCAGGCGCCGGTACGGTTGTGTCGCCGTTGGCTGGCGCAGCGGCAGCTTCAGCTGCAGGACCACGGCCAGCACGGCGACCAACGCGGCGGCGATCCCGAACACGGTGTGCCAGCCGCCCAGGCCAGCGAGCACGCTCGCGACCGGCCGCGCCACCATGATGCCCAGGAGCAGGCCACTGACCACCTTGCCGACGATCTGGCCGCGCGTGGCTTCCGGCGCCAGGTGCGCGGCAAACGGCACCAGCACCTGCGCCACCACGGCGCCCAGGCCGATGGTCAGCGCGGCCAGCAGGAACGCCCACGCTGTGGTGGCGGTGGCCGCGACCAGCAAGGCAGCACTGGTGACGAGCAGACCGGTGACGATCAGGCGCCGGTTTTCCATCAGGTCGCCGAGCGGCACGATGAACAGCAGGCCCAGCGTGTAGCCGATCTGGGTCAGCGTGACGATCAGCCCGGCCGCTGCCGGCGGCAGGCCCAGCGCAGCGCCGATCGGGCCGACGAGCGGCTGCGCATAATAAAGGTTGGCGACGATGATGCCGGCAGCAGCTGCCAGTAGCATGACCATGCCGGACGAGATGGATGATGACCTGGGGGTGTTCATGGCGAACTCCATGGAATTGAGTGAGGGAATGACGCCATGGTAGCCAGTTCGCCCATAAAGATAATCAGGGCATAATGCGCTTATACCATTCACTTTATATGAACAATCATGGACAAGGTGAAAGCGATGCAGACGTTCGTGCGCATCGTCGAGGCGAACAGTTTTACGCGCGCGGCCGAGTCGCTGGACTTGCCACGTGCCTCGCTGACGGCGACGCTGCAAAATCTCGAACGCTATCTGGGCGCACAACTGCTGCAGCGCACGACGCGCCGGTTGTCACTGACGCCCGAGGGCGAGCGCTACTACGCCCACTGCAACGCCATCCTGGCTGCCATCGACGACGCCGAAGCCGACTTTCTGGGCGAGCACGCGGGCCGGATGCAGGGGCGGCTGCGCGTCGATCTGCCGGGCTCGCTGGGCCGCGCGATCGTGCTGCCGCGCATTGGCGAGTTTCGCCAGGCATATCCGGCGCTCGATCTGACCATCAGCCTGGGCGACCGCCTGGTCGACCTGACCGCCGAAGGCATCGATTGCGCGTTGCGCGTGGGCGACTTGCCCGATTCCAGCCTGGTCGCGCGCCGGATCGGCCTGATGCGTTTTGTCATTGCTGCCACGCCCGGCTACTTGGCGAAACGGGGCACGCCTGCAACGGTCGATGCGTTGGCCCAGCACGATGCGATCGTGCATTTCTCCGGCCGCACCGGCCGCGCGTTCGAGTGGACGCTCGCGGGTGAAGAGAAAGAAGAGGGCACGGGGAGCGTGGTCCGGGTGGCCATCGATGGCGGCATCGCCGTGAACGATGCCGAGGCCAACCTGCTGTGCGCGCTGCAGGGACTGGGGCTGGCGCAACTGGCGCGCTACCAGGTGCGCACGCACGTGGCGCAGGGCGCGCTGGCCGTCGTGCTGCCCGCCATGTGCCCGACGCCGATGCCGGTGTCGCTGCTGTACCCGCGCGGGCGCATCGCCAATCCGCGCCTGCAGGCATTTGCCAGCTGGCTGGCCGGGGTGTTCGAGGCCGACCCAGACCTGCGCCTGGCGGATGCCTAGCGCCGCTTCACCCGCCGCTCAGAAGTCCACGTTCATCGACAGCCACAGGCGGCGCCCGTCAAGATTGTTGACGTAGACGCTGCTGTAGGTCGGCGCTGCCGCCGGCGTTGCGCGATACGGCCGGTAGTCGATGAAATCTTTATCCAGCAGATTGTAGATCGCGGCATTGAGCGTGACGGCTGGCGTGACCTGGTAACTGGTGCCAAGGTGCAGCATCGTGTAGCCCTTGAAGTCCCCCAGCGCGTCGCGCGCCGCGCGGGTGGCGGCCGACGTCCCCGGATCACGAAAACGCTCGCTGCGGTATTCGGCGCGCAGCCACGCATTCCAGTCGGGCGACACGTCCCACGTCAGGCGCGCATTGAACGCGTGCTTCGGTGTGTCGGACAGCGGTTTGCCGGCATTCTCGCCGCTTTCCTGTTCGCTGTCGGTGTACGTGTAGTTGGCGCTGGCGGCCCAGCCGGCCGCGAGCGGGAAGCGGGTGGCGAATTCAACGCCGCGCGTGACGGCCTCGTCGACATTGATCGACTGGCCGAAGGCGTCGACGTTCGGCCAGTTGCCGAAGCTGACGCAGCCCGGCCGGTTGGGCGCGGGGCGGTACGTGCAATTAATCAGGCCAGTACCGCTGGTGATCTTGTCCTTGAAATCGTTGTTGAACACGGTGGCGTTGGCGGTCCAGCCGACGCCATTGTCGAAGTAGGCGCCCAGTTCGGTGGTGACACTGGTTTCAGGTTGCAGGTTCGGGCTGCCCACGAGCGGGATCGTGCCCTGGCCACCGAAGCCGTTGATGCCGGGGGTAAGCTGCTCGACGCGGGGGGTCTTGTAGCCTTTACTTACGCCGCCCTTGACGGTCCAGCGGGGCGAGGCGCTCCAGACCAGATAGCCCCGAGGGCTCGTCTGGCCACCGAAGATGCTGTGGTCGTCGTAGCGCGCACCGATCGTCAGCGACACCCGCTCATGCAGGCGCCACTCGTCTTCCACGAACAGGGCTTTCTGCGTGAACGCGAACGCTTGCGGCGCGACGCCGTCGATCATCTCGGCATCCCAGTGCTGGGCGCCGATGGTGGTCAGGTGCGTGCCCCATGGCACCAGGAGCTTCGTGTCGAACACCTTGCTCTCGACTTCCAGCGTGCGGGGCGTGCCCGGTACCGCGCCCGGCGTACCCGGCGGAATCGTGCGGCCGATGGTTTCCGTGTTGTTCACCATATAGCTGCTGTCCCAGGTGCCGAACGGCAGGCGCGCCTTGTACGACAGCGTGGTTTGCTCGCGGTTGTACTTCTGCTCCGGTCCGTAGCCGCCCGTGCCCAGCGTGCCGAGCTGGCCGCGCGTGTTGTCATAGGTCTGGCGCGTCCTGTCGACGTCGAGCAGGAACTCATGGTTGCGGTGCGGGGTGAACGCCAGCCGCGCGCCCACGTTGTCGATCTTCTGCTTGACGGGGTTGGCGTTCTGCGTGAGCGGCCGGGCCGGATTGATCTCCTCGTACGAGATGCTGGCCTCGTCGCGGCGCAGGGTACTGCCGCGCAGCGAGAGCCCCAGCACGTCGGCCTTCAGCGGGCCGCTCAGGTAGAACCTGGCGCCCTTGACGTCACCGAACTGGGCGTCCTCCTGCAGCGTGTAGTCAGCTGCCACCGAACCGGTCCAGCGCTTGCCGACCTTGCGCGTGATGATGTTGATCACGCCGCCCATGGCATCCGACCCATACAGCGTCGACATCGGACCGCGGATGACTTCGATGCGCTCGATGGCGCTGACCGGCGGCATGAAGCTGGTCGAGGTGCCGCCAAAGCCATTTGGCGTGACGTTGCCGGCCGCGTTCTGGCGCCGGCCGTCGATCAGGATCAGCGTGTAGTCGCTCGGCATGCCCCGGATGCTGATGTTCATGCCGCCGGTCTTGTCACCGGCTGCGCCGACGTCGATGCCTTCCACGCTTTCCAGCGCCTGCGCCAGATTGCCGAATCGCTCTTTTTCGAGCTGTTCACGGGTCAGCACTGTGATCGAGGCAGGCGCTTCACGGATCGTCTGCTCGAAGCCGGCTGCCGTCACGACCACGGTCGGCATGGTTGCCGGCAAATCGTCAGCAGACAAGGTTGCGGCAAAACCGGCGAGCGGCATGGCGCCGATGGCCAGACTCATTAGGGTGCGGGTACACCGCGGGGCAGGCAAACGATCAGTCATTCTTCAGGCATCCTTTTTATCATTCGAAGCAAATGTCTGCGTAAACACGTAAAAACAGGTAAATTCCGCAGAACGGCGTCATTCTAATTGGTAATGCGAATCATTCCCATTCAAATTTAATGACGAGCGTGTCGGAGGCTGGTCATGCGGCGCCGTGCAGCCCATGCCGATGGGGTTTCCCGCTATGATGTCAGGTGGTGCCCGCCAGGGCGCCTGCGCCTTGCGATCAACCCAGCCACTGGAGCATCATGAAGAAATACCTGACCCTGACACTGGCAGCGACCTTTGCCGTCGCCGCCATCCCCGCCGCCCAGGCGAACCCCGACCTGGCCAAGGCCCGGGCCTGTATGGCTTGCCACGCCGTCGGCACCAAGCTCGTCGGGCCGGCCTACAAGGATGTCGCGGCCAAGTACGCAAAGGATGCCGGCGCCGAAGCGCGCCTCGTCCAGAAGATCCAGAAAGGCAGCAGCGGCACCTGGGGGCCGATCCCGATGCCGGCCAATCCGCAGGTGACGGACGCTGAAGCCAAAGTGCTGGCGAAATGGATCCTGGCGCAGAAATGATCTGTCGGCGGCCCCGGCGCGGGCCGCCATGACCGTGCCTGGCGCGTTCTTTGCATATAAGCAATGAACTCAACGCCAGGAGCGGCCGATGTTCTTGCAGAACGATGTCCTCGAATACCGCGATCCCCCGGGCCATCTGGTGCGGATCCTGTGGATCGACGTCACGCATTCCGTGGCCTATACCTTTGCACTGCGCCGTCCGAGCGCGACACCGCGCAGCACGCCGCTGCACGTGCTGGTGGCGGACGTGTCGACGCGGCGCGCCCGGTTACTGCTCGCTGACCCTTGCCGCGCACCGCGCGTCGACGCGCCATCCGGCAAACACCACCTGCTGCAGATGAAGGCGTGGGATGCCGTCACGGCCTTGCACCACGACCTGCCGCAACTCTATTTGCCGCGCCCGCGCGCAGCCTTGCTCAGTGCCTACAGTCGCGCCCACGGGATCTCCGTCGCCAGCCTCATGCGCTACCTGCGCCGCTACTGGGAGCGGGGCCAGACAATCGACGCGTTGCTGCCCGATTACGCCAACTCCGGCGCGCGTGGCAAGACGCGGGCGGCCAGCGCCGGCGTCAAGCGCGGCCGCCCGCGCAACGGCGCGACGAGCAGCGCCAATGCGGGGACGAATACCGACGCCGCGCTGCGGGCGCTGTTCCTGGCCGCTGCTGCACAGTTTGCCGCCACCCATCCGCGCTTTTCGCGGCCGGCAGCGTACCGCCAGATGCTACGCGAGCACTTCGCCGATTACCCGCCCGGCGCGATTCCCACCTATGGCCAGTTCAACTACTGGCTGGAACGCGACGACATCGATCGCATCCAATGAAGTGCGTATTTACGCCACAATGGTGCAGTCACGATTTGGCATGCTCCCGGCACGTGCGTGGGGCCGATATGCTGGCTGAGCACGATCCTGGGCAGGTCAGGATAAATAAAGTATCGACGCGGCATGCAACGCGAATCCCGCCTGCTGCGTTACGTTTGTCAATACGACTGGAAAATCACCCTTTCGGAATCTTGTTCGCAGGATTGCGATTACGCCGGGCTTACGTTCGGCAGAAAAGGCGCTGTACTTTATTTTAATATCGTCGGTATTGACGATTTCATCAGTCACTTGGCACAGGTATTGCTGATAGGCCATTAGTTGCACGGTCTTTCAGTAACGCCAAGTGGAGGTAGGAATGAAACGTTTGACACCGTCGTTGACCCGACGTGAGTTTTTGTACCGCGCCGCTGCCGTTGGCGGTTCAGCGCTGTTGATGGGCTCAATGAATGCCTGGGGCATGGGGATCGCCTCCCGGACCACGATACCGCCCGTACTCACAGGCTCTGGCAAGGGCAAGAAAGTGGTCGTGCTGGGCGCCGGTCTTGCCGGCCTGACGGCAGCCTACGAATTGGGCAAGCTGGGCTACGAGGTCCAGGTGCTCGAGGCGCGGCCCTATGCGGGCGGGCGCTGCCAGACGGCGCGCAAGGATTTCAAGCTGCACGAACTGGGCGGCGAGGCCCAGCAGTGCCGCTTCGATGCGGGTCAGTACATCAACCACGGCCCGTGGCGCATCCCGCTGGACCACCAGTCCACGCTCTACTACGCGCGCCAGTTCAAGGTGCCACTCGAAGTGATGGTCAACGAGAATGACCATGCATACGTGTACCTCGAGGATGGCGGGCCGCTTTCGAAGCAGCGCCTGCGCGGCGCCCAGATCAAGGCCGACATGCGCGGCCATGTCGCCGAACTGCTGGCCAAATCGGTCACCGGCCACGCGCTCGACACGCAACTGACCGGCGACGACCAGCGCCTGCTGCTCGATTACCTCAAGCACGAAGGGGCGCTGGACGCGGCCGACCTGGCCTACAAGGGCCGCAGCGGCCGTGGCTTTGCCACCAACCCCGGTGCGGGGCTGGTGCCCGGCGCCGGCACGCCGTCCGATCCGCTGGCGTTTCACGATCTGCTGGCCGCCCGGGTCGGCAAGGTCTACAGCGCCGTGCAGGAGTTCCCGATGCACGCCACGATGTTCCAGCCGGTCGGCGGCATGGACGCGATCCCACGCGCCTTCGCCAGCCGGCTGGGCGGCCGCATCCGCTACCACGCCGAAGTCCAGCGCATCCGCCAGGGCGACGACAAGGTCACGATCGACGTGCGCGACACGGCCAGCGGCGCGCTCTCGCGCGTCACGGCCGATTATTGCGTGTGCACGGTGCCGCTGTCGGTGCTGCGCATGATCGATACCGATTTCTCCGACGGATTCAAGGCCGCGATCAAGGCCGTCCCGTACGCGCCGGTCGGCAAGATCGGCCTGCAGATGGGACGGCGCTTCTGGGAAGAAGACGACCACATCTACGGCGGCCACGTGCTGACCGATCTGAAAGGGATCAACACGATCTCGTTGCCGTCCGGCGGCTGGCAGCAGAAAAAGGGTGTCGTGCTGGGCTACTACCACTACGCGCTCGACGCCATTGAAGTCAGCGGGATGACCCCTGGCGAGCGGACCGAGTTCGCCCTCGCAGCCGGCGAAAAGATCTTTCCTGCCTACCGTGCAAGCTACGAGAGCAGCTTCTCGGTTGCCTGGCACCGCGTGCAGTACAGCCTGGGCGGCTGGGCCGAATGGACCGACGCCGCGCGCAAGAGCGCCTACCCGATTTTGCTCGACGGCGAGCGCCGGGTGCTGCTGGCCGGCGAACACCTGAGCTACCTGACCGGCTGGCAAGCCGGCGCCATCGAATCGGCATGGCAGCAGGTCGAGACGCTGCACCGGAGGGCCAGCGCATGAAGAGTCCAAGCCTTGCACTCGTCATTGTCTGTTCATTGGCTGGCACGGTCCAGGCCCAGGCACCCGCGCCGGCCGACGGCAAGACCCTGTTCGCCAAAAATTGCGCGGCCTGCCACCAGGCCAATGGCCGCGGCATTCCCGGCGCGTTCCCGGCGCTCGTCGCCAGCCCGGTCGCCATCGGGCCGGCCGATGCGGCGGCCGAGGTGCTGCTCAAGGGGCGCGGCGGCATGCCCGATTTCAGCACCAGCCTGGATGACGCCGATATCGCCGCCGTGCTGACCTATGCGCGCAGCAGCTGGGGCAACCGTGCGCCGCCAATCACCGGCGCCGAGGTCACCATGCGGCGCGCGGCGCTGCAGGTCGCACCGGCGGGCGACAGCCGCTTCGGCAACAAGCACTGAGGCTCTTCCTTTCCTTTCTTTTCCTTCCCATGCCCATGAAAGACGATCCAATGACCTTTGCCGCTCTCCGCTCTACCTCGTGCCTGGCCGCTGCGCTGTTGCTGGCGCCGGCCATTGCCAGCGCCGCAGCCACGGACATCGTGCGCCACAAGATCCCGAACTCGGATTTCCCGATCGCCCTGGCCGTGTCGGTGCCGCCCGGCGCGACGATCCACTTCATCAGCGGTCAGGTGCCGCCCATCGTCGACAAGGCGGCCGGCCCCGACACCATCGCAGCCTTTGGCGACACCAAAACGCAGACGGTCGGCGTGCTCCAGAAGATCAAGGAGATCCTCGCCGGCATGGGGCTTGGCATGGGCGACGTCGTCAAGATGCAGGTGTTCCTGGTGGGGGATCCGGCGCAGAAAGGGCGCGCCGACGTCACCGGCTTCATGGCCGGCTACACCCAGTTCTTTGGCGGCGCCCAGCCCAACCTCCCGGCGCGCGCGGTGATGCAGGTGGCGGGCCTGAGTAATGCCGGCTGGCTCGTGGAAATCGAAGTCGTGGCAGCGAAGAAGTAAGCGGCGCGGCCCGCGCCGGGCCACGCCAACCAGACCAATAACAAACTAGGCCAACAGGGAACCACCATGTACAAGACCATCCTTCATACCAGTGTTGCAGCCGCCTTGCTGTCGTGGGGCGTGCCGGGCCACGCCGCCGACAAGGCGGTCGATCCCGCTGTCGACTCAGTTGTCGACACCGCGGCGGCGGCGGCCGTCGCGCCAGACGCCCCCGCGCTTGCCAGTACCGGCGTCGTGATCGTCACGGGCACGCGCGCCGCCGGCCTGACGGTCGAGGACAGCGCCTCGCCGATCCAGGTGCTCGACGCGTCGTCGCTGGCCCGCACCGGCCAGCCCGACCTGATCCAGGCCCTGGCCCAGAACCTGCCGTCGCTCAATGCCCAGTCCTTCGGCAGCGATATGGCAGCGATGACGTTGTCGGCGCGCCTGCGCGGCCTGTCGCCGAACAACACGCTGGTGCTGGTCAACGGCAAGCGCCGGCACGGCACCGCCAACCTGGCCGTGCTGGCCGGCGCCTTCCAGGGCGGCGCCGCAGCCGACCTGAACTTCATTCCGGTAGCGGCGATCGAGCGCGTCGAAGTGCTGCAGGACGGCGCGGCCGCGCAGTACGGCACCGACGCCATTGCGGGTGTCATCAACATCATCCTCAAGTCCAATTACCGTGGCGGCAGCGCCAACGTGAATGGCGGTGGCTACATGGACGGCGGCGGGCACACCGGCGACGGCATGGCCAATATCGGCCTGACCCCATTCACCAACGCTTACCTGTCGCTGACGGCGGAAACCAAGTACCACGGCTTCTCGGAGCGCGGCGGGATCGATCCGCGTGTCGTCGATCCGGCGACGATGGCGGCCATGCCGTCGCTCGTCAATGCGCCGGGCTACCCGTACCTGAACAAGATCCAGGGCGACGCCCAGTACCGCCAGCACATCTTTGCTGCCAATTTCGGCGTGGACCTGGGCGGCGACACCGAGTTGTACAGCTTTGCCACCTACGGCAAGAAGGAAGCGCGCGCCTTCGAGAACTACCGCATGCCCAACCGCCTGCCCGCGATCTACCCGCTGGGTTTCAGCCCGCAGGAGACGTTCGACGAAGAAGACTATGCGTTCACGTTCGGCATCAAGGGCAAGGTGTTCGGCAACTGGAACTGGGATGTATCCAGCACCTACGGCAAGGACGTGGCCAAGCTGGGCGTGGCCAATTCGGCCAATATCTCGCTGTTTGCCGATACGGGCGCGACGCCGCTGTCCTTCAAGGCCGGGCAATTCCAGGCTAGCCAGTGGACCAACAACCTCGATCTGCGGCGCGAGTTCGACGCCGGCATGGCCACGCCGCTGACGCTGGCGCTGGGCCTCGAGCACCGCCGCGACACCTACGCGATCGTTGCGGGCGACGCCGCATCGCGCTACAAGGAAGGGGCGCAATCGTTCCCGGGGTTCTCGCTGACCGATGCCGGCAAACACAGCCGCAACAACAAGGCGGTCTACGCGAATATCGCCGTGCAGCCCGTCACCGGCTGGACGGTCGACATCGCCGGACGCTTCGAGGATTTCAGCGACTTCGGCAACGCCAAGGTCGGCAAGCTCACCAGCCGGTACGACTTCACGCCGGACGTGGCCGTGCGCGCCACCTACAGCAATGGCTTTCGCGCGCCGACACTGGCCGAATCGTTCTATTCGGCCACCAACGTGTCGCCACGCAGCGCCTTTGTGCAACTGGCGCCGAATTCGCCGGGCGCCCGGCTGGTGGGGATCGACGGCCTGAAGCCGGAAGCGTCGACCAATATCAGCGCGGGCCTGGTGCTCAATCCGATGGCCGGCATGTCCGTCACGCTCGACGCCTACCAGATCACGATCCGCGACCGCATCGTCGGCAGCGGCTCGTTATACGGTTCGGGCGGCGCCATCAATTCGCCGGCCGTCACGGCGGCAATCCTGGCCAATGGCAATGTGCTCGATCCGACCGTCGTGCAGACCGGTATCAACATCTTCACCAATGCGGTCAACACCCGCAGCCGCGGCGCTGAACTCGTCGCCACCCTGAGCAGCAACTACGGCGCTTACGGCCGCGTGGACTGGTCGGCCGCGGCCAATTACAACAAGGTCGAGGTCATCAAGATCAACCAGGCGCCGACGCAGCTGGGCGCGCAGACGCTGCTCGACGCCACCGCGATCTCGCACCTGGAAACGGCTTCGCCAAAGGTGCGGTTGAATCTGGGCGGCCTGTGGCGCATGGGTGACTGGACCGTGAACCTGCGTGAGAACTACTTCGGCAAATCGTCCGAACAGTTTTCGACCGACGGCGCGGTGTATCGCGAAAACCGGATCAAGGCCAGCCTGCTGACCGACCTGGAAGTGAGCTACCAGATCAGCAAGGCCTGGAGCCTGTCGCTGGGCGCGAACAACCTGTTCAACGAGTACCCGGACAAGGTCAACGCACTGACGCTGGCCGAGCAGCGCGCCAATCTGGACAACGGTGCGGTGACGATCTACCCGGGCTTCTCGCCATATGGCATCAACGGTGGTTATTACTACGCGCGCGCGGCGTTGAAGTTCTGAGCCGATACGTCACACGTCAAACGTCGAGCGGGTGGCCGAGGCGGGCCAGCCGCTCGAGCACGACGTCGCGTTCGATATAGTTGCTGCTCTTGGTCAGCAAGGCCCGCTTGAGGAACGGGAAGCCGGCATCGAGCAGTTCCATCGGCTTGACGAGGGTGGGGTTGTGGACCCGGGTGGCGTCGCTGAACCACAGCGCGCCGACCGTCATCGAGCGCGCGGCCACGCGCGCCATGCGCGTCTCCTGCAGCGCAATGACGTCCTGCGGCGCGCTCAGGGCGCCGAACGGAAAGAACACCGTGGCCAGGCGCGCCATGCGTGCCGGCGTCACGTCGCGCAGGCAAAAGGCATATGACTGCACGTGGTTGGTCAGTTCGCTCGACGCCGTGAAGCCCGTGAGGTCCCAGCGACCGCTGTCCAGCACGGGCCGCAGCGGCGTGAACGGCCCGAACACCGAGTCGTTCATGACGATGACGTCGGCGCCCGGCGAGCGGCGGCTGAGATGGCGCAGCGCCAGCGTGTACGCCGAAAAATCGTAGCCCGGCGTCGCTTTCCACAACAGCGCATCGCACAGGGCCGGCAAATCGGCCGGCATCCGGGATTTGTCCGCACAGCTGCACACCACCAGAATCGGCAAGCCTTCTTCGCGCAGCCGCGCCAGCGTAAAGCGGTGCGCCGACTGCAGGACGCCGTCCGGCGCAAACAGGAAGTACACGATCCACGCCTTCTGCGCGCTGGCCGGCACGACGACGTGCGAGGCCGGGCGCCGGTGGACGGCGCGCGCAAAGCGCTCCGCCATCTGACGCCGCTCCCAGCGCATGACGGGTGACGGCGTGAAGTCCCAGTCTGTGGTGACGCCATCGATGCTGGATGCGTCAGGGAGCTTGAACGCGGTGGAATAGGTGCTGTGCATGGTTGTAAATATGCTACCTGAGTACACTGCGGCAGGCGAATGCGATTCAATCGTGCGCGGCTACCCGCACTGTATGTATCATCGAAAATATTGACGATAGCCTTGCAGATAACTCGTTTTTCAAGTGCGAAGGGGCGGTGCATAATGGCTCCATCGCATCGAGATCAGGGCAAGGACCGGTTGCTATCAGTAGGGGCAACCAGAGTCGAGCAGCTCGATGATCACTTCACAAAAGGAGCACATGATGTTGAACGTCCGTAAAAGCAATGAACGTGGTGGCGCCAGTTTTGGCTGGTTGAATTCGCAGCACTCGTTTTCGTTCGGTCATTATCACGATCCGAAGCACATGGGGTTCGGCCCGCTGCGCGTCATCAATGATGACCATGTGGAAGCCGGTCGCGGGTTCGATTCGCACGGTCACCGCAATATGGAAATCATTTCGTACGTGCTCGAAGGCGCCCTGGCGCACAAGGACAGCATGGGCAACGGTTCGGTGCTGCGCTACGGCGATGTGCAGGTCATGAGCGCCGGTACGGGCGTCGTGCACAGTGAGTTCAATGGTTCGAAGACCGAAGGCGTGCACTTCCTGCAGATCTGGATCGAGCCGAACGAAATCGGCGCCGAGCCGCGCTACGAAGAAAAGCACTTCGACACGGCCTCGAAGACCGGCAAGCTGCGCGTGGTGGCGTCGAACGATGGCCGCGATGGCTCAGTCTCGATCCGCCAGGATGCATCGATTTATGCCGGCATCTTCAACGGCGCCGATGGAGCGACCCATGCGCTGGCCGATGGCCGCCAGGCCTACGTCCACGTGATTCGTGGCCAGATCACGGTCAACGGCGTGGCGCTCGGCGGTGGCGACGCGCTCAAGATCACCGGTGAACCGGCGGTGACGCTGGGCCAAGCCGAGGCAGCTGAAGTGCTGGTGTTCGATCTGCCGCAGTAAATATTTTCAGGCAGTAACGCCGCCCCGGGCCCGGGGCGGCTCGTCGTTTACGCGCTCGCACACGGATCGACGGCCATGCGCGCGAACGGTGAACTCGTGCGCATCCGGTCGATCCACCAGGTGAGCGCCGCGCCGTCCTCGGTGCTGCGCCAGGCCAGATAAAAGGTTTCGTCGGGCTTGGGTTCCACCACCTGTTTTTCAATGAGCTGGCCACGCGCAATCGCCGGCCTGGCCCAGGCCTCGGGCAGGAAGCCAAAGCCCAGCCCCTGCACCTGGAATTCGTACTTGGTCCGCATGTCGGGCACGGCCAGCGTGGCTTGTCCGAACAGGATGCCCACGGTGCGCGCGCCCAGCACGCGCGCCGAATCCGACACCGTGATCGCCCGGTACGGCAGCAGATCGGCCTTGTCAAGCGCGTGGTCCAGCGCTGCCAGCGGATGGTGCGGCGCGACCGCGAACACGAAGCTGCTCGTGCCGATCGGTTCGGCCGTGTAGCCGCCGCCCGACGGCCCGTCGCCGGCGGCGCCCACGAGCAGGTCGACGCGGCGGTCGAGCAGGGCGTCCCAGGTGCCACCGAGCGACTCGCGCACGATACGCAGGCGCGTGTGGTCGGCCACTTCGTAGAACGCTTCGATGTCCTGCTGCAGGCCACCCGCGCCCAGCACCGAATCCATCCCGATCGCAAAGTCCGTTTCCCAGCCCGAGGCCACGCGCCGCACGCGCGACTCCAGGTCGCCGGCGGCGCGCAGCAGGTAGCGGCCTTCCTTGAGCAATGCCTGGCCCGCCGGCGTCAGTGTGACCTTCGGACCAAAGCGGTCGAACAGGCGCACGCCCAGGTCGTCCTCGAGCTTGGACACCGTGTACGAGATGGTGGACGGCACGCGAAACAATTCCTTGGCCGCGCCCGCGAACGAGCCGCGGCGGGCAATGGTGTCGATGATCTGAAGGGCGTCGAGGCTGAGCTTGAGCAAGTAGGCATCCTGGAATCGGTATCCAGCCATGGTAGCGGCAAGCGCGGTCGCCACCAAGCCCCGGGCGCGAAAAATAGCAGTCTGATTCTATCGCCACGGCGGGCGGGTAGCGATACTTCATCCCGTCAGGCGCCGCTTCCGGCCCGGTCACAACGCAATGTACGTCAAGGAGCAGGCCATGTACCTGATATCGCTGGGCGCCGGTGTGCTGGCCGGCTTGCTGTATGGCCTGATCAACGTGCGCTCGCCCGCGCCGCCCGCCATCGCGCTGATCGGCCTCTTGGGCATGCTGATCGGCGAGCAGATCGTGCCGGTCGCCAAGCGCCTGCTCGACGGCGCCCCGGTGACCGCCGGCTGGTTCGCCAGCGAGTGTACCCCGCGCATCACGGGCGTTGCGGCCAAGGCGCCGACCCCTGCGCCGGGGGGCGATGAGCCACCCGCCACGGGTCAGGGCTGAACCAGATTCCACGAACCATCCACCATCACAGGGAGACCACCATGAGCAATCCAAAACTCGACGTCCTGACCCCGCAGAACTCGCAACTGATCTTCATCGACCACCAGCCGCAGATGGCCTTCGGCGTGCAGTCGATCGACCGCCAGGTCCTGAAGAACAATGTGGTCGGGCTGGCCAAGGCGGCCCGGGTCTTCAATATCCCGACCACGCTCACGACGGTCGAAACCACCTCGTTCTCGGGGCACACCTATCCCGAGCTGCTCGACGTGTTCCCGGGCCAGCCGATCCTCGAGCGCACCTCGATGAATTCGTGGGACGACCAGAAGGTGCGCGACGCCCTGGCGACCAATGGCCGCAAGAAGGTCGTCGTGGCGGGCTTGTGGACCGAAGTGTGCAACACGACGTTCGCTCTGTGCGCGATGCTCGAAGGCGATTACGAGATCTACATGGTCTCGGACGCCTCGGGCGGCACCAGCAAGGAAGCGCACGACATGGCGATGCTGCGCATGGTGCAGGCCGGCGTGGTGCCGGTGACCTGGCAGCAGGTACTGCTCGAATGGCAGCGCGACTGGGCGCGCCGCGAGACCTACGACGCCGTCATCAAGATCGTCACCGAGCATTCGGGCGCCTATGGCATGGGCGTGGACTATGCCTACACGATGGTGCACAAGGCGCCCGCGCGGGCGGCGGGCACGCACGAGGTCCTGGCGCCCGTACCGGCGTAACGATCATGGCCACCCCACGTGCCGCTTCGCCGGCCCTTATCCTGATCAATGGCTGCTTTCACACCGTCGACCGTGAACAGCCGCAAGCCTCTGCCGTGGCGATTCGCGACGGGCGCTTCATCGCGGTGGGCGACATCGATGTCGTCATGCGCCACCGCGAAGAAGGCAGCCAGGTCATCGACCTGCGTGGCCGCACCGTCGTTCCGGGCCTGAACGACTCGCACCTGCACCTGATTCGCGGTGGCCTGAACTACAACCTCGAGCTGCGCTGGGAAGGCGTGCCGTCGCTGGCCGATGCCCTGCGCATGCTCAAGGCGCAGGCCGAGCGCACCCCCAATCCGCAGTGGGTGCGGGTGGTGGGCGGCTGGAACGAATTCCAGTTTGCCGAACGGCGCATGCCGACGCTGGACGAGATCAACACGGCGGCGCCGGACACGCCCGTGTTCATCCTGCACCTGTACGATCGCGCGCTGCTCAACCGGGCCGCACTGCGCGCCGTTGGCTACACGAAGGACACGCCCAATCCGCCGGGCGGCGAGATCGTGCGCGACAGCGCCGGCAATCCGACCGGCATGCTGATCGCGCGGCCCAACGCGATGATCCTGTATGCCACGCTGGCCAAGGGCCCCGTGCTGCCGCATGACCTGCAGGTTAACTCGACCCGCCAGTTCATGCGCGAACTCAATCGCCTGGGGATCACGAGCGCCATCGACGCCGGCGGTGGCTTTCAGAATTATCCCGAGGATTACGCCGTCGTCGAGCAACTCGACGCGGCGAACCAGCTGACGATCCGTATCGCCTACAACCTGTTCACGCAACACAAGGGAAGCGAGCTGGAAGACTTCCAGCGCTGGACCGGCATGGTGACGCCAGGGCAGGGCAGCGACTACTACCGGCATAACGGCGCCGGCGAGATGCTGGTGTTCTCGGCGGCCGACTTCGAAGATTTTCTCGAGCCGCGTCCGGATCTCGATCCGGCCATGGAAGGCGAACTGGAACGCGTCGTGCGCCACCTGGTGGCGCAGCGCTGGCCGTTTCGCCTGCACGCAACGTACGACGAATCGATCTCGCGCATGCTCGACGTGTTCGAAAAAGTACACCGCGACATCCCGTTCGATGGCCTGCACTGGATGTTCGACCATTGCGAGACGATCACGCAGCGCAATATCGACCGCGTCGCGGCGCTGGGCGGCGGCATCGCGATCCAGCACCGCATGGCGTTCCAGGGCGAGTACTTTGTCGACCGTTACGGCAGCGAAGCAGCGGCCGCCACGCCGCCGATCAAGCAGATGCTGGCAACTGGCGTGCCGGTCGGCGCCGGCACCGACGCTACCCGCGTGGCCAGCTACAACCCGTGGACGGCGCTGTACTGGCTGGTCACCGGCCGCACCGTCGGCGGCCTGGCCCTGTATGGCAGCGCCGGTTACCTGCCACGCCAGGTCGCACTCGAACTGTGGACCGCCGGCAGCGCCTGGTTCTCGAACGAGCAGGACGGCAAGGGGCGCATCCGCGAAGGCATGTTCGCCGACCTGGCGGTGCTGTCGGCCGATTTCTTCACGGTCGATGCCGAAGACATCAAGGCCATCGAATCGGTGCTGACGGTGGTCGGTGGCCGGATCGTCTACGGCGCGGCCGAGTTCAGCGATCTTGGCTTGCCGCCGATTCCCGTGCTGCCCGAATGGTCGCCGGTGGCGAGCGTGCCGGGGCACTGGCGCAGGGCGGCTGCACAGCCAACCACGGCGTTGCCGCATCAGTGCAGCGGCCCGTGCGGCGTGCATGCGCACAGCCACGATCATGCGCGCCAATCGACCATTCCTGTATCGAGCTACAGCGGCTTCTGGGGCGCGCTCGGTTGCAGCTGCTTCGCGTTCTGACATGCCGCCGCCACATCCTTCCCGGCTGCATGGCTTCAATATGGGCTTGTTTGCCGGCTACGTCGACACGCTTGGTTTCATGGCGCTGTTTGGCCTGTTCACGGCGCACGTCACCGGCAACTTCGTGCTGCTGGGTGCGTCGCTGGCCGACCCGGGCCAGATTCCGTCGCTGCTGAAGATCCTGGCGTTCCCGGCCTTCATCGCCGGCATCGTTGCCGCGCGGCTGCTGGTCGCGTCGTGCGAGCGGCGTGGCGCCAGCGCGCACCGGCCATCGTACCTGCTGCAACTGGCGCTGCTGACCGGCTTCATGGTGTGCGGCATGCTGGCCGAGCCGGTGGCGCGCACGATGTCGGCGCTGGCGATGGCGGCTGGCCTGTTCGGCGCGGCGGCGATGGGCGCGCACAGCGCCGCCAGCAAGCTGCTGCTGGCGCATCTCGCGCCCACGTCCATGATGACCGGGAACGTCACGCAACTGGTGATCGATACGGTCGACCGCCTGCGCGGCGCGGGTGATGCCGCCACCGCAGCCCGCTGCAGCAAGTTCTTCTGGCCGCTGTGCGGGTTTGCCGCAGGGTGCGCCGGTGGCGCCTGGCTGTTCCTGGCGTTCGGCTTCGTCGCGCTGAGCGTGCCGCTGGCGATCCTGGTGCTGCACCTGTGCGTGCCGTCGCTTGAGGCCGTTGCATGAACAAAGCCCGGCTCGAAGCGTTCAGCGACGGCGTCATCGCCGTGATCATCACGATCATGGTGCTGGAGCTCGAGCCGCCGCACGGCACGACGCTGGCCGACGTGGCCGGCGTCATCCCGGGCTGGTTGCGCTATGCGCTGAGTTTCTTGTACGTGGGGATCTATTGGGTGAACCACCACGCGCTGCTGGAACGGGTCGGGCGCGTGGACTGGGCCGTGCTGTGGGCCAATCTGCACCTGCTGTTCTGGATGTCGCTGATTCCGTTCGTCACGGCCTGGGCCGGCGAACACCCGATGGCGCCGGCGCCGGTCGCGCTGTACGGTGTCGTGCTGCTGCTGTGCTCTTTGTCGTTTCTGCTGCTGTCGTGGCGGCTCGGTGCGAGCGATGGCGCGGCCCATGCGCCAGCCTGGCACGCGCGAAAAAACCAGGTGTCGGTGGGCTTGTACGCGCTGGCCATCGCGGTCTCGCCCTGGTCTGCGCCGCTCGCCGCCGTGCTGCATGTCGTGCTCGCGGCGATGTGGCTGGCACCGGACCGTACCGCGCCCCACACGCCATGACTGGACGCCCCCGCAGGGTGACGGCATCATCCGGGTGACCACAACCAGAAGAGGACCGCCGTGCATCAACGAACCGCCCCGATCACCATCCTGATCGCCGACGACCATCCGCTCATGCGCGAGGGGATCGCCGCCGTCATCCACAGCCAGGCCGACATGCAGGTGGTGGGCGAGGCGGCCGATGGCAATGAAGCCGTGGCGCTGTACCGCACGCTGCGCCCCGATGTGACGCTGATCGACCTGCAGATGCCGAACCTGAACGGCATGGAGGCGATTGTCGCGATCCGCGCCGAATTTCCGCAGGCGTGCCTGGCGATCCTGACCACGTTCCGCGGCGATGCGCGCGCCATGCAGGCGATCAAGAGCGGGGCGCAGGGCTATCTGCTCAAGAGCTCGCTGCGCAAGGAGCTCACCGATGCCATCCGGGTGCTGGCGGGCGGCCACCGCTATATTCCGGCCGAGATCGCCGGCGAGCTGGCGCGCCACCTGGGCCACGAAACGCTTACCGTGCGCGAGCTGCAGGTACTCGAGCTGACCGCGCGCGGCAATGGCAACAAGGAGATCGGGCGCCTGCTCACGCTGTCCGAGGACACGGTCAAGGGCCACCTGCGCAGCATCATGGACAAGCTGGGTGCGAACAACCGCACGCATGCGGTGACGATCGGCATCGAGCGCGGGTTTCTCGAGATCTAGGCGCGGCACGGCAATCCTTTGTCGCACCCCCACTTTCGTGGGGGGCAGCAGCGCCCCATCGTGGTCTGTCGCCATCGGCCACGCCATTGCACCATCCGGATCGTCACCGAACTTTCCGGAGGGATTGAATGCAGCTGTCTTCATCGCCGCCGCGCCAGCATGGCGGCTTGCCGCACTGGCAGATCCAGCGCGTCACCGACTACATCGACGCCAACCTCGCGGCCACGCTGCGCACCGAGCGTCTGGCCGCCACCCTTGGCCTGAGCGTGAGTCACTTCACGCGCGCGTTCAAGCACAGCGTCGGCGTGCCGCCGCGCGTGTACGTGCTGCGGCGCCGGCTGGCAGCCGCCTGCGACGCCATGGTTGCGTCCAGCACGCCACTGACGACGATCGCGCACGCGCACGGGTTTTGCGACCAGTCGCACTTTACCCGCAGCTTTCACGATGTCATCGGCCTGTCACCCCACGTCTGGCGCGCGCAGCAGAACAGATGTCTTTTTTGAAAGTGGTATCGTAGAGGCTGCCCAATGATATGGAGTACGTCCCGTGTTCGAGTTCATCACCGAGTTCATGCAAAAGAGCGGCTATCTGGGCGTCTTTGCCCTGATGGCGCTGGAAAATATCTTCCCCCCGATTCCGTCCGAGCTGATCATGCCGTTTGCCGGATTCGTCGCTGCGCGCGGTGACCTGAACGTGATCGGCGTGCTGCTGGCCGGTACCGCCGGCTCGGTGGCCGGCGCCTTGCCCTGGTATTACGCCGGCAAGGTGTATGGCAAGGAGCGGCTCGAAGCCTTCGCTGACAAGCACGCGCGCTGGATGACCGTGACCCACGGCGATATCGAGCACGCGATGGCCGCGTTCGAAAAACATGGCAAGAAGGTGGTGCTGCTGGGACGGTTGATTCCGGCGATCCGCACGCTGATTTCGGTGCCGGCAGGCCTGGCCAAGATGTCGATGGGCCAGTTCCTGTTGTTCTCGACGATCGGTTCGCTGATCTGGACAGGCATCCTGACCGGCGCCGGCTATGCACTCGAGAGCCAGTACGAGCGCGTGGCCGAGTATGTCGATCCGGTGTCGAAGGCGGTCTTGATCGGCCTGCTCGGTTGGTATCTGTACCGCGTGGTGACGTTCAAGTCGCGCAGCAAGACCTGAAACATCCAGGGCTGCCGTTCAGGCGAGCGGCAGCCCTTGCTTTTGGCGCTGTCAACGTTAAATAGAGACGAGCTTTGAACTCATGAGCGGTACTGTGGTCCTACCCCTGTCCCCAGCGTCAGGAGTCGATCATGAAAGCGCCGCGTTTCAAGAACTGGTTCGCAAAACTGCCGTTGCTCAACCAGCCGCAACGCCGGCAAGTGCTCGGTGCTTTGCACCCCTTGGCCGGGCTCGAGCAGGTGGTCGCGCTGATCACCGAGGTCAGGACGCCAGGCCGCTGCTGCCCCAGATGCGGCAATGAGCGCTGCTACCGCCACGGCTTTGCCAATGACCTGCAGCGCTACCGATGCTGCGCCTGCGGCCGCACGTTCAACGACCTGACCGGCACGCCGCTCGCGCGGCTCAGGCTGAAGGCCAAATGGCTCACGTACTCGCAAGTGCTGCTCCAGTCACTCCCGGTGCGCAAGGCGGCAGACCGGGTTGGCGTGCACCGCAATACCGCTTTTCGATGGCGCCACCGCTTCCTGCACTGGAGCAAACTCGACCGGCCCGCAGCGCTGAATGGCATTGTTGAGGCCGACGAAACATTCCTGCTCGAATCGCAAAAAGGCTCCCGCACACTCGACCGCCCGGCGCGCCGCCGCGGCGGTCGTGCGACCAGGCCGGGCATTTCGCGCGAGCTCGACTGTATCCTGGTGGCTCGTGACCGCGAAGGACGCACTATCGATGCCGTTACCGGTCGTGGTGCGGTAACGGCGGCGCAACTCGAGCGCGATCTGCTGCCCAAGCTCGATCCCCGAGCGCTGCTGGTCAGTGACAGCCATCCGGCCTATCGGGCTTTTGCACGCAAGCACAAAATTGCCCACGCAGCGGTCAATCTGCGTGCAGGCGTGCGCGTCAGGCATCTCGGTAACAGTGCTATCCACGTGCAGAACGTCAACGCTTATCACCAGCGTTTCAAGGCGTGGCTGCTCGGCTCTCGTGGCGTGGCGTCGCGCTATTTGCCTAACTACCTGGGCTGGCGCTGGGCGCTGGATGGCGACAGGGTCAGTTCGCCCGAGCACTTGTTTCACATCGCAATCAGAGTCATCAGTAGATAACGCTGACTGCGCCTTGCTTTTTATGCCACGCCAGCTATGATTGTGCGGTACGACCAATAACAAGAACGCACATCGACGAAAAGCCCGCATGGCCCCGCTTTGCCTACGTATCGTTGCATGGACGCTGGCCGCCACGTCGTTGGCGCATGCCCCCGTCAGTCATGCACATCAGTTTCAATCAACGTCTCAATCAAAGTCCCAGTCCCCAGCCGCCATCACTCCCTGGCGCACCGATCTGCAACACACCGGCTGGACCCGCAAGGATGGCGCGCCAGCAAACGTATTTTCGATGGCCCAGGATGGCAATGGCCTGCTGTGGTTCGCCGCCACCGATGGCCTGTACAGCTTCGATGGCGCGCGCTTCGTGCGCAACCGCGCCGTGTATGGACACCCCCTCCATTCACCGGCCATTACCGCTGTCAAAGCGGTCGGCGACACAATTTGGGTCGGCTACCAGTTCGGCGGCATCAGCCGCTTCACGCCCGGCGCCGTGCAGCACTACACGGGCAGCGGCGGGCCGCAGGGTGCGGTGTACTACTTTATCCATCTGCCCGACGGCAGCTTCTGGGCCACCGGCAGCCGCGGCCTGTTTGCGTTCGATGGACAACACTGGCGTCTGGTGACGGCGGCCGAGGGCCTGCCCGAGGGGCCGCAACGGTTCCACACCGTCCTGCACGACGGCAGCATGCTGGTGTATGGCGCCGATGGCGTCTACCGGAGCGAACGTCATGAGCAAAGCGGGCAAAGTGGGCAAAGCACGCCGGGCCGCGTCTACACGTTCAGGCGCGTGCTCGACCAGGCGGGCGTCGATGGGGGCGACCTCCTGACCGAGCGTCAGGTATTGATCAACAGCCGCGCTCGCGGCCTGCAACTGTTCGACCCGGATACCGGCAGCGTGACCCCGTTCACGCTGAACAACGGCGGCTTGCCGATGCTGACGTATGCCATCGATCGCCACCACCGACTGTGGGTGAATGCGGGCGATGCGCTGCAGCTGCTCGACGATGAACGTAAGCCCGTGCAGCAGTTCATGCCGGCTAACGGGTTCTCGGGCAAGTCGATGACCAGCTCACTGACGGACCGTGAAGGCAATCTGTGGTTCGCCACCGAAAACGGCATCGACCGCGTACGCGAGCCGCGCCTGGCGACGATCACGCTGCCGAAAGGCCAGACCGGGCTGCCGGGCGTGCTCGCGGGCGACGACGGCGCCGTATGGGTCATCAACCGCCATCACGAAAACGCGTTCCCGGTATCCACCTTCGTCGTCGACCGGCAGGGCGGACGCCGCAGCGTGCCGATCTACCGCGCCAGCGCGACGCACCGCCAGGCCGATGGCACGCTCTGGTTTGCCGCTGACGGCGGCTTGTGGCGCGTCGCGCAGGGCACGACCACGCATACGCCGCTGCCGCCCGACCTGGCGGCGCAGGTGGTCCAGGCGATCACCGTGGCGCCGGATGGCGCATTGTGGCTGTCGGTGACAGGCAAGGGGGTGCACGTGCTGCAGGACGGCGTCTGGCGCGCCGGTGGCGGGCATGCCGACCTGCGTATGCCAACCGCCATCACCCTCACCACTGACCGCGCCGGGCGCATCTGGTTCGGCTATGTCGATAACGGGATCGCCGTGCTGGACGCCGGCCAGGTACGCCGCTTCACTGACAAGGATGGCCTGGCCGTCGGCAATACGCTGGCCATCGTCCAGGGGCGCGACCGGACCTGGGTCGGCGGCGACCGTGGCCTGGCCTGGTTCGATGGCCGCCGCTTCGTACCGCTGGCCGAAACGGGGCGCGGCGCCTTCTACGGCGTCTCGGGCATCGTGGAACGTGCCGGCGGCGAACTGTGGCTGCACGACACGGGCGGGCTGGCGCGCATCGACGCGCGGGCGCTGGCGGATGCAACTGCCCGGCTGCGCCCGGACGTGGCTGCCGAACGGTTCGACCATCTCGATGGCCACCTGGGGATGCCGGCGCAGATCCGGCCGCTGCCATCGCTGGCCGAGGCAACCGACGGCCGCCTGTGGTACGCCACCTCGAACAGCGTCGGCCACATTGACCCGGCTGCCATCCCGCGCAATCCGCGCCCGCCGACCGTGCTGGTGGGCGCCATCCGCACGGACGAACGCAGCTATCCTGCCGGCGCGCCGGTGGTGCTGCCGGCCCGCACGCCGCGGCTGGAAATCGACTTTACCGCCACGGCGCTGTCGATGCCGGAGCGCGTGCGCTTTCGTTATCGCCTGCTGGGGCAAGACCGCGACTGGCGCGACGCCGGCAACGTGCGCCAGGCCGTGTACACGAACCTGGCGCCGGGCGCCTACACCTTCGAAGTCATCGCCGCCAACGAGGACGGCGTCTGGAGTCCCGCGCCGGCGCGCGCGGCGCTGCGCATCGAGGCCGCCTTCACGCAGACGCTCCCGTTCCAGCTGGCCTGCGGGTTCGTGCTGCTGGCCATTGGCTGGGCGCTGCACCGCTGGCGCTTGCGGCTGGTCGCGCGGCGCCTGCACCATGACGTCAAGGTGCGCATGCTCGAGCGCGAACGCATCGCCCGTACGCTGCACGACACGTTCCTGCAAAGCGTGCAGGCGCTGGTGCTGCGCATGCATGTCCTGATGGGCAAGCTGCCGGGTGAAGGCAGTTTGCGCGCCGATGTCGAGGATGTTCTGGTCCGGGCCGAAAACGTGATCGACGAAGGCCGCGAGCGGCTCACGCAATTGCGGCGGCCGGCGGTGCGCGACGGGATGCTGGCGCAGTCGCTGGCCGAGGCGGGCAAGCAGTTCGCGGCGCCGGCCGGCGTGCGCTTCGTCGTGCGCAGCAGCGGCGCGCTGCCCGTGCTGGCGCCGGACGTCGAAGAAGAACTGTTCACGATCGGCCGCGAAGCCCTGTCCAATGCGTTTCGCCACGCCGGCGCGCGCCAGGTGGTGCTTGAACTCGCGTGCCAGGGTGGCAACCTGCGCCTGGCCGTGAGCGACGACGGGCAGGGGATCCCGCCCGACATCCTGGCCCGCGGCGCGCGCCAGGGGCACTGGGGCTTGCCCGGCATGCGTGAACGCGCGCGGTTGGCCGGTGGTGCGCTCACGATCGCCAGCACGGCGCGCGGTACCACGGTAGGCGTCGATCTCGCGCTTCCCACCGTCGATGCGCCGGGTCAGCTGCCAGCTGGTTAAGCGGACGCCGACACCAGCGCGAGCGCACGCCACCACACCTGGTCGCGCCCGGCCTGCTTGGCGCGATAGAGCTGGGCGTCGGCCGCTTCGAACAGCTCGAACGGTTGCTCATTACCGGCCGGGTCGAACGTAGCGCCGCCGATGCTGACGGTCAGCACCGGCGCAACGCTCGACGCTTCGTGCGGGATCGCCAGGCCGGCAATGGCCGCGCGCAGCGCTTCGGCGATCGCATGCGCGGCCTGGGCATCGGTTTCGGGCATCAGGAGCAGCAGTTCTTCGCCGCCATAGCGTGCCGCCAGGTCGCCCGGTCGGTGCATGGCCGCGCCGGTGGTGCGCGCCACCGAGCGCAGCGCGCGGTCGCCCGCCGGGTGGCCGTAGCGGTCGTTGAACTGCTTGAAGGCGTCGATATCGAGCAGGGCCAGCGACAGCGGCCGCCCGCTTTGACAGGCGCGCTGCCATTCCTGCTCATAGACTTCGTCGAACCGGCGCCGGTTGGCCAGTTCGGTCAGGCCGTCGATATTCGCCAGGCGCTCGAGCATCCGGCGCTGGCGCACCACCTGCAGATGCAGCGCCACGCGCGCCATCACGACCGTCTGGTTGAACGGCTTGACGATGTAGTCCGACGCGCCCATCTTGAGACCATTGGCTTCGTCTTCGGGCCGGTCCAGCCCCGAGATGAAGATGATGGCGATGTGCGCCGTCTGCGGATCGCCACGCAGCCGGCGCAGCACTTCATAGCCGTCCATATCCGGCATGATCACGTCGAGCAAAATCAGGTCGGGCAGATGGCGTCCGGCGCGTTCCAGGGTCTGCGCGCCGTTACGGGCCAGCACCACCGTATAGTCGGGCTTGAGCAATTCGCCCAGCACTTCGCGGTTGATCGCGTCGTCGTCCGCGACCAGCACTTTCTGCTGCTGATCGATATTCATCGGCTCTCCTCCAGGCTCAAATCGAGTTGCGCGCCCAGGGCCGCCAGTGGCCCCAGTGCCGCAGCATATTCGATCTCGGCCACAGCGCGCCGCACGGCGCCCAGTGCCTGTTCGACAGGATCGGCGTGCGTCCCCACACCCAGCAGCGACTCGAGCTGCGCCAGGGCGTCTTCGGCGCGCGCGTCGTCGGTGCGCAGGTAGCCGTCCAGGCGCGCGATCACCAGCGACAGTGCTTCCGGGTCGCCCGCTTGCGGCAATGCCAGCGCCGCCATCTGGGCCAGGCCGGACAGCACCGTGTCGGCTGCGTTCACGAGGGCCGGTACCTGGACGCCGACGCGGTCGAACTGGCCGGCGCGCAGGTCCTGCTCGAGGCGCGCGGCCGCGCTGCTGAGTTCAAACGCGCCCACATAGGCGGCGCTCGACTTCAGGTTATGCGCCAGCGCCTGCAGGCGCGGATGGTCGCCCGCCTGCAGGGCGTCGCGCAGGATGCGCGGGGCACTGGCGTATTCGCGGATGAAGCTGCCGGCGCGCTTTTCGAGGCGGCTGCGCTGACCATCCACATTCTCCAGTGCCGTGCGCCAGTCGATGCCCGGCACTGCCGGCAGCGGCCGGCCGGACACCTGCTGCATGGCGGACGGGGCGGACGTGGCGGGGCGGATGGCCTGCGGCACGGCCCGGCCCTTCAGGCGCGCCGGATCGATCCATTTGAGCAGCGTGCAAAACAGCAGGTCGGGGTCGATCGGCTTGACGACGTGGTCGTTCATGCCGGCCTGGCGGCTCTGGGCGCGGTCGCTGGCCAGCGCATGCGCCGTCATGGCCACGATCGGCAACGTGCGCAAACGCGGGTCGAGCCGGATTTCACGCGTGGCCGCCAGGCCATCCATCTCGGGCATCTGGATGTCCATCAGGATCAGGTCATAGTCACCGGCCCGCGCCATGCGCACCGCGTCGACGCCATTGAACGCGACATCGACCTGCATCCATGCGGCGGCCATGAAGTCGAGGGCGACTTCGCGGTTGGTGTCGTTGTCCTCGGCCAGCAGGATGCGCGCGCCATCCAGGCGCGGCAAGTCGGCCAGCGCCGGCAGGCAGTTGTCGACCGCTTCCACCGCGCCCAGCCGCGGGTGCAGCACCTGCAACAGGCTGTGGTACAGCAGCGCCGGGCCGACCGGCTTGTGCAGGAATGCATTGACCGGCAGGTCGCCCTGGCCTTGCTCCTGCATTACGGTCTCGCGCGTGCAGGCCGAGATCATCAGGATCGCCGGCGGTGGCGTCATATCGCCCTGTTCACGGGCATGCCGGTGAAGGCGGTGGATGGTCTGGATGCCATCCAGGCCCGGCATCACGTAATCCATCAGCACGATCTGATACGGCGCCCCATCGCGCGCGGCGCGCGCCAGCAGTGCCAGGCATTCTTCGCCCGAGGCGGCCGTATCGGCGTGCACGCCCAGGCCGCCGAGCATCTCGGCCAGCGCGCCGCGCGCGGTGGCGCTGTCGTCGACGACCAGCGCGCGCACGTCCAGCAAGAGCGCCTTGCGCACCGCACTGGCCGCCGCATGCCCTTCAGCGATCCCCAGCCGCACGGTAAAGGTAAAGCTGCTGCCGACGTGCGGCGTGCTGCGCGCCGCGATCTCGCCACCCATCAATTCAACGAGCTGGCGCGAGATCGACAGGCCCAGGCCCGTGCCGCCGTACTTGCGCGTGGTCGAGCTGTCGGCCTGGCTGAACGAGACGAACAGGCGCGCCAGCTGCTCGGGCGTCATGCCGATGCCGGTGTCGCTGACCGTAAAGGCCAGCACGATCCTGCTGTCGTCGACCTGCTGGGCTTCGACGGCCACCACGATTTCACCGCGCTCGGTGAACTTGACGGCATTGCCGGTAAGGTTGATCAGGATCTGGCCGAGGCGCAGCGGGTCGCCGATCAGGTGCTGCGGCACGCCGGGGCCGACGCGGAAGATCAGTTCGATGCCCTTGGCATCGGTCTTCACGCCGGTCAGGCTCGCCAGATGATCGAGCATCTCGTCGAGGTCAAACGGCACTGCTTCGACCTGCAGCTTGCCCGCTTCGATGCGGGAAAAGTCGAGGATGTCGTTGATGATCCCCATCAGGTGCTCGCTCGCGCCCAGGATCTTGCCCAGGTAATTGCGCAGCAGCGGCGCCGGCTCGCTCATCAGGGCCAGCCGGCTCATGCCGATGATGGCGTTCATCGGCGTGCGGATTTCATGGCTCATATTGGCCAGAAATTCCGACTTCATGCGGGTGCTGGCTTCGGCGCGCAGCATTGCCTGTTGCATCGCTTCGATGCGCAGCGCCAGGATGCGCATGAACACCAGCATGTCGAAGGTGCTGCCGAAGACCAGCGCGTGCATCGTCCAGAAGTTCGCCGGGAGCTTGCCGTTGATGAGCTGCGCGGTGACGAATGCGGCCGCGAATGCCACTGCCCAGCCGGCCAAAAAGTACATGCCAACCGCGTCGCCGGCCCGCGCGCGCCGGTAGGCGCCGGGCAGGCCGAGCAGCATCGGCATGATGCCCAGCGTGCCGACGATCAGGACCAGGAATTTGTGGTTGATGACGCCGGCGGCGAAGCCGATCGCGGTGACCAGGCACAGCGCGGCCAGCGTTTTCATCATGCGGCTGAAGATGCGGTCCTGGCCGGGCCGCGCGAGCGACTGCTCGACGAACAGGTAGGCGCCGCATGAAGCCATGATCGAGGCCAGGCCCGCGCCATGCTCGAGCAGCCAGGCGTTGCCCGGGTAAAGGTACTGGCCGGCGATGCCGAACCAGGCGGCCGAATACAGCGTGACGCCGGTGGCCAGCAGCGCGTACTTGCCGAACAGCGGCTCGCGCAGCGCATACCACTGGCCCAGCGCGTACAGGATCAGCGTCAGGCGCAGGCCCAGCAGGATGCCCTGCATCAGCTGCTCGCCCAGTTCGGCCGACAAGACGGCATCGGGCTGCCTGAAGCTGATCGGCAGGATCTTGGGGCCGACCGTTTTCACGCGCAGCAGCACGGTGTAGGCTGTGCCCGGCGTCAGGCGCAGCACCGCGCCGGGCACGCGGCCCTTGAGCGCGTCCCCCGACTGCTGCTGCATGCGCCCGACGCTGGCGATCTTGCGCAAGCCGTCCGGAAAGCGCACCCAGACGTCGACCTCGTCGAGCAGCGCGAAATCGATCTGCATCACCCAGCCATTGGTGGCGTCGCGCGCCACCGCAACGGGGATCCGGACCCAGGTCGTCCCCGGCTGCATGCCCAGGCTGGCGTCGGCGGTCGCCGGCCGGGTGAAGCGCGCCCCGGCAGCCAGTGCGGCGTGAGCGTCGAGTGCGTTGGCGGGATCGGCCAGGGTCGTCACGGCTGGCCAGGCATCGACGACGTCGGCGTCGCGTGTGAGCTGCAAGGTCTGGGCCACGGCTGGCGTCGCGGCCATCATGCCCAGCACGAGCAGCGCCAGCAGGCAGGCAAAGGAAGCCAGCCGCGCGCACATGGCGCGCCGCATCCGGCGCGTCATGCCGCACCTCTGGCTGCGACAGCAGGCATCAGCTGCCAGCGAAACAGCAGGCGGAACACGAACACGGTGCTGCAGGCCACCAGCATCCGGGCGCGCAGCAGCAGCGCCAGCAGCACGGCGCCGCCGAGAGCTGCAGCAAGACGGGGCAGGACAGTTGGCGTGAGCATCATCTTCGGATTCATCGGTGCGAGGCGCGAACTGTTTGGTTGAAATGACGTCAGCGCCCGTGTGTTGACGGGGGATGTTGCGGTATTGACAGTTTAGCAGGTCATCCCTGCCAGCAACAGTATTGTGATTCTTCGGCGTAACTTTTGGTGACGCCCGAATTGCGCCCATCACGCTGGCTACCGGGCTACATGGGCTGATCAGGCCTCGCAGCCCGTCCAGCCAGGCGCGTGAACAGCGCCGGCGCGCAGCGTTGGAGAGAGCAGTTCGGGCGACATGCGGTCCATCGGCGCTCCTTGCGGCGTTTGGGGCTGGCTCTGCGGATCAGAAGCGCAGATCGAGGCGCACATCGGCCGTGCGCGGCGCCGTCGGCGTGGTCATGCCAAAGCTGTCGATCAGCGACGGGCGCACCGAATTTTCCAGGTTGCGCACGCGCGCCAGCAGGCTCCAGGCGCCGCCGGCCGGGGCGTAGCGCAGCGTGGCGTCGGTGGTCGTATGCGCCGGGATCCGGTATTCGAGCAGCTGGCTCGGGATCGTGATCGCATACTCGGCGCTGCGGCGCGAGAACACGCCCGCATGCAGCTGCCCGCCAAACATGCCGAAGCGGTGCTCGTAGCCGAGCGTGTAGACGTGGCTTGGCGCGCGATCGAGCTTGCGGCCGGCCCACGACACGGTGGGGGTCGGGTTATACGACACGTAATGCGCGTCAAGCGCAGTCGCGCCGTAGCTGAGGCGCCCGTTGCTGCCGACGCGGATGTCGCCATCGAGTTCCAGGCCGCGCGAGCGGGCGACGCCGGCATTGCCGGTCAGGATACGCGGAGCGCCCGAGACGATGGCGGTGCCGTTCAGTTGCAGATTCGTGTAGTCGTACACGAAGGCGGCGGCGTTGACGGTGACGCGGCCACCCCACAGGCGCGACTTGACGCCGGCTTCCCAGGCGCGCAGTTCTTCCGGCTGGTAGTAGAGCGCGCTTTCCGGGACGGCCACGGCCGCCGGGCAGGCGATGCCCAGCGCGGTGGTGCCGGCGATGCAGCCGTCGTTGAAGCCGCCCGCCTTGTAGCCGGTGGCCAGGCTGCCGAACAGCAGCGTCGTGGGCAGCAGGTCGTAGTCGAGGCCCAGGCGCCAGGTCGTGCGCGCGGTATTCAGTTCGGCCGCGTTGAGCAGGCGCCGGTCGGTGGCGGCGTTGAACACGGGCCCTTGCCGGAAATCGGTGGAGCCGACGCGGTCCTTGTCGTCCTCGGTGCGGCGCGCGCCGGCGGTCAGGCGCAGGCCGTCGATCACGCGCCAGGTCAGCTGGCCGAACACGGCGCGACTGCGCGCTTCGGTCACGAGCGGAAACGCGTAGTACGGCGGCAGGCCGACCGCTTGCAGGCCCTGGAACGCATACGACGTGTCGGACGTTTCGCTGAAGTAGTACAAGCCGCCCTGGGCGCTGAGCGGACCGGCGCCATTGGTGGCCAGGCGCAGCTCGTGCGAATCCTGCTCGTTGTGGCCGTCGTAGTTGTTGATCACGCCAAGGGCGAGTCGCGGGGCCACGCGGTAGTAATAATTCTGGCGCAGTTCCTGGTCCAGCTTGCGCCGCGCGCCCAGGTAATACAGCGTGGCGGGACCAAGATCCCAGCGCAGGTCGGCGGACCAGCCCCGGGCCACGCGGTCTTGCCAGCCCTGCACGGGCGTCATGTTCGGTGGGCGGAAGCTGTTGGTCAGGCGTTCGTCGGTCGTGCTGTCGCGGTACATGGGTTTGCCGCTGGCCACGCCGGTGTAAAAATTCGTGTCGGGCACGAAGCGGTCGTTATTGCCTTTGGCCTGGCCATGATCGTAGCGCAGCACCAGCGTGGCGTCGCGGCCCAGTGCGAGCTTGGCGCTCAGGCGCGCGTCACGGTCATCCTGGTCCATGCCGGGGCGCAGCAGCGTGCCCTGGCCGTTGTTCAGGTAGGGGTCATGCGTCAGCTTGCTCACGGCAGCGCGCAGCGCCAGCATGTCGTTGACCGGCACATTGATGACGCCGTCGACCTTGCGCCGGTCGTAGGTGCCCGCCTCGAAGCCGATGGCGCCCTCGAAGCGGTCAGTCGGCAGGTTCGAGATCACGTTGACCAGGCCGGCGGTCGTGTTGCGGCCGTACAGCGTACCCTGCGGGCCACGCAGCACTTCGATGCGGTCGACGTCCAGAAAGTTGCCGCTCTGGCCGGCAGGCCGGGCGATATACACGCCGTCGAGCATGAAAGCGGCCGACGGGTCGCCCTTGTCGGTGGTATCGCTGTTGCTGATGCCGCGGATCGTCAGGCGCAGGCCCGAGAAGGCCTGGTCGATATACACGTTCGGCAGGCGCGGGCCGATGGTGCCGGGGCTGTCGGCGCCAAGATCGCGCAGCTGTTCGCCGGACAGGACACTGATCGCGAGCGGCGTACGCGACGCCAGCGATTCAGTACGCTGGGCTGTGACGACGACTTCCGGCACGGCCAGGCCGCTGTCATGCGCTGGCATGGTTTGCGCCGTGGCGATACTGCAGACGATACTCGATACGGCCGCAGCCAGCAGCGTGTGCGCTGGGCGGACTGGTGATGCTGACATTGCGAAGACTCCCGGTGGGACAAAGCGTGCCCGTCCTGGGCAAGGCATGTCCAATGTTGTTCTTTGTGGCAAATTAAATTGCGCTGGGCAATTCCACGCCCGAGAGTCTAGCAGTACATCCCGAGGCGAAATAGTCCCGGGAAGTTAATTGAACAAAAATGACACCTGTACGCAACGGTCAGCGCGTTGACTGAATAATCTGTCAATGAAGCTCGGCACCAGGACTGATGATTTTGTCATTCCCAACGGCGCCGTGCAGTCTGACCGACCAGGCCACGCCGGCGATCAACAGCGCGATTGCTGCCAGTTCCAGTGGCCGTGGCCCGGCGCCGCGATAGATGCAGCCGTACAGCAGCGCGAACAATGTTTCGAACAGGATCAGCTGGCCCGTCAGCGTGACGGGCACACGGCGGCTGGCCACGTTCCAGAAATGGTTGCCAATGACCGACGCCCCCAGCGCCAGCAGGGCATTGCAGGCCCAGAACACGGTCCAGTCGCGCTCGCCCGCCACTGGTGCGCCGATGTCCCAGAACGCGAACGGTGCCAGCACCAGGGACAGCACGCCCGTGGCCAGGCCGTACAGCGCCGACCATTCGCCGCTGCCAAAGCGCGGGTTGTTCTTCAGGTAGCGCGCATTGTCGAGCGCGTACCAGCTCCAGCACAGCAAGGCGCCGGTGGCGCACAGCACGCCGCCGGCGATGGCGATGCCCGATGCATCGACCGGTGCATGCATGAAGGTGTCGATGTTGATGCAGGCGATGCCGGCCGCGACCAGCAGCAGAGGGGCCAGCATGCGCCGCAGCGGCACCGCGCCGTGGTCATGGCGACCGAGCAGCGTGACCACCAGCGGCACCATGCCGACGATCAGCGAGGTCGGCCCGACCCCCGCATACTGCACGCCATACGCCAGCAGCACGTAGTACACCAGGTTGCCGGCCAGCGCATGGCGCGCGAGCGCGTACAGGTCGGCCCGGCACAGGCTGGCGAGGAGGGCGCGCAGGCGCGGGCCCAGGAGCACGAGGGCGATGGCGCCGTAGGCCAGATAGCGCCCGACGGTCAGTTGCAGCGGGGTGAACGCGGCCAGATAGGCCGGCGCGATGAACACGATGCCCCACATGGCGCCAGCCAGCAAGCCGCACAACACACCGATCCCCATGCCTGTTCCTTCCCGTGATCCCGTCAGCCGGGCATTCTAGCAGCGGCTCAGGCTGCCAAAGCGAGACGGTCAACCTGCGCGCCGGTGTGCGTGCGAGACGACTGGGCAATCTCGCTATCCACGTGCAGAACGTCAACGCTTACCATCAGCGTTTCAAGGCCTGGCTACAGCGCTTTCGCGGCGTGGCGTCGCGCTACCTGCCCAATTACCTGGGCTGGCACTGGGCGCTGGAGGGAGAGCGAATTATTTTGCCAGGCCAATTGCTTCGCATTGCTATCAGCGTCATCAACAGATAACACTGACTGCGCCAGGCGGAACGTGGCCACGACCGATGCGAGCTGGCTGGCCTGCTCGAGCATCGCGTCGGCCGCCGCGGCGGCTTCTTCGACGAGGGCGGCGTTTTGCTGCGTGACGCGGTCCATCTCGACCAGCGCGGTGTTGACCTGCTCGATGCCGGCGCTTTGCTCTTCGCTGGCGGCGGCGATTTCGCTCACGATCACCGTGACCTGGCCGATGCTGTGCACGATCTGCTGCATGGTCGTGCCGGCCAGGTCGACCTGGCGCGTGCCTTCGCGTACCTGGGCCACCGAATCATCGATCAGTGCCTTGATTTCCCGGGCCGCGGCCGCCGAGCGCTGGGCCAGCGTACGCACTTCACCGGCAACGACGGCGAAGCCGCGGCCCTGCTCGCCGGCGCGCGCCGCTTCGACAGCGGCATTGAGCGCCAGGATATTCGTCTGGAACGCAATGCCGTCGATCACGCCGATGATGTCGACGATGCGCTGCGACGACGCGTCGATGCGGCCCATCGTGCCGATCACGTCGCCCACGATGCGCCCGCCGTCGCCGGCCACGCCGGCAGCCGTGGCGGCCAGGCTGTTGGCGCGGTGCGCGTGTTCGGTATTCTGGCGCACGGTCGACGTCAGTTCTTCCATCGAGGCGGCCGTTTCTTCGAGCGAGCCGGCCTGCTGCTCGGTGCGGGCCGACAGGTCCTGGTTGCCGCTGGCGATGTCGCCCGAGACGTCGGCAATGGTCGCCGTGCCGTCGCGCACCTGGCCGACGATGCCGGCCAGGTTCCCGTTCATGCGGCCCAGCGCGTCCAGCAACTGGCCGACTTCGTCGCGCCGGCCCGTTTCGATGCGGCTGGTCAGGTCGCCCGCGGCAACGCGCTCGGCCACTGCGACTGCGCTGCGCAGTGGCTGGGTGATCGAGCGGGTGATCCACCAGGCGCAGCCGATGCCCAGCAGCAGCGCAGCCCCGGACAGCGTGAACAGGATGACCCTGGTCCTGGCGTACGAATCGAGGATGGTGGTTGCAATGACGCCGGTGGCCGCGCTTTGCATGTCGGCGAACTTGCGTACCGTTGCCAGGTACGAATCCGTCTGCGGGGTCAGGCGGGTACGGTAGAGTTCCTCGAGCCGGGCCTGGTCGCCCGCGCGCTTGGCCGCAAACAGCGCATCGCGCGCGCCCATATACGCCTGGCGCTCTGCCTTGACGGTCTTGAACTGCTCACGCACGCCCGGGTTGGCAAGTGCCGCGTCAATCTCCTGTTGCAGGACGTCCGAGCGCGCCGTGATGGCAGCGCGGCGCTCTGCGATGACGTCCAGGATCGACGCATCCGGCGCGTGGTAGACGGTGTCGTTGATCGCGGTGTTGACTTCGATATTGCGACGCCATTCGGCAATATTGCGCTGGTTCTTCATGCTGGTGTTGACGAGGCGGTGCGTCTTGCTGCCTGCTTCGTCCATGCGAGTGAGGGCGGTCGCGCTCAGTGCGACGAGGAGCGTCAGCACAATGGCAAAGCCCAGCCCGAGGCGGGCGCCTAATGGCAGGTTCTTCATGGGGATGGTCCTGAAAATCAGTGGTGCAGCGCCGGCGACCGGGCTGCAGATGTTGAAATGCGCAAACGACGCTCGCACGGGCGGCGCCGGGCATGCGCTTGATCGGCAGTATAACGCGACAAATGGCATAAATGTTGCTCTTCGGCAAAGCCGCAACTCCGTAGTGGTGCTGATTGCCATGCGGTCTGGAAGATGCATGCAGTGCGCTCCCAGTCCTACAACAAACGGGCGCACACGCCTATGGCGGCGGCGCACGATCGGCATAAGATGGCGATATTCTTCACACATCAGGAGCACCGCATGCCAATCGATAACGACAACAAGGATCAGGACGTCAAGGGCCGTAACTGGGACCAGCTCACCACCGGCACGACCAGTGTGGCAACGATGGGCGCGGGTTCGACCGGCGACGTTGCCGGCAGCGGTAGCAAGCAGGCAGCGCCGGGAACGAATAGCGAGAGCGAGGACGAAACGGCTGGCGGCGGACTGCAACAGCTTGGTCGCACCGACGACCTGCTGGCCGGCGGCTCGACCGAAGAGCAGACCGATGAGGGTTTCCAGGGCAAGACCGACGAGAATGGCACGCAAGGTAGCCAGGTTGCCGCTGCCGGTACCAGCGACCGCGCTGGCAAAGGTGCGGACAACAAATAAGCAATGACCTGCTGCAGGACCGGGACGGCGGATCGCGTTACAGGATCCGCCGCCTCTCCGCTTGCTCTTTGTAAAGCTTCGCCGAAGTGGCATAGGTGGACTAGAATGAATCTGGTCACCTTGTCTGCCAGATAACGGTGTCTGTTCATCGCCGAGAGCATGATGCCAACTGTTGGCAGCTTCGGTCCGGTAGATTCAGATTCGCCCATCGGAGCTGTTGCCAATACCCTGTTTGCATAGAGAAATTGAACAGCAGGTCCGTCGATTACCTGCTGTCTGCGGGAGAAAATTCAATGCCCGGGGGAGTGTCACGCCCTTGACCCTGTTGCAATGACTGACATGGCAGATTGTCATCATTATTAGTGATAATGTGTCAGAATGTTGCAATGACTCAAGAGATATCAAACACTCGCTCCTATCGCGGACAGACGCCCGAGCAGCGTCGCGCTGACCGGCGTAACCGCCTCATTGCCGGCGCCATCAGCGTATATGGCGAGCGGGGCTATCACAACGCGACCGTCAAGGCTGTTTGCGACGCCGCGGGTCTCACGGAGCGCTACTTCTACGAATCGTTCGCGAACAGCGAAATGCTCCTGATCGACAGCTACAATTTCATCACCGATCTGGTGCGTGAAAGAGTGCTGCTGGCCGGAGAATCGGCGCGCGGTGGCAGGGTTGCACGCTCGCGAGCCATGCTCTACGCTTATTTCTCTTCGATCCAGCGCGACCCCCGTTCGGCACGCGTATTCCTCGTCGAAATCCGTGGTGTGAGTGCTGCCGTGGATCGAACCTTCGACGAATCGCTGCGCGAATTTGGTCTGGCTGTCACGCGCCTGGTGGCGCCGGATCTGATGGACGACGAGTTGCTGCAGGCAGGCGTGATCGGTGGTGTGATTCATATTGCGATGCGCTGGATCGCATGCAACTACGAGCCGCCAATCGACGAGGCCGTCGCGGCGGCGCTGCGCCTTGGCACCGCGCTGTCAAAGCGGCCCCGCGTCGCGCCGGCCACCAGCGCGTAGCCGGTCAGCAGCAATAGAAGGAAAGCAGGGATGAAGCGCCGTCCCTGGATGGGACGGTGCCCTGCCTCAGATATGCAGTGCGTGGCCCAGCGCGCGCAGCGCTGCTTCCTGCACCGCTTCACCGAGGGTCGGATGGGCGTGGATCGTGCGCGCCACGTCTTCCAGTTGCGCGCCCAATTCGATCGACTGCGTGAAGCCCGCCGCCAGTTCGGCCACGCCGACGCCCACCGCCTGCCAGCCCAGGATCAGGTGGTTATCCTTGCGCGCGACGACGCGGACAAACCCATCGGTGCTCTCGATCGTCATCGCCCGCCCATTGGCGCTGAACGGGAAGCTGGCGCTGATGGCGTCGATGCCGGCCGCTGCCGCCTCGCCAGGGGACATGCCGGCCACCACGATCTCGGGATCGGTGTAGCAGACGGCTGGAATCGCCGCCGGATGGAACCAGCGCCGCTTGCCCGCGATGATCTCGGCCACCATCTCGCCCTGCGCCATCGCGCGGTGCGCCAGCATCGGTTCGCCCGTCAGGTCGCCAATCGCCCAGACATTGCGCATCGACGTGCGGCATTGCTCGTCGACCTTCACGGCGCGCCCGTTCATGTCGAGCATCAGGTGTTCGAGACCCCAGCCGGTGGTTGCCGGCTTGCGGCCGACGGCCACCAGCACGCGATCGGCCTCGAGATAGGCTTCCACGCCGGATGCGTCGCGCACCTTGACCCGCTCGCCCTCCATGCCCAGCACCGACGTGGCCAGGCGGACCTCGACGCCGAGGCGCTCAAGCGAACTGGCAACCGGTTTGACGAGATCCGCATCGTAGGCTGGCAGGATGCGCTCGGCCGCCTCGACGACCGTGACCTGGCTGCCCAGCTTGCGAAACGCCGTACCCAGTTCCAGTCCGATGTAACCGGCGCCAACCACCACCATGCGGCGCGGCACCTCGCTCAGTGACAGCGCCTCGGTCGACGAAATCACCGGGCCGCCGAACTGCATGAACGGCAGTTCGACCGCGTGCGAGCCGCTCGCCAGCAGCAGGTGTTCGCAGCGGATGCGTACCGGCTCTTGCCCGCTGCCTTCGTGCGGCTGCACTTCGACTGTTTTGCCGTCGAGGACACGCGCCCAGCCGCGTACCACGCGCACGCCCTGTTTCTTCAGCAGCGCGCCCACGCCGCCGGTCAGGCGCTTGACGATGCCATCCTTCCAGGCCACCGTTTTTTCGAGGTCGATGCTGGGCGCATCGACCTTGATCCCCAGCGGCGACGTTTGCGCCGCGTAGTGCACGGTCTTGGCGTACTCGTCGGCTGCATGGATCAGCGCCTTGGACGGAATGCAGCCGATATTCAGGCAGGTGCCGCCCGGCTGCGCGCCTTCGACGAGGACGGTCGGAATGCCCAGCTGGCCGGCGCGGATACCCGCCACGTAGCCGGCCGGGCCGCCGCCGATGATGAGGAGTGTCGTATTGATTGTCTCCATCGCTTACTCCACGAACAGGGTGGCAGGAAATTCGAGGTAGCCCCGGATCGACTGCACGAACTGGGCGGCCACCATGCCGTCGATGACGCGGTGGTCGAACGAAGACGACAGGTTCATCATCTTGCGCGCCACCATCGCGCCGTCACGGATGACGGGACGGTCGACGATGCGGTTCACGCCGACAATCGCGACCTCGGGCCGGTTGATGACGGGCGTCGTGACGATGCCGCCCAGCGCACCCAGGCTCGTGATCGTGATCGTCGAGCCGGTCAACTCGTCGCGCGTTGCCTTGCCGCTGCGGGCCGCTTCGGCCAGGCGTGCAATTTCAGCGGCGCTCGACCATGGATCGCGCGATTCGGCATGACGCACGACCGGCACCATCAGGCCCGATTCGGTCTGCGCAGCGATGCCGATGTGGGCCGCGTCATAGGTTGTCAGGGTGTTAGCCTCGTCGTCGTAGCGCGCGCTCATCATCGGATAGCTGCGCAGCGCCAGCACCACGGCGCGCATCAGGAGCGGCAGCAGCGTGAGCTTGCCGCGCCCCTGCCCGTAGCGGGCATTGAGTTGCAGGCGCAGCGCTTCGAGTTCGGTTACGTCGACTTCTTCGACGTAGGTGAAGTGCGGGATGTTGCGTTTGGCTTCCTGCATCTTCTCGGCGATCTTGCGGCGCAGGCCGATGATCTGCGTGGCGTGTTCGCCATGCTGTTCGGCATAGCGTTCGTCCATCGCGCCATTGGCCGCGCCGCCGCGACGGCCTGCCACGTGCGCATCCAGGTCGGCGTGCGTGATGCGGCCTGCGGGCCCGCTGCCGGGCACGAACTGCAGTTCGACGCCCAGGTCCCAGGCGCGCTGGCGCACGGCCGGCGGGGCGAGCGGTTTTTCGCCGTCGGCGCGCAATGGTGCGCCGGCTCCGGCTCCGGCCCTGGCTGGCGCTGGCTTGGCTGCCGGAGCAGGTGCGGGCTTGGCTGGTGCAGCGACCGGCGCTGGCGTGGCTGACGCATGCGCCGCCACGGCCTCGAGCTGCGGTTCGGCCACTTCTTCGGCCGGCGCCGTCGCAGCGCCCGATTGCACGGGCTCCTTGCGCGCCTTGTCGGCGCTAACGTTGCCGGCGCCGGCAACTTCGAGACGGATTAGTTCTGCGCCAACGGCCAGCGATTGACCGATGGCGCCACCCAGGCTCGTGATCGTCCCGGCGACGGGCGACGGAATTTCCACCGTCGCCTTGTCGGTCATGACGTCGGCCAGCACCTGGTCTTCGCGCACCGTATCGCCCGGCTGCACGTGCCACGCGACAACTTCCACTTCAGCAATGCCTTCGCCCAGGTCCGGCATCTTGATGACATGAATTCCCATGATCAACCCTCCATCACGCGTTTCAGGGCCGCGCCGACACGGTCGGGCCCTGGAAAGTAAGCCCATTCCTGCGCATGCGGATACGGGGTGTCCCAGCCGGCTACGCGCCCGATCGGCGCTTCCAGCTGATAGAAACAGTGTTCCTGAATCAGCGCGGCCAGTTCGGCGCCGAAGCCGCTCGTCTGCGTGGCCTCGTGGACGATCACGCAGCGGCCGGTCTTTTGCACCGACTTGACGAGCGTGTCCAGGTCGAGCGGCCAGATGCTGCGCAGGTCGATCACTTCGGCATCGACGCCCGATTCACGGGCCGCTGCTTCGGCGACCCAGACCATGGTGCCGTAGGCGATGACGGTGACGTCGTTGCCTGGACGGACGATGGCCGCCTTGTCCAGCTCCACCGTGTAGTAGCCGGTCGGGACGTCGCCTTTCGGGTGGCCCGACCAAGGCACGACGGGCCGGTCATGGTGGCCGTCGAACGGGCCGTTGTACAGGCGCTTGGGTTCCAGGAAGATCACCGGATCGTCGTTCTCGATCGACGCGATCAGCAGCCCTTTGGCGTCGTACGGGTTCGACGGCATCACGGTGCGCAGGCCGCAGACGTGGGTGAAGAACGCTTCCGGGCTCTGGCTGTGGGTCTGGCCGCCATAGATGCCGCCGCCGCAAGGCATGCGGATCACCATCGAGGCCGTGAATTCGCCGGCCGAGCGGTAGCGCAGGCGCGCCGCTTCGGATACGATCTGGTCGGTCGCCGGATAAAAATAATCGGCGAACTGGATCTCGACCACGGGGCGCAGGCCGTACGCAGCCATGCCGACCGCGGTGCCGACGATGCCGCCTTCGGAAATCGGCGCGTCGAAGGCGCGCGATTTGCCGTACTTCGCCTGCAGGCCGTCGGTGACCCGGAACACGCCGCCGAAGTAGCCGACGTCCTGGCCGTATACCACGACGTTGTCGTCGCGTTCCATCATCACGTCCATGGCCGAGCGCAGCGCCTGGATCATGGTCATCGGCACGGTGGCCGCATCTTTTGGTAAATCGTCGCGTGCCATGCTCATACCCCCAGCTGTTGACGCTGACGGCGCAGATGCTCCGGCATGTCTTTATAAACGTCCTCGAACATCGTCGCGGCGCTCGGTGCGCGCTCGTCGCCCAAAATACCGAAACTCTCGGCTTCTTTTTGCGCGGCCAGGATCTCGGCTTCGAGCGCCGTGTGCGTCGCGTCGTGCTCTTCGTCCGACCACCAGCCCAGATTGGTCAGGTACTGGCGCAGGCGGGCGATCGGGTCGCCCAGCGGGAAGCGCGCATAATCGTCGGCCGGGCGGTAGCGCGCCGGATCGTCCGACGTCGAGTGCGGGCCGGCGCGGTAGGTGACCCATTCGATCAGCGTCGGGCCCAGATTGCTGCGCGCGCGTTCGGCGGCCCAGCGCGAGGCGGCCAGCACGGCCAGGAAATCATTGCCATCGACGCGCAGCGACGCGATGCCGCTGCCGACGCCACGGGTGGCGAAGGTCACGCTCTCGCCGCCGGCAATCGCCTGGAAGCTCGAGATCGCCCACTGGTTGTTGACCACGTTGAGGATGACCGGCGCGCGGTACACGTGGGCAAAGGTGAGGGCGGTGGAGAAGTCGGATTCGGCGGTGGCGCCGTCGCCGATCCAGGCCGACGCGATCTTGGTGTCGCCCTTGATGGCCGAGGCCATGGCCCAGCCGACCGCTTGCGGGTATTGCGTGGCGAGGTTGCCCGAGATCGTGAAGAAGCCGGCGCTGCGCACCGAATACATCACCGGCAATTGGCGCCCCTTGAGGGGATCGCGCTCGTTCGACAGCAGCTGGCAGATCATGTCGACCAGCGGCACTTCACGCGCCATCAACAGGCTTTGCTGGCGGTAGGTCGGGAAATTCATGTCGCCGTCCTGCAGCGCGAGCGCATGCGCGGTGCCGATCGCTTCTTCGCCAAGGCTGATCATGTAGAACGACATTTTCTTCTGGCGCTGGGCGATGACCATGCGCGCATCGAAAATTCGGGTCTTCATCATCGTGCGCAGGCCAAAGCGCAGCAGCTCGCGGTCGGGCGCTTCGGCCCATGGGCCAACGGCGTTGCCATGCTCGTCGAGCACGCGGATGAGTTGCTGGGCCATGTCGCTCGTCTCGAGCGGGGCCACATCGATGGGCGGGCGCCGGACAGCGCCGGCAGGGGTCAACTGGAGGTACGTAAAATCGGTCTTGCAGCCCGGACGGCCGGTAGGCTCCGGTACGTGCAGCGACAGAGGATTGCTCTGGCTCATATATGTGCTTTCCCTTGTGAGGTGGTGTGCAGCATGAAGATCATAGCGTGCTGATTGACGTTTACGTCAACTGCGGCGAACTATTTTCATATTGCTATGCACCATACGGGAGCGGCGTGCGCCGACGAAACGGCGGACTTGGGCAGCGTCATACTGTGTTTGCAGCCAGGCAGTGCAGGCAACGCGATGCAGCAATTTAATTTTCGAGGGAAAGACGCGCGGGTGAGAGAATCGAGCTTCCCCCATGACCGGAGGCAGTATGCCGACCTGCGACGACATCCTTCTGCTGGCACGCTACAACGCGACGATGAACCGCCAGCTGTACGACGCGGCCGCAACCTTGCCGCATGAGCTAGTTACCGCCGAGCGGGGTGCCTTCTTCGGATCATTGTTGGGAACGCTGAACCACCTGGTCGCAGCCGACAGCATCTGGCTGTCACGCTTTGCTGGCCATGCGAGCGCCTTTCGCGCGCTCGAGACGCTGCGCGGCGCGGCGACCCCCAGCGACTTGCGCCAGTCATACGGGGACAGCCTGGCGCTGCTGCGCGTGCAGCGCGAGCGGATCGACGGGATCATCATGGCGCTGGCGGCCGAGGTAACGGCAGCCGATCTGGACCACGTGCTGGCTTACCGCAACACGCGTGGCGCCACGTTCTGCAAGCCGTTCGGCAGCTTGCTGGCGCACTTCTTCAGTCACCAGACCCATCACCGTGGCCAGGCCAGCACCTTGCTGACGCAGGCCGGCGCCGATATCGGCGTGACCGACCTGCTGGTGCTGATCGGGGACCGGCCGCCGGCGTGACACTGGCACGCCGCTCGCGCAGCCAGAACCCCAGGCCCGGCAGCGCCAGCCTGCTGAAGCGGGAAGATGGTGCTTAAATGCCATGCAGTAAAATCATCGAGCGAAGCAGGCCGCTGGAAGGCAGTTGGACGTGCCTCGGGCCACTTAGAACAGATAGGTGATGCCGACATTGAGCGAAGCAGGTCGATATTTCGGCTTGCCGATCAATACATTGCCGGCATCAGAGGCCTTGAACGTGCCGCTCTCGACGCTCGTCCAGCGCGCATCGCCGCTCAGGCGCCAGCGGGGCGCGAGGATGTACTCGGCGCCCACGATCGCTTGTACCGCCACGCCGCCTTTGCGTGAATACTCTTGCTCAGACCCGTTTCGGTCAACGTCGATATCCACGGCGACCACGTAGCCCAGACCAGCGCCGATGAATGGGCGCAGCGCGCCCCGGGCCGGAAACCGGTAATAGCCGTTCAACAGGACCAGTTCGGAAAAGATATTGCCATCGACTGAGACGCCACCGACGCGCCTGAGATAGTTGCCACGCTCGTCCCACGCCAGCTCGACGGCCCACCCGTTGCCGAACCGACGGCCCGCGGCAGCACCGAAGCCGAGACCGCCACCAAACTTGGCCGTGCCACCCACACCGGGACCGGTAGGACGGAACTCCGAGAAGCTTGTGGACGGCGCGGCGGGGACGCCCCCGTAAGCACTGGCGTAGAAGCCTGCCTCGTCCTGGGCGACGGCCACCAACGGAGCGAGCAGCAGGACTGCGGTGAGATACGTCACGTAGCGCGTCTTGAATGGCTGGTTCATGGCAGTCCTTTGGCGATGGAACTACTGAGGAGAACAGCCAATCACTGTACAGTTTTTCTGCGCGCTGTAAATACCGCTTTCGCCACAGACCCGGTCATCCACATGGCGTGCTGCTCCCGCACAACAGGCGTCGCTGCGCCCCGAGAGCGCAACGCACCCGGGTTTATCCCTTCCGAGCGGCGCTGCGCTCGCGCAGCCAGAACCCCAGGCCCAGCAGCGCCAGCCAGATCGGGATCAAGATCACCGAGATGCGCAGCCCTGGCGTGATCGCCATGATCACGAGCAGGATGGCGACGAACGCCAGGCATACGTAATTCGACAGCGGGAACCACGGGCTGCGAAACAGCGTCGTCTCGCCCGCCTGGTCCTTGCTGCGCCGGAAGCGCAGGTGGCTCCACGAAATCATCGCCCAGTTGATCACGAGCGCGGCCACGGCCAGGCTCATCACCATGCCGAGCGCTTCTTCTGGCAGGAAATAATTGATCAGGATCGCCGATCCGGTGGCGATGGCCGACACGGCCAGTGCATTGAGCGGCACGCCGCGTGCGTTGGTGCGCATCAGCGCGCGCGGCGCATTGCCTTGCGCGGCCAGACCGAACAGCATGCGGCTGTTGGCATACACGCAGCCGTTGTAGACCGACAGCGCGGCCGTCAGCACGACCAGATTCAGCACGTTGGCGACCCAGCCGTTGTCGAGCGCGGCGAAAATCAGCACGAACGGGCTGCCGCCGGTGACGACCTTCTGCCACGGGAACAGCATCAACAGTACGGCCAGCGCGCCGATGTAAAAGATCAGGATGCGGTACAGCGCGTTATTGGTCGCGCGCGGAATCGTGCGCGACGGGTCGTCTGCTTCGGCGGCCGTGATGCCGATCAGTTCCAGGCCGCCGAACGAAAACATGATCACCGCCATGGCCATCGCCAGACCGCCCACGCCGTTGGGGAAGAAGCCGCCATGGCGCCACAGGTTGGACACGCCCGCCTCGGGGCCGGCGCCGCCGCCGATCAGCAGGTACAGGCCGAACACGATCATGCCGACCACGGCCGTCACCTTGATGACGGCAAACCAGAATTCCAGCTCGCCAAAGGCCTTCACGTTCAACAGGCTGAGCAGGTTGACGAGCACGAAGAAGCCCAGTGCCGAGACCCACGTCGGCAGCTCCGGGAACCAGTACTGCATATAGATGCCGAGCGCCGTCAGTTCGGCCAGGCTGACGAGGATGTACATGACCCAGTAATTCCAGCCCGAGACAAAGCCGGCGCGGCGCCCGCAATACTTGTCGGCGAAGTGGCTGAACGAGCCGGCCACCGGTTCGTCAACGATCATCTCGCCCAGCTGGCGCATGATCAGGAAGGCGACCGCGCCGGCAATGGCGTACCCGAGCAGCACCGAGGGGCCGGCCATCTGAATGGTCGAGGCGATGCCGAGGAACAGGCCGGTGCCGATGGCGCCGCCCAGGGCGATCAGCTGGATGTGGCGGTTTTTCAGCCCGCGCTTGAGTTGGTGGTGCCCGTCGTCCATTATCGGTATCTTGATCTTGCTATAAAGACAGGGATTCTACTGCATCGGCCGGACGCGGCAAACTCGCGCCACGGTTTTGCTTGTCACGCTATGCTGGTGGTGATGGCAATTCGCCGACACTCACTGGAGACAAGCATGCGCAAGATGATCATGATGGCCCTGGCGGGCCTGCTGTGGAAACAGTTTCAGACCAAGGTCATGAAACGGCCGGTCGCCCAAAAGAAGACCTGGCGTTACTGATAATGGCATAACCGTTACTCGACGGGTAGCAGTTTGATCGCGCGGCTTCGGCCGCGCTTTTTTATGTCCGCTGCGATTGTATGCAGGCGAGGGCAGTCAGACGCTGTGCGCCAGGCCCAGATTGCGATTGGCCGGCACCGCAACATCCATCAGGCCGGGGCGTGGCAAGTCGAGCGCCGCCATCAGCGCGATGAAGTCGGCGCGCTCGCGGCCGGCAAGGCGGGCATTGTGCGCGCGTTCCCAGCCGATGGTCGAGACCGACTGCCCCTTGTAGTCGTGGCCGGGCCAGACCCGCGTGGCGGCGTCGAGCGTGAACAATTTACCAATGACGCTGTCGTACAGGTTGCCCGCGCTGCCACCCTGGAAGTCGGTGCGGCCACAACCGCCGATCAGCAGCGTGTCGCCGCTGAACAGGTTGCCGCGCCACAGGTAGCACATGCTGCCGGCCGTGTGGCCAGGCGTGTGGATCACCGCAAGTTCTTCGCCGTCCGCGAATCCGATCCGGTCGCCGTCCTGCAGCTGGATTTCCGCCGGTGCGATGCCGCAGCCGCTCGGCGCGCAGGCTTTCGCGCCCGTGTGGGCGCGCAGGCGCCCGGCGGACGTGACGTGATCGGCATGCGCATGCGTTTCGAACACATGCGTCAGGCGCAGGCCAAGCCGTTCGAGATGCGCCAGGTCGCGTTCGAAATGGCGGTCGACCGGATCGATGATGGCCGCGTCGACAGCGCCGGGCGCGGCAAGGATATAGGTGAAGGTGGACGACTCGGCGTCGAACAGCTGGATCGGGTTCAGTTGCATGAAGGGTTCCTCGGTAGCGCCATGTTGTACCACAAACGTGGCTCAGGGTCGGATCGCGGCCAGCTTATCGGCCAGTGTCGCCGGCGAGAGTTCACCCACATGGCGCGTGCGCAGGTGGCCCGCCGCATCGTAGAACAGCGTCGTCGGCATGCCGGCCGCGCCAAGGCGCGCAGCGACCTGGCTGCCCGGGTCCAGCACGATCGTGGCCGACTGCGTTGGCAAGCGCAGGCGCTCACGCTCGACGTAGGTGGTCACGGTGGCGGCCGATTCGCCCTGGTTGACCAGCACGAACGCGATCTCCGGGTGGGCCGCCTGCGCCGCCATCAGCGCCGGCATCTCGCGACGGCAGGGCGGACACCAGGTGGCCCACAGGTTCAGCACGACGGGGCGGTCGGCAAAGCTGCGCAGCGCGACTTCGCGGCCATCGAGTCGGCGCACCATCACGTCCGGCAGCGGCGTGTGCACCGGCGTGAGTGCCTGGTTCAGCAGCGTGCCGCCGAACCAGACCGCGCAGCCTGTCAGCAAGCAGGCCAGCACGGGCCGCCGCAGTGCTGCCTGGCGGCGCGTCAGCTCGGCCCCGACCACGCAGGCTGCGATCAGGCCGGCGACCGACGAGAAGCCGCCATCGCGGATGTCGAGCACGCTCAAAGGCGCGGCCAGGTAGATCGCATGGTGCTTCAGGACGAACGCGAGACGGGCCGAGACAAAGCCGGCCACGATCATGTTCCACAGCGCGCCGCCCGGATCGATGCCGCGCCGGCGCCGGAACCATTCCGCGACGAGCGTGGCCGCCAGCACCGCCGCCAGCGACAGGGCGACCGCGATCGGGAGGTACAGCGGGCCCAGCCGGATGGCGTCCATCTGCTTCAGCGCGCCTGGATCATTCTTCGGGCGCTGCCGGTTCGGGCGGCGCGGTCTGTTCGATCAGGAGCTTGTCAATCCGGTTGCCGTCCATGTCGACCACTTCGACACGATAGCCATTCCACTCGAACGACTCGGACGCTTTCGGGATATACCCGAACTGGTACAGCACGAAGCCGGCCAGCGTGTGGTACGCGCCCAGTTCTTCGTCCGGAAAGCGCTCGGTGGTGTTGAACACGTCGCGGAAACGGTCCAGGTCTACGCCGCCATCGAGCAGCCAGCTGCCATCCTGGCGCTGGACGGCGTCAGGATCGGTTTCTTCACCGTTCACGGTGACGTCGCCTACCAGCGCGCTCATCACGTCCGACAGTGTGACCATGCCCTGGATGTCGCCGTACTCGTCGACGATCAGCGCCAGCTCGGCCCGGTTTTTCTTGAACAGCTCGAGCAGCACCATCGCGCCAACGGTCTCGGGCACGAACAGCACGTCCTGCACCGCATGCTCGATATTGACCGCCTCGAGCGAGCCGTGGCGCACCGACTGGGCCAGCAGGTCGCGCACCTTCACGAAGCCCAGGATCTGGGCGCGGTCGCCACGGTAGACCGGGAAGCGGCTGTAGGTGTGGCAGGCGATCAGTTCGAGCGTGTCGCGGCGTTCGGCGTCCAGGTCGATCATGATCAGGTCGACGCGCGGCGTCATCAGCGCTTTCAGGTGCCGGTCGTCCAGGCGCAGCGCGCGCGAGACGATGTCGTACTCGGTCTTTTCAAACAGGCCGGCGTCGGTGCCTTCCTTGAACATACCGGCGATGTCTTCTTCGGTCGGTGCTTCTTCTTTGGCGTCATGGATGCCAAAGAGGCGCACGATCGCTTCGGTCGTCAGCGAGAGCACCTTGACGAACGGCGACATGATCAGCGACAGGGCCGACAGCGGGGGGGCAATCAGCGTTGCCATCGTCTCCGGATGGCGCATCGCGATGCGTTTCGGGACCAGTTCGCCCAGCACGATCGACACGAAGGTAATGGCCAGCACCACGATGAAGAGCGCGATTTCGTAGGCGTAGGGGGCAAGGAAGCCCACCATTTCGATCTGCGGCTGCAGGCGCGTGACGAGCGAGGCTTCACCGAACGCACCGGTAAAGATGCCGATCAGTGTGATGCCTACCTGAACGGTGGAAAGAAAATGACTCGGGTTGTCGGCCAGTGCGATGGCGCTGCGCGCGCCGCGGCTGCCTTCCTGCGCGCGCCGTTCGAGGCGCATGCGTTTTGCGGAGACGAGCGCCAGTTCGCTCATCGCGAACACCCCGTTCAAGAGGATCAGAACGAGGATGATCAATATATCGGACATGACAAGCAAAAGGCCTATGGCCGGGCATTCCGGGCCGTGGCCGGGTCCGCCACGATGGCGTACGGACGAATCATGGCATAAATGACAAAAATGTGGGGGAGCGTTGACGTACCGTAGGGTGGACGGCTGCGCCGTCCACGCGTTCAAATCAAGGAGGCTTCGCGTTGCTGTGGTGGACCCGCGAACGCGTGGACGGGGGAACCCGTCCACCCTACGATCGTTCTTGACTGGGACATTTTGTCCGGGTATGGACATTGCATTTAAGTAGTATGCTCAGAGACCGCCTTGCGGCCTCAGTCTCAATATCAGCTTGGAAATACCCAAAAAATGGAATGGTTCCCGATCGTTTTTTTCACGTTCAAAGCGCTCGTGCTTGGCACGGGCATGTTTTTCGCCATCAAATGGCACTATGACCAGGGCAAGAAAGAGAACGGCATGGACCGGCGCAGGCTGGTGATCGGCGTGGCCAAGGTCGTCATCATCTTCGTGGTCCTGCTCGCGGTGCTCGGCTACCTGACACTTCTGCTGGTCAGGAAGCTCGGCCTGGACTGGAACTTTTCGGGATAACGAGCGAGCGGCTCGCGCGCCATGATCATGGTGTCGTACGAAAGCGCTTGGTAATGCCGGCCCAGCACTCCTGATAATCCCCCTGCAATTGCGGTGATGCCAGCGCCTGTTCGGTCGGCACCAGCACATTGCGTGTCTCGAACATGAACGCCATCGTGTCGCCCACCTTGTGCGGCTGGCGCGTGTCTGCGCTGCTCGCCTTATCGAAGGTCGCAGCATCCGGGCCGTGCCCGCTCATGCAATTGTGCACGCTGGAGCCGCCCGGCACGAAGCCGTCCGCCTTGGCGTCGTAGGCGCCGTGAATCAAGCCCATGAATTCGCTCGCCACATTGCGGTGGAACCAGGGCGGCCGGAACGTGTCCTCCGCCACCAGCCAGCGCGGCGGGAAGATCACGAAGTCGAGCGTATCGACGCCCGGCGTATCCGATGGCGCTTGCAGCACGAGGAAGATCGACGGATCGGGATGGTCGTAGCTGATCGAGCCGATGGCGTTGAAGTGGCGCAGGTCATATTTATAGGGCGCGTAGTTGCCGTGCCACGCCACCACGTCCAGCGGTGAGTGGCCGATCGGCGCGCGCCACAGCCGCCCGCCGAACTTGGTGACCAGCTCGAAGTCGCCCTCGACATCCTCGTACTGCGCGGTCGGCGTCAGAAAGTCGCGCGGATTGGCCAGGCCATTCGAGCCGATCGGCCCCATGTCGGGCAATTGCAGCAGCGCGCCGAAGTTCTCGCACAGGTAGCCGCGCGCTTCGCCATCGGGCAGCGTCACCTGAAAGCGCACGCCCCGCGGAATTACGGCGATTTCCTGCGGCTCGACGTCCAGCACGCCCAGCTCGGTAGCGATGCGCAAGCGCCCCAGCTGGGGGACGATCAGCAGTTCGGCGTCCGCATTGTAGAAGTAGCGACCGGTCATCGACTGGTTGGCCGCGTACAGGTGCACGGCGCAGCCCGTCATCGACTCGGCCGAGCCGTTGCCGGCCATCGTAACCCAGCCATCGATGAAATCGGTCGGGCTCGTCGGCATCGGCAGCGGGCTCCAGCGCAGCTGATTCGGCGGCGCGGCATTGTCGAAACGGCTCACCAGGCGCGGCGCTTCCAGCGGCACGAAGCTGCCATGCACGGCGGCCGGCCGGATCCGGTACAGCCATGAGCGCCGGTTATGGCTGCGCGGCGCGGTGAAGGCGGTGCCGGACAACTGCTCCGCATACAGGCCATACGCCACTTGCTGCGGCGAATTGCGATGCTGCGGCAGCGCACCTGGCAGGGCTTCGGTGGCAAATTCGTTGCCGAAGCCGGATAGATAACCTGACGGGTGGGCCATGCGGTGCCTCCTGGGACTGGTGATGTGGTGCGATTGGTCGATGGCGTCACTCTAGAATAATCTGCCCAGTTTTACGAGATGAATAGAAAAATGTAGACTATTGATTCCATCAATACTGCTGGCCTCCACCACCACCGCGCATGGACAATGCGCCAGCCACCTTGAAAACCCATGATCGAACCGCGCACCATCGACCTGAACCTGTTGTCCGTGTTCCAGGAAGTCTACCGGGAGCGCCAGATTTCCAGCGCCGCCCGCCGCCTTGGCCTGAGCCAGTCGGCGGTGAGCAATGCACTGGCACGATTGCGGCGCGCCTTTGGCGACGAGCTGTTCGTGCGCACGGCAAGTGGCATGCAGCCCACGCCGCTGGCAACGCAGATGGCCGAACCGATCGGGGCGGCGATGGCGCAGGTGGCGCTGGCGCTGAACCAGCGCAGCCGGTTCGAACCCGGCACGAGCAGCCGCCGCTTCGTGCTGGCGATGACCGATGTCGGCGAGGTGTATTTCATGCCGACGCTGATCGAGCGCTGCCGGCAGGTGGCGCCGCACGTGGAACTCAGCTCGGTGCGCGTGGGCGCGGCGACGCTGAAAGAAGAGATGGAAGGCGGGCGGGTCGACCTGGCGGTGGGCCCGTTCGAGGATGTGTCCGATGCGCTGTATCAGCGGCACTTGTTTCGCCAGCCGTTCGTGACGATGTTCCGCAAGGGCCATCCACTGGGCAAGGGCGCGTTGACGCTGGCGCGCTTCGCGGCCGCCGAGCATTTGCTGGTGGACGCGGCCGACAGCCCGTACGACCGCGTCAACGCGGTGCTGGCCAGGTCCGGGATTGCGCCGGCGACGCGCTTTCGGGTGCCGCATTTCACGGCGGTGCCGTACATCGTCAGTTCGAGCGACCTGGTGGTGACGGTGCCGCAAAAACTGGCCGAACGGGCCGGCCTGCCGTTCGCACTCGAATGGGCAACGCCGCCGCTGGATCTGCCGCCGCTGCAAACGAATATTTTTTGGCACCGCCGCTTCAACCAGGATCCGGGCAATGTGTGGTTGCGTGGTTTGCTGGCCGACGTGTTCGCGGAATGACCGTCAACGTAGGACGAATAAAAGGAAGAGACAATGGCAGACCTGTTTGACAATCCCATGGGCCTGATGGGCTTCGAGTTCGTCGAGTTCGCTTCGCCAACCCCGGGCGTGCTCGAACCCGTGTTCGAGGCGCTGGGCTTTACCAAGGTGGCCGTGCACCGCTCGAAGGACGTCGCGCTGTATCGCCAGGGCGGCATCAACTTCATCATCAACAACGAGCCGAAAAGCTACGCCGCCTACTTCGCGGCCGAGCACGGCCCGTCGGCCTGCGGCATGGCGTTTCGCGTGCGCGATGCGCACAAGGCCTACGCCAGGGCGCTGGAACTCGGCGCGCAGGCGGTCGAGATCCCGACCGGCCCGATGGAGCTGCGCCTGCCGGCAATCCGCGGCATTGGCGGCGCGCCCCTGTACCTGATCGATCGCTTCGACGAAGGCGACACGATCGGCAAGTCGATCTATGACATCGACTTCAAGTTCATCGACGGCGCGCCGCGCAACCCCGAGGGCCACGGCCTGAAGATCATCGATCACCTGACGCACAATGTGTACCGCGGCCGCATGTCGTACTGGGCCGGCTTCTACGAGAAGCTGTTCAACTTCCGCGAAATCCGCTACTTCGACATCAAGGGCGAGTACACGGGCCTGACCTCGAAGGCGATGACGGCGCCGGACGGCATGATCCGCATCCCGCTGAACGAAGAAGGCAAGGCGGGCGGCGGCCAGATCGAGGAATTCCTGATGCAGTTCAACGGCGAAGGCATCCAGCACATCGCACTGCTGAGCGACGACCTGATCGCCACGGTCGACAGCCTGCGCGCGGCCGGCGTGCCATTGATGACGGCGCCGCCCGAGACGTATTACGAAATGCTCGACGAGCGCATCCCGGGCCATGGCGAAGATGCCGAGCAGCTCAAGGTGCGCGGCCTGCTGCTCGATGGCACGGTCACGGACGGCAAGGCGCGCCTGCTGGTGCAGATCTTCGGCGTGGCGCAACTGGGCCCGGTGTTCTTCGAATTCATCCAGCGCAAGGGTGACGACGGCTTCGGCGAAGGCAACTTCAAGGCGCTGTTCGAGTCGATCGAGCGCGACCAGGTCAAGCGCGGCGCCCTCGGTGCCGCCAGCGAGGCAACCACTGCCGCCTGATCGGTAATTTGCTATCCTGCGTGTTTGCGGCGGCCTTTGGCCGCCGTCTTGCGTCAAGGAGAAAGCATGCTGGCAGCGTTTGCGGTGTTGTTGTTATTTCAGTGCCTGGGGGAGGGCGTCGTGTTCGTGCTGCGCCTGCCCCTGCCCGGCCCCGTCGCCGGCATGCTGCTACTCGTGGCTGCCCTGATCGTCTTTCCCAAATTGCAGGCGCTGGTCGAACAGGCGGCGAACGCGCTGCTTGCCCACCTGTCGCTGCTGTTCGTGCCGGCCGGCGTGGGCATCGTGGTCGCTGCCGCCAGCGGCAGTGGTCACTGGCTGGCGATCGTTGCATCGGTTGTCGTCAGCACGCTGCTGGCGCTGGCCGTCACGGGCCTGCTGCTGCGCGGCATGAAAGGTGAACCAGCGAAAGATCGCGATGCCTGATTTCGCTGAGCTGCACCAGTTCTGGGTCTACCTGGCGGCTTCGCCCTTGCTGGGCCTGACGATGACGCTGTGCGCCTATCTGGCCGCGCAGCGCATCGGCGCCTGGTGCAAGGGCGCGCCGATCGCCAACCCGGTCGCCATCGCGATTGCCATCGTCGTGGGCATTCTCAGCTTGTCCGGCATGTCGTACGAGCGGTATTTTGCCGGCGCGCAGTTCGTCCACTTCCTGCTTGGCCCGGCGACGGTGGCGCTGGCCGTGCCGCTGGTGCGCCAGCTGCCGCGCCTGCGCCAGCACTGGCTGCCGCTCACGGCGGCGCTGCTTGCTGGCTGCGTAACAGCCATTGTCTCGGTGGTCGTCGTGGCGCAGTGGCTGGGCGCCACGCCTGCGCTGATCGCGACGCTCGCGCCCAAGTCGGTGACGTCGCCGATCGCGATGGCCGTGGCCCAGCGCCTGGGCGGCCTGCCTTCCCTGACCGCCGCGCTGGTGATTGGCACGGGCATCTTTGGCGCCATATTCTCGACCTGGCTGTTTCATGGGTTGCGCGTGCGCTCGGACGCGGCGCGCGGGTTCGCCATGGGGCTTGCCGCGCACGGGATCGGCACGGCGCGTGCGTTCCAGCTCAGTCCCGAGATGGGGGCGTTCGCCGGGCTGGCGATGGGGTTGAATGGCGCGTTGACGGCGCTGCTTGCTCCCTGGTTGGTGCCGCTCGTGACGCGCTGGTTGGGGTAGCACCTGCGCTGCGCCGCACAATCGGCGCACCGATTACGCTGACGTTTTGATGATTTTTCGGAGCAGAACGTGACCGACCACAAAACAATCAGTCTGGCCATCCAGGGCGGTGGCAGCTACGGCGCCTATGGGTGGGGTGTGCTCGACCGCCTGCTGCAGGAGCCCGGCTTGCAGATCGATGCGCTGAGCGGCTCAAGCGCCGGCGCGATCAATGCTGTCGTCGTTGCAGACGGCTATGCCCGCGGCGGTGCCAATGAAGGTGCGCGCAAGGCACTCGACAAGTTCTGGCGCGCGATCGGCACGGCCGCAGCGATGAGCCCATTGCAGCGCACGCCGCTCGATCGCATGGCGCCGCACTTCACGATGGCGTTTTCGCCGGTGTACCACTTGCTGGAAATGGCCGGGGCCATGGCCGGCCCGACGCTCGAAGGCCCGCTGACGCTCAATCCGCTGCGCCATTTTCTCGCTGCGACGATCGACTTCGAACGGGTACGCGCCTGCGAAGAGCTGCAGCTGTTCATTGCCGCGACCAATGTGCGCACCGGCACGGGCAAGCTGTTCCGGCGCGACGAGATGGATGTCCAACGCCTGCTGGCCTCGGCCTGCCTGCCGACCGTGTTTGCCGCGGTCGAGGTCGATGGCGAGATGTACTGGGATGGCAGTTATGTCGCCAATCCACCGCTGGCGCCGCTGATGGCGCACGGCGACGGAACGGACGTCGTGATCATCCAGAACAATCCCATCGCACGCCCTGATATGCCACGCACGGTAGCCGACATCGCCAACCGTGCGAACGAGATCGCGTTCAACATCAGTTTCGTCCGTGAAGTCAGCGCAGTGCAGTTGCTTGGAAGCGCGACGGATGAAATGCGCGGTGCGGGTGCGACGCCTGCCGCCAAGTTCCTGCACCTGATCAGCGGTAACGAGCATCTGGCGGCGCATGGCATTTCCGCCAAATTCAGTGCCGAGATGTCGTTCCTGCAGCACTTGCACGATCTTGGCGTGGCCTCGGCCGATACCTGGCTGAAGGAAAACGGCGCGCACCTCGGCGCGAAATCGACGCTTGACCCGATGCCCGTGTTTTATCCCGACCTGTAGGACGCAAAAAAAACACCGTCGCCGTTGCCGGGGACGGTGCTCGAGAGCGCTGTTGCGCTACATGGACGACGCGTTATGCGTCTGCCGATGTGTCTTTCCAGGTCTTTTTTGGCGTCAGCGCAAAGGCGGCAATCAGGGCGCCAACCACACCGACGGCCAGCGCCGCGCTGCTGCCCGAGAAGCCGACCAAATGTTCCTTGGCCAGCTTGCCGGCTTTTGGCCCGACGAGTTGCAGACGCCGACGCGTCATCGCGGCCCCCAGTTCTGACAGGCGCGCCTTGCCCAGGATGTTCTCGGCATCGGGCAGCAGACGGGTTTCTTCATCGGCGACGTGATGGATCACGTCGCGCATCAATTCCATGACCAGATCGTCGTGGCGCGGATCGGCGCCGCTGGTACGGCGCAGCTGGGCGATCAGGCGGCGCATCTCGTCATGCTCCGGTTCAGCCTCGTGGATGAACGGCTGCTTTGCATCTTCGCGCCGCATCACGGGATAGAAAATCTCTTCTTCCAGCGTTGCGTGGATTTCCAGTGCATCGCAAATGGTGTCGGCCAAGGCCTTCTTGACGGTTGGGCTCTTGTCGCTGGAGTATTGATGGAAGGTCACCATGACGTGCGAGTGATCGAAGCGGATCATGTCGGTGATGGTTGGGCTTAGTTGTTTCAGGTTAAACATGGTGGTACCCCCGTTCGTGGTTGTTTGATCAACATCGTGAGGGAGTCCTTGTCAAATGGCTGTAGGCCTGTACGCCGAGGTTGTGTCAGTGCCAGTCCAGATCGGCCAGAAGCACGATCCAATTTTTCCAGCGCTATATTCATGTTGAATTGAAATAACTACTTGTCACATTAGTCCTACACGAACTCGGGATTACCCCTGACGAGCTACCAACAGTTGTCATGCGATCATGTGTTCACTGGCCTGCCGTTCTGGCACTGGCCCGTCCTGGATGGTCACGCACCACGCGTGCCGAAAGGATGAACAACCTTATCGAGGACACTATCCATGTTTGCTCATAATAAGCGTTTGCAGTACACCGTCCGCGTCAGCGGCCCCAATCCTGGCCTGGCGAACCTGATGCTTGAACAGTTCGGCGGCCCGCAGGGCGAGCTCGCCGCCGCCATGCGCTACTTTACCCAGGCCGTTGCCGAGGACGATCCAGGCCGCAAGGACCTGCTGTTCGATATCGCCACTGAAGAACTCAGCCACCTCGAGGTCATCGGTAACATCGTCGCGATGCTCAACAAGGGCGCCAAAGGCCGTCTGGCCGAGGGTGTCGATATGGAAGCCGACGCCTACCGCCGCATCACCGGCGCCGGCAATGACAGCCACATCACGCAAGTGCTGTATGGCGCGGGCGTGCCGCTGACCAATTCGGCCGGCGTGCCGTGGACGGCAGCCTATATCGACTCGATTTCCGAACCGACCGCCGATTTGCGCTCGAACATTGCCGCCGAAGCGCGCGCCAAGATCGTCTACGAGCGCCTGATTGCGCTGACCGATGACCCTGGCGTGAAAGAAGCCCTGGGCTTTTTGATGACGCGCGAAGTGGCGCACATGAAGTCGTTCGAAAAAGCCCTGTATTCAATGGAGCCGAACTTCCCACCCGGCAAAATGCCAGTGGTGCCAGCGTTTGCCAGCGTCTACTACAATATGTCGCAGGGCGAGGGCGAGGTCCGGGGCGCATGGAACCAGGGCGCCGACTGGGACTTCATCAGCGACCGCGACAAGCAGATGGCCGTCGATGGCGGTGCAGGCGATGCCGAAGTGGCACTGCCAACCGAGGATATCGACGTGCTGGAAATGATGGCGGCGCGCACGCTGTCGGACCCGATGGCCATGCCGCGCACCGGTTCCGAACTGGGCATGATGCAATCTGCATCCGGTGGTACGATAGGTGGCAGTAGCGGAAATGCAATGGGCGAACCGACCGTGGCCTCGCGCGGCGGTCCGCTCGACGATACCGGTATTGCCAAGAAAAAGAAGGCCAGCGTCAAGAAAACAACGTAAGCAAAACGCATAGCGTATGTCCACGCCGCCTGCCGCATGATCTGTGGCAGGCGGCATTCAGTTATCAGGAAGCCGCATGGATAGTCAAGTCGAAAAAGCCCCACCACACCGCGGCATGCCGAGCTGGCTCACCCCACGTCGCGTCATTATTGCTGGTATCTGCACCGTCGTCCTGTTTGTCCTGATCGGCAGCCTGATCGAGCAGTTCATGAATGCCAACCCGAAAATGCTGGCCGCCTTGCTCGGCGGCAGTGCGGCGGCAGCAGCCACTGCGCTTGGCACATTGCCCGTCTTGTTTGCACAGAATTTTTCCCGTCGTACTTACGATTCATTCCTTGGTTTCGGCGCCGGTGTCATGCTGGGCGCCACTGCGTTTTCACTCGTCATTCCGGCACTGAACGCAGCCTCGTCGGCCGGGGCGGGCAGCTGGGAATCCAGCCTGATGGTGGGCGCGGGCATTCTGGCCGGCGCCGGCGCGATTCTCCTGATGAGCCGCGCGGTCCATACCGACAGCATCCTTTCTACCGATCCCGACCAAGTGTCGTTGCGGCGCGCATGGCTGTTCGTGTGGGCCGTCGCGCTGCATAACCTGCCGGAAGGCCTGGCCATCGGCGTTGCGTTTGCCGGCATCGACCTCGAAAAAGCCACGTCACTGGCCACCGGGGTATCGATCCAGGACGTGCCTGAAGGCCTGGTCGTGGCGCTGGCGCTGCACTCCGTCGGCTACAGCCGCCTCGCCGCTGTCGGCATGGGCATCGTGTCGGGGCTGATCGAGCCGATCGCCGCCGTGTTCGGCGTCGCGCTCATCGGTATTGCAGCCGGGCTGCTGCCGTATGCGCTGGCCGCCGCTGCCGGCGCCATGCTGCTCGTCATCGTCAATGACGTGATCCCCGAATCGCGCCAGTCGGGCAATGGCACTCAGGCCAGCATCGCGCTGGTCATCGGGTTCATCGTGATGACGGTGCTCGATACGGCGCTGGCCTGATCGGCTGGCCAACACCGGCCCGCGTTACATCGCCAGCGCGGTGTCGCGCTGCATCCCCAGCGGCGGCGCGCTGTCGGCCCGAATGAAACAGCGGGCCGGCGCCAAAGGCCGATCGACATAATAGCCCTGGATTTCGTCGCAGCCAAAGTGCTTCAGTTCGCACAACTGCTCGAGATTTTCCACCCCTTCTGCCACCACCTTCAGATTCAGGCTGTGCGCCAGATTGATGACGGCGCGTGTGATCGCCGCGTCGTCGCTGTCATGCGGCAAATCGCGCACGAAGGTGCGGTCGATCTTGAGCGCATCGAGCGGGAAGCGCTTCAGGTATGCGAGGCTCGAATAGCCGGTACCGAAATCGTCGATGGACAGGCGCATGCCCAGCGCCTTGATCCGCCCCAGGATCGCGACGGCGGCGTCCGGGTTCACCATCAGCATCGATTCGGTCAGCTCGAACTCGAGCAGTGCCGGCGCGATGCCGCTGGCGGTCACGATCCGCTCGATCGTTGCGGCCAGGTCATCCTGCTCGAGCTGGCGCGCCGACAGGTTGATCGCGACCGGCACGATGGGGAAGCCATCGGCGCGCCAGGCGCCAAGCTGGCGGCAGACTTCCGCCACGACCCATTCGCCAACCGCGATGATGAGCCCCGTGTCTTCGAGGACCGAGATGAATTCGAGCGGCGGCACGAGGCCGCGCTGCGGGTGGTTCCAGCGCAGCAGCGCCTCGAAGCCGCTGGTCTGGCCAGTGACCAGATCGAGCTTCGGCTGGTAGTGCAGCAAAAACTCGCGCCGCTCCAGTGCCTGGTGCAGCTCGGCTTCGAGCTTGATGCGCTGGGTGGTCGCATCGTGCATGGCGGCGCTGAAGAACTGGAAATTGCCACGGCCATTGTGTTTGGCCGCGTACATGGCCGTATCGGCGCTCTTGAGCAGCGCCTCCGCACTGGCGCCGTCTTCCGGATAGCGTGCGATGCCGATGCTGGCCGAGACGAACAATTGCTGGCCCTGCAGCAGGAATGGCGCGGCCAGCGCATCGATGATGCTGGTGCACAGCGCGCCGACGTCGCCGTCTTCCACGACGTCGGGCAGGATCAGGGCGAATTCGTCCCCGCCCAGCCGCGCGACCAGATCGCCCGACCGCGCGCAGGCCTGCAGGCGCTTGGTGGCCAGCACCAGCAACTGGTCACCGACGCCATGCCCCAGCATGTCGTTGACTTTCTTGAAGTGGTCCAGGTCGATGAACATGACGCCGGTGCGGCGCCCCTGTGCGGCGGCTGCGCCGATGGCCAGGTCGAGCGACTCGGACAGGTAGCGCCGGTTCGGCAGGTCGGTCAAGGCGTCGTATTGCGCCAGATAGGTCAGGCGCTGCTGGGCCGTGTGGCGCTCGATCGTGGTGGCCAGGATGTGCGCGATGCTGCGCAGGAAGTTGCGGTCGTCCGCGCCGAACGGGCGGGCGTCGTCCGAGAATACGCCCAGCACGCCAAACGGGCTTTCCGTACAAATCACGCAGGCATCGACGCTGCTGCGCACCTGGTAGGCGGCGCCGACGGTCGCGAACAGCGGCCGCAGCAGGTCGGCCGGCTCTTGCTGCGGCATCGGCCCCAGCGGGCAGTCAAGGGCGAACCCGGTGGCCGAGGCGAGGGCGCCGCTGCCCGCGCGGATCACCAGTGAGCGCCCGATCGGCGCCGGTTCGAGGGCAAACAGCGCCGCGCTCGGCGCATCCAGGCCCCCCGCCGCGGCCTGGATCGCCTCCCGGAATACGTGGTGCAGGTCGGTGGCCGTCAGGGCCACACGGCTCAGCTCGGCGATCAGGTTTTCGCGGCGCGCCGTGGCCAGGATCGTGCGCTCGAAGGCCTTGCGCTCGGTGATGTCGATATCGATACAGATATAGCGTACCGTGCCGCCCGCATCGAACATCGGCACGATCGTGCGGTGCCATTGCAGCGTGCGGTCGCGCCCGGCGATCATGACGTCGCCTTTCCAGACGTTCGGCCCGGGTGCCCAGTCCGGCGCCGAACCCGGAATGGTCAGGTGCGCCAGGGGCTGGCCAACGACGGCGTCGCGCGACAGGCCGCTGTTGGCGATGAACTGGTCGTTGACGACGGCGATGCGGCCATCGACATCGATCTCGGACACGATCGCGGCCTGGTCCATCGCGCTCTTGTGCTGGACGAGCGAATTCATCAGGAGCTCGATACGCTCGCCATACTGCACGCGCAGGCTGGCGGTGCCGCGGTTGACGGCCAGGATCGCTTCCTGGATCTCGAGCGGCGCGTCGTCGTGCAGCGGCGCCTCGGCGGTGACCAGGCCGGCGGCGACATCGTGTTCAAAGTCGCGCAGGCCGCCAAGACGGTCCAGCCAGCGGCGCAGCAGCACGCGCATCATCAGCAGGCTGGCCGAGGCCAGTACCGAGGCCACCGCCGCTGTTTCGATGATGAGCTGCCACAGTTGGGCCGCCAGTTTCGTCACGTCGAACGACAGGCGCATGACGCCATAATCCTTGCCACCGACCGTGATGACCCGGTTGACATCGTAGAACCGCTCGACGATCAGCGCCGTGAACCAGTCGGGCGGCGCTGCGTGCTGGCTGTCCTGCGCCTCCAGGCTGATGGCGCCGCCACCGACCTCGAGGAACTGGGCGCGGTTGAAGGGCGATTTGACGAGCATCTTGCCCAGCGTGCGCTTGACCGTGTCGTAATCCCCGATGACCACGCTTTCTTCGATGGGCTGGATCACCGCCTCGACCAGCATCAGCGCATTGTCCTGGGTCTCTTCGATGTGCTGCAGGTACTGGTAGCGGTAGAACATGCCCAGGCCCGCCACCAGCAGAAGCAGCATCGTGGCCGCAAACACGCCGAATACGCGCCCCATCAGGGAACGCGGCAGGAAGACGCGCTTGAGCAGGCGCAGCGGAGCAAATATCATGGCAAGACGTGTCACCGCAGGCTGGCCGGCGCGTCGGCGTAGAACGCGCGGTAGCTGGCGTAGTCGGCCTGGCTGGCCGCGACGAACGACAGCGGCACCTGCGCGTGGATCAGCGCGCCCGATTCGGCGAGCACGCGCTTGCCTTCCGGGTCGGTGTGCATCGTGAGGAAGGCATTGGCGACGGCGCGCACCTGGTCGGCCGGCACCCGTGGCGAGGCCATCAGCGCGAGATCATTGAATGGGGCCGAACTCCACAGCACGCGAAACGCGCTGCCTTCGCGGCCGCTCCAGTTCGCCACCAGCTGCGAATTTGCACCGACGGCCTTGACCATGCCTGCGAACAGCTGCGTGAACGCGGCGTCGTGATTGCCCGCGAACACGACGTTCACAGGAATGTCCGCGCGCAGCAACTGCGCATAGGTGACCTTGTAGGCAACCAGCGCTTCCGGGCCGGGAAAGCTGACGGCAGCGCCGGCAAGTTCACGGATATCCTTGATCGGCGAGTCGGCCGGCACGACGATCTGCCCATGCACGGGCGGCGAGTTGCGCCTTCCGAACACGGTCCACCGCATCTTGTCGCGCTCTGGACTGAACAGGTGATTGGTAAAAGCAAAATCCACCTCACGGGCCAGGACGAAGCTGGTCGTGTCTGCCGACGTACGGCCCAGCTTGAGCTTCATGCAGACCTTGCTGCGGGCCGACACGTAGCTGATGATCGGATTCCAGAAGCTGGCCGAGACCTGAACATTGAATTGGTTTACCGGTGAAAAGTTGTAGCAAGCCGGCGGTGCGGCGCTGGCCGATTGCGTGACGAGAAGGGCGCCAGCCAGCAGGGACAGATGCAGATTCATGGTTGTGCGATCGTGAGAACAGGATGAAATACGGCCACGTCCCGTGTACCGGGCTGGGCTCCGTGATGTCGTGCCATGCGGCAGACAAGCCGGGCGCGCGGTAGCGATCGGGGCAAGTGCCAGCGTCGCCATCCGTCGATGGATGCGCGAACTGGTCACTGTAGCGCGGGCCGTTGGGGCACACGCGTGTCGGCTGTAAAGATCATACCATCAGCAAAGATTGCTGGCTGGAATGCAATGTTGTATTCGGTAATGCGAACGGTTCATGGCCTGTGCAGGCTGCCAAAAACAACAACGGCCCCGAAGGGCCGTTGTGTTACTGCCAGCAAGTGCCGGGCAGATCAGTCACGAATTTCCAGCTTGCGGTTGAGGCTCAGCGCAGCCAGCGTGGCCACGGCTGCCGACAGAAGGTACAGGCTGACATAGCCAAGACCGAAGTTGGCCGACAGACCCAGGGCGACCAGCGGGGCGAACGCCGCGCCGACCAGCCATGCCAGATCCGACGTCAGCGCCGCACCGGTGTAGCGGAAGTGCTTCTGGAAGTTCGACGTCGTGGCGCCCGCTGCCTGGCCATACGACAGGCCCAGCAGGGTGAAGCCAACCAGGATGAAGGTGTTCTGGCCAGCGGTGCCGCCATCGATCAGCGATGGCACGAAGACCGAGAACAGCGCGATCAGCGCGGCCAGCGTGCCGAGCGTCGTGCGGCGACCGACCTTGTCGGCGATATAGCCCGAGGCCAGGATGCCCAGCGCGGCAAGCACAGCGCCGGCCATCTGGACCAGCAGGAACGACTCGACCGGACGGGTATCGTACAACTGGATCCACGACAGCGGGAACACGGTGACCAGGTGGAACAGCGCGTAGCTGGCCAGTGCGGTCATGGCGCCGATGACGATGTTGGTGCCCTGATTACGCATCAGTTCGCCGACCGGGGCAGGCGTCATGTGGTTGGTGTCGAGCAGGCGTGCATACTCGGTGGTCGAGACCAGACGCAGGCGGGCGAACAGGCCGACGACGTTGATGGCGAAGGCGACGAAGAACGGGAAGCGCCAGCCCCAGGTCAGGAAGTCTTCCTGCGACAGGTTGCCGATCAGATAAGCGAACACGCCGGCGGCGATGACGAAGCCAAGCGGCGCGCTCAGCTGACCCAGCATCGCGTACCAGCCGCGCTTGCCTTCAGGTGCCGACAGGGCCAGCAGCGATGGCAGGCCATCCCACGAACCGCCCTGGGCGATACCCTGGCCGATGCGCAGCAGCGCCAGCATCACGATGGCGGCGCCGCCGATTTCGCTGTAGCTCGGGAGCAGGGCGATGACAACGGTGCAGGTACCCATCATGAACAGGGCAATCAACAGTTTCATGTCGAGGCTCCAGCGTTTCTGGATCCACATGAAGAGCAGGGTGCCGAACGGACGCGCGATGAATGCGAACGCAAAAATGACAAAGGCGTACAGTGTGCCTTCGAGGCGATCGGCAAACGGGAAGAAGATCGACGGGAACACCAGCACCGAAGCGATGGCATACACGAAGAATTCGAAGTACTCCGCCGAACGACCGACAATGACGCCGACGGCGATGTCGCCGGGCGAGATGTGCTCGTCGCGGGCGTTGATGTTACGTGCGCCGCTGTTCGGGCTCGTGATTGGAGCGGCGTCGTCGCTGCCGTGGGTAGTGCTGTGCATGGTTAATTCTCCAAAAGTCGTGTCGCGGTCGCCACTATTGTGGGTAACACTATTGTTAAAATTGCATTATGGCAAAGGGTGGGACAAACTGTCCAATGTTCTTTGACGACCGTTGGCAGTACAGTAGCACGCTCTCCCTCCATGTAACGTTAGATACCTAGCATGATTCCACAAATTGTCCGCCGCGGACTGCCATTACTTCTTCTTGCAGCGCTTGCTGGCTGCAATACCGTCGTAATGAATCCCACCGGCGATATAGCAAAGCAGCAGGCCGATCTGATCGTCATATCGGTTCTATTAATGTTGATCATCATCATTCCGGTGATGCTGTTGGTCGTCTGGTTCGCCTGGCGCTACCGCAAGGGCGCCAACGCGGCCTACGAACCTGACTGGGACCATTCGACCAAGCTCGAACTGATCATCTGGGGCGCACCGCTCCTGATCATCATCGTGCTGGGCCTGATTACCTGGGTCAGTACCCACAAGCTCGACCCGTATCGTCCGCTCGACCGCATCGACGCCAACCGGCCGCTCGCCGCGTCGGTCAAGCCACTTGAAGTGCAAGTGGTGGCGCTGGACTGGAAATGGCTGTTCATTTATCCGGAACAGGGCATTGCATCGGTTAACCATCTGGTGACCCCGATCGACGTGCCGGTGCGCTTCAAGATCACGTCGTCGACCGTGATGAACACGTTCTATATCCCGACCCTGGCTGGCATGATCTACGCGATGCCGGGCATGGAGACGGAACTGAACGCGGTGCTGAACAAGACCGGCGATTATCGCGGCCTTTCGGCCAACTTCAGCGGCGACGGTTTCTCGCACATGAAGTTTGCCTACAAGGGCGTGACGCAGGCCGATTTCGACACCTGGGTCAAGGAAATGAAGACTGGTACCGAAGTGCTCGACCGCGCTGACTACATGGTGCTCGAAAAACCGACCGCCAAGGAGCCGGTGCGCCACTACGCACAGGTCGAGCCCGCGCTGTTCAACCGCATCCTGAACCGCTGCGTTGCTGAAGGCACCATGTGCATGAACCAGCAAATGCACGAGGATCACAAGCGCAACGAAATGGCCGCGGCCATCCGCCAGCTGCCGAAGGATGGCAAGTCCATGCTGGCTGAGGCGCTGGAAATGTGCGTCGCCCCTTTTAACACTGTGAAGAAGTAACCATGCAAGACACTTTCGACTTGACGAAGTTTATCTTCGGTCGGCTTGGCTGGGACGCGATTCCCTTCCATGAGCCGATCCTGCTTGCTACCTTCGCAGGTGTGATCGTAGGCGGTATTGCCCTCGTGGGCATCCTGACCTACTTCCGCCTGTGGGGCTCCTTGTGGAAAGACTGGATCACCAGTATCGACCACAAGAAAATCGGCATCATGTACATGATCCTCGGTCTGGTCATGCTGCTGCGCGGCTTTGCCGACGCCCTGATGATGCGTACCCAGCAGGCGCTCGCCTTTGGCGACAACGCCGGCTTCCTGCCGCCGCACCACTACGACCAGGTCTTCACCGCCCACGGCGTGATCATGATCTTCTTCGTGGCGATGCCGTTCGTGACGGGCCTGATGAACTACGTGGTGCCACTGCAGATCGGTGCGCGCGACGTGGCCTTCCCGTTCCTGAACAACTTCTCGTTCTGGATGACCACGATGGGCGCCGTGCTGATCATGGCATCCCTGTTCGTCGGTGAATTCGCACGTACCGGCTGGCTCGCGTATCCGCCGCTGTCGGGCATCCTGGCCAGTCCGGGGGTGGGCGTCGACTACTACATCTGGTCATTGCAGATCGCGGGTGTCGGTACCTTGCTGTCCGGCGTGAACCTGATCGTCACCATCATCAAGATGCGCGCACCGGGCATGGGCCTGATGAAGATGCCAGTCTTCGTCTGGACCTCGCTGTGCACCAACATCCTGATCGTCGTGACCTTCCCGATCCTGACCGCCGTGCTGGCGATGCTGGGCATGGACCGCCTGTTCGACACCGCGTTCTTCACGAACGACCGTGGCGGCAACGCGATGATGTACGTGAACCTGATCTGGATCTGGGGTCACCCTGAGGTCTACATCCTGATCCTGCCAGCGTTCGGTATCTTCTCCGAAGTGGTCTCGACCTTCTGCGGCAAGCGCCTGTTCGGCTACACCTCGATGGTCTACGCAACCTGCGTCATCATGGTGCTGTCGTACCTGGTCTGGCTGCACCACTTCTTCACGATGGGTTCGGGCGCCAGCGTCAATGCGTTCTTCGGTATCACGACGATGATCATCTCGATCCCGACCGGCGCGAAGCTCTTCAACTGGCTGTTTACCATGTACCGCGGTCAGATCCGCTTCGAACTGCCAATGATGTGGACGATTTCGTTCATGCTGACCTTCACCATCGGTGGCATGACCGGCGTGATGCTGGCGATTCCTGCGGCCGACTTCGTGCTGCACAACTCGCTGTTCCTGATTGCTCACTTCCACAACGTGATTATCGGTGGCGTGGTGTTCGGTATCTTCGCGGGTCTGAACTACTGGTTCCCGAAAGCGTTTGGCTACAAGCTCGACAAATTCTGGGGCACCGTGTCGTTCTGGCTCTGGTCGATCGGTTTCTGGGTTGCGTTCACGCCGCCGTACATCCTGGGCTTCATGGGCTACACCCGCCGCGTGAGTCACTTCGATGACATGTCGGTCCAGTGGCTGTTCCAGATTTCGTTCCTGGGCACCCTGATGATCGCTGGTGGTATCGGCGCGCTGCTGATGCAACTGTATGTCAGCTTCCGTGACCGCAACACCGCACGTCTGCGCGATTTCACGGGCGATCCGTGGGATGGCCGTACGCTGGAATGGTCGACCTCGTCGCCACCGCCTGACTACAACTTCGCGTTCACGCCGGTGGTGCACGACAACGACACCTTCGCCGACATGAAGAAGAACGGTTACCAGCGTCCGCTCGCCGATTTCGTCGCGATCCACATGCCCAAGAACACCTGGGCCGGTTTCGTGATCTCGGCACTGGCGTGCGCGGTCGGCTTTGCCATCATCTGGCATATGTGGGCCCTGGTCATCGGTGCGTTCATCGTCCTGCTCGGTACGATCATTGCCCATACCTTCAACTACAAACGCGATTTCTACATTCCGGCCGAAGAAGTCCTGAAGACCGAAACCGCACGTACTCGTATGCTGGAAAGCCATGTCTGACATTAAAGCAACCATGACAGGCGGGATGACACCCGCCGAAGTGACCGCGCGCTACATGGCGCGGGAGCACCACCCGGAGCAGGGCACGTTGCTCGGCTTCTGGCTCTACCTGATGAGCGACTGCCTGCTGTTCGCATCGCTCTTCGCTGCCTACGCCGTGCTGGGCCGCAACTACGCGGGCGGCCCGACCGGCGCCGAGCTGTTCGAACTGCCGCTGATCGCGCTCAACACCGGCTTCCTGCTGGTGTCGTCGATCACCTTCGGCATGGCCATGATCTCGGCGCAAGCCAAGAACGTGGGCAAGACCAAGCTGTGGCTGGTCGTCACGGGCCTCTTGGGCGTGGCGTTCCTGTCGCTGGAAATCTATGAATTCCAGCACCTGATCCACCTGGGCGCCGGCCCACAGCGCTCGGGCTTCCTGACCGCGTTCTTCTCGCTGGTCGGTACCCACGGCCTGCACGTGCTGTTCGGTATCGTGTGGCTGGTGACCCTGTTCGTGCAGCTGTCCAAGCACGGCATGACGCCGGAAAACTTCCGTCGCCTGGCCTGCCTGTCGCTGTTCTGGCACTTCCTGGATCTGGTCTGGATCTTTGTGTTTACCTTTGTCTACCTGATGGGAGTGCTGCCATGAGCGATCATCATAACGAGCACGACCATGGTCATCATGGTCATGACAGCTACCAGATCCACTACAGTGGCAAGGATTATGCAATCGGCTTCGCGCTGTCGCTGATCCTCACCGCGATTCCGTTCTGGCTGGTGATGGGCAATGTGCTGGCCCCGGAAACGACCCGCTGGGTCATCCTCGGCTTCGCCGCAGTTCAGCTGGTGGTCCAGATGATCTACTTCCTTCACTTGAATTCGAAGGCAGAAGGCGGCTGGAACATGATGGCGCTGATCCTGACCCTCGTGCTGCTGGTCATTGTGATGTCGGGCTCGATCTGGGTCATGCACCACATGAACACCAACATGATGCCGGGCATGGGTGCTGAAAACACCTCCGACATGACCTGACCGTGGTAATGCACGCGCAGCAGCCGCCGACCCTGTCGGCGCAGGATCAGCCCCCGCCACGGCGCTCGCCTTTCGTGCGACGCCTGGTGGCGGTGCTGGCTTTGCTGCTGCTCGTGCTGTTTGCAGTTCTGGGGACCTGGCAGGTGTTTCGCCTGCAATGGAAACTGGACCTGATCGAACGCGTCGATGCACGTGTTCATGCGGCGCCTGCTGCGCTTCCTCCGGTAGTGCAGTGGCCGCAGATTTCCAAAGAATCCGACGAATACCGGGCCGTTGCCCTGTCGGGTCACTATCTCTACCAATACACCGCACCCGTCCAGGCGCTGTCCGAGCTGGGCGCGGGCTTCTGGCTGCTCACGCCGTTCTGCACGGACGAGGGCCACATCGTGTTTGTCAACCGCGGCTTCATCCCGTCGTCGGGCGATATCGCCACCCGCTTCCCTGCGCGCACGGCCGGGCCTGACGCCTGCGCAGCCCCGGGCGAGCCGGTGCAGCTGACCGGTTTGCTGCGTATCAGCGAACCCAAAGGCGGCTTCCTGCGCGACAACGACCCGGCCGGCAACCGCTGGTACTCGCGCGACGTCATCGCCTTGACCGCCGCACGCGGGTTCGATCCGGCCCGCACGGCGCCGTTTTTCGTTGACGCCGGCAAGAACCAGGATCCGGCAGGCGCCCCCGAGCGCGCCGTCGGCGGCCTGACCGTCATCTCGTTCCCAAATAATCACCTCGTGTATGCGCTGACTTGGTATGCTCTCGCCCTCATGGTGGCCGCAGCCTGGTGGTGGGTGGCCCGCTACGAGGCGAAGCGTTCCCGCGACGCCAACGATTAACGTCCCGCCCGCGTTGCCGCGCACGGGGCACTGAACGGACGGGTTTCGATGCAATCTCCGCTGGATTTCTTCGCCCGGGCGGCGCGCACGTCGCCGTCGGCGGCGGCTGCGAACGTGGAATTCGCCGCCGGCCACAAGAACATGCTGCAGCTGATCGAGCTGCGCTGGATCGCCGTCATCGGCCAGGTCACCACCATCGCCGTCGCGATCCTGCTGTTCGGGATCGCGCTGCCGCTGGTGCACATGCTGCAGGTGCTCTCGTGCCTGATCGCCTTCAATATCGCCAGCCACCTGCGCTGGCACGAACGCCGGCCGGTCTCGAACGGCGAGATGTTCATGGCCATTCTGGTCGACGTCTCGAGCCTGACCGTGCTGCTGTACCTGTCCGGCGGCACCACCAATCCGTTTGCGTTTCTGTACCTGCTGCAGGTGATCGTCTCGGCCGTGCTGCTCGAGGTGCTGTGGACCTGGAGCATCGTCGTCATCACGATCACCTGCATGGCGGGACTGGCGGCGTTTGCCGAGCCGCTCCCGCTGCCGTTCGACCATGAGCGCGGCATCGGCAGCCTGTATGTCCAGGGCTTGCTGGTCTGCTTCGCGCTCAATGCCGGTCTGCTGGTGCTGTTCGTCTCGCGCATCTCGAACAATGTGCGCGACAAGGCGACCCAACTGGCGGCGCTGCGTCAGAGCGCAACCGAAGAAGAACACATCGTGCGCATGGGCCTGCTTGCCAGCGGCGCCGCGCATGAACTGGGCACGCCGCTGTCGACGGTGTCGGTGATCCTGGGCGACTGGAAGCGCATGCCCGCGTTTCGTGACGACGCCGAGCTGCTGGGCGAGCTGACCGAGATGCAGACCCAGCTCAAACGCTGCAAGTCGATCGTCAGTGGCATCCTGCTTTCGGCCGGCGAAGCGCGCGGCGAATCGGCCGAACGCACGACGGTGCGGGGCTTTCTCGATGGCTTGGTCGAACGCTGGCAGGCCAGCCGCCCGGTGCGCGCTTTCACGTACAATAATCGCATCGCCGACGACTGGCCGGTGGCAAGCGACTCGGCGCTGCGCCAGACGGTCGACAACCTGCTCGACAATGCGCTGGAAGCCTCGCCCGACTGGGTCTGCTTCGATGCGCACATCGACGAGCGTACGCTGGTGCTGTCCGTGCTCGACCGTGGTCCCGGCTTCGCGCCCAGCATGCTGGCGCAATTCGGCAAACCGTATCAGTCCACCAAGGGCAAGCCCGGCGGTGGTCTGGGGTTGTTTCTGGCCGTGAACGTCGTGCGCAAACTCGGCGGCACGGTGACGGCGACCAACCGGCCGGAGGGTGGCGCTGTGGTCAGGCTGCGGCTGCCGATGTCGGCCATTGAACTGGAAGAGGAACTGAACGATGCCGAACCCTGAGCCGCTGCTGCTCATCATCGAAGACGACGAAGCCTTCGCCCGCACGCTGAGCCGTTCATTCGAGCGGCGCGGTTACCGCGTGCTGGGCGCCACCGGCCACGATGAAGCCGCTGCCATCCTGGCGCAGCATAACCCCGGCTACGCCGTGGTCGACCTGAAACTCAAGGGCCAGACCTCGGGCCTGGCCTGCGTGCAACTGCTGCACGAGCACGACCCCGACATGCTCATCGTGGTGCTGACGGGCTTTGCCAGCATTGCCACTGCCGTCGAAGCGATCAAGCTGGGCGCCGTTCAGTACCTGGCCAAGCCATCGGATGCCGACGATATCGAAGCGGCGTTCGGGCACATTGCCGGCAGCGCCGAAATCGAGGTCACCAACCGCTCGACGTCGATCAAGACGCTGGAGTGGGAGCGCATCCACGCCGTGCTGGCCGAGACCGATTTCAATATTTCCGAGGCCGCGCGCCGGCTGGGCATGCACCGCCGCACACTGGCGCGCAAGCTCGAGAAGCAGCGGGTGAAGTGATCATGCGCGGGTTCATCATTGGTGTTGCGCTGTTGCTGGGAACGGGGGCCGAGACGCTGGCGGCACCCGCATCGGCACCGGCGCAGGCCCAGGTCGATGCCGGCCGCAGGCTGTTCGCGCGCTGTACCAACTGTCATGAGGTTGGCGCGGGCGCCCGCAATGGCTTCGGGCCGCAATTGAACGGGATCGTGGGCCGCAAGGCGGGCAGCGCCCCTGCGTATGCCTACTCGCCGGCGTTGAAGCAGGCCGGTTTTGTCTGGAACGAGCAGAAGCTGGTGGCGTTCATTCGCGACAGCGAAAAGGTCGTGCCAGGTAACAAGATGCGCTTTCTCAGCTTCATGAGCGAGAAGCAGGCGTCCGATATTGTGGCGTATCTGCGCACGCAGGGGGCGGTGGCTGCGTCGCCAGCGCCGAAAAGATAGCAAGGCTGGGTTTGGCGCAGCCTTGCCGGTACCACGATGATTACCTGGCCTGGCGCCGCTTGCGCGATGCCAGCAGAACACCCAGGCCGCCGAGCAGCAGTGCAGCGCTGGCTGGTTCCGGCACGTCGACGGGTGGTTCAGGCAAAGCGTCCAGATCCGTGACCGTCAGCGAATATCTGCCACTGCCCAGGTACTCGGTCAGTGCAAACGTGCCCAGGCGGAAGGTCGGGCTGTCTTCCGAACCCGTGTAGAGCTGGAAGCCATCTGTGCTCAACAGCAGGTTATTGCCGTAGAAGTCGAGGATTTCCATGCCGCCACCGATGGCCTCGTTGTAAAAGGTCAAGTCCACGACGTCTTCAGACGAGCCGGGGAAATTGCCGGCGACGTCCCACAGGATGAAGCCTTCACCATCACCAAACAGATCCGACGAGACAGTCGAATTCAATTGCCAGCTCGCCGCGTAGTCGCCGGTCAGCTGGAACTGATACAGCGCTGCATTGGCCACGCCAGCGGAAAACAGCATGGCGGCAAGGGCGACATTCCTCAGGTTCTTGATCAGTTTCACAAAGCACTCCGTTCTATTAAAGGATGGATGAACATTCACGTGACATCGAATTCCGAACATTGCTGTTGCGATATCCAATAAGCACGGACCGTGCCTGTTCAAAATCTTCAATACCAACAAGTACTTAAGTCAATCTACCTCGAATCGTGTCACACACTTGTAAGATTGGTCGACAAGGTCCGCGCATCGAATAGGCTCAACAGCGCCTCCATCTGCACCGGCTTGTTCAGATGATGGTCAATCCGCGCATCGACTGAGCGCTGGCGCGACTCGGCATCGCTCCAGCCCGTCAGCGCGACAATGAAAGTCGTGTCGTCGAGCAAGCCTTGCGCGCGTGCAGCGATGGCGACCTCGTAGCCGGACATGTCGGGTAAGCCAATGTCGAGCAACAAGACACGATAGCGATGCTGCGCCAGCGCGCCCAGGGCGGCGGCGCCGGTATGGGCGATGTGCACATCGAAACCGTGCAGTGCGAGCAGCGCCTGCAACAACTCGGCGGCATCCACGTTGTCGTCCACGACCAGCACCGACGGCGCCTGCCGGGGCGCTTCGACCTTTGCTGTCGTCGGCGCGGCAATAGCCGCCGCGTGTACTTCGGTACTCAGGGGCAGGGCGATCTCGAACGATGCGCCGCGGCCGTGGCCGTCGCTGTGCGCGGTGAGCGTGCCGCCGTGGCGCAGGACCAGGTCGCGCGTCAGCGCCAGGCCGATACCCAGGCCACTGTTGCCATCGTTACCACTGCGGCCTTCCTGCGTGAACATGTCGAACAGGCGCGGGAGCATGTCCGGCGAAATGCCGCGGCCCGTATCCGTGACCCGGATGCGGGCCATGCCGTCGGCCGCGGTGCTGATGTAGAGATGGATGTCGCCCTGATTGCCCGAGAACTTGAAGGCGTTGTGCAACAGGTTCGACACGCACTGGGCGATGCGGGTGCTGTCGACGTCCACGGGAATCGGTTGCGGCGGCAACGTCAACTGGAAGTTGGCGGCCGATTGTTCGATCATCGGCGCGCTCGTTTCCAGCGCGCTGGCGATGACATCACGCAGGTCGGCCGGCGCGACCTGCAGCGTCAGCTTGGCCGAGTGGATACGCGACGCGTCGAGCAGGTCGTCGACCAGCCGCGTCAGTTGCAGCCCCTGGCGCGTGATGATGGCCGCAGCGCGGGCCAAGGGCTCGTCGTTGCCAGCGCGCATGGCGATCAGCTGGGCTGCCGACAGGATCGGCGCCAGCGGATTGCGCAGCTCGTGCGCCAGCATTGCGATGAAGACGTCTTTTTGCCGGTTCGCTTCGCTCAGCTCGGCCTGGCGCGCCACCAGCGCATCTTCGCTTTCGCGCAAGCGGGTGCCGGTCGTGCGCAGCTTGCGCATGGCCAGGTTCATGCGCTCGATGACGAGGCAGTCCACGACCAGGATCGACGCGAAAAACACCAGCGCGATCAGATCGCTGTGCGCCATGGCGGCCGGCGCCAGGCGCGGGCCCATGAAGAATGCCCAGGCCGCCCAGGTACTCAGGAACGCAGTCAGCAGGCCCGGCCCGAGACCGGCCAGGTAGGCCGCCAGCAGTACCGCAGGGAAGAACGACAGGAACGGGAACCCGCGCGCCGGCAGGATGTCTACCAGCATGAAGCGGGCCGCCAGCGCCACGACGAACAGGAACAGCGCGAACAGATAGCGCAGTGCGAGCGGCGCCGCGCCGTCACGCCAGGTGCCGCCGGAAAACTGGGGTTGCATAGTCAGGATGGAGTAGGGATTGCGACGCCGGGGAGGGGGCGTCGCTTGAAGGGGTGATTATAAACAGTAATGCACGGCAAGTTCACGAAGAAAGCTTGCTGAGTGTAAAGGCCGCGAGAAACCCCGCAGCGACGATCAGGCCGGCAAAATCATGGGTCTCGTCGAAGGCCTCGGGGATCATCGTGTCGACCACCATCGCCAGCACGCCCCCGGCCGCCACCGCCGTGGTTGCCGCCAGCATTTCAGGCGGGAGCTGATGAAACAGCGTGAAGCCCGCCGTTGCTGCCAGGCCCGAGGCGAGGGCAATCGCCGCCCAGATGCCCATAATGTACCCGGTCGAATGGCCGGCGCGCTTCATGCCCGCGGCGCTGGACAATCCTTCCGGCAGGTTCGACAGGAACACCGCTGCCACCATCGCCATGCTGACGCCCTGGCCGCCCAGCAGCGACAGGCCGATGACGATCGACTCGGGAATCCCGTCCAGCAGGGCGCCGATGGCAATGGCCGTGCCGCTGGCTTTCGCCTTCGGATCGGCGCCCTCCTGCGGTGTGGAGCGTTTGCGGTGCTTGGCCCCCTTGCGCGCGAGCAGCCAGTTGGCGCCCGTATAGATGCCTGCGCCGACCACGAAGCCGGCGGCCGTCGAGGCGAGCCCGCCGGTCTCGAGCGCTTCATCCATTAGTTCGAACGACAGCGCCGAGATCAGCACGCCGCTGCCAAACGCCATGATGGCCGCGACCAGACGCTTGGGCACGGCGTAGCGCACCCCGATCCCGGCGCCCAGCATCAGCGCGCCGCCTGCCAACAATCCCCATCCACCTGCCTGCAACCAGCCTGCTATTTCCATACCTGTTCCTGTCGTGTTCGCGTGTGCGGCGCCCTCCTGTGTCCATTGGCACAAATAAGGTTGCCTTGATTATACTTTTCGGGCAAGATAGGGACGTGGCAAGTGGGTCGTTCGACCACCTTGCCCCGATCAGCGAAGAGGCGGTCAGCGCCGCTTCTTTTCGTCCCCCGCATTCGTCGGGGGGCTTTTTTTTTCCCGTGTTTCTCGATTGGTCCTGTCAAGACTGGCCGAGCGGAATCTTGCCCGCCGCCTCATCGGCATCGAGTTGTGCAATCAATGTGCCCAAGTCCTGTTCAAGCCGCAGCAGCGTCGATTCATCGAGCGTGGCAAGGGCATTGGGCAGCACGCCGGCAAGGGGCGCCGGGGCGCGGCGCAGCACTTCCTGACCCGCCGGCAGCACGCGCAGCGCGACGCTGCGCCGGTCCGTACCTTCGCGCGCTGCAGTCACATAGCCGCGCTCGACCAGGCCGCGTACCAGATTGCTGGCAGTGGACTGGTGGATATCGAGCGCGCGGCTCAGGCTGGTGGCGCCGATGCCGGGCTGGCTGTCGATCACCGACAGCGCCCAGACCTGGGCGCCGCCCAGCCCCGATTCGTGTTCGAGCTGGCGAAAATGGGTCTTGACCGCATTGAAGACGATACGGAACTGACGCAGCACGCGTTGGGGCGGCGCATCGGGCGGCAAGGGCTGGGGAGGGGCTTGGGGTTCGGACGACATGCGCGAGATGATAATGCAAGCGTTGTCAAAACACATCATCGCACGGCAGATTCTTGTGCGGGAACGCCGTATCAACGCTGCGCCCGGGCCTCGCGTTCTGCGCTAGCATCCCCTGTATGTACAGCGTATCCGCCCGCCGCTCATTGGGTACCGGACGCGGCCTGTCGAAGGCCGCGGTGGTCACCTGTCTGCTCGGACTGATGCTGACCGCGGCGCTGTGCGGCGTCGTGCGCACGCTGGAGACCGAGCGCGCCAACGCCGAATTTGCACAGCGCGCCGGCGTGCGCGTGGCCGCAGTGACGCAGGCTTTTTCCAAAGCCGTCGATGCGGCGCGCGCCGTCAACCTGTTTTTCCGCGCATCGCACCATATCTCGCGCGAGGAATTCGATGCGTTTGCGCTGCCGCTGGTAGCGAATCACGGTTACCTGAAGGCGATCGTGTTCCAGCGCTTCGTCAGCGCTGCCGAGCGCCCGGCATTTGAGGCCGAACGCCGGGCCTTCTGGCCAGACTTTCAGATCCGCGAGCGCGCGGTGGGTGGCGCGGCGGATGGCGCTGCGGGGCTGGTGCGCGCCGCCGAGCGCCCCCTGTATCTGGTCAACGATTACGTGACGCCCATCCTGGGCAACGCGATCGCGTTCGGCAGTGACGTATGGTCGCATCCGCCGCTGCGCCGTGTCAGCCAGGCGGCGATCGATGCCGGCGCACCGGTCGCCAGTCCGCTCGTCACGCTGCTGCAGGGCGGCGGTGGGCGCCGCGGCATCCTGATCACCGTGCCGGTCTACCGGGGCAACGAGCGCCCCGCTGACGTGTTTGCGCGCCGTGCCGCCGTGATCGGCCATACCGAGGTCGTGATCGATGTCGCGCTGCTGGTGGGTGGCACACTGCATGCGGTACGCCTGCTGGATGACAATGCCGTGGGGCTGTCGCTGGAGGGGCCGGACGTCGATGGCCAGATCGTGACGGCCTACCGGCATGGCCCCGCCGCGCGCACCGGCGGCTGGCTTTCCCGTATAGGCGACGGCGACACGCTGAGGCATGTCGAATCGGTCGACATCGCCGGCAGCCACTGGCAGGTCGTGGTCGAGGAGCAGTCGCAGGCGTTCGGGCGTCACGCGGGCGAGCTGGTAACGCTGGCGCTGGGCCTGATCCTGAGCGCCGCGACCGCGACTCTCGTGCAGCAGCGCGTGGCGCGCACGCGCCGCATCGAAGCGCTGGTCAGGCAGCGCACCGCCGCGCTCGAGCGGGCCACCGGCTCGCTGCGCGTCTACGAACGGGCGATGGCGTCCAGCGCCAACCCGATCCTGCTGGTCGATGCCCGTGCGCCGGGTTACCCGATCGGCTACGCCAATCCGGCCTGCGAGCGCACCTTCGGCTACGCGCCGCAGGAACTGGCCGGCCAGCCGCTCGCGCTCCTGCTCGGGCCGGACATCGAGCAGCCGTCGGTGCAGGTACTGTGCGCGTCGCTGCGCCAGCAGCGCGAAGAAAACGCGCACGTGACGATGCACGCGCGCGACGGCGCCGAACTGATCACCGATGTTTACGTCGCCCCTGTGCGCCGCGCAGACGGCAAGGTCGGCCATTTCGTCGTGACCGTCTACGATGTCACCACCGCCAAGCGCTACGAGGCCGAGCTCGAGCGCCATGCCCGTTACGATACGTTGACGGGCCTGGCCAACCGCGCGCTGCTGGCCGACCGTATCGAGCGCGCGACTGCCGCCGCCGCGAGCGGCATGCCGGTGTGGGTCGTGCTGCTCGACGTCGACCACTTCAAGCTGATTAACGATACGCTGGGACGCGCCGCAGGCGACGCGGCGCTGCGCCTGCTGGCCACGCGCATCAAGCGCACGCTGCCCCCGCTCGACACGGCGGCGCGTGTCGGCGGCGACGACTTCGTGCTGGTGCTGTGCGGCTGCAGCGATGAACGCCAGGCCGCCACGCGCATCCGGCAGGTGCGCGATGCGGTATCCGAACCATTGCAACTCCGCGACCAGCACCTGGTGCTCGGCTGCAGCGCCGGTGTGGCGGCCTGGCCGGCCGATGGCGCCGACGCCGACACGCTGGTCAAGCATGCCGAAATCGCGATGTGCCGCGCCAAGTCGGACGGCCGCAATGGGGTCCAGTTCTACGCACCGCACATGAATGCGCAGGCATTCGACCGGCTGGCGCTGGAAAGCGCGCTGCGGCGCGCGCTGCACGAGCAGCAGTTCACGCTGCATTTCCAGCCGCAGATCGACCTGGCCACCGGCCGCGTCGTGGGCACCGAGGCGCTGATCCGCTGGCGCCACCCGCTGCTGGGCACGATTCAGCCGGAGCGTTTCATCGGCCTGGCCGAAGAGACGGGCCTGATCGTGCCGATCGGCGCATGGGTGCTGCAGACGGCGTGCCGCCAGAACCGGCAGTGGCAACGCAGCGGGCTGGGGCCGCTGCGCATCGCCGTGAACCTGTCGGCGCGCCAGCTGGCCGAGCCCGGCCTGCTGGACAGCGTCGAGCGTGTGCTGCAGGACACCGGCCTGCCGCCGGCGTCGCTCGAGATCGAGCTGACCGAAAGCATGATGATGGGCGACATCGAGTCCGCCATCCACACGATGGCATGCTTCAAGCGCATGGGCGTGAAACTGTCGATCGACGATTTCGGCACCGGCTACTCCAGCCTGCAATACCTGAAGCGCCTGCCCGTCGACGTGCTCAAGATCGACCGCTCGTTCGTGCAGGACATGGTGGGCAGCGCCGACGGCGCGGCGCTGGTCGACGCCATTATCTCGCTGGCCCACGGCCTGCGCATGCACGTCATTGCCGAAGGCGTCGAGACGCTTGCGCAGCTCGACTTTCTGCGCGGCGCCGGGTGCGACTCGGTGCAGGGCCACGTCTACAGCCGGCCGCAGACGGGGGAGCGGATCGAGGTGCTGCTGCGCGCCGGCCACATCGAGCCGAGGACCAGCACCGCGTGACGCCTGGTGCAACGGCGTGCCGGGTGCAGGCCATCGGTCGGCTATACTTGCCGAATTGACAGATTGAGCAGGCAGGGATAGCGCGTGGACCAACAGCAGAACGATGACAACACGGGCAGCACGCCTGCGCCGACCTTCCAGCAACGCTTGCAACGCCTCGTCCGGCGTGGTTTCACCGGGGCCCGGACCGGGGCCGGCGCGCTCAGGTCCGGCGCGCAGCAGCGCCTGCACGGGCGGCCGATGCCGGTCAAGCTGGCGCTGATCGCCTTGTGGACAATGGCGGCCGGGCTGATGGCGATCTTCGCCTGGCTGTTGGTGCTGATACCGCTGACGCCCGGCATCGACGACCTGGAACAGGCGAGCCAGGCGCGCCCGACCGTGATCCTGGATGCGGGCGGCAAGTCGCTCGGCACCTTTGAACAGGGGCTGCAGGAGCGCGTCAAGCTGTCGCAGGTCTCGCCGCATGTCGTCAAGGCACTGATCTCGACCGAAGACCACCGCTTCTACGATCACCACGGCATCGACTTCCGGCGTGTGGGTGGCGCCCTGTGGTCGAGCGTGAAGGGCACCCCGCAGGGCGGCTCGACGATCACGCAGCAACTGGCGCGCAATATGTTCCCGCAAGAGATCGGCCGGGCGCGCAGCATCAACCGCAAGATGAAGGAACTGATCACCGCGATCAAGATCGAGAACACCTACAGCAAGACGCAGATTCTCGAGGCCTACCTGAACACGGTGCCGTTCCTGTACAACGCCTACGGCATCGAAATGGCCGCGCGCACCTATTTCAACAAGCCGGCGTCCAAACTCGATGTGCTCGAGTCGGCCACGCTGGTGGGCATGCTCAAGGGCACGCATTACTACAACCCGGTCGCCAATCCGGTGCGCTCGCTGGCGCGCCGCAACGTCGTGCTGGGCCAGATGCGCAAGCACGGCGCGTTCGACGAGCGGCGCTATGCGGCGCTGATCAAACGCCCGCTGCGCCTGCGCTTTGCGCGCCTGCCGGACCGCAGCGGCAAGGACAACCATTTCAGCGCTTATGTGCGCAAGTGGCTGCTCGACTGGGCCGACGAAAACGATGTCAATCTGCAGCTCGACGGGCTGGTCGTGCGCACCACGCTCGACACCGCGCTGCAGGCGGACGCCGAGCGCGCCGTCAAGCGCCAGGCCGACATGCTGCAGGCCATTGCCGACGTCGAATGGGCGAACCCGAATGTGCCGCGCTCGACGTCCGGCGGCATGTACACGTCAATGCGGCGCAATGTCGATCCGTTCTCGTACTACTGGATCACGCACGGGCGCGAGCTCGACGCGTTCGTGCGCGAGACGGGCGCGTACCGTAATGCCGTCGAAGGCGGCGAAGCACCGGCCGATGCACTCAAGCGCATCAAGGCCGACCGCAGTTTCATGGCCGACCTGAAAAGCGCCAAGTCGCGCCTGGAAGCTGGCTTTGTCGCAATCGATCCGGCCACCGGCGAGGTCAAAGCCTGGGTCGGCAGCCGCGACTTCGAGCGTGATCAGTTCGACCACGTGGCCCAGGCCGCACGCCAGCCGGGCTCGACGTTCAAGCCGATCGTCTATGGCGCCGCGCTCGAACGGGGCATCCCGCAGGACCAGATGTACCGCGACGTCGTGCAGTCCTTCCGCGGCGCGAATGGCAGCGTCTGGAAACCGACCGACATGAGCGGCAACACGGGCCGCGCGATGTCGATGCGCGAGGGTCTGATCTTCTCGAAAAACACGATCACCGCGCAGGTGAGCCAGGAAGTGGGCCTGCAACCGATCATCGACCTGGCCCAGCGCCTGGGCATCCGCCAGAGCAAGCTCGAAGCCGTGCCGGCGCTGGCGCTGGGCACCAGCCCGGTGACGCTGCTGGAAATGGTCAGCAGCTATGCGACCATCGCGGCGCAGGGCGAATACCGCAAGCCGATTTTTGTCCGCCGCATCGAAGACCGCGACGGCAACGTGATTGCCGATTTCGGCGGCAGTGCGCCGGAGCGCGCCATGTCGCAGCAATCGGCCCTGACGCTGATCGACATGCTGCGCGGCGTCGTCACGCGCGGCACGGGCGCCGGCGTGCGCAGCCGCTTCGGCATCTATGGCGACGTCGCCGGCAAGACCGGCACGACGCAGAACAACACCGATGGCTGGTTCATCATGATGCATCCGAACCTGGTGGCCGGTGCCTGGGTGGGCTTCAACGACAACCGTGTGGCCATCCGCAGCACCTATTGGGGGCAGGGCGGCCACAATGCGGCTCTGCTGGTGGGCGACTTCTTCCGCGGCGCGCTCGATGCAAAACGCCTCGATGCGGCAGCCTTGCTCCCGGGTGGCAAACGGCCGGAGCCGCGCCGCTACGAAGAAGAGGCACCCGAGGAAGAGATGTTCGAGGAAGCCCCGATCGAACTGGCGCCGGGATCGCGCGCCGATCAGCTGGATATCCTGCAGCAGCCGGTCCAGATCCAGCAGGAAGAGGCGATCGAGGTCACCGAGCCGCCGCCGCAGCAGGAGCAGCAGCAGCCAGCGCCTAGCGGCCAGATACCGCCGGCGCCGATTCCTTAGCCGTCGTCTCGGCGGCTGGCTCGGCGCGCAGCAGCGGGTACGGGTTGATGGCGCCGCCCGTCTCATAGATGCCGTAGTGCAGGTGCGGCGGCGTGCCTTTCGCATTGCCTGTGTTGCCGACGTAGCCAAGCACGCGGCCGGCCTCGATGCGCATGCCAGCCTCAACGTCGGAATACCGGTCCAGGTGCGCATAATAATGGCGCTGGCCGCCCGGCCCCGTGACCCAGACCACCAGGCCGCCAAGGCGGTTCGTGCCGACCTGCGCGACGATGCCTTCGGTGCTCGACAACACCGGCGTGCCGCGCTTGGCGAAGATGTCGATGCCCTCGTGCTTGCGGCCTTCGCTGCGCGCGCCACCCCAGGTGTCGCGCAGTGCGCGGACCGCAACGCCGTCAACGGGCACGGGCAGCAACGTGGGCTTGGGCATCGACGCCAGGCGCATCGTGTACAGCGCCCGTTCGATGGTGGGTTCCAGCAGGGCGTAGCCCAGGATCAGGATGACGGCAACCACGAGGGCGCGCAGGAAGATTCGCATGGTGGTCTCGTATTGACAAGGTGATATCAATCAGGTGGGGACACTTTGGCAGATTCCCAGCCTGCAGGGCGGGTCATCCTTTGCAGATGCGATATTCTGGGCGCTTACTATCTTTGGAAAGAACCACTATGCGCGCAAGCCTTTGTCTCCTGTCCATCAGCCTCGCCCTGGGCGCCTGCTCCAGCATGCCTTCAACTGTGCCTTCAAATTCGCCATCTGCCGCACCGGCAACGGCTGTTGCAACACCAACGCTGGCGGGCACGAGCTGGCGCCTGGGGTCGTTCCAGGCGAGCGACGATGGCAGCCAGGCGCTGCGGCCTGGCACGCCGGATGGCTTCACGCTGTCGTTCGGCCAGGATGGCCGCCTGGCCGTCAAGCTCGATTGCAATCGCGGTAACGGTCCCTGGCAGGCCGTGGCCACCGATGCGACGGGCGGCACCTTGACCCTGGGGCCGGTGGCGACGACCCGCGCGATGTGTCCGCCCGATGCAGTGGGTGCGCGCCTGGCGCAGGATCTGCCGGCGCTGCGCACCTGGCGCCTGCAGGACAATCGCCTGCACACGGGTTTGCCGGCCGATGCTGGTGTCTATGTGTGGGAACGCATCACGCCATAGCCGGCACGCGCACGACGAAGCAACTGCCCTTGCCGGGCCCGTCGCTGTGGACAGCGACGGTGCCGCCGTGCAGGGCGGTGAGTTGCTTGACCAGTGCCAGGCCCAGGCCCAGGCCACCCTGGCCGCGGTCGATACTCGTCGGCCCCTGCACCAGCACGTCGAAGATCAGCGGATGCAGTTCGGGAGCGATGCCCACGCCGGTGTCGCTGACGCTGATCGCTACCTGATCCCCGTCGCGCCAGACACGCACGTCGACGCGGCCGCCTTTCGGGGTGTACTTGATGGCGTTGTGCAGCAGGTTGTCGACCACCTGTTCCAGGCGCGTGCGGTCGCCATCGACCCAGGCGTCCGGTTCTGTCTCGATGCTCCAGGCGTGGGCGTCGGCATCGACCAGCGCCTTGGCTTCGGCACTGCTGCGCACGACCTGCGCGACATCGATGCGGGCACGGTGCAGCACGATCTTGCCTGACAGGATGCGCTGCACGTCGAGCAGGTCGTCGACAATGCAGGTCAGGTGGCGCATCTGGCGCCGGCTGATGTCGCGTGCATTGGCTGCGACCTGCGGCTTGAGGTTGGGCATGTCCAGCACCGACATCGCGCCCGAGATCGCCGCCAGCGGGTTGCGCAGTTCGTGGCCCAGCATGGCAAGAAAATCATCCTTGGCCCGGCTCTGGGCCTCGGCAAGGCGGCGCGCGCGCTGCTCGCTGACCAGCAACTGCTCGCGTTCATCCTGCAGCGACTTGCGCACCTGGCTTTCACTGGACAGCGCTTCGCTGGTGCGGGCCAGGCCTTCGACCAATGCATCGACTTCCTCGACCCGGGTGCGGGCGGGCAGGGCGATGGCGCCGTCGGCCAAGAGCGTGACAGCCGCTGCTGCCTGGCTCAGCGCCCGCTCGAGGGTCCGCCCGAGGTACAAGACGATGGCAACGGCCAGGCCCAGCAGCAGTACCAGCACGAGCGCCGCATACCAGGTTGCCGTGCGCGCGGCTGCCTCGATCTGCGCCACCGGCACGCCGATGACGATGGTCCAGTCGCTGCTTTTTGAACGCGTGAACACGCCGTAGACATCGCGCCCATCCTGCGTCACATGGCGAAACACGCCATGGTTCGCCGCGCGCGTGGCGGCCAGGAAGTCCGCGCCCATCGGCTGGCCGAGCGTGTCCGACCCGCGGTTGCGCATGATGGCCAGCCCGTTGCGATCGAAGATCCCGACCTTCCAGTCGGCGCCAATGGCATCGTGACGCAGGATGCGCTCGAAGAAGCGCACGTCGAAGATCTGGCTGACGATGTTGTACTGGCCATCCTCCAGCGGCGCGGGCACGCTTACGGCTACCGCCGGGCGCCCTGAAAATTCGTCGATGAAATAGCCCGAAACCAGGGTGCCGCCGGCGGGCGATACCTGGCTTGCCCAGTCGCGGGTCTTCGACAGCATTCTGGTGTCGACCGGCGCTTGTGTGGTGAACAGTTCGCGGCCTTTGCTGTCGTACAGCACGGTCCAGGATTGGGAATTGTTGCTGTTCTTGCTCGAGGTCCAGCGATGCAGGCGTGCATAGTCTTGCTGGCGCATGCCTTCCGAATAGGCGACAGCGCGCAGCGACGCTTCGGCGGCGGCGATCTCGCGGTCGATCTGGAAGGCAGTGGCGCGGGCCATCTCGCGCACGCTGCGCAGGCGCGATTCGCGTTCCCAGTCAAGCAGCATGGACAGGCCGATCCATGAGGCGATTGCCACGGGTAGCAAGATCGCCCCTGCCATCAGGAACAGGTAAGTGCGGGTTTTCATCGATAGTCGGCGACGGGCGCGACAAGAAGGCGGGATGCAGCAGATGCTGTGCGCCGTGCCGGGTAAGCGCGTATTGTACTTAAGTTAATAGTTGGATGCGTCAACGTGACGTGCGCGCACAGGCCGGGTTTGTTGGCCCGGCCTGCACGCGCACATGGGACAGTGATCAGAGAATCGGCGTGCCGCCGGTGACGGCGATCCGCGCGCCGGAGATATAGCTGGCTTCGTCCGACGCCAGCATCACGAACACGGGCGCCACTTCCTTTGGCTGGCCCGGGCGCTTCATCGGTGTTTCGTCACCGAAGCTTGCCACTTCGTCCGCCGGCATGGTCGACGGGATCAGCGGGGTCCAGATCGGGCCCGGCGCGACCGAGTTGACGCGGATGCCCTTGTCCGCCAGCAGCTGCGACAGGCCGCCCGTGAAGTTGGCAATGGCGCCCTTGGTGGTGGCGTAGGCCAGCAGCGTTGGCTTGGGTTTGTCCGAGTTGATCGACGTCGTGTTGATGATCGACGAGCCGCTCGGCATGTGCTTCACCGCAGCTTTGCAGAGATGGAACATGGCGGTGATATTCACCTGGAACGTGTAGTCCCATTCGTCGTCCGGGATGTCTTCGATGGCCTCATGGCTCATCTGGAAGGCGGCATTGTTGACCAGCACGTCGATGCGGCCGAATTCGTTCACGGCGCGCTCGATGACCGCGCGGCAATGCGCCGGATCGGCCAGGTCGCCCGGCACCAGGATCGCGCGACGACCGGCTTCTTCGACCAGGCGCGCCGTTTCCTTGGCGTCGTCATGTTCATTCAGGTACGAAATCAGGACGTCGGCGCCTTCGCGCGCGTAGGCCAGCGCCACGGCGCGGCCGATGCCGCTGTCGCCGCCGGTAATCACCGTGGCCTTGTCCTGCAGGCGACCGGAGCCGCGATATGAGGTTTCGCCGTGATCGGCTTTGGGGTGCAGGGCGGCTTCGCTGCCCGGTGGTGTTTGTTGTTGGGATGGCATGGTCATCGGTGGATCCTTTCAGAATTCAGGGCTGAGGGGGAGCCGACTTGAGCTGACTGTATTGAGAGCTGACTCGAGAGCAGACTGCATGAGACGTCAGCGTGACAGTGTCAGCCGCGACGGTCGGTTAGGTGACACACCCAGGGGCGACCATGTTTCAGTAGCAACCACGATAGGCCGCAACGGGGTTTTCGGGTAGGCTTATGCTATTGACAAGGCCATACCAGGAGACCCGCATGTCCACAGCCTACGCAACCCACCAGCCCGAGCGCGCCGAGATCGATTCGGCGTCCGGCATTCTCGTCCTCGACTTCGGCACCGACTGGTGCGGCTATTGCCGCGCGGCCGCGCCCGCTATTTCCGAGGCCGTCGCCGGGCAACCAGATGCCAGGCACGTCAAGGTCGAGGATGGGCCCGGCCGGCCGCTGGGCCGGTCGTTTCGCGTCAAGCTGTGGCCGACGGTGGTGGTGCTCAAGGATGGCCAGGAAGTTGCGCGCGTGGTGCGTCCGGCCGATGCCGAGACCGTGACTGAAGCGCTGGCGCAGGCGGCTGCATGAGCGTCGTCACGGCCAACAAGCCCCGTACCGTCCTGTTTGCCAGCCTGATCGGCACGACCATCGAGTTCTACGATTTCTACATCTACGCGACGGCCGCCGTGCTGGTGTTTCCGCGGCTGTTCTTCCCGACGGCCGATCCGGGCGCCGCGATGCTGCAGTCGCTGGCGACATTCGCCATCGCGTTCTTTGCGCGCCCGGTGGGCTCGGCCGTGTTTGGCCACTTCGGTGACCGCGTGGGCCGCAAGGCGACCCTGGTTGCGGCGCTGCTGACGATGGGCCTGTCGACCATCCTGATCGGCCTCTTGCCCACCTATGCCCAGATCGGCGTGGCTGCGCCCCTGCTGCTGGCGCTGTGCCGCTTCGGCCAGGGCCTGGGCCTGGGCGGCGAGTGGGGCGGGGCGGTCCTGCTTGCCACCGAGAACGCGCCGCCCGGCAAGCGCGCCTGGTACGGCATGTTCCCCCAGCTGGGCGCGCCGATCGGCTTCTTCCTGTCGGGCGGCGTGTTCCTGCTGCTGGGCGAAGTGATGACCGATGCCGACTTCTTTGCCTGGGGCTGGCGCATTCCTTTCCTGGCCAGCGCCGTGCTGGTGGGCGTGGGCCTGTACATTCGCCTGAAAATCACCGAGACGCCGGACTTCCAGAAGGTGTTGGACAGCAAGGCGCGGGTCAAGGTGCCGGTCGTGACCGTCATGCGCGACCATCGCCGCGCGCTGGTGCTCGGCACGTTCATTGCGCTGGCCACCTTCGTCATCTTCTATCTGATGACGGTCTTTGCGTTGAGCTGGGGAACCGCGCAGCTCGGTTACACGCGCCAGCAATTCCTGTTGCTGCAATTGTTCGCGGTGCTGTTCTTTGCGCTGACCATCCCGCTGTCGGCGCTGCTGGCCGACCGGCGCGGGCGGCGCACCGCGATGATGCTGGTCAGCGGCGCGATCGCTCTCTTCGGCCTGCTGTACGGGCCGCTGTTCGGGGCGGGTGGCGCGTGGTCGGTCGGCGCCTTCATGGTGCTGGGCATGTGCCTGGTCGGCTTCACCTACGGGCCGCTGGGCACACTGCTGGCCGAGCTGTTCCCGCCCGAGGTGCGCTATACCGGCGCGTCGCTGACCTTCAACTTCGCCAGCATCCTGGGCGCGTCGGTCGCGCCGTATATCGCGCTGTGGCTGGGCACGAATTACGGGCTCGAGTATGTCGGTTATTACCTGAGCGGCGCGGCGCTGATCAGTCTGCTGGCGCTGATTCTTGCGCGTAGCCTGATACCGCACACGGCCAGGGCGTGAACGAACGCCGCTTCGGCGCGCTGACGGGACGTGCGCCGCAGGCATCCGACGCGGCGTTCCTGGCGGCGCTGTATCTTGCGACGCGGCCCGACCTGGGTGCGTTACCGGTGCCGCGCAACGTGATCGAGGGCATCGCGCGGCACCAGCAGCAACTGCAGGTCGACGAGTACGCGCAGCGCTATCCCGCTGCCGAGACGTGGCTGCTGACCGATGGCAGAGAGGCGCTGGGACGGGTGGTGCTGGACTGGACGAGCGACACGCTGCGCGTGGTCGACCTGGCAGTGGCGCCCCACGCCCGCCGCCAGGGTGTCGCGCGCACGGTGCTGGGGGCGTTGCAGGACGCCTGCCTGGGTCAGCGCACGATGACGCTGCGTGTGCGCTGTGAAAATACCGCCGCACGCGCGCTGTACGCGGCGTGCGGCTTTGCCGTCGTGCGGGACGACGGCGCGACGCTGGAGCTGGCCTGGCGCTGAATGTCGAAAACGCCTAGAACGAATAGACCATCGTCAGCGAGGTCTGGGTATCCGTGTTCTTCTTGTCTTCAGGCACACTGCTGTCGTTGCGGACGCTGAAGCCCGCCTTCATCTGCATGCTGCCGTTGATCTTGGTCGACAGCGACGTCTCGGCCACCGAGTGGGTATTCGACGTACCTTTCTCGACGGCGAGCGTCTGCGAAAAATACGCTGACGGGCTGACCTGCCAGCGGAACTGCGCCGCGCCGCGCACGGTCAGGCCGTCTTCTTCTTCGTCCGTCTCGCGCTTGCCGTTGAAGTAGCCCGGACCAATTTCCACGTCGAGCGTCTTGTCCGGCGCCGTGTACCAGCGCGAACCGTAACCGACCGACAGCGACGAATAGCGCACGTAGGCGCCGAACTTGTCGTTCACATGCGAGCCGAGGATGAATGCGCGGCGCCCGTCGCCCAGCAACTTGAAGGAGGCCTTGGCCGACGTCGCCCAGCGCTCGGCCGAGCGCGTACGCTGCAGCTCACCTTCTTCGTTCTCGTACTCGTCTTCCTTGAAGTAGCCGCTGGCAATGAATTCATGGCTCCAGTCCGACGTTTCGTGGCGGGCGTCGATCTTGCCCGTCACCGACGTGCCGCTCGTGTTGCCGGACGTGTTGATCGCGCCGAGCTCGGCCGAGGTGAACCAGCCACCATCGGGAATGGTCGGCATCATGACTTTGAGCGGCGCATGGACGTCGCCCACCTGAGGAAGATCGGGGGCCGCATTGGCCGCGCCGTGGACGCTGACAACGAGCAGCGCCAGGATCGGGGATAGTTTCATCAGCATCCGTTGAGAAGCATGGGCCGCACTGCACCAGACCTGCGCAGGGCAACCGGCCCATCGTTCGTGAATCGTTCATGAATCGTGCGCGGCAAACAGGTTGCCGCGAGTTGGCCGATATTGTAACGCATAGGCTGCGCGATGCGGCGTGCAAGGCACCCGGATCGCGCCGCGTACTGGGAATCACGTCCCGACGTAGGCGATCTTGAACGCGAACAGTGCGGCGATCACCCAGACGACCGGTTTTACCTCGCGCGCGCGGCCCGTCAGCAGCTTGAGCACGGCGTAGCTGATGAAGCCGAACGCAATGCCTTCGGCGATCGAGTACGTGAATGGCATGCCCAGCGCGGTGACGGCCGCCGGGATGCTTTCGGTGGTGTCGCTCCAGTCGACTTCGCCCAGGTCGGCCAGCATCAGGCAGGCGACGAACAGCAGCGCCGGCGCGGTCGCGTAGGGCGGCACGACCGACGCCAGCGGCGCGATGAACAGGCAGGCGAGGAACAGCACCGCGACGGTCAGCGCCGTCAGGCCCGTACGGCCACCGACCTGCACGCCGGCTGCGCTTTCGATGTACGCGGTCGTGCTCGACGTGCCCAGCACGCTGCCGGCGACGATGGCGCCGCTGTCGACCAGCAGCGCCTTGTTCAGGCGCTCCATCTTGCCTTCGACCAGAAGGCCCGCGCGGCGCGCCACGCCCATCAGGGTGCCCGTCGCATCGAACAGCTCGACCAGAAAGAACACCAGCACGACATTGAGGATGCCAGCCGCCAGCGCGCCCGGGATATCCAGCGCGAACAGCGTCGGCGAGATGGGTGGTGGCAGCGAGAACACGCCCTGGTAAGTATTGCCACCGAAGAAAAAGCTGAGCACGGTCACCAGTACGATGCCGATCAGGATCGCGCCGCGCACCCGCAGCCGGTCCAGCGCAACGATGACGAAAAAGCCCAGCACGGCCATCAATGCTGCCGGCTGGTGCAGGTCGCCCGCCTTGACGAGCGTGGCGTCGCTGGCGACGACGATGCCGGCGTTCTTGAGGGCGATCAGGGCCAGGAACATGCCCAGCCCGACGGTGATGCCGACCCGCATCGAGCGTGGGATGCCGTTGACGATCATCGCCCGCAGCCCGACCATCGTGACAAGGATGAACAGGCACCCGGAGATGAACACGGCGCCCAGCGCCGCTTGCCACGGGATGCCCATGCCGAGCACAACGGCGTAGGCGAAGTAGGCGTTCAGGCCCATGCCGGGCGCCAACGCAATCGGGTAGTTGGCATACAGGCCCATCAGCGCGGTGCCGCCGGCAGCGATCAGGCAGGTTGCGACGAACACGGACGCTTTCGGCATGCCGGCGTCGCCCAGAATCGATGGATTGACAAAAATGATGTAGACCATCGTCAGGAACGTGGTCAGGCCCGCCATGAGTTCGGTGCGGACGGTGGTGTTATTGGCGCTGAGTTGGAAGAAACGGTCGAGCATGGTGATCCTGCAGATTACGGTAGGGCGAAGCATAGCATTGCGCGTCGGCGCAGCGGCGATGGATGGCAACTGTCAGGGTCCATGCCGGGGGTGTTACCATGCGGGCACGATCATTCTTTCACCTTCACCCTCTATTTCAGACATGCCAAAAAACAAGCGTCCGGTGCCCCGCACCTCGAACAACACACGCGAACCGGACACCAATGCCCAGGCCCAGGAAATGGCCGATCTGGCGCTCGAGATCGCCGAGCGCGAAGACCTGGAAACGGGTGAGCCCGACACCGTGCGCCGCGACCAGCTCGTGCTGGCCGTACGCAAGGCCGTGCGCAAGAAGCGCGACGAAGTCCTGTACGAGGCGATTGAACTGGCCCGCTACACCGATCCGCTGGCCTGCCGCGTGCTGCGCGGGTGTATCGAAGAAGAAGCAGCGACGCTGCGCGTGGGGCGCGAAGGCGGCCCTGAACACGAGATCGACGCCTTCATGGTGCCGCTGTTCGTGCGCAGCGAGGGCGGCTTGGTGGCGCAGGAATTGTTCCAGGACGAAGCGGCGTTCGAGGCGCTCGTGGCCAGCTTCCAGGATGGCGGCCTCGACAGCCCGGATGCGCGCGTGATCCTGCTCCAGCACGCGTTCGATCTGGGCGAGATCGACCACATTGCCTATGGCACGCTGCACGAGATGCTGCGCGAAGCAGCCGCCTCGCTGACGGAAAAGAAACTGCAGCCGGCCCCGACCATCGCAGCGAGCATGCGCGGCTGGACCGGCGAGCCGGTCGCGCCCGACGAAACGGCGCTCGAGCTGCGTTTCCTGCTCGGCTTTTCGTTCAAGCGCAGCGACGATGCGTTCTACCGGATTCCAAAGGACGAGGCCGGCAGCGACGCCTATTTCACCGCCCGCATGGACCGCTATCGTGACTGGACCGTGGCGGCGGCGCCATTGGTCGCGCGCTGCCTGGCGGCCGACCCTGCACGGCTCGACCTGAACTTTTTATACCAGGACCTGTTCTACGGCGCCAAGGAGCAGGGCGTGGCCGAGCTGGCAACGCTTGGCGTGCTGGCCGACATCAAGGGCCTGCTGCAGGCCAAGGACCTGGCACCGGATGCCGTGCATGCGGCCGTCGCGCCGATCGATATGGGCGAACACATCCTGCTGCGTGCGAACCTGTACGCGCTGGATGGTGGCCAGCCGTGGGGCAGCGTCGAGAAGCCGGTCGACCTGGCCGCCGATCTGGTGCTTGAAGTCGATGAACTGTGCGACGCGCTGCTGTCGCTTGGTCTGGAAGGTGTGTCGATCGCCGTGGGCTTCAGCGACGATGGCCATGCTGAGGGCGCCGAGCCGTATCGCCCGGGCTGAGCGTCGCCGCCCCGGACGGCGCGCCGTCTGGCGCACCCGGACAGCTTGACGGTACTGGAATTGCCGACCCGTGGTGCGGCGCAACCTGCTTTGATCCCCCGATTCTACGGCGTGACTTTTGGTGAGTTTTGTCAAGTTTTTCACTTGTATTCGTAGTGGAACTTCTTGTCGCGCTGTAGGACGCCACTGACAGGAGATCATGTCAAAAACCGTTTCTCCCTATGAGGCGCGACAAGAACCATCAACAGTCCTGTTACATTTCCTGAAATATTGCTATGCACAAATCAAAAAATTAAGAAAATTGCATGTTACGATCCACTCGTCCGGCCAGGTTCCCGCGCGCAAGCAGCGGTGGTCCCGAGTAGAGAGAGAAGAACCGTCCGGCTGCACAATTACCAACAACTATAGCGCCACCAAGGCGAAAGGAAAATTCACATGCCGACCCTCATCGTGTTCTGCCATCTCCGCTGGGATTTCGTGTTTCAACGCCCCCAGCACCTGATGACACGTCTGGCTCAACACTACAAGATTCTCTTCGTCGAAGAGCCGATGCACACGGACGGCGAAGCGCGCCTGGAAAAGATGGAAGTTGCCGACAACATCACCGTCTGCCGTCCGCATACGCCGATTCATCAGTGGGGTTTCCACGATGACCAGTTGCCAACGCTGCAAAACCTGCTGGCCGACCTGGTGCCTGCCGGCGAAGAGCCAATCGTCTGGTTCTACACCCCGATGGCGCTGCCGCTGCTGCAAGGCCTGAAGCCATCGAAGGTGATCTACGACTGCATGGACGAACTGGCGATGTTCAAGAACGCGCCGAAGCAGCTGCTGCAGCGCGAAAGCGCCTTGCTCAATATCGCCGACGTGGTATTCACTGGCGGCCCGAGCCTGTACCAGTCCAAGCGCGACCGCCACGCCAACGCGCACTGCTTCTCGAGCAGCGTCGACGCCGGCCACTTCCGCCAGGCACAGGATGCCGCGATTTCGCATCCTGACCAGAACCATATCGCCCATCCGCGCCTTGGCTTCTATGGCGTGATCGACGAGCGCTTCGACGTCGACCTGGTCTCGAGCATGGCCGATGCGCATCCGGAATGGCAAATCGTCCTGGTGGGTCCAGTGGTCAAGATTGATCCGGCAACGCTGCCAAAGCAGGCCAATGTGCACTACATGGGTCAGCGCACCTACAACGAGCTGCCACAATTCCTGGCCGGCTGGGATGTGTGCCTGCTGCCATTCGCGATCAACGACTCGACCAAGTTCATCAGCCCAACCAAGGTGCTGGAATACATGGCAGCTGAATTGCCATCGGTGTCCACGCCAATCACCGACGTCAAGGTGCCATACGGTGATGTGGTCGAGATCGCCGAATCGCACGCTGACTTCATCGCAGCCTGCGAGCGCCAGCTGGCGCTGACGCCCGAAGCCCGTGCAACGATGGCAGCGCGCATGCGCGACGTCGTGGCCGGCACGTCGTGGGATCTGACCGCGCGCAGCATGCATGAGCTGATCGACAGCGCCGTGCGCAGCAACAAGGTCGAGCGCTTCTTCGCCAGCAACCAGGAAGCCGTGCCAAGCACGCCAGATCTGGTCGCGGTTGCCCAAGCGCGTTAAGCCAGTAGCAAGAGGAAATGAAAAGGCCGGTGTCGCAGGACACCGGCCTTTTTTATGTGGACATTGGGTATCTGCTACGTCATCTGCCGTAGCACGTCCTCGATGGCTTCCACGGTTGCCGGCTTCGTCAGGTGCGCATCGAAACCGGCCTGTGCAGTGCGTTCGCGGTCGGCTGCGCCGCCCCAGCCGGTCAGTGCCACCAGGCGCACGGCGGCGTAGCGGGCATCGGCGCGGATCGCGGTGGCGACTTCGTAGCCGGACATGCCCGGCATTCCCAGATCCAGAAACACGACATCCGGCATCAGCACTGGCAGCATCCGCAGCGCCTGATGGCCATCGTTGGCGACCGGCGCGCTGTGGCCCAGCATCGACAGCAGTGCGGCCAGGGTTTCGGCCGCGTCACGGTTATCGTCGACCACCAGCACGCTGCTGGGCGACACTGCACCGGCCGGGGCCGCCTGGGTTGCCGGCGGCGCTGTACCAACAGGCTCGCTGCCAAGGGGCAGGCGCACCGTGAAACGGCTGCCCGCATTCGTGCCGGCGCTGTCGGCGCGCACGCTGCCGCCATGCAGTTCGACCAGGCTGCGCACGAGCGACAAGCCGATGCCGAGGCCGCCGGAACCCGGCTGCTGCGCCTGCCCAACCTGCGTGAACATCCGGAACACTGCTTCCAGCGCCTCGGGTGCGATCCCAATGCCGTTGTCGGTCACGGTAATGATGGCCACGTCGCCTTCGCGTTCGGCGCGCAGCGCGATGCGCCCGCCCTTGGGCGTGTAGCGCGCCGCGTTGTTCAGCAGATTGCTGATGACCTGGGTCAGGCGTGTGGGATCGGCCAGCAGCGGCAGGGGCAGGGCGGGCAGATGGAGATCGAAGCTGTGCCGCGCCGCCTGCAGCAGCGGCATGCTCGTCTCGATGGCTGCGTTCACCACCGTGGCCAGGTCGACCGGTTCGCAGCGCAGCTCGACCTGGCCGCGCTGGATGCGGGCGACGTCGAGCAGATCGTCGACCAGCAGCACCAGATGGTCAAGCTGGCGACCCATGATCTCGTGCACGCGGCTGACCGCAGCGGCGTCGCCCGGCGCGCGCCGGATGAATTGCAGCCCGCTGCGGATCGGCGCCAGCGGGTTACGCAGCTCGTGCGCCAGCGTGGCCAGAAATTCGGTCTTGAGCCGGTTGGCTTCGGACAGGTCGGCTGCCATCTGGCGCAGCGCGGCGTCCGAGCGGCGCCGTTCGGTCACATCGGTAAACAGCACCACGAGACGGTGCGTGAGCGGTCCGCCCAGGCGCGTGGCGTACACGTCGTACCAGCGCGACAGGCCCTTTGCCTCGTTCTCGAAACGCACGGGCTCGCCCGTGGTGGCGACCCGCCCGTAGATGTCGAACCAGTGCTGTTCGTGACCTGGCACCATGTCACGCATGGTCTTGCCAACCGCGTCGACAAGGCCCGTGTGCTTGATGAAGGCCGGATTGGTTTCAATGAAGCGAAAGTCGCATGGCGCGCCGTCGGCATCGAACAGGACGTCGATCACGCACAGGCCTTCGTCAATCGAGTTGAATACCGTACGGTAGCGTTCTTCACTCGCGTGCAGTTGCTGCTCCGCCTCGAGCTGGCGGGTAGCGTCGATGATGACGCCGCGCACAGTTGTGGGCAGTCCGTCGCCGTCGGTGTCGACATGGCCGCGCGCCATCACCCAGCGCCAGCCACCGCCCGGCAGCCGGATCCGGTAGGTGGCGCCATAGGCGCTGCGCGTTGCAATCGCGGCGCCGATCTCGGCGCTCGTGGATTCGACATCGTCGGGATGGATGGCGGCCAGGTAGCGCTCCAGCGGGGCGCTGCTGCGTTCGTGGCGGGGCACACCGAACAGATCGGCGACCCGCTCGTCAGCATCGACGCAATCGGCTTGAATATCCCACGACCAGATACCCAGTTCGGCAGCTTCAATGATGCGCGCGAGGCGCCGGCTGGTATCGTCGAGCGCCGCTTCGGCGCGCCGGCGCTCGATCTGCGTGTCGAAGGCAGCGGTGTAGAAGCGCGCCTTGGCGCGCAGGATCGTCGGTGAAAGCGGCTCGGTGAGCACGGCAATCACGCCGGCGTCATACAGCGCCTCGTGCGACATCGGCAGAGGCAGCGGCAAGCCCATCGCGACGATGGGGGTCAGGCTCGAGCGCGCATTGCTGCGCACGGCGGCCACGACGGCAAGCATGCCGTCGGGGTCATCCGCATAGCCAACCAGCACCAGGGCGAAATCGCGGCCCTGTACCTGCGTCAGGCCGTCGTGGAGGGAGGTTGCATGCACGACTGCTCTGCCGAGTTCGCGCGCGACTTCCGACACGACCGGATTGACGGTGGGGTGCGTGCAGACGAACAGGATGCAACTACTAATGAGACTGTCGGGGCAGTCGTTCGGATCGTTCAACATGCGCCTGGCTTGCGAGTGTGTTTACTCTGACAATCTAATGCGCTGATGAGCAAGTGTCAATGACAGACTTGCCCGCAAACAAGACGGCTGGCGCCACTGGCGCCGGCCGCGCCATCACGGTATTACGGTTTTTCGGGCACCTGCTGCGATGGTACCGGTGCTTTCAGTGCCTCTGGCAGGGAATCGGCGATGCCGTTACCCGGCGCCTGGCCGATGCGCCGCGCTTCGTCGGAGTGCTGGTCGAGACTGACTTCCTCGGCGACGTCGAAGCGGCCGTCCTCGAAACCTTCTTCGCCCGGCAGCAGGTTTTCGGAGCGTTGTTCCTGGCCACCGGCCGGCACCGGCGCGTCTGGCTTGCGGTCTGCTTGTTCTTGATCGGTCATGATAATCTCCAACGTTGGTTTGATATGCGCCAATTATGTCGCAGCGACCGGGGGCAGGGCGCACGTCAACACCGACTGCGTCATACTGCGCGGACGGTGCGTGGCCCACCGGTGCGGATGCGCTACGAGAATTTTATGCTCGGGAAATTGTCGCTCAGCTAGAATGCCCGCTGTTTCCCTCACTGTATCGTCATCATGTTCCGATTGTCTTTTGCCAGTATTGCCGCCCGGCTTGCATTCGCCGGCGCGCTGCTGGCTTCCGCCGCCGCCCAGGCCGCGAGTTGCCCTGTCCATTACCTCGACGGCCGTCCGCCGGAAATCCAGAACCAGAAGCTGGCCGTGTCCACGCGCGAGCTGTGCTATGGCGTGTTTGGCGTCGTGCATTCGGGCGTGACCCGCACGCCATTGTGGTCCGCCGAATATGTGCGCGCCGATAATCTCAAACGGGCGCAGGGGCTCGACCGGGACGATAAATTCCACGCCGAGTCGCGCCTGCCGCGCGGCCAGCGCGCCGAGTTGGCCGATTACGCCCGCAGCGGTTTCGACCGCGGCCACCTGGCGCCAAACGCCAACATGCCCGACCGCCGCACGCAGCGTGAGAGTTTTTCGCTGGCCAATATGGTCCCGCAGGACCGCGACCATAACCGCAAGATCTGGGCACCGATCGAAGGCGCCGTGCGCACGATGGCGAAGAAAGAAGGCGAGCTGTACGTGATCACGGGGCCGGCATTTCTGGGCACGAGCCTGAAAAAAGTCGGCAACGTGATCGTGCCGACCCATTTGTACAAGGTGGTGTACAGCCCGCGTCAACGCCTGGGCGCCGCCTGGCTGACCGAAAATCGGGCCGATGCCCCGATCAACGTCGTGCCCGTGGCGGAGCTTGAGCGGATCGTCGGCATCGAACTGCTGCCGTCGCTGAGCACGAAGCAAAAGGAGCGCATGCTGCGCCTGCCGACGGTCAAGCCATCTAAAAAACGTTCATAACACGGAGGATCCATGAGCAAGAAAAAACCCGTCAGCTTTGTCCCGTTTGCCAATGAAGCCGATGTCATCGGTATCGGCGACCTGACGCTGGAAAACCGGCTCGACCGCATCACGATTGCGGGCGACGTCGACCTGACTGCGGACGTCGCCGGCCTGGCGCACGCCCGCCGCCTGCACGCCGTGCTGGGCGAGATCGTCGCCGCACTGGAAGTGCGCGCGTCGGCTGGCGAATTGCCAGAGCAATTGCCGCCGCCTGAAGTCAAGACGATCGACAATCCATTCGCCTGAGAGGCCGGTCGAGACGAGGGCGGATACATGGGTCGGGCGGAACTAAATTTCCGCTCGTCAATGGTGTGCGAGTTCCACCGAGAATAGAGTAATGTTGACAACATAGCGCGAACGAAAGAGGCGGCGTCGCCGCCCGCGCAAGACCTACTATTTCGGAGGAACGTCCATGCAACATACCCTCGTCGCGGTGTTCGATAACCGCACTGATGCACAAAACGCCATGAACGAATTGCTGTCGTCGGGCTTTACCCGCACCGATGTGCGACTGTCGACCGCCGATGCAGACACGATTGGTCAGAGCGATAGCCTGAACGCATCGTCCGACCTCGACACGACCCGCAGCGCCGACGGCGACACGGGCATCACGGCCAGCATCAAGAATTTCTTCGGCGACCTGTTCGGTTCGGATAACGCTGAACACGCCAACCGCTACGAAGGCGCCGTCAACCGCGGTAGCCATGTGCTGACGCTGGTCGCCAATTCGCTGCCGGAAGTCGAGCGCGGCGCCGACATCGTCGAACGCTACGGCCCGACCGACATCGACGAAACCTCGAGCGGCACGCCGGATCTGGCATCGACCGGCTTCAGCAGCGGCGCAATGCACGCTGGCAGCACGATCGGCATGCAGCAGGCATCGTCGATGTCGGCACAATCGAGCTCGACCCCAGGCTCGACCTCGACTCCAACCTCGACTGGCGCCGGCTCGGTGCAAGCCGCGGCGATCCCGTCTTTGGACAATCCAGGCGACCGTCAGCTGTTCCAGCACCAGGAATCGCTGGGCACGTCCGATCTGACCAACTCGACGCACCAGGAACCACTGGGCCAGAGCGGCCTGACCGCCACCGGCGGCACGTCGCTGCAAGGTTCGACCCTGCGTGACACGGCGATCCAGGGTTCGGCACTGGACGGTTCGATCCGCCAGGGTTCGACGGCGGTTGACCGCGGTGACTCGCTGCAGCGTGATACGACAATGAGCAACACCAGCAACGTCGGCACCACCGGCACCAAGTTCACCGACAAGCAGCGTAACGGCGTGCGCATCTTCTCGCGCGGCCAGTCCGATGCTGCACTGGGCACGGCAACCGGTTTTGAATCGGGTTCGGGCAGCAGCGCCATGGGTTCCCTGAGCGGCGACGACAGCTATTACCGCAATCATTTCGACACCACCTACGGCGCGAGCGGCGCATCGTATGACGAGTACGCGCCAGCCTACAGCTACGGTAGCGAAGCTGCCCGCAGCGGCCGTTACACCAACGGCGCCTGGGACGATATCGAAGCCGACCTGCGCAACGACTGGGACAGCCGTTATGCCACCGGTGGCGAGCCATCGACCTGGGAAAAGATGAAGGCCGCCGTACGTCATGGCTGGGAACGCATGACCGGTGACAACGACGACGACCAGTACCGCAGCCACTATGACAGCACCTACGCGTCGACCGGCGAAAAGTACGACGATCTGAAGCCGGCCTACTCGTACGGCACCGAAATGCGCCGCAACGAGCTGTACCGTAACCGTCCATGGGACGATGTCGAAACCGACCTGCGCACGGGTTGGGACAACCGCATCGACGGCACCCGCGATTTCAGCACCACCGGCAGCGACAGCAGCGAGCCATCGGCCTGGGACCGCGTCAAGAACGCCGTGCGTCACGGCTGGGACAAGATGACCGACGACAATGACGACGACATCTACTACCGCAACCACTGGAATTCGGTCTACGGCAGCACCGGCGGCGCCTACGACGAATTCCGTCCGGCCTACAACTACGGTACCGAGATGGCGCGTGAAGAAAAGTACCGTAACCGTCCATGGACCGAAGTCGAAGCCGATCTGCGCAGCGATTGGGACAACCGTTATCCGGGCGAGCAGTCGACCTGGGACAAGATGAAGTCGGCAGTGCGTCACGGCTGGGAACGCATGATGCGTTAAGCCTGTCGAGTAACTGACAGAAGTAAAAACGGCGCCTGTTGGCGCCGTTTTTTTTGTTTCATTCGCGGTATTCCGAAGGGTTGGCGTAGGGTGGACGGGTTTCCCGTCCACGCGTTCAGCCGAAGCCGCAGGTTGAAAGCGTGGACCGCACCGCTGTCAGGCCGCCTCAGTCATCGGCAGGCTGATCCGGTTACGCCCCAGGTGCTTGGCCCGGTACAAGGCCGCATCGGCAATCGCGACCAGCTGGTTCGCATGGTTGTCCGGCCCGGCGATGGCCGTGGCCGCGCCGATCGACACGGTGACGTGGCCCGCGGCAAAGCGGCATGGCAGCTGCAGCTGTTCGACCCGGCTGCGGATGCGTTCGGCCACGATGGCCGCGCCCTTGAGCGACTGGTTCGGCAGCACCACGGCGAATTCTTCGCCGCCGTAGCGCGCCACCAGGTCATTGGCCCGCATCTCGCTGGCCACGGCGCGCGCAACGCGCTTCAGGCATTCGTCGCCGCCCAGGTGGCCATGGGCATCGTTATAGGCTTTGAAGTTGTCGACGTCGACCATCAGCAGCGAGAGCGGCTGCACCTGGCGCAGCGCCCGCGCCCATTCCGCTTGCAGCGTGTCATCGAAGCAGCGCCGGTTGGCCAGGCCCGTCAGGCCGTCGCGGGTCGCCAGTTGCTCCAGTGCCGCCTGGGCCATTTTTTCATCGGTCAGGTCGCGCAGGGTCTCGACCACCGCCGACAGCTGGCCATTGGCGCCGAAGATCGGACTGGCGTCCGCCGCCAGGTAGCGCCGGCGGCCGGCGCGCGGCATGTCGCACCAGCTCTCGATGGACAGCCCCGGCGTGGCGCGCCCGGCATCGCCCTGGGCGGCGAGCGCCTCGCCTGCCTGTGCGGGATCGCAACCGGTACGCAGGACGAGATCGGCGAGCGTGGGCCGCTGGACGTCATAGAAGCTGCGCCAGTGGTCGCCCGTGCCCAGCACTTCGGGCGCCGGCACGCCGGTCAGCTGCTCACAGGCACGGTTCCAGATCGTCACGCGTGCATGGGTATCGAGCACGAAGACCGGTACCGACAGGCTTTCCATCAACTGACCGATGAAGGCGACGTCCTGGAGCAGGGCTGTCGGGTATGACGCGCTGCTGCTTGTGTTGATCATGAGCAGTCCTCTGCGAGTGGTAGCGCTTCGGTTTGCGGCAACCGGGTGGCTGCCGTCAGGAACCGATTCTGCTACTTGCATCAACACATGCTATTGATCTTGAGCAAGGAGGTTTCAGCGTTGTGTTTAACGTACACGGTTGTGCGGTCGCACGCTGGTCACGCAACCACGGCCATTTCCGCAGCAGGTGCAGCGGCAGAAGTCCTGACCGGCAGCGACAAGGACCAGCGCCCGGTACCCTCAGAGGCGGTGGCAACGACGCGCAGCACGCCGCCCATGGCGCGTATCTGCTCGATCAGCTCGGCCGGCAGGGAAGCGACTTCGCCCGGGGCGCTGGCGCAGCCATCGATTTCCAGGCCCAGCGAGCTGGCATTTTCCAGCAGGCGCACGTGCAGTTCGCCGTCCTGGACACGCGCAGCCGTGGCCAGGACATCCTGCAGTACACGAAAGACCGCCAGCCGCGCGGCGCGATCCTGGCTGGCGTGCGAGCTGGGATCGATGCCCGCCTCGAAGCGGTAGCGCATGCCGTACAGGTGCGCGTGCTCGGCCAGGCAGCGCTCCAGCGCATGGCGCAGGCCGTCGCCCGCACCGAAGCCGCGCAAGCCGCTGGCCACGGCGCGCACGGCGCCGATCGCACCGTCGATATGGGCGATGGCGCTGTCCAGGCGGCTAGCCAGGGCTGGCGCCTGGGCCGTGGTGGCGCTGTCATGCAGATTCGAGAGGTCGGTGCGCAGCGTCAGCAGGCGCCGGCCCAGCTCGCTCTGCAGTTCGCGCGCAATCCGCGTGCGTTCGCTGTCGCGGACATCTTCGTTCTGGCGCACCAGGCGATACACGACGTCGTGGTTGTCCGCCAATGCCTGCTCGGACTGCGCGCGCGACGCACGTTCGGCCGCCAGCTGACCGTGCAGGGCGCGGACGCGCTCTTCCAGGCCGACGCCGCGGCGCAGGCTCAGGCATGCCAGTACCAGCGCCGCCATCGTCACCAGAATGCACGCCAGCAGCTCTGGCGCTGCGCTGCGCAGGGGCATGGGCACCATGAGATAGGCGTCAGCCGCACTGGCGCCGCTGGCAACGAAGGGCAGGGTCGCCAGCAAAAAGTTCGGTTTGTTCATGATTGCCCTCGTGAAGGTGTCGGAAGTTTCCGTAAGAACTTACCGCTCCGCTCATGTAGGAATATTGTTCAGTCTCAAACCTGACGTTTCCGACACGCTCTCAGCGGTCCACGACATCCGCTGCGCCGGCGAATGCGCCGCGCTATAATGGAAGGTTGACGAGAGGCTTAACGTGACTTACAGCATTAAAGAGATCTTCTACACCTTGCAGGGAGAGGGCGCCCACGCTGGCCGGCCGGCCGTATTCTGCCGCTTTTCCGGCTGCAATCTGTGGACCGGCCGCGAGCAGGACCGCGCCACATCGATCTGCCAGTTCTGCGATACCGATTTCGTCGGCACCGATGGTGAGCGCGGCGGCAAATTCAAGGAAGCGGCGCTGCTCGCCGCCGAGATCGACGGCCTGTGGCCGGCTACCTATCCGGCCAGTAAATATGTCGTGTTCACGGGGGGCGAACCGCTGCTGCAGCTCGACCGCGCCCTGATCGACGCCATGCATGAGCGCGGCTTCACCATCGCCATTGAAACGAATGGCACGCTGCCGGTGCCGGAAGGCGTCGACTGGATCTGTGTCAGCCCCAAGATGGGCTCGACGCTGGTCGTGGAAAAAGGCAGCGAGATCAAGGTGGTCATCCCGCAAATCGGGCAAGACCTGGCGGCGTACGAGCGGCTCGACTTCGAGCACTTCTTCGTGCAGGCGATGGATGGGCCGCTTGCGGCGCAGAATATCCGCCTGGCCATCGAGACGTGCCGTGCCAATCCGAAATGGAAGCTGAGCCTGCAGACCCACAAGCTGCTCCAGATTCCCTGATTTATCCACTCCATTATCACTCCATTACCTAGTAAAGCAGCAATGTTGACCATTACCCGCAAGCTCGAATTCGATGCCGGACACCGGATTCCAGACCACAAGAGCCAGTGCCGCAACCTGCACGGGCATCGTTACACCCTCGAAATCACGCTGACCGGCGAAGTCATCGACGCTGACGGAAATTCCGATAACGGGATGATCATGGATTTCTCCGACGTCAAGGCACTGGCCAAGCAGCACCTGGTCGACGTGTGGGACCATGCCTTCATCGTGTACGAAAAGGATGACAAGGTGCTGGACTTCCTGTCGTCGCTGCCGGATCACAAGACCGTCGTGATTGACCGCATCCCCACCGTGGAAAACCTGGCACAAGTGGCGTTCACGATCCTCAAGACCGTGTTCATCGACCGTTTCGGCACGGGCCTGCGCCTGCACAAGCTCGTGCTGCACGAAACCCCGAACTGCTGGGCCGAGATCACCGATGCCTGATGTGTCGTCCGCAGTCGTGCATGACCATGCTGCGGATGCGGCGCACGCGCGTTTCATGGCCCTGGCCCTGGAACAGGCGCAACTAGCGTGGGATCGTGGCGAAGTGCCGGTCGGCGCCGTCGTGGTCAAGGACGGTGAAGTCATCGCGACGGGTTTCAACCAGCCGATCAGCGGGCACGATCCCACGGCGCATGCGGAGATCGTGGCGCTGCGCGCCGCCGCCGACAAGCTGGGCAACTACCGGCTGCCCGGCTGCGAGCTGTACGTGACGCTCGAGCCCTGCATCATGTGCTCGGGCGCGATGATGCATGCGCGCCTGGCGCGTGTCATCTATGCGGCGACGGACCCGAAGACCGGCGCCTGCGGCTCGGTCGTGAACCTGTTCGGCGAGCCATCGCTGAATCACCATACCGACGTGGTGGGTGGCGTGCTGGCGGATCAGGCGAGCAGCCTGCTGCGCGCATTTTTTGCCGAGCGGCGTGCATTGGCGAAAAAAGCCAGCGCAGTCTGACGTGGGTGAGTCGGCTGGCGCTGCCGGCCGACCTTGATCGGCACCGGTGGGCGCGGTAAGATGTTTCCAGACTCCACCTACCGTCTTCTCGCCACCCGTGATCACTTCCCGTCTCGGTATCGCCATCGTGGCGCCCGCCGGCTGCACCAACGATCCGCTCGCCGTCGAGCGTGCCATCGCACGCTTTGAAGCGCTGGGCTGCCTGGTCCGCAATTACTACGATCACAGCTGCACCCACCAGCGCTTCGGCGGCACCGACGATGCCCGCCTCGCGCAACTGCATGCGGCGGTGCGAGACCCCGACATCCATCTGATCATCGCGCTGCGCGGGGGCTACGGCATCAGCCGCCTGCTGCCGGCCATCGATTTCGACGCGATTGTCGCCAGCGGCAAGATCATTGTCGGCTTTTCCGATGTCACGGCGCTGCACATGGGCCTGATGGCCAGGACAGGCGCGCTCAGCTACGCCGGGCCGATGGTGGCCGGTGACTTCGGCGCCGAAGAGCCGGTGCCGTTCACGCTGGACGATTTCTGGGCCTGTCTGGCTGGCCCGACGCACACGATCCGCGAGACGGTCAGCGGCAACCCGCAGCTGGATGTGCGCGGGACGGTCTGGGGCGGCAATCTTGCGATGATCGGCTCGCTCATCGGCACGCCGTATTTTCCGCAGATCGACGGCGGCATCCTGTGGCTCGAGGACATCAGCGAACATCCGTACCGTGTCGAGAGACTGCTGCTGCAATTGATGCAGGCGGGTGTGCTCGAACGCCAGCAAGCGGTGGTGCTGGGCGACTTTTCCGGCTACCGCCTGGGGCCGCTCGACAATGGTTATGACTTTGATGCCATGCTCGACTATGTGCGTCGCACGTTGCCCGTGCCTGTGCTGACGGGGCTGAGTTTTGGCCATATTCCACGGCGCGTCACGATCCCGTTTGGCGCGCAAGGGCGCCTGCAGTCGGACGTTGACGGTTTCAGCCTGCTGCTGTCGGACTACCCGACCGTGCGCTGCACCTAAGCGCGCGTCAGCCAACGGCGCCCGCTAATCCAGCCCATTCGCCCTGCAGGGCATGCGATGGTAAAATAGCCGGTTAATCAAATACGCTTTTTGGGGTCATACAGTGCTATCCACAGCCAACATCACGATGCAATTCGGCGCCAAGCCGCTCTTCGAGAACATTTCCGTGCGCTTCGGCGACGGCAACCGCTACGGCCTGATCGGCGCCAACGGCTGCGGCAAGTCGACGTTCATGAAAATCCTGGGCGGCGACCTCGAGCCGTCCGCCGGTAACGTCAGCCTGGATCCGGGCGAGCGCCTGGGCAAGCTGCGCCAGGACCAGTTCGCCTACGAAGACACGCGCGTGCTCGACGTCGTCATGATGGGCCACACCGAGCTGTGGAATGCGATCGCCGAACGCGATGCGATCTACGCGAACCTCGAAGCCACGGACGACGACTACATGAAAGCCGCCGAGCTCGAAGGCAAGGTCGCCGAATACGACGGCTACTCGGCTGAAGCGCGCGCCGGCGAACTGCTGCTGGGCCTGGGCATCGGCACCGAGCTGCACCAGGGTCCGATGAGCGCCGTGGCGCCGGGCTGGAAGCTGCGCGTGCTGCTGGCGCAGGCGCTGTTCTCGAATCCTGACATCCTGCTGCTCGACGAGCCGACCAACAATCTGGACATCAACACGATCCGCTGGCTGGAAGACATGCTCAACGAGCGTAACTCCACGATGATCATCATTTCCCACGATCGCCACTTCCTGAACCAGGTCTGCACGCACGTGGCCGATATGGATTACGGCACGCTGAAGGTGTATCCGGGTAACTACGACGAATACATGCTGGCCTCGACCCAGGCACGCAACCAGCAGCTGTCGAACAACGCCAAGGCCAAAGAGAAGGTCGCGGAACTGCAGGACTTCGTGCGCCGCTTCTCGGCCAATAAGTCCAAGGCGCGCCAGGCCACGTCGCGCGCCAAGCAGATCGACAAGATCAAGATCGAAGAGTTCAAACCATCCTCGCGCGCCTATCCGTTCGTGCGCTTCGAAGGCGAGAAAAAGCTGCACCGCCTGGCGGTGGAAGCCGAGAACATCTCGAAAGCCTACGACCGTCAACTGTTCAAGAATTTCTCGATCATGGTCGAGGCCGGCGAGCGCATCGCGATCATCGGCGCCAACGGCGCCGGCAAGACCACGCTGCTGCGCACGATCGGCGGCGAGCTGTGCGGTCTGCAGCCGGATGGAGGCCGCGTCAAGTGGGCCGAGAACGCGAATCCCGGCTACATGCCGCAGGATCCGACCGAAGAGTTCGCAGTGGGCGACAACCTGACCGACTGGATGGGTCAGTGGACGCAAGAGGGTGACGACGATCAGGCCGTGCGCTCGATCCTGGGTCGCCTGCTGTTTGGCGGCGACGAAGTCAAGAAGTCGGTCAATGTGCTGTCCGGTGGTGAGAAGGGCCGCATGATGTACGGCAAGCTGATGCTGGGCCGTCACAATGTGCTGCTGCTGGACGAGCCGACCAACCACATGGACATGGAGTCGATCGAGTCGCTCAACATCGCGCTGGATAAATATGCCGGCACCCTGATCTTCGTCTCGCACGACCGCGAGTTTGTGTCGTCGCTGGCCACGCGCGTGCTGGAAATCCGTGAAAACGAGATCGTCGACTTCCGTGGCAACTACGAGGAATACCTGGCGAGCCAGGGCATCGACGCGTAATGTAGTACTGGCAGGGGCGCCGTGTTCGACGCGCCCCCTGCCAAGGAGACCGAGAAGAGTATGGACACCGTACCGATCAAGACGTATGAATATGACCGGCCCCAGGCCGGTCTGGCCTGCACCGCCGAGGCCTGGGCACGCATCCCCAGCGCGCCCGAACTGGCCGAACGCAACGCGCTCAAGGACAAGATCCGGCGCCTGCTGAAAGAAAAAGGCGCGGTCCTTGTCGCCCACTACTATGTGGACGCCGACCTGCAGGACCTGGCCGAAGAAACGGGCGGCTGCGTGTCCGACTCGCTCGAGATGGCGCGCTTCGGCCGTGACCACGCCGCGCAAACGCTCGTCGTGGCCGGTGTGCGCTTCATGGGCGAGACGGCCAAGATTCTCAGCCCCGAAAAAACCATTCTGATGCCCGATCTCGATGCGACCTGTTCGCTCGACCTCGGTTGCCCGGCCGACGAGTTCGCGGCATTCTGCGACCAGCATCCCGACCGCACCGTCGTCGTCTACGCCAACACCAGCGCCGCAGTCAAAGCGCGCGCCGACTGGATGGTGACGTCGTCCATTGGACTGGACATCGTGGCCGAGCTGCACGCGCAGGGCAAGAAAATCCTGTGGGCGCCCGACCGTCACCTTGGCTCGTACATTCAGGCCAAGACCGGCGCCGACATGCTGCTGTGGCAGGGTTCGTGCCTCGTGCACGACGAGTTCAAGGGCATCGAACTCGACCTGCTCAAGGCCGAGTACCCGCTGGCCAAGGTGCTCGTGCACCCCGAGTCGCCGGCGAACGTCGTGGCGCAGGCCGACGTGGTCGGCTCGACCACGCAGCTGATCAACGCTGCGCAGACGCTGGAAGCCACCCACTTCATCGTCGCCACCGACAACGGTATCCTGCACAAGATGAAGATGGCCGCGCCCGGCAAGACCTTCATCGAAGCACCGACCGCCGGCAACAGCGCGACTTGCAAGAGCTGCGCGCATTGCCCGTGGATGGCGATGAACGGTCTGCGCAATCTGGCCGAGGTGCTCGAATCGGGCGCCAATCAAGTGCATGTCGATCCTGCCGTCGGCCTGCAAGCCAAACGCGCCATCGACCGCATGCTCGATTTTGCGGCGGCCAAGCGCGCCAAGGCGCTGCCAACCGGCGCGCTCGAACAGAATGCCCCCATGTTTTCCGGAGTCGGCCCCGCATGACCAGTCTGCACAATCCCCACGCCCAGTTTGACGACAAGCTGCAGGCGGCATTTGAACAAAATATCCTGGCCGCGCTACTGGAAGACATCGGCAGCGGTGACCTGACCGGCAAACTCGTGCCCGACGACACCCGCGTTACGGCGCGCGTCATCGTGCGCGAGGCGGCCGTGCTGTGTGGCGCGCCGTGGTTCGAGGGCGTCATGCTCGCGGTCGACCAGGACACCGACATCGCGTGGCAGTTTGCCGAAGGCGACCTGATGCCGGCCAACAGCACCGTCTGTACCATCACGGCGAACCCGCGCGCGCTGCTCACGGCCGAGCGCGCCGCGCTGAATTTTTTGCAACTGCTGTCGGGCGTGGCCACTGCCACCCGGCGCTACGTCGACGTCATCGCGGGCACGAACGCAGCGATTCTCGATACGCGCAAGACGTTGCCGGGCCTGCGCCAGGCGCAGAAGTACGCGGTGCGGGTCGGTGGTGGCAAGAACCAGCGCATGGCGCTGTATGACGGCATCCTGATCAAGGAAAATCACATTGCTGCTGCCGGGGGCGTCACGCCCGCGCTGACGGCGGCCGCCAGCCTGAACGCTGGCGCGCCGGTGCAGATCGAAGTCGAAACCATCGTTCAGCTTGAAGAAGCGCTGGGGGCCGGCGTCAAGTCGGTATTGCTCGATAATTTTGATCTGGGCATGATGCGCGAGGCGGTGCAGGTCAATGCCGGCCGCGCGTTGCTCGAAGCCTCGGGCGGCATCAATCTGGACACCGTGCGCGCGATTGCCGAAACGGGCGTGGACCGCATTTCCATCGGCAGCCTGACCAAGGACGTGCACGCCACCGATTACTCGCTGCGCATCGTCTGATCGCACCGCTCAACTCTCAGACTACACTATGTCGATCACCACCAAACTGAAACGTTCGCTCGTGTTCCGCCTGTTCTGGCTCGGCTTCGGCCTGCTGCTGGGTGTGCCCCAGTTGATGGACGGGATTCTCTACAATATGAAGGGCGAACTGTTCTTCGGCATCGGCATGCTGCTGGTCGGTATTCGGGGCTTCCTGCGCCCGGTCGTGCTCAGTCGGGCGATGGCGATGCAGCGGGATGCGGCGGCGTCGGATGCGTCGATTGGGTCACCCGTGTTGCACGGCGTGCTGTCGATCGCGATGGCGGCGGCGTTGATCACTGGTTTGGTGATCAAGTTCAGCAACAATTAAGCCGTAGGGTGGACGGATTCTCCGTCCACGCGTTCAACGATCCTCAATGCGCCACGAAATCAGCTTGATTTGAACGCGTGGACGGCACAGCCGTCCACCCTACGCTCCAAGCAACTCAGCTACCATCGGCAAGACCCGCTCAGCGGATGCTTCAATCTTCAGCGCAAGCATGTCGTCGGCGCGCGTTCGCCCCAGGTTCAGCGCCGCAATCGGTTTGCCGGCCGCTTCGGCAAGCCGACAGAATCGAAACCCCGAATACACCATCAGCGACGAGCCGACCACGAGCAGTGAGTCGGCCGCTTCCATCCGTGCCAGCGCGGCTGCCGTGCGCGCTGCCGGCACATTGTCGCCAAAGAACACGACGTCGGGCATCAGCATGCCGCCACAGTGCACGCATGCCGGCGCGGTAAAACCCGTCACCGCATCCGGATCGATTTCGGCGTCGCCATCGGGCAGCGGCTGCGCGAGCACCTGGCGCAGGCCCGGATTGTCCGCCTCGAGCTGTACCTGTAGCGCGGCCCGCGTGAAGTTCGCGCCGCAGCCGAGGCACGTCACATGGTGGATATTGCCATGCAATTCCAGCACGTCGCGACTGCCCGCCTGGGTATGCAGGCCATCGACGTTTTGCGTCAGGATCGAGCCGATGCGGTTGTCCGTACCGAGCGCGGCCAACGCACGATGGCCAGCATTGGGCGCGGCGCCCGACATCATCCGCCAGCCCACCATGCTGCGCGCCCAATAGCGGCGCTGGATCGCCGGGTCGCGCCGGAATTCCGGGCCTTGGATGGGAAGCCTGCCGCGCCGCACGCCATCCCGGTCGCGATAATCGGGAATGCCGGATGCCGTCGACAGCCCCGCGCCGGTGAGCACCAGCGCACGGGGATATTGTTCGAGAAACGCCGCCAGCTGCGTGGCCGCGTGGTGTTCGCCAAGTGAATTGCCAGGTTCGTCGTTCATGGGTGGAATCGTACCACCGCTCTGCATTTACCGCGCCGACACGACAATGCCGCCGACGATCAGGCCGAACGCCGCCACGTGGTACAACTGCGGCAGTTCGCCCAGGAAGGCGGCCGATAGCAGCGCCGTAAACAGCGGTGTCAGATTGATGAAGAACGCGCTGATCCCGGGCCCGGCGCGCTGTACGCCCGCGCCCCAGCAACGCATGGCGATGATCGCCGGCCCGATCGCCAGGTACAGCAGTGCGCCGGCGAGGGGCCAGCTCCAGACGATCTGAGGCGTACCCAGCGCCCACTCGCCGCCGGCCAGCGCGGCCGACCACAGCATGCCATACGCTACCTGGGCCAGCAGGAAGGCGGCCCAGTCCGCACGCAGCGCCGGCACATCGTCCTTCTGCAGCAGCGACCAGCTGTAGAACGACCAGACAATCGTCGCCACGATCATGATCAGGTCGCCCGCTACCAGGCGTAGCGCGGCCAGTTCGGCCAGGCTGCCCCGGCACATGACGACCAGCACGCCGGCAATCGACAGCACGGCGCCGCCGATCTGCCGCCCCTTGACCGGCACGTTGTAGAACAGCCGGCCGACCAGCAGCATCCAGACCGGCACGCCGGACGCGACGAGCGTCACGTTCAGCGGCGACGAGGTCGTCAGCGCCAGGTATTGCATCGAGTTGTACAGTCCGATGCCCAGGAGGCCAAGCAGGGCATAGCGGCGCCAGTTGCGCAGCACGCCGGTGCCTGGGCGTAGTGCGGCGCGGCCCAGCACCAGCAGGATGAGGAGGGCGATCGACCAGCGCAGCAGGTTGAGCGTCATCGGCGGCATGGCGTCGCGCACGAGACGGCCAATGATGGCATTGCCCGCCCAGAGTACGGGCGGGATGCTCAGCAGCAGGACGGTGGTGAGCGAAAGCCGCTGCCGTTCCATGCTAACGCCGGCGCGGCGTCAGCACGCTCGGCAGTGCCTTGGGCAAGGTGTCGGGGAAGTCGCGCGAATAGTGCAGGCCGCGGCTTTCGTGGCGCGACATCGCGCTTTTTACGATCAGGTGCGCGACTTCGACCAGGTTGCGCAGCTCGAGCAGATCGGGCGTGATGCGGAAGTTGCGGTAGTACTCGTCGATCTCTTCCTTGAGCAGCTTGATCCGGTGCAGCGCGCGCTCGAGGCGCTTGGTCGTGCGCACGATGCCGACGTAATTCCACATGAAGCGGCGCAGCTCGTCCCAGTTGTGGGCGATCACCACTTCTTCGTCGGCGTTCGTGACACGGCTGGCATCCCAGTCCGGCAGCGCAGGGTTGGCAATCGCCGGGCTCGCGGCGATCTGCTGCGCACAGGCACGGCCGACGACGACGCATTCGAGCAGCGAATTGCTGGCCAGCCGGTTGGCGCCATGCAGGCCAGTGCAGGCGACTTCACCCACCGCGTACAGGCCGGGGATATCGGTGCGGCCGGCCAGATCGGTGACCACGCCGCCGCAGGTAAAGTGAACGGCCGGCACGACGGGGATCGGCTGCTGCGTGATGTCGATGCCCAGTTCGAGGCAGCGCGCATAGATGGTCGGGAAGTGTTCCATCAAAAATTCGGGGGGCTGGTGACTGATGTCGAGGTTGACGTAATCGAGGCCCCGTTTCTTCATCTCGAAGTCGATCGCGCGTGCCACCACATCGCGTGGCGCCAGCTCTCCGCGCGCGTCATGCGCCGGCATGAAGCGCTCGCCGGCCTGCGCGCCCGCTTCGGGCGGCAGCTTGAGCAGGCCGCCTTCGCCGCGGATCGCTTCGGTGATCAGGAATGATTTCGCATACGGGTGGTACAGGCAGGTCGGGTGAAACTGGATGAACTCCATGTTCGACACCCGGCAACCGGCGCGCCAGGCCATCGCGATGCCGTCGCCGGTGGCGGTGTCGGGGTTCGTCGTGTACAGATACACCTTGCCGGCGCCGCCCGTGGCCAGCACCGTGTGCTCCGCCTCGAACGTCAGCACGTCGCCACTATTCACATCCTGCACGTGCAAGCCGTAGCAGCGCGGCTGACTGCCATGCGCAACCTTTGGCCGCAGCTTGGCGGACGTGATGACGTCGATCGCGACATGGTGCTCGAACAGCGAAATATTCGGGTGGGCGCGGACCTTCTGTTCCAGCGTGACTTGCACGGCGTGCCCGGTGGCGTCGGCTGCATGGATGATCCGTCGCTGGCCGTGGCCACCTTCGCGCGTCAGGTGAAAGCCCATCTCGGCGGTAGCGTCACGCGTGAACGGCACGCCCTGATCGATCAGCCATTCGATCGCTTCGCGCCCGTGTTCGACGATGTAACGGGTGGCGGTCTCGTCGCACAGACCGGCGCCGGCAACCAGGGTATCGGCCACATGCTGCTCGTGGCTGTCGCCCGAATCGAGCACGGCCGCGATACCACCCTGGGCCCAGGCGCTGGCGCCGTCGAGCAGGGTGCGCTTGGAGATGATGGCAACCTTGCGGGTCTGGGCCAGGTGCAGGGCTACCGACAGGCCGGCCAGGCCGCTGCCGACGATCGCGACGTCGAATTTCATGAGATTGTTGAAATGTTTACAGAGGCAATACTATAAGCCATTTGTTACCGGCTGCGGGACAGCGTGACCAGGCCAAACTCATCCGCAGCGGGTCGCAAATGTACGCCTGCGCACTGAAGGGTGGCGTATGGCGCGTTAGGATGAGCTATTACTCACCCAATCAAGGATTCACCATGACAGCAGATCGCACCCACGTAGCAGCCCTCGAAGACCGTATCGGTTCCCTGCGCTTTGCCATGTTCACGTTCCGTGACGAGCACGATCACCTGGCCAGCCAGCCAATGACCAAGCAGGACGTCGATGCCGAAGGCGGCATCTGGTTCTTCGTGCATTCGGCTACCGCCCTGTGGGACAGCATCGCGCACCAGCCTGAAGTCAACATCAGTTTCTCGGATATCGATGACAGCACGTATGTCTCGGTCAGCGGCACGGCCGAACGCATCGTCGACCGCGACAAAATTCGCAGCATGTGGAACCCGATGGTCCAGGCCTGGTTCCCGGCCGGCCCGGAAGACCAGCACGCCGTGCTCGTGCGCGTGGTGCCGCACGCAGCCGAATACTGGGATTCGAACGACAGCAAGATGGTGCGCCTGTTTGCGGTCGCCAAGGCAGCCGTGACCGGCAAGCAGCCGGATCTGGATTCGGAGCACGGCACGATCAAGCTGTAAGCACTCTGCCGCACTAACTTGCGGCGGGGCATGAGAGTGGCGTAGAGTAGCCGCTCTCATTCAAAGGACATTCACTATGTTCCCAGCCTGGCTCCGCCGCATCCGATGATATCTCCCCTCGAACTGGCCGCGAATCTCTTCACGGCTATTGCCATCTTCCTGGCAGGCCGCAATAACGTCCACACGTGGTGGACAGGGATTGTTGGCTGTACCCTGTTCGGTGTGCTATTCATGCAGTCGCAGTTGTATGCCGACGTCGTGCTGCAAGCATTCTTTGTCGTGACGGGTGTGCTGGGTTGGTGGCGCTGGTTGCATGGCAAGGGCGGCGCACCGCTGCCGATTACCCATGCGGGCTGGCGCACGATGGCCTGGATGACGCCGGTCGGTCTCATCGCCACTGGCGGGTATGGCGCTGCACTTCACTTCTATACCAATGCTTACGCGCCGTTCATCGATTCGGCGGTGCTTGTGTTTTCCGTCATCGCGCAGTTGCTGATGATGGGGCGGCGCATCGAGAGCTGGCCGGTCTGGCTATTGGTGAATACGATTGCGGTGCCGCTGTATTTCAGCCGTGGCCTGTACCTGACGGCGTTCCTGTATATGTGCTTCTGGGTGAACGCGATCGTGTCATGGATCTGGTGGCGCAAATTGGCGAAGCAGGAGCAGGTGGCGGCGCAAGCCTCAAGGGGTGCTTATGCCGCTACAGGCGGCCCGCCGTGAAGTTTTTAGGCTCGCCTGGCTTGCGTGAACAGCTGGCCAGGCGAACATCGACACGTTAGCGGCGGGCATACCGCGCATCAGCGCGTGAATGGCGGCAGATCGCCTGCAGTTTGATTGCCACCCGTCTCAGACGCGCCCATGCCCGTCACTTTCGGGCCGGCCTGGCCTGGCCGCGTATCCTGCGCGCCTGGATTGGTATGCGTTGCTGCCGTATCGAGCGGTACGGTGCTTGGCGCTTCTGGCTGCGGCGCGGCGCTGCCGTCAGTAATTGGCGGCTCATTGCCTTCGGCACCGTCGGGTGCGTTCACGTACGGCCCCGATTGATTTCGGGTCAGCCCCGGGCCGCCGTTGCCGCCAGTTTCTGTCTGCGACTCATGCGATGGCGTCGCGCCTTGCTGGCCGCTGGTCTGGCCGCCAATACCGACAGTGGCGCCGTCCTGGTTTGCAGTCGTCGATGCGGGTGCGTTGCTGTTCATGGTAGTCCCCTTCGTGAAATGGATGAACCATTGTCATGCAGGGCAGGGCGGCCACGTATCGGCGTGCAGGGCATGGCGCTGTAGGACGAGAGCGCCCTTCACGGGCAATCCAGCGAAAATTTGCGGCAGCAGCCCTTACGAAGCCCGGCAGCACAGTGCTATACTGTATATCCATACAGTTATCCATTCAGCGCTCATGCCTGTGTTTGTACCGATCAATCTCGACCCACTGCCACCAGCCGACCCTGATCGGGCGGCCGCCAGCCGGCTCGGTGCGGGCAGCTTCTCCAGCATGTACGACGAGCCGGTTACTTCCGCTACGAGCGATGCTGAACTGGCGCGCGAATACATCTCCCATGGCGAGCTTAGCCCCAAGTCGATTGCCAATCTGCAGAAGGAGCTGTATCGGTTCCTGACCTGGTGCCGCGAAGAAGCAGGCAAGACATTCCAGCAGCTGAACGTCGGCGACCTCAATCTGTACAAGGAATTCATCCGGCAGCCGCCGCCCGCGTGGATCAGCACCACCAAATGGCCGCGCAACGATCCGCGCTATCGACCATTCACCGGGCCCCTATCCGACACCAGCCGCCGCCAGGCGATGATTGCGATCAAGGGCGTGCTGACGTTTGCCGAGCAGACCGGTTATCTGCGCCGCAATCCGGCGCGGCTCGTGCGCAATGTCCGCGCTGCACACGCGAGCCGCATCACCCGCTACCTGAGCCCGGCCGCCATTGCCTATGCGCTGGCTGCGGCTGAAGCACGGCCTGGGGACACCGAAGCGACAGCGCGTCAGCGCGCGCGTGATCGCTTCCTGTTGATTGCGTTTGCCCAGACCGGCGCGCGCCTGAACGAAATCGTCAGCGCGAATATGGGCGCCGTCTACAGCGAGGGCGACGGGCGCTGGTGGCTCGACGTGCTGGGCAAGGGCAACAAGCCACGCCGGCTGCCGGCGCCGCCAGCCACCATCGGCGCCTACCGCGACTATCGGCGTGCGTTCGGTCTGTTGGAGCAGACGAGCAGGGGCGATCGCATGCCTCTGGTGCTGTCGAGCCGCACGAAGGAGTACGTAGGGATCACCGACGAAGCCGCATCCGAAGCACTCAAGGCGATCTTCCAGCTTGCAGCAGATGACGCGGCAGCGAAAGGGGATGGCGATAGTGCTTCGATGCTGAGACTGGCGTCACCGCACTGGTTACGGCATAGCATGCTGACGAACCATGCCAATAGTGGAGTGCAGCTCAAGACGCTGCAGGACACGGCGGGGCACGCCAATATCGCGACGACGGCAGCCTATCTGCACAAGACCGACCATGAGCGACATGACGAGATTCTTCGTTCGAACGGTGACCGAGGCATCAACTAAAACGATAGAGAAGACGAGGTCTTCCATTTGTAAATGTAACTAACCAACACGTGAAACAACTCCAACCGAAAATTTTAAAGCTAACTACTCCGGAACCGACACCGAATATCAAACAAGTCTACAGAAAAGAGGCCGGCTCTGATTCGACGGTGATCACCACAGATCGGCAGGGGAGGCGTTGCCACTTCCCCTGTGCCATGACCGATTGCTTATACCGGGATGGACGACGTGCCGCCTTCAGCGCTGCCGTAATTCTGTAACTCGTCGAGTGTCAGACGACGTTCGTTCAAGGCAGTGATGATGGCATCGAGCTGTTCATCATCGGGCTGGATATAGACGATGCGTTGTTCGAGCAGGTTATCCCAATATGGCGTGTAGGGAACGGCGGTCTCGGTCATGACTTCGGCAGCGAAGGTGCCATCGTGCATTTCGCCGACGAGCGTGATGCGGGTTGTTGCGGGGACAGTATTCTGGACGGTGATGTTCATGGTGTGCCTTTGAGTGATCGGTAAGTGTTATCGCATTGTCACGCAGTCATCGGTTACGTGCAAATCACCGGCTGCGTGCCGTGCGCGGCTGTGGTGGATTGCTGCTGCCTGGAATGGATGGGACGTGTGGATGCAGGCGGGCACACGGCAATTAGCGAGAGCAGGGGAGCATGTCGTCGTCCGATTTTCTTGCATGTTCAGCGCCCGCTGCAAGTAACCGGTTCCTGTCATGCTGCTCCTGCCGCTGTTACCATCGTCTTAGCGTAAGCGATGGCATCCTCAAGACGGTCATTCCCCCAGAACATCTCGTCGCCAACGAAAAACATGGGCGCGCCAAAGATGCCGCGGGCCTGGGCATCGGCTGTGCGCGCACGCAGCGCGGCCTTGCACGCATCCGTTTTAGCTGCCGCGATGATCTCTGCACTGTCAGCACCAAGTCCGGCGAGAATCCCGGCCAGCACCGCCTCGTCGCCAACTTCTCGGTCGTCCGCGAAATTGGCCAGCATGACCTGTTCACAGAAATCTTCAAGCCAGGACGTGCCTTCGCCCTGTAGTGCGATGCGCGCGGCAAGCAGCCCATTACGGGGAAATAGGGAAGGGCGTTGCCAGCGCAAGCCGTATTTGACGCACTGGCGGCGCATGTCACGCCATACGTAATCGCCTTTCAGCGTCTGCAGCACGAATGGCGACGTTTCCCACCCCAGCGACTTGAAGATCGGACCGAGCATGAACGGCTTCAGCTCGACACGCAGGTTGGCAGCGGCCGCTGCGCGCCGTATCCGCATCATGCTCAGGTAACTGTAATTGCTACCGAAATCGAACCAGAATTCGATGATGTTCATTGAGCGTGAATCCAGTCAATCGACGATGAGGAGGCAACGGATTTCAATACCTTCTCTGGGAGGAGCTTCAGGTGATCGTTCCGAGCGGCGTGCGCGCCAGCGGCTGCCGTTGGCGAACGGGTGCCAGGCAGGCGACCAGGAAGCCGGCACCGGCCAGGCCCCAGATGACGGCGCTGATGAGTTCAAAAGTAGTGCGCAGCTGCGGGTGATTGATCGCCAGCGGCACGATCACCGCAGCCCGCAACAGGCAGACCCCGGCCATGCCGGCCAGCATGAGGCGGGGTAGCGGTAGTCGCGGCAAGCGTCCCAATGCGGAGAAGGCGTAGGCCGCGCACACCGTCATGAGTAGTCCGATAATGCTGGTGCTCGATGGTGCCAACCAGGTTCCGGCACGCGATGACGCCACGACCTGCAGCGGTGCATTGAAGAATATAAACCAGCCGGTTCCGCCAGCAATGGCCAGCGAAGTGGATGACGGCGCCGATAGCGCTGATGATGCCAGCAAAATAGACAAGTCGGATGGCCAGGTTTTTCATCTGCGACTTTCAGCAAGGTGAGAGAAGATGACGGTGGTGGTAAGGTGCAGCCAAGACGTGTCAGACATCGAGAGGTGTGAGAGTGACTCAGCCTGCAATAATCTCAATCGACATTAGGGAATATATTGTCGAGTTAGGTTTTGAAGCAGGTGTATCTCCTTGTCCCCTGTGTTTGATAAGGGTAGAGTCCCAGCATGATCAAATATACGTTGCCTAATGAAAATTGAACATGTTTCTGCTGGTGCCAACCCCAATTCGCAACACAACGATGACCACATCGCAGTGTTCACATGCGCCGGCGTGAGCGACATTATCGTCATTGACGGTGGCTCATCCGTGGCGGAACGGGATCACATCGACGAAGTACGCGGCGATGTCGCATGGTTCGTCCATGCATTTACCGATTCACTTCAAAAAATGCTGATACCAGGGCGCAATCAGCCTGATTGCGTCCGGATGGCGATCGCCGATGTCCGAGCGCAGTTTATGCACCTGACAGCCGGTCGCGACGTTCCAGTGCACGCGTGGCCAATTGCAGCAATGACCTGGTTGAGGATATCGCATCACGACGAGGCTGCACACGCGACGCTGTACTGCCTTGGCGACTGCAAGACGCTGCTGTACACGACCAGCGGGCCCTGTATCGACCTGGATCCATTCGTGAATCCACAGGAAGCTGTTCTGCAGGATGTGATTGCGAAAATGACAGACGACGGTATCGCGGATCCGGCAAGTCGACGCGAACAGATGCTCCCGATGCTGCGAGCCCGCCGCGAATCACAAAATCTGGCGCCAGCGCCCGGTGTCCTATGTCTTGATCCGAATGGGCCGTTCCAGGCGCGTCTACGCAATGTGGAACTGACGGACGACGCCAGCATTCTGGTGATGACAGACGGCTTCTATCGGCTGGTCGATCTCTACGGCTTGTACACTGACGCGGCGCTGGTGGAGGCGTGCATCGCCCACGGACTCAAGGCGCAACTCGACAAGTTGCGGAACTACGAAGCCACGAGTGCACGAACTGCAGAACGCGCGGTGAAAGCGTCTGACGATACATCTGCAGCGATCTGGACCATATCGTAGATTGCGCTGAGAGGGAGGCGTGCCCGACGTTCTACCTGCAATCAGCAGCTAACACGCACAACGCATTTAACATAATATAGATTATGCGGTGTTTGTCTTTTTGCTTGGATGCCTGCGGGCTGATCCAGATATGCGCCATGTCAGCCATGCGGTCAGTCTTTCCCAACCGAGTCCCCGGCCACCGGCAAAACAAACCCATGACCCAATTGCGCCATGTGCAGCGCCTGTTCCAAAGACTCGATACGGCGCAGCAGCGTCAATGCCAGTGCAAGACCGTTTCGGTCCAGCTCAAAGTCATCCCGTAGCCTGCGCGCCTGCCTGACGGTCACGACGTGCACCGAATGAAAGCCGGCGCCCGGGTTCGACGCATCGGCTGGCACCATCACGCCATCCTCGACCAGATCTCTGATGTCATCGGGCGATAGTCCAGATACTTCAACCAGATGATCAATCGAGCACACTGCCGTCTCGTTAAGCCAGAACGCATGAGTCACTTGCATGGACATGAGTAAATCTCCTTAGCCGAAGTTGGCGCGGGCCTGAAACTTGGACGCCTCTGCCAGTTGCTGGTACAGCGCGCGCTCGGCATCGCTGACCTGCGATGGGACCTTGATGACGATGACCGCGTAAAGCGCACCGGCAACACCATCGGGCCCGCGCAAGCCACGCTTGGCCAGGCGCAGTTGCTGGCCCGCTGTCGATCCTGCCTTCACAGTCAGTTCGACGTGCCCGTCCAGTGTTGGAATCCGAACCGCTGCGCCCAGCACGGCTTCCCAGGGAGCAAGCGGCAGATCCATGTACAGATCGTGCCCGCTGAGGCGATATAACGGGTGCGGCGTCAATGCCAGCGCGACGTACAGGTCGCCGGGCTGACCACCATGGTGGCCGGGACCGCCCTTGCCTGCCAGGCGCAGCCGCTGACCGTTGGCCGCGCCGGCTGGGATCGTGATGCGAAACGTCCGGCTGACCAGATGTTGCACGCCGCGTGCATCGGACTCGGGCAGATTTGCACGCACTTCGATCTCGCCGCCGCTGTGGATCAGCTCTAGCGTGACGGGCGCGGAAATATCCACGTCCTGGCCCCGGGCCGGCGCTGGCCGGCGTGCTTGACCACCCCTTGTGCCACGTCCGAACGCGGCGAACAGATCGGCAAGGTCGGCGTCGTCGAAGCCTGCCCCAGCCGTGCTGAAGTTGTGCTGCCATCCGGGCGGCGGCGCAACGTCGGCGCCTTCCGGCGCCTTGCCAAGCGCATCGTAAGCAAGGCGCTTTTCAGGATCTTTCAAAACCGCATACGCCTCGCCGATTGCCTGGAATTTCTCTTTGGCCGATGCATCCTTCGAGACGTCAGGGTGAAATTTGCGTGCCAGCTTGCGGTACGCCTGCTTGATCTCGTCAGCACTGGCAGTGCGCGGAACGTCCATGGTCTGGTAGTAGTCTTTATATTTCACAAGAATCCCGGGGAATTTACGGTAGTTGAGAAAGCGAGAAAACAATACGTGGAGTCATTTGCATCGCGTTATCTTCGGCAACTTCGATCATTGAAGATCACTTTCATGTTGAACTTTCGTCGTGCATTGACATTCGGTTGCAGATTCAGTGGAGCCTACTCTTCAGAAGCTCATTTCAACTTCGATGTCCTTGCCTCTGCTCGCGTTTTTGTATTTTTATTTTCGTTTTTAGCTTAAGTTGGTTAGTTACTTTTATATTTGATCATTGGTGATCTGTACTTTCCTTGCGGACCTTCCGTACTCAAATGGCCAGCTGCGTCGGTAGGAAAGCGAAATTGACGCTATGGTTGGTCAAGAACTGCAACATCGATCGCATACCAGCCAAGTCCTTCTCCAACCCACGTCCTTGAACCCAATCCTGCTGGTCGTTCTAAGCGGCAGCCAGGCATCAGCATGGCCAACGCGCTCTTCAATGTCACGTTTCCTGCGGGCGCACCATGTGCTCCGGCTGCGAATCTACGAAAGACAACTTCTCACGCCCTCATCGCCCGGCGTTTTGCACAAGAACGATTTGCTCTGCGGGAGTTTTTGTAATTCCTGGAGTTTCGTTTAAGCCCAGCCTTTCAGGTTCCTGCCTTTCCCGGACCAGCGCAGGCAAACGATCGTGTTCAAAAAAACAGAGAACGATTGGTATAGAGTGATCAAATCTTCGACGACTCTCGCGAAGTACCCAGGGCGACAACCTCGTATTCCATCAACAGAAACTGGACCACAAACAAGGCAATCATCACGCTTAGTTCGATGAGAATCCCGACGTTATAGCCGCCCGGCAGCACTGACCCCAGGATGGCGCGAAGACACATATACGCGATAAGCAGGTAATTTGTCGGCTTGCGCTTGATACGCAGGGTCGTCCTGCATGTCGGGCATGTCGTCGTGCCGTCGAGCGTCATGGATAATGTCGCAGAGTTGGAGAGAGAAAGATCCTGACATTGAGGACACTGGTACATACTTTCCCCTAGTTAGATAGAACCTCTGTTCAATCCGATAGTAGCTGAATAACCCGCCCGTACGGTCACACAAAGTCACGTACAGTCAAATACTTCATCAGTCGTCCCCTCCCCCGTCTTGACATGCCCCGCTGAACCTGACTCGCGTGCCCATCAGTTGAACTGATTCGATCTGCAAATATTGCGGAAACGTTAATCGACGAGGCACAATCAAACCTCCCTTCTGGTGGCTAATTTCGAAGTTGTTGTCTTTGATAGAGTCGAGCACGTCGATAAATTCGTGTGTAGTAGTGCCTTTGTTGGTTAGTTACCTTTTTGTGCTACTCTAGTGCATCCCAACCTGATTCTATCCTCCATGTCCACACCAACCTCATGGGACCGTGATCCCATCAAAGCGTTCCGGGAATTCGTCGCCACCACAGCTTTCGCCGAAACCGGCCGCCGCCTGCCCGCCGATGGCACGTTGCGCATTCCGTCTGCAGCGTCCGCGAAGATCTACAACTTCATGTTTGCCAACGTGGCGGGCTGGATGATTGAACAAGGCCTCACCTTCTCCACAGTCACCCACAACGACCTCGCCCGGTTCATCGGCCGTACCGTCAAGGGAAAGCTCATCCTCAACAGCAAGATCGCCTACCGTTACCTGCGGCTCCTTGAGCGTTGCTATGAGCACCTGAACGTCAACCCCAACCCGGCGCAGCTGGCCATCCTCCACATCGATCGTGCCCACATGACGCGGGATGACGCCGGCCGCACCTTGTCTGAAGAACAGTTGGTACGGTTCTTTGCAGCCTTGCCAGCCGAAGCACCACAGCGCCGTACCAGCACTCCGTTCGAGGGCTGGAAGCGCCGGCGGGATCGTGCCATGCAGGTCGTCATGGCCCTGGCCGGTTTGCGCGTATCGGAAGCGATCGGCTTGCTGATGTCCGAGATCGGCCGCCAGCAGGCGCTCGACGGCTCGATCGTGCTGACCATCACGCCCGACGAAAAGCATGACACCAGCCACGAACATACGATTACCCTCCCCCGCGACGGCGCCGACGAGCTGCTGCCATGGCTCGCCGAGCGCGAGACGCTGGCCATCCCTGGCCAGTTCGTCTTTCCGGCCAATGCAGCCGGTGCCAGGATGACAAGAAAGACGGTCTATGTGCAGATGCGCGCCACCTTCGAGCGCGCCGGGATGGATCTGGCGCGCTCCGGCGGCCGCACGCTGCGTAACACGTTCGCCAAGCAGCAGCTCGACAACGGCGCAAGTCCTGACGACCTCAAGGATGTGCTCGGCCTGGCGCTCGAACGCTCTGCTGCCGATTACAAGCTCACGCGCGTCAAGCCGGACCCGGGCGAAAACATCGACGACAAGGGATGATCAGTCCGGCTTATTGACTCGGCGCCGGCGCAGCATCTCGACGAGCGCCCGGATCGCGCGCGACGATGGCGTCGATATCGATGGCATCGGCCATCTTCCGATAGCCGGCATCGCCCGGGTGCAGATGGTCGCCCGAATCAAATTGAACACGCATGCGCTGCGGCCGTGCCGGATCGCGCAGCACCGCGTCGAAGTCGACCACGGCATCGAAGATGCCGGCGCTCCGGATCCAGTCATTCAACCGCAGGCGCAATGCCTCTTTCTGCGGGTTGTAATGCCCGGCAAACGGTGTTCCCTCCAGCGCTCCCTCGAATGGCGGCAGCGTTCCCACCGTAATGCGGATTCCGTTGATATGCGCGGTGGCCGCAAGCCGGCGAAAACCCGCTGTCAACTCGTCCAGCGTCACCATCGTTTCAGCTGGCGCGAATGGACTGCCAGGCCAACCGATATCGTTGATCCCCAATAGGACAATCACGTTCGAGACCCCGGATTGGCTCAGGACATCCTGCCCGAATCGCGCCAACGCGCGCTCGCCCATGCCACCTTTCAGCAACCGCGCACCGGAAATGCCGGCATTGGCCACGGCGATGCCATGCGGCGCCAGGCGACGCGCGAGGAAATCGGGCCAGCGCCGATCCGCATCCGGCGTCGATCCGTTGCCATCCGTGATGGAGTCGCCCAGCGCCACCAGCGTGCGGCCTTCTGGCAGTGCATCGACCAGCACAGCGCTGAGAAACAAGCGCCCTTCCACCCGCGTCGCGTTCGAAAGCTCGGCTTCCCGGCTGGCATTGCCGGCAGCGATGCTGATACGTTGCGACGCACCCCAGTGAAACCCGGTGACCGGGGTACGCTGGGGGAGATAGGTCGTAACCTCCAGCTGCGATAACGGCGCGACCGATAGCGCAACCGGGTCGCTCGTGACCGTCGCGCCAGGTGCGATCACTACCTGCCGTGCGCCTGCGAACGTCACTTCGCGCATCATCACGCTGGCCGCGCCGATTGCCAGAGGCGCTTTGCCGTAGCGATTCGAGAACACCAGTTTGATGCGCTCGCCGCCGGCACTGATGCGAACGTATTCGCGCACCGTCTGATGATCCAGAACGGCAGGCACGTTCATCGGCAAAACGAATTGGCTATCCCATCCAGGCTGAGGCGCTGCGTACCAGGACGTCACCCAATGCGTACGTGCGTCCTCCGCCAGTGCGTTGCCTGCAAGGGTCATGGCGGTCCAGATCGCGGCGTTATGTAGGTAGTGGCGCATGGGAATCCTCAGTAATAAAGAACCCACGATAGGTCATTCGATATCTTGCTGGAAGATGATAAAGTCGAACATCACTCATTCCATTCAAGAATATATCGATGGATACTCTCCGCGCCATGCGTACCTTCGTACGAACGCTGGAGCTCGGCAGCTTGTCGGCGGCAGCGCGTGAACTCGGGACGACGCAGCCGACGGTCAGCAAGCTCCTGGCCCAACTCGAGCAGCACCTGTCTGTGCGGCTGTTTCAGCGCAGTACCAGGGGCTTGTCGCCAACCGACCAGGGGCGGCAGTTCTACCTCGATGCCAAACTGGTGCTCGATGGCTTCGATGCTGCCGTCGGCACCGTCCAGGGAATGACAGGCCAGGTCTCGGGTCTTCTGCGGATCAATGCGCCCGTTGGCCTGGGGCAGTTGCGGATCAATGCGATCGTCGGGCGTTTTCTGGCAGCGCATCCGGCGGTGGAGATCGAACTGGTACTGGACGACCGCTACATCGACATGGTCGCTGAAGGCGTCGATATCGCTTTCCGGCTCGGTGGGCCGCTGCCGCCGGATGTCACCGGCCGCCACCTGGCCACGATCCCGCGCTTTCTTGCGGCCTCGCCCACATATCTGCAACAACGGGGCGAGCCAGAACAGCCGGCCAACTTGGCAGATCACGACTTCGTGCGCTTTGCATGGACACCCGGTACCACGATCGATCTGCACCGCGGCGATCAGGCGCTCCAGGTCCCGGTCCGCAGCCGCTATCGCGTCAACAATGCGCTGGCGATCCGGGAAGCGCTCGTGCTGGACAGCGGGATTGCCATTTGTCCCGACTGGCTGATCCACGATCTGTTGTGGAGCGGCGCACTGGTTCAGGTATTGCCAGACTGGATGGCCCGCAGTCAAGACTTGTACGTGCTGACGCCATCGCGCCACTATCAGCCGCTGCGCGTAAAAACCTTCATTGATTTCGCAGTCGATCAATTCAGCCAGATCGGCGGCTTTCATAACGCAGCGCCAGCGCAAGGCGTTCAAACGCTACCGTCAACCACGGTATGACGGCAGCGCGAGCTCGTGGGAAGCGCGTGCGAATCCGTTGTCGATCAGCTTTTTGACCAGTGACGAACCAGCCACGCGCATCGCGCGCTGCAGGAACGCCAGACCGAAACGCGTGTGCGGCCACAGGATGCGGGGCACAATTTTCGGCAGGCGCTGACCTTTCTTCACATACGGCCGCATGATGCGTTCGTAGGCGGCAAACGCGGCTGCAGGCGGCGCGCCGTTTGCCAGTTCGCCGGCAATCACATAGCCGCCGATCATGGCCAGCGAGGTGCCGATACCCGTCAGCGGCGTCGGGCACCAGGCTGCATCGCCCACCAGCGCCACGCGGTTGGCGCACCAGCGCGGCATGCGCACTTGCCGCAGCACGTCAAAGTAAAAGTCATCGGTCGTTTTCATGGCCTCAAGAATGCGTGGAAACTCCCAGCCATCGTGCGCAAACTGCTGCTCGATGAACTGGCGCTGCCGCGCGGCATCCCAGTGGTGCTCGCCCTCGGGCGTCTTGTGCACGCCCACGTAGGCGCCGAGCTTGTCGTCGCGGGCGGGTTTCAGCGTTGCGCCACGGCCGCCGATGGTGTTGTATTGCCGCGCATAAGGCCCGTCCTGTGGCGTGGCCGGGATACTGAAGTACGCGATCGTCAGGTTCATCCAGCGTGGCTTGTTTTCGCCCGGGAACACAAGCTCACGGGTGCTCGAGCCGACGCCTTCGGCAACGATCACGGCGGCGTAGCGGCCCGTGCGGCCGCTGTCGAAGGTGACGTCAACGCCGTCATCGTCCTGCACGACCTGTGCGATGTGGTCACCGAAGCGGACATTGACGCGTTCGCAGACGGCGTCATGGATGATGCGGGCCAGATCGCCGCGACGGATTTCCAGTTCGGCCGTGGGGCCGTTGTCCGTGGTGGAATCGGCTGCCTCGAAGCGCGCGATCATGCGGTTGTCTTCGTCCACCCACTCCGTGCCCAATTCTTGCGTGCTGCACCGGAAGGCCGCCGCTTCGAGTCCCATCTTGCGCAGCACGTCGCGGGCATTGCCCCGCACATCGACGTTCTGGCCACCATCCCGGAAGGCGGGCGCCCGCTCGACCAGTTCTACCTCGACGCCGTAATGCGCCAGCCACCAGGCGGCCGTGTTGCCGGCGACGCTCGCGCCGGTGATCAAGATGCGTTGTGACATGTCCTGCTCCCGCTGAAAAATTACATCATAGATGATATTAATTTTTCGCGGTGTTTTCCAGATTCGCAATGAGTCTGACCAGGAGCCCAACCAGCTGCGCTGCCTCGGCGTCGCTGAATCCCGCCACGCCCATGGCATTGACCTCCAGCAGCACCGTGCGCCCAATGGCCGCGCCGGCACGACCCGCCTCGGTCAGGCTGACCGCCGAAGCGCGCTTGTCCGCCGCCATGACCTGCCGCTCGATCATTCCCATCCCTTCGAGCTTGTCGAGCAGTGCGACCATTGCCGGCTGCTTGATGGCCGAGGCGCGCACCATGTCACGCTGCAGCATCGCCCCCTTCCATGACAGCAAAAGCAGCGGGCCGATCAGCGCCAGCGTCAGACCGTGCGGGCGCAGACCATCGTCGACCGCGCGGTTGAACACGCGCGCGGCGTGATTGGCCAGATAGCCGGGTGCGACCGCAGCTTCCGGATGGATCTCGATCTCCGTCGACATGCGCGCCCCCTAGGTTGCCGACGGCGTGATGAAGGCCGACAGGCGCACCTGCCCGAATTCACGCAGCAGCGTACCGGCTGCCTGGGCCATGGCCACCTCGAGTGCGCCGTTGATGGCCTGTTCCTGCGGGCAGCCCGGGTGATCGACATTTGCGCCGATTGCAAAGATCACGGGTTCTTCGAGCGCCTGGTACACATCGAGCACCGTGATGGCGTCGGGATCGACCGCCAATACCCAGCCGCCGTTGCGCCCGGACGTTGACGTCACATACCCTGCGGCGCGCAGTCCACCCATCATCCGGCGCACGAGCACGGGATTGGTATTGAGCATGACCGCGAGTTCCTCGGAACTCGTGGTGTTGGTGCGGCCGTGAATATGGCTCAAGACGTGCAGCATGCGCGCCAGTCTGAAATCTGCTCTCATCGTTGAAATCCTCCTGCTATCATAATACCGAAACTTCAGGAGTTTCGATATCATCGGGAGTTGAACGCAATTCGTCGAGTTTCAGTTTCGTCGACTGTGACCGGACGTGCGTGTGGTAGCGCACCCAGTCACCTCGGGACATGCGCTATGCTGAACCCACACTTCATTATGAAAGCAACCATGTCCCTGAATAACACCGTCGTCTGGCTCGACCACACCAAAGCCCAAGTCATCCACTTCGACAAGAATGCGTCGGAATCCGAGTCGATGAAAACCCATTCGACCCACCCGCATCCGCACCAGAAGCACGGCGACAACCACGTCAACGGTGACGACAACACGCTGTTCTACAAGGACATCGCCGCAGCGCTGACCGACAGCGAGCAAATTCTGGTCGTGGGCCCGGCCGAAGAGAAGACCGCGTTCGTTTCCTACCTGACGAGCAAGATGCCGGCGATTGCCGACAAGATCAAGTCCGTTGAAACCGTGGATCATCCATCGGAAGGCCAACTGCTGGCCTATGCACGCGAGCATTTCATCAGCAGCGGCGGCATGCAGTAATTCGCTGACAATCTTTCAGCGCCAGCGCGCCACTAACCCGCTTGCCATCACGGCATAGCGGGTTTTTTAACGCCTGCACGCAAACCGCAACTTCAGCAGTGTCGATTGCAGCGCCTACGCTCCCGAGCGGTTGCGCGCCCGAAACTGCGCTGCCTTATGCCGATTGCCGCACAGCGCCATGCTGCACCAACGCCGCCGGTGCGATTTCGTGCGGTCGTAGAACCACAGCACGCACTCCGGATGCTCGCACTGTCTTACCAGTGTGAAATCACCTTCGGCCAGCAAGGTTGCGACAGCCTCGGCCAATACTCCCAATGCACGTGCTGGCGACGGCGCCCCGCCCTGATGCACCAGATGCGGCTGCACCTCGTCCCAGACAAGCGCCGGCGTCGACCCCACCGCCCCCAGAAAACGGTTGAGCAGTGCAGGATCACCCTGTTTACCCTCCATGCGGCGCTTGATCAGATCACGCGCGGCGGCGCGCAATACCTTCGCGTCGCGCAGCAAGGCATCCGCCGCGGGTCCGGAAGGCTGTCCCGCATCGATACCGCAACGCGTCAGCCAGTCCAGCACGGCGTGGCTGCTCCGCCAGAAATCCTCCTGCGCGTCGCCGACGCCCGCCTCGGTGTTGAGCATGTCGAGCGCCAGATGATCAGCGATCAAAGGTGCTGCGCCAGCTTCGGACTGGAATGTATCGGCCATGACTGCCTCCAATGTAATAACCATCAAGATTATACTTGAAGGGTTACTCCACGCATGCCACAATGCACTCATAACCTTCGTTATTCAGTTTTAGAGGTTATGCCAATCAATGTCATTCAGGAGAACATTCATGCAAGATCACCCTACCGCCTTGTCCACCACCGTAACGCCTGTCGTACGCTACGCCAGCATCGCCATCGATGGCACCGACGTGTTCTACCGCGAAGCTGGCCCGGCCGACGCGCCTGCCCTATTGCTGCTGCACGGCTTTGGCGCGTCGTCACACATGTTTCGCGACCTGATCCCCGCGCTGGCCAAACACTATCGCGTGGTCGCGCCCGATCTGCCCGGCTTCGGCATGACGCGCACCGACCCGGCCTTCGAGTTCACGTTCGCGCATCTTGCGGACGTCATCGACGCCTTCACGGAGGCCGTGGGTCTGGATACCTATGCGATGTATGTCTTCGACTACGGCGCGCCAGTGGGCTGGCGCCTGGCGGTGCGCCATCCGGAGCGCATCACGGCGATCGTGAGCCAGAATGGCAATGGCTACGAGGAAGGCCTGAGCCCGGGTTGGGCGCCGATGCACGCCGCGTGGGCCGATCCGAGCGCCGCGAATCGCGAAGCACTGCGCACATTCAATTCATTTGAGATGACGAAGTGGCAGTACACGGAAGGCGTTCGCGATGTATCGCGCGTCGCGCCGGATGGCTACGCGCTGGCGTTTGCCGCCACCGAACGCATCGGGGTCGATGCGCAACTGGACCTGCTGGTCGATTACGGACAAAACATCGCGCAGTACACGCAGCTGCACGCGTACTTCCGTCAGTACCAGCCGCCCTTACTCGCAATCTGGGGCCAGAACGATCCGTTCTTTGTACCGGCGGGCGCCCACGCGTTCACACGCGACCTGCCGCACGCCGAGGTGCGCTTCTTGGATACCGGTCACTTTGCACTGGAGACGCACGGGCCCGAGATTGCTGAAGCAATGCGCGACTTCCTCGCCGGGCATAGCACGAGCAAGCGCGCCAACGAGCGGTAAAGCTCAGGCCGCCCGCCCCGCGCACATGGCCATCGCCACCAGCTGCTGCTCGCGCATCAGGCGATACGACATCGATACCTCGCGCATCAGGCAGATGAAGCTGGTCGTCAGGGCCAGCATCGCGCCAATGAAACTGGCAGCGATCAGATGGACGAGCGGCAGGCCGGTGGCGTCGCCGAGAAACAGCATCGCGATCACCAGGCAGACCAGCAGGCCGCACAGCGTGCTGGCGGCAATCGCGATATTGATCAGGCTGGAGCGGCGGTGCAGACCGCTCAGCGCAGCTACGCACTCGGCATCGACGCACTTGATGGCGCGATCTTCCAACAAGCGCATCTGATCGATGATGCGGCCAAGCCGGTTGGTCAGCAAGATCAGCAGGATGCTGACACCGGCAAGCAGGAACACGGGCGCGATCGCCAACTGGATGACCTGACCGATATCGCCGAGCTGGAAGTTCATTGCAACGCTGTCCGTGGAGGGGAAGATGGCGGAGTGTAGCAGCATCGTTACGCAAAGCACGAGTGCCGGTTCACCATGACCCGCTCACATTGCCTACTTCTTTCCTGTGTGAAATGGCGTACAGCCGGAATGCATGTAGGCCTGCCAGCATCGAATCGTTGCAATAAAAACACGTCGATGCCATGCAGATTACCCCAACAGTCACACCTCCACTTACTACGCTGCACAGCGCGTTTGTGAGCCTCACTGGCCTGTCCCCGACCGAGGCGCTGGGCGAACTCGTGCGCGCTGGCCATGCACACCTTCCGCTACCCGGTCACGGTGCGACGCTGGCCCGCTGGCAGGCACTCGCCGCTGTTGGCGCGCATGACCTGCCGCTGGCGAAGGTCTTTGAAGGTCATACGGATGCGGTGGCCATCCTGCACGAAGCCCAGGCGCACGCACTGGCCAACGCCCCACAGGCCACCTGGGGCACGTGGTGTGCGGAACCACCCGATGCACGCCTGGCCCTGCTGGCCGTCGATGATCGCTATATTCTGCGCGGCCGCAAGGCCTGGTGCTCGGGGGCGCATGGCGTCACGCATGCGGTGGTCAGTTGCTGGGATGACGCTGGCGCCCCGATGCTGGCGGCGGTCGACCTGCGCCAGCCTGGCATGCGCGTTACCAACGACGGCTGGAACGCGGTGGGCATGCGTGCCACGGCCAGCGTCGACGTCTGGTTCGATGATGTGGTGGCGACGCCGCTCGCAGGCCCGGGCTTCTATGTTGAACGCGCCGGCTTCTGGCAAGGCGGCGCAGGCGTGGCCGCATGCTGGTTCGGCGCCGCCACGCGTCTGGCCGATGCGCTGCGTGAACGGCTGGCCGAGCGCAGCGATCCCCATCGCCTGGCGCAGCTGGGCGAGGTCTCGGTCGCACTGCAAGGCTGCGCCGCGCTGATCCGCGAGGCCGCAGCAACCATCGACAGCGCACCGGACGCGAATGCCATGCGCACGGCGATGACCGTACGCCTGAGTGTCGAAGCGACGGCCAACACGGTCTTGCATGCCGTCGGCCGCGCACTGGGCGCCGGCCCGCTGTGCAAGGATGGGTCGCTCGCGCAGCTGTATGCGGACCTGCCGGTGTTCATGCGCCAGAGCCATGCGGAGCGCGACCTGGAAGCCGTCGGCAAGCTGGTCGCTGCCCTGGAGGACGCGCCATGGACCTTATAAACCGCTCGCGTCACATCGGCGGCACCGGCCCGGCAGCGGCCGACTGGGCGCGCGACGCCGCGTTGGCCGCCGTTCCCTCGACCACGCTGGATGCGCTGATCCCGCCCGGCACCCGCGTCGTCGTGGTCGCGCCCCATCCCGATGACGAAATCCTGACCTGCGGCGCGCTGCTGCAACTGGTCGCCGCGCGCGGTGACGCGCCGCTGATTGTGGCCGTCACCGATGGTGAAGCCAGCCATCCCGGCTCGCCGGCCTGGCCGCCGGAGCGCCTGCGCCAGGCACGGACCGACGAAACGGATGCCGCCCTGGCCCACCTGGGCATCGGCGCCGACCGCGTGCGACGCCTGCATATTCCGGACGGCGGCGTGACGGCTGCCGCGTCCGAACTCGAGCGCCAGCTGGCCGCGCTCATCGCGCCGGGCGACATCGTCATCACCACCTGGCGCTTCGACGGCCACCCGGATCATGAATCGACGGCGCTGGCCTGCAGCGCTGTTGCCCGCCAGCGTGGCGCGCGCGTGCTGCAGGCGCCGGTCTGGGGCTGGCACTGGAGCGCGCCAGGCGACGGCGCAATGCCGATGAACCAGGCACGTAAATTACCGGTGACAGCCGACGCGCTGGCGCGCAAACGCGCCGCCCTCGGGTGCTTCCACAGCCAGATCGAGGGCGACGCCAGCAGCGGCGCAGCGCCCATCCTGCCCGCGTTTGCGATGGAACGCGTCCTGCATCCTTTTGAACTCTACTTTCCCGACCATGCGTGACGCCCAGCCCCTGGCCCATTTCGAAACCCTGTACGCCCAATCGGACGACCCGTGGGACGTGCGCGGCGCCTGGTATGAACAGCGCAAGCGCGCGATCCTGCTCGCCAGCCTTGGCAAGCCGCGCTACCGCAACGCGTTCGAGCCTGGCTGCGGCAATGGTGAAATGAGCGTGGCGCTGGCCGAACGGTGCGACCGCCTGCTGGCCTGCGACGGCGCCGCCAGTGCGCTGGACGCCGCACGGCGCCGCGTACCCGACGCCGCCACGCGTGGCATCCGTTTCGAGACGCGCCGCCTGCCGGCCGACTGGCCACTGGACGACACGTTCGACCTGATCGTGCTCAGCGAACTGCTGTATTACTTCGCCGAGGACGCGATCGCCGCGATGCTGGCGGGCGCTGCGGCCAACCTGACGCCGGACGGCGAACTGGTGCTGTGCCACTACCTGCACGACTTCGACGACCGCATCACGCCGACGGCCACCGTGCACGCGATTGCCGACGCACTGCCCGGCCTGCGCCGCTCGCTGCACCATCGCGACGAAGCGTTCGTGCTCGACGTCTGGCGCCCGGTGGCGCCGCTGCAGGGAATACAGGGAGAACGCGCATGATCGGCGTTGCCATCCCCGCCCATAACGAAGAAGCGTGCCTCGGCGCCTGCCTGCAAGCCGTCCTGCGGGCAGCGACGCATCCGCAACTGTCAGGCGAACCGGTCATGGTGTGCGTTGTGCTCGATGCCTGCGACGACGGCACGGCAGCGATCGTGCGCGAATGGCAGACGGCATTCGCGCTGGCCGGTTGCCGGCTCGACGCACTGGAAATCTCAGCGCGCCAGGTTGGCAGCGCGCGTGCTGCCGGCGCCCTGCACCTGATCGCAGCCGAGGCGCGCTGGCTCGCGTTCACCGACGCCGACACGCGCGTCTCGCCGCAATGGCTGGCCGTGCAGGTCACACTGGGCGCAGACGTCGTCTGTGGCTCGGTGGCGGTCGATGACTGGTCACCCCACGCGGACAAGGCGCAACTGCTGCGCGAACATTTCGCCCGCACCTACCATGACCGGGAAGATCACCGTCACATTCACGGGGCGAACCTGGGCGTGTGCGCGCTGGCCTACCAGGCGGCCGGGGGGTTTGCGGCAGTGGCCTGCCATGAAGACGTGCTGCTGGTGCGGGCACTGGAACTGTCGGGCGCCCGCTTTGCCTGGAGCGCGCTGCCGCGTGTGTTCACCAGCGCCAGGCTGGATGCGCGGGCGCGCGGTGGCTTCGGGGATACGCTGCTGGCCGTAACGTGCGAGATGGAAGTGCCCCTGCCAACGACCTGAGTGTTGACAGGGGTGTATCGTTACCCGGTCAACGCGAATAAGCGTGTGTCGGGCCACACGTGACCCGGCGACTCGCCTCGATGCGCATCCCATCCACCAGCAACTGCGCCGCCCAACGGAACACCGTGTATTGACTGACGACGCCGCGCATCGCGCGCAGGCGCCGGGTCTGCTCGTCAAGCGGCATGTCCAGCGCACGTTCAATGGCGCGGGCCATGCCGGCGATGTCGCGCGGGTCGACGATCAGCGCCTGATGCAGTTCAGCGGCAGCGCCGGCCTGGCTGCTGAGCACCAGCGCACCGCGCAGGTCGGTACGGGCCGCCACGAATTCCTTCGCCACCAGATTCATCCCGTCATGCAAGCTCGTCACCAGACACACGTCGGCCGCGCGGTAGCACGAAGTGACGGTGGCTGCATCCGCGCTTTTCGCATGCAACACGACCGGCTGCCAGTCATCCTTGCCAAAGCGTGCGTTGATACGCTGCGTGAGCGCAACCACGTCGCGCGTGATCGTCTGGTACGCCGCCAGCGCCGAGCGGCATGGCGCGCCGATCTGCAAGAGCGTCACCTGCCCACGCAAGTCGGGCCGGCGCTCGAGCAGCAACTCGAACGCCTGCAGGCGCTCGCTCAAGCCTTTCGTGTAATCCATGCGATCGACACCAACCAGCAGCCGTATGCCTGGCGCGATGCCGAACTGGCTGCCCACCGCGTCACGGATGCCAGGCGTGGCCACATCATTCCTGGCCGGCCACGCAATCGAGATCGGATAGGCGCCGGCGTGCGCCGCGCCGCGGCCCTGGGCGCCGGGAATGGCAGCGCGCGCCAGGCTGAAGTTGGTCAGATCGGCCGGCGTTTGCAGACCCATCACGGTGCTGGCCAGCAAGCCCGCCATCATCTGCTGCGCCCATGGGAACGTGGCCAGCACCTGGGGCGTCGGGAACGGAATATGCCAGAACAGAATAATGACGGCGTCCGGCAACTGCTCGCGCACCATCTGCGGTACCAGCGCCAGGTGGTAGTCCTGCACCAGCACCACGGGACGCTCGCTCGCGGCTTCGGCAATCACGGCGTCGGCGAAGCGGCGGTTGACGGCCACGTAATGCGACCAGTCGTCAAGGCGGAACGTCGGCGCGACGCCGGTGCGGTGGCACAACGGCCACAGCGCCTCGTTGGCCAGGCCGTCGTAGTAGCCGGCCACTTCGGCATCGCTGAGCCACAGGCGGCGCAGCCGGTACGGCGCGTCCAGATGCTCGGGCAGGACGTGGTCGTTGGCATCGACCGTGGCGCGGTCGGCTGTGCCGCTGCCATGGGCGATCCAGCAGCCGCCTTCTTTGGACAGGACAGCTTCGAGCGCCGTCACCAGGCCGCCGGCGGGCCGCTGGGCAGTTACGCCGTCACCAGCCTGCGAATGCACGCATGGTGCGCGGTTGGACACGACGATCAGGTCGTCGCCGCAGCCAAGTTGTTCGATCAGGCGGGCCAGGTCGGCGCTGTCGCGCACGTCCTCGGGCAACAAGGCTGTGGGGCGCGCGATCTTGCGGCGCTCGCCCGGAAAGGTTGGAAGGGGTAGAGGCGCCGGATTGCTGCGCATCCTCGTTGTGGGGGCGGAGTGGTATCGAGCTGTCATGGGAACAGCTTAAGATGTTAGCGTTCTCCGCTTCTGTTCGATGACGAACCCAGCGTGGCTCAAACCGCCAATAGCAGGGTCAGGTAATGGTCGGCCAGCAGCGCGCCGAACAGCAGCGCCAGATACACGATCGACCAGGCGAATGCCTTGCGCGCGATCGCGTCGCTGTAGTGCTTGTGGACCAGCCAGCCATGGCGCAGGAACACGGCGTTCAGCGCGCACGCACACGCCAGATAGAACAGCCCGCTCATTCCCACCGCCCATGGCAGCGCGGTCCCGACCGCCAGCGCCACGCTGTAACGCCATACCTGCTGGCCCGTGTGGGCCATGCCGTGGGTGATCGGCAACATCGGCAGGCCGGAGCGCGCGTAGTCGTCGCGCCGCGCCATCGCCAGCGCCCAGAAATGCGGCGGCGTCCACAGAAAGATGATCAGCACCAGCAGCCACGCCTCGAGCGGCACGCCATTGGCCACCGCCGCCCAGCCGAGCGCCGGCGGCATGGCGCCGGCAAACCCGCCGATCACGATGTTCTGCGGCGTGGCCGGTTTCAGCAGCAAGGTATAGATGAAGGCGTAGCCGACGAACGTGGCCATTGTCAGCCACATCGTGAGCGGATTGACCTGCGTGTACAGCAAGGCCGCGCCGGCGCCCCCCAGCACGAGCGAAAACACCACCGTCTGGGCTGGCCCCAGGTCGCCGCGCGCGGTGGCCCGGCGCGCCGTGCGGGTCATGCGCGCATCGACCTGCGCTTCCAGCAGACAATTGACGGCGAAGGCGGCGCCGGCCAGCAGCCAGATGCCAGCGGCGCTGTAGAGCAACACGGACCAGGCGGGTGCGCCATCGGTGGCCAGCAGGCTGCCGATCACGGCGCAGAACACGGTCAGCAGCGTCACGCGCGGCTTGGTCAGCGCCCAGTACTGGCCGGCGCGCTGCGCCAGGCCACGGGCGGGCGAGGCGCCAGTAACGACGCCAGTAGCGACGCCAGTAGCGACATCAGAAATGGCCAGGGCGGCCGGCGGGATTTCGACAACTTTTGAATTCGACATGATCGGGCGACCGCTGCAGGCAGGTGGTCATTTCACAGAACCCATCATGCTAGAGGAAAATGGCGGCGCGACCAACGGGCAATTTGTCCTACTTGCCAAGCGAGCCACATGCGCGCCGCCAGCAAACTGGCGTCAGCGCACCCGTTTTGCGCGAGCATCGACGCCGTGCTCATGGCGCGGCCCCAGGGCCGGCACCCGGTGCTTCAGGACAACCGCTTGCAGACTGCACAGCGCCACGTAGGCCAGCAGTTCGACGAGCTCTTCGAAGACCTGTGCACGCGAGGCGACCAGATCGATATGGCACGACATATGCCCCTCGGCACAGGTCGACCCCACGGCCGCACCAAGCGCCACGAACAGCAGCAGCCACGGCGCGCTGCGCACGAACGCCAGGCGCACCACCTCGTCGATGCGGTAATGCCAGGCGCTGTACACGAGCCAGCCGATGAGCAGCACGGCGCCCGGCCACACCAGCGGCTGGAACCACAGCGGCTCGGGCGGCAGCGCCCTGCCCGCCGCATCGAACCCGGGCACGGCGCGCCAGGCGCGGCCCCAGCTCAGTTCGCGGCCCGCCAGCAGCAGCCAGACAGGCGCGGCCCACAGCGCCAGCATCGCCGTGCGTTCCGGCCGACGTCGCATGAAGACGACGACCGCGACCACGAAGCCGCTCAGCAATACAACCACCTGCAGGTTTTCCAGAACGCCTGCTTCACGGCCCCACGACAGCGGCAGGAGCAGGCTCACGGGGTAACAGGCCACGAGCGCAGCCAGCAGCGCCCACTGCGCCGGGCGCGTCTTCGCCCACAAAAATAATCGCCCCATCGTCTCTCCGTTTACACAATTGTTGCCCATCTGAACGGGCTAATTCGCAATTGTACGAATTGGCAGGTCGCGCACGATTGGTTTTTGGAGAAATGCGACGGGCCTGGAGCGTATTTATTGGTGGTGGACGGGCTGCAAGTGTCACATCGGCGCAGATTCCTTGACACGTCTCCAACGGGTCGGTTACCTTATGGTTAACAATTGCCTTTGAGCAATTATAACGATCCCGGTCGGTATTCATGGTCGGGGCATGCGGAAAGTAGTGCTGAAGTTCACCCATCGACGTTCATACCTAGGAGTTTCACCATGGATCAACTGCCTTGCGGGCAGTCGTCACGCCGCATCCGCATGCCCGGCGCGCCGCTCGCACCCATCCTGCTGTTACCGCTGCTGTTGGCGGGTTGTGGTGGCGGCACTGCCGAATCGCCCGTCGCCGTCATGCAGAACGCCAGCGCCAGCCTGTTCAGGACCGTGGCCGGCGTGTTCGCCAGCACGGAAACAGCGCTGACCCCGGTCAAGGCCCAGGCCAGCTCGGCCGAGCGGCCCGATCTCGATGGCCCGGCGGCGATCGACCATCACAACGCCACGCGCTGGGGCAGCCGCTTCACGGACGATGAATCGCTGACGCTCGACTACGGCGCGACCCAGACGATCACCCGTGTGCGGATCGACTGGGAAGCCGCCCATGCGAGCGCCTATCTGTTGCAGGTGTCCGAGGACGGCAGCAGCTGGACCACGATCAAGAGCATCACCGACAGCGTCGGCGGCACCGAGGATCTCACGGGCCTGAATGGCCAGGGCCGCTACCTGCGCATGAAAGGTGTCAAGCGGGCCGGCCAGTATGGCTATTCGATTCTCGAGATCCAGGCGTTTACCGGCACCCCGGCCGCGCCGACGCCGAGCCCCGACCTGCCGGCACCCGACCTGCCGATCGACCTGACCCGTCCCGGCGTGGCCGTCAAGCCGGTTGCTGCGACGTCGTCGACGCCGGAGAACGGCGGCATGGCGGCTGGCATGGCCATCGACGGCAAGCCCGGCACGCGCTGGTCGAGCCGGCCCGAGGACGGCGCCTGGATCGACTTCGATTTCGGCGCACCCACCGCAATCGGCTACATGAAGCTGACCTGGGAACAGTCGTACGGCAAGGTCTATACGGTGCTCACGTCGAACGACGGCGTGACCTGGATGCAGTTGCGCCATGTCGGCACTGGCAAGGGTGGTGTCGAAGAATTCTTCAACCTGGGATTCCGCGCCCGCTACCTGCGCCTGCAGGGTGTCGCACGTGCGACGCAATACGGCTACTCGCTGTTTGAAGTCGAGTTCAAGACGCCGGGCAGCGACAACACGCTGCCCGATGCACCGACGTCGGCCGTAGCCTTCCCGGCCAATGGCTCTGCGCTAAGCCCGCTGCCGGGCACGGCTGAGCCAATCGAGTCGCTGCAATTTACCCTTGCGGACGGCACGTTGGTGACGCGCTTCGGCGCCCGTGGCCTGGCGCGCCATGGCCGCGAGCGCGGCGAAGAGTGGAACGAGATCGGCTACGGCCCGAACGACACGATCGACCCCGCCAGCGGCCTGCCCGTTGACAAGGGCCCGGGCAACTACCTGACGTTCGTGCCGCAGTACCACAAGAACCGCACCTGGGGCGTCGAGATCATCGACAACAGCCGCGTTGCCGGCGTCACGCAACCGATGCTGGTCGTGAACCAGTACACGACGGTCGACTTCCTCAAGGGCGGCGTCGCGTTCTTCCGCCAGTTCGACGAGCCGTATTCGACCGGTTACGGCTGGATGCGGCCCGGCGAGCTGGTCAATAACGATATCCCGATCTGTAAACCAACGCCCTATCCGCAGAACAACCGGCTGGCCAGCGCCAACGGCATCAATGGCGGCTGCACCTTGCTGGTCAAGGATTACCCGGGCCACAGCGAGCTCAACAGCGACGGCTTCAAGACCGGCCGCAGCGTGCCGGGCCGGCCGCTCGTCAAGGGCGACATCATCGAAGTCTCGCCGTCGTACTTCACCACGCGCGAGGCACTGGGCGCGCTGGGCGACACGGGCGGCATCCGCTACTACTCGCAGGAATGGAGCTATGTCGTCGGCCAGGGCCTGCGCCCGTGGTACGGCGTACAGCCGCGCCTGAATTCGGTGCCGTTGCCGGACGACGTGCTGTCCGGCGGCCTCGGCTCGGTGTCGTACAACTACAGCGACAATGGCCTGTTCATGTTCCAGCAGCCGCACAACAACGTCGGCATGCAGAACATGCAGCGCTTCGTCGAAGGCCGGCGCCTGCTGCACACCAACTTCACCACGGGCGAGCACAACGAAGCGGGCAACGACCGGTATGCGGCGGCAGTGGGTCTGCAGGGCGGCCGCTTCAACCAGTCGGCCTGTATCGCGTGCCACGTCGGCAACGGCCGCAGCCCGGCCCCGGCGGCGATCAACCAGCGCCTCGATGGGATGGCGGTGCGCGTGGCGCGCGTTGGTCCGCAAGGCCAGCAGCTGCCGCATCCGACCTACGGCACCACGGTGCAGATGAATGCAATCTCCAGCAACGGCACCCCGCAGAACTGGGGCACCGGCGTGCGCGTGACCGGCTTTGACACCCGCGTGGTCCAGCTGGCGGACGGCACGAACGTCGAACTGCGCAAGCCTAAAATTGCTTTTGACGGCCCGGTACCCGAGACTGTCTCGCTGCGCGCGGCCCAGCCGATGATCGGCAGCGGCCTCTTGGAGGCGATCCCTGAAGCCGACATCCTGGCGCGCGTGCGCTCGAGCCCGGACGGCGACGGCGTGCGCGGCACGGCCAACTTCGTGTTCGATCCTGAAAGCGGCGCCGTGCGTCTTGGCCGCTTTGGCTGGAAAGCGTCGAAGGCGACGCTGCGCCACCAGGCCGCGTCGGCGCTGCTGGCCGACATGGCGGTAACCTCGCCCGTCTACCCGAGCCTCTCGTGCGACGCCAACCCGGCCGCATGCGCCACGGCGCCCCGCCAGCGCGGTATCTCGGAAGCGGAGCTGCAGTCGATCTCGAACTACCTGGCGCTGCTGGCCGTTCCGGCCCAGCGCAGCCTGGCCAGCGGCTTCCCGAAAGGCGTTGCGCCACTTGACGAGCACCGGGTCGACACGCGCCAGGTCGCCATGGGCCAGAAGCTGTTCGAGACGATGCGCTGCGTGGCCTGCCATACGGCGTCGATGAAGACGGGCGCGAACCACCAGTTCGCCGAACTGCGCGACCAGACCATCCGGCCATACACCGACCTGCTGCTGCACGATATGGGTCCGGGGCTGGCGGACAACTACGTCGAAGGCCAGGCCACCGGCAGCATGTGGCGTACCGCGCCCCTGTGGGGCATCGGCTACAGCGACAAAGTGATGGGCAAGGATGGCAAGGTCGGCTACCTGCATGACGGCCGCGCGCGTACCCTGAGCGAAGCGATCCTGTGGCACGACGGCGAAGCGGCCGCCGCGCGCAAACGCTTCGAGAAGCTGGCGACCGTTGAACGCGAGGCGCTGCTGGCGTTCCTGCGCTCGCTGTAACGTTCGTGCCGATGTGACAGAGGCGCCGGGTTCACAGCCCGGCGCTTTTTTTGGCTGGCGTATTCTGCACCGTGAAAGCCGGGGTCAGGTCTGACATTCGGACACGAACTCGACAGCCAGATAGTCGAAACGAGCTGACACCGGGCTATGCTAAGGCTGGTCGATGCACGATTGGACCTGGCTCAGGCTGAGGCCGTGTCCGAATGTCAGACCTGACCCCGGCTGTGTTATCTGAGCGAGAATCCTGGACGCGCAGGCTTAAAACACCAGAATGCGCCAGCCGGGCGCGCTGCCCTGCTCGACGAACGTCACCATGCCTTCGACGCCGGTGCACTGGGGAGCCAATGCGGTGAGGTGCGCGCCAAGAGCATTCAACGCCTGGCTGCAGGCGCGGATCTCGACACCCAGATCGACCGTCGCATCCAGATGCCGGGCGACCGTCCAGCGGTCAGCGCCGAAGCCGGTCAGGCGCGCGCTGTGTTCGCGCAGCAGCCACGCAACAGACTGGTTCGTGAACAACATCTTGACCGGCATGTCGAGCGCCGCTGCGGCCTGCGCCGTCATGAACGGCGTCGTCAGGGCCTCGGGCCGGGTCAGGTCGCATGACCAGACCATGATGGCCAGGCCTGCCTGCGCTGGAATCACGGCTTGATCCAGTCATCGACCGGCTCAAGCCGCATGCGCCGCTCGGCCTGCTCAACGAGGTCGGCGCCATGCGCCAGTTGCGCGCGGTCGCGTTCCCATTCGCTGGCCTGGATCACGGAAATCCAGCCGGCGCCGTACGGGTCCTGGTGGATCAGTTCGGGCGTTTCTTCGAGCGCCGTGTTGATCTCGACGATCGTGCCCGAGACTGGCGTCTTGATCGTCACGACCGTCTTGCTCAGCTCCACAACACCGACCGTCTTGCCCTGCTCGACCTCGTTGCCCACCGGCTTGGGGCGGCACATGTAGAAATGGTTGCCGCTGATCTGCACACCGAATGCGCTCACGCCTACCTGCACGCGACCGTCATCCAGCGGACGGCACCACATATCGTTGTCGAGGTCGAAATAGCAGTCGTCCGGATAGTCGAAGCCGAGGATGATCATAGGAATGTGAAGAACAGGAACAGCAACAGAAAGGATGGCGGAAGGATGCGGGAGTCGAACCCACCCGGCGACGCATGGCGCCACCAACTGGGTTTGAAGCCCAGCCGCCCCACCAGGGACGATTTCCTTCCGTTGAGCCGGGATTTTACCTTGTCCGGAAAAATTGCGTCAGGCTCACGGTGATTTCTCGGAAAACAGCAACGTTCCCGGCCGCAGCAGGTGCACGTCACCCACGCGGCGCAGCAATCCGATGCGATCAAAGAACTCCAGGATCTGGATCGCGCGCTTCCGCCCCAGGCCCGTCAGGTCGCGGAACCGTGCTGCCGTGACCTGGCCACCCGCTTCTTCCGCGGCGAGCTTCCTCGCCAGCGCCGCCAGCTCATGCATCACGGCCGGGTGATAGAACAGGTCCTTGACCACCTGATACACGTCGCCGCCGCGCGCCATGCGGCCCAGCACCTGGCGCACCTGTGCTTCGGGCAACCGTGCCTGCAGCGCGATATCGCGCACCCATGGCGGATCGAAGCGCCCTTCGCGCAGCATCGGCAGCGCGTGTTCCGCCACGATCTGTTCGGCCGCGCGCAAGGCCACCCCATGCTCCGGCAAATGCAGGAAGCCATTGCGGCGCGCGAGCACGCCGGCTTCGATCATGTGGCCGGTCAGCTGCAGCCACAGCGCCTCGGGCATGCGCGGCGCGGCCAGGCGGCGGGCGCGCTGCACATCCGGACCGATTTCATCCGGGTACTTGTCGTGGAAGTCGCGCAGGGCGGCCAGCAGGCCCGCCTGGGCTTCATCCAGGCGCGCGCGGGCGATCAGCCACTCGCCGCCAGCGCCCACGACGATGTCGGGCACGCTGGCCAGGTCGAACGGCCAGCGCGCCAGGCCGCTGCTGCGCAACCAAGTGGCGCCATTGACGCCGTACTGCGCCTGCGCCAGCGCGCCCAGCAGGCGCGTCTGCGGATCAATGGCGCGCTGCGTTTCCAGGTATGCCAGGCGCTCGGGCGTCTGACGATAACGGATCGGACCGAGCGGATCGAGCACCTGGCCGCCGGCCACCGTACGCACCGCCGACGCGTCGCGCAGGATAAAACGGTCGCCATGCCAGACATTGGCCGGCTTGTGCAGCACGAGCTGGGCCGGCGCGCCGGCGCCCGGGGCGATGGACGGCTGGCCGAGCACGGCCACCGTCGCCAGGCAATCCTGGGTCGCTGCGTGCAGATGCACGAGCGTGCCCGAGCGGAGCGGCTTGTCTTCGGTGGCGGCGACCTGCAGCCAGACATCGATCCGCTGCGTGGTGAGCGCAATGGCCGGATCGCACAGCACCTGGCCGCGCAGTTCGTCCGTGCGTTCCAGGCCCGCGAGGCCAACGGCGCAGCGCTGGCCTGCTTGCGCTGCCTGGGCCGCGCGGCTGTGTACCTGCAGGCTACGCACGCGGTAGGTATCATCCGGCGTGGAGGCCAGCGACAACGCGTCGCCGATCGTCACGCCGCCTGCCGAAACGCTGCCGGCCACCACAGTGCCGACGCCATCGAGCGTGAACGCGCGGTCCAGGCCCATGCGGAAACCTGCACCGTCCACCTCGTCGCCCGGCGCAGCGGCCAGTGCGTCGACCAGATCGGCGCGCAAGGCGTCGATGCCATCGCCGCGCACGCTTGAGACGTGCAGCACCGGATACTCATCCAGCCCGCTGCTCGCCAGCAGCGCGCGTACGCGGGCTTCGGTCTCGGCGACGCGCGCCGGTTCCACGCGGTCGATCTTGGTGATCACGGCCGCGCCGCGCCGCACGCCCAGCAGCGACAGGATCGTCGCGTGCTCGATCGTTTGCGGCATCGGGCCATCGTCCGCGGCAATCAGCAGCAAACCAAAGTCGATGCCGCTGGCGCCGGCCACCATCGTGCGCACCAGCTTTTCATGGCCCGGCACGTCGACGAAACCGATCCGGCGGCCGTCTTCCAGCGGCATCCAGGCGTACCCGAGTTCGATGGTGATGCCGCGCCGTTTTTCTTCCGGCAGCCGGTCGGCGTCGATGCCCGTCAATGCGCGCACCAGCGCCGTCTTGCCGTGGTCGATGTGGCCTGCAGTGCCGACAATCATGCAACTTCTCCGATGATGGCCAGGCGCAGGCCAGCCAATTGATTGATGACCTCGCTCGGATCGTCGACGCAGCGGCAATCGAGCAGCACGCGGTCGTCGGCAATCCGGCCGATGATCGGTGCCGGCAAGCTGCGCATGGCATCCGACAGCGCGTCGAGCGCCGTGCCCATGCCGCGCTTGCCGGACAGGACCGGTGCGATCGCCAGACCGCACGACGGCAGGCGGTCGATCGGCAGCGAGCCCGAGCCGATCTGGCTGAGCATCGGTTCCAGCGCGACCGTATAGCGCGGCGCCAGCGCAGCGCGCAGCGGTTCCAGGATCGCGTTTGCGGCCACGGCCACCTGCTCCTGCGTACGGGTCAGCCAGCGCAGCGTCGGCAATTCGCGCACGAGGAGTTCAGGTTGCAGGTACAGCTGCAAGGTCGCTTCCAGCGCCGCCAGCGGCAGCTTGGACAGGCGTAGCGCGCGCTTCATCGGAAACTTGCGGATGCGTCCGATGTGTTCGCGCGTGCCGACGATCAGGCCTGCCTGCGGGCCACCCAGCAGTTTGTCGCCCGAGAACATGACCACGTCGCAGCCATCCGCCAGCATCTGCTGCGGCGTCGGTTCTTGCGGCAAGCCGTACTTGCCCATGTCGATCAGCGAGCCGCTGCCCAGGTCCGACACCAGGGCCACGCCGCGGGCGCGGGCCAGCGGCGCCAGTTCGGCCTCGCTCACCGCACTGGTAAAGCCCTGCACCATATAGTTGCTGGTGTGGACCTTGATCAGCATTGCGGTGCGCTCGGTGATCGCGCGCTCGTAATCGGCCAGGTGCGTGCGGTTGGTGGTGCCTACCTCGACCATGCGCGCGCCGGCGCTGTCCATCACGTCCGGCATGCGGAAGGCGCCGCCGATTTCCACCAGTTCGCCGCGCGAGATGATCGCTTCGCGCCCGCCGCTCAGTGCGGCCAGCGACAGCAGCACCGCCGCGGCATTGTTGTTGACCACTGTCGCCGCTTCGGCGCCGGTGATTTCGCACAGCAGGCCTTCGACGATGCTGTCGCGATCGCCCCGTGAGCCAGTGTCGAGGTTGTATTCGAGATTGTTCGGGCCGGCCATCATGGCCGTCAGGTGGCGTATCGCCACGTCTGGCAGCACGGAGCGGCCCAGATTGGTATGAATGACCGTGCCGGTCAGGTTGATCACGCGGCGCATGCGCGGCGCGATCCGCGCAGCGATGCGCTCGGCCAGCGCCCCGCCCAGCGCATCGGGCGTTACCGCGCTCGCCGCGAGCACGCCGGCCAGCGCCTGCGCGCGCAGGTCGTCGACCAGCGCGCGCGCCTGCCCGGCGACCAGCGTGTGGCCATGGGCGGACAGCTGCGCCTGCACCGATGGCAAACGCAGCAGTTTATCGATCGAAGGCAGTTCCTTGACTGTCGCCTTCGAGCCGTGGACCACGGACTCGCTGAGCGACATGATCAATTACTCCGGTTCGATGGTGGTGCGATGGCCGGTTCGCTTGGCGCTTCCTCGCCGCCCGACAACAGCAGCAGGTTCACGCCATGCGCTTCGTAGCCCGCTTCGGACACCAGGATGTCCAGCGTCAGCGACGCCAGGTCGTCCGCCACCGGATCGACATTGAGCTCGCGCTCCATGCGCACGATCTTGATGTAGTGATGGCACTCGTCGCACGTCTCGGCCTGTACTGATGCCTGCGACGCATCCTGCACCGCGCCATCCGTGGCCAGCGCCTCGAGTGAATGGTAGTGAATGCCCTTGGTGCTTTCGCAGTGGCTGCACTTGACCCGCACCATGTGCCACTGCGCGGAGCACAGCGAGCAATGCAGATAGCGGAAGTTGCTACCGGTCTGGTCGACCCGCGTGATCGACGCGGTCGGCAGACTACCGCAGCATGGGCAGGTCGTCATGTCGAGCGTGCGGCCGTACGGCTGCTGGCGCGCTGCGCCATACGCTTCCTGGATCGCCAGGACCATGTTCGTCCAGTACACCTGCAGACCGGCCGCTACCAAAGGTGCGGCGCTCATGTCCAGGCCCGCCGCGCCTTGCAGCAGCAGTTCGGCCTGGCCTTCGAGATGGTCGTCGCCCGCAGCCAGCAGGGCTTGCACGGCGGCTTGCGCCGGGCTGCCCGCCAGGCGCGGAACCAGGAGCTCCAGCATGCGGCGCATCGCGCTGCGCCAAACCGGATCGCGGGGCCACAGCGGCGCCGGGACCGGTGCCTGGGCGGCGCGCGCGGCGGCGGCCAGGTCATCCAGCGTCGGCAGCGTGACAGTCGGGTAATCCTGCAGCACTTCGTGCTGGACGGCGGCCAGTTCGGCGGCAAACAGCAAGAAGTCGTGCATCGCGTGCCCCGGCGCCAATTGGCGCAGACGGGTGGCACGGGCGGAGAACAACTCGCGGCGCACCGGGAGTTGGATATACGGCATTTGCTCGCCAGCCCGGACAGCGATTTCTTCGGGGCTGAGCAGCTTTGAGGCTTTGGTAATGCTCATGGAAAGGATGCTTCCTATTGAATTCTTGCAACGGCAATACGGTTCAAGCTGCCAAAGAACGTCGTTCCCGCGGAGGCGGGAACCCAAGTGTGCCAGCGAATCGAACCGCATGCACACTGAGGTTCCCGCCTGCGCGGGAACGACGGTTTTGAAGCTGACTCAGAAGAGCAACAATACTACGTTAGCGCTTGTTGCGCTTGGCGTCCTCTGCCACTTCCTTGTACCACAGCGGGTGGTGCGACTTCGCCCAGTCCTCGTGCACGGTGCCACGGGTCATGGCGCGGAACGAGCCCTTGACCCAGATAGCGGCGTACACGTGCATGATCACGCTCAGCACCAGTGCCAGGGCCGAAGCCGCATGAACCAGCATCGCGAAACGACGCAGCGGAATCGGGAAGAAGTCCGCGAACCATGGTTGCCAGAACATGAAGCCAGTGATCAACAGCAGCACCAGGCTCACGGCAAAGATCCAGAATACGGCTTTCTGGCCCGCATTGTACTTGTGTACAGGCGGCATCGCGTGCTCGTTACCCTTGAGGAGTTCCGGCGCCTTCTTGACCCAGGCCGTATCGGTCTTGGTCCAGAAGTTGTCACGTACGACGGCGAAGAACAGGAACACGAAACCCAGCACCATCAGCAAACCGAAGAACGGATGCAGGATACGGGTCCACTGTCCACCACCGAAGAACATGGAGAAGAAGAACATCGACGGATGGAACAAGGCAAGGCCAGTCAATCCGGCGCAGATGAACAACAGAGCCACGGCCCAGTGGTTCATGCGCGTCATGTCGCGATAGCGAGTGATAAACATGGTCTTCTCCTTATACCCGTTCGTCGTCGCGCTGGTCGGGACCAGGCGTCGGCTGAACATCGGGTTCGTCGTGGTGCGTCTCGATCGGGCCAACCTTCATGTAGTGGAAGAAGCCGGCAACAGCAGCACCGACCATTGCAGCCACACCCAGCGGCTTGGCGATACCCTTCCACAGCGCCACGGTCGGGCTGATGGTCGGGTTCTCGGGCAGGCCGGCGTACAGGTTCGGCTTGTCCGCGTGCTGCAGCACGTACATCACGTGCGTGCCGCCCACACCAGCCGGGTTGTACAGACCGGCGTTCTGGTAACCACGTTCCTTCAGGTCGACCACGCGGTCACCCGCGTACTCGATCATGTCTTCCTTGGTGCCGAAACGGATGGCGCCAGTTGGACAGATCTTCACGCAGGCCGGTTCCATGTTCACTGCAACGCGGTCGGCGCACAGTGAGCATTTGTAGGCCTTCGAGTCCACCTTGCTGATGCGTGGCACATCGAACGGGCAACCGGCGACGCAATAGCCGCAACCGATGCAGTTCTCGCTGATGAAGTCAACGATACCGTTCGTGTACTTGACGATCGCGCCCGGCGCCGGGCAGGCCTTCAGGCAGCCTGGCTCGTCGCAGTGCATGCAGCCGTCCTTGCGGATCAGCCACTCCAGACGATCGCCCTCGTCCGGGGACTTGGTCACGACTTCCGAGAACTTCATGACGGTCCACGACTGTGGCGTCAGGTCGATCGGGTTGTCGTACGTACCGTGGTTTTCGCCGATTTCATCGCGCAGATCGTTCCACTGCATGCACGCCACCTGGCACGCCTTGCAGCCGATGCAGCTGGACACGTCGATCAGTTTGGCAACTTCCGGCTTGTGCGTACGGGCCACCGGCGACTGCGTGGTGGTTGCCGAACGCGCCGCAATATCGAGAGATTGTAATGAAGACATTGTTTAGACCCTTTCGATATTGACCAGGAACGACTTGAATTCCGGGGTCTGGGTATTGGCGTCGCCCACGAATGGGGTCAGCGTATTGACCAGGAAGCCCGGCTTGGCCACACCGACAAAGCCCCAGTGGTTCGGCAGACCCACTGTATCGACCTTCATGCCATCGCAATCGAGTTGCGGAATACGCTTGGTCACCAGGCACTTGGCCTTGATGAAGCCGCGCATCGACGACACCTTGACCATATCGCCGTTGGTGATGCCCTTGGCCTTGGCCAGCTCTTCACCGATTTCCACGAACTGCTGTGGCTGGATAATCGCGTTGGAGACAACGTTCTTGGTCCAGTAGTGGAAGTGCTCGGTCAAGCGGTAGCTGGTCGCGACGTACGGGAAGTCCTTGGCCGTACCGAACGCTTCCATGTCGCCCTTGAACACGCGGGCCGCCGGATTGGCGCGGGCAAGCGGGTTTTTCGGGTGCATCGGATTGACCGGGAATGGCGACTCGAACGGCTCGTAGTGCTCCGGCAGCGGACCTTCGGCCATGCCGGTCGGTGCGAACAGACGCGCCACGCCTTCAGACGTCATGATGAACGGCTGCGTACGGTTCTCTTCGGCCGGATCGGCGTCAGGACGGATGTCCGGAATATCCGAACCAGTCCAGGCCGTACCGTTCCACGAGATCAGGTTCAGCGCAGGATTCCATGGCTTGCCCGTCTTAGGATCGGTCGAGGCTGCGTTGTACAGCACGCGGCGGTTCGCCGGCCAGGCCCAGGCCCAACCCAGCGTCTGCCCGATGTTGTACGGGTCCGCATTGTCGCGGCGCGCCATCTGGTTGCCTGCCTGCGTCCATGCGCCGGCATATACCCAGCAACCGCTCGCGGTGCTGCCATCGTCGCGCAGCACGCCGAAGCCCGGCACCTGCTCGCCTGCCTTCAGGATAAGCTTGGTCGGATCTTTCGCGTCATAGATATCGGCCAGCGCCTTGCCGTTGAATTCCTTGGCCAGCTCTTCAGCAGAAGGGCTATGCGGAATCTTGTACGGCCACGACAGCTTGGTGATCGGATCCGAGAATGCACCGCCATCTTTCAGATAGAGGTTCTTCATGCGCGAGAACAGATCAGCGATGATCTCGATGTCCGGCTTGCACTCGTACGGCGCTTCGGCGCCCTTCCAGTGCCACTGCAGCCAGCGGCTCGAGTTCGACAGCGAACCGTCTTCTTCGGCAAAGCACGTGGTCGGCAGACGGAACACGGTCGTCTGAATCTTGCTTGGATCGACGTCGTTCGACTCGCCGAAGTTCTTCCAGAACTCGGACGTTTCGGTGTTCAGCGGATCCATCGTCACCAGGAACTTGAGCTTCGACAGACCGGCGATGATCTTCTTCTTGTTCGGGAACGATCCGACCGGGTTGAAGCCCTGGCAGATGTAACCGTTCAATTTACCTTGACCCATCAATTCAAACGCCTGCAGCACGTCGTACAGCTTGTCGATTTTCGGCAAGTAGTCGAAGGCCCAGTTGTTTTCTTTGGTCGCGGCATCGCCCCACCAGGCTTTTTGCAGGCTGACGAAGAACTTGGGATAGTTCTGCCAGTAGCTCATCTGGTTCGGACGCAAAGGCTTCAGTGCGCGCGGCTTGTAGTACGTCTCGAGGTCCTGCTCTTTATCGGTTGCCAGCGACAGATAGCCCGGCAGCGAGTTCGACAGCAGACCCAGGTCGGTCAGACCCTGGATGTTGGAGTGACCGCGCAGTGCGTTCAGGCCACCGCCGGCGATACCGACGTTACCCAAGAGCAGCTGCATGATCGCGCCGGTACGGATGATCTGGCTACCCTGGCTGTGCTGGGTCCAGCCCAGTGCGTACAGAATCGTCATCGCACGGCCCGGCTGGGCAGTCGAGGCGATGTATTCGCAGACCTTCAGGAATTGCTTGACCGGGGTACCGGTGATCTTGCTGACCTGCTCAGGCGTGTAGCGCGAATAGTGGCGCTTCATCACTTGCAGCACGCAACGCGGGTGTTCCATGGTCGGATCGACCTTGGCGTAACCGTCGTCACCCATTTCGTAGCCCCAGCTTTCATTGCTGTAGCGACGCTTGGCTTCGTCGTAACCCGAGAACAGGCCATCCTGGAAGTCAAAGCCTTCGTTCACGATGAACGGGGCGTTGGTGTAGCTCCGGACGTATTCGGTCTGGATCTTGTTGTTGGTCAGCAGATAGTTCAGGACGCCGCCCAGGAAGGCGATGTCCGAGCCAGCGCGGATCGGCGCGTAATAGTCGCTCATGGCGGCCGAACGCGTAAAGCGCGGGTCGACCACGACCAGCTTGGCTTTATTGTGATGCTTTGCTTCGATTACCCATTTAAAACCGCATGGGTGTGCTTCGGCGGCATTGCCGCCCATGATCAGTACAACATCGGCATTCTTGATGTCAACCCAATGGTTGGTCATCGCTCCTCGTCCGAACGTCGGGGCCAGACCGGCCACCGTAGGTCCGTGTCAAACGCGAGCCTGGTTATCGAATACGAGCATGCCCATCGAACGCATCGCTTTGTGCGTGATGTAGCCCGTTTCGTTGCTCGACGCGGACGCGCACAGCATACCCGTGCTCGTCCAGCGATTGACCAGCTGGCCTTCGGCGTTGGTCGGAATGAAGTTCGCATCGCGGTCAGCCTTCATCAGGCCGGCCAGGCGCGTCATTGCCTCATCCCAGGAAACACGTTTCCATTCGTTGGTGCCAGGTTCGCGGATTTCCGGGAACTTGAGACGGTTCGGCGAATGGATGAAGTCGAGCAAGCCGGCGCCTTTCGGGCAGAGCGTACCGCGATTGACCGGGTGATCCGGATCGCCTTCAATGTGGATGATGTCCGAGGTAACGTTCTTTGCGCCGTCGCCCAGACTGTACATCAGCAGGCCGCAGCCCACCGAGCAGTATGGACACGTGTTGCGCGTCTCCTTGGCTTTCGCCAATTTATAGTGCCGCGTCTCTGCCATCGCCGGCAACGGCGAGAAGCCGAGCGCGACGATGGTGGAGGCGGCGAGTCCCGCACCGCTTGCGCGGAGGAACTGCCTTCTGTTCATGCCCATCTAGATTCTCCTGCTAGTAATGGATTGCGCACATCAGAATGGGGTCAGCCAGGGTCGTCGCCCTGGCTTTCTTTCCATCCTGACCGTTACCGGCGCCACCATGCGCCGGTGTGCGCGCCGTTGGACTCGCCAGCAATTATTTTGCTGGCGGCGTCGCTGCCTGCGTGGTGGCGCCATCGCCACCCGTTGGTTCTGAAGCACCGCTGTCGCGGGGTTTATTCGAGTCTGCATCCTGGCCGGCAACCATGCCGCCGATCGCGGTGCCGCCTTCGGCAGGACCGGTTTCCGGCACGGCCGCAGGGGCAGTGGCCGATTCGGATTTCAGGCCTGCGTGCGGATCAATGGCTGCGCCATTCGGACCGGCAACGTCCGGCGTCTGCACCGGCGCGGTCGCTTCCTTTTTCTGGCACGCGGCCAGAGCGAATACGGCGGTCGCTACGATGGCTGCATTGCGCAGAGTAAGTGCTGTTTGTTTGATGTGAATCATTGCAATATCCATTGACTTAGAGATACAACTGAAAATATAGCGGAAATGCGGAACTACTTGAATAAGTATTTTACGCACAGCCGTTCGCAAAGGGTGACATTCCGTGAGTTTTGACCCGCTTTTATGACGAATATTTTCGTCAAAGGCGGATGTAAAGACTGTCTGGCCGCCAAATTGACGGTTTTATCGACATTTTTACTGTTTCCGCCCTGCTTTCTTGCGGCTAGCAACCACGAGGCGGCGTTAGTGTAGCCTGCCTTCGCGCGCGTTGCAGAAGTGCGTCAAATTTGCGATTTTCACGCTGGAAATCGCTGCCACGCATCGCGCCATTGCTCAGCGTCAGCCGGGCTTGCATCCACCGCGCTGCTTACCCTATTCACATCAAACGACGCGACCGCGTCAAGTGCTATGTAGCAAAAATGGTATTTACCAACAGGCCATCACAAAAAATGGTTGCGCCTAACATTTAGTGTTATATTATTTTACAGCTTGCATGGACGCCGCCCCTACGCCCCTGACGAGCACGGTATTTCCAGCAGAGAGTCCCGGCAGATGGGCTCTTCACAACAAAGACGGAGACAACAGAATGAAGCATCTGAATCGATCGGCGATTGCCGTGGGCGTGGCACACCTGTGCTGGTTGTCCGCAGCGTTTGCCCAGGAAGCCGCCCCGGCCCCTGCCGACGCACAGGTCGTGACCATTACCGGCCAGCGCGCCGCACTCAACAGCGCACAGCAACTCAAGAAGAACTCCGACGAGGTCGTCGATTCGATCGTCGCCGACGATATCGGCAAACTGCCCGATAAATCGATCACCGAAGTCCTGCAACGCATCCCTGGCGTCACCATCGACCGCACCATGTCGCGTTCCGACCCGGAACACTTCTCGGTTGAAGGCTCGGGCGTATCGATCCGTGGCCTGACCTGGGTGCGCTCGGAACTCAATGGCCGCGATTCGTTCTCGTCCAACGGCGGCCGCGCACTGAGCTTCGAGGACGTCCCGCCAGAACTGATGGCCGGCGTCGACGTCTACAAGAACCCGTCCGCCGAACAGATCGAAGGCGGCATCTCGGGCCTGGTCAACCTGCGCACGGCGCTGCCGTTCGACATCAAGGGCCAGCGCATCTCGGGCAGCGTCGAAGGCACGTACACCGAACTGAACAAGAAGAAGGACCCGGCCGGCTCGTTCATGTATTCGAACCGCTGGAAAACCGACATGGGCGAGTTCGGCGTGCTGGTCAACTACGCCAATTCCCGGAGCAATACCCGCACCGACGCCTTCCAGGTCGAGCCGTACTACCCGGTGGCCGATGCCGAGCCGGGCCGCACGGTATGGATTCCAAAAGGCGCGCAGTGGCGCACGCTGGACTTCGAGCGTAAGCGCCAGGGCGCCTACGCCGCACTGCAATGGAAGCTGGACAACACGCTGCGCAGCCACCTGACCTATTTCAAATCGAAGTACAAGATGCAGTGGGACGAGAACGCCCTGTTCTCGGCCGAAGGCAATCCCACGAATCTGCGCGTGACCAACGGCGTGTACGACGCCAACGGCGCGTTCATGAGCGGCATCCTGTCGAATCCAACCAATAACGGTATCGAGTTCGGTAACAATACCCGTACCTCGAACCGCGATTCGTCGACCACCGACGTCGCCTGGAATGTCGAGTGGAAGCCGGCAACCAACTGGACGCTGACCTCGGACATCCAGCACGTCAAGGCCGAATCGGAAGGTCTCGATTCGACCGTGGCGCTGGGCACGATCATGCAGCAGCAGAACCTGGACCTGACCGGCAGCTACCCGAAACTGATGTTCGATGCGGCCCAGACCGCCGGCCTGAGCGACCCGAACAACTACTTCTGGGCCTTCACCCAGGAGCACCGCGACCGCAGCGTCACCGAACAGACCGCATGGAAAGGCGACGTCAAGTATGACTTTGACCACCCTGTCCTGCGCGACATCCGCGTCGGCGTGCGCTTTACCGACCGCGATGCCAAGACCATCAATTCGAACCCGAACTACAACTGGTCGGCAGTCTCGCAGCGCTGGATGATGCCTTGGCAGATCAACCAGCTGGCAACGCTGAGTGACCCGCGCTTCAACGCGCCGACCACGGTCAACCAGTTCAAGAACTTCTTCAACGGCGACGCCAGCGTCCCGGCGGTCGTGTTCCCGGCGAAGTCGCTCGTGGCTGGCTATCCAGGCACCTACGCTCAGCTGCACAGCTACCATGACATCCTGTGTGCACAGGCCGGCAACAGCTGCGATCCATGGAAAGCCGCTGCCTTCGGCGAAGCCAACCCATCGGGTGACAACGAGCAGTCCGAGAAGACCAAGGCGATCTACTCGCAGCTGCGCTTTGCGTTTGATGACATGAAGATGCCGATCGACGGTAACATCGGCGTGCGCTATGTGAAGACCGACAACAAGTCGTTCGGCTACACCGTGTACAACTCGACCTTCATCATCCCGCCAGGCGGCACCACCGGTCTGGGCGTGCCGACCATCGCGCCGTTCGCCGGTCGTCAAGATTACGAGAACAGCTATCACAACTGGCTGCCGAGTCTGAACCTGCGCATGAAAGCGACCGACCAGCTGCAGTTCCGCTTTGCACTGGGCAAGGGCATGTCGCGACCAGACTTCGGTCAGCTGCAGGCGTACACGACACTGGGCCAGAGCGTACAGAGCACGACCAGCGGCACCGGTGCTGATCAGGTCACCAATGTGACGTCGGTAGCCCATACCGGCGAATCCGTCGGCAATCCACTGCTGCGCCCGGTTACCTCGCGCAATATGGACCTGACCGCCGAGTGGTACTTCGCCCAGGCCGGTTCGCTGACATTCGCCGTGTTCGACAAGCGCCTGAAGGACATCATCGTCAAGCAGAATTCGGCTTACCAGCTGACTGACTCGACTGGCCGTGTAATCGATTTCAATGTGGCGACGCCGGTCAACGGCGCACGTGGTTCGGCGCGCGGTATCGAGATGGCGTACCAGCAGTACTTCGACAAGCTGCCAGGCTGGATGTCGGGCTTCGGTGTGCAGGCCAACTACACGCACGTCAAGAGCAAGCGCGACCTGTACAGCCCGGTGTTCTCGCAGTACTGCTCGAACGTGAGCGGCGCAGCCAACCTGAACCTGAACCTGAACGGTTGCGACACCGATGGCCGTACCTTCGGCGACCTGCCGCTGGAATACCTGTCGCGCAACTCGTACAACCTGGCGCTGCTGTACGACAAGGGCCCATGGTCGGCGCGTCTGGCCTACAGCTGGCGCTCGAAGAGCCTGCTGGGTAACAACAACAACGGCACCAACGGCACCAACGGCGTCGACACCAATCCGGACAGCCCGACCTTCAATCAGAACGTGATTGCCTGGGGCTTGCCGATCTGGGCCGACGACTACGGTCAGCTCGATGGCGGCGTCAGCTACAAGTTCAACGAGAACTTCCGCCTCGACTTCCAGGGCACCAACCTGACGGACGCGAAGTACAAGCAGATCATGACGCACCACATCGGCGACAAGGGCCGTGCGTGGTTCGTCAGCGGTCCCCGCTACAGCGTGCGTCTGGGCGTGACGTTCTAAGTCGATGCCGATGTAATCCCGACGCCCGCTGACCTGCCGCCCCGCGCGGCAGGTCAGCGGGCTGTTTGCTTTTCCAGGAAAACCCGACCCATGCAAAGCTCGACTTTCTCGTCGCTGGACACGTTCGTCTTTTTTGTCTACTTCATCATCGTGGCCGGCTACGGCTTCTGGGTCTACAAGCGCAAGCAGCGCTCCGCATCCGCCTCGCACGATTACTTTCTGGCCGAAGGCTCGCTGACCTGGTGGGCCATCGGCGCCTCGATGATCGCGTCGAACATCTCGGCCGAGCAGTTCATCGGCATGAGCGGCTCGGGCTTCAAGATGGGCATGGCAATCGCCGTCTATGAGCTGATGGGCGCATTCACGCTGATCCTGGTGGCGGTGTTCTTCATGCCGATCTACCGCCGCAACCGCATCTACACGATGCCCCAGTTTCTCGAACAGCGTTACGGCAGCACCGTTGCTACCGTCATGGCCCTGTTCTGGCTGTCGCTGTACGTCATCGTCAACCTGACCTCGATCCTGTACCTGGGCGCACTGGCCATCGGCGCCATCGCCGGCATCGACGTCTGGACCTGCATGGTATTCCTGGCTGTCTTTGCCGTCATCATCACGCTGGGCGGCATGAAGGTCATTGGCTATACCGACGTGATCCAGGTGCTGTGCCTGGTGCTCGGTGGCCTGGTGACCACCTGGCTCGCGCTCGACCTGGTCGCGCAGAACAATGGCGGCGGTGGCGTCATGGCCGGCTTCAACCACCTGCTGGGCGTAGCGCCCGATCACTTCGACATGGTGCTCACGCGCGACAACCCGAACTACCTGGATCTGCCTGGCGTCTCGATCCTGATCGGCGGCATGCTGATCGTGAACCTGAACTACTGGGGCTGCAACCAGTACATCATCCAGCGCGCGCTGGGCGCCGACCTGCACACGGCGCGCAAGGGCATCCTGTTCGCGGCGGGCCTCAAGCTCCTGATGCCGGTGATCGTGGTCCTGCCGGGCATCGCCGCGTTCGTGCTGCACCAGCAGGGCGTGCTGGGCGCATCGATGGGCGTCGGCGCGGACGTCAACCCGGACCGCGCTTATCCGGTGCTGCTCACGCTGCTGCCGACGGGCCTGAAAGGCATCGCGTTTGCCGCGCTGACGGCGGCGGTGGTCGCCTCGCTGGCCGGCAAGGCCAACAGCATCGCCACCATCTACACGTTCGACATCCACAAGAAAGCCTTCAACAAGGGCATCTCCGAACAGCGCATGGTCTGGATCGGCCGCGTGACCGTGGTCGTGGCGATGCTGCTGGCGGTGCTGATCGCGCCGTTCATGGGCATCGACAAGAAAGGCGGCTTCCAGTACATCCAGGAATACACGGGCTTTGTCTCGCCCGGCATTCTGGCCATGTTCCTGATGGGCTTCTTCTGGCGGCCAGCCACGGCCAGCGCGGCGATGTTTGCCACGGTCGGCGGCTTTCTTGGCTCGATCGTCCTCAAGTTTTTGCCGGGCCTGATGGACCTGTCGTTCCTGGCGCCCATCGGGTTTGCCGTGCCAAACAGCGCAGGTATTTACGAGATCCCGTTCGTGGACCGGATGGCGATCGTGTTCGTCATCGTCGTCATCGGCATGGTCATCATCAGCAAGCTGTGGCCGAAAGCTGGCCTCGAGCAGAGCAAGGGCGTCGAAGTCGAAGCGTCGATGTTCAAGGTGCAGCCGGGGTTCGCGTTCGGCGCAACCGTCATCTGCATCGCGCTGATCGCGATCTACAGTGCGTGGTGGTAAGGTCGCTGCGCTGCTAACACCATTATAAAAATTCAAGGAGACATACACATGCACCCAGCTTTGCCCTTCGGCCGTTCGGCCATCGCCCTTGCCGCCGCCCTCGCCTTTGGTGCCGCGCATGCAGCACCAGCCGCTGCGCCGACTGCTGCACCGGATGCAGCCCAACAGCGCGCTGCCAAACTGGTGAGCCAGATGACGCTCGATGAAAAGATCGGCATGGTGTTCGGCTACTTCGGCACCGAATTCAAGGGCCAGAAAGCGCCCGAGGGCGCCCTGCCCCAGTCGGCCGGTTTCATCAAGGGCATCGAGCGCCTGGGCATCACGCCGCAGTGGCTGACCGACGCCGGCATCGGCGTGGCCTCGCAGCCGGGCAAGGATGCGCGCGAGCGCACGTCGCTGCCCGCCGGGATTGCGACGGCCGCCACCTGGAATCCGCAGCTGGCATTCGAAGGCGCAGCGATGATCGGCAAGGAAGCGCGCCTGTCGGGCTTCAACGTGATGCTGGGCGGGAGCGTGAACCTGGCGCGCGAGCCGCGCAATGGCCGTAACTTCGAGTACACGGGCGAAGACCCGCTGCTGGCCGGGATCATGGCCGGCGAACAGATTCGCGGCGTGCAGTCCAACCATGTCGTCTCGACGCTCAAGCACTACGCGTATAACGATCAGGAAACGGGCCGCAACCACCTGAATGTCAAGATCAACGATGCCGCGGGCCGCATGTCCGACCTGCTGGCATTCCAGATCGCGATCGAGCGCGGCGACCCGGGCTCGGTCATGTGTTCGTACAACCGCATCAACGGGCCGTATGGCTGCGAGAACGACCATCTGCTGAACAAGGTGCTCAAGGGCGACTGGGGCTACAAGGGTTATGTGATGTCTGACTGGGGCGCGGCGCACTCGACGATTCCCGCTGCGCTGGCGGGCCTGGACCAGCAGTCGGGCTACCCGTTCGACAAGTCGCCCTACTTTGACGGCGCGCTGAAGGAAGCCGTCGAAAACGGCCATGTGCCGCAGGCGCGCCTGGACGACATGGTGGCCCGCATCCTGTGGGCGCTGGGCGCGCACGGCGCGCTGGATCATCCGGTCAAGGTCCAGGCCAAGGACCTCGACTACACGGCGCACGGCAAGATTTCGCAGGCGGACGCCGAAGAAGCGATCGTGCTGCTCAAGAACAAGGACAACGTGCTGCCGCTGGCAAAGGACGTGCAGCGCATCGCCATCATTGGCGGGCACGCCAACAAGGGCGTGCTGTCGGGCGGCGGCTCGGCGCAGGTCTATCCGCGCGGCGGCATGGCCGTACCGAACGAAGGCCCGGCCGCTTGGCCAGGCCCGATGGTCTACCTGCCAGGCTCGCCATTGAAGGCGCTGGCGGCGCGCACCAAGGCCAAGATCACCTGGCACGATGGCAAGGACGCCGCAGCAGCCGCGAAAGTCGCGGCGAATGCCGACGTGGTGCTGGTGTTCGCGACGCAGTGGACGTCTGAAGCGGCCGACGTGCCGACGCTGGCGCTGCCGAACAACCAGGACGCGCTGATCGCGGCGGTGGCCAAGGCCAATGCCCGCACCGTCGTCGTGCTGCAAACGGGCACGCCCGTCACGATGCCGTGGGTGAACGACGTGGCCGGCGTGGTGGAGGCCTGGTATCCGGGCACGAATGGCGGCGAAGCCATCGCGCGCGTGCTGACGGGCGAAGTCGATGCGTCGGGTCGCCTGCCACAGACCTTCCCGCTGGCAGAGAACCAGCTGCCGCGCCCGAAGATCGACGGCATCGACCTGCCGAAGGACACGCGCTTTGACGTCGACTACGACATCGAGGGCGCGGCCGTCGGCTACAAGTGGTTCGACCTGAAAGGCCACAAGCCGCTGTTCGCGTTCGGTCACGGCTTGTCGTACACGAGCTTCACCTACACGAACCTGAAGGCCGACGCGACGGGCGGCAGCATCCGCGTGCGCTTCAATGTGGCCAACAGCGGCGCGCGCGCCGGCAAGGCGGTGCCGCAGGTGTACGTGTCGAAAGTGGGCGCCGGCTGGGAAGCGCCCAAGCGCCTCGGTGGCTGGGACAAGCTGGCACTGGACGCAGGCGCAAGCCGCACCAGCGAAGTGACGATCGATCCGCGCACGCTGGCGGTGTTCGACGGCGCCAGCAACCGCTGGAAGATCGCCGCCGGCGATTACCGCGTGATCCTGTCGACGGCGGCCGATGCGCCGGTATCGACCGTGACGGTGCGCCTGCCGGCGCGCGAGTTTGCCGCCGGCGCGCGCTGATTGCGGACCTACACGCGACTACCGACTGAAAGACCGACCGCTCGTGCCCTGCCAGCAGCGCCTGCTTGACCCGCATCGGGACCGCGAAAAATCCGCGATCCTGCACGCCATCGCCAGCCGTTTCGCCGATGCGGAGCTCGAGCTGGGCGCGGTTGCGCATGGCGCTGGCGTGAACCGCAACAAGGTCAACGAGGTGCTCAAGGCCGAACTGGGTTGCACGTTCACCGGTTACCTGAACCGGCTGCGCCTGACCGAAGCAGCGCGACTGCTGGCCGAACGCGATTCGGCCAGCATCACGGACATCGCCTATACGGTCGGCTATAACCACGTCTCGTACTTCAACAAGCTGTTCAAGCTCGATTTTGGCTGCACACCGAAGGCATTTCGGGCGCAAGCGCATCGCACGCCGATCTGCCCCTCGCCCACATCCGGAGAAAAGACCCCATGAAGCACACGATTACCACCATGACGCTGGCGACGCTGCTTGCCCTGCCAGCGGTGGCCCATGCGCAGCAACGTAACATCGACCTCGACGTCACCCAGGTCAAGGGCCAGCTCGATCGCATGTTCAACCTGTCCGTCGGCGCCGGCCGCGCCAACGAGGGCTTGCGCGCCGACTGGCAGCAGCAGTTGGCCGAACTGCGCAAGGACACGGGCTTTCGCTACATCCGCATGCATGGCCTGCTGAGCGACGACATGGCGGTCTTCCGCATCGATGCGCAGGGCAAGGAGCAGTACAACTTCCAGTACGTCGATGCGCTCTTTGACTACCTGCTCAGCATCGGCATCAAGCCGTTCGTGGAACTGGGCTTCATGCCATCCGCGATGGCCAGCGGCACCAAGACCATCTTCTGGTGGCGCGGTAATGTCACGCCGCCGCGCGACTACGCGCAGTGGGAACGCCTGATCAAGGCGCTCACCACACACTGGACCGAGCGCTATGGCAAGGCGGAAGTGGCAAGCTGGTACTTCGAAGTCTGGAACGAGCCGAACCTGGGCGGCTTCTGGGCCGGCACGCAGGACGAGTACTTCAAGCTGTATGCGCACGCCGCGCGCGCCGTCAAGAGCGTCGATGCGTCGTACCGCGTGGGCGGTCCGGCCACTGCGGGCGGCGACTGGATCCCCGAGATGATCGGCTACGCCAGCAAGAACAGTGTGCCGCTCGATTTCGTCTCCACCCACTCCTACGGCGTGAACCAGGGCTTTCTCGACGAATTCGGCACCGCCGGCACGGTCCTGAGCACCGACCCCATGGCCGTGACCCACGACGTGCTCAAGAACCGCAAGGAAATCGAGGCCTCCAGCATGCCGAAGCTCGAGCTGCACTACACCGAATGGAGCTCGTCGTACACGCCGTCCGACCCGACCCACGACAGCTACCACCAGCCAGCCTACATCCTGAGAAAGCTCAAGCAGAGCACTGGCGCCGTGCAGTCGATGTCGTACTGGGTGTTTACCGACATCTTCGAGGAAGCCGGTCCGCGTTTCGAAGCCTTCCACGGCGGGTTCGGCTTGATGAACACGCAGGGGATCAAGAAGCCGGCTTATTTTGCTTACCAGTTCCTCAACCAGCTGGGCGATCGCGAACTGAAGAACGCGGACCAGGATTCGACCGCGACACTGGACGCGAAAGGCAACGCGCAGGTGCTGCTGTGGGATTACTCGCACACGCTGCCAGCGGGGATCAACAACCAGCAGTACTTCATCAAGGACCTGCCGCCCAAGTCGAAAGGCCAGGTCAAGGTGGCGATGCGGGGCCTGAAGCCAGGCGCTTACACGATGACGGTGTCGCAGGTCGGCTACAAGCAGAACGATGCGTTCACTGCGTATATCGGCATGGGCTCGCCCAAGCAGCTGACGCGGCCGCAGGTCGCTGCATTGAAGGCGACGGCGACCGGGAAGCCGTTGAAGAAGCAGCCAGTGACGATCGGGCGCGATGGCATGTTTGCCACCGCCTTGCCGCTGCGTGAGAACGATGTCTATCTGCTGCAACTCGACGCGGCGCGTTAAGGCTCGCTGTCGCGTGGCGCCCCGAGGTTCAGCGCCACGCGCCGGGCCTCGAGACGCTCGATGACGCGCGCCGCGAGCAGGCGCAGCGCGTCAAGCTGATGGACGGTCAGCTTGCGCGGTTCGGTATCGATCACGCACAGCGTGCCCAGTGCCTGACCGGTTGACGTCACCAGCGGCGCGCCGGCATAAAAACGGATGCCGGGATCGCCCGTCACCAGGGGATTGCCGACGAAGCGTGCATCAAGTGTCGCGTCGACGACCTGCATGATCTGCTCCGGCTGCTCGATCGCGTAGGCGCAGAACGCGTGTTCGCGCGGTGTTTCACGGGCCTGCAGTCCCACGCGCGCCTTGAACCATTGACGCTCGTCGTCGACCAGCGAGACCAGCGCGATCGGCGTCTGGCAGAACGCGCTGGCCAGGTGCGTCAGCTCGTCATAGGCCGCTTCTTCTTCGGTATCCATGACGTGCAGGGCTGCCAGCTCCGCCAGCCGTACACGCTCGACCCCTTCGTCGGGCGTGTGCGCCGGCTGGCCAAAGACGGTTTCGACGAGGGTCATGGCATGGGTCGTACTGACCTTGGCAACGCTTACAGCGCGGTCGCGCCGGCGCACGGCCTCGTGGAGAAGACGCGCAAGATCGTCCAGCGCGTAGGGCTTGGGCAGCAGCAGGAAACCGTGGTCCGTCTCCTGTGCCAGCACGTGGCTGTAACCACTGGTGAGCACGACGGGGATATCGATCTGCAGGCGCGCCAGCGCGCGCCCCAGGTCGATGCCGGTCATGCCCGGCAGGACGACATCGGAAAATACTGCCGCGTAGGGTTCGGCATCTTCGCGCAGCAGTGCCAGCGCTTGCTCCGCACTGGTCACGATGGTCGTTACGTAGCCAAGTTCATGTAGCGAGCTCTCGACCATCGCACGCAAGTCGGGATTGTCCTCGACCGCCAGGATGCGCAGTCCTCCACCGCCGGGCAGCGTGTGCTGGACGCCTGGCGTGCTGCCGCCTGCAAGCGGTTGGTCTGCACACGGCAGGTATAGCGTGAAGGTCGTGCCTGCGCCTGGCGTACTCGCGACCCGCACATCGCCGCCTGACTGGCGCGCAAAGCCGATCACTTGTGACAGCCCCAGGCCGGTGCCGTGGCCCACGCCCTTGGTCGTGAAAAACGGCTCGAAAATCTTGTCAAGATTTTCCGGCGCGATGCCAGCGCCGGTGTCGTGCAACGACACGGCCACGAACGTGCCGCTGATTGCCGGCTGCAGACCGTGCTGCGGCAAGCCGTCGACCGATTCGACCTTGACCGACAGCGTGCCGCGCGACTGCATCGCGTCGCGTGCATTGACGGCGAGATTGACCAGCGCGGTATCGAACTGGCTCTGATCCGCATTGACGAAACAGGCCTGGTCGGGCAAGTCGAGCACCACCTCGACCCCGACGCCGGTCAGGCTCCCGATCATTTCCCCGATCGCACGCGTGCTGTTCCCGACGTCGAACACGGCCGGCTGCAGAGCCTGCCGGCGTGCAAAGGCAAGCAGCTGACCGGTCAGGCGGGCGCCGCGCGTGACCGCGCTGGAAATCGAGTCCATGAAGCGCTGGCGGCGCTCGTCGCCGAGCTGCACCCGGCGCAGCAGCTCGATGCTCGACTTGATCACCGCCAGGACGTTGTTGAAGTCGTGCGCCACACCGCCCGTGAGCTGACCGATCGCTTCAAGCTTCTGGGACTGCCGCAGCGCCTCCTGCGTTTCCACCAGCGCTTGCTGCTGCACATGCCACTCGGTCACGTCCAGTGCCGTCATGAAGGCGCCGATTTGCTTGCCGTCGTGGTCGCGCAAGATCTCGAAACGCATTTCACAGGTGCGCTGTTCGGGCGGCGCCTGGCCGAACGTTTGCTGAAGCGAGAACGCCTCGCCACCCAGCGCGCGGTCCCACAGCGCCAGCGCTGCCTGCAGTTGCTCTGGCCGGTCGACCAGCACGTCGGTCAGGCGATCGCCTACCGCGACACGGCGCTTGAACATGCGCCAGTAGTCATCGATGCCGGCCTGGTTGATCGCCAGGAAGCGGTAATCGGCGTCAATCACCTGCAACAGCAGATTGGTAGCCTGGAACACTGCCGCCAGCACGTCACGTTCGCGCGTGCGGAGTATCAACGCTTCGCGCTGGCGCTTTTCGTCGGTGACGTCGCGCGCGGCGCAGTACACCTTGCCGTCCTCCGGCACGGCCACCCACGACAGCCAGCGCCAGACCCCGCCACTCGTGCGGTAACGGTTCTCGAAACGCACGACTGCCTGTCCCTGCTCCCTGGCCTTGATCCAGGCCGCCTGCGTCGCCGCAAGGTCATCGCGGTGCACGAACGCCGTGAATGGCTGGCTGCACACCTGGGCTTCGGTCCAGCCGAGCACCGTCTGCCACGCCGGATTGGCCAACTCGACATAGCCGTTGGCATCGATGATGCACAGGGGCTCCAGGCTCACGGCCCATGCACGGTCCGGCGCAAGGGCGCGCGGGGCGCAGCGCTGCTCGAGAGTGGCGACTCGTTCACGCAAGGCGTCGCTGGCGCGCGCCTGGCCGATGCGTGCCAGAGCCGCGCCGATGGCCACCCAGAGGTGATGCGCAAGCGCGCGTTCGTGCGACGTGAATGCGTGCGTGTGGGTGGCAGCGCCGGTGCCCAGAGCCTGCTCGAGCTGTTGCGCAGAGGGCGCATCCCGGCCAGGCTGGAGCAGCGTGTGAAAGATCGCGGCCAGTGCGGATGGGTCGATCGGCAGAATCGCGGGGATGCGGCTCAGCGACAGCTGCACGACATCGTCGACACTGTCGAGGCCAGCCAGGGCAGTGACGACGTCGAGGACCTGTAGCAGGCGCTCTTGCGTGAAGGCGGCGTCCACCCGCTTACAGTCGGACCGGCGAACAGGCGCGCCCAGAGTGCTGCCCTGCAACACCTGGTGCAACTGCAATATGCGATTCGGGAGCCTTGACGTTTGCCATTCCACAACCATGTAAAGAGGTACAGGATGAGGCGCGCCTACTTGCTCGCACCCCATCAAACGTGGTCATATTAGCATGTTGTACCGGCCGCCTCGGCACGCTTGCACCGCTGTACGCGGTCCGCCTCCCGCCCAACTTGCGGCGAATGAACGCCGTCCGCAGGGCTGCGCTGCCGCGGTCGTACCTGACGCGGAACAGCAACAGCAGGGTCAAGCAACCAACAGCGGGGTCACAACAGCGGGGTCACAGCCAACAGCGGGGTCAGGTCTGACATTTAGACACGAGCTTAACAGTACGTCTATTTACGGATGACTGTTTGAAAGGTCTACGGAAGAGCTCGTGTCCAAATGTCAGACCTGACCCCGGCTATTTGACCCCGGCTATTCGACCCCGGCTATTTCAGCTATTCGCAATAATCTTTAGGCATGTGCTCGACGAAACTGTTATCAAGCTATTCCGGCCACATACTTTGATAAAACTCAATTGGAGCGCGGGCGGGCGGCGATTTAATCGAGGCTGGCGTTAGAAAAATCAGTCGATAGCCGATCGTTGGGTACTGAATTGATCGCACAATGATCGCCACCCAAGTCAAGCGCGGGAGTTTCTCATGACCACTATCCCTTTTACAGCGAAATCGGCAGCGGAAGAATTACAAGATAAGCTAGACCTTTGGCATTGGAACGGCGTCTGGTGGGAGCGGACACACTGGCTAGTGGGCATTCTTGGCATCGTGTTCTCGGCGCTTAGCGCTGCAACCAACGTCACCGGTGATCTCGCGCCCGTTTTCGCGGTCGCTGCAACAATTTGCCTTGGCACCATCACGTTCGCCAATCCGCAGGTCAGGTCAGGCCGGTTTTTCCGGTCGTACCGCATGATGGATACGGCGTTGCGTGCGTACCGGAACACGTTACTGCCGCTTGATGAATTGTTGAAGGTGCACACTCGCGCAGAAGAGCTTCTTAATGAAAAAGACGTTGCTTAGAACAACGCTTAGCAGGTGTCATCGACGCCCGTTTAACGTGCTAAAGTTGGTTATCACATCAGATAACCAGCGCCATGCCACATATTGCTGTCAACGTCAATAACGTGCGGATCGCGACGATCAACCTGGCGTCAATGCGCGTCATGGACGTATCCGTGCACGGCGCGCTCGACCGGGCGTCGAAAGCCGTCGTCGATGCGATGGGTGGTAATTACGACGAAGGCGGCTGCGGCCATCTGACCTGGCTGATGGACCATCCCCTGCAGCCGGAAGACATCGTGCGCGTCCACCTGAACCACGATGACGCGATGGGCGATGCAGGCAAGACGTTCGAGGACCTGTTCCCTGACGAGCCGCCATCGACCCAAACCGATTTTTCGATCACCGACACCATGGCCGCTGCAATTCGCGCCAGGCCACGCCTCCACGCGGCATTCGAGGTGCAGGCATCGACATCAGACGGGCAACAGGCGACTGCCACCAGCGACGAACGCAATACCGACTTCAGGTTCAGCGTGTTATGGGATCACTTCCGACCGGACCAGGCCCGCATCCACCTTGCAACCTACTGCCTCGATCATGTGCTGGCCCGCATGGCGGGAACGACGCATCTCCAAACGACGATCCGCGCTGGCGAGAGTGCGACGTTCTCGCTCGTGGCATGACAGGCACTGCGCCGTTATTCAGCCCGCGCCCAACCCATTTTCGATCGAATGAACGCGGTCAGCAGATCCGCGTTGGCCTGATGCTGCCTGACGCGCGGGTGCTGGCCATAGCCGGTGAACGGGAAGAACAGCGTATCGATGCGCGCGTCGCCTGATGCGCGCAGGTTCGCCACCGCCGACGTGACGTAGCCCGGCCACACGGAGCCGACGCGGGTCGCGTCCATGCTCCCCAGCGCGCAGACGATATAGGCGTTCGGATACAGCGCGCGCACGCGGGCAACGAACGCCTGGTACGCCGCGACGCGCTGCGCATCCGTCGGTTCCGGCTGCAGCTTGTGGTCGCGCCCGATCAGCCAACTGTCGTTCTGCATCAGGTTGATGACGACCACGTCGGGCGTCCAGCGCTTGAAGTCCCAGCGGCTGTCGTTGTCGCCGACGGCGTTCAGTTGGTCATAAAAATCCGGCATCGTGAACGGGAACCAGCTGATCATCACGCCGATGCCGCTCTGCGACGTGATGTGCGCTTCGGCGCCGAGCTGGCGCGCGGCGATCGACGCATACGATTGGTAGTTGTTCTTGTCCTTGCCCAGGTCGTCCCGCCCGTCGTCAGGCGCTTCATTGCCCATGCCGCTCGTGATCGAATCGCCAAAGAATTCGATCCTGCGCTTGGGGCGTGGGGGCGGCAGCGCCAGCGTCGCCTTGTCATCGAGCTCGATACCCTTGAAGACGGTGGCGCCCTCCTCGCCCTCGGTGCGTTTGGTGAGCAGAAAACGGTGCGCGCCCGGTGCCAGGCCATTGGCGACCAGGTAGGTCTTGCTGCCCTTCTCCAGCTGCAGGATGAGCGGCCGCGTGGTGTCCCCATCGACGAACACATTGAAGTAATTTTTGCCGTTCTGGTCGTCGAGCACGATCGCCAGCGAGGTGCCCGTGAAATTGGCAGCAATCGACGTACCGGGCCAGCTCAGAACCGGCGCCTTCGCGTCGGCCATGTCGATGCGCCCCGTATAGGCCAGATGCGGATGATCCGCCGCGATCTGGTTGGCAGCGCCAGCTGACCCCAAGTGCAGCAAGGCGGCCAGGGCGAGTGAATACGCGAGATTTTTCATGGAAGTATGAAAAAAGCCGGGCGCGCGCTGGCACCCGGCTGTTGGTAGGCGCCGTAGAGAATTACAGCTTGATGGTCACCGGCTTGCCGTCATAGACCACGGTCTTGTCGGCCGCATCCAGGTTTTCTGCCGTCGACACGCCCGGCTTGATGACGCGTACCTTGAACTCGCGCTTCATCGGCATGCCCTTGTACTGGCCGGCGCGCTCGCCGATCTGCACGACGCCCGTCTTGTCGTCGTAGGCGATGCGGATGCGGCTGGCTTCACCACGCTCGTAGGCATTGGTCACGCCGTCATCCTCGTACAGCGTGGCTTCGCCATTGGCGCCTGCATACACGAACAGCGTGACCGGCGCATCCGGCTTTTCATCCACGTACTGCGTCACCGGGCCCGCCGTGATGACCGAGCCGGCCTTGACGAACAGCGGCATACGCTCACGCGGCGCCTGCACGGTGCGCGTGGCGCCGCCCTTGAAGCGCTCGCCCGTATGGAAGTCATACCAGTCCGCGCCCGCCGGCAGGTACACCTGGCGCGACGTGGCTTTGTACGCGTACACCGGCGCCACCAGGAACGATGGACCGAACATGTACTGGTCCTTGATGTTCTTGACCTTCTCGTCGTGCGGGAAGTCCATCACCAGGCCACGCATCATCGTGCCCGAACCGTAGTGCGTGTCGGCCGCCATCGTGTAAATGTACGGCATCAGGCGATAGCGCAGCTTCAGGTACCACACCATATTGTCGCGCATGGTGTCGTCGCCGTTGGCGATATTGTAGATCTCGCGCTTGACCACTTCACCGTGCGAGCGGAACAGCGGCGTGAACGCGCCAAACTGGAACCAGCGCTGGTTCAGCTCACGCCATTCCTTCATGTCTTCGGGATTGGCTTCGGCGCGCGAGGTGACGCGGTTTTCCTGGGCCGAGCCCACGTCGCCCGTCTGGTAACGCACTTCCTGCGCGTAGCCGCCGATATCGTGGGTCCAGTTCGGGATGCCCGACATCGACATGTTCGTACCCGATGCGATCTGGTCGAACAGGTTGTTCCAGCGGCCGACCGTGTCGCCGCTCCACACCGCCACCGAATTGCGCTGGATGCCGGCAAAGCCCGAACGCGACAGGATGAACTGGCGCTTGTCCGGCTGGTCGCGCGCCAGGCCATCGGCCATCGCGCCCGTGCTCACCAGGCTGTACGGATTGAACGTGATTTCGCCGGCGCCATACACGGTCGGGCCAATCAGTTCCTTGAAGTCTTCCAGGCGGCTGTTGGACAGCACGTCAGGCTCGGTATTGTCCATCCACCAGGCGTCAAAGCCCAGGTCGACCAGCTTGGTCTTCAGCTGGCGGTAGTAGATGTCGCGCGCTTCCTTGGTATACGGATCGTAGTGGCTGTTCAGGTAACCCTTGCCGACCCAGTCACGTGAGCCATTCTCGACGTTCTTGGTCCACATATAGCCCTTGGACTCGAGCTCCTTGTAGTTGTCGGTATTGGCGTAGAACTTGCCCCACACGGACAGCATGATGCGCGCGTTCTGCTTGTGCACCGCGTCGACCATGCCCTTCGGATCCGGGAAGCGCTTCTTGTCGAAATCGTGCGAGCCCCAGCCGTCCTCGGGCCAGTAGAACCAGTCCTGCACGATGTTATCGAGCGGCCAGCCGCGCTTGCGGTATTCGGTCACCGTGTCGAGCAGCTGCTGCTGCGTCTCATAGCGCTGGCGCGATTGCCAGAAACCGTACGACCACTTCGGCATCATTGGCTGCTGACCGGTCAGGTGGCGGTAGCCGGCAATCGCACGGTCCATGTTCTCGCCGCTGATGACGTAGTAGTTGATCGCTTCGGCGATCTCGGACGACAGCGTCAGCGAATGGCGCTCGGGCGCCGGCAGCGGATTGTTGTGGGTGATCGCAACCATGCCGCCCGATGGCTTCCACTCCAGGTGCAGCTTGACTGGCTTGTTCCTGGCGAACTTGACCTCGAAGTTGTGGTACCACGGGTTCCAGCCCATGCGCCAGACGTCCATGACCTGCTTGCCATCGACCGTCAGCGTCGCGTAGTCCGACGAATACAACTGCATCTTGTGCACGCCTGGCTTGTCGCTGCTCATCGTGCCTTCCCAGACCACGCGCACGTCCTTCAGGTCCTTGTGCGGGCCGAGTTCTTTCGGCCAGTTCTCGTCGAGGTCCTTCAGGTACTGATAATCGATGTCTTTCTCTTGCCGCGTGAGCGCCAGCTTGCCACCGATGTAGTAGCGGGCCGTCAGGCCTTCGCTCTTGCCATCGGCGCCGCGCAGCACCAGGTCGCGCGACATCAGATCGTACGGCGTCTGGTCGCCGAAGCGCGAGATCGAATTGTTGTCCCACAGGACGCCATAGCCCTTGTCGGACACGACGAACGGCACCGCGGCGATCATATTGTGCTGCTGGAGCAGCACGTCTTCGCCGTTGTAGTTCATCTGGTTGTTCTGGTGCTGGCCCAGGCCGTAATACGCATCCTTCGTGCCGTGGTTGAAACCCTGCTTGATCGCCACAAATGGCTTGCCGCCCACGTTCACGGGCTGCATCGATTCGGATGCCTGCGCCAGGAAGCGCTTGCCATTGGCGTCGAAGAAGGCGACCTGGCCATCCTTGAGCGACACGGTGGCGGCAATCTTGCCGGCCTTGAGCTGGACCGAGTCCTTGCCAGGCATGACGGTGAAAGCGCAGCTGCTGGCGCATGGCTTGGCGACCGTCATCAGGGACGGCGTGAGCGTCTTGTCGGCCTGGTCGAGCTTGACCACCTGGACGATGTTGTCGCTCATGAGGTTCAGCCGCACCACCTTGGCGCCGCTGTCGGGCTTGACTTCGATACCGGTCGCGGTCTGTTGGAAGGTGCCGGCATCGGCCCCGGTTGCCGCCAGCATCACTACTGCGGCCGCCACTTGTGTCATACGCATTTGTCGATCTCCTGTTGTGTACTTGTTATGCTTATTACTTGTTATGCTTACTCGGTGTAGGTGCCCAGCCGGACCTTGAGGACGGTCGGCGTGGCCGGCAAATTCAAACCGTAGTCGGTCTGGTCGCCATTCCAGTTGCGCCCCATGATCCATTTGCCATTCGCGTCGAAGCGCCCTTCTTCGACCCGCGCCAGCATCGACGGCTTGCCGTCGTTGGCGCCGCTGCCGGAGAGCTTCACGCGCGCCTGCTGGCCGACGATGACGAACTCGTTCTCGCCGATTTGCGCGAATGCGACGCCGCCGCCCGGCTGCTCGGTGCCCGACTGGTACTCGTTCTTGTCCTTCAGGTACTGGCGCTCGCCGAACTGGAACTCGCGGAACGACACGTTCGCCGTCCAGCCCTTCATCGCCACTGTCTGCGCGGCGCGGTCGTCGCCCTCCGCCACGCCATAGGTGCGGCCTTCGAAGGCCCAGCGCGCCCATTGGCGCGTCATCGGTGCGAACACGCCGAACACCTTGGCGAATGGTTCGACCATCCGCTTGTCGGTGTGCTTGGCGCCCAGCGGGTAATTGCTGTAGTCGGCGTAATCCAGGCCGAACGGCGCGACGCCAAGCGCGCCCATGCCCAGCGCCTGGTACACATAGCGCGCGTAGCCGGGCGCATTGCCCATCTCCGGGATCATCAGCGCGTTGTCGGGGCGCTGGAACGACTTGAGGATCGCGGTGACCTTGGTCGATTCCGGCATGTAGATGTCGGGCGCGGCGAAGTCGATGTGCGGCGCGGCCGCTTTATAAATATCGAGCACGTCGTAGGTCGGACCGCCGCTGGCAAAGTTGGCCTTCCACGGCGCCGTTGCCTCACCGGCCAGCGCCGGTTCGCGCAGTGCGTTGTTGACGAACATCGGCAGGTCGTAGACCGCGCGGCCGGCCTTGGCGATCGACTCGATGTAGCTGGCGATCGCCCAGGAATGGAAATACTGATCGGCGTAGTCGCCATATACCTGGGACCAGGTGCCACTCGTCACGCCCTTGACCTTCGGTGTCTGGCGCGCGACGACGGCGGCCGGCACCGGTTGGGCGAAGGCGGCCTGCGCGCGGGCGCCGTAATCACGTGCGACACCATACGTGCCCACCTCGTTCTCGACCTGCACCATGATGACGGTGCGGTGTGCGCTGTCGATCTTCTTGATGTGCTCCATCATGCGCACGAACGCGCGGCGATCCAGCGCCAGCGTCTCTTCGGCGAACGGCGAATGGCTGTAGACGGTCTTGCCGTCCTTGTCCTTCATGCGCGGAAAGCGCGCGTTGTCGAACTTGACCCATTCCGGCAGGTAGCCTGGTCCGGTATTTTTCCAGGTGCCGAACCAGACGATCACGAGGCGGATCTTGTTGTCGCGCGCCTGTTTCACCAGCGTGTCGAGGAAACTGAAGTCGAAGCTGCCCTCCTTCGGTTCGATCTGTTCCCACGCGATTGGCATCTCGAGCGTGTTGGCGCCTGCATCCTTCAGCGCGGCCCAGACCTTCGGCAAGGCTGCCGGGTAGTTGCTGGAGTTGTGGGCCTGGCCCGCCAGCATCGTGAACGGCGCGCCGTCGACGATCAGGGCGTGGCGGCCGTCCTTGCTTTCGAGGCGCGGCAGGTCGGGCGCGGCGGGCGCGGCCAGCGCGCCGTGCGCCGTCAAGGCCAGGCACAGCGGCGCGAGATGCGTCAGGCGGCGGGCGATCTGGTTCAGCTTCATGCGGTTTGTCTCCTTCGTGGTGTCGTTTTTTTATTTGAACAGCGAGGCAGACACGGTGCGGCTCTGCCCTTGTTTGAGCTCGACTTCGGTCACCCAGGCGCCGTAGCGCAGCTTGACCTTGCCGTCGTTCGACGGCGCGCGCACCGTGACGTTCTTCAGCAGCCCCTTGCGCCAGACAATGTCGACTTCGAAGCCGCCGCGCGCACGCAAACCCTTGACCGAGCCGGTGGCCCAGGCTTTCGGCAACCCCGGCAAGACCTGGATTTCGCCCGCGTGCGACTGCACGAGCATTTCGGCCATCGCGGCGGTGGCGCCGAAATTACCGTCGATCTGGAATGGCGGGTGCGCATCGAGCAGGTTCGGGTAGGTGCCGCCCGCATTGTTATGTTCCGAGAAGATACCGCCCTGTTCGGCGGCGCGGGCGCCCGGCGCGGCCAGCACGCCGCGCAGCATGCGGTGAGCGCGTTCGCCGTCATGCAGGCGGGCCCAGAACGCCATCTTCCACGCCATCGACCAGCCAGTGCCGGCGTCGCCGCGCGCTTCGAGCGTGCGCTTGGCGGCCGCGGCCAGCTCCGGCGTTTTGACGGGCCCGATCTGGCGGCCCGGGAACAGCGCGAACAGGTGCGACACGTGGCGGTGCGTGTCATGCGGCGTATCGAGCACCGGGTCGTGCTTTTCATCCAGCCACTCGAGCAGCTGGCCCCAGCTGCCGATGCGGGGGCCGGCCAGGCGGTCGCGCATGGTCGTCAGCTCGGCGCGCAGTTCGGGATCGACGTCCAGGATGCCAGCCGCTTCGACGGTATTGTTGAAGAGGTCCCAGACGATCTGCTGGTCGTAGGCGACGCCGTCTTCCACCGGGCCATGCTCGGGTGACCAGCCTTGCGGGGCCACCAGGCGTCCGTCGGGCAGCACCTTCAGGTAGTCCTGCCAGAACGCGGCGGCCTCTTTCATCATCGGATAGGCGGTCTCGCGCAGGAAGCGTTCGTCACGCGTGAACGCGTAATGCTCCCAGAAGTGCTGGGCGTACCAGGCGTTGCCCGTCTTGTTCCACAGGTAGCCCATCGCGCCGAACGGGTTCGACTCGGTACGCAGCGTCCAGCCACGTATTGGCTTGCCATCCTTGCCCTTGAATTCCTGCGCCGTCTGCTGACGCCAGACCGGCGCCAGGCCGTTCACGAAACCGAAGAACGGTTCGGCCAGCTCGGAGAGGTTGGTCACCTCGGCCGGCCAGTAATTCATCTGGACGTTGATGTTGGTGTGGTAGTCCGCATTCCACGGCGGCGCATAGCTGTTGTTCCACAGGCCCTGCAGATTGGCCGGCAGCGAGCCGCGCGAACTGGCGGTGAGAAGGTAGCGGCCATACTGGAAATACTGGGCTTCGAGTTCCGGGTCGCCGCCTTCGCGCGTATAGGCCAGGAGGCGCGCATCGGTTGGCAGCGCGCGGCGTTCGGCGAGCGTCGGGCCCAGGTCGAGCTCGACGCGCTTGAGCAGGCCGCCCAGATCGCGTTCGTGTTCGACGCGCAGCTCGTCGACAGGGCGCGCGGCGGCCGTGCTGACTTGCTGCGTCACGCGCGCCAGCGGGTGGCCGCCTTCGAAGCGGCGCGCCGGATCCATCACGAAGCTGGTGCCGGCGCCCAGCACCAGCGTCACCGAGTTCGCATTCGCAAAGCCGATCCGCTTGCCGTCGACGGCCAGCTTGCCGCCGTCATTCTGCACCTGCACCTGGCTCGCATACGACATCACGTTCGTGCTCGGCGCCTGGTCGGGCAACACAAAGCCGGCCAGCGTGCCGGCCGCGTACAGGCGGTTGCCGCTGACGGCCAGGTTGGCGCCATGGCGGTCGGTCAGCGCGACGCTGCCCGTGTAGCGGCCCGGCTTGTCGGCAGACAGGCGCAAGACGATCACCTGCGCCGGATAACTGGCCCAGGCTTCGCGCTTGTAGTTCACGCCATCGTGCGTGTAAGTGACCGTGTGCACGCCGCGCACGAGGTCCAGCGTGCGGCGGTAGTTGGTCACGCCGGTCGCATGGGCCGGCAGGTCGACCAGCACGTCGCCAAACGGCTGGAATGCGCCCATCGTCTTGTCGTCGCCAGTCCAGAGCGTGATGTCGTTGAACTGCAGGTGTTCGCGGCCCGGCTGGCCGAACACCATGGCGCCGATGCGGCCATTGCCGATCGGGAGAGCTTCCTTCTCCCAGCCGGTGTCGTTGTCCTGCGCGGGCGCGTGGTAGCGCAAGACGAGGTCGGGTGCGGCCAGCGCGGCGCCGGCAAAGGTCAGGCCGAAGCCAAGGCTGGTGGCGGCAAGCGCCAGGCGCAGCGTGTGATTCAAGGTCATTGGGTAACAGGCTTTCCGTGCACGATGCCGCGTCCGGCAGTGCTCATGTAGACAACGCCGAAGCGGTTCATGTCACCGACGATGAAGTGGCCGTCGCCAGGGCCGCCATACTGGTGCGCGTCATCGTTGATGCGCTGCCAGGTGGCGCCTGTGTCGAGCGAGCGGTAGATGCCGCGCACGCCCTTCACGCTGCCCCAGATGAACACCGTCGGATACGTTTTGCCCGGTGCAGCCTTGCCGAAGCCGACCGCGCCGCAATAGTCGATATCGAATACCGGCTTGAAGCTGGCGCCGCCATCGATCGAGCGCGCGAGGCCACCCTGCTTGAGCGGGGCCCACAAGTCGCCTTCACGTTCGGGCGCCGCGCGGATCAGGCGCGAGCCGCCCGCAGGCAGGCTGGCGCGCGCCGTGAACGTGGCGCCGCTGTCGCTGCTGGCCACCAGAGCCTTGTCATCATACGCGTAGAACATGTTCGCCCGCACCGGATCGGCCACGGCGCGCATCCGGTTGCCCGTCAGGCCGGTGACCGGGGTCCAGGTCGCGCCCGTGTCGCCGGAGCGGAATGAGGTCGTCGAGTCCTGCGGCGTGTGCACGAGCGTCGCGCCATCGGCCGAGATGGCAATCTGGCCCCGTTTGCCCTGCATCGCCGGCGTCTTATTCCAGGTGCCGCCGCCGTCGCGCGTGACCAGCATCGCGTCGCCAACCCGCACCAGGGTGCCGGGCCGGCGCGCTGCCGCGTCCAGGCCCGTGGTGGTACCGATTTCCGGCTTGTGGATGCGGCCATGGCGCGCCGGATCGTCGTGCACGAAGCCGTCGTAGTCGCCGATGGCGGACACCAGCGGCGCGCCCGGCATGCTGACCAGGCCAAGCGGCACCGTCTCTTCCAGGCCCTCCACCGTGAAGGTCCAGGTGGCCGGGACGGCGTCGATGTTCGCGGTGCGGAAGATGCCGTTGCCGGACGTGACCCAGACCGCGCGAGGATCGCGGGGATCGAATTCCACGGAGCCGGCCCAGTGGATGGCGTGCCCTTCGAGCCACGGCACGCCGGCGGCGTCGCGCCGGAAGCCCCGCGCGATCACGTCGGTCCAGGTGACGCCGGCGTCGTTGGACACCAGGATGCGGTCGCCCTTGGCGTCGCCCTGGGGGATGAATGTGTTGATGGTCGAGACGACGAGCCGGCGCGGGTTGGCCGGATCGACGCTGATGCCGGCGAACGGGCGCGTCCAGCCGGCCGGCGTGACGTTGGTCCAGGCGCCAGTGACGATCTTGTAGCGCCAGACCTGGCCCCGTTGCATCGGCTCGGTGCCGCTTTTGTCCGGATGCGGACCGGCGCCGTCGGCGTAAGCGATATACAGGTTGCCCGCGCCATCGAGTGCGGCGCGTTGTGGCATCAGTCCCGCCGGCCCACCCGCCACGGGCTGGAAGCTCGTGCCGGCATCGTCGCTGCGGTACAGATTGGGGCCGACGCTGCCAAAGCGCGAGACGCCGACGAACACCCGGCGCGCGTGGCCGGCCTGCACACTGGCAGGATCCGGCAGCACGATGTTCAGACCGACATCGTTGGGCGTCGTCGTAACGGGCAGCGCGTCATTTCTCTGCCAGGACTTGCCGGCGTCGTTGCTGGTGAACAGGCCGTTGCGGCGCGAGCCAAGGTACAGGCGCGTAGTCAACGACTGATGCGACCCCGGGTCGACGGCGAGCCGCTCGCCGTTTTGCCGGCCAAAGCCGTTGCCGTGGGTTTTGAACTGGGCGGTGACATCGACGACGTCGAAGGTCTTGCCGTAGTCGGTCGAGCGCAGGATGGCGGTACGCCCGCCGTTCAGGTAAGCGATACCGGCCAGCAACCAGATGTTGCCGGCGTTGTGCGGATCGACGGCGAGTGCATCGATGCCCAGGAAACCCGTCTGGTCTTCGCCGACCCAGTCGAGCAGCGGATACCAGCGCCCCTCTTTTGCGCTCCAGCGGTACGCGCCGCCAACGTCGGTGCGCGCATAGGCGACGTCCGGCTCGCTGCGGCTTGGCACGACGGCCGTCACGAAGCCACCGCCGCCGATGGCGACGCTGTCCCAGGCGTAGGCGATGGTCGATGCAGGCGCTGCAATCGCTGATACCCCGGCGCCAGCTGATGAGGCTGGGGTCGCTGCACTCGTGACGGTGGCCGTGGCCGTGGCGGCGGCCCCGACGACAATGGCCGCGACCGCGCCCACGAACACGCCAAGCTGGCGCGCGTACGTGAAAGGCATGGTGTCTCCTGATTGTTCTTATGTGTCGCCTGTGGGTGGCGACTATTAGCTTGCTGCAAACCATGCTAAACAATACAGACGACGCTGGCAAGCAGAATGTTCGCGCTAACAAATAAAATTCAGGATACGAACTTCGATGTCGGCCAACTTCTCCACGCAATGATGATTGCGTATAACATTGGCGACCTACACGAATTCAACACAGGAGATTGCATGAACATCAACGGCGAAATGATCATTGGCGGGCGCACCGTGCGCGGCGAAGCCGGCACCGTACGTGCCTACAACCCGGGCACGAAGCAGGAACTCGAACCTGCGTTTGGCCTTGCCACGCCCGACGACCTGGCCCGAGCCTGCCTGCTGGCCGATGCCGCCGTCGAGCCGTACCGCGCGCTGAGCCTGGAAGAGCGCGCCAATTTTCTTGAAACGATCGCGCAACGCATTCTGGATCTGGGTCCGGCGCTGATCGAGCGCGCCAGCCAGGAAAGCGGTTTGCCAACAGCGCGCCTCGAAGGCGAGCGTGGCCGCACCGTCGGTCAGCTGCGCCTGTTCGCCAAGGTCGTGCGCGACGGCTTGTTCCTCGAAGCCACGCTCGACTCGGCCCTGCCCGAGCGCACGCCGCCACGCGCCGACCTGCGCATGCGCAAAATTCCCGTGGGCCCGGTCGCTGTGTTCGGGGCCAGCAACTTCCCGCTCGCGTTTTCCGTGGCCGGTGGCGACACCGCCTCGGCACTTGCGGCCGGCTGCCCGGTCGTCGTCAAGGCCCACAATGCGCACCTGGGCACGTCCGAGCTGGTCGGCAAGGCCGTGTTGCAGGCAGCGCTCGACTGCGGCATGCCCGAAGGCGTGTTCTCGCTGCTGATTGGCGAAGGCAACATGATCGGTGGCGACCTCGTGAGCCATCCGGCGATCCGCGCCGTCGGCTTTACCGGTTCGCGCGCAGGTGGGCTGGCGCTGGCGCAGATCGCCAGCCGCCGCAAGGAACCGATCCCCGTCTACGCCGAAATGAGCAGCATCAATCCGGTCTACCTGCTGCCGGGCGCCCTGGCAAGCGGCGGCGCCGCGCTGGCAGGCGCGTTCGTCGATTCGCTGACGATGGGCGTCGGCCAGTTCTGCACCAACCCGGGCCTGGTCATCGGCGTGGCCGGGCCACAGCTGGATGCGTTCCGCGCTGCGGCAACGGCAGCGCTGCAGCTCAAGCCGGCGGGCACGATGCTCACCGCGGGCATCCATACCGCCTATACGGACGCGGTCGGCATTCGCGCCGGCATCGCGGGTGTGACGCTCGTCGCGCACGGCAGCAGCGAGGGCGCGGGCTGCGCGGCGAAAGCGGCGCTGTACGAATGCGATGCTGCCACGTTCCTGGCCAATCCGGCGCTGGAAGAAGAAATCTTCGGCCCGGTCTCGCTGTTGATCGCGTGCCAGGATGAGGGAGAGCTGCTGGCCGTCACGCGCCATCTGGAAGGCCAGCTGACGGCCACCGTGCATGCGGTCGCAAGCGACCATGCGCTGGCCGGCGCCCTGTTGCCGCTGCTGGAGCGCAAGGTCGGCCGCATCCTGTTCAATGGCTTCCCGACCGGCGTCGAGGTAGCGCATGCAATGGTGCACGGCGGCCCGTTCCCGGCCACGACCGATCCACGCAGCACATCTGTGGGCGCGACCGCCATCGAACGCTTCCTGCGCCCCGTGTGCTACCAGGACGTGCCGGCCGGCCTGCTGCCCGATGCACTGAAGGACGGCAATCCGCTGCGAATCGCCCGCCTGATCAATGGCGAGCTGAAGCTGCCTGCGTAAGCACCACTGGCGCAGACCAGCGCTGCAACCCAGGACCGCGGCCCAACACCGCGGCCCTGGTCTGCTTTGCCCGCTACAGATGCTGCCGTTCGATATCCTCGGCATCGCCTGACAACACATGCGCATCGTCCGGGGCGAACGCGAGTTCCACCCGGATCTCGTTGGCCAGGATCGCCTTCCCGGCCGGCGGACGATCGCCATCGACACGCACCCAGGACAACGCGAGCTCGCTGAAATTGACGCGGTCTTGCCTTGCCAGCAGATACGACACATCGAATTCGATCCGGGGCGTGCCATGATGCGCTGCGGCGGCGATCTGGAATGCGCCCAGCGTTCCGATGAGCGACGCCTCACGCTCCGCCTGCGACGCAACCACGGCCGGCAAGTCGAGATACAGCGCATAGAAAAAGCCACCCCTCTTCGCCGCTGTGCCGACGGACAAGTTATCGAACACCAGCTTGACCATCCCCGGCATCGGTCGAGAATCGACACTGGAATCGACGCGAGAATCGATACTGGATTCGTACTCGCCACGATCGCGGCACAGCGCAACGACCCGCGCAAGTTCAGCCGCATCGCTTTTCCCCAGCCGCAGCAGCACCGACACCGATTGCTCATCGAACGGCACTTGCGCCACGCCACTCACTGAGCGCCGTGTGCTCGACAGGCGGCGCCCCGCCACCGTCCTGAATGACTGGAACGGCGGCCGCTCCAATAGCGCAGCGCGGGCCGCCGCCGCGGCAGGGACCGGCGGCAGCGTTGTCGGCACCGCGTTGGACGCATAGCTCGTGCCCAGCCAGCCGGGAATTCTGGTCTTGTAGCGTTCGATGCTCAGAGCGTTCGCATACACATGGTTGCCCGCCCAGTAGACATCGCTGTTGGTCGACGAATACGGATTCGCTGACTTGGGCATGGTCTTGCCGGATAAAAGAGACCATGCATGGGTCAAGCGGTCGACGCTGGCGTGATGCAGGAAAAAAATGGGGTCGAGCGGCGACTGCATCGTGGTCATGACCCCGCCGATCAGATCATGGACGGGGTTGTGCACGTCTTCGATGCTCGGCTCGAACGCATTGCTTTTGCCGCGCTGAAAATTGCGCACCGTTGACGCGAATGGCGCCAGGCTCAGCGCACCGTACACGTTCGAACTCTGCCTGGGCATGTACAGCGGATTGCCCGGTGCCGGATCGGTAAATTCCGTCGGCAAGGTCGCGTACGAGTAATAGTCCCAATACGGCAGCGTCAGGTAGGGGTTGCCGGACACGCTGCGCAACTGCTGCTCGAAGTAGTACAGATAGCCACGGTGCCACGAAATGAAATACGGCACGCCGTGCGGACAGGTGTTGACATGCACATTGGACCAGTAAGACAGTGAACCCGGGCTGGCCTGATTGGCGTTGGCGCGCATCGTCGCAATCGCGTTGACGAAGGCGGGATACTGGCTGGTGGTCTTGAACTGCTTCCATTCGAGCCGTGGGCCGCTGCTTGCCTGCGCGGCGGCCAGGCCGGGGAAGCACTGTGCAACAGTGACCCCGATACCTGTTTTTAAAAACCTTCTCCTGGCACCAACGTGGGTTTTCATCGCATCCCCCGACTGAACAAAAAAGCTGTACATGTTCAGTCGAGTGTAGGAAAAGATCCGGCGGATGGCGCGCGCACGATTGCCCGATTTAAGGGCGATCAAAAACGCGCCAAATCGCGTGGCTCACATCGGACAATTGGTGCGCTGGCAGCGATAAATCCAATGAAGCTTAACGCGTGTTGCCGCGCGTCGCGACATCCAGCCACACGGCCAGTGTCAGGATCAGTCCCTTGACGATCATTTGCCAGTACGCATCCACGTCCAGCATCGACATGCCGTTGTCCAGGCTCGCCATCACGAGTGCGCCCACCAGTGCGCCATGCACGGTACCCGCGCCACCGCGCATCGACGTGCCGCCGATGAAGCAGGCAGCGATCACGTCCAGCTCGGCCGACACGCCGGCCGATGGCGAGCCGGCCGCCAGGCGCGCCGTGTTGATCAGCCCAGCCAATGCGCACATCAGGCCCATCAGGCCGAAGATCCACAGCTTTACCTTGCGTACGTCGATGCCGGACAGGCGCGTCGCTTCCATATTGCTGCCCACCGCGTAGATGCGGCGGCCGAACACGGTCTGGCGCGCGATATAGCTGAACACGCCCAGCAGCACTAGCAGGATCAGTACCGGCAGCGGAATGCCTTCGTAGCTGTTGAAGGTCGAGATCAGCCCGGCCAGCACCGCGCCAGCCACGACCACGCGCAGCGCAGAGCGCCACATCGGGATCACCGGCAACTTGTGGCGCGCCTGGCTCGCACGCTGGCGCCAGACCAGCACACAGGTCAGCACGAACAGGCCAATGCCCAGGATGCTGCCCCACAGCGGCGGCAGGTAGGCCTGGCCCAGCTGTTCCATGCCAGGCGAAACCGGCGCGACAGTGGCGCCGCCGGTCAGCCCCAGCACGACCCCGCGGTAGGCCAGCATCCCGCCCAGGCCGACAATGAAGGACGGTATGCCCGCATACGCCGTCAGATACCCGTTAAGAAAGCCGCACAACAGGCCCGCGCCGAGCACGATGATGACCGACAACGGCAACGGCAAGCCATGCGTGACATCGAGCACGGCGGCCATGCCGCCCAGCAGACCCAGCAGCGAGCCGATGGACAGGTCGATTTCGCCGGCGATGATGACGAACACCATGCCGCAGGCGAGAATGCCGGTCACCGACATCTGGCGCATCAGGTTCGACAGGTTGCGCGCCGAGGTGAAACCGCCATCCGTCTTCCAGCTGAAGAAGGCCCAGATCAGCGCGATCGCCACCAGCAGCGCCAGAATCTTGTACTGCGTGAAAATCCGTTTGAACGTCATCGTGGTCATTGTGTGATTGTGGTTGTCATGCGTGGTGTGGAATCGACGGCGCTGCACCCGCCTGGCCCAGCGCGGCGGCCAGCACCGTTTCCTGGTTCAGGTTCTGGTTGACGAAGTCGCCGTTCAGGCGCCCTTCCTTCATCACCAGCACGCGGTCGGACACGCCCAGTACTTCGGCCAGTTCGGACGAGACCATGATGATCGCGATCCCCTGCGCCGCCAGTTCCAGCATCAGTTTGTAGATTTCGAACTTGGCGCCGACGTCCACGCCGCGCGTCGGTTCATCCAGGATCAGCACTTTCGGGCCGGTCAGCAGCATCTTGGCCAGCACCGCCTTTTGCTGGTTGCCGCCCGAGAGCGACGTGATGGCCAGCGCCGGCGTGGCGGTCTTGAGCGCCAGCCGGCTGATCTGCTCGCTCACGGCGCCCGCTTCTTCGTGCTCGTCGATGCGGCTCGCGTGGGCAAAGCGCGGCAGCACCGACAGCGTGATGTTCTCGCCCACCGACAGGTCGCGCACGATGCCGTGGTGCTTGCGGTCTTCGGGCACCAGCGCGAAGCCGGCGCGGATGGCTTTCAGGGGTTCGGACGTATCGACCTTGCGGCCCTCGAGCCAGACTTCGCCCTCGTGCTTGCCCGGATACGCGCCAAAGATGGCCGTCACGAGTTCGGTGCGCCCGGCCCCGACGATCCCGGCGATGCCGAGAATTTCGCCGCGCCGCACCTGGAACGACACGTCGTCGACCTTCTTGCGGCCCGGCTGCTCCGGGTCGTAACACGTGATGTGGCGCGCCTCCATGACCACCTCGCCCACCGGATGCGGCAGCGACGGATACATCTGGCTCATCTCGCGCCCGCACATCTGGTTGATGATGCGCTCGACGCTCATCGCTTCCATCGGCGTGGTGGCAATGTGCTTGCCGTCGCGGATGACGACGACGGTGTCGCAGATGGCCGCGACTTCTTCGAGCTTGTGCGAGATGTAGACGCAGGCCACGCCCCGGCTTTTCAGGTCGCGGATGATGTCCAGCAGGACCGCGATTTCCGATGCCGTCAGCGATGCCGATGGCTCGTCCAGGATCAACAGGCGCGCGTTCTTGTTCAGGGCCTTGCCGATCTCGATCAGCTGCTGGTGCCCGCCGCCGTAGTGCTTCACGGGCAGCACCACGTTCACGTCCGGCAGCTTCAGGCCGCGCAGGATCTCCGCGGCCTTCTGATTCATGGCCGGATAATCCATGCGCCCGCCGGGCAGCGTGATCTCGTTACCCAAAAAGATATTCTCGGCCACGCTCAGTTCGGGCACGAGCATCAGTTCCTGGTGGATGATGATGATGCCGGCGTCCTCGGTCTCGCGCACCGAGCGCGCCCGCAAAGGCTTGCCGTCCAGCACGATTTCGCCCTCCCAGGTCCCGTGCGGATAAACGGCCGACAGCACCTTCATCAGCGTCGATTTGCCGGCGCCGTTCTCGCCGCACAGGCCGATGCACTCGCCCGGGCGGATCGCCAGGTCGATGCCATCGAGCGCGGGCACCCCGTTGAATCGCTTGGCGATTCCCTTCATTTCAAGCAGATAGCCGGCCATCGAAAGACTCGTTTCAAGACGTTGGACCACCGGCCGGCGAGGCTCGCCAGCCGGTGCGCCCGCAGGCGCGGGCGCTGTAGCAGGGTGACGCCGGCTTATTTGCCGGCCAGCTGGCCTTGCGTGTAGAAGCCGTCCTTGACCAGCATGTCGACGTTGGCCTTGTTCAGCAGGATCGGCTTGAGCAGGATGGTGTTGACGGGCTTGAAGCCGTTATTCAGTTGCGCGTTATAGGCGGGCTTTTCGTTCCTCACCAGTTGCACGGCCAGCGTCGCGGCGCTGGTGGCGATATTGCGCAGTGGTTTGTAGACCGTCATCGACTGCGTGCCGGCGATCACGCGGCGCACGGCGGCCAGGTCGGCGTCCTGGCCCGAGACCGGGACCTTGCCGGCCAGCTTCTGCGACGACAGCGCCTGGATCGCGCCGCCGGCGGTGGCGTCGTTCGAGGCCACGACGGCGTCGATCTTGTTGCCGTTGGCGGTCAGCGCGTTTTCGATGATGGCCATCGCTTCCGACGGGCTCCAGTCCTTGACCCACTGGCGGCCGACGACCTTGATGTCGCCCTTGTCGATCAGCGGCTGCAGCACCTTCATCTGGCCTTCGCGCAGGATCTTGGCATTGTTGTCGGTCGGCGCGCCGCCCAGCAGGTAGTAGCTCCCCTTCGGCTTGAGCGCGACGATCGACTGCGCCTGCAGTTCGCCAACGGCCTTGTTGTCGAACGAGATGTAGGCATCGACATCGGCGTTGAGGATCAGGCGGTCGTACGACAGCACCTTGATCTTGGCTTTCTTGGCTTCGCGGATCGCGTTGTTCAGCACCGTCGCGTTGTACGGCACGATGACCAGGACGTCCACGCCGCGCGAGATCAGGTTCTCGATCTGGGCGATCTGGCGCTGCTCGCTGGCGTCGGCCGACTGCACATACACCTTGGCGCCGAGCTTTTCGGCCGCGCCGATGAAGTAGTCGCGGTCACGGGTCCAGCGCTCGAGGCGCAGGTCGTCGATCGAAAAACCGATCTTCGGGTTCTTGGCGTCGGCCATGGCGGGGGCGGATGCGAACAGCATTGCGCAACCGATACCGACTGCCGTGATGAGTTTTTTCATGCTTGTCTCCAGTGTATTTTCGACGCCTGGACGGTAGGGTCCGGGCGAAGTTCCGACATTCTGCTCAAGAATGGCTATTAATGCCACTTTTAGTCATCGTACAAACTGCGGTTTAGTGGTTATGCCGCGGCATCGCGCCGGCCACGGCCCGATAGGGCAAGGCCAGTTCCATGCAGGCGCCCGTGTGCAGCTGGCCCACCGTGGCGCGGTAGATCTCTTGCCACGGTGTCTGGCTTGGCGGGATCGCCGGCGGCGTGTCGAGCTTGCGCGCCTCGAGTTCGGCGTCGGACAGCAGCACGTCGCAGCGGCCGTGCACCAGGTCGACGCGCACGATGTCGCCCGTGTGCAGCAGCGCCAGATTGCCGCCGGCTGCGCTTTCAGGTGACGCATTCAGGATCGACGGGCTGTCCGAGGTGCCTGACTGGCGGCCATCGCCCAGCGTCGGCAGGTTGTTGATGCCGCGCTTGATCAGCGCATCGGGCGGCTGCATGTTGACGACTTCGGCCGAACCGGGCCAGCCAATCGGGCCCGCGCCGCGGATGACCAGCATCGTGTGCTCGTCGATGCCCAGCTCGGGATCATTGATGCGCGCATGGTAATCGTCCGAGCCGTCGAACACGACAACCTTGCACTCGAAGCAGTTCTCGGCGCCCGGCGTGGCCAGGTAGCGTTCGCGGAAGCTCGGCGAAATCACGCTCGTCTTCATGATCGCAAAGTCGAACAGGTTGCCCTTCAGGACCAGGAAGCCCGCGTTTTCCTTGAGCGGATCGGCAAACGGGCGGATCATCTCGCGGTCCATCGTCTGAAGCATGTCGATGTTCTGGGCCAGCGTTTTGCCGGTCACCGTCAGGCGATCCGAGCGCAACAGGCCCGCCTGATCGAGTTCCCACATCACGGCCGGCACGCCGCCCGCGCGGTGGAAGCGCTCGCCCAGATATTTGCCGGCGGGCTGCATGTTCAACAGCAGCGGCACTTCGTAACCGTAGGTCATCCAGTCTTCCGTCGTGATCTCCACACCGGCATGGCGCGCCATGGCCATGATGTGTGGCTGCGCATTGCTCGAGCCGCCGATGGCCGCATTGACGACGATCGCATCGAGGAACGCGTCGCGCGTCAGGATGTTCGACGGCCGCACGTCTTCCATCGCCAGGCCGACGATGCGCCGACCCGTCTCGTACGCCATCTGGCCGCGCTCGCGGTACGGCGCGGGAATTGCGGCGCAACCGGTCAGCGACATGCCCAGCGCTTCGGCCACGGCGTTCATCGTCGACGCCGTGCCCATCGTGTTGCAATGGCCGGCCGACGGGGCCGAGGCAGTGGCGATGTTCATGAATTTCTGTTCGTCGATCGAGCCGGCCGCCAGCTGGCGGCGCGCCTTCCAGATCGCGGCGCCCGACCCCACCAGCTCACCGTCGAACCAGCCGTCGAGCATCGGGCCGCCCGACAGCACGATGGCCGGCATGTCGACGGTCGATACGGCCATCAGCTGGGCCGGCGTGGTCTTGTCGCAGCCGGTCGTCAGCACCACCGCATCGATCGGGTAGCCGTGCAGGATCTCGACCAGGCCCAGATACGCCAGGTTGCGGTCCAGTGCTGCGGTCGGGCGGCGGCAGTTTTCGAAAATCGGGTGCAGCGGGAATTCCATCGGGATGCCGCCGGCGTCGCGGATGCCGTCGCGCACGCGCTTGACGAGTTCCAGGTGGATGCGGTTGCACGGCGTGATGTCGCTGCCGCTCTGGGCGATGCCGATGATCGGTTTACCCGAGCGCAGTTCGTCGGGCGTGATCCCGTAGTTCATGAAGCGCTCGAGGTAGAGCGCCGTCATGTCGATCCGCTCCGGATTGTCGAACCAGTCCTGCGAGCGGAAACGGAAGGTGGATTGCTTGGTCATGCGGTGATTCTCCAGTGCGCGTTACAGGTGCAACGCATGTTGCGGCAGGCCCGGCGCATCGGCGCGGAACGTGAACAGGCCACCGGCCAGCGGCTGCGCCAGCAGATCGGCATCAACCAAACCCTTGCGCGCGGTGGTGGCGTACACGGTGCGCAGATCGTCGCCGCCAAAGGCCGGCTTGGTGATGTTCGCGCACGGGAAGCGCACCTCATCCACCTTGCGTCCCTGCGGATCGTAGCGGTCGATGCGCCAGCCGCCGAAGACGGCGACCCACAGGTGGCCTTCTGCGTCGACTGCCATGCCGTCCGGATGGCCGCTGCCTTCGTGCGTGACGAACAGGCGCTTGCCTGTGAGCGTTCCGTCCGGGCCCAGGTCGAAGGCGTGGATCGTACGCGCCAGCGTGTCGGTGTGGTACAGCGTGGTCGCGTCCGGGCTGATGGCCGGACCGTTGGTGATGATGTAGCCGGCGTCCATCGCGCGTGCCGGCTGGCCGGCGCCGTCGAAGCGGTACAGCGTGCCGGAGGCCTGGCTCTCGCCATTGTCCATCGAGCCAAACCACAGGCGGCCCGCTGCATCGACGTGGCCATCGTTGAAGCGGTTGCCCGGCAGGTCGGCTTCGACGCGGGCCAGCGCGATGAACGCGCCATCGGTCTCAAGAAAGCGGTAGAGGCCATCTTCGAGCCCGCACACCATGCCGCCATCGTCGCTCGGTGCGAGAAAGCCGATCTGCGACGGCGCATCCCAGCTCTGGCGCGCGCCGCCGTCTTCATCGCAGCAATGGATGCGGCGGCCCTTGATGTCGACGAACCAGATCTTGCGCCGGACCGCATCCCACAAGGCGCCCTCGCCCAGCGTGGCCTTGACGTCCCACAGGCAGTGCACGGCGCCGGTCATGCGCCGTACCAGCCAGCGTCGACAAAATATTCGCGGCCGCTGCAGCGGCGCGCGTTGTTCGAGGCCAGGAACAGCGACAGCGCCGCCACGTCCTGCATCTCGACGCGCTGCGGCAGGCACTGGCCGGCCAGGATGCGCGCTTCTTCTTCCGGCGTATGCCACAGCGCCTGCTGGCGCGGCGTGCGCACGGCGCCCGGGATGACGGTATTGACGCGGATGTTCTCGGCGCCAAGGTCGCGCGCCAAACCGCGGCTCATCGCCTCGATCGCCGCCTTGGCCATCATGTACAGCGACAGCTGGTTCGACGCCAGGTACCACGAGATCGAGCCGAAATTGAGGATCACGCCGCTGCCCTGGCGGCGCATCATCGCCACTGCCGCCTGGCTGCAGAAATACGTGTGGCGCAGATTGACCGCCATCCGGCTTTCCCAATAGTCGGGCGTGACGTCGTCGATGCCGTGGCGGTCGTCGTTGGCCGCGTTATTGAGCAGGATGTCGATACCGCCCGCTTCCGCCTCGATGGCGGCAAAGGTCGCGGCCAGCGCATCGAGGTCGGTCAGGTCGCACGGCAAAAAACGCGGCTTGTGCGCGGAACCGGCCAGCGAATCGGCCAGCGCGGTCGATGCGTCCTTGGCGATGTCGAGGAACCAGACCTGCGCACCCTGGCCGGCAAATGCCGTCACCAGTTCGCTGCCGATGCCGGTGCCGCCACCGGTGATGACGACGCGCTTGTCGCGCAGGTCGGGATAGGTCGCGTAGACCAGTGCGGCGGGGGTGGAATCTGGTGTTGAATCGTGCATCGTGAACTCGTGGTTATCTTGAAGCGGATCGTGGGTCGAAACGTGTAGCGAAACGTGGGGCGCGCCGTCAGGAGGGGTCATGCTGGACGGCCTGCCAGCAGTTCGCGCCGCGCCAGGTTCTGGTACAGCGCGCGCACACCGAAGGTCCATGGCGCGATGGTGTCGCTGCGGCCGACCGTGTTGACCAGGGCGCCCAGCGCCGGGGTCGAGATGGTGACCTTGTCGCCCGGGTGGTGCGTGAAACCGCCACCGGCCGCGCCGCGGTCCTTGATCGGCGAGAACATCGTTCCCAAAAACAGCATGAAGCCGTCCGGATACTGGTGGTGCGCGCCGCAGGTCTGGGCCACCAGGTCAAGCGGGTCGCGGCTGATCTCGCGCATCCGGCTCGAACCCGCCAGCGTGAAGCCGTCGTCCGCGCCTTCGATCAGCATGCCGACTTCGCAGCTGCGCAGCGTGTCGAGCGTGAAGTCGCCGTCGAACACGCGCACGAACGGGCCGATGGCGCACGAGCCGTTGTTGTCCTTGGCCTTGCCCAGCAGGAGCGCGCTGCGTCCCTCGATGTCGCGCAGGTTGACGTCGTTGCCCAGTGCGGCGCCGACGATCTCGGCGCGGCTGTTCACGGCCAGCACGATCTCGGGTTCCGGGTTGTTCCAGTGCGACGACGGGTGCAGGCCAACGACGGCGCCATGGCCCAGCGACGACATCGGTTGCGATTTGGTGAAGACTTCGGCGTCGGGGCCGATGCCCACTTCCATGTATTGCGACCACAGGCCGCGCGCGCTCAGCTCCGTCTTCAGGCGCATGGCGGCGCTTGAACCCGGCACCATCTCGGCCAGGTTGGTGCCGATGGTGGCCTGCAGTTCCGTGCGCAGTGCAGAAGCGCGGGCAGGATCGCCCTTGGCCTGTTCTTCGATGACACGCTCGAGCAGGCTGACGGCAAAGGTCACGCCGGCCGCCTTGATGGCCTGCAGGTCGCATGGCGCGAGCAGCTGGACCCCGCCCTCGCCCAGGCCACCGTCCAGCGCCGCTTGCAGCAGGCTGGCGGCGTCGCCCAGATCCTCGCCCGCGGCGCTCTTGACGATCGCCAGCATGTCGGCGGCATCGCGCTCGAACAGGTCGGCCACAGTGGCCGCGTGGTGGGTGATGTCGATGATGCGGCCGGCGCGCACAGCGACGACTGCCGGGCCGTCGATCGGCGCCGGGCGCCAGACGCGGCCAACCAGCAGGGCCGACGCACTATCAGCGGGGAGCGCGTCGGGTAGCGCGCCGGGTAGCGCATTGACGGAAGATGCGGTCATGTTTTCTCTCGTTCGTGGTGACGGGTCCTGGCGGGCACGCTGAAAAATGCGAAGCAGCGTGGCTTGTGCAGCCGGGACAAACCGGTACTCAGAAGGTGTGACGGGAAGGCGCGCGGCTGAGCAGGGCTGCAGCCACGCCGGCGGGTAGCCGGGTGTGCGGGTCTTGCATGGTCGTCTCCTGATGCTTTCTGATTATTTTAATGTGCGTCACAACAATCCTTTAACAGAATTGTTAGCGCAACCATTGCAGTCTAAACTTCTGCTCGGACGGTTGTCAACGAATTATTGGAATGCTTGCAGGCAGGCGGGAACGGCGACGGATTCGGCGTTCGCAGCCGTGCCGGGAGATGGTCCCTGCCCCTCCCGAGGCCGGGACGGTACCTTTGTCAGAGGCTCCGCGCAGCAGCAGGCAGGCGTGCCGGCGGGCGCACGCGTGGCGCGGCGTCAGACTGGCGCCGCACCAGGACAAAGTCCATGCGCGTCTGCTCCGGCTCGGCCGGTTCTTCTTCGCGCATCGCCCGCACGCGCCGCACGAGCGCCTGCACCGCTTCGCGCGCCATCTCGGCAATCGGCTGGCGCACCGTTGTCAGTTCGGGCCAGATGGTGGTGGCCAGCGCGGTATCGTCGAAGCCCGTGACCGTGAGATCGCCCGGCACGTCCAGCGCCAGCCGATGGGCGACGGCCACCGTAGCGGCAGCCATATCGTCGTTGCTGGCAAAGATCGCCGTCGGCCGCTCGGCTAGTGCGAGCAACTGCTCGGCCGCGTCCAGGCCCGAACGGTAGGTAAACATCCCCTGCACCACCAGTTCGTCGGATGCGTCGGCGTTCATTTCCGCGATCGCGGCGCGGTAGCCGTCGAGACGGCGCGCGCTGGCGCTCTGGTTCGGGTGGCCGACGATGAAGCCGATGCGCTGGTGGCCCAGGGCGATCAGGTGGCGCGTCATGTAGTGGGCCGCATCATAGTCGTCGATGCTGACCGCGCCCAGGCCCGGTGCGGGCGAACCGCACGCGACGACGACGGCGGGAATACCGGCGCGTTCCACGCACCCCAGCACGGCTTCGCTGTCGCACAGCGGTGGCGGCAGGATGACGCCATCGAGGCCATTGTCGATCAGGCGCTGCGTGTGTTCGGTTTCGTGGTTGCCCGCCTCGCACTTCTCGACGAAGAGTTGGACATTGTTCAGGCCCGACTGGTTCAGCAGGCCCACGAGAAATTCGCTCAGGTACGCAGCGCTCGGGTTGCTGTACAAGAAACCGACGCGGATGGGCTTGGAACCGGCCAGATTGCGCGCCTCCTGGTTCGGCGTATAGTTCAGTGCAGCGACCGCATCGGCGACCTTGCGCCGGGTGCTTTCACGCACCAGGGTTTTCCCGTTCATGACGCGCGAGACCGTCATGGCGGAGACGCCGGCCAGCTTGGCGACGTCCACCATCGTTGGCTTGCCGTGTTCCATCGCTTCACGGATGCTGTCGAGCGTCACTTTACTCATGTCAGGATTGTTTTCAAGGCCAGGGAAATGGGCTTGATGTTAGCACAGCAACGCTTGGGATTGCGCTAACATCGGTGGCCTTTGGCCAGCGCTGCAACGTCGCGGCACATGACGGCAGCGCGCTGACTGGCTATAATCCCGGTCTTCGCATCGAAGGATTCCCCATGTCATTGCTAGCCCACGAGCTTGAACTGCTCTCGCCCGCCAAAACCGCCGAGATCGGGCGCGAGGCGATCCTGCACGGCGCCGATGCCGTCTATATCGGCGGCCCGGCATTCGGGGCACGGCACAATGCCAGCAACCCGCTCGAGGACATCGCCGGACTCGTGCAGTTCGCGCACGCCTACCGGGCGCGCATCTTCGTGACGATGAACACGATCATGCACGACAGCGAACTCGAGCTGGCACGCAAGCAGATCTGGCAGCTGTACGAGGCCGGTGTCGATGCGCTGATCATCCAGGACATGGGCCTGCTCGAGCTCGACCTGCCACCGATCCAGCTGCATGCCAGTACCCAGTGCGATATTCGTGGGCCAGAGAAAGCGAAATTCCTCGCTGACGTCGGTTTTTCGCAACTGGTGCTGGCGCGCGAACTGACGGTCGAGCAGATCCGCAAGATCCATCAGGTCACCGATACGCCGCTCGAATACTTCGTCCACGGCGCGCTGTGCGTGGCGTATTCGGGCCAGTGCTATATCTCGCACGCCGACAATGGCCGCTCGGCCAACCGCGGCGACTGCTCGCAGAATTGCCGCCTGCCCTACACGCTGAGCGATGGCCAGGGCCGCGTGGTTGCGTTCGACAAGCACCTGTTGTCGATGAAAGACAACGATCAGAGCCGCAATCTCGGCGCGCTGGTCGATGCCGGCATCCGCTCGTTCAAGATCGAAGGCCGCTACAAGGACATGGGTTACGTGAAGAACATCACGGCCCACTACCGCCTGCTGCTCGACGAACTGCTGGACCAGCGGCCGGAATTCGTGCGCGCCTCGAGCGGCCGCACGCGCGTCATGTTCACGCCGGACGTCGACAAGAACTTCCACCGTGGCCATACCGAGTACTTCGCGCAGGGCCGCCTGACCGATATCGGCGCGTTCGATTCGCCGAAGTACGTGGGCGTGGAACTGGGCATCGTGGCGCGCCTGAACGGCGACAGCTTCGATGTCGTCACCAGTGCGCCAATGGCCAACGGCGACGGCCTGAACTATATGTACAAGCGCGACACGGTCGGCATCCAGGCCAACAAGGCAGACAAGCTGGGCGACGAGGCCGATGGCCAGCGCTGGCGCGTCTATCCGAACGAGCCGATGCAGACGCTGGCAGGCCTGAAGGTCGGTACCGTCATCCACCGCAACCGCGACCACGGTTGGGAAGCAACGCTCAACAAGAAATCGTCCGAGCGCAAAGTGGCGCTGGAACTGGTGCTCAGCGAACAAGCTGATGGGCTGCGCCTGGACATCATCGACGAGGACGGCATCGCGTCGCATGCAGCAGCGGCAATTGCCCTGCAACCGGCGACGCAGGCTGCGCAGGCGGATGCCTCGCTGCGTTCGAGCCTGGCCAAGCTGGGCAACACCATGTTCGAAGCCGGTCACGTCGAGCTCAAGCTGAGCCAGCCATGGTTCGTGCCGAGTGCGGCGATCAATGCGCTGCGCCGCGACGCCATTGCGGCGCACGAAACGGCGCGCCTGGCAGCCTGGCAGCGGCCCGAGCGCAAGTCGGCGACCACGCCGCCGCCGGTGTATCCGGACGTGCAGCTGAGCTACCTGGCCAATGTCTACAACGACAAGGCCCGCGCGTTCTACCATAAGCATGGCGTGCAGCTGATCGATGCTGCGTACGAATCGCACGAGGAAGCCGGCGAAGTCTCCCTGATGATCACCAAGCACTGTCTGCGCTTCTCGTTCAACCTGTGCCCGAAGCAGGCCAAGGGCGTGCAAGGCGTGCAGGGCCAGGTGAAGGCCGAACCGATGACGCTTGTCAGCGGCGAAGACCGCTACACGCTGCGCTTTGATTGCAAACCGTGCGAAATGCACGTGGTGGGTGCCATGCGCACGAACATCCTGAAGCAGCCGCCGCCATCGGCCGTGTCGTACACGCCGTTGACGTTCCATCGCCAGCGACCGCGGGCCTGACCGGCTGCTGCCGGCTGATTGTTGCCAACCAAACGGCGCCTGCGGGCGCCGTTGTTCATTTCCGGAGGATCGTGCAATCGATGCCGAGGTTTCGGCATGGGCAGCATCGCGGGTCCTGTCCATACTGACGCCACTGATCACACACCAGGGAGCACAGCATGGAACACGCATCGAAAGTCATCCTCATCACGGGCGCCAGCAGCGGCATCGGTGAAGCCACCGCCCGTTTTCTTGCCGCGCAGGGCCACCGCGTCATCCTCGGCGCGCGGCGCGTCGAACAACTGGTAACGCTGGCAAGCGCAATCCGCGCGGCCGGCGGCATTGCCGACGTCGCCCGGCTCGACGTCACCAGCATGGAGAGCATGACAGCGTTCGCCGACTTCGCGCTCGACTGCCATGGCCGGATCGACGTCCTGGTCAATAACGCGGGCGTCATGCCATTGTCGAAGCTCGACGCCTTGAAGATCGATGAGTGGAACCAGATGATCGACGTGAACATCCGCGGCGTACTGCACGGGATTGCCGCCGTGCTGCCCGGCATGCAGGCGCGTGGCAGCGGTCAGATCATCAATATCGCGTCGATCGGCGCGTATGCGGTGAGCCCGACAGCGGCAGTGTATTGCGCCACCAAGTTTGCCGTGGCGGCCATCACCGAGGGTTTGCGGCAAGAGGTCGGCGGCGCGATCCGCGTCACGCTGGTGTCGCCTGGCGTCGTGGAGTCGGACCTGGCCGAGTCGATCTCGGATCCTGCTGCGCGCGAGGCGATGCGCGAGTTTCGCAAGGTGGCGATCAAGCCGGAGGCCATCGCGCGGGCGATCGGGTTCGCGATCGATCAGCCGGCGGACGTGGATGTCAGCGAGCTGATCGTGCGACCGACGGCCAGTCCTTACTGAGGCGGGTCTGCGGTCTTGCTCACGCCGGGATTTTGAGGCCTTTTTGTACGGACGGGCGCGCGAGGAATTTGGTGAGCGCGATCGACACGTGCGGGAAGTCCTTGATGCCGACCAGATCCCCTGCTTCGTAAAAATTCAGCAGGCCATTAATCCAGGGGAAGATCGCGATATCGGCGATGGTGAAGTCGTTGCCCGCGATCCACGCGTGCTGCGCCAGCTGGCCCTCAATCACGCCAAGCAGGCGGCGTGACTCATCGACATAGCGGTCGCGGGGGCGCTTGTCCTCGTAGTCCTTGCCGGCGAACTTGTGGAAGAAGCCCAGCTGGCCAAACATCGGCCCCACGCTGCCGATCTGGAACATCACCCACTGGATGACCTGATAGCGCGCGGCCGGGTCTTGGGGCATGAGCTTGCCAGTCTTGTCCCCGAGGTAGATCAGGATGGCACCCGACTCGAAGAGCGGCAATGGCTGGCCACCGGGACCATCCGGGTCGATGATCGCCGGGATCTTGTTGTTCGGGTTGAGCGACAGGAAGGCTGGCGAATGCTGGTCGTCCTTGGCGAAGTCGACCTTGTGCACTTCGTACTGCAGGCCGATCTCTTCCAGCATGATCGGAATCTTGACGCCATTGGGCGTCGGCATCGAATACAACTGCAGCCGGTCCGGATGCTGCGCCGGCCATCGCTGCGTGATGGGTAATGCGGAGAGATCGGTCATGGTGATGGCGCCCGCCCGATCAGCCGAACAGCTTGGCGGCGGTCTCGGCGATCAGCTTGCCCTGGTGGCGTGCGCCGCCCAGGTCGATCTCGCTCGGCTGACGTTCACCCTTGCCGCCGGCAATCGTCGTCGCGCCGTACGGGCTGCCGCCGGCGACTTCGTCGAGCGTCATCTGCTGCTGGTAGCTGTATGGCAGGCCAACGATGGTCAAGCCGAGATTCATCAGATTCGTGATGATCGAAAACAGTGTGGTTTCCTGGCCGCCGTGCTGAGTAGCGGTGGACGTGAAGGCGCCGCCGACTTTACCGTTAAGGGCGCCGCGTGCCCACAGGCCGCCGGTCTGGTCGAGGAACGCCGCCATCTGGCTCGGCATACGGCCGTAACGCGTCGGCGCGCCGATGATGATCGCGTCGTAGTGTTCCAGCTCATCCACCTTGGCGATGGGCGCAGCCTGCTCCAGCTTGAAGTGGCCGTTCTTGGCGATGTCTTCAGGGACGGTTTCGGGGACGCGTTTCACGTCGACCGTTGCGCCGGCGCCGCGCGCGCCTTCGGCCACTGCATTGGCCATCGTTTCAATGTGACCGTAGGTCGAGTAATACAGAACGAGTACTTTTGCCATGGACTTCTCCGATAGGTGAAAACAGAAAAGCCATTGTAGCGAGATCGGTAAAGATACCGGTTTCGCTACAATGGCTTGTCGTGTCGTCTCTGTCGTGTCGTCTGACTATCGGCGCGGTTGGCGTACGTCAGATCCAGTAAATGAATGCGGCCAGTGCAACGACCAGGGCCACGCGCGTGATGTTGTACGCAGTCTTGTTCCACGCCTTGAAGCGGCGGCGGTACTGGCCCATGTAGAACGAAATGCGGAACAGCTTGCTGACCAGACCGACCTGGTCGCCCGTTTCGTTGGGCGATGCGGCGGCCGTCATCAGGTTGCGGCCGAGCCAGCGGTTCACGCTCTGCATCCAGCGATAGCGCATTGGACGCTCGACGTCGCAGAACAGGATGATGCGGTCGCTGTCGCTGCCGTTGATCGCCCAGTGGATATAGGTTTCGTCGAACACGACGCCCTGACCATCGCGCCAGCTGTGGCGTTCGCCATCGACTTCGATGAAGCAGCGGTCATCGTTCGGCGTGGCCAGGCCCAGGTGGTAGCGCATGGAGCCGGCGAACGGGTCGCGGTGCGGATTGAGCTTGCCGCCGGGCGGCAGCTCGGCGAACATCGCCGCCTTGACCGATGGGATCGACTGCAGCAGCGCATACGTCTGCGGGCACAGGCGCTCGGCCGACGGGTGGCTCGCGTCATACCATTTCAGGTAAAAACGCTTCCAACCATTCTTGAAGAACGAGTTGAAGCCGGCATCGTCATTCTGCTCGGCAGCCTTGATCTTCTTGAGCGCGAGCATGCTCTCGGCTTCGGCGCGGATGATCGGCCAGTTTTCTTGCAGGCGGGCCAGTTCGGGGAATTCGGACAGCGGCGTGAACGGCGTATTGGGTACGCGCGAGAACTTGTGCATGAAGATATTGATCGGCGCCATGAACGACGAGTGATCAAAAATCTGACGACGAAACGGTAGACGGACTCGGCCGCGGAAATGGATGTGCAGGATCGATAACACGTAAAAACCGACGACAACCCACTTCATACCATCCTCCGTCCCAGTCCATCGCGTGGCTGGCTTGCTTGATCAAGGACGCAGAATACCACAACGGCTATGGGGCCGTTGCGGGCGGGCCAGGTTCTCAGGAAGAGATGCCGGCGCACCGGCAAGGCGCGAATTGCGCGCTTGCCGATGAAGAGATGCTGGCAGGCTTGACCGCCCGCCGGGGAAATCTTAGTGCGTCACCGACGTGATCGCATACCCTTTTTCGGCGATCTGGTCGCTCAGGTGTTCAATGTCAAAATCCTTGATGGCATCGGCATTGTCTTCCACCTCGTAGCCTTGGGCTTCGACTTCCCAATCGGTGTTGGTGGCTTCTTCAGGAATGCTTTTCGATTCCGGCACGGCCAGGTACGAAAACTTGCCATCATGTTCAGCTCGGCGGTAGATATCCAGGCGCATATTATTTCCTCTATTTAATGTTTGCTTTCGGATGAAAGCGAGCATCTTCACAGTAAAAGATCGCGCGCGAAACGTCTGTTAATTGCCCAACACTCAGTGATGCCATAACGCTATCAGTGGCCCGGGCGCTGCCCCAACACCCGTGCCGGCAGCATGACAATGCCTTTGAGCAGACTGAACACGGCATCAACACCGATCCCCAGCAACCTGAACGGCAGCAGCAACAGCCACACAATGGGATAAACCAGCAGCGCCAGCAACGCAATCGGCCAGCACACCATCAACAGCAGCACCCACACCAGAAAACTCAGCATATTGCCTCCACATTGAACAGGAAGGCACTTTACCGGCCACCATCTTCAACAGGCCACCCTTATCCGACGCACGGTCATTTCGCCGCCACGAACGGTCGCCCATCCCGATAAACGGCGCAAGAATAGCCACATGGCTAAATCCAAACAATTAGGGTCAGTGTCGAATTATTGAGCAACTGATTTACTGCAGTTGTCAGACAATTCGACACTGACCCTATTTATCCAGCCAGCAATGACCCATCAATTGGGGTCAGAGTCGAATTATTGAGCAATTGATTTACTGAAGTTGTCAAACAATTCGACACTGACCCTGGTTGGGGGTTAGGCGTATTCGGGGATTTGTTCGGTGACGGACTGGGTGACGACGTCGGCCTGGATCGAGGCTTGCAGGGATGGGATCGAGCCGCCGGCGCGGTAGGCGAAGGACAGGCGCAGCAGGTCGCCGGCTTTGACGGTGATGGGCATGTAGAGCGGCAGCGTCATGTAGTGGTTCAGCCAGTCGATCGTGGTGGCTTGTTCCTGCACGATGGCCAGGACGTTTTTCGTCACGAAGCGCATGGCGTTCAGGGTGCCGGACTGTTCGATCAGGACCGAGCCTTCCCAGGCGATCAGGCTGTCGACCGGTTGGCCGAAGTCGATGATGCTGTAGACAGCGGGCTGCGACAGCTCGATGGTGCCGGGCTGGACGACGCCCGTTTCCTGGAACTGGACGATCGGGGCGTAGAAGCCGTCGAAGTCGTATTCCTGCTGGAGTGGCTGGACGGCCATGATGACGGCTTCCGGCATGAACAGCGGCAGCGGGCCGCCGAATTTGGCGAGGTAGCGGCGCTTGAACGATTCGATCACTTCGACCTGTTTTTCACGCAGCATGCCGACGTGGATCATTTCGCAGATGACGACATCGACCGGCTCCGGTGGCAGGTAGTCGAATGCGTCGGCGTGGACGACTTCGACCTTGTGGCCGTTCGGATTCATGGCCAGGAAGCGGCGCGCTTCACGCACCATGTCCGGGTTGTATTCGACGCAATAGACTTTCGACGCTTTCTGCGCCGCGAAGAACGACAGCACGCCCGTGCCGCCGCCCAGTTCCAGCACCTTGGCGCCAGGGAAGACCGAGTAGTGGATGGCGGACTTGAAGCTGTGCATCCGGTTCTGGTCCATCAGCATATTGTGATGGTAGTGGACTGGAATGAACTGCCCCAGGTAGCAGCTTTCGATTTCGCGTTCGTTCAGCATGATTATCCTCGTCGTCCTGTGTAGTGGGACCGTAGGACTATTATGGATACTATTTCCTGCGCGCAATCTGTCGAGGTGAGGGGCAAATAACGTCCAATTCAATCCCGACGCAATTCGCCACCCATCAGCGGCCGGACAGCAGCCCGGCCAGTTTGTCGTGGCCGGCCTGCTTTGCCAGCTGGGCAGCGGTGAAGCCTTCGGTGTTCTTCAGCCCCGCGTTCGCGCCCTTGGCCAGCAACAGGCGCACGATCCCGTCCTGCCCCTCGCGCGCGGCCATCATCAACGGCGTCACGGCGCCGGACGGCCGTGGCGACAGTGCATCGAGCTGTGCTCCACGCTCGATCAGCAGTTGCGCGATCGCGGCGTCACCGCTGGCGGCTGCGTAATGCAGCGCGGTCCAGCCGGGCTGGTTAACCTTGGCACCCTTATCCAGCAGCGCGCGCACGGTGTCGCCATCGCGCTTGAACGCCGCCATCATCAGCGCCGTGTTGCCGTTGACCGCCTTGCGTTCCAGGTCGGTGCCCGGATGGGCCAGCAAATCCTGCACGACGGCCGTCGAGCCCTCGCGGATTGCCAGTACCAGCGCCGGCTCGCCGCCCAGTGGATTGAGTTCGTTGGCGTTGACGACCGTCCCGACCATCTTGCGCACGGTGTTCGCATCGTCCATCTGGACGGCGCGGAAGAACGACGACACCTGCTTTTCATTGGGCGCCTGGGCAGCGATGGCACCGACGGCCATCACGCTCAGCACACCCGCCGCGCACACGCGCGCCATCGAACGAACAATCCGCATGCGTCAGCTCCTGGCTGTCTGGAACAGGTTGAAGAAATTTTCGCTGGTCTGCGCCGCGACATCGCGCAGCGACACGCCCTTGAGCGTGGCGATGTACTCTGCCACGTGCGCCACATACCCGGGCTCGTTCATGCGCCCGCGGAACGGCACCGGCGCCAGATACGGCGAGTCGGTTTCGATCAGCATGCGTTCGAGCGGCACCGCCAGCGCGACGGCCTGCAAATCCTTGGCGCTCTTGAAGGTGACAATCCCCGAGAACGAGATATAGAAGCCCTGCGCCATGGCCGCCTGTGCCACCTCGAGCGACTCGGTGAAGCAATGCATGACGCCCGCCACGCCACCGGCGTCAGTGCCGGCGCCCTCTTCCTTCATCAGGCGGATCGTGTCTTCGCTGGCTGCGCGCGTATGGATGATCAAGGGTTTACGCGTCTCGCGCGAGGCGCGGATGTGCACACGAAAGCGCTCGCGCTGCCAGTCAAGGTCACCCTTGAGGCGGTAGTAATCCAGGCCTGTTTCGCCAATGGCGACGATTTTCGGATGGTCCGCCAGGTCGACCAGCTGCTGCACGGTCGGCTCAGGGGTCTCTTCGTAGTCGGGATGCACACCGACCGAGGCGAAGATATGGGGATGCTGCTCGGCCAGCGCGAGCACTTGCGGAAAGTCCGGCAGGTCGACCGACACGCACAGGGCATGCGTGACCTGGTTCTCGGCCATCTTGGCCAGTACCTCGGGCATGCGGGCGGCCAGTTCCGGAAAATTGATGTGGCAGTGGGAATCGATAAACATCCCGCCATTGTACGCGAGGCGCTCGGCCGCAGCACGGGCGCCACGGTCGTGGTCAAGCCACCCGCTTGCCCAGAATGATCAGATCGCGCTCGATGCCATCGAGGTTCGCCACGCGCGGGAAATTGGCCCAGGTCTCGAACCCGTATTTACCGAACAGCGCCAGGCTCGGCGCATTGTGGCCGAAGATGAAGCCCAAGAGCGTGTGCACCTTGACCTCGGGCGCGAACGCAATCGCCAGCTCCAGGCAGTAGCGCCCCAGGCCCTGGCCGCGCGCGCTTTCGGCGATATAGATCGACACTTCCGCCGTGCCCGAATACGCCGGCCGGCCATAGAAGTTCGAGTACGACAGCCAGCCGATGACCGCCGGCTGTTCGCTCGTATCGAGCGCATCGTGGATGACCCACAGCGGGCGCCGGTCGGGCGTGTGCTCGTTGTACCAGGCTTCGCGCGACTGTACCGATACGGGCTCGGTATCTGCGGTCACGTCGCGCGAGGCGATGGTGGAATTATAGATATCGACGATGACCGGCAGGTCGTCGCGTCGTGCCAGGCGATGGACGTAGGAAGGCATGCAGCAGGAATGGGTTAGTTACAGAAATTGGTTAGTTACAGAGTATGGGTAGCGCGCGAAGACCGCAGCGCGGCGCCGAGGATTTCTTCGATGCGCTGGCGGGCGCGCTGCCCTGATTCGTCGGCCGGGAAATGCACGCCGATGCCTTGCGCCTTGTTGTTGTTGGCGCCCGCCGGCGTGATCCAGGCGACGGTGCCGGCAATCGGGTATTTGTTCGGATCGTCCATCAGCGCCAGGATCAGGTAAATCTCGTCGCCGATCTGGTACGGCTTGCTGGTGGGGACGAACATGCCGCCATTACGCAGGAACGGCATGTAGGCCGCATAGAGCGCCGCTTTTTCCTTGATCGCCAGCGACAGCACGGACGGCCGCGGGGCCTGGGCTGCGGTTGCATCTGGCGGATTGGCGCTCATCGTGGTCCTCTCATGTACAGCAGCCAGTGTACTCAAGCAGCATGTCCTCGACAAATAATTTTGCCGACAGCGGATGATCGGCCACCGCGCGCCGTTCGTTCATGGCCTTGATCGCGCGCAGCAGGTTGTTCGTCTGCGCCCTGCCGGCCAGCGCCGCCAGCTCTTTCTGATAGCGCGGGTAGTAACGGATCTTGCCCGACAATTTGTACGAGAATACATCGTACAGCCAGCGCTGGGTCCACGCCACCAATGCCGGCAGCTCGGCCTTGGCCAGCTTGTCAGCCGCCCGCAGCGCCGCATCCGGCGCCGGTCGCGCCAGAAACGCGAGCAGCACATCGAGCTCCTCGCGGCTGCCGTGCGCCGACGCGGCCAGCGCCGCCAGTGGCGCGCCGCCCTGCTCGCGCAGCCAGCTGTCGGCATCCGGCACGCTCTGCGCGTTGAGCCACGCCAGCGCATCGTCGTGCGATGGCATCGGCAGCGCGAACTTGCGGCAGCGCGACAGGATCGTCGGCAGCAGCCGGTCCAGGCTATTGGACGACAGCAGGAACACGGTGCCCGGCGGCGGTTCTTCCAGCGTCTTGAGCAGTGCGTTCGACGCCGGTGTATTCAGTGCCTCGGCCGGATACAGGACCACGACACGCAAGCCCTGGCGGTGCGTCGAGATATTCATGAAGTCTGCCAGCGCCCGGATCTGCTCGATCTTGATTTCTTTCGACGGCGCCCTGGTCGACTTCGATTTACGATCGCCGTCGCCTTCTTCGTCGGCCGCGCCCGGTTCGTCTTCGAGTGCTTCGGGCCGCACGCGGCGGTAATCGGGATGGTTGTGCTGAACAAACCAGCCGCAAGATGCGCAGACGCCGCACGCCTGGCCGTCAGGCCGGGCGTTCTCGCACAGCAGCGCCTGGGCAAACGCTTCGATGAAATCGGCCTTGCCGGTACCGGCCGGGCCGTGAAACAGGATCGCGTGCGGCATGCGCGCGCGCAGCGCCTGCAATTTCGTCCAGGCGGCGCCCTGCCACGGATACATCGTCACAGCAGGCGCTCCAGGACAGCTGCGAGTTCGCGCTGGATCGCCTCGATGCTGCGCGTCGAATCGATGACGACGAAGCGCTGCGGGAACTGCGCCGCGCGGCGCAGGTACTCGGCGCGGCACCGGGCAAAGAACTCGGCCTGCTCGCGCTCGAACTTGTCGAGCGTGCGCGAGGCCGCAAGCCGTTCGCGCGCCACTTCGAGCGGCACGTCGAACAGCAGCGTCAGGTCAGGCTGCAGCGCTGGGTGCACCCACGCCTCGAGCGCTTCCATCTTCTCGCGCGACAGGCCCCGGCCACCACTTTGGTACGCAAAACTGGCATCGGTAAACCGGTCTGACAGCACCCAGTGGCCCTGCGCCAGCTGCGGCGCAATCACCTGCGCGATATGTTCGCGGCGGCTGGCGAACATCAGCAGCGCCTCGGTCTCGAGATGCATCGTTTCGTGCAGCAGCACGTCACGCAACTTTTCGCCCAGCGGCGTGCCGCCCGGCTCGCGCGAGGCAACCACGGTCTTGCCGCGCCCCGCGAGAAAATCGGTGACGAAACCGATATGGGTCGATTTTCCGGCGCCGTCGATGCCTTCGAACGTGATGAACTTGCCCTGCATGGAACAACCTTCTGTCATTGGGTGGTGATCCCGCGCTGGTAGCGATTCACGGCGCGGTTATGGTCCGGCAGATTGCTGGAGAACTGGCTGGTGCCGTCGCCGCGCGAGACGAAATACAGCGCCGGCGTCTCGGCCGGCGCGAGCGCGGCCTGCAGCGATTGCAGGCCGGGCAGCGAGATCGGCGTGGGCGGCAAGCCGCCGCGCGTATAGGTATTGTACGGCGTGTCGGTCAGCAGGTCCTTCTTGGCGATCTTGCCGACGAACGCGTCGCCCATGCCGTAGATGACGGTCGGATCGGTCTGCAGCAGCATGCCGGTGCGCAGGCGGTTGACGAACACGCCGGCGATCATCGTGCGCTCGCTCTTCTGCCCCGTTTCCTTCTCGACGATCGAGGCCATGATCAGCGCTTCGTACGGCGTCTTGTACGGCAGTTCCTTGTTGCGCTTTTCCCAGGCCTCGTTCAGGTGGGCCAGCATGGCCTGGTGCGCGCGGCGGTAGATCTCGATCTCGGACGAGCCCTTCGCGAACAGATAGGTATCGGGGAAGAACAGGCCTTCCGGATCCTTGTACTCGGTCGAGATCTTCGCCATCAGTTCGGCGTCGGTCAGTTTGACGGTATCGTGCTTGAGGCGCGTGTGGCTGCTGATCGCCTGGCGCATCTGCTTGAAGCTCCAGCCTTCGATGATCGTTACCGCTTCTTGCGCGAACTCGCCGCGCACCAGTTGCGACAGCAGGCGGCGCGGCGACGTGTTCGGCTTGAGCTCATAACTGCCGGCCTTGATGCGGCCCGCATCACCCGTCAGTCGCGCCAGCAGCACGAACAGCGTCGGGTTGACGGGCACGCCGGCGGCGGCCATCTGCTGCGCGCTGGCAGCCACGCCGCTGCCGGGGTTGATCGAAAATTCAATGGGCGCGCCGGGGACGGGCAAGGCCTGCTTGGTCCACCAGGCAAAGCCGCTGGCGGCGGCGACGGAAACGATGACGCCGGTAACGAGTAATTTTTTTATCAGTGCCATGTCTTTGCGCGGTCAACGTGCGAAATGGACCGCGCCCGGCGCGATTTTCCACACAACTCTATAATGAGGCCGTAATGATAAAGCCTAATTGCCTAAATATAAGCGGATTTTGATGACGACCCAGACAGACATCCAGAACACGCCTTCGCCGGTACCGGCTCACGATGACCTAGCCGTACCTACGCAGGTCGCCGACACTGGCCCGCAGCTCACGCTCGACGACGTTACCGCCGGCTTCATCGCGACGGTACGCGACCAGGGCCTGATCGCCGTGAGCGGTGACGACGCTGCCAAATTCCTGCACACGCAACTGACTAACGACGTCGAGCACCTGACGGCGACGGACGTGCGCTTCGCGGGCTTCTGCACGCCGAAGGGGCGCCTGCAGGCGAGCTTCCTGATGTGGCGCGACAATGATGCCGTGTACCTGCAACTGCCGCGCGCCATCCAGGCGCCGCTGCAGAAACGGCTATCGATGTTCGTCATGCGTTCCAAGGCCAAACTCGTCGATGCAACCGATGCAGCGCCGTTCGCCACGGTGCTCGGCCTGGGCGGCGCTAAAGCGCAAGCGGCGCTTGGCCAGATCGTGCCAACGCTGCCGGCTATGCCGATGACCAAGACCGATGGTGCGTTCGGCACCGTGCTGCGCCTGAACGATGCGTTCGGCGCGCCGCGCTACCTGTGGCTCACGTCAGCCGAGACGGCCAGCGCTGCGCTGTCCGCGCTGGGCACGCAGCTCGCCGTCGGCGGCGACCAGGCCTGGCAACTGGCAACGATCCACGCGGCCGAGCCGCAGGTCGGCCCGGCCACGCAGGAACAGTTCGTCCCGCAGATGATCAATCTCGAGCTGCTCGGCGGCGTCAATTTCAAGAAAGGCTGCTATCCGGGCCAGGAAATCGTCGCGCGCACCAAGTACCTCGGCAAGATCAAGCGCCGCGCTGCGCTGGCCCGTATCGACGACGCGGGTGCACGCGCCGGCGACGAAGTCTTTTCGCCCCTCGACCCAAGCCAGCCATGCGGCATGGTCGTCAACGTCGCGCCCAACGGCATCGGTGGCGCCGACGCGCTGGTCGAAATCAAGCTGGCGCAGCTGACGGAAGAAGTGCGCTTGGGTTCGGCCACCGGTGCACGCGTGAGCTTCCTGCCAATGCCGTACAGCCTCGACGCGATCGACGACTGACGATGGCCGATCTGTCCGTCTCCGACCTGTACGTGTATTACAAGGTGCGCGACGCCGACACCGCGCAACTGGCCCCGCTGGTGCGCGCGATGCAGGCGGCCCTCGTCGCCAGCGAAGGCGTGAGCGTACAGCTCAAGCGCAGGCCTGGCAACCAGGATGGCCTGCAAACCTGGATGGAAGTCTACCCGTCCGTCCCCGCCGGCTTTGACGCCGCGCTCGCGCGCGCTGTCGACGAGGCCGGATTCGAATCCCTGCTGGCCGGCCCGCGCCGTGTCGAAGTCTTTACGGAGTTGCCGCCATGTGCCTGATCGTCCTTGCATGGCACGTCGTCCCTGGCGTGCCCGTGATTGCCGCCGCCAACCGCGATGAATTCTATGACCGCCCGGCCCTGCCTGCGGCGCCCTGGCCCGAGCATCCGCACGTGATCGCCGGGCGCGATCTGCAAGGCGGCGGCAGCTGGATGGGTGTATCACTCACGGGCGCCAACGGCCCGCGCTTTGCCGCGTTGACCAATATCCGCAGCCCGGGTGAGCGCCAGCCCGATGCGCCGACACGCGGCGCGCTGGTGGCCGACTACCTGGCGGGCGAGCTCGATGCGGGCGCCTACGTCGCGCAGCTCGCGGCCCAGCCGGACCACTACAACGGCTATAACCTGGTGCTGGGCGACGGCGAGACGCTGTACTGGTACTCGAACCGCGGGCAACACGACCCGCGCAATGGCCAGCCGCTCGAGCGTGGCCGGATCTACGGCATCTCGAACGGTCTGCTCGACGCGCCGTGGCCGAAGGTGCTGCGCACGAAAGCGCAGTTCGCAAGCCTGTTGTGCCAGGGCGCGCCGGAAGACGCGTACTTTGAAATGCTGGCCGACACGACGCGCGCACCCGATTTGCGCCTGCCGGAAACGGGCGTGCCGCTCGAGATGGAGCGCATGCTGTCGTCGGTCTGCATCGAGTCGGAAGAATACGGCACGCGCACGTCGACGGTGGTCAAGCTGTACAGCAATGGCGCGCCCGACCTGCACGAGCGCGTCGTGGTGCCGGGCGAGCAAGCCGCGGCTTGATGCAGTAAAGGGGCGGCGCTCAGCGTCGGCCCTTGAGCCCCGCTTTCAGGATATCCCGCAGATGCGGCGTGGCCGCATATGGATCGGGCGGCTGCCGGCCATGCACCAGCGCATCCGCATGCTCGGCGACGGTGCCCAGCGCCTGCGGATGCGAGAACACATAAAAGCGCTCGGCGCGGATAGCGTCGAACGTCAGTTGCGCAACCTGCGCCGCGGACACCTTGCCCGACCCCACAGCTTTTTCGGTCAACGCCTGCGCCGCCATCTGGCTCGCCGTCATGATCTCGTCGGTGCGCAGTTCGTCCGGCCGGTGCCGGTGCGACTGGGCGATCTGCGTCGGGATGAAGTACGGGCACAGCACCGACGTGCCGATGGGCGCATCGACCAGCTTGAGATCGTGATACAGCGTTTCGGTCAGCGCCACCACCGCATGTTTCGATACGTTGTACAAGCCCAGCGCCGGTGAATTGATCAGCCCCGCCATCGACGCCGTGTTGACGACATAGCCCCGGTATGCGGGATCCTTGGCCGCGCATTCGAGCATCACGGGGATGAACGCGCGCACGCCGTTGACGACGCCGTACAGGTTGACGCCCAGCACCCACTCCCAGTCTTCCTTCGAATTTTCCCAGATCAGGCCACCAGCGCCAACGCCCGCATTGTTGAACACCAGGTGCACCGCGCCAAAGCGCGCCATCGCCGAATCGGCCAGCTCCTGCACGTGCGCGCTCTTGCGCACATCGCAGACCATCGCAATGACTTGGGCGCCGCCGTCCATCAATTCCTCGGCAGCTTTCTCGAGTGGCTTGCGCTGCACGTCGCCCAGCACCAGCTTCATGCCCAGGCTGGCGGCCATGGCGGCAAACTCGCGGCCCATGCCACTGGCCGCGCCCGTGATGACCGCGACCTTGCCTTTGAAATCATCCATCGTCTTGTCCTTTGACCATGCGGTCAGACAGCGGTGACGCCGCCATCGACCGCCAGTATTTGTCCCGTGATGTGCTTGCCGGCGTCGGAAGCGAACAGCACCACCGCACCTTTCAGGTCTTCGTCGTCGCCCAGCCGTCCCAGCGGCGCTGCAGCTGCCAGGCCTTCGGCGCCATAAGCGGCCAGCACGCCTTTCGTCATCTTCGATGGGAAGAAGCCCGGCGCGATCGCATTGACCGTGATGCCATGGCGGCCCCATTCGCCGGCCAGCGTGCGCGTGAAGTTGATGACCGCACCCTTGGACGTGTTGTAGGCAATGGTCTGCATCGCGTCTGGCGGATTGCCCGACAGGCCGGCAATCGACGCAATATTGACGATGCGCCCGTAGCGGCGCGGGATCATCGACAGCTTGCCGACCGCCTGCGAAACGAGAAATACCGAGCGCACGTTCAGATTCATGACCTTGTCCCACGCTTCGAGCGGATAATCCTCTGCCGGCGCGCCCCAGGTAGCGCCGGCATTGTTGATCAGGATATCGACGTGGCCCAGGCGTGCGAGCGCCGTCTCGACCAGGCTTGTCGCGTGCGCCGGGTCGGACAGGTCGCCGGCAAAGCAGCTCGCCTCGATCCCCAGGCCGTGCAGCCGGGCGACGGCGGCGTCGAGTTCTTCCTGCTTGCGCGAGGTGAGGATCAGGCGTGCGCCCTGCTCGCCCAGCGCCTGCGCCATCTGCAGGCCGAGGCCGCGCGAGCCGCCGGTGACAATGGCGGTCTTGCCCTTCAGTGAAAACAGTTCCTGCGTGGTGCGCATACGGCCTCCGGTCAGAACGGCGTGGTCAGACTTCGTAATCCATGCACTGGCGAGCTTCGCGGATCGCGCCGATGAAGGGCACCACGGCCTGGTGCACCGGGTGCGCGATATACGCCGCCAGCGCAGCGCGGTCGGCGAATTCGGAATACAGCACGATATCGTAGGTCGCTTCGAGGTCGGGCTGCGCCAGCGTGACTTCGAACGTGATGATGCCGGGGACGATCGCGGCGCATTCGTCGAGCCGGCGTTTCATTTCGCGTGCATTGGTCGCGCGGGCTGCGCCTTCGGCTTCTTCCTTCAGCTTCCACATGACGATGTGCTTGATCATTCGCGCTCCTGTTGTAGGCGTTTTGGGCAGCGTCGCGTGCCCCTCGCAACCAGTATAGCGAGCGCACGACCGTTCGCCAAAACCATACGAAAAACATATTTACAGCAGGTGCTCCTGGCTACCCATTTTGCAAGATTCGCGTAAGGTTCGAGGCGCACATTGGGTTGGCTGACCAACAATCAGCATTTCCGCTTAAACACAAAACAATGAACGGAGACCACCCATGGCCATCACACCCGGCAACACTGTCGGCGCCGTACCACCCTCCACCACCACCGCCGGCCTGACCAAGGAAGAGCGCAAGGTCATTGCTGCTTCCTCGCTCGGCACCGTGTTCGAATGGTACGATTTTTACCTGTACGGCTCGCTCGCCACGATCATCGCCAAGCAGTTCTTCATTGGCGACCCCAACACCACCTTCATCTTTGCGCTGCTGGCCTTTGCCGCCGGCTTCATCGTGCGCCCGTTCGGCGCGCTCGTGTTCGGCCGCCTGGGCGACATGATCGGCCGCAAGTACACGTTCCTGATCACGATCCTGCTGATGGGCGCATCGACCTTCCTCGTCGGCATCCTGCCCAGTTACGCGCAGATCGGCATCGCCGCACCGATCATCCTCGTCACGCTGCGCATCCTGCAGGGCCTGGCGCTGGGCGGCGAGTACGGCGGCGCGGCGACCTACGTGGCCGAGCATGCGCCGCACGGCAAGCGCGGCCTGTTCACGGCGTTCATCCAGACCACTGCGACGATCGGCCTGTTCCTGTCGCTGCTGGTCATTCTGGGCACCCGCACGCTGATCGGTGAAGAAGAATTCCAGGCCTGGGGCTGGCGCATTCCGTTCCTGATCTCGGTCGTGCTGCTGGGGATTTCGGTCTGGATCCGGCTGTCGATGAACGAGTCGCCGGCGTTTGCCAAGATGAAGGCGGAAGGCAAGACGTCGAAAGCGCCGCTGTCGGAAGCTTTTTTAAAGCCGAAAAACGCCAAGATCGCCCTGCTGGCGCTGGTCGGTCTGACGATGGGCCAGGCCGTGGTCTGGTACACGGGCCAGTTCTACGCGCTGTTCTTCCTGACCAAGACGCTCAAGATTGCCGACCCGACGGCCAACATCCTGATCGCGATCGCCCTGCTGCTGGCCACGCCGTTCTTCATCATCTTTGGCGCGCTGTCGGACAAGATCGGCCGCAAGTGGATCATCCTGGGTGGCTGCGCGCTTGCGGCGGCGACCTACTTCCCGATCTTCAAGGCGATCACGCACTACGGTAATCCGGCACTGGAAACGGCGCTGCGCACCGCGCCCGTGTTCGTCGTGGCCGACCCGGCCACCTGCAGCTTCCAGATCGATGCAACGGGCACCCGCAAGTTCCCGTCGTCGTGCGACATCGCCACGCGCATGCTGACGGCCGCCTCGGTCAGCTACAACCGGATCGACGCGCCTGCCGGCACCGTCGCCACGATCAAGATCGGCACGACCGAGTTCAAGTCGTTCAATGCCGTCATGACGCCGGATAACCTGAACTTCGACGATGCGTCCAAAGCCAGCGAAGCGGCGCTCAAGAAAGAGGTCAACGGGGCACTGGCCAGCGCGGGTTATCCGGAGAAAGCCGATCCGGCCGCGATCAACAAGCCGATGCTGGTCGTGCTGCTGTTCATCCTCGTGCTGTATGTGACGATGGTGTATGGCCCGATCGCGGCGATGCTGGTCGAGATGTTCCCGACCCGGATCCGCTACACGTCGATGTCGCTGCCGTATCACATCGGTAATGGCTGGTTCGGCGGGCTGTTGCCGACGACGGCCTTTGCGCTGGTGGCATTCAAGGGCGATATCTATTACGGCCTGTGGTACCCGATCATCATCGCCATGACCACGTTCGTGATCGGTGCGCTGTTCGTGCGGGAGACCAAGGACAACAATATTTACGCGAACGACTAGTGATTTTGTTGTGTGCTCGATGCGTGGAAGGCGGCGCCGTCCACGCATCAAGCCGTTTTATGTTCAGGCGTTGAACGCGCCATTCGCCGCGGCCAGCCGCACCAGCAGCGGCGCCGGCGTCCACGCCTCCCCATTGCGCCCGCGCGCAAAGCCCTCGATTGCTGCAAGCACGGCCGGCAAGCCCACCATGTCGGCATACAGCATCGGTCCGCCACGGTGCAGCGGGAAACCGTAGCCGCTCAGGTAGACCATGTCGATGTCGGACGCCCGCAGTGCGATGCCTTCTTCGAGGATTTTGGCGCCCTCGTTGACCAGCGCATACACGAGCCGCTCGACGATTTCAGCGTCCGCAATCGCGCGGCGCGCGACACCGATCTTGTCCGAGTGCTGCGTCACCATCGCGTCGACGGCGCCTGAGGGCGTGGCCGCACGCGCGCCCGCCTGGTAGTCGTACCAACCGGCGCCCGTCTTTTGCCCGAAGCGCCCCTGTTCGCACAGGCGGTCCGGCAGTTTTGAATAGGCAAAATCAGGCGACTCGACTGCACGCCGCTTGCGGATATGCCAGCCGATGTCGTTGCCGGCCAGGTCGCTCATACGGAATGGCCCCATCGCGAAGCCGAACGCTTCGATCGCACGGTCGACCTGTTCCGGCAGCGCGCCTTCTTCCAGCAAGTCGTACGCCTGGCGCAGATACTGCTCGAGCATGCGGTTGCCGATGAAGCCATCGCAGACGCCCGACACGACACCTGTCTTTTTGAGTTTTTTCGCCAGCGCCAGCGCCGTGAGCAGGACGTCGGGGGCAGTCTGCGCGCCGCGCACGATCTCGAGCAGCTTCATCACGTGCGCGGGGCTGAAGAAATGCAGGCCGATCACGTCCTGCGGCCGGCCCGTGAAAGCGGCGATGCGATTCACGTCGAGCGACGACGTATTGGTGGCCAGGATCGCGCCCGGCTTCATCAGTTTATCGAGCTCGCGAAACACCAGCTCCTTGACGTCCATGTCCTCGAACACGGCTTCGACGACGATGTCGGCCTGCGCCAGCGCGTCGTACGATAGCGTGCCGGTGATGGAGGCCAGGCGCTGCGCCAGTTTGTCGGCCGTGAGCTTGCCCTTGGCGACGCTGCGTTCGTACACGGCGCGGATGCCGGCCAGGCCCTTGTCGAGCGCTTCCTGCTTCGTCTCGAGAATGATCACCGGAATGCCGGCATTGGCAAAGTTCATCGCGATGCCGGCGCCCATGGTGCCGGCGCCCACCACGGCCGCGCTGGCAATCGGGCGTGGCTGGGTGTCGGGAGGCACGCCCGGCACCTTGCCGGCGGCGCGCTCGGCAAAGAATGCATGGCGCAGCGCCTTCGATTCGGGCGTCGTTGTCAGGTACATGAAGCGTTCGCGCTCGAACTGCAAGCCGGCCTCGAATGAATCGGCGGTCACGGACGCGGCCACCGTTTCGACGCACTCGCGCGGCGCCGGGAATGGCCCGGCCATCCCATCGACGCGCGCACGGGCCTCAGCCAGAAAGCCGGCGGCATCCGGGTGCGCGACGGCGCGGTCGCGCACTTTGGGCAGCGGGCGGACGGCGGCAACCGATTCGGCAAACGCGACGGCGGCCGGCAGCAGGTCGACGTCCGCATCAAATACGCGGTCGAACAGCGCCGTGCCGGCCAGCTTGTCGGATACGACCGGCGCGCCGGTAAGGATCATGTCGAGAGCCTTTTCGAGGCCCAGCACGCGCGGCAGGCGCTGCGTGCCGCCCGCGCCGGGCAACAGGCCAAGCTTGACTTCGGGCAGCGCGATCTGCGCGCCGGGCGCCGCGACGCGGTAGTGGCAGCCCAGCGCCAGCTCCAGGCCGCCGCCCATGCACACGCTGTGAATGGCAGCGACGACCGGCTTGGCCGCGCCTTCGGCAGTGGCAATCAGAGTATGCAGCGTCGGCTCGGTGAGCGCCTTGGGCGACGTGAACTCACGGATGTCGGCGCCGCCCGAGAACGCCTTGCCGGCGCCGGTGATCACGATGGCCGTGACCGCCGGATCGGCTTCGGCCTGCCGGATACCGGCAACGGCTGCCGTGCGGGTAGCCAGGCCAAGGCCATTGATGGGGGGATTGTTCAGCGTGATGACGGCAACGCTGCCGTGAACCTGGTAGTCGGCGCTCATGTCGATTTCGTCTCCTGAAAGTGGGAATGACCGAGCTGCCAACTATACCGCAAATAAACGAACGAACGTGTTATTCGGGCAAGCCAGGATGCTGCTTACCCACTCAGAATTGACCGCGCTGGCTGGCCTCGGCAATCTTCTTGTCGGTCTTGTACTCGTTCAGCGCGTACACGGCCCAGATTGCAGCTGGCAGCCAGCCAACCAGCGTGATTTGCAAAATCAGGCAGATGACGCCGGCAATCGGACGGCCGATCGTGAAGAACGTCAGCCAGGGAAGGATGAGGGCGATAAGCAGGCGCATGGGAATTCCTGTGAGTAGAAGATTGTTAAAAGTGACACAACTTTACCCGCCCGGCGTGAAATGCGGCGCACAGCTATGTTTCGGTCTCCTGTGCCGATGGCAAACGGTGCTGCGCATACGTTTCGCGCAAGCGGTTCTTCTGGATCTTGCCGGTGCCGCCGACGGGCAGGCTGTCGGCGAACACGACGTCGTCCGGCGTCCACCAGCGCGCCACCTTGCCGTCAAACCAGCCGATCAAGGCGTCGCGCGTGACGTCCATGCCGGGCCGGCGCACAACCACCAGCAATGGACGCTCATCCCATTTCGGGTGCGCCACGCCGATGCAAGCCGCCTGCAGCACAGCCGGATGCGCCATCGCCACGTTTTCCAGATCAATCGTGCCGATCCATTCGCCGCCGGACTTGATCACGTCCTTGCTGCGGTCCGTGATCGCCAGATAGCCGTCGGCGTCGATCGTGGCCACGTCGCCCGTCGGGAACCAGCCATCGACCAGCACGTTGCCACCTTCTTCGCGGAAGTAGCCGGACACGACCCACGGCCCCTTCACCAGCAGATGGCCGTACGTCACGCCATCCCAGGCCAGTTTGGTACCAGCATCGTCGACGATCTTCATATCCACACCGTAGATGGCGTGGCCCTGCTTGCGCAGTACGGCGCGCTGCGCCTCCGGCGACAGTGCCTGGTGCGCGCTGTTCAATGTGCAGGTCGTGCCCAGCGGCGACATCTCGGTCATCCCCCAGGCGTGCACCACCTCGATGCCAAAACGGTCCATCAACGTGTCCATCAGCGCCGGTGGGCAGGCAGAGCCACCGATCACCGTGCGGCGGAAGGTGGAGAACGCCAGATCGTGCTCGATCACATGGTTGACCAGGCCCAGCCAGACCGTGGGCACGCCCGCCGAGAACGTCACGCTCTCACCTTCGAACAGGTCGTACAGCGAGCGCCCATCGAGCGCCGGGCCGGGAAACACGAGCTTGGCGCCCGACAGCGGCACCGAGTACGGCAAGCCCCACGCGTTCACATGGAACATCGGCACCACCGGCAGCACGACGTCGCGGGACGATACATTGAGCGCGTTCGGCATGGCCGATGCGTACGCGTGCAGGACCGTCGAGCGGTGCGAATACAGCGCGCCTTTCGGGTTGCCGGTCGTGCCGGACGTGTAGCACAGGCTGGCGGCCGAGCGTTCGTCGAACTGCGGCCACGCGTAGTCGTCGCTCTGCGTGCCGATCAGGTCTTCGTAGCACAGCAGCGTGTCGATGCCCGCATCACGTGGCAGCGCTGCGCGGTCGCACAGGGCCACCCAGGCCTTGACGCCCGTGCAGATGCGCGCCAAGGCAGCGACAATCGGCAGGAAGGTCAGGTCGAAGAACAGCACCTGGTCGTCGGCGTGGTTGACGATGTAGGCGATCTGTTCCGGGTGCAGGCGGGGATTGATCGTGTGCAGCACGGCGCCGGAGCCCGAGACGCCGTAATACAGTTCGAGGTGCCGGTAGCCGTTCCAGGCCAGCGTGGCCACCCGGTCGCCCATGGCGATGCCCAGGCTGTCCAGCGCATTGGCCAACTGGCGCGAGCGGGCGGCCGCATCGCGCCAGGTGTAGCGGTGCAGGTCGCCCTCGACGCGGCGTGAAACGATTTCGCCATCGCCATAATGGCGCGCGGCAAATTCGATGATGCCGGAGACCAGCAGCGGTGCATCCATCATCTGGCCTTGCAGGGGACTCATCGGGTAATCAGGCATGTGGGCTCCGGGATTCAAGGGTTATCAAGCTCAGCAGCAACGTCGAAAGTGTCATGTGCGATGCGGCGCGGCGTCAACGCAATTCGATGATGCAGCGCGTCATCGCGCACGTCCTGCCCGGCCGGCGCCGTTACAGGGTGTAACGCGCGCGAACTGGCGTGCCCGATCACGCGTAATATCGCGGTCGGGTAAAATCGTTTCATTGCCGACCACGCCAACGAGGACTGCCATCACTGCCGACGAACTTGCACTGAACAATTCCTTCGCCGAATTGCCGCCAGCGTTTTACACGCGCCTGATGCCCACGCCATTGCCTGCGCCGCATTTCATCGCGGCCAGCCAACCTGCGGCCGCCCTGATCGGGCTGACCGTCGAGGATCTCGCGCGCCCTGATTTTGTCGAGCTCTTCACCGGCAACAAGGTGGCGCCACGCTCGCAACCGCTTGCCGCCGTGTATTCCGGCCACCAGTTCGGTGTCTGGGCCGGCCAACTGGGCGACGGCCGTGCGATCACGCTGGGCGACATCGCCACCCCGACCGGCCCGATGGAAATCCAGCTCAAGGGCGCCGGGCGCACGCCGTATTCCCGCATGGGCGACGGCCGCGCCGTGTTGCGCTCGTCGATCCGCGAATTCCTGTGTTCCGAAGCGATGGCCGCACTGGGCATCCCGACGACACGCGCGCTGTCCCTGACCGGTTCGCCGCAAGGCATCGCCCGCGAAACGCTTGAGACGGCCGCAGTAGTGGCGCGCATGGCGCCGACGTTTGTTCGCTTCGGCTCGTTCGAGCACTGGGCGTCGCAAGGCCGCGAGGACGAGCTACGCACGCTTGCCGATTACGTCATCGGGCAGTTCTATCCTGAACTCGCCGGCGAGGCCAATCCCTATGCGGCGCTGCTGGCCGAAGTCACGCGCCGCACCGCGCGCATGATTGCGCACTGGCAGGCCGTGGGCTTCATGCATGGCGTGATGAACACTGACAATCTGTCGATCCTGGGCTTGACGCTCGACTATGGCCCGTTCGGCTTCATGGAAGCGTTCGACGCGCGCCACATCTGCAACCACACGGACCAGGGCGGGCGCTATTCGTATGCCAACCAGGTGCCGGTCGGGCACTGGAATTGCTATGCGTTGGGCAATGCTCTGCTGCCGCTGATCGGCGAACCCGAGGTAGCCGAGGAAGCCCTGGCTGTCTACCGGCCCGAATTCGGCCGCCAGATGGACATCCTGATGCACGGCAAGCTGGGCCTGCTGGATAGCCAGGATGGCGACGCCAAGCTGTTCGAAGACACGATCGAGCTGCTGCAGGCCAACCACGCCGATTTCACGTTGTTCTTCCGCCTGCTGGGCGACCTGCAGGTGGATGCGCCAGAGCATGATGAACCGTTGCGCGACCTGTTCATCGACCGCGCCTCGTTCGACGCCTGGGCCGCGATCTACCGCACCCGCCTGCGCAGCGAACACAGCATCGACGCGACCCGGCGCGCGGCGATGAACCTGGTCAATCCCAAGTACATCCTGCGCAATTATCTGGCCCAGACGGCCATCGAACAGGCCCAGAACGGCGACTTTTCCGGCGTGCACAAGCTGCTGGCTGTGCTCGAGCGCCCGTTCGACGAACAACCCGACAACTCTGCCTACGCCGAGCTGCCGCCCGACTGGGCCGCGCATCTCGAAGTAAGCTGCTCTTCATAAACACACCAACGAGACACGAGGAAACCACATCATGACCGACAAAGTCACCAAGACCGACGCCGAATGGCGTAACCAGCTCGACCCGATGGAATACGAAGTCACGCGCCACGCGGCCACCGAACGCGCCTTTACCGGCAAGTTCTGGGACCACCACGAGCATGGCATTTACAGCTGCGTCTGCTGCAACACGCCACTGTTCGAATCGGACACCAAGTTCGACTCGGGCTGCGGCTGGCCCAGCTACTTCCGTGCACTCGATCCGGCCAATGTGATCGAAAAGACCGACCGTACCCACGGCATGGTGCGCACCGAAGTCATTTGCGGCGTTTGCGATGCGCACCTGGGCCACGTGTTCCCGGACGGTCCGCCACCAACCGGCCTGCGCTATTGCATCAATTCCGCCTCGATGCGGTTCGACCCGGCCTGAGAGTGATTGCACGATGAAATTCCTGTTCGACTTTTTCCCGGTCCTGCTGTTCTTCGGCGTCTACAAGTATGGCGACAGCAACCAGGCATGGGCGCATCGCATGGCCGTTGAGTATCTGGGGCCATTGATTGCGGGCGGCGGCGTGCCGCCGTCACAGTCGGCGATCCTGCTGGCCACTGCCGTGGCCATCATCGCCACCGTGTGCCAGGTCGGTTACCTGCTGGCGCGCGGGCGCAAGGTCGACAATGCGATGTGGCTGACGCTGGGCGTGATCGTCGTCGCGGGCGGCGCCACGATCTATTTCCACGACGACCTGTTCATCAAATGGAAACCAACGATCCTGTACTGGGCATTCGCACTGGGTCTGTTCATCGCGCAAGTGTTTTATCGAAAGAACCTGATCCGCTCGGTGATGGAACCGAACATGAAGCTGCCCGAGCCGTTCTGGAACCGCATCGGCTACATCTGGATGGCGTTCTTCGTCGCGATGGGTTTGCTGAACCTGTTGATGGCATTTGTGGTCTTTCATAACGATACCGGTGCCTGGGTCAGCTTCAAGCTGTTCGGCTTTACCGCCATATTCTTTGCCTTCATCATGATTCAAACGATGATGCTCTACAAATACATCAAGGAGGAAGACGCATGACCAACCTGAATGAACAAAGCGCAGACAAAAGCGATCGCGAACCACGCATGCGCGCCCAGCTCGAAGCCGAGTTGGCCCCTACCCTGCTCGAGATCAGCGACGACTCGCACCTGCACGCGGGTCATGCCGGCGCGGCCTCCGGCGGCAGCCATTATTCGGTCAAAATCGTGTCGTCGCGCTTCGAAGGCCTCAAGCTGGTCATGCGCCATCGTCTTGTGTATGATGCCGTGCACGATATGATCAACAAGGCGGAAATCCACGCTCTGGCCATCAACGCCATCGCGCCTTCCGAGCTGACCTGAAAGCGGGTTTTCAGGCAGTTTTAAGAAATTTGCCCGACAATCGAACAGATAAGTACACCACCTGAACTTCTCTCGTCCAGTTAAAACCCGTCACAGGAATACACATGACCTTTAAGCCTGCTCGCCTGCTGTTAGCCCTCGTTGCCATCGCATCGGCCCCGGCCTTTGCCCAGAACATCGCAGTGGTCAACGGCAAGGCGATTCCTTCGGCACGCGCCGACGCCGTCGTCAAGCAGGTCGTTGCCCAGAACCAGGGCCAGGACACGCCGCAGCTGCGCGAAGCCGTCAAGAACGACCTGATCGCCCGCGAAGTGCTGATGCAAGAAGCCGTCAAGCAAGGCTGGGACAAGAAGCCTGAAGTGCGCGAAGCCATGGACAGCGCCCGCCAGTCGATCGTCGTCAACGCACTGGCCCGCGACTACATCGCCAAGAACCCGGTGACCGATGCCGAGATCAAGGCCGCCTACGACAAGGTCAAGGCAGAAACGGGCGACAAGGAATACCACGTCCGCCACATCCTGATGACGACCGAAGCCGAAGCCAAGGCTGCGATTGCCAAGATCAAGGGCGGCGCCAAGTTCGAAGACGTCGCCAAGACGTCGAAGGACACCGGCACGGCCAACACCGGCGGCGATCTGGACTGGGTCACCCCGAACACGATGCCGCCAGAATTCGCGGCCGGCTTCACCAAGCTCGCCAAGGGCGCGATCACCGACGTGCCGGTCAAGACCAATGCCGGCTACCACGTGATCAAGCTGGACGACACCCGCGCGACCAAGCTGCCACCGATGGACCAGGTCAAGCCACAGATCTCCGAGACGCTCGCGCAAGAGAAGCTGCGTGACTTCCAGGAGCAAATGGTCAAGAAGGCAAAGGTGCAGTAAGATGTATTGTCGCCGGCGCGCGCTCTGCACGCCGGCATTCGTCGCCTGCGGCGATACTTTTCGAGTTTATATAGGATCTCAACGATGATTTTGAAGCCAGCCAGCCTGTTGTTCGCCATGATTGCAGTCGTTGCCGTGCCTGCCCTCGCGCAGAACGCCGCTACCGTCAATGGCAAGGCAATCCCGCAAGCTCGGGTCGACCAGCTGGTCAAGCAGGTCGTGGCCCAGGGCCGCGCTGCGGACTCCCCTGACCTGCGCGAAGCGATCAAGAAAGACCTGATCAGCCGTGAAGTATTGATCCAGGAAGCCGACAAGCAGAACATCGGTGCCCGCGCTGACGTCAAGTCGGCCATCGACAACGCCCGTCAAAGCATCATCATCAACGCGATGCTGGCGGACTACGTCAAGAAGAACCCGGTCAAGGATGCCGACGTCAAAGCCGAGTACGACAAGCAGAAAGCGCTGATCGGCGACAAGGAATACCACGCACGTCACATCCTGGTCGACTCCGAAGCCGATGCCAAGGGCATCATCGCCAAGCTGAAAGCCGGCGGCAAGTTCGACGAACTGGCCAAGCAGTCGAAAGACGGCAGCGCACAGAACGGCGGCGACCTGGGCTGGGCCAGCGCGGCTACCTACGTGCCTGAGTTCTCGAAAGCCATGGTCGCCCTGCAAAAAGGCGCGATCACCGAAACGCCTGTGAAGTCGCAGTTCGGCTACCACGTCATCAAGCTGGAAGACGTCCGTGCAGCCAAGGTACCGGCGCTGGAAGAAGTCAAGCAGCAAGTCACCGAAGGCCTGCAGCAGCGTCAGCTGGCAGCCTATCGCGAGACCCTGGTCAAGAAAGCCAAAGTGCAGTAATTCTCTGCCTGGCTTGACCGCAAAGAGCGCACCCGAGGGTGCGCTCTTTTTATTTGGAGGCTGGTGTTTATGCATCCCGTATTTCGCAAGGCGGCAGTCGCCGATATACCGCAGATGACCCGCATTCGCCTGGCGGTGACCGAGAATGTTTTGCACGATCCGACACGGATCACGCCGCAGATGTATGCCGATTTTCTGGAGAAGGATGGGCGCGGCTGGGTGGCGCAGGTCGATGGCGAGATCGTCGCATTCAGCTACGCCAACTGGATCGACGGATCGATCTGGGCGCTGTTCGTCGATCCGCGCTTCGAAGGTCAAGGGCTGGGCAAGCAGCTGCTCTCGCTGGCAACGGACTGGCTGTTCTCGCTGGGGTTCAGGCGGGTGACACTCAGCACCGGAACGCACACCAGAGCCGCGCAGTTCTATATCCGCCTGGGATGGCGGCTCGCATCATCGAGCGCTGGCGACAGCGTCTTCGTGATCGACAGGCTGTAGGATGGGCGGCTATGCCGCCCACGCGTTCAAACTGGCTTGATGTCGCGGCGCGGCGCGGCGCGGTTCGTTGGACGCGTGGACGGCGGAGCCGTCCACCCTACGGCTGGGGTCGTGTCCGAATGTCAGACCTGACCCCAGCTGTGCTACGGCGCAAAAAAAACGCCTCCGAGGAGGCGTTTTTCATGTCAGTCAGCCGATCAGCCAACCCACTTGCGCGCGTTGCGGAACATTCGCATCCATGGCGACTCGTCGCCCCATGATTCCGGCGCCCACGAATGCACGGCGGCGCGGAAGACGCGCTCGGCGTGCGGCATCAGAACTGTGAAGCGTCCATCGGCCGTCGTCACCGACGTCAGCCCGCCCGGCGAGCCGTTTGGGTTGAACGGGTACGTTTCGGTCGCCTGACCACGGTTGTCGACGAAGCGCATCGCCTTGATCGAGGCGTCGTAGTCGCCCGTCAGCGAGAAATCGGCGAAGCCTTCGCCGTGCGCGATGGCGATTGGCGCGTGCGTGCCGGCCATGCCCTGGAAGAAGATCGATGGCGAGTCCAGCACTTCGACCATGCCGAAGCGCGCTTCGAACTGCTCCGACTTGTTGCGCGTGAACTTCGGCCATGCCTGTGCACCCGGGATGATCGACTTCAGGTTGCTCATCATCTGGCAGCCGTTGCAGACGCCCAGGCCGAAGGTGTCCTGGCGCGCGAAGAAGCGGGCGAACTGGTCCGCGAGCTGCGGGTTGAACAGGATGGTCTTGGCCCAGCCTTCGCCGGCGCCCAGCACGTCGCCGTACGAGAAGCCGCCCACGGCAATCACGCCATGGAAGTCGTCCAGCTTGGCGCGGCCGGCGATCAGGTCGCTCATGTGCACGTCGATGGCCGCGAAGCCCGCCTGGTGCATGACCCACGCCGTTTCGATGTGCGAGTTGACGCCCTGCTCGCGCAGGATCGCCACGCGCGGGCGCTTGCCGGTCGCAATGAACGGTGCAGCGACATCCTCGTTCAGGTTGAAGCTGATCTTCGGCGTCATGCCGATATCGTGCTCGTCCAGCAGGCGGTCGTATTCCGCGTCCGCGCATTCCGGATTGTCGCGCAGGCGCGCGATGCGCCAGCTGGTCTCGCTCCACAGGCGGTGCAGGCTGCTGCGCTTTTCGTTGTAGATGACCTTTGCGTCGCGCGTGAATTCGATCGCGCCACGGTCATTGAGCTTGCCGATGATATGGCTGCAAGCGCCCAGGTTCGCTTCGCGCAGCACGTTCATGACGGCCGTCTTGTCCTCCACGCGCACCTGGAATACGGCGCCGAGTTCTTCGCTGAACAACGCGCGCAGCGTCATTTCGTTGCGGCGCTCGGCCACCTGGCCGGCCCAGTTCTTGGCGTCGCCCCAGTCGGCGCCGTGCCCGCTCTCCATCGTCAGGATGTCGAGGTTGACCGACACGCCGGTGCGGCCGGCGAAGGCCATCTCGGCCAGCGTTGCAAACAGGCCGCCGTCCGAACGATCGTGGTAAGCCAGCAGCTTGCCGTCCTTGTTCAGTGCCTGGATCGCGCCGAACAGCGCTTTCAGGTCGTCCGGTGAATCGACGTCCGGCACCGAGTCACCCAGTTGCTGTGTGACTTGCGCCAGGATCGATGCGCCCAGGCGGTTCTTGCCACGGCCCAGGTCGACCAGGATCAGGGCCGTCTCCCCCGCATCGGTCCGCAGTTGGGGCGTGAGCGAGCGACGGATATCGGCCACCGGCGCGAACGCCGAGACGATCAGCGATACCGGCGAGATCACGGCCTTGGCGGCGCCGTCGTCGTTCCAGGTCGTGCGCATCGACAGCGAATCCTTGCCGACCGGGATCGACACGCCCAGCGCCGGGCACAGTTCCATGCCGACGGCTTTTACCGTGTCGAACAGTGCGGCGTCCTGGCCCGGCTGGCCGCAGGCCGCCATCCAGTTGGCCGACAGCTTGATGTCCGAGATGTCGTTGATCGCGGCGGCCGCGATATTCATGATCGACTCGGCCACGGCCATCCGGCCCGATGCGGCGGCGTCGATGACGGCCAGCGGCGTGCGCTCGCCCATCGCCATCGCTTCGCCGAGGAAGCCGTCATAGGCCATTGCCGTAACGGCGCAATCGGCCACCGGTACCTGCCATGGGCCGACCATCTGGTCGCGCACCGTCATGCCGCCAACTGTGCGGTCGCCGATCGTGATCAGGAACGATTTGTCGCCCACGGTTGGATTCTGCAGCACGCGGCGCGCCGCTTCCACTAGCTCGATGCCCGTCAGGTCGACTGGCGGGAACGTGTTCTGCACGTGCTGCACGTCGCGCGTCATCTTCGGCGGTTTGCCGAGCAGGACGTCCATCGGCATGTCGACCGGTGAGGCATTCGGGCCACCAGCCTGCTCTTCGTCGAGCAGGCGCAGCTGACGCTCTTCGGTCGCGGTGCCGACGACGGCAAACGGGCAGCGCTCACGCTCGCACAGCGCGGCGAACTTCGCCAGGCTCTCGGGCGCGATCGCCAGCACGTAGCGTTCCTGCGATTCGTTCGACCAGATTTCTTTCGGCGCCAGGCCACTTTCTTCGAGCGGCACCTTGCGCAGGTTGAAGATCGCACCGCGCTTGGCATCGTTGACGATTTCCGGGAACGCATTCGACAAGCCGCCCGCGCCCACGTCGTGGATCGAGATGATCGGATTGTGCGCGCCCAGCTGCCAGCAGCCGTTGATGACTTCCTGCGCGCGGCGTTCCATTTCCGGGTTACCGCGCTGGACCGAGTCGAAGTCCAGATCGGCCGTGTTGGTGCCGGTGGCCATCGACGAGGCGGCGCTGCCGCCCATGCCGATGCGCATGCCGGGGCCGCCCAGCTGGATCAGCAGGCTGCCGACCGGGATCTCGTCCTTGTGCGTGTGCGCGGCCGAGATGCTGCCGATGCCACCAGCGATCATGATCGGCTTGTGATAGCCGTAGACCGCGCCGGCAGCGCCGACATTCTGTTCGTAGGTACGGAAGTAGCCGCCCAGGACCGGCCGGCCGAATTCATTACTGAACGCGGCGCCGCCGATCGGGCCTTCGATCATGATCTGCAGTGGCGAGGCAATACGTTCCGGCTTGCCGTACAGCGCATCCGAGCGCACCTGGCCCGTCACGTCCGACGCGTTTTCCCACGGCCGCACGGCATCGGGAATCACCAGGTTCGAGACCGTGAAGCCGGCCAGGCCCGCCTTCGGCTTGGCGCCGCGGCCCGTTGCGCCTTCGTCGCGGATTTCGCCGCCGGCGCCGGTGGAGGCGCCCGGGAATGGCGAGATCGCGGTCGGGTGATTGTGCGTTTCGACCTTCATCAGGGTGTGCACGAGCTCCGTCGACGGGCCGTACTCTTCGCCGTCGCGCGGGAAGAACCGGGTGACGGTCGCGCCTTCGATGATCGACGAGTTGTCGCTGTAGGCGACGACCGTGCCGCGCGGGTTCAGCTGGTGCGTGTTCTTGATCATGCCGAACAGCGAGATGCTCTGCTTCTCGCCGTCGATGACCCAGTCGGCATTGAAGATCTTGTGGCGGCAGTGCTCCGAGTTCGCCTGGGCGAACATCATCAGCTCGACGTCGGTCGGGTTGCGCTGCGCCTTCGTGAACGCGTCGTTCAGGTAATCGACTTCGTCGTCCGACATCGCCAGACCGAGTTCGGTGTTGGCGCGCACCAGTGCGGCGCGGCCAAGACCCAGCACGTCGATGCTCTCGAGCTGCTTGCCTTCGAGTTCATTGAACAGGTGCTGCGCGTCGTCGGCGTTGCGCAGGACGGTATCGGTCATGCGGTCGTGCAGCAGGCCGATGACCGCCTGCAGCTCGTCGTCTGCCAGCTTCTTGGGCGCGCCGAAGCTGCTGCCCAGGATGCCCGTCTTGAGCACGACGGTGTAGCCGATGCCGCGCTCGATGCGGTGGACATGGCCCATGCCGCAGTTGCGCGCGATATCGGTCGCTTTCGAGGCCCACGGTGAAATGGTGCCCAGGCGCGGGATGACGAAGAATGCTTCGGTCACGCCTTCGTACAGGGTCTCCGGCGCAGGCTCGCCATAGGTGAGCATGGCCGACAGGCGCGACGTATCGTCGATGGACAGTGGCGCGCTGGTGTCGATGAAATGGTAGAAACGGCCCTGGACGGCGGCGATCGACGGGGCGACAGCTTGCAGTTGGCTCAGGAGGCGTTGGCTACGGAAGGCGGACAGGGCATTGGAACCCGGCAGAATCAACATGGCTTGGACAGTCGGTTGATGCAGCGTCGCTGCTAGGGTGGAAGATAGGCCGGTATTATACAGCCTCCCCCCTCTGGCCGGGCCGCCATCGGCGACCGGCCGGAACCCCGCGCACGCAGCGAGTCGGTTTCCTTGATCGATTCGGCACTTGCCGGTATCTTAACGGTGGACAATCTTGCGATGTGCGCCGTCCGGCGTACGCGGCCAGAGCAGACGAGAGCGACGATGCAAGAAAACGCGAACCTGGCGGTGCTGGTGGTCGACCCTAATCCGGGCATGCGCACCAGCCTGCAAAACATGCTGGGCCTGGCCGGCATCACGAAGATCGAACACGCGGTCAATGCCAACAAAGCGATCCGCCAGCTGCAGCAGCGCGCGTTCGACATCATCCTGTGCGAATACGACCTGGCCAGCGGCGCGGGCGAAGGTCAGGACGGCCAGCAACTGCTCGAAGACCTGCGCCAGCATCGCCTGATTACGCCCTCGACCATTTTCATCATGCTCACCTCCGAGGCCGAGCGCGACAAGGTCGTCAGCGCGGCCGAACTGGCCCCCACCGACTACCTGCTCAAGCCGTTCACGGTCGATTTGATCAGCACGCGCATCAAGCGCGCGCTGGATCGGCGTGGCGCCCTGCTTCCGGCCTGGCAGCTGGCCGCGCAAGGCAGGCTGCGCGAGGCGATCCTCGCGTGCGCCAACGGCGCCCAGGCGCAGCCGCGCTTCGCGGCCGACCTCGCACGCGTGCGCGCCGAGCTGCACACGACGCTGGGCGAACATGCCGAGGCCGCCGCCGTCTACCGCGACGTACTGGCCGAACGCCCGCTGGGCTGGGCGGCGCTGGGGCTGGCGCGCACGCTGCTCGCGCTGGGCCAGGGTGATGACGCGCGCGCGATCCTGGAGGAACTGCTGGCGACCAACCCGCGCCTGATGGCCGGCTACGACCTGCTCGCACGCTGCCTCGAAGCGGACGGCGAGCCGGCATTGGCCCAGAGCGTGCTGGCCGATGCCGTGGCCATCTCGCCGCACGTCGTGGGGCGCCTGCGCAAGCTGGGCGAACTCGCACTGGCCACCGGCGACATGGCCGTGGCCGAAACGTCGTTCCGCCAGGTCGTGGGCAAGGCGCGCTACTCGGCGTTTCGCGATCCCGAAGACCACGTCAGCCTGGTCAAGACGCTGGTGGCGCGCGGCGACCTGCTGCAGGCCAGCGGCGCGATCCGCGACCTCGAACGCACGCTGCGCGCAGCCCCGGGCTACGATGCCTGCCACGCCTATGCCAACGCGCTCCTGCACGACAAGACCGGCAACAGCGGCGCCGCGGTGGCCGGCCTGCAGAACGCCGTGTCGGCGGTGCGCGCCAACAATGCGCTGTCCTCCAGCCTCAAACTCGAACTGGCGCGCGCCTGCCTGGCGCACCGGCTCGACGAGCAGGCCGCCAGCGTGATGCTGACGGTGGTGAACGACACCAGCAGCGGTGTCTCGCCCGACCAGGCAATGACGGTCTTCGTGAACGCCGGCCGCACCGACCTGCTGGAGAACATGGACCAGCAGCTCAAGGCGCAGGCGCAGATCCTGCTGGGTGTGGCCGACGAAAAACGCAATATGGGCGACGTGCGCGGCGCGGTCCAGACGCTGCGCGAAGCACTGCACCTGGCGCCGCGCAACCTGCAGGTGATGGCTGCCACTGCCGGCGGCATCCTGCGCCAGATCAACGAGCTGGGTTGGGACCATCCGCTCGGCCAGACCGCCGCCGGTCTGCTGGACAGCATCCGGGCCCAGGATGCGCAGCATCCACGGCTGGCGACACTGACCGAGGAATACCAGGCGGCGCGGCGCAAGTACGGGATTGCGGCCGGCTGAACGCAGTCAGCCCGATCCGCGCGCCACCACGACCAGCCACGAAACCCCACACCATGCCACTTCGAACCCTGTTGTTGATCCTGCTGGCGGCGCTGATCTTCTGGCTCGTCACGCCGCTGGCCATCCTGCCGCCGGTGGCTGGGTATGTCGGTTACCGTTCCTACCGGCGCCGCCGGCATCAGTATCCACTGATGAGCCGCAGCCGCATATTGGTGGGTATGCTGCCCATGCTGCTGGCCTTCGCTGCGGTTCCCCTGCTCCTGTACGCAATTAATGCCGGGTATCGCGCCTGACGCCGCAAACTTGACGCACTGCACAAGTTACGGTCTACTGTCGATGTCATTGTTACTACAGCGGCCCGATCGCCTTTCATTTTGCTCGACCTAATCAACGCCCTTCCCCGCAACCTCTTCCTGCCTCCCACCAGCCTGTTCCTGATCATCGCGCTGGGTTTATTGCTGTGGCGTTTCCGGCCCAGAGCCGGGCGCATCGTCGCCGGCACCGGGCTCGCCCTGCTGACCTTCATGTCGAGTAACGCGGGATCGAGCTTCCTGGTCAGACCGCTGGAGCAGCTGACCAAGCCGCTGGCGCGGCCCGAAAGCGCCGGCGCCCAGGCCATCGTCGTGCTCGCTGCAGGCCGGTTGCGCAGCGCAGGCGAATACGACAACCGCGACATCCCCGACCACACGGCACTGGCGCGCCTGCGCTACGGCGCGCACCTGCAGCGGCGCACAGGCCTGCCCATTCTGGTCACGGGTGGCAATGGCGGCAGCGGTGTCGATCCGGCCAGGATCGACATGGGATACACCAAGGCTGATGCGATGGCCAGGGCGCTGCGCGAGGATTTCGGGGTGCCGGTCAAGTGGATCGAGCGGCGCTCGCGCGACACGGGCGAGAATGCCATCTACAGCAATGTGCTGCTGCGCCCGGCGGGAATCAAACGGATTTTGCTCGTGACCGATGCGATGCACATGCACCGCGCGCGCAATGTGTTCGAGCGCGAGGGCCTCGAGGTGGTCGAGGCGCCAACGATGTTCGTCTACAACCCGAATTACGGATTCGATGCGTGGCTGCCAAGCGCAGAAGGCATGCGGCGCTCGTGGTATGCAACCTATGAGCTGCTGGGCCTTGCCTGGTACCGGATCCGGGATCGCGAAGCACCGGGAGCCAAGCAGGAAGCGGTGGCGAGTCCACCGCGCCGGACCACCGTGGCGCCGCCGTTGACACCAGCGCCAGCGCTGCAGACAGCACCGGCGCCCGAAAAAACACCGGCGCTGGAAAAAGCACCGGCGCCAGCAAAGGCACCGGCCGCGAATTAAAGCACGTCGAGCAGTTCGACCTCGAACACCAGCGTGGCGTTTGGCGGAATCGGACCCGCGCCGCCGGCGCCGTAGCCCATGTCGGCCGGCACGATCAGCGTGCGCTTGCCGCCGACTTTCATGCCCTGCACGCCCACATCCCATCCCTTGATGACCTGGCCGGCGCCGAGCTGGAACTTGAACGGCTCGCGGCCGATCGACGAATCGAACTCCTTGCCGCGCTGCTGCGGTGCCGCCGGCTCGTACAGCCAGCCGGTGTAGTTGACGACAGCGGTCGCGCCGGCAGTGGCTTCCTTGCCAGTGCCGACGACGGTGTCGATCTGTTGCGAGGCGACGGCCGGCGCGGCCGTCGCAGCCGTGCTGTCGGCGCTGGCAGCAGCAGGGGTGGCCGGTGCTTCGGCGCGCTTGCAGGCGGTCACCGTCAGCAGCATTGCCGCGACCAGGGCGGAGCAGGTCAGTACACGTTTCATGGTTTCTCTCGTAGGGTGAATAATGTGGTGAAAATCGGTGCTGGTGCAGCATACAGGGCGATCGGTCCGGCCACAATATGCCACCCCATCCTACGACTTGCCGTAACCGCCGCCGCCCGGCGTCTCGATGACGAACACGTCGCCGGCGGCCATGTCGATCTTGCCGATATGGCCCACCTGTTCGATGCGGCCGTCAGCGCGTTCGACGCTGTTCCGGCCACGCTCTGCGTCCGCGCCACCGGCCATGCCGAACGGCGCGTGAATCCGGTTGTTCGACAGGATGGCCGCCGTCATCGGCTCTAAAAACCGCACGCGGCGCACGCCGCCGTTGCCGCCATGCCAGCGCCCCGCCCCGCCCGAACCCGGCCGGATCTCATACCGTTCGAGGCGCACAGGGAAGCGGAATTCGAGGATTTCGGGATCGGTCAGGCGCGAGTTGGTCATATTGGTCTGGACCACGTCGGTACCGTTGAAACCGTCGCCCGCGCCGGAGCCACCCGAGATGGTTTCGTAATACTGGTAGCGCTCGTTACCGAACGTGAAGTTGTTCATCGTGCCCTGCGCGGCCGCCATCACGCCCAGCGCGCCGTACAGCGCATTGGTGATGCAGGTCGAGGTTTCGACATTGCCTGACACGACCGATGCCGGATAGTGCGGATTGAGCATCGAGCCGGGCGGAATGATCACCTTCAGTGGTTTCAGGCACCCGGCGTTGAGCGGAATCTCATCGTCGACCAGCGTGCGGAACACGTACAGCACGGCCGCCATGCACACGGCCGACGGTGCGTTGAAATTGTTCGGCAGCTGGCCCGATGTACCGGTGAAGTCGATCTCCGCACTGCGCGCGGCAGCGTCCACGCGAATCGCGACGTCGATGTGCGCGCCGTTATCGAGCTGGTAGTGGAAGCTGCCATCCTTGAGCGCCGAGATCACGCGCCGCACCGCCTCTTCGGCGTTGTCCTGCACGTGGCCCATATAGGCGCGCACGACGTCCAGGCCAAAGTGGGCGACCATCTTGTGCAGCTCTTCGACGCCTTTCTGGTTGGCGGCCACCTGCGCGCGCAGGTCTGCCAGGTTCTGGTCGGGATTGCGGGCCGGGTAGCGCGCGCCCACCAGCAGCGCGCGCGCCGCGTCTTCGCGCAGCACGCCGTCCTGCCCGTCGATCAACTTGAAATTGTTGATCAGGACACCCTCCTGCTCAATGTGGCTCGAGTCGGGCGGCATCGAGCCGGGCGTGGTGCCGCCGATGTCGGCGTGGTGGCCGCGCGAGCCGACGTAGAACAGGATCTCGGCGCCCGCTTCGTCGAACACGGGCGAGATCACCGTCACGTCGGGCAGGTGCGTGCCGCCGTTGTACGGGTCGTTCAGGATGTAGACGTCGCCCGCATGCATGCGACCGGCGTTCTCGCGCATCACGGTCTTGATGCTCTCGCCCATCGAGCCCAGATGCACCGGCATGTGCGGCGCGTTGGCCACCAGGTTGCCGTCCTGGTCGAAGATCGCGCAGCTGAAGTCCAGCCGTTCCTTGATGTTGACCGAGTGCGCCGTGTTCTGCAGACGCAGGCCCATCTGCTCGGCAATCGACATGAACAGGTTGTTGAAGATCTCGAGCATCACCGGATCGGCCGTGGTGCCAATCGCGCGCCGTTCGGGCAAGGCTTCCACGCGCTGCAGCACCAGGTGGCCATATGGCGTCACGCGCGCTTCCCAGCCCGGCTCGACGACGGTGGTCGCATTGTCTTCGGCGATGATCGCCGGGCCGCGCACCGCGTGCCCCGGCAGCAGCGCGCCGCGCGCGTAGACACCGGTGTCGTGCCAGCGGCCCGCGCTGTACATGCGCGCGGTGTCCTGCGGGGCCGCTTCGCCGACCGGTGTGCTCGTCGCCACCACCTGCTCGACCGGCGCATCGGACTGGCCGATGGCCTCGACCGACACCGCTTCGACGATCAACGCGCGTGCCGGCATCAGGAACGAATAGCGGCGTTTGTAGGCTTCTTCAAACTGCCCCGTCATCCCTGCCATGTCGCCCGCAAGCACCACGAGCGCCGAGTCGGTGCCCTCATAGCGCAGGTGCACGCGTTCGACGAGCGCGATGCGCTCGGGCGCCACGCCCTGCGCCCGCAACTGCGCGCGCGCAGCTTCGCCCAGCACGCCGAGACGTTCGGCCAGTGCCGGCAGTACCGCATCTGCCAGGCGCTCTTCGACGGCCTGCTCGCGCATCGCGCTCTGGTCGGCCAGGCCCATGCCGTAGGCCGACAGCACGCCAGCGAGCGAGTGGATGAACACCGTCTGCATGCCAAGGGCATCGGCCACGAGGCACGCATGCTGGCCGCCGGCGCCGCCGAAACTGGTGAGCACATAGTCGGTGACGTCGTGGCCGCGCTGCACCGAGATCTGCTTGATCGCATTGGCCATATTGCCCACCGCGATCGCGATGAAGCCTTCGGCCACGGCCTCCGGTGCGGGCCGTTCACCGGTCGCCGCGCCGATTTCGTCGGCCAACGCGTCGAAGCGGCGGCGCACGGTGGCCACGTCCAGCGCTTCATCGCCACGCGCGCCGAACAGGCGCGGGAAATAATCGGCCTGCACCTTGCCGAGCATGACGTTGCAGTCGGTGACCGCGAGCGGGCCGCCGCGCCGGTAGCTGGCCGGGCCGGGATTGGCGCCGGCGCTGTCCGGCCCCACACGATAGCGGCTGCCGTCGAAGTGCAGGATCGAACCGCCGCCAGCGGCCACGGTGTGGATGCTCATCATCGGCGCGCGCATGCGCACGCCGGCAACCTGGGTTTCGAACACCCGCTCGAACTCGCCCGCGAAGTGCGAGACGTCGGTGGACGTGCCCCCCATGTCGAAGCCGATCACGCGCTCGAAGCCGGCCTGCCGGCTCGCGCGCACCATGCCGACGATGCCGCCGGCGGGGCCGGACAGGATGCTGTCCTTGCCCTGGAATGCGCGCGCATCCGTCAGGCCGCCATTGGACTGCATGAACTGCAGGTTCACACCGGGCAGTTCGTCAGCCACCTGGTCGACGTAGCGGCGCAGGATCGGCGACAGGTAGGCATCGACCACCGTGGTGTCGCCGCGCGCGACGAGCTTCATCATCGGGCTCACTTCGTGCGATACCGACACTTGCGTGAAGCCGATCGCACGCGCGATCCTGGCCACGGCCGCTTCATGCGCCGTGTAGCGGTAGCCGTGCATGAAGACGATCGCCAGCGAGCGCAGGCCGGCGTCGAACGCCCCCTGCAGGCTGGCCCGCGTGGCCGCTTCATCGAGCGGCTGCACGACGTCGCCGTGCGCGCCGACGCGTTCATCGATCTCGATCACCTGCGCATACAGCAGCTCGGGCAGCACGATGTGGCGGTCGAACAGGCGGGGCCGGTTCTGATAGGCGATGCGCAGTGCGTCGCGGTAGCCGTGCGTGATGGCCAGCACGGTCGGCTCGCCCTTGCGCTCGAGCAGCGCGTTGGTGGCCACGGTCGTGCCCATCTTGACCGCCTCGATGCCGGCCGCCGGCAGCGGCGCACATGCCGCGACGCCCAGTAGGTGACGGATGCCGGCAACCGCTGCGTCGCGGTACTGTTCGGGGTGCTCGGACAGGAGCTTGTGCGTGACGAGTTGCCCATCCGGGCGACGCCCCACGATATCGGTGAATGTGCCGCCACGGTCGATCCAGAACTGCCAATCCATACTCACTCCCTGTGCTGACCAGATGATGGCAGCCATTGTAGTGCGGACGGCGCGCCAACGTTGGCGCGAATGCACGACAATGGTCGCATTCTCATTCACGCAAACAACCATGGCATACCCTCTCTACACCGTCGCGCAGCTGCGCACCATCGAACACGCGGCCAGCAGCACGCTGGCGCCGGGCACCTTGATGACCCGTGCCGGCAAGGCCGCCGCCGACTACGCGCTCGAGTTATTGCGCGCATCAGCGGGTGCATCTCCGGACGACCTGCGTGGCGCGCCGGTGCTGGTGCTGGCCGGCCCCGGCAACAATGGCGGCGATGCACTCGAGGTGGCGGCCAACCTGGCCGAAGCCGGCGTCAACGCCACCGTGCTGCACTTGCCGGGCGACGGCAACGACGACGCATCGAGCGAAACTGCTGCGGCTTACGAGCGCGCGCGTTCCGGCACGGTCGGCTGGCTCGACATGCTGCCGCCCGATGGCCAGTGGGCGCTCGTCGTCGACGGCTTGTTCGGCATCGGCCTGACGCGCGCGCTCGCCGGCGAGTACCGCGACGTGGTTGCGGGCCTGGACGGCCTGCGCTGTCCGGTCCTGGCGCTGGATGTGCCGAGCGGTCTGGACGCCGACACGGGCGCCGTCATCGGCCCGGACGGCATCGCGGTGCGCGCCACGCACACGATCACGTTCATCGCCGACAAGCCGGGCCTGCATACGGCCGACGGGCGCGATCACGCGGGTACGGTGCGCGTGGACACGCTCGGCGTGGATACGGGCGCGACGCCCACGACGGCATCGATGAACGGGCTGCCGGCGTTTGCGCACTGCTTCGCGGCGCGCCGCCAGAACTCGCACAAGGGCAGCTTTGGCGACGTCGCTGTGATCGGCGGCGCGCACGGCATGGCCGGTGCACCGGTGCTGGCCGCGCGCGGCGCGCTGTATGCCGGCGCGGGGCGCGTGTATGTTGCGGCGCTCAACACGCCGCCCGGCTACGACAGCAGCCAGCCCGAAATCATGTTCCGCGCGGCCGACGACCTGGATCTGTTTGGCCGCACGCTGGTGCTCGGGCCGGGCATGGGCGACTCGGTCGATGCAATGCGGCTGGTGGCCAAGGCGCTCGACAGCGACTGCCCGCTGGTGCTGGACGCCGACGCGCTGAACCTGGTCGGCGCCAGCCCTGACCTGCAGGCACGGCTGGCACAGCGGAGCGCCCCAAGCGTGCTCACGCCGCACCCGCTGGAAGCGGCGCGCATGCTGGGCATGACGGTGTCGGTGGTGCAGGCTGACCGCCTGGCCAGCGCCCGCGAACTGGCGCAGCGCATGGATGCAGTCGTGATTCTCAAGGGGTCGGGCACCGTGATCGCAGGACCCGATGGCGCGGTGCTAATCAACCCGACCGGCAACGCGGGTCTGGCCACGGCAGGCAGTGGCGACGTGCTGGCAGGGATCTGCGGCGCCCTGCTGGCGCAGGGCTGGCCGGGCAAGGAAGCCGCAGCAGCGGCGGCCTGGCTGCATGGCGCAGCAGCCGACGCGCTGGTGGAAGATGGCGTGGGGCCGATCGGCCTGACCGCCGGCGAGCTGCCGGCGGCGGTGCGCAAGGTACTCAACGCGCAGGTGCGCGCAGGCAGCTGATTATTTATTTGACGAGGCGGCCGGCGGCGATCGTGATCGTCCGGCCGCAACGCGCGGCCATGCCAGGATCGTGCGTGACCAGCACCAGCGTCGAGCCGCGCTCGCGATTGAGTTCGAACATCAGTCCAATGATCGATTCGCCGGTGGCCGCATCGAGGCTGCCGGTGGGTTCGTCGGCAAACAGCAGCGGCGGCTGCGTGACAAAAGCACGCGCCAGCGCAACGCGCTGTTGCTCACCGCCTGACAGAAACTTGGGATAGTGCTTCAGGCGGCTGCCCAGGCCGACGCGGCCCAGCATGTCGGCCGCCTTTTCGCGTGCACCGGATTCGCCCCGCAATTCGAGTGGCAGCATCACGTTCTCGAGCGCGTTCAGGTGCGTGAGCAACTGGAACGACTGGAACACGAAGCCCAGCTTGGCCTTGCGAAACGCGGCGCGACCGTCTTCATCGAGCGCGAAGATATCGGTGCCATCGAGGCGTACGGTGCCGGACGATGGCGTGTCCAGGCCTGCCAGCAGGCCAAGCAGCGTCGACTTGCCGGAGCCGGAAGCGCCGACGAGCGCGAGCGTCTCTGCCGGTTGCACGGTAAAATCAATCTCTTGCAGGATGGTCAGCTCGCCGCTGGCGTCTGCGACCTTCTTCGACAAGCCGCTGACTTCAATTGCGGGCGGCCGGCCTGTCATTACACCGACGTCAGTGACGTCATTTTTGAATGCCTCGGGATGATCACGCATGCTTGCTTTTCTTAAGAACGCAGTTCTCGGTAAATTAATTGTCGGCGCTGCACTGGGATTGAGTCTGTCCCTGGCGGCGACGGCGAACGCTTATTCTGCACCAAAAACCGTCCTCGTGGTGGGCGACAGCCTGTCGGCCGAATACGGCATCGCCCGTGGCGCCGGCTGGGTCGCGCTGCTCGAACAAAAAATGAAGAGCGAAAAAATCGACGCGAAGGTCGTCAACGCCAGCATCAGCGGCGAGACCACCAGCGGCGGCAAGGCGCGCCTGCCCGCCCTGCTGGGCCAGCACAAGCCGGACCTGGTCGTGATTGAACTGGGCGCCAACGACGGCCTGCGCGGCTTGCCCGTGCCGTCGGCCGAAGCGAACCTGCGCGCGATGATCGCCGCAGCGCAGGCGCAAAAAGCACGCGTGCTGCTGGTGGGCATGCGCATGCCGCCGAACTACGGGCGCGCCTACACCGAGCGCTTCTTCGGCATGTTCAAGACCGTGGCGACGTCGACGAAGTCGCCGCTGGTGCCGTTCATGCTTGAAGGCGTGGCCGACAAGCCGGCCCTGTTCCAGCAAGACCGCCTGCATCCGACCGCGCAGGCGCATCCGATCATCCTGAACAATATCTGGCCGACGTTCGAGAAAATGGTGAAGCAACCATGAAGTACCCGGAAGTCGCAGGGTTCGACGCCCTGCTCCCGCGCCTCGGTGAATTCGACGCCATCATCGACGTGCGCAGCGAAGCCGAATTCGCACTCGACCATATCCCCGGCGCGATCAACTGCCCGGTGCTGAACAACGACGAACGCATCCTGGTCGGGACGCTGTACAAGCAGACCAGCGCATTCGACGCCAAGAAGGCCGGCGCGCCGATCATCGCGCGCAATATCGCGCACCACATCGACACGCTGTTTCACGACAAGCCGCGCGACTGGCGCCCGCTGGTGTATTGCTGGCGCGGCGGCAACCGCAGTGGCGCGATGGCGCTGATCATGGCGCGCATCGGCTGGCCCGTGGCGCAGCTCGACGGCGGGTACAAGAATTACCGCGCGTGGGTCAGCGCGGCGCTGGCCGAGCCGCCTGCCGTCGATTTCCGCGTCGTCTGCGGCCCTACCGGTAGCGGCAAGAGCCGCCTGCTCGAAACGCTCGATGGCATCGGGGCGCAGGTGCTCGACCTGGAACAACTGGCCGCGCACCGCGGCTCGGTGCTGGGCCACTTGCCGAACGAACCACAGCCAAGCCAGAAGATGTTCGAGACGCGGGTGCTGGCCAAGCTGCGGGGCTTCGACCTGACCCGCCCCGTGTTCGTCGAAGCCGAGAGCAAGAAGGTCGGCAACCTGCGCGTGCCGGATGCGGTGATGGTGCGCATGCGCGCGGCGCCCTGCATCGACCTGCAACTGGCGCGCCCCGCGCGCGTGCGCCTGCTGATGGAAGACTACCAGCACTTCTGCGCCGATCCGTCCGTGCTGGCCGATCAGCTGACGCACCTGACGCTGGTGCATGGCCGCGCGAAGATCGCCGACTGGCAGGCGATGGCGCAAGGCGGCGCGCTGCCGGCGCTGGTCGACGAGCTGCTGGTGCAGCACTACGACCCGGCCTACCTGCGCTCGATCGACCGCAACTTCGTGCAGTATCCGCAGGCGCAGGTGGTGGAGCTGGCTGACATCGGCACCAGCGATTTTCTGGACGCGGCGCGGCGCCTGCACGACGCGCCAGCCTGAGGCTACGGGGCGATGCGGCGGGCCTCGTCGATCGCGACATCCTGCCAGAGCGCGTCGTCGCCGGCGTGCTGCGCCGCCCACACACGGTAGTTGCCGGGCTCGATGACGAAGCCCGGCGCGTCGCCGCCCACACGGTAGCGTGCAAGGATGCGCGTCTCGAGGTCGATCTCGACGCTGGCGCGCTCTCCAGCTGCCAGTACCGTTTTGGTGAACCCGGCCAGGCGCTTCACGAAGCCGTCGGGGCCGGGTTTGGCGACATAGATCTGCACCACGACCGCGCCCGTACGCGCGCCGGTATTGGTCACCGCAACGCTCGCCGTGTAGCGCCCGTCGACGCCCACGCGCAGACCGCTCAGTGCAAACGTCGTGTACGACAAGCCGAACCCGAACGGGAACAGCGGCTGATGCCCTTCGCGCGCGAACCAGCGGTAGCCGACATCCGATCCGTCGATATCGTAGTCGAGCGGGATGATGCCGCCCTTGCGCGGCGTGGCCGGATTGGACGTCGTGGTCTCCGGATCGATCTGATCGGGGCGCGGCAACTGCGCCTCGCTGGCCGGGAACGTCAAAGGTAACCGGCCCGATGGATTCACGCGTCCGAACAGCACACCCGCCACGGCCGGCCCGCCGCCGGATCCCGGGTACCAGGCGGCCAGGTTCGCGGCCACGCTGTCACGCCACGGCATCGTGACGGGGCCGCCCGACTGGATGACGACGATCGTTGCCGGGTTGACGCCGGCGATGGCCTCGATCAACGCATCCTGGTCGTCGGGCAGTGAGAGACCCACGGCATCGAGACCTTCCGAGCGCCACTCCTGCGCAAACACGATCACCGCATCGGCCTTGCGCGCTTCGTCCAGTACCTGCTGGCGATCGGTGCCGTCGACGAACACAACGTCGCGTGCGGCACTTTCCTCGTTGATTGCGGTGACAAGCGACGATGGCTGGACGACCTTGGCCACGTCCATCCCCATGATGCTGGTGCCAGGCAGCTGCAGGCTGCCGATGGGCGTCACGGCCGACGAACCACCGCCACACAGCACGCCATGGTCGGCATGCTCGCCGACGACGAGCAACCGGGCCAGGCGCTGCGGTAGCGGCAGCGTCGCATTCCGGTTGGTGAGCAGCACGATGCCTTCTTCAGCCTGGCGCTGCGCGATCAGCTTGTGGTGGCTGAAGTCGATCGGCTGCGTACGATCGTCAGGCGGCGCATCGAGTGCACCGACGTTAATCAGGCTTGTCAGGATGCGCGCCACCATATCGTCGATGCGCGACTGCGGCACCTGGCCGTCACGTACCGCATCGCGCAGGGCCTGGCCAAAATAATGTGCGTCGTCGAGATTGGCGCCTGATTGCACGTCAAGGCCTGCCAGCGCCGCCTTGACCGTCGAATGCGTGGCGCCCCAGTCCGACATGACCCAGCCAGCGTATCCCCATTCATCCTTGAGTACCTGCTGCAGCAGGAAGGCGTTTTCGGACGCATAGTGACCATTGACCAGGTTGTAGCCGGGCATGACGGCGCCGGGCTTGCCGATCGCTATCGCGATCTGGAACGCCAGCAGGTCGGATTCGCGCAGCGCCGCTTCGGCCAGGTTCGCGCTGACCATCACGCGGCCCGTTTCCTGGCCATTGGCGACGAAATGCTTGACGGTCGAGACGACGCCCTGCGCCTGGATACCGGCGACCGCGTGGCCGGTAAGTTCGCCGGTAAGCAGCGGGTCTTCGCTGATATATTCGAAGTTGCGGCCGCCGCGCGGTTCGCGGATCAGGTTCGCGCCACCTGCGAGCTGTACATTGAAGCCCTTGGCCTTCGCCTCGCGTCCGACCAGCGCGCCGCTGTCGTGTGCCAGCTGGCGGTTGAAGGTCGCGCCCAACAGCAGCGAGCTGGGCAGGCCCGTCGCATGGTCGCCCGGGCGCACGCCGCCGAGATTGCTGATCCCGAGACTGGCGTCGGCCTGCTGCATCGCGGGGATGCCCAGGCGCGGGATGCCAGGATAGAACGCGGCCGAGCCGATGGCACCCTGCGCTTTGAGCTCGTCCGTCAGAGGAATGGCCATCGGGCCGGACAGCCAGGCGAACTTCTCGTCCTCGGTCATGCGCGCAACCAGGTCCTGGGCGCGCTGACGGCTCGTGGTGGCGGTGGTCATTGGAACGGTCCCTTCATGAGTGAAAGTGGCTGATCCGTCCAGTGTTCCAGATGCCGTCCGCCGGGTCGGTTAAGCACATCGCAAAAAAGCCTGGCTGCTTGCGCAGCCGGGCTTTTTTCGATCGGGAACGAAGGGGCGACGACTTACTGCGCGTCGGTATTCGTGCCCAGCTGCGACGGCGTGGCCGTCACCTTGGCCTTGGCCTTGACCTTCAGCGCTTCGACATAATCGACCATCTGCTGCTGGCCCATCATGTTGCCGATCTGATCAGCTTCCTGCTTGCGGCGCGCCGCATCGAGCTGCGCAGGCTGCGAGACTTTGTTGATGCGGTAGACCGCGTAACCCTGGCCCGGCACATCGACACCGACATAGGCCGGCAGCTTGGTGGCATCAGCCTTGAGCACAGCAATCGCACCTGCCTGGTTGATCGTCGGCTTCGTGGTGCGCGAGACCGTTACAGGAGCGCCGAAACCGGTTGCGTCGCCCGCTGCCTTGGCTGCCGCCAGCTTGGCTTCGCCGGCCTGACGTGCCAGGCGCACCGCTTCCTCGATCGTCACGCGCTGACGAATCTGCGCCTCGACCTCGGCCAGCGGACGCTTGGCCGCCGGACGCAGTTCAACGACGCGACCTGCCACCAGCACGCTTGGCGCGACTTCGACGGCTTCGGTATTGCGCTTGTTCTTCAGTGCGTCGTTGCCGAACAGCGCAGTCAGGAACTTGGCGTTGTTGAACGGTGCATCGCCCAGCGCCGGATTCGGCGTGCGGGTCAGGTTGTCGACGGTCTGGATCTGCAGCTTGAGCTTGTCGGCCACCGGCTTCAGGCTGTCCGACTGGTCATACGCGGTCTCGGTAAACACGCCAGCCAGCTCGGTGTACTTGGAAGCCATCTTTTGCTTCTTGAGGTCGCCTGCAATCTGTTCACGCGCAGTGTCGAGCGACTTTTGCGTGGCCGGCTTGATCGAGTTCAGCTTGATGATGTGCCAGCCGAATTCGGACTGCACCAGGCCGCTCGTTTCGCCCTCTTTCAGCGCATAGATCGCGTCTTCGACCGACTTGACGAACAGACCCTTCTCGACCACGCCCAGATCGCCGCCAGCCTGGGCCGAGCCCGGGTCTTGCGAATTGGCCTTGGCAATCGCGGCGAAATTGGCCGGGGCTGCGCGCACTTGCGCCAGCACGGCTTCCGCTTTCGTCTTGGCCGCAGCCTGGTCGGCTGGCTTTGCATCCTTGGCCACCGTGATCAGGATGTGACTGGCGCTGCGCTGCTCGGGCGTCGTGTAGTTCTTGAGGTTCTTGTTATAGAAGTCGCTGATTTCGGCGTCCGACACCTGCACCTGATTTTCGACGGTGGCAGCGTTAAAGACGACGTATTCGGCCTTGACCTGCTCCGGAATCTGGAACAGCGTTGCGTTCTTGTCGTAGTACGCCTTGACCATCGCATCGGTGACTTTCACCTGCGGCAGGTAGGTCGCGATAGGGAACACGATCTCCTGCACTTCACGCTCCTGGTCGTTGATGTTCGACAGGCGCGTTGCAACGCTGCGCGGTGCGAACGCGGTGGCCTGGATCGAGCCGGTCAGCTGCTGCACGGTGAGGTCGCGGCGCAGGCGCTGGTCGAACATCGCCGGCGTCATGCCTTGCGCTGCCAGAGCGGCCTTGTAGCCTTCCATGTCGAAGCCACCGTCCGGCTGGCGGAACTGCTGGATCTCCATGATGGTCTTTTGCAGCGTTGCATCGCTGACGTTCATGTGCGAGCGGGCGATCTCGGTGCTGATGGCGCGTTCGCCGACCAGATTATTCAGGATCGTTTTCTTCGCTTCGGCCGTTTCGAACATCTTCTGGTCGAACTGGGCACCCATCATCTGGCGTGCCTGGTCGATCTGGCGACGCTGCGCATCTTCCCACTCCTGGCGCGAGATCTTTTCGCCGCCAACGGTGGCGACGTGGGTGCCGGCATCGTTGCTCTGGTAACTCTCCAAACCGACAAACACGAACGATGGGACGATCAAAAGAAGCAGGATCCCGTACATCCAACGCTTGTTGTTCCGAATAAATTCAAACATGGTCAGCCATTCAAGGTTGAGAATGCAATAACAGCACAAGTTAAAAAAAAAGGCGAACTCGCGTTCGCCTCTTCTAGCGGGATTGCCCCGTGAGGCATCCCATACTACTATATTCTGGCGGAGCGGACGGGACTCGAACCCGCGACCCCCGGCGTGACAGGCCGGTATTCTAACCAACTGAACTACCGCTCCAGACATGGTGTCTGTGCGTTTTTTGTGGCGGAGCGGACGGGACTCGAACCCGCGACCCCCGGCGTGACAGGCCGGTATTCTAACCAACTGAACTACCGCTCCAGCAAAAAACACACCAACGAACATCAGGGACTACACAACAACCCCTGCTGCTTTCCTTCGCTTGTCACCGCGAAGAAGGCATTAGTTTACAGCATCTTTCAGCGCTTTACCAGCCTTAAATTTCGGGACGCGTGCGGCCTTGATTTTGATGGGCTCCTTGGTGCGCGGATCGCGGCCAGTGCGTGCGGCGCGCTCGCCGACCGTGAAGGTGCCAAAGCCGACCAGGGTAACGCTGTCATTCTTTTTCAGGGTCTCGGTCACGGCGTCGATGACGGCGTCGAGGGCACGCGCTGCCGATGCCTTGGTAATGTCCGCGGACTTCGCGATTTCTTCGATCAGTTCTGTCTTGTTCACTCGTTCCCTCGTTTCCCGTTCGTGACGCACACGCGCCGCTGCTGCAAAAGTGCAGGCCGTATTAAACAAGGGCAACATGACGCTGTCAAGCGAGCCCGCGTCAACGCAGGTTCATCTGTGGCATAAGCCGCGCCATGGCGACAGCCAAAAAAAAGGCGGAGTCAGCGTTAAATAGAGACAAGCTTTGAACTGACGAGCGCTCCAGTGGTCCAACTCCTGTCCCCGGGTCAGGAGTCAATCATGAAAGCGCCGCGTTTCAAGGGCTGGTTCGCAAGACTGCCTTCGCTGAACCAGCCCCAGCGCCGGCAAGTGCTCGATGCTCTGCATCCTGCAGCCGGGCTCGATCAGGTGGTTGCACTCATCGATGAGGTTAGAGCACCAGGCCGCTGCTGCCCCAGATGCGGCAGCGCGCGTTGCTACCGGCACGGGTTCGCCAATGACTTGCAGCGCTACCGCTGCTGTGCCTGCGGCCGCACCTTTAACGACCTGACCGGCACGCCGCTGGCGCGGCTCAGGCACAAGGCCAAATGGCTCGCGTATTCGCAGGTGCTGCTCGATTCACTCCCCGTGCGTAAGGCCGCAGATCGGGTCGGCGTCCACCGCAACACCGCCTTTCGCTGGCGACACCGCTTCCTGCGTTGGGTCAAGCTCGACCGGCCCGCGCTCCTGAATGGCATCGTCGAGGCTGACGAAACATTTCTGCTCGAATCACAAAAAGGTTCGCGTACGCTCCATCGGCCAGCGCGTCGGCGCGGCGGCCGCGCTGCCGAACGGGGCATTTCCAGTGAACTGGACTGCATCCTGGTCGCGCGCGATCGCGAGGGGCGCACCATCGATGCCGTGACTGGCAGAGGTGCGCTCACGGCTGCGCAACTCGAACGCGACTTGCTGCCCAGGCTCGACCGGCAGGCCTTGCTGGTCAGTGACAGCCATGCTGCCTACCGCGCCTTTGCACGCAAGCATCGGATCGCGCACGAGACGGTCAATCTGCGCGCCAGGGTGCGTGCGAGGCGGCTAGGCAATCTTGCCATCCATGTACAGAACGTGAATGCCTACCACCAGCGTTTCAAGACCTGGCTGCAGGGCTTTCGTGGCGTCGCGTCGCGCTATCTACCCAATTATCTGGGCTGGCGCTGGGCGCTGGATGGTGCGCGAATTCTTTCGCCAAAACAATTGCTTAGTATTGCCATCAGTGTCATCAACAGATAACGCTGACTGAGCCAAAAAAACAGGCGCCACACGGGCGCCTGTTTCAGGAAGCTGCAAGCAGCTCGATACGATTTAATGCTTGACCACTTCGGGCTTGGCTTCCACCGGCGCTGGCGCGACGGCCACTGCAGGATCTTCCACCAGCGGCTGCGGCTGACGCTCCAGCGCGATCTCCAGCACTTTCTCGATCCAGCGCACCGGCACGATCTCGAGCTTGTTCTTGACGTTGTCCGGAATCTCGGCCAGGTCCTTCACGTTCTGCTCGGGAATCAAGACCGTCTTGATGCCACCGCGGTGCGCTGCCAGCAGTTTCTCTTTCAAACCACCGATCGGCAGGACTTCACCGCGCAGCGTGATCTCGCCCGTCATCGCCACATCGGCGCGCACCGGGATGCCGGTGAAGGCCGAGACCAGCGCCGTCGTCATACCGATACCGGCCGACGGACCATCCTTCGGCGTCGCCCCTTCCGGCACGTGGATGTGGATGTCGGCCTTCTCGAACGCCTCGTTCTTGATACCCAGGCGTGCGGCGCGGCTGCGCACCACGGTGCGGGCTGCCTCGATCGATTCCTTCATCACATCGCCCAGCGTACCGGTGCGGATGATGGCGCCCTTGCCTGGCACGTTGACGGCTTCGATCGTCAGCAGATCGCCACCGACTTCGGTCCACGCCAGACCGACCACCTGGCCGACCTGGTTGTCTTTCTCGGCCACGCCAAAGTCATAGCGGCGCACGCCCAGGAACTTATCCAGGTTCTTGCCGTTGACGATGACGCGCTTGTCGGCGCCGGTGCCCGGCTTTTTCAGCAGCAGCATCTTGACGACCTTGCGGCAGATTTTCGACACTTCGCGCTCGAGCGAACGTACGCCAGCTTCGCGGGTGTAGTAACGGATGATGTCGCGGATCGCGGTCTCTTCGACCTTGATTTCCTCTTCCTTCAGGCCGTTGTTCTTCAACTGCTTCGGCAACAGGTAGCGCAGCGCGATGCTGGTCTTTTCGTCTTCGGTGTAACCCGACAGACGAATGACTTCCATACGGTCCAGCAGCGCCGGCGGAATGTTGTACGAGTTCGAGGTCGCCACGAACATCACGTCCGACAGGTCGAAGTCCACTTCCAGGTAATGGTCCGAGAACGTGTGGTTCTGTTCCGGGTCCAGCACCTCGAGCAGGGCCGACGACGGATCGCCACGGAAATCGGCGCCCATCTTGTCGATCTCGTCGAGCAGGAACAGCGGGTTGCGCACGCCGACTTTCGCCAGCGATTGCAGCACCTTGCCCGGCATCGAACCGATATAAGTGCGGCGGTGGCCACGAATTTCGGCTTCGTCACGCACGCCACCCAGGGCCATGCGCACGAACTTGCGGTTCGTCGCGCGGGCGATGGACTGGCCGAGCGACGTCTTGCCGACGCCCGGAGGACCGACGAAGCACAGGATCGGCGCTTTCAGCTTGTCGACGCGCTGTTGCACTGCGAGGTATTCCAGGATGCGTTCCTTGATCTTGTCCAGGCCATAGTGATCCTGTTCAAGCACGGCTTCGGCGCTGGCCAGATCGATCGCGACCTTCGACTTCTTGCGCCATGGGAGCGACACCAGCGTGTCGATGTAGTTGCGCACGACGGTGGCTTCGGCCGACATCGGCGACATCAGCTTGAGCTTGCGAATTTCGGCCTGGGCTTTTTCCATGGCTTCTTTCGGCATCTTGGCAGCGACGACTTTCTTTTCGAGTTCCTCGATGTCGGCACCCTCTTCGCCCTCGCCCAGCTCTTTCTGAATCGCCTTGACCTGCTCGTTCAGGTAGTACTCGCGCTGCGACTTTTCCATCTGGCGCTTGACGCGGCCACGGATACGCTTTTCGACCTGCAGGATGTCCAGCTCGCCTTCCAGCTGGCCGAGCAGGTGCTCGAGGCGCTTGGCGACGTTGAAGATCTCCAGGATCACCTGCTTCTGCTCGAGCTTGAGCGGCAGGTGCGCAGCGACGGTATCGGCCAGGCGGCCTGCGTCATCGATGCCGGCGAGCGAGGCCAGGATTTCTGGTGGAATCTTTTTGTTGAGTTTGACGTACTGGTCGAACTGCTGCACGATCGCGCGGCGCATCGCCTCGACCTCGGAGTCGTCGCCAATTTCCGATTCGACCGGCGTCAGTTGCGCCGTGAAGTGCGTGGCGCCGTCATTGATCGTATCGATACGTGCGCGCTGCGAACCCTCGACCAGGACCTTGACGGTGCCGTCGGGGAGTTTCAGCATCTGCAGAATATTGGCGACGCAGCCGATCTCGTAGATGTCTGCGGCGGACGGTTCGTCCTTGGCGGCGGCCTTCTGGGCGGCCAGCATGATGCTTTTGCCCTGCTCCATCGCGGCTTCCAGAGCCTTGATCGATTTAGGGCGGCCAACGAACAGAGGTATCACCATATGCGGGAACACAACCACATCGCGCAACGGCAGAAGTGGCAGCGTCGTTTGCTCGGTTAATTTCGAAGTTGTCATGGCATACCTTATAAAAAGCGTGTTCTGAACTTGGGCACTGGACAGCCAAAACACAAGACCGTCCGGCAAAAATATATTCTGTAAGTAAAAGAAAACCGACTTGTCAGAGCATATAGCCGTTCCAATAAAAGACTCTCGGAAAATGAAAAAGCCACCACACGGCGTACCGCGAGTGGCTTTTCGAATGAAGCCGGGATCTCTTATTGAGATTGATTGTACCGAGTTGAATCCGTGCGGCAAGCAATTTGTCGCTTGCGCCCGGATTTTTTTCAGTTTTCTCCCGAAGCTTTTGCCGTTTCGCTGTAAATCAGCAAAGGTTTCGCGCCGTTCGTGATCGTATTTTCATCGATCACGACTTTCACGACATTCGACTGGCCTGGCAATTCATACATTACATCAAGCAGCGCGTGTTCGAGAATCGAACGCAGGCCACGTGCGCCGGTTTTACGGGCCAGTGCTTTCTTTGCAATCGCATGCAGCGCTGCCGGACGAATCTCCAGTTCTGCGCCTTCCATTTCCAGCAATTTCGAATATTGCTTGATCAACGCATTCTTTGGTTCGATCAGAATCTGGATCAGCGCTTCTTCGGTCAGCTCGGACAAGGCAGCCACCACCGGCAGACGGCCGACCAGTTCGGGAATCAGACCGAACTTGATCAGGTCTTCGGGTTCGGCTTCGAGCAGGATCTCGGCGTTGTAGCCGGAATCGAGACTCTTGACCGTGGCGCCAAAACCAATGCCGCTCTTGACCGAACGGTTCTGGATCACTTTGGCCAGGCCATCGAACGCACCGCCGCAGATGAACATGATGTTGGTCGTGTCGATCTGGACGAAGTCCTGGTTCGGGTGCTTGCGCCCGCCCTGCGGCGGCACCGACGCCATCGTGCCTTCGATCAGCTTGAGCAGCGCCTGCTGCACGCCTTCGCCCGACACGTCGCGCGTGATCGACGGGTTATCGGACTTGCGCGAGATCTTGTCGATCTCGTCGATGTAGACGATGCCGCGCTGCGCCTTTTCCACCTCATAGTTGCAGCTCTGCAGCAGCTTCTGGATGATGTTCTCGACGTCTTCGCCGACGTAGCCGGCTTCGGTCAGCGTGGTCGCATCGGCGATCACGAACGGCACGTTCAGCATGCGTGCGAGCGTCTGGGCCAGCAGCGTCTTGCCGGAGCCGGTCGGGCCCACCAGCAGGATGTTGCTCTTGGCCAGTTCGACTTCGTCTTTCTTGCCCAGGTGCTTGAGGCGCTTGTAGTGGTTGTACACCGCCACCGACAGGATGCGCTTGGCCGTTTGCTGACCGATCACATACTGGTCAAGCAGTTCGGTGATTTCAAGGGGCGTCGGCAGGTCGGACTTGGTGCCCGTGACCGTTTCGACGTTCGACGTTTCATCGCGGATGATGTCGTTGCACAAGTCGATGCATTCATCGCAGATGAACACGGACGGTCCTGCGATCAGCTTTTTGACTTCGTGCTGGCTCTTTCCACAGAACGAGCAGTACAACAGTTTTTCGCCGCTGGAGGATTTTTTCTCTGACATGGGGGCAGGACTCTATTGAATTGCTATGAATATAACGCTTAACCGGAAACGCAACAAGGGCGAATCCAAGGGCGCAACTGGCGCGCATGCGAACATGCTACCCGAAATAAAAAACAAACGCCCGAACGTGTTCGCGTCCGGGCGTTTTTTTCCAACATCACGCTGGATGCTCGGGCAATTTCTTAACCGCGGTGCGTGAGGACCTTGTCGATCAGCCCATACTCCACCGACTCTTCGGCCGACATGAAGCGGTCACGGTCGGTGTCGCGGTGGATCTGCTCGATGCTCTGGCCGGTGTTGTCGGACATGATGCGGGCCAGACGCTCGCGCAGGTACAGGATTTCCTTGGCCTGGATTTCGATGTCCGAGGCCATGCCCTGTGAACCGCCCGATGGCTGGTGAATCATGACGCGCGAGTTCGGCAGCGAGAAACGCTTGCCCTTGGCGCCGGCTGCCAGCAGGAAGGCGCCCATTGAGGCCGCCAGACCCGTGCACAGCGTCGAGACGTCGGGCTTGATGAAGTTCATCGTGTCGAGGATCGCGAGGCCGGCCGAGACCGAGCCACCCGGCGAGTTGATGTAGAGCGAGATATCCTTGTCAGGATTTTCGCTTTCCAGGAACAGCATCTGGGCGACGATCAGGTTGGCCATCTGGTCGTTGACGGGACCGACCAGGAAAATCACGCGTTCTTTCAAGAGGCGCGAGTAAATGTCGTAGGCGCGTTCGCCGCGACCACTTTGCTCGACGACCATCGGCACCAAGCCGAGTGCCTGTGTATCCAGTGCTGGATTGTGCATCATACCTGTCTCGTTCCTTGTTAGGGGTTGGTCAAATGGGCCATTGAAAAAAGCCGGCCTCGAGGGGCCGGCCTGCTTTTCTTAAGCCTGTGGGACGCTGCCCATCAGTTCATCGAAAGCGACGGTCTTGTTCGAGACCTTGGCCTTGCCAAGTACGTAGTTGACGACGTTTTCTTCCAATACAAGGGCTTCGACTTCACCCAGACGACGACGATCACTGAAGTAGTACTTCAGGACTTCTTTCGGGTCTTCGTAGCTCTGCGAGAAATCTTCGATCTGGGCTTTCACCTGGTCTTGCGTGGCTTGCAGATCGTTGTCAGCAACCAGTTGCGACAGGATCAGACCCAGGCGGACGCGGCGCTCGGCCTTGTCCTTGAACATCTCGGACGGGAATGGCAGCTTGGCCACGTCCATGCCGCGCTGTGCCATGTCCTGGCGGGTCATTTCGGCCAGACGCTCCGAATCCTGCTCGACCATCACGGTCGGCACGTCCAGTTCGGTGGCCTTGACCAGAGCATCCATCACGGCTTCCTTGTTACGGGCCTTGACGCGGGCGCGCACTTCGCGCTCCAGGTTCACCTTGATGTCTTCGCGCATTTTCTCGATCGAGCCGTCTTCGATTCCCAGCGACTGGGCGAACTCGGTGTCGACGGCAGGCATGTGCGCCCACTCGAGTGCCTTGAGCGTGATGGTGAACTCGGCGGTCTTGCCGGCGACGTCCTTGCCATGGTAGTCCTCAGGGAACGCCAGTGGGAAGGTCTTGGCTTCGCCGACTTTCAGGCCGATCGTTGCGGCTTCGAACTCGGGCAGCATGCGGCCTTCGCCCAGCACGAACGCGTAATCTTCAGCCTTGCCGCCGTCGAATTCGACGCCGTCCAGCGTGCCGACGAAGTCGACGGTGACGCGGTCACCCTCGGCTGCGACTGGCTCGCCGCCGGTGCCGTGTTCGCCCTGCTCGCCCTTGGTGTGATAGTGCACGCGCTGCTTGCGCAGAATGTCGATGGTCTTGTCGATTTCGGTGTCGGACACTTCGGTCACGACGGTTTCGACTTCAACGGTTGCCAGGTCGCCAATGACGACTTCTGGGTAGACTTCGAAGGTGGCGTTGAATTCGAGGACGCCTTCAGGGGCGTCGTCTTTTGGCTCGATTTTCGGGAAACCGGCAACGCGCAGTTCGTTGGCGACAGCGGCTTCGTTGAATGCGCGGCCAACTTTGTCGTTGAGCACGTCCGATTCGATCTGGTAGCCGTACTGGGCAGCGACCATCTTGAGCGGCACTTTGCCCGGACGGAAGCCAGGCGCCTTGGCGGTCTTGGCCTGCTGTTTCAGGCGCTTCTCGACTTCAGTGCGGACGTCAGCGACCGGAAAAGAGATCGTCAAGCGACGTTCGAGTTTACCCAGGGTTTCGACTGCAGTTGCCATTGTAAAAATCGTCCAAAAAAATAATTATTCGTGGTGCGAGGAGGGGGACTCGAACCCCCACACCATTGCTGGCGTCAGGACCTAAACCTGGTGCGTCTACCAATTTCGCCATCCTCGCTCAGGATTGCAATATCGCCTCAAAAACAAAGGGCGCCCGACAGTAGAACCCGGCCGCCCTGCACTCCATTGTTTAGGGGCTACAACTTCAATCGATTATTTTACTGGAATTTCTGACACTATTGGGCATCATTTTTTCCAGTGCGGGGGTAGGTGCATTCATTTGCCGCCCGCCCCTGCCGGCTTTTTGACGCGGAACCACGCCGCATACAAGGCTGGCAGGAATAACAGTGTCAATGCCGTCGCCACCATCAGGCCGCCCATGATGGCCACCGCCATCGGGCCCCAGAACGTCGAGCGGGACAACGGGATCATTGCCAGCGCCGCCGCGGCGGCCGTCAGCAGGATCGGCCGGCAGCGGCGCACGGCCGCTTCGATGATCGCATCCCACGGATGGCTGCCGGTGGCAATGTCCTGCTCGATCTGGTCGACCAGGATGACCGAGTTGCGGATGATCATGCCGAACAGCGCGATCACGCCCAGATTCGCGACAAAGCCGAACGGCCGGTCGAGGATCAGCAGCGCCATCGCGGCGCCCGCCACGCCCAGCGGGCCCGTCAAAAACACCAGCAGCGAGCGCGAGAAGCTGTGCAATTGCAGCATCAGCAGCGCAAACACGATGAACAGCACCAGCGGGACATTGGCCGCGATGGACGCCTCGGCTTCCGAGCTGTCGGCGGCGGCGCCTTCGATGGTCAGGCGGTAGCCGGCCGGCAGCTTCGCGCGCAGCTCGGTCAATTGCTTGTCGACTTGCGCCGTCACGGTGGGCCCCTGAATGCCGTCGACCACGTCGGCCTGGACCATGATGGCCCACTCGCGGCCTTCGCGCCAGACGACGCCCGGTTCCCAGACGAAGCGCACGCGCGCCACCTGGCCAATCGTCACGGCCTGCCCGCCGGTGGTCGGCACCAGCGTTTCAGACAGGCGCGTGATGGTCGAGCGTTCTTCCAGTGGCTGGCGCACGACCATGTCGATCAGGCGGTTCGATTCGCGCAACTGCCCGACCGCCGTGCCGGTGAGCGTCGTGTTGACCGCGCGCCGCACGGCCTGCGATGTCACGCCCAGTGCGCGCAGCTTGTCCTGGTCGAGGTCCAGGCGCAGCACCTTGACCGATTCGTTCCAGTTGTCGTTCACGCCCAGCGTGTTCGGATTAGCCAGCAGCGTCGCCCTGACCTGGTCGGCGATCCCGCGCACGACGCCGATGTCCGGCCCCAGCACCTGGAACTGCACCGGGTACGGCACCGGCGGGCCATTGGCCAGCAGCCTGACGCGCCCGCGCACTTCGGGGAAATCGTGCTTGAAGATGTCGACGATCTTCAGGCGCAGCGCGTCGCGCGCCTTGGTATCGACCGGTAGCACGACCACCTGCGAGACGTTCGACTGCGGGAAGATCTGGTCCAGCGGCAGATAGAAACGCGGGCTGCCGGTGCCAACATAGCTCGTCACACTGCGCACGCCCTCCTGCTGCGCCAGAAACGCCTCGAAGCGCTTGACGGTTGCCTCGTTGGCGGCAAAGCTCGTGCCCTCGGGCGACCACAGCTCGACCATCAACTCGGGCCGGCTCGAATCCGGGAAGAACTGCTTCTCGATGAATTTGAAGCCGAAGATGCCCAGCGCGAACACGGCGAGCGTCAGCGCGATGGTGGTCTTGCGCCACTCGACGCACCAGGTCACGATGCGCCGGAAGCGCTGGTACGCCGGCGAGTCGAACACGTCGTGGCCACTGTCGCCGTGGGCGTGCGGCTTGACCTTGAGCAGCATGAAACCGATGTACGGCGTGAACATCACCGCCACCACCCACGAGATCAGCAGCGCCAGCCCGTTGACCGAGAACATCGTGAACGTATACTCGCCGGCGGCCGATTCGGCCAGGCCAATCGGCAGGAAGCCTGCCGCCGTGATCAGGGTCCCGGTCAGCATCGGCATCGCCGTCGACGTGTAGGCGAACGTGGCGGCCTCGAAGCGCGACAGGCCTTCTTCCATTTTGCGCACCATCATTTCGACGGCAATGATGGCGTCGTCGACCAAGAGGCCCAGCGCGATGATCAGCGCGCCCAGCGAAATCTTGTGCAGCGAGATGTCGAGCATGCGCATGGCCAGGAACGTGATGGCCAGCACCAGCGGGATCGACAGCGCCACCACCAGGCCCGGATAGATATCGATGCGCCACTTGGGCTTCGTGTGCAGGCCCAGGGCCAGGAACGACACGACCAGCACGATCACGACCGCCTCGATCAGCACCTTGACGAATTCGCCGACCGACTCCTTGACGGCCTGCGGCTGGTCGGCCACCCGTTCGAGCTCGATCCCGACCGGCAGTTGCGCGCGGATGCGGGCCACCGTCTCGGCCAGCCCCTTGCCCATCGTGATGATATTGCCGCCCTTTTCCATCGACACGCCCAGGCCGATCACTTCCTTGCCGTTGAAGCGCATCTTGTCGGCCGGCGGGTCCTGGTAGCCGCGCTTGACGGTGGCGAAGTCGCCGAGGCGGAACGTGGTGCCGCCGACGCGCAGCTGCAGCGCCTCGATCTGGTCAAGCGTGCCGAGCGCGCCCGTCACGCGCACCGACAGATTATCCGTCGGCGTGACCAGTACGCCGCTGGCCTCGACTGCGTTCTGCGTGGCGATCTGGTTCACGATCTGCTCGAACGGCACCCCGAGCTGGGCGAATTTTTTGCTGGAAAACTCGATATACACTTTTTCGTTCTGCACGCCGAACTGCTCGACCTTGGCCACCAGCGGCACGCGCAGCAGCTGCTGGCGCACGAAGTCGGCGTAGTCGCGCATTTCGCCATAGGTGAAGCCGTCGCCCGACAGCGCGAAGATCGACCCGTAGGTGTCGCCGAATTCGTCGTTGAAGAACGGGCCGATGACGCCCTGCGGTAGCGTTGCGGTAATGTCGCCAATTTTCTTGCGTACCTGGTACCACGCGGCGCTGGTCTCCTTGGGCGGCGTCGATTCCCGCAGCTCGATCAGGATCGTGGTTTCGCCCGGCTTGGAAAAGCTGCGGATCGTGTTGACGTAAGGCGTTTCCTGCAGCTTGCGCTCGAGCGGGTCGGTGACCTGCTCGGCCATCTGCAGCGCCGTGGCGCCCGGCCACACGGCGCGCACGACCATCGCGCGGAAGGTGAACGGCGGGTCTTCGTCCTGGCCCAGCTCGAAGTAGCTCAGGATGCCGAACAGCAGGCACGCCGCGATCAGAAAGCGCGTGAGCGGGATATGTTCCAGCGCCCAGCGCGACAGGTTGAAGCCCTTCATCGTGCGGCCCCGCCGTTGGCCGTCATCGCGGCTTCGGCGTCCGCCCGGCGCGCGACATCGGCGGTGAGGATGCGCACCTTCTGGCCTGGCTTGAGCAGGTTCACGCCGGCCGTGACCACGCTCTGGCCGGCGCGCACGGCGCCGGATACCAGCACATCGTTATCGACCTGGCCGGCCACTTGCACCGGCACGAGCTTGACGGCGCCGTTGTCGACGACCCAGACGCTGCTCGCGCCCTTGTTGTTGACCAGCGCACTCAACGGCACGCGCAGGCCGCCGGTGGTTGCCGCGCCCGTGGCCAGCTCCACCGTCGCGCTCATTCCCAGGCGCGCATCGGCGCGGGCGGGCAGCGCAACTTTCACGGTATAGGTGCGGGTCGCGGCATCGGCCATCGGCGCGATTTCGCGGATCTTGCCCGGAATGGTCTGCTCTGCATCGGCCCACAGGCGCACAACCACGTCGGCCGACTGGCGCAACTCGTCCACCTTGTTTTCGGGGATGCCGATGACGACTTCCTTTTCTGCAGTGCGGGCCACGCGCACCACCGGCGTGCCAGCCTGGACGACCTGCCCTACTTCGGCATCGATCGCCGTGACGACGCCATCGACGTCGGCAACAAGGGTCGTGTAATCGGCCTGGTTCGACTGGCCGCGCAAGCCGGCGCGCGCCGCATCGACATTGGCCTGGGCGGCCTTGAGCGCGCTTTGCTTGGCGTCGAGCACGGCCTGGCTGACGAAATTCTGGGAGCGCAGATTGACGTGCCGCTGGTAGTCGGCAGCGGCCAGTTCGCGCTCGGTGTCGGCAGCGCGCAGCGTGGCGCGTGCCTGGGTTTCGGCCAGCCGGATGTCTTGCGGGTCGAGTCGCATCAGCACCGTGCCGCGCTTGACGGTCGCGCCCACGTCCACCTTGCGTTCGATGATCTTGCCGCCAACCCGGAAGCCCAGTTGCGACTCGTAGCGCGGCCGCACGTCGCCTGAAAACTGCGACCGCTCGGCGCCCGCATCGGCCACCAGCTGGATCACCCGCACCGGACGGATATCTTCGACCGGCGGCGCCGGCTTGGAGCACGCGGCCAGGGCGCCGGCAGCGCAGAAGGCGACCACGGCCGCCCGCAAGGTTGGGGAAGAAAATCGGACAAACACGGTGGTGATCCTTTGACTGGGCATGCGGCGTCTCAAGCCGAAGCTGGCGGCGCGTGGAGTGCTCCGTTGGCGCCAGTTTGTAATTCAGCAATTATAATCATGCAAATAGACAATGTGACGACTTTAGCGTCTTCCCTCTAAACATGGCTGTTGATCACTACGAGAACTTTCCTGTTGCGTCGATTCTGATGCCGCGCCGCCTGGTGCCGGCGGTCGAGGCAATCTACGCCTTTGCGCGCAGTGCCGACGACCTGGCCGACGAAGGCGACGCCGCGCCCGGTGAACGGCTGGCGGCGCTGCGAGACTATGACCAGCAGTTGGACCGCATCGAGGCTGGCAGCGTTCCCGATGAGCCGATGTTCGCGCGGCTGGCCCATGTCGTGGCGCAGTACCGGCTGTCGGTCGAGCCCATGCGTGACCTGCTGTCGGCCTTCCGGCAGGATGTCGTCACGCCGCGCTACCAGGAATACGCGAGCCTGCTCGACTATTGCCGCCGCTCGGCGAATCCGGTCGGGCGCCTGATGCTGGCCCTGTACGAGGCCGATGACGCGGTCAATCTGCGCGACTCGGATGCGATCTGCAGCGCGCTGCAACTGATCAATTTCATCCAGGACGTCGCGATCGACCTGACCAAGGGCCGGATCTACCTGCCGCTGGAAGACCTCGCGCGCTTCAAAGTCAGCGAAACGGCCCTGAAGGCGGGCATCGTCGATGCGCCGTTCCAGGCCCTGATGCGCTTCGAGGTCGAGCGCGCCCGCGCCCTGATGCTGTCAGGCGCGCCACTGGCCAGGCGGCTGCCGGGCCGCATCGGCTGGGAGCTGCGCATGATCGTCCAGGGTGGCTTGCGCATCCTCGACCGGATCGAGCGCGCCGGTTACGATGTGCACCGGCGCCGCCCGACCCTGGGCCCCGCCGATTGGGTCGCCGTGGGCTGGGGCGCACTGCGCATGTAAAAGTCACGGCGCACATCGCCGGCTGCGCTGTCTACCCTGCTAGAATGCTCGCCTGACGGCACAGCCGTGCCGCAGCCGCCCAACCAGCACTCCACGACGATTTTCATGTCTCCAGACGAATACTGCCAGCAAAAGACCGTTCAAAGCGGCTCCAGTTTCTACTACAGCTTCCTGTTTTTGCCGCCCGAACGCCGGCGCGCGATCACGGCGTTGTACGCCTTTTGCCGCGAGGTGGACGACACGGTCGACGAAGCCACCGACGGTTCGGTCGCCCGCATCAAGCTGGCCTGGTGGCGCACCGAGGTCTCGAAGATGTATGCGGGCACGCCGACGCACCCGGTGATGCTGGCGCTGCAGCCGCATATCGCCGTCTACAAGCTGGAAGAACAACACCTGCAGGCCATCGTCAACGGCATGGAGATGGACCTCGACCAGAGCCGCTACCTCGATTACCCGGGGCTGCAGCGCTATTGCTGGCACGTGGCGGGCGTCGTGGGCATCCTGTCGGCCAGTATTTTCGGCTACACCAATCCGCAAACGCTGGCATATGCCGAAAAACTGGGCCTCGCGTTCCAGCTGACGAACATCATCCGCGACGTGGGCGACGACGCGCGCAAGGGCCGTATCTATCTGCCCGTGAACGAGCTCCAGCAGTTCGGCGTGACGGCGAACGACCTGCTCAAGCTCCAGCACAGCGACAAATTCGAAGCGCTGATGGCGTTCCAGGCCAAGCGCGCACAAGCCATCTATGACGAAGCGCTGGCCCTGCTGCCGAAGGAAGACCGGCGCGCCCAGCGCCCGGGACTCATGATGGCGTCGATCTACCGCACGCTGCTCGATGAAATCCAGCGCGACGGCTACCACGTGCTGAACCAGCGCATCTCGCTCACGCCGCTGCGCAAGCTGTGGCTGGCGTGGAAGACGTATGTCCGCACCTAGACTGCGCGTTGCAGTCGTCGGCGCAGGCTGGGCCGGCTGCGCGGCGGCTGTGACGCTGGCGCGCAAGGGCGCGGACGTCATCCTGTTTGAAGCGGCGCGTACCCTTGGCGGGCGCGCCCGCGGGGTCGACGTGCGCGGCCTGGCGCTGGACAACGGCCAGCACATCCTGCTGGGCGCGTACGCCGAATCGCTGCGCATGCTGCGCGAGGTGGGCGTCGATCCCGATGCGGCATTGCTGCGCTTGCCGGTGCAGATGCGCTATCCGCCCGGCGGCGCCGGCATGGATTTCGTCGCGCCGCGCCTGCCCGCCCCGCTGCACCTGGCGTTCGCGCTGCTGCGCGCGAAGGGCCTGGCCCGCGCCGACAAGCTGGCACTGGCCCGTTTCAACAGCGCCGGGCGCTGGATGGGCTGGGCGCTGGACGTCGATTGCACGGTGGCCGAACTGCTTGAACGCTTCGACCAGACCGAGCGACTCACGACACTGATGTGGCGTCCGCTGTGCATCGCGGCGCTCAATACGCCGCCCGAACGCGCGTCGGCCAATGTGTTTCTGGCCGTGCTGCGCGACAGCCTGGGCGCCAGCCGGCGCGCGGCCTCGGACATGCTGCTGCCGCGCGTGGCGATGGGCGCGCTGTTTCCGGAGCCTGCCGGTGCCTGGCTGGCGCGTGAAGGTCACACAGTGCGCGCTGGCGTCAAGGTTGCGGCGCTTGCGCGCAACGTGGATGGCGATGGCTGGTGCCTGACGACGGGCGCGGGCGACGAACGGGTCGATGCCGTCGTGCTGGCCACACCGGCAGCCGCCAGCGCTACGCTGCTGGCGCCGTTTGCCGACTGCGCCGCACTGAGCGCGCAACTGGATAGTTTCACGTACGAGCCGATCGCTACCTGCTACCTGCAATATGCGCCTAGCACGCGCCTGGACCTGCCGTTCTGCGCGCTGCTGGACGATCCGCAGGCGGGCCGCTGGGGCCAGTTCGTGTTCGACCGCGCCCAGCTCGATCCTGGTCAGGATGGCGTGTTTGCCGTCGTGGTCAGCGCCGCCGCCGAGGCTGCAGCGCTGCCGCGTGAGGCGCTCGTGGGTGCCATTGCGGCGCAACTGGCGCACGACTTTGGCCGGCCCGAACTGGCCGCGCCGGTCTGGACTCAACTGATCACGGAAAAGCGCGCCACGTTCACCTGCGCGCCCGGCCTGGTCCGGCCAGGCAACGTTACGCCGCTCCCCGGCGTCGTGCTGGCGGGCGACTACACGGCCAGCGATTACCCGGCGACGCTCGAAACGGCGGTGCGCAGCGGCCAGGGGGCGGCGACGGCCATCCTCGCCTACGGCGCCCTGCCCCGCGAAAAGCGCAGCCTGTCGCACGGCGATGGTGCAGCGGCGGCCGGCACCGTACAGTGACACCATCGAAACACCCCTGATGGACACCACCATGACACCCCGACTCGGACTGCGAACGGTCGCCCTGCTGCTTTTCGTGGCGGCCAGCACGCTCGTACTCGTCATGCCGGAACTGATCGGCGGCGCTGCCCCCGGCACGGCCAGCGCGATCGGGGCGATCCCGATCCTCGGCCACCACTAGGCCGGCGCGGATCGTATGGCGTACTTTTTCTCCAAGCTCGACTACCTCGACGCGCTCAAGCGCGCGTTGATGGGGCTGCCTCCCGACGTGCAGGCCAAGACGCTGGCGTGGTACGAGCAGCGCTTCGTCGACAGCGCAGCAGTCGGACGATCCGAACAGGATGTGGCCAGGGAACTCGGCGACCCGCGCGACGTCGCACTGACGCTGCGTACCAATGCCCATTTCGCGCAATTGAGCCACAAACCGGCGCCAACAAGCAGCGTGGCGCGCACCGTGGTGTCGGGCTTCGGCCTGCTGGTGTTCAACCTGTTCATGCTGATTCCGGCGGCGGTGTTTGCGTCGCTGTTGATGGCGCTGTACATGTCGGCGTTTGGTGTCTACGTGTCAGGCATTGCCGTGACTGCCAGCGGCCTGGCCGGCTCGAACGAGCTGGTGCTGAGCGCCCCGCTGAGCCGCCTGGAAATAACGAACGACGATAGCCCGAGCGAAACGCAGACCCGGGTGTCCATTGGGGAACATGGGATCCAGGTGTATGAAGAGCCGGTGCTGAGGCCAGATCAGCGGGCCGAGGCCGGCGACAGTGGATCGGCCACCGACAGCGAGAACCGGCAGCAGCGTTCGCGCGTGCTGCGCGGCGCCGAAGCGGTGGCCGAGCGCCGCATCCAGATCACGACCGACCTCGATCCCGATTCGCGCACGACGCAGGTGGTACTCGGGTGCGGGCTGATCCTGGGGGGTATCGCGCTGTTCCTGCTGTCGCTGGTGTTCAGCAAGTACACGATCGCCGGCATCCGCCGCTACGTGAACATGAACATGTCGTTATTGAGGGGATAGCCGCCATGCGTTCATTGATGAAAGTGGGTTTCAGCCTGCTGCTGCTGGCAGCGGTGCTGGTGGCGCTCAGCTACAGCATGCTCAAGGCCAGCGGCACGGTCAGCGCAGCCGAGGGCCGCGCCGTCGCGCAGGATACGCGCCCGGTGCCGGCCGGCGTCGAGATCGTCGAACTCGACGGCCCCATCGACCTGAACCTGCGCTATGGCGCCACGCCAATGCTGCGGGTCAGCGGCGAGCAGCGCATGCTGGGCAATGTCGAGGTCACGGGCGACGGCAAGGTCCTGCGCATCGGCATCCGCGGCATGGTGCTGCGCCACCGCGAACCGCTGGTGGTCGAGCTGGTGCTGCCGGTGCTGACAGCGGTGACGATCGAAGGCAGCGGCGACAGCACGATCAACGGCTTCTCGGGCGACGACATCGCCGTCCAGCTCAACGGCTCGGGCAGCGTGCGCTTCAATGGCCGCTACCGCAACGCCACGGTCGGCCTGACCGGCAGCGGCGACCTCGACGTCAATGGCGGCGCCGCCATGGACCGCGTCGAAACCCGCTTGATGGGCTCCGGCAGCATCACGGTCTCCGGTACCACCCGCGCGCTGGAAGCCGACACGACAGGCTCCGGCCGCCTCGACGCCGAACACCTGCGCGCCAGCGAAGTCACGCTGAGCCAGACCGGCTCCGGCGACAGCGTCGTGCAAGCCCGCGACACCATCCGCATCACCCTGAGCGGCAGCGGCGACGTCGAAGTCTACGGCAACCCCGCCGAACGCAGCACCAGCCGCACCGGCAGCGGCAGCGTCACCTACGAAGAATAACCCCCCACAAATAGGGTCAGTGTCGAATTGTTTGACAACTTCAGTAAATCAGTTGCTCAATAATTCGACTCTGACCCCAATTGTTGGGCAATTGTCTTTTGGATAATTAGGGTCAGAGTCGAATTGTTTGACAACTTCAGTGAATCAATTGCTCAATAAATCGACACTGACCCTACTTTTTGCTTAGCAGGCGGTGGGTTTCAGGCGCTCGACTTCGAGGCCGAAGAAGGGGCGCAGGCGGGTGCCGACGACGTTGCCGATGAAGGCGACGACCAGCCACAGCCAGCCATGCAGGCTGCCCGACAGGATGCCGCTGAAGTAGGCGCCGATATTGCAGCCGTAGGCCAGGCGGGCGCCGTAGCCCAGCAGCAGGCCGCCGACGATGGCGGCGATCAGCGAGCGCATTGGCAGGCGCCAGACTGGTGCGTAGCGGCCGGCCAGCGCCGCTGCCAGCATCGCGCCCAGCACGATGCCGATATCCATCACCGACGTCACGTCCTGCGAGATTGGCGAGGCCAGTGCGGCGGCGTTGGCTTTCGTGGACCAGTACGCCCAGCTGGCCGTATCGATGCCCATCACTGCAGCCGCTTTCGCACCCCACAGTGCGAACGCTGATGTGACGCCCCACGGGCGACCGGACAGCGCCAGCGTCGCGAAGTTGAGCACCACCAGCGCGAGCGCGCCGGCCAGCAGCGGCCACGGGCCATGCAGCCATGGCGAGCGATGCGGTGGCTGCACGTGTGCCGGGACCAGTTTGCCGTGACGGCGCTTTTCGACGACGATCGTGATGAACGCGATCAGCGCGAAGATGCCCCAGTTCAGCGCCAGCGCCGGCGCCAGGCCCAGTTCCTTGACGGCCGACAGCGGGGCCAGTTGCGGCATCGAGGTCCAGAACGGCATGTGCGCCGTACCGATCAATGAGCCAATGATGAAGAACAGCAGCGTGACGATCATGCGCGTGCTGCCGCCACCGACCGTGTACAGCGTGCCGGAGGCGCAACCGCCGCCCAGCTGCATGCCGATGCCGAAGATGAACGCGCCGAAGATCACCGACGTGCCGGCCGGCTGTACCAGGCCCGTGACCGGGGTGCCGAACAGCGTGCCGGCAGCCAGCGCCGGGAAGAACAGCGCCACGCCGACGGCCAGCATGACCATCTGCGCGCGCAGGCCGGCGCCGCGGCCGTCGGCAATGAACACGCGCCAGGCCGACGTGAAGCCAAAGGCTGCGTGGTACAGCGCCACGCCGAGCAGCGCGCCGACGATGTACAGCGCCGACTGGCGACCGCTCACCGCCTGCGCGAGATACCACGCGCCCAGCACGAGCAGGAACAACGCCACGCCAAGCGGGCGCACATTGAGGTCGACGCGGGGCGCCATCGACAGAGTGGAAGAATTGGACATGACAGGGACCGTGCAAATGAAAGTAGGCCGGTATTGTCGTCGCTTTTGACAATCGTTGCAGGCCGCGCGCCCATTTTTCGCGTCGCGGACACGGCAGGCAGCAGGCCGGCGCGCCAGCGCTTACAATGCGCCTGCTGCTGCGAACCTGCACGGCGCATCCTGCAACCAGGACCAAACCAGGACCAAGATGGCCGCACTCACTCCCTATATCAATCCAGCCGAAGTCGAATTCAGCGCGATCCGGGCCCAGGGCCCGGGCGGGCAGAACGTCAACAAGGTCTCGTGCGCCGTGCATGCGCGCTTCGACATTCCGGCGTCGTCGCTGCCACAGCCGGTCAAGGAGCGGTTGCTGGCGCTGCGCGACACGCGCATCTCGCACGAAGGCGTGCTGGTTTTGAAGGCGCAACAATCGCGCAGTCTGGAACAGAACAAGGAAGACGCGCTGCGGCGCCTGCAGGAGCTGGTCGACAAGGCCGCGATCGTGCCCGTCACGCGCCGCCCCACCCGGCCGACACGCGGCTCGCAACTGCGGCGGCTCGACGGCAAGACGCGCAGCAGCCAGACCAAGGCGCTGCGGGGCAAGGTCACCGACTGAACGTCACTCGGAAGCGTGCAACGTCCCGGACTCCACGCCGTCCAGCCCCGCATACCACGCCGCATACGGCGTATTGACCGCCATGCGCCGGTTGTAATCGGGCGCGCCATCGGTCCACCAGACCGGGCCCCGCTCTCCCAGCGCCCGCTTGGCTTCGTCGACACCGGCACGGGCCGCGCGCTCGGCCGCATCATCGCGCGCCTTGAGCGCCGCCCCGACCTGCCGCCGTGCGTCCATCAGCCCATTGACCAGCTGCTGCCGCTCGTCCGGCGCCAGATGCGGATTGCTGCTGCGCCAGAGGCGCCCCTTGACGACAAAGTAGCGGCCGTCCGGCGTGTTCGGATAACGGGAAGAAGAAGGCATGGCATCGACTATACCCGCCGGCCCGGGATGTCAGCGCCCGGCTGCAGGATGCTCAAGGCATCACGCCATAGCGGTCGATGAAATACTTGACCCCACCCGGATTGGCGACCATCCACGCCTGCAGCGCCGGCCGGTATGCCTGTCTGAACATCAGCAGCAGGATCGCCGGTTCAAGCTGCCCTTCGCGCGCCAGCGCCCGCACCTGCAGCAGGCCCGGATCAAGGATGCCTTCGCCGCTATTGGCCTCGGCCTCGTCCGCGATCTTCAAGGCCTGGCGCCACGTTTCCAGCTCGATCTCGAACGCCGACTTGCGCTTACCCTTGTCGCCGGTGCGCAGCGCAACTTCGGTCATGCCCAGCGCCAGCCGGAACGCGTGATCAGGCGTCTTCTCGGCATCCGTTTGCGAATCGAGACTGATCACGTACTTGCCGTCCGCGTTTTGCGCCACGCGCACGCCGCGGCGCAGGCCCAGCGCCTTCAGTGGCAAGCCGGCGCCGGCCCGGTACCTGGCCAGCTTGCTCCAGTTGGGCCGCTGCGACGGATCGGCCTCGATGGCCTTGTACAGCATCGCCTCGGCTGCGCCCCGTTTGTCCTGGTAGAACAGCGCATCGGACAAGTAGCGCCAGGCCTGCGCATTGTGCGGCTCGATCAGAGTGGCCTGGCGAAAGAGCGCCTCGGCGCCGTTCCAGTCCCGTTGCACATAATGACAGTTGCCAGCGGCGACCCAGGCGCTGGAATACTGTGGATCGGCCAGCATCGTCGCCTCGTACTTTGCCAGCGCGGCCTTGATGTCCTGGCGCGCGAACGCCGCCTCACCTTCGGCCATCAGTTTCGCCGCCCTGGCGTTCGGCTGACGCAGCGGCGGTGGCGCCGGATCGTCCAGCATGCGCAGGACTTCCTGCGCCACCGGATCGTCGGCTGCCAGCAGGGTTGCCCGCTCGGCCAGCGCGCGCGCCATGTCGCGCAGCTGCGGCGCCTTGTCCTGCGGCGCCACCGTCGAGAGTTTCAGCACCAGGCCCGCCGCCAGCGACAGTGGGATCGAGGCAGTCGGATCGGCCTGTTCGGCCGCCTTGTACTTCGTCAGCGCTTCCTGGTAGCGGGCGCGCCCTTCCAGCGCCTGCGCTTCGAGCACCAGGCCACGACACGGCTGGCCACAGCCGACGTCTGCACGGGCGCTCGGGGCGCCGGCAACATGCGTAGCGGCGAGAAGGATTGCGAGCGTCAGCACGCGAAAAGAAGTCATGAAGGGGCCGTGGCGCGAAACGCTGATGAAGCGCTTATCTTACCAAGCACGCGCGCCGGAATAATTCACGGAATGTCACCGCTGTGCAGCATCCAGCCAGGCCAGCACCTCCCGCCCCGCGGCACGTCCGCTGGCAAAGCAGGCAGTCAGCAGGTAGCCGCCGGTGGGCGCTTCCCAGTCCACCATTTCGCCGGCGACGAACACGCCGGGCAGCGCGCGCAGCATGGTGCCGGTCCCGTCCATCGCATCGAATTGCACACCGCCCGCGCTGCTGATCGCCTCGTCGATCGGGCGCGTGCGCAGCAGGGTCACCGGCAGCGCCTTGATCGCAGCGGCCAGCCGCGCCGGATCCGCATAGTCCTCTTTCGACAGGCACTCATGCAGCAGGCCCGCCTTGACGCCCTTGATCCCGAGCCGGCTTTGCAGATGGCTCGCCATCGAGCGCGAACCCCGCCCGCGCGTCACCTCATCGAACACCCGCTGCGCACTGTGATCCGGCGCCAGGTCGAGCCACAGCGTGGCCGTGCCATCACGCGCGATCGCGTCGCGTAGCGGTGCCGACAACGCGTACACCAGACTGCCTTCGACGCCGCCTGCCGTGACGACAAACTGGCCCTTGCGCCAGGCGATGGCGCCGTTGGCACCGCGCACGGCGGCCGCCACCGTCAACAGCGGCGCGCCAGCAAAGCGGCTGCTGAAATGCGCGCTCCAGCCGGTGTCGAACCCGCAGTTGGCCGGCACCAGCGGCGCCACCTCGACCCCGCGCTCGCGCAGCAGCGGCACCCAGGCGCCGTCCGAGCCCAAGCGCGCCCAACTCGCGCCGCCCAGCGCCAGGATCGTCGCGTCGGCCTCGACCAGCCGTTCGCCGTCCGGCGTGGCAAAGCGCAGCTGACCGTCCTGCCAGCCGAGCCAGCGCTGGCGCATGTGAAAGCGCACGCCGCTATCCTTCAGGCGGTGCAGCCATGCACGCAGCAGCGGCGCGGCCTTCATCTCGAGCGGGAACACGCGGCCCGACGTGCCGACGAAGGTCTCGATGCCCAGATCATGGATCCAGGCGCGCACGGCATCGGCATCGAACGCTTCAAGCCAGCCGTTCACGTGCACCTGGCGGTCGCGATAGCGCCCCACGAAATCGGCATATGGCTCCGAGTGCGTGATGTTCATGCCGCCCCTCCCGGCCAGCAGGAACTTGCGCCCGACGCTGGCCATCGCGTCGTAAACGTCGACCTGCACGCCCGCTGCCGCCAGCGTCTCGGCCGCCATCAGGCCCGCAGGCCCGCCGCCGATCACGACGACACGGGGCGAAATGGCAGAATTGGCGGGCTGAGTCATGGTGACAAACGAGAAAAAGCGGGACCCGCATTGTAGTCGGTTTCCCGCCACAAAAAATCATGTAAAGGCTGCTTGACATCACAAAATAACGGGCCTACGATGTAAAGTATCCTTTACTAACCAAGAGAGGCATCAGATGGCTGCGAGCAAGCACGAAAAGCGGGTCCACACGGCGTACCTGCGCGAGATGGCCGGCGCGTTCCTGGTCTATGCCGTCCTGCTGATGGCCTCCATCCGCTTCGGCAGGCCAATGGACGAAAGCCTGCTGCGCATCCTGGTGCTGCTCTCGCCGATGATCGGCTTCTGCCTGGCGCTGTGGGCGATCGCGCGTCATCTGGGCCGCGTCGACGAATACCTGCGCCGCTTTTTGCTCGAATCATTCGCGCTGGCCGCCGGCCTGACTGCCGGCCTCACCTTCAGCTACGGGTTTCTGGAGACCGCCGGCTATCCGCGCCTGTCGATGTTCTCGGTCTGGATGGTGCTGTGTGGCGCGACCATGCTCGTCTGCCTGGTACGCTCGGTGCACGAGAAGCTGCAGACGCGATGAAAAACCGTATCCGCGAACTGCGCGCCACGCAGGGCTGGAGCCAGGCCGACCTGGCCGAGCGCCTGGATGTCTCGCGCCAGAGCGTCAACGCAATCGAAACGGGCCGTTACGATCCCAGCCTGCCCCTTGCCTTTGCCATTTCCCGGCTGTTCGGCCTGCCGGTCGAAGCCATCTTCACACCTGATCAGGAGACCGCATGAAAGCTGCACTGTTGTTGACCCTGGCGCTCGGCGCCGCCCCCTTTGCCGCCGCCCAAGCACAATCTGCGGCCCCGGCAACCCAGAGCGCGAACCGCTTTGCCGCCAGCATCAAGCCGGCCGAAACGTTCGAATCCGGCGCGCTGCTGGTCGAGCGCCATGGTAGCAAGGGCCGCCCGGTGATCCTGATTCCTGGGCTGGCCAGCGGCCCGTGGGTGTGGCAGGACGTGATCCGCCAGTTCAAGGACGAGTTCACGCTGTATGTCGTGACGCTGCCCGGCTTCGACGGCCGTCCCGCGCCCACTGGCGAACCCTTCGAAGGCGCACGCGCCGCGCTGGAGGGCTTGATCGCGCAGCGCAAGCTGAACAAGCCGATCCTCGTCGGCCACAGCCTCGGCGGAACGCTCGCCTACGCCGTGGCGCAGGACCTGGGCAACGGCATCGGCGGCGTCGTGGCGCTCGATGGCTTGCCGGTGTTCCCCGGCACTGAAAACATGCCGCCCGCACAGCGCCCGCAAGCGGCGCAGCGGGTGCGCGACACGATGGCCGTCGCCGACCCCAACGCCTGGGCCGCCCAGCAGCGCCAGTACATGCGCGGCCAGGGCGTGCTCGACATCGGCAAGGCCGACGACATCACGCCACTGCTGCTGCGCAGCGACCGCGCCGCCGTCGGCGCCTACGTGGCCGACGCGCTGGCGCTCGACCTGCGTCCGGGCCTGGAAAAGATCACCGCGCCGGTGCTGGTGGTGGCGCCGTTTTACCAGTACGATGGGGCGCAGGACACCATGACGGCCGACGACAAGGTCGCGCACTACCGCAGTCTGGTCGAGGGCATTCCCTCGGTCGAGGTGGTGCCGATCGCGCCGTCCCGCCACTTCCTGATGATTGACCAGCCGCTGGCCCTGGCCGGCATCCTGCGCCGCTTTTTCGACCGTCGTTGATAAGGAGTTTTCCATGCGCCCTGTCACCTACTGGATTGGCCAGTTCCTGCTGGCCGCCGGCACCATGTTCCTGCTGCTCGCCGCCGTCGACCTGATGCGCGGCGACAGCCTGGCTGCCACCTGGCCCGCGACGCTGGCCTGGTCGGCCGCGGCAGCGGCGATCTTCGTCGGCTCGCGCTGGCGCCAGGCCAGCCGCGGGATCGGCTGCGCTGTCTGCAAGGATGAGCAGGCGCGCTGACGATTACCGGTCAGACTATTCCTCCAGCATGTTCGGTTTGTCAGATCTGCAATATTCTGCTTGACATGCCGCGCAGCAGGCATATTCTTGACGTGGCCAGCTGCGAACGATGACGCCCGCACCGACGAGGCACGCCACGATTCGCCCGGCAGTCCGTTACAACATCTTGGAGGATGTATATGTCGGTAGAAATCGAATCGTTCGCTACGCGCAGGACAGTACTCGGTGCGCTCGCCACCAGCCCGCTCTGGATGAGCTCGGCGTGGGCCCAGCCCAACAATCTCAAGATCTCGCACCAGTTCCCCGGCGGCAGCATCGCGCGGGGTGACTTCCGCGACCGCCTGTGCCGCATGTTCGCTTCCGAGGTTGAAAAGCGCACGCGCGGCGGCGTGAAGTTCTCGATCTATCCGGACTCGACCATGATGCAGCCGGGCGCGCAATTCGGCGCGCTGCGCAGCGGCAAGCTCGACATGGCACTGGTGCCGCTGTCGTATGCGGGCGCCGAGGCGCCGGAAGCCAATATCGGGCTGATGCCGGCGCTGGTCACGTCGTACGAACAGGGCTACGGCTGGCGCAATGCACCGGTCGGGCGTGAACTGTCGCGCATCCTTGGCGAACAGGGCCTGGTCATCGTCAGCTGGATCTGGCAGGCCGGTGGCGTCGCGTCGCGCGGCGACCCGATCATCGCCCCGGAAGACGCGCGTGGCCTGAAAGTACGCGGCGGCTCGCGCGAGATGGACATGCTGCTGCAAAACGCCGGCGCCACGGTCGTCAACATGCCATCCAATGAAATCTACAACGCCCTGCGCAGCGGCGCGCTCGATGCGGCGCTGACGTCATCAACGTCGCTGATCTCGTTCCGCCTGCAAGAAACCGCCCGTTCGCTGACGACGGCGCGCGCCGGTTCGTACTGGTTCATGTTCGAGCCACTACTGATGTCGCGCACCGTGTTCGAGCGCCTGACCAAGGCGCAGCAGCAGGCGGTGATGACGGTGGGTGCCGATCTGGAAAAGTTCGCGATGAATTCGGCGCGCATGGACGATGCCGAAGTCGCCACCGTGTACCGCGGCGTCGGCGCGCGCGTGGTCGACCTGAATCCCGACGCGCTGCGTGGCTGGCAGGAAGTCGCCCGCAACACGGCCTGGAAGGACTTCGCGGCCCGCAACAGCAATTGCGCCAAACTGATGGCGCTGGCCGAGCAGTCGATCGCCGCGATCTGACCTTGTGGAAGCCTACCCGCCTGTCACGGGCGGGAAGAATGCCACTTCGGCACCGGCCGCCACGGGCGTGGCGCCGTCGCACATCACTTGCTGATGGGCCATCCGTACTGCACGCTCGGGCGCCAGTGCCTCGGCCCAGACGCCACCGCGCGCGCGCAGCAATTCGCGCACCCCGCCCACGGTTGCCACATCGGGGGGCAGGTCCAACTGTTCCTGCCCCGTACCGACTGCTTCACGCAGCGCGGCAAAATACTTCACGTTGATCTTCATGACTATCCTAATGCTGGAGTTCGGCGAACGGGATGAAGCGCACCAGGTCGCCCGCGGCAATCGCATTGCCCGGCGGGTTATCGATGAGGCCATCGCCCCACACGGTCGACGTCAGCACGCCGGAACCCTGGTTCGCAAACAGTTCGAGACCACCGCCGGCATTGAAGCGCGCGCGCAGGAATTCATTGCGGCGGTCGCCCTTGGGCAGGTCGAAATCGGCGCGCACCAGATAGCTGCGCGGCTCGACCGGACCACGCACGCCCTGCAGGCGCAACAGGAACGGCCGCACGAACAGCAGGAAGGTGACGAAGCTCGATACGGGATTGCCCGGCAAGCCGATGAAGAACGCGTCACCCGCGTTGGCCTCGACCTCACGGCGTACCTCGCCAAACGCCAGCGGTTTACCGGGCTTGACGGCGATCTGCCACATCGACAGGCGCCCTTCCGCCTCGACGGCCGGCTTGATATGGTCTTCTTCGCCCACCGACACACCGCCCGACGTGATGATCAGGTCATGCGCCTGCGCCGCGTCGCGCAGCGTGGCACGCGTCGCGGCCAGCGTGTCGGGCACGATGCCGAAGTCGGTGATCTCGCAGCCGACGTTTTCCAACAGCGCGCGCAGCGTGAAGCGGTTCGAGTTGTAGATCGCGCCTGGCGCCAGATCCTGCGCTGCCACCTCGCCCGGCATCGCCAGTTCATCGCCCGTGAAGAACACGGCCACACGCAGGCGCCGGTGCACGGGCAGCGTCGCCAGGCCCACCGAAGCGGCAAGCCCCAGTTCCTGACTGCGCAGACGGGTGCCTGCCGTCAGGATCACGCTGCCGGTGCCGATGTCTTCGCCCTTGCGGCGGATCCACTCGCCGTCGGCCGGCGCGTGGCGCACGGTGACGCTGTCGCCTGCGGCCTCGCACTGCTCCTGCATAACGACGGCGTCGGCGCCCGGCGGAATCAGGGCGCCGGTAAAGATGCGTGCTGCCGTACCGGGTTCGAGTGGCTGGCCAACGTGGCCGGCCGGGATGCGCTGGGCCACGCGCAGCGTCGCCTCGCCGCTCGCGCAGTCGGCGGCGCGTACGGCGTAGCCATCCATCTGCGTGTTGTCGGCCGATGGCACGTCAATGGTGGCCAGCTGGTCGTCCGCCAGCACGCGGCCGTTGGCGTCCAGCGTGGGGATCGTTTCGATGTCCGTCACTGGACGCGCGGCGGCGAGCAGCACGTCCAGCGCCTCGCGCACCGTCAGCATCGGCGGTCGTTGTCCTGGTGCGTTCATGCTACAGCCCCGTGTGATCGGCGATGTACGCCTTCATTTGCGCGACATCGGCAGGCATCACGACGTAGCGCTGCGGCAGCGCCTCGATGTCGTCGAAACCGGCCGGACGCTCGGCATCGGTGCCCAGCGCTTCGAGGATCGTCTCGTTGAACTTGGCGGCCAGCGCGGTTTCCAGCACGATCATCGGCACGCGCGGCGCCATGTGCTCGCGCGCGACCTTGATGCCGTCGGCGGTGTGGGTGTCGATGGTGATGTCGTAGTCGTCGGCCACGTCGCGGATCGTGTCGAGGCGGTCGTTGTGCGTCGAGCGGCCCGAGGCGAAGCCGAAGCGCGCCACCTGCTTGAATTCATCGCCATCGCTGCCCGGCTTGCCGGACAGGTCGAAGCCCCCATGCGTGTCGACCTTGCGGAACAGCGCGTGCGTACGCTCGGCGTCGCGCCCGACCAGGTCGTACACGAAGCGCTCGAAGTTCGACGCCTTCGAGATATCCATCGACGGGCTGCTCGTGTGGAACGTCTCGGCTGCCTTGCGCACGCGGTACACGCCGGTGCGGAAGAATTCGTCGAGCACGTCGTTTTCGTTGGTGGCGGCCACCAGCTTGTCGATCGGCAGACCCATCATGCGGGCGATGTGACCGGCGCAGATATTGCCGAAGTTACCGGACGGGACCGTGAACGAGACCTTCTGGTCGTTGCTCGTGGTCGCCGCCAGGTAGCCGCGGAAGTAGTACACGACCTGCGCCACCACACGGGCCCAGTTGATCGAATTGACGGTGCCGATCTTCTGGCGCGCCTTGAACGTCAGGTCGTTCGACACGGCCTTGACCAGGTCCTGGCAATCGTCGAAGTTGCCTTTCACGGCGATATTGAAGATGTTCGGGTCTTGCAGGCTGAACATCTGCGCGGTCTGGAACGCACTCATGCGCCCGTGCGGCGACAGCATGAACACGCGCACGCCCTTCTTGCAGCGCATCGCGTATTCGGCGGCGCTGCCGGTGTCGCCCGAGGTCGCGCCGAAGATGTTCAGTTCATCGCTGTCCTTGGCCAGCGCATACTCGAACAGGTTGCCGAGCAACTGCATCGCCATGTCCTTGAACGCCAGCGTCGGGCCATTCGACAGCGCCTGCAGGATCAGCTTGCCATTGCGGCCGTCTTCCAGCACGCGCAGCGGGGTGATCTCGGCGGTAGGTTCGCCGGCACGCGCATTGCAGTACACGGCGGGCGTGTAGGTGCGCGTCGTGATGGCCTTGAGGTCGGCATCCGGGATGTCGGTGGCAAACTTGCGCAGGATCTCGAAGGCCAGGTCGGCGTACGACAGCGTGCGCCATGCGTCAAGCTCGGCGCTCGTGACCTGCGGGTACTCGGCAGGCAGGTACAGGCCGCCGTCCGGGGCGAGGCCGCCGAGCAGAATGTCACAGAAGTTCTCGGGATTGCGTGCTGCGGACGCGCTCGTCGCGCGGGTGGACACATAGTGCATACGGTTGTAGATCCAGTTGGCTCGGGTGGATCGTCAATTATAGTGGGAGCCAGGGAAATTGTATGCTGTGCTGCAAAAAAGTCATGTCACCCAATAAAATTGGGCGGCCGATGCCCTGGCCGCCCAACGATTGCCGAGGCGCAGTCAACGTTAAATAGTGCCAAGCTGTGAACTGATGAGCACTTTCGTGGTCCAACCCCTGTCGTCAGCGCCAGGAGTCGAGCATGAAAGCACCCCGTTTCACGCGTTGGTTCGCCAACTTGCCATTGCTGAACGTCCCGCAGCGCCGGCAGGTGCTGGATGCCTTGCATCCTGCCGCCGGGCTCGACCAGGTCGTCGCACTCATCGCGCACGCCAGGTCGCCGGGCCGCTGTTGCCCCCGCTGTGGCAGCGTGCGCTGTAACCGGCATGGGTTCGCCAACGACCTGCAACGCTTCCGGTGCTGCGATTGCGGACGCACCTTCAATGACCTCACCGGCACGCCTCTGGCGAGGCTCAGACACAAGGCCAAGTGGCTCGCCTATTCACAAGTTCTGCTCGATTCACTGCCTGTACGCAAGGCGGCAGACCGGGTTGGCGTGCACCGCAACACGGCGTTCCGCTGGCGCCACCGCTTCCTGCATTGGATCAAGCTCGACCGGCCGACGACCCTGAATGGCATCGTCGAAGCCGATGAAACCTTTCTGCTCGAATCGCAGAAAGGTTCACGCGCGCTCGACCGGCCCGCGCGGCGGCGGGGTGGCCGCGCCGCCAGGCCCGGCATTTCCCGGGAATTCGACTGCATTCTGGTGGCGCGCGATCGCAACGGACGCACGGTCGATGCCGTCACGGGCCGCGGGGCATTGACAGCCGCGCAGCTCGAACGCGACTTGCTGCCCAGACTCGATCCCCAGTCCTTTCTGGTCAGCGATAGCCATTTGGCCTACAGGGCTTTTGCACGCAAGCACGGGATCACGCACGAGACCGTCAATCTGCGTGCGGGCGTACGGGCCAGGCGCCTGGGCAGCCTGGCCATTCACGTGCAAAACGTGAATGCCTATCATCAGCGCTTCAAGGATTGGTTGCGGGGCTTTCGCGGTGTGGCGTCGCGCTATCTCGCCAACTATCTGGGTTGGCGCTGGGCTCTGGATGGCCAGAGAGTACGTTCACCAGAACAATTGCTGCACATCGCAATCAGAGTCATCAATACGTAATGCTGACTGCGCCTTGCCGAACCTATGTAAATCAGCAGGCGGCGTGATTGACGGTCACGACGTGGATCGCCAGGCCGCCGAGCGACGTTTCCTTGTACTTGACCTGCATGTCCGCGCCCGTCTGGCGCATCGTCTCGATCACGCTGTCCAGACTCACGAAGTGCACGCCATCGCCCTTGAGCGCCAGCGACGCGGCGGTGATCGCCTTGATCGCGCCCATGCCGTTGCGCTCGATGCACGGGATCTGCACCAGGCCGCCGATGGGGTCGCAGGTCATGCCCAGATGGTGTTCGATGCCGATCTCGGCCGCGTTCTCGATCTGCTCGTTGGTACCGCCCAATGCTGCCACGAGGCCCGCCGCCGCCATCGCGCACGCCACGCCGACCTCGCCCTGGCAGCCCACTTCGGCGCCCGAAATCGACGCGTTCTTCTTGCACAGCATGCCGATCGCGGCCGACGTGAGCAAAAAATCGCGCACGCCGCGCTGCGGATCGATCGGGCGGCAGTCTTCCGCGTAGTAGCGCAGCACGGCCGGGATGATGCCGGCCGCGCCATTGGTCGGTGCCGTGACGACGCGGCCACCGGCGGCGTTTTCTTCGTTGACGGCCATCGCGTACAGACTGACCTGCTGCACGGCGTCGTGCGGCAACGCGTTCTGGGGCTGGGTTTCCTGCGCCTGCTTCCACAGGGCTGCGGCGCGGCGGCGCACATTGAGGCCACCCGGCAGGCGCCCTTCTGTCTTCAGGCCCTGGCAGATACAGTCGCGCATCACGCGCCACAGGCGATCCAGGCCCGCATCGAGGTCGGCGTCGCTCATGCGCACGCGCTCGTTCGCGCGCAGCATGTGCGGGATCGTCAGGCCGTGCGTGCGGCCATGCTCGAGCAGCTGGACCATCGTGTCGAACGGGAACGGCACCGGCGTGCCGACGGGTTCCGCGGTGCGCGCCTGCGCTTCGCCGGCCGCGGTAATGAAGCCGCCGCCGACCGAGTAATAGATGCGCTCGATGATGCTGCCGTCACGCAGCTGCAGCACGAAGCGCATGCCGTTCGGGTGTTCGGGCAGCGTCGAGGCCTTATGCCAGACCAGGTGAACACGGGCATCGAACGGCACGGTCTTGATGCCCAGCAGTGCGATCTGTCCATCGAGCGCGGCAAGGTCGAGCTTGTCGTCGACCGACGCCGGATCGAGCTCCTGCGGCGTCTCGCCCATCAGCCCCAGGATCACCGCCTTGTCGGTTGCATGACCGACGCCCGTCAGCGCCAGCGAACCGTACAGATGCGCCTCGACGCCGACCGCCTCGTCCAGCATGCCGCTCTCGAGCAGAAAGCGGCGCGCCGCGACCATCGGCCCCACGGTGTGGGAACTCGACGGGCCGATGCCGATCTTGAACAAATCAAACACGCTCATGTCCATCTTGTGTCTCCTGCTTTTTTATTGTGAGGCGAGGACTTACGCTGCCGCCTTGATGCCGACGTCGATATTGGCCAGCATCGATTCGACCATCTCGTCGATGCCGATGCGCGATTGCCAGCCCCAGTCCGCCGTCGCGCGGCTGTCGTCCAGGCTTTTCGGCCACGAATCGGCGATCTGCTGGCGGCTGTCGGGGGCGTAGGCGATGGCGAAACCGGGGCGCGCCTTCTGGATCGCAGCGGCCAGTTCACGCGGGTTGAACGAAACGCCAGCCACGTTGTACGACGAACGGATCGCGACCTGTTCGGCGGGCGCTTCCATCAGTTCGATGGTGGCGCGGATGGCGTCAGGCATGTAGATCATCGGCAGCGTGGTTTCGGGGCCGAGGAAGCATTCGTAGGTCTCGCCGCGCAGCGCCGCATGGAAGATCGCGATGGCGTAGTCGGTGGTGCCGCCGCCCGGTGGCGACTTGTAGCTGATGATGCCGGGATAGCGGATGCTGCGCACGTCCACGCCATACTTGCTGTGATAGTACTCGCACAGGCGCTCGCCGGCCAGCTTGCTGATGCCGTAGATCGTCGTCGGGTCCATGATCGTGAACTGCGGCGTCTGTTCGCCCGGCGTGTTCGGGCCGAAGGCGGCGATCGACGAAGGCCAGAAGACTTTCAGTGGCTTGCCGGCGTCGCCACGCTCGCGCGCGATCTCGAGGATGTTGAGCAGGCCATCCATGTTCAGGCTCCAGGCCTTGAGCGGCGCTTTTTCGCCGGTGGCCGACAGCATGGCGGCCAGCTGGTAGACCTGGGTGATGTCTTCGTCGGCGATCAGGCTTGCCAGCGCGTCGTTGTCCAGCACGTTCAGGCGGGTGTAGCGCGCGGCGCCGTACAGGTTGTTCTCGCCGATGTCCGACGCGATGACGTTCTGCGCGCCGTGGCGCTCGGCCAGCGCGCTGACCAGTTCACTGCCGATCTGGCCGTTGGCGCCGATGATGAGGATGCGTTCCATGCTGTGTTTCCTTGCCTGTGTATGTACTATTTATTATTTATTGTTGCTTGATGATGCCCAGCTCGCGGCCGGCTTGTTCGAATGCCTTGAGCACGATGTCCAGCTGTTCGCGGGTGTGCGCAGCCGACAGCTGCACGCGCACGCGCGCCTGGCCCATCGGCACCACCGGATAGAAGAAGCCCGACAGCAGCACGCCCAGTTCGAACATGCGCGCCGCGAATTGTTGCGCGACCGGTGCGTCGAACAGCATCACCGGCACCACCGGGTGCGTGCCCGGCTTGATGGTAAAGCCGATGCGCTCGATCTCGGCGCGGAAGTACGCCGTGTTCTCCATCAGGCGGTCGCGCAGTTCGGTCGACTTCGAGATGCGCTCCAGCACCGCGAGCGAGGCGCCGGCAATCATCGGTGCCAGCGTGTTCGAGAACAGGTACGGGCGCGATTTCTGGCGCAGCGCCTCGATCACTTCCTTCTTGCCAGACGTGAAACCACCCATCGCGCCGCCCAGGGCCTTGCCCAGCGTGCCGGTGATGATGTCGATCTTGCCGATCACGCCGCAGTGTTCGTGCGTGCCCCGGCCGGTCGCGCCCATGAAGCCCGATGCGTGGCACTCGTCGATCATCGTCAAAGCGCCGTACTGCTCGGCCAGTGCGACGATCTTGTCCAGCTGGGCGATCGTGCCGTCCATCGAGAACACGCCGTCGGTGACGATGATCTTGTGGCGCTTGCCGGCGTCAGTTGCCGCGATCAGCTGCTTTTCGAGATCCGCCATGTCGTTGTTGGCGTAGCGGTAGCGCGCCGCCTTGCACAGGCGCACGCCGTCGATGATCGACGCGTGGTTCAGCGCGTCCGAGATGATCGCGTCGTTCTCGTCGAACAGCGGCTCGAACACGCCGCCGTTGGCGTCGAACGCGGCGGCGTACAGGATCGTGTCTTCGGTGCCCAGAAATGTCGACAGCGCCGCTTCTAGTTCCTTGTGCACGGTTTGCGTACCGCAGATGAAGCGCACCGACGACAGGCCGTAACCATACTTTTCAAGCGCAGCGGCAGCGGCTTGCTGGGTTTGCGGGTCGCCCGCCAGGCCCAGGTAGTTGTTCGCGCACATATTGATCAGGGTGCGGCCATCCTGCGCGACCACTTCGGCGCCCTGGCGCGAAGCCAGCACGCGTTCTGGCTTGAACAAGCCGTCGCTACGCAAGGTGTCGAGTTTTTGCTGCAGGCCGCTGTAGAAAGTCTGGTCGCTCATGGTGTTTTTCCTGTTCCGTGGATGGTCCGGCTTGACCGGCAGTTGGCGGATGCTGTACCGTGGGTTTGTTCGATGTAGAAGACTTATCCTGTATATCGAACAAAGATTCAATATAGTGGATATTACCCGCGCCCAATGGACTTGGCAAGCCGGTCCTCAACACCTTATGCGGCAATGAATACAATTTCAACCAACAACGCGCCACCCGAAGTCGGCGCCACACTGCAACGCCTGCGCCTGGCCCGTGGCCTAACGCTCGAAGACCTGTCGCGCATTGCCGGCGTGTCGAAATCGATGCTGTCGCAGATCGAACGCGAGAAAGCCAACCCCACCATCGCCATCACCTGGCGCCTGGCCAATGCGCTGGGCGTGCAGATTGGCGAACTGCTGTCGTCCGAAGTGCGCCCGACGGAACTCATCCGGCTGGTGGATGCGCATGAAATCCCCACCCTGCCCGGCGCGCACGCCGGCTATTCGCTGCGCATCCTCGGTCCGATGGATTTGGCAGGCAAGTATGAATGGTATGAGCTGACGCTGGCGCCCGGTGGCGAACTGGCGTCGCAGGCACATGATCCCGGCACGGGCGAACACCTGACGGTGATCACAGGGACCGTGGAGCTGGAAGTGGGACCGGAAAAGAAAAAAGTGCGCCACGGCGCGACGGCGCGCTACCCGGCCGACCAGAATCACGTGATCCGCAACACGGGCAAGACCGAGGCCAAGGCGGTGCTGGTGGTCGTGCACCGGTAATAGAAATACCAAGCGACAGACACACAAAACAACATGGCCGCCGGATCGCTCCGGCGGCTATGTTTGCATGCGCCCGGTGTTACTTGGCGCCGGCGGCCGTCACGGCGGCGTCATTCATGTGCAGCTCGCGCGACAGGAAGCCCCAGCGATCCGCGACTTCCTCGATCTGCTTGCTCGTCGGCTTGCCCGCACCATGGCCCGCCTTGGTGTCGATGCGGATCAGGATCGGCGCGCTGCCGGCCTGCGCCGCCTGGGCTGCGGCGGCGTACTTGAAGCTGTGCGCCGGGACCACGCGGTCATCGTGGTCGGCCGTCGTCACCATCGTCGCCGGGTAGCAGGTACCGGCCTTCAGGTTGTGCAGCGGCGAGTACTTGACCAGCGCCTTGAATTCGTCCGGGTTCTCGGACGAACCGTAGTCCGAGGTCCAGGCCCAGCCGATCGTGAACTTGTGGAAGCGCAGCATGTCCATCACGCCCACCGACGGAATCGCGGCCGCAAACAGGTCCGGCCGCTGCGTCGTGGCCGCGCCGACCAGGAGGCCCCCGTTGCTGCCGCCGCCAATGGCGAGCTTCTGCGGCGACGTGACCTTGTTCTCCACCAGCCACTCGGCCGCGCCGATGAAGTCGTCGAACACGTTCTGCTTTTGCAGCTTGGTGCCGGCCTGGTGCCAGGCTTCGCCGTATTCGCCACCGCCGCGCAGATTGGCCACGACATACACGCCGCCCATTTCCATCCACGCCAGGTTAGCCGGCGAGAAGGCGGGCGTCAGCGAGATATTGAAGCCGCCATAGCCGTACAGGTAGGTCGGGTTCTGGCCATTCATTTTCAGGCCCTTCTTCGACACGATGAACATCGGTACCTTGGTGCCGTCACGGCTCGTGTAGAACTGCTGGCGCGTTTCATAGTCGGCCGGATTGAACGCGACTTTCGGCTGACGGAACACGGTGCTCTGGCCGGTGGTCATGTTCAGGCGGTAGATCGTGGTCGGGCTGGTAAAGCTGGTATACGAATAGAAGGTCTCGGTGTCGCCGCGTTTGCCCGAGAGGCCTGCAACGGTGCCGATGCCCGGCAGCGCGATCTCGCGCACCGGCTTGCCGTCGAGCGACACCACGCGCACGACGCTGCGGGCATCCTTCAGGTACTCGAGCACCAGCTGGTTGTTGACGATGTCGGCGCCGGCCAGCGTGTCGGCGCTTTCGGCGACGATCTCTTTCCAGTTGGCCTCTGCCGGTTTGCTCACGTCGATCGCGATGATGCGCTTTTTGGGCGCCTTGCGGTCGGTGCTGAAGTAGAACACGCTGCCGACGTTGTCGATGAAGTCGTAGCCGGCGTCGAAGTTGTCGATCAGGTCGACCACTTTCGCGTCCGGCTTCGACAGGTCCTTGTACGACACGCGGTACTTCGGCGCCGTGCCCTTGGTGGTGGTGATGATCAGGTAACGGCCGTCGTCCGTGGTACGGCCGCCGAAGCCCCATTCCTTCTGGTCGGCGCGGTCATACACCAGCGTGTCGGCGCTTTGCGGGGTGCCGATGCGGTGGTAGTACAGCTTCTGGAAGTAGTTCACGTCGGCCAGCTTGGTCGCTTCCTTCGGCTCGTCGTAGCGGCTGTAGAAGAAGCCCTTGCCATCCTTGGTCCAGGCCGTGCTCGAGAACTTGACCCACTTGATGTGGTCCGGCAGGTCCTTGCCGGTCTCGATGTCGCGCAGCTTGATCTCGTTCCAGTCCGAGCCCGACGCGGCGATGCTGTACGCCAGCAGCTTGCCGTCGGGACTCACTTCGGTGCCGGCCAGGGCGACAGTGCCGTCGGCGGCCAGCTTGTTCGGGTCGAGCAGCAGGCGCGGCTCGTCATTCAGGTTTTTCAGCGTGTACAGGACCGCCTGGTTCTGCAGGCCATCGTTGCGCGTATAGAAGTAGCGGCCACCTTCCTTGCCCGGCACGCTGTAGCGCTCGTAGTTCCACAACTGCGTCAGGCGCTGGCGGATCGCTTCGCGTTGCGGGATCGCGGCCAGGTAGGCCTGGGTGACCTTGTTCTGGGCGTCGACCCACATCTTCGTTTCGGCGCTGTTGGCGTCTTCGAGCCAGCGGTACGGATCGGCGACGACGGTGCCGTGGTAATTGTCCGTCTGGTCGACTTTCTTCGTCACCGGATAGGTCGGCCCGGTGCCTTTGGTGGAACAGCTCTGTGCGAGCGCCGGATTGGCGCCGAAGCTCGTGGCCAACACGGCGGCAAGCGTGGCAAGTTTCATGTGCATGTTGTTCTCGGTCTGTGAATGATGAGGTCGGCTTGTGGCCGCAGGGCATCATAGCGCGAAACGGGAACAGTGCAAACCGCCCGCCAGCGACGGCTATATCAGGCCTAGGGCGCGCCTGGCCGACGGATTGCCGGCGCCCGCTGCATGGCGGTACCAGTACAGGGCGCGCGCACTGCTGGCCGTCACGCCAAGACCCCGCGCGTACATATGCGCCAGCTGGACCTGCGCGGCAACATGCCCCTGCAAGGCGGCCTTGCGGTACCACGCCATCGCCAGCGGATGGCTGACCGTGACGCCCAGCCCGTGCAGATAGCCATGCGCCAGCTGCGCCTGCGCACGCGCCATGCCCTGCTCCGCCGCCCGGTAGAACCAGCTCAGTGCAGTGGGATGCGACAGCGTCACGCCACGCCCCTTGCGGTACAGCAGGCCGAGATTGTATTGCGCCGATCGATCGCCCTGCTGCGCTGCGCGGCGGAACCAGCGGGCAGCGAGCGCGTGGTCGGGCGGCACGCCCCGGCCGCTGTAGTGCAAGGCGCCGAGATGGTTCTGGGCATAGGCCAGGCCGTGCGAGGCGGCGCGCGCCAGCCAGACGGCAGCTTGCGTGTCGTCGCGCTCGACGCCGTGGCCGCGCAGGTAGAGCTGCGCCAGGTTGAACTGGGCGTACGGGTTGCCTTGCCAGGCAGCGCGGTGATACCAGGAGAACGTCGCGGCGCCGGCGCGGGCGGCATGGTCGGAGCTCATCCAGATCCTTTCGGCAAGTCGTGCGAACGGCCGCAGGCGCAGCCGATTCCATTGCCAAAAGTTTAAGTAGATCGGGGCTACGCGGTTTGCGAGCGCACAATCAGGATGTCAGGCAAGGTCAGTTGCCATCAGTTGCCATCAGTTGCAATGCGCCTCGACAGCCTTCCGGCGTTCGCGCACGGTGGCCGCGTATTTTTCAAGAAATACCGGGATCTTGGCGGCAGCGACCTTGTTGATCGAGACCAGCAGACTCGGCTCGACGCGCTCGATGCCGCAGGTACGCCCAAGATGCCGCGCAGCATGCAGCAACACGTCGGCCGCGACCTGGGCGTCGGCCTCGGCCCGGTGGGCGGTGCCGACAAAAGGAATGCCGAGCTGGCTCGACAGCTGGCCCAGCTTGTAGCTGACCAGGCCCGGGAACAGACGGCGCGACAGTTTCAGCGAGCACACGAGGCCCACGTGCTGCGTCGTGCGGCCCAGGCGCGCACCTTCGGCCTTCAAGAACTTTTCGTCGAAGCTGGCGTTGTGCGCCGACAGGACGTCGCCGCCGATGAAGTCGAGCAGCTCGGGCACGACCTGGTGCGAAGGCGGCGCGCTGTCGACCATCTGCTGGGTGATCCCGGTCAGGGCCGTGATGAACGACGGCACGCGCACGCCGCAATTGACGAGCGAGACATAACGCTCGGTCACCTCGCCGCCAACGATGCGCAGTGCCGCTACTTCCGTGATGCGGTCGCCCATGTCGGGCGACAGGCCGGTGGTCTCGAAGTCAAGCATCACCAGCGGTCGGTCGTACATACTCATCCTTGCTCCTTTGTGTGCGTTTCCAGCGGGGTGTCAGCCGAACTTGCGCAGCGCGTCGAGCGCCAGGCCGGTGCCGATGCTGCCGAACAGATCGCCCTCGACGCGGCGCGCATCCGGCACCATCGCACCAATCCGCGCGCGCAGCAAGCCCACGCCGCTCGAACCGCCGGTGAAAAAGACCGTGTCGACATCGCTAGGGCGCACGCCGGCATCGGCGAACAGCTTGCCGACGGTGGTGGCGACCTGCTCGACCAGCTGCGCAATCGCCGCTTCGAACTGCGCACGCGCGATGTCCAGCGACTCGGGTGGCGACAGGCGATCGAGCTGCAGTTTGACCATGTCGGCGTCGGACAGCGCAATCTTCGCGCCCTCGACCTGCATCGCTAGCCAGTGGCCGGCGCGGTCTTCGATCAGATTCTGCAGGCGCGCGATGCGGGCCGGTTCCGCCGCGTCGCGCGCCAGGTCGGCCAGTTGCGTCACGCTCTTGCGTGTGTAAGCCTGGTTGATCGTGTGCCAGGTGGCCAGATTGAAGTAGTAGCTCGACGGGATCTCGGCGCCCGAGCGCAGCTTGCTGCCGTAGCCGAGCAGCGGCATGACGCTCGCCAGGCTCAGGTACTTGTCGAAATCGGTGCCGCCGATGTGCACGCCGCCGTTGGCCAGGATGTCGTCGCGGCGATCGGGCCGGCCGGCGCGCTCGGGGCCCAGGCGCACCAGCGAAAAGTCGGACGTACCGCCGCCGATGTCAGCGATCAGGACCAGTTCTTCGCGGTCGATGCGCGATTCGTAATCGAAGGCGGCGGCGATCGGCTCGTACTGGAAGCCGATGTCGCGAAAGCCGACCGAGCGCGCCACGTCGAGCAGTGTATCTTCGGCCAGCTGGTCGGCCTGGGCGTCGTCGTCGATGAAGAACACGGGGCGGCCGAACACGGCGCTCTGGAACGGCTGGCCGGCCTGTGTTTCGGCGCGGTGCTTGACCTCGCCGATGAACTGGGCCAGCAGCGAACGAAACGAGACCGAACGGCCCGCGACCTCGGTCTGGCCATCGATCAGGCTCGTGCCCAGCAGGCTTTTCAGCGAGCGCATCAGGCGGCCTTCGTAGCCTTCGAGATATTCGGCAAGCGCGGCGCGGCCATAGCTGACGCGGTCGTCGTCGGCGTTGAAGAACACCACCGACGGCAGCGTGGGCTTGCCGTCCTCGAGGGTCAACAGCGCCGTCGGGGCGGATTGCATCATGCCGGGCCGATACCAGCCGACCGTGGAATTTGACGTGCCGAAGTCAACGCCGCAAGCGTGCACCATAGGAACCTTTATCTTGAAGGGGCGGTATGGTAACAGATTCCGTCAAGTATCGCTTCCCGCTTCCTGCTGTAAGCAAGCTCTTACAGGGAGGCGGCAGGCGTACCGATATGGCGTCATGGGTGAACACCGGATAATCGCCCGGCAATGCACTGCCGGTGCTGTACGCTGGCCACGACAACAATAAAGCAGAAAGATTGACCGCATGAGCAATACCCCCCACGCTGGCGCTGTCGTTGTTCACGGCGGGGCCGGCACGTCGCGCGACCATGAAGACGGTTGCGTGCTCGCCGCGCGCCGCGCCCTGGCGCAACTGGAAATCAATGGCGACGCACTCGACGCCGCCATCGGCGCCGTGACCACAATGGAAGACGATGGCCGCTTCAATGCCGGCAGCGGCTCGGTGCTGGGCCTGGATGGCGCCACAGTCGAAATGGACGCGGCAATCATGGACACGCGCGGCCGCCTTGGCGCCGTCGCCTGCGTGCAGTCGGTGAAGAACCCGGTGCGCCTGTCGCGCGCGGTGGCCGACACGCCGCACTGGCTGCTCGTGGGCGAAGGCGCCAGCCGCTTCGCGCGCACGATCGGCATGCCGGACGCCGCTCCGGTGACGGAACGCCAGCGCACGGCGCACCGCAAGCTGCTGGCGCAACTGGCTGGCTCGATGCCGGTGATGCCGGGCCTGGACCGCGACCTGATCGACCACTACTGGAATTACAATACGCCGGTGCGCTTGCCCGAAGGCGTGGCCTGCGACACCGTTGGCGCCGTCGTGCGCGGCGCCGACGGTCATTTTGCCGTGGCCTGTTCGAGCGGCGGCTCGGCGCCGGCCCTGCTGGGCCGCGTCGGCGATGCACCGATCATCGGCAGCGGCTTTTTTGCCGGCCCGGAAGGCGCCGTCGCCGCCACCGGCATCGGTGAGCAGATCGTGCGCCATCTGCTGGCGCGCACCGTGTACGGCTGGATTGCCGATGGCATTCCGCTTGGCGATGCGCTGCAGCGTGGCGTCGCGTTGTTCACCCCGGACATCAAGGTCGGCCTGATTGCGGTGAGCCGCACGGACGCCGGCGCCTTCAGCAACAGTGATATGCCCACTTCGAAAATGGTACAACGATGAATCCAACACAAAACGTACCGCGCAACGGCCACCTCGTCATCATCGGCGGCCATGAAGACCGCCAGCATGACATGCAGATCCTATCGCGCTTTGTCGAGCTGGCCGGCGGCCCCGACGCGCGCATCGTCGTAATCACGGCCGCCAGCCAGATCGCCGACGAAATGTGGCACATCTACGATGATGCCTTCGGCGCACTGGGCGTGACCCGGCACAGCCACCTCGAAATCACGAGCCGCGACGACGCCAACGACGAGAACTTCGTGCGCCAGGTGGCGGAAGCCGATGGCATCTTCATGACGGGCGGCGACCAGAAGCGCCTGCTCGCGCTGATCGGCGGCACGGCGCTGGACGCCGAAATGCACGCCGCACTGAAGGTGCGCGGCGCCACCATTGGCGGCACCAGCGCCGGTGCATCGGCGATGTCGGGCCACATGCTCGCGCAGGGCCGCACCGACCTGCTCCCCGAAAAAGGCTCGGTCAGCCTGGGTGCGGGCCTGGGCTTTTTGCACCGCGTCGTCGTCGACCAGCATTTCTCGGAGCGCCAGCGTTTGTCGCGCCTGTTGTCGATCGTCGCGCAGAATCCGTACCTGCAAGGCATCGGCATCGATGAAGACACGGCGCTCGTGATCGAGCGGGGCGTGGGCATCGAGGTGCTGGGCGAAGGCGCTGTCACCGTTGTCGACGGTCGCTCGATGAGCAGCAACGTCGCCGAGATCAAGGACCGGGCCATCCCGGAACTGATCGACGTGCGCCTGCACCTGCTGCCCGCCGGCGCCAAGTATTCACTGCCGATTGGCGATGAACAGGTGGGCAGGCGCATTCCGGCGTCGCTGCTGGACTTCCTGCAGATCGTCACGAAGCGCACGCCTCTCTCATGAAAGTGATCGAAAAGCGCCTGCTGCGGGGCCCGAACCTGTATGCCGAGACGCCGTGCCTGATGGCGGTGGTCGACAATCTGACGACGAAGGGCCGTGGCTTCGGTGCGCGCCTGCTGGCGCTGATGCCGGAGCTGCCCGCGGCGGCGGCCGTGCGGCTGTCTGACGACGCCCTGCCCGTCGACGCGCTCGAACCCGTGATCATGGAGCTGCAGCGCCTCGCAGGCGCCCCTGGCGTGCAGGGTGCGACGCTGGCAGTCACTTGGCACGAGCAGCGCCGGCGCATCGTATGCGGCTATGGCGTCGAGCAGGTCGCGAGCGAAGCGCTGCGGGTTGGCGTCAAGCTGCTGACCGCGCTGACGCGCGACGAAGCGTTCGATCTCGATGCCGCTGTTGCGGCGTTGCGGGAGATCGCTCTAGAGCATGCGATCGGCACCAGTACCGGCGCCGTGCTCGATGCGGCGCACCGGCGCGGCATTCCATCGCGCCGGCTGCTTGATGACGCCAACCTGTTCCAGCTGGGCTGGGGTAGCCGCCAGAAGCGCTTGCAGGCGACGATCACCGGCGCCACCAACTCGATCGCGGTGAGCATCGCCAGCGACAAGCACCTGACCAAGACGCTGCTCGCGCAAGCCGGCGTGCCGGTGCCGCGTGGCGAAGTCGTGACGACGAGCGCGGCGGCCCAGCGTGTCGCACGGCGTCTGGGCTGCGCGGTGGTCGTCAAGCCACTGGACGCGAATCAGGGCAAGGGCGTGACGGTCGATTGCGCCACGCCCGACAGCGTCGAACGGGCATTCGAGCACGCGCGGCGGCACGGTCGGCGCGTGATCGTCGAACAGTACTTGCGTGGACGCGACTACCGCGTGCTGGTCACGGGCGGTCGCATCGCCGCGGCATCGTGGCGGCGCCCGCCAGGCGTCACGGGCGATGGCCACTCGACGATCCGCGAGCTGGTTGAACTTGAAAACCGCAACCCGGCACGGGGCGACGGGCACACGAACATCCTGACCAAGATTCCGCTCGACGCATTGGCGCTCGAGACGCTGGCCCGCCAGGGCTACGAGCTTGATACGGTGCTCACGGCCGGCATCGGCGCCGACCTGCGGGGCAACGCCAACCTGTCCACTGGCGGTACCGCCGAAGACGTGACCGATCTGCTGCCGGAAGAAACGCGCGACATCTGCATCCGCGCCGCCCGCACCATCGGCCTGGACATCGCGGGCATCGACATCATCTGCGACGACATCGCCCTGCCCTTGCGCGATCAGCGCGGCGGCGTCATCGAAGTCAATGCCGCGCCGGGGATCCGCATGCACCAGTACCCGAGCCGCGGCGCGCCGCGCGATGCGGGTGACGCCATCGTCGAGGCTATGTTCGGTGCCGGCGACGGCCGCATTCCCGTGGTCGCTGTGACGGGCACCAACGGCAAGACCACCACGAGCCTGTTGATCGAGCACGTGGTGCGCCTCGCCGGCCTGCGCACCGGCGTCACGACGACCAGCGGCGTGTACCTGGACGGGCAGCTGGCGTATGAAGGCGACTGTACTGGCTACCATTCGGCGCGCAGTGTGCTTGGTTCGCCCCAGGTCGATTTCGCCGTGCTGGAAACGGCGCGCGGCGGCATCCTCAAGCGCGGCCTGGCGTACGACCGCTGCGACGTGGCGGTGGTGCTGAATGTCTCGGCCGATCACCTGGGGCTGGATGGCATCGACACGATCGAGGATCTGGCAAGGGTCAAGGCGGTCGTCGCGGCCAGGGCGACACGTGCGGTGGTGCTCAATGCCGAAGACGCCCTTTGCGTGAAGATGGCGGACACGCTGGCCGACGGCGTCGAGATCATCTATTTCGCGCTGGACGCAGAAGACCCGGTCCTGGTGCCGCACATCGAACATGGTGGCCGCGGCGTGTACCTGCAGGATTCGACGATCGTGCTGGCCGGGGGCATGCGGCACGAGGCCTTGCTCGACGTGCGCGACATGCCCGTGTCGCTGGGCGGTCGTGCGCGCTACAACATCGCCAACGCGATGGCAGCAGCGGCAGCGCTGATGGCCAGCGGCTTGGGCAACCGCGACATCGCCGCCGGCTTGCGCGGGTTCGTCTCCGACAGCAAGCACAATCCGCTGCGCTCGAACCTGTACGATGTCGACGGCGTGACGGTGGTTGTCGACTACGCCCACAACTGCGCTGCCTACGCCGCGCTGGCCGAGATGGCACGCGCCATGACGGCCGGCCGCCTGGTCGGCGTCGTAGCTGCACCGGGCGACCGCCGCGACGCCGACCTGATCGACATCGGCCGCACCTGCGCCGCTGGCTTCGACGAACTGGTCGTCTACGACAGCGAAGCGCGTGGCCGCGCCAAGGGCGAATCCGCACGACTCATCGCCCGTGGCGCCCAGTTGGCAAAGATTGCGCCAGACCACCTGCAGATCGAGCACGACGTCCACTGCGCCATCCGACTGGGCCTGGCACGCTGCGTCCCGGGCGACGTCCTGGTCTTCGGCTGCGGTTCATCGATCTCCGAACTTACGGAAGCCCTCCGCCCCACCCGCCCGGAACTGGCAAATAAAATCGAAGCCGCCGCAATCTGATCCCCAACGACAAACGGCCCCAAAAGGGCCGTTTTTTTACGCACCGTCAGTGCCCCGAATCAATTACCCAACAATTCGACACTGACCCCAATTAATCATTGCAGTACGACTCTGACCAAAGAAACTGAACAATTAGGGTCAGTGTCGAATTGTTTGACAACTTTTTCGAATCAGCAAGCCTGTATAAGCTGAGACTGCTTGGTTAGGGAGAAATTGCTCAATAATTCGACTCTGACCCTAATTAAATCGTTTGCCGCAGATTTGCCATTAGAAAATGAACAATTAGGGTCAGTGTCGAATTGTTTGATAACTTTTCCGAATTGGACAGACTCGATCAGTCGAGTCCGTTTAAATCCGGAGCAATTGCTCAATAATTCTACTCTGACCCTCATTGTTCGGGATCTTCGGGTTAGGCCGTTTGGGCGGCGATCAGGGCGGCGCTTTCGGGGTCGGTCATGCGGATGGCGTCGATGAACACTTGCAGGGATGAACCGCAGGCGAAGATCAGGACGTCGCCCGGGTTGCACAGGTCGAGGCCGAGGCGGATGGCGTTCCCGACATCCAGCTCGCGGTGCAGCGTGTCGCTGATGCCCACCACTTCTTCGGCGCCCGACAGGATCAGGTCGACCGCTTCGCCCGGTTCGCGGCCGCGGCTTTGCGATTCGTAGACCACCAGCTCGTCGAAACGCTCGCCGCAGACGCGGCCAACCTGCTCGAGGTCCGTGTCGCGGCGGTCGCCGGGCGCCGTCACGATGCCGATCAATTGGCCGGGCAGCATGCCGCGCGCCATGTCGGCCATGGCGGCGTAGGCGGCCGGGTTGTGCGCGTAATCGACGATGACCGTCACGCCGCGCACGTCGAACATGTTCGTGCGCAGAGGATTCGTGCGGCCGTTCGAGACGAACGTCGACAGGCCGGCAGCGATGTGCAGGTGGTTAAAGTTCGCGGCCATCAGACCGGCAGCAGCCGCCAGTGCATTGGCGATATTGAAGCGTGCCAGCCCGCCGAACGAGATCGGCATGCTTTCCACCCGCAGCAGCGCTTGCTGGCTGTGGCCGTCGGCCAGCACCACCGCGCCATCTTGCAGATACGCGCCACGCCCGCCGTCTTCCAGGTGCTTGAGCATCACCGGGCTTTCCGGATCCATCGAGAAGAACAGCACTTCAGCGCCCGGCTTGATACGGCGCGCCATCTGCACGCACAGCGCGTCTTCGGCGTTGAGCACGACCGCTTTCGAGGCCGACTGCGCCACGACGGCCTTCACCTGCGCCAGATCTTCGACCGTGTCGACGCCATCCAGACCAAGGTGATCGGCCGCGATGTTCAGCACGATCGCCACGTCGCAGCGATCGAACGCGAGACCGCGCTTGAGGATGCCGCCACGCGCCGTTTCCAGCACGGCGACCTCGACTTCCGGTGCGCCCAGCACCGTGCGTGCCGACCAGTAGCCGGTGCAATCGCCCTTGACGACCTGCTTGCCGTCGATGAAGACGCCCTCGGTCGTCGTCACGCCCGTCACCTTGCCCGCCATGCGCGCAGCGTGCGCGACCAGCAAGGTGGTGGTGGTCTTGCCATTGGTGCCGGTCAGTGCGATGACGGGAATGCGCCCGTCCGTATTGCCCATCAAGCCTTCGACGATGGCGTCGCCAGCATCGCGCGGCTCACCGGCGCTCGGGTACTGGTGCATGCGGATGCCCGGTGCGGCGTTCACTTCAATGACGGCGCCCCGCTGCGCTGCGAGCGGCTGCGCGATGTCCTTGCAGACGATGTCGATGCCGGCCACGTCCAGTCCGATTTTGGCGGCGGCCCGCACGCACAGCAAGCGCGTCGATTCCGGCAACTGGTCGGTCACATCTTCGGCGGTGCCGCCGGTCGACAGGTTCGCATTGCCGCGCAGTTCGGCCGTGACGCCCACCGGCAGCACGCTGTCCACATCAAAACCCTGGCGCGCCAGCATGTCGTTTGCGTGTTCATCGAGCGTGATGCGGGTCAGGATGGTCGCATGACCCGCGCCGCGCGCCGGGTTCGCGTTTTCGATCTCGACCAGCTGACGCACCGTCAGGTTGCCGTCCCCGACAACGTGCGCCGGGCGGCGGCACGAGGCGGCGGCCACGCGCCCGCAGGCCACGAGCACGCGGTAATCGCGTCCTTCGACATGGCGTTCGACGATCACGCGCCGGCCGAAACCACGGGCAAATTCGAAGGCCAGCGCCACGTCTTCGGGTGTCGCGCAAGCGACTGTGACGCCCTTGCCCTGGTTGCCGTCGAGCGGCTTGAGCGTGACCGGCACCGCCAGGCGCCGCGCCACGCGCTGCGCTGCTTCGACGGTCGTGACCACGTCGCCCTCGGGCACCGGCACGCCGGCTTCCTTCAGCAGCGCCTTCGTCAACTGCTTGTCGCTGGCGATCTTGACCGCGATGAAGCTGGTCTCGCCCGTCGTCGTTGCTTGCAGGCGCTTTTGCCGCACACCCCAGCCGAGCAGGAACAGGTTCGCTTCTTCGGTGATGCGCTGGGTCGGGATGCCTCGCTCGTGCGCCGCCGCCAGCACGGCCGCCGTGCTGGTGCCGATCGCATAGCGCCCGGCGATGCCGCGCAGTTCTTCCAGCCGTGGCTCGAGTGCAAACGCTTCGCCGCGCGCCAGCGCCGTCACCAGGTCCACCGCCAGATCGAATGCCGGCTCGGCCAGCTTTTCACAGGTGTACGCAACGACCACGCGGAACTGGCCTGGATGGCCATTCACCGGGCGCGTGCGGCCAAAGGTGGCGGGTGCGCCGGCCAGTGATTGCAGCTCGAGGGCGACGGTTTCGATCACGCGGCCCAGGTAGGTGCCGGCCGCGAGGCGCTGCGCGAAGCCGCCCGTGGCGCCATCGGACAAACGCTCGCCGCGCAGTGCCGGCAACAGGGTTAGCAATGCATCGTTGAAGCCGGGAATATCCCGGGTCGAGAGGCCGTACAGGTCTTCCAGATCGACGACGGACAGCAGGCAGGGTGAATCGGCGTGGACGTTCGGTCCGCGCAGAAAGCGTTGTTCCAGGATTTGCACGTTGGTGTTCCCTTGTTATCGTGTTGATGAAGCGACGGCCGGCACACGCTCTCTACGTGTACCGGCCGCTTTGTGCACTGTGCGGACGCCTCAGGCGTCGAACAGTTGCGTGTACATCCGGGTGGCCATCAGGCCCACCGTGGTGTGGTGCACTTCCGGCGACAGCAAACGCGACAGCAGCGCCATCGCTTCCTGCTTGCCGCTGCTGGAAGCAACCTGCTGTTCCAGCACGCGCAGTTCGTTGCCCGTGTCCTGCGCATCGGCGCCGGTATGGCGGCGGATCAGGCCACGCACCGGGAACGCAGTCCCGCGCTCCGTGCCCAGGCCATGCTGGTCGAGCGTGCGCTGGCGGGCGCGGGCGGTCAGCACGCGCGGGCCGGCAGCTTGCCCGCCGTCCGGGTGGCTCGTGATCCAGTCACGCAGCACTTGCAATTCGTAGGCATTGAAGACACCGAACATCTCGGCGCGCTCGCCTTCGACCAGGCGCCAGAAGCGGCTGTGCTCGACCGCTTCACCACGCTTGATCCAGCCGGCTTCTTCGAGCGCAGCCAGGAATGCGGGGATCTGTGCGGGTTCGGCCAGCCAGTCGTTGACCGAGCGTCCCGCCACACGGCAGTAGTCCGAGTGCATGTTCTTGCCGACGATGCTCTTGGCCGCCATGATGCTGACCAGTTCTTCCTGCAGATCGAACTCGCCAATCACCGACGTGGTGCTCGCGCCCAGCTCATTGAGGCGGTAGCCATTGACGACGCGCTGCCAGAAGGCATCGCGGTCGCCCACGCGTGGCATCAGGTCGTGGACCGATTGCACGGCCTTGCGCGCATGGCCGCTGCCGGCGTTGTCGACCGTGACGTGCAGCGTGAAGTAATACGGATCGATGCCCAGCTCGTTGAGCTCGTACGACGTGATCAAGAGGTGCAGCGGCAATTGTTCGTAGCCGAGGTTGTACCCGATGATCTCCGGCAGGTAATGCTCAGCGTTGTGGCCCAGCGCCAGTTGCACTGCGCCCTGCAGGAAATGGCTGTCGCTCAAGCCTGCCCAGCTGTCGCAGCCGTGCGTGGCCAGCAGCTTGCGATAGAGCGTCACGTGGTTCTTGTCCGGCAAGCCGTCACCCAGCTCTTCGAGGTAGGTCTTGATCAGCGGGTGGAAAGCAACGTCATCCCACTGGCGCACCAGGCCATACAGCCAGGCGCCGTCGACCAGCTTGGTGGGGGCCACGCCCTTGATGAAGTACAGCGCATGGGCGCGGGTGCTGAAGTAGCGGCGCGGTGCACCGTTCTTGCGGGCAGCCAGGTATTCACGGTATTCCTGCCCGACGATGTCGGCGCGCTCTTCGATCCACGCTTGCAGGTCATTCATGTTCGATGGCAGGTCGACCGGCAGCTCGCGTGCGAGCGCGATCTGGTCGTCGATGAACGACTTGGCGGCATCAGGCTGCGCTGCCGGGTCGGCATACAGCGAGAAGTACAGATTCCTGGCACCGTGGCCGGTAGGCAGCGGGGCACTCTGGACGCCTGGCGCGTCGGCTAACAGCATTGGGCTCATGTCTCGATTCTTGAAATGCGTTCTATGGACGGTACCGCATTATCCGTGCTCAGGCATGTCGAGAGAATCGGTAGGCGTGCTGTCAGCCTGTAAGATAGGGATTACAAAAATATTATCGAGTGACGCAGCTTGTTACGCTGCTGCGCCCAACGCCTGCTGTGGAACCAGGCCACTGTTGGACAGTTGTACCGGCATTGCACCGGCATCGAGCATGCGCGCCAGCGCACGCTCGCCATCACCGGTATTGACGTTCACGGCGCGTATTGCCTCTGTTGCAAGCAACACCTCGAACCCTGCCGCCAACCCATCGACGACCGTATTGAGCACGCAATAATCCGTTGCCAACCCGCACACGACCAGGCGCCGGATGCCGCGCTCGCGCAGCGTGTCGGCCAGGCCGGTACCGTTGAACGCCGAATAGGCATCGACGTCAACCGTGGTGGCCTTGGAGACGACCACGGCGTCATCGAGCTGCAGCGCGTCGGCAAAGCGCGCACCATCGCTGCCCGCGACGCAGTGCACGGGCCACGGCCCGCCCTGGTCGGCAAACGAACAATGCAATGCAGGATGCCAGTCGCGCGACACATACACCGGCAGTGCATGCGCGCGGTACAGGTCGATCAGGCGATTGATCGGGGCCAGCACGGCGTCGCCTTGCGGGACGCCCAGGCTGCCGCCGGGAAGGAAGTCGACCTGCGGGTCGACGATCAGGAGGGCGTCGCCCCCACCCAGCACGATGGCACTCATGGTTGATTCCTTTGCTGTTCGTTCACATGACGCTACGACAGCGTCGCCAACGAGAGCCTACCATGAAGCCCCCGCGCTGGCAGGGGCGCAAAACAGCTTACTGTGGCGTGTTATTCAGCAGCGAGTGCTTGCGTGCATAGCCGAAGTACACGATCGCGCCGATGGTCAGCCAGATCGCGAACGCGACCCAGGTATGCCAGCTCAGGAACGACATCAGCACCAGGCAGAAGATGATCGCCAGGATCGGGATCAACGGCACGGCCGGGCAACGGAACGCACGTGGCAGGTCAGGACGCTTCTTGCGCAGCACGATCACGGCGATCGAGACCAGCGTGAACGCGGCCAGCGTGCCGATATTGACCAGCTCGGCCAGCACCGTCAGTGGCACCACGGCAGCGATCAGACCAAAGATGATACCCACCAGCCAGGTCGCGAAGAATGGCGTACCGTATTTCGGGTGCACCTTCGACAGGCGCGCCGGCATCAGGCCGTCACGCGACATCGCGAACAGGATGCGGGTCTGGCCGTAGGCCATCACCAGCATCACGGTGCTCATGCCCAGGATCGCAGCCAGGTCGACGAAGCCGGCGACCCAGTCTTCACCGGCCACTTGCAGCGCCAGCGACACCGGATGGTCGACACCCTTGAAGTCCATATGCGGCACGATGCCGGTCATGATCGCAGCGACCACGACATACAGGATGGTGCAGATGATCAGCGAACCGATGATGCCGATTGGCAGGTCGCGCGCCGGATTCTTGACTTCCTCGGCAGCCGAGGTGACGGCGTCGAAGCCGATGAAGGCAAAGAACACCAGCGCGGCGGCGCTCATCACGCCCGTCATGCCGTATGGCATGTACGGCTGCCAGTTCTCCGGCTTGACGTGGCCCACACCAACCGCGATGAACAGCAGCACGACGCTGATCTTGATGATCACCATCACGTTGTTCAGGCGGGCCGATTCACGCATGCCGAGCGACAGCAGGAACGTGATGGCCATCATGATCAGGAAGGCCGGCAGGTTGAACAGGGTCTCGACGCCAGGGCGCGCGCCAGGGGCGGCGGTCAGCGCATCAGGCAGCACCAGGCCGAAGCCCGACAGCAGCGACTGGAAATAACCCGACCAGCCGACCGCAACGGTCGAGGTGGCCAGGCCGTATTCGAGCAGCAAGTCCCAGCCGATCATCCAGGCGACGAATTCGCCCAGTGTGGCGTAGCTGTAGGTATAGATGGAACCGGCGACCGGAACGGTCGAGGCGAATTCGGCGTAGCACAGCGCGGCGAAGCAGCACGCCATGGCCGCGATGACGAACGACAGCGACAGGCCGGGGCCGGCCGTGACGGCGCCGGTGCCGGTCAGCACGAAGATACCGGTGCCGACGATGGCGCCGATGCCGAGCAGGATCAGGTCGGTCGGGCCGAGCACTTTCTTGAGGCCGCCCGGCTTGGCGCTTGCGGCGATCATCGCATCCAGATTCTTGGTTCTAAAAATACTCACTACGTGTTCTCCAATCAAATAATGGTGTGGTCCCGCGTCTTGTCATTCCTGCGCCTGCCTGATGGGCGGGCGCACTCCCGGGATCCTGCCTGGTGGGCCGGCTTGCCTGACCTGAAACCGCCGCTGCTTGTACCTGTCGTCTCCAGCTTTTTCGCAGGTGTGCCAATATAACCAGAATGTTGTCTCGAATCAAAGCAATCTGCGGAAACAAGTGCAATTTACGTGCCCGCTGGCAAATCCAAAGGAGCGTTGCGTAAACAGCGCGCTGACGTCGAGCGTTCTTGATTTCCCAAGTGCAACATTCGATAATGGGTGACCGCCACCGCCCCAGCTCGCATGGGCCGCCTTCCGCCGTTTGGACACCGCTGTTCCCCCGCCATGCATGTCATCCCAAGACACTTGATCACCGGACTGCCCGCGCACGCGCCGAGGCGGAACGGACTGCGGCCCGAACTGCAGCTTGGAATGCGCCGGGCATTGGTGGCCTGTGGCTTCACACTGGTATTTGGCGGCGCACTGGCAGCACCGCACCCGGCGTCGCGTCTCGACGACATTGCCATCATCGCGGAACAACATCATGCGCAGGCCCGCACCCTCCTGGTGCAGGAAGGCCCGGCACTGATCGCCGGCGCGCCCTATGCGGTGCGGATCCGTTATCTGTTCCTGCTGCGCCGGGTGCAGGTCGATGGCGGCAATTACCGCGACGCATTCGAGACCAACGAACAGATCATCAAGCTGGCCACGACTGCGCACGATCCGCGCAACCTGGCACTGGCCAGCCTGGGCCGCGTGTATCGCCTGATTGAGAACAATGATCCCGCCGCTGCGCTGGCCTTGCTGGAAACGCTGGGCGCCCGCTACCGTGATCTCGACAGTCTGGAATTCAAGGCCGGGTTCGATGCACTGCAGGGCGCTGCCTTCAGCGCCGTCGGCCAGTACGATCGCGCGCTGCAGCGCTTTCTGCCCGCGCTCGAACTGGTCAACAACCATCCCGACCTGTGGAGCCCGCGCAAAGCCGACATCCTGCTGGCCATGGCGCGCATGTACGTCAATGCGCGCGACCCCGTGCGCGCGCTCGAGACGCTGCGCGAAGTACGCGCCAGCAAGACCAGCCTGCCGCCGCGGCTGGATGCGGCGGCGTCGTTCTTCGAAGGCCGCGCACTGATCACGCAAGATCAGCCCGCCGCCGGCCTGGTGGCGCTCGAGCGGGCGCTCGGGCTGGCGCAAACGCATCAACTGCTATCGGTGCAGGCCAATGTGCTGGGCAATATGGCCAACGCCTACCTCAAACTGGGCCGCTACGCCGAGGCTGAAACGGCCGCGCGCGCCGCCTTGATCCCTGCCAGGGACAGCGAAGACAGGATCAGCCTGCAGATGGCGACAGCGAACCTTGGCTTTGCGCTGTTCGGCCAGCGCCGCTATCAGGAAGGCATGCGCCTGGTCGACGAGGTCAGCGCCGCGATGCGCCGGGCCGGCGCCCTGTCCACGCTGGGGCGCCTGCTGGCCGAAAAAAGCCAGGCGCTGGAGCGGGCCGGCCGGTTCAAGGAGGCCCTCGCCACGCTGCGCGAGCGCGACGCCGTCATGCAGCAACTGGCCGTGAATGACCGCAACAAGGCGATCTCGGCGCTGCAAGAACAGTTCAAGTCGCGCGAGCGCGTTGCCCAGATCGACAGCCTGCGCCTGGAGAATGCTGCCAAGGACGCCGAACTACGTCACCGCACCTTAGTGCAGACGGCCGCCTCGCTGGGGACCGCACTGGCGCTGTTGCTGTGCGCTGGCGTGCTGTGGCTGTACCGCAAATCGGAACGCACCGGCCAGCGCCTGTCCGAACTGAACGCCGAGCTGGCCCACCATTCGGCGCACGACCCGCTTACCGGCCTGCACAACCGGCGCTCGTTCCAGGACCGCATGCGCAGCCGTACCGGCGAAGCGGCGCCGCAGCCGGACGCCGCGGACTGCTTCACGCTGCTCGACATCGACCATTTCAAGCGCATCAACGACGACTATGGCCACGCGGCCGGCGACGCCGTGCTGGTCGAAGTGGGCAAGCGCCTGCGCGCCACGCTGCGCGAGTCGGACATGGTGCTGCGCTGGGGCGGTGAAGAATTCCTCGTGTATTCGCAGGGCGTCACAGCGGCGCAGCGGCCACTGCTGGTGCAGCGCATCCTCGATGCGCTGGCCAGCGCGCCGGTGCGGCTGACCGACGGCACGCTGCTGGCGATCAGTGCGACGGCCGGCGCCGTGGCGCTGCCGTTTGCGATCGGTGAAGACGAGACGCCGGCGCCGCCGATGGATTGGCAGCAAGCCATTGCCCTGGCCGATCGCGCCATGTACAAGGGCAAGGAAGCGGGCCGCAACCGTGCATATATCGTGGCGGGCCTGCGGCGTCCGGAAGGCGCCCTGCAACTCGACCTGGTGTTGCCGGGCGTGGCGGCCTGAAGGTAGACCTGGACTAGACCTGGGCCTGGACCTAGACCGGCAGCGGCATGCGGCGTGCGTTGACGGCCGCCACGGTCTGCAGCAGCGCCGCCGGCACCAGTGGCTTGGCCAGAAATTCATCGAACCCTGCCGCCAGCACCTTCTGTTCGTCTTCCTTGCGCGAAAACGCGGTCAGCGCGATCACCGGCACGCTGGCGATCAGGCGGTCCGGCAAGGCGCGCACTTTGCGGATGAAGTCGAACCCGTCGATGACCGGCATGCCGATGTCGCTGATGATCAGGTCGGGCCGGTGCAGCGCGATCAGGCGCAGCGCTTCCTGGGCGCCAGTGGCGGTCAGGATCCTGGCCTGGCTGGGCGCCAGCACCGCCTGCACCAGTTCGAGCGAGTCGAGCGCGTCGTCGATCACCAGCACCGTTAAACCCTGTAGCGCCAGCGCCGTCAGCGGCAACCCTGGCGCGGGCGTTGCTACGGCGGACGCCGGGGCGCAGCCGCTTGCCAGTGGCATGCGCAGCGTGAAGGCTGCCCCCTGCCCTTCGCCCGCGCTGGCCACGCTCAGCGTGCCGCCCTGCAAATCGATCAGCTGGCGCGCAATGGCCAGCCCCAGACCCAGGCCGCCGTGACGCCGTGAGGACGATCCATCGGCCTGGCGAAAACGGTCGAACACGAATGGCAGGAACGCGGCAGGGATGCCGGCGCCGGTATCCTGCACGGTGATCACGCTGGCGTCCTCAAGGGTGCGCAGTGTGACCGTCACGACACCGCCCGGCTCGCTGAACTTGATGGCATTGGACAGCAGGTTCACCATCACCTGCTGCATGCGGCCGCTGTCGCCGAGGATGCGTCCGGCCCCGGCGTCGAGATCGCCGACCAGCGTCACCTGGCGCGCCAGGGCTGCCGGCCGCGTCGTATCGAGCGCGGCGTTGATGAAGTCCGGGGGCGACAGTGGCACGTTATCAATGCGCACCTTGCCGGCCAGCAGGCGGCTCATGTCGAGCATGTCTTCGATGAGTTCGGACTGCGCGCGCGCGTTGCGCTCGATCGTGGAGAGGCCCCGCTTGAGCGCAGCATCGTCGCGCCCGCCCTGCAACAGCAATTGCGACCAGCCGAGCATGGCGTTGAGCGGCGTGCGCAGTTCGTGCGACAGCGTGGCCAGGAAATCATCCTTCATCTGGCTGACGTTTTCTGCGTCGAGGCGCGCCTGCTGCTCGATCAGGAACAGCTTCTGACGCTCGGCCGCTGCCACGAGCGAGGCCGCGATCGTCTGGTTGCGCTCCTCGAGACGCGCATCGAAAATCGTTGCCAGCAGCGTGATGCTCAATAGCGCCACTGTCGTGATCGTTACCAGCGCCGCCAGGTAATCCTGGTCGACGCCCACCAGCGCCGCGCCACAGACACTGCCCGGCGCAAAGTGCGCGGCGGCCATGCCGGTGTAATGCATGCCGGCGATCGCGCCGCCCATGACGACGCTGGCCGCCAGTTGCAGCGTGCGGCGCGAACGAGCGCCCTCCTGCATGCGCATGCCGATCTGCAGCGCCAGCGCCGACGCGCCGATCGCGATCGCGACCGAGAGTGCGAACAGCCACGGCGAATAGGTGATCGAAGGATGCATTTGCATGCTGGCCATGCCGGTGTAGTGCATGGCATTGATGGCAAGGCCCATCAGCAGCGCGCTGGCGACAAGATGGCGCGGGCGCACCGTGCGGTATCGCAGTTGCCAGAGAGCGAGGCCGGACGCTACCACCGGCAACAGCCACGAGACAAAGGTCGTCGTGGTGTCGTAGCCGATCGGCAGCGGCAGGCGAAATGCCTGCATCCCGACGAAGTGCATGGCCCAGATGCCGCTGCCCATGGCCATGGCCCCGCCGGCCACCCAGACGTACCGTGCACGACGCTGCGCCTGCCTGACGCGCATGGCCAGACTCAGTGCGGTGTACGACGCCAGTATGCCGACCAGAATCGAGACGGCGACCAGCCAGGGTTGGTAATGCCCATTCACCATGAAAGCTTCGTTACTTGAATGTTTCGGATGCCGGCACGTGCCTGAAGGCACAGCGCATGCCGCGTGGTTGTACGACAAGTGTACAGGGCGAAGCCACGGGCGCGGTTGAATTCCGGTCGTTATGCGGCCTGTTTGACCGCGTTTTTTTGACAATTACTCGTGTCAAAAAGATGCCTGAGAGTTGGCCGGATTGCGGGCGGGCTGGCTGGCCAGCGCAAAGCGGGAGGCAGAATGCAAAAAAGGCCTGCACAGTGAAGTGCAAGCCTTTTTTGGTCAACCATATTCGTTGGTGGGAAGTGCAAGTTTCGAACTTGCGACCCCTGCAGTGTGAATGCAGTGCTCTACCCCTGAGCTAACCTCCCAGCGAGGCCGTATTATGCCACAGCCGATAAATTATGCCAAATGGCAATCGACTGCGCGAATCCGCGCGGCGCACCGTAAAAAACCTGCGCAGAAACGAACAAGGCCAGCATTTCTGCTGGCCTTGAAAATTCTTGGTGGGAAGTGCAAGTTTCGAACTTGCGACCCCTGCAGTGTGAATGCAGTGCTCTACCCCTGAGCTAACCTCCCGAAGCGAGGCATATTATGGCACAAAATTTTCTTGGCGTCACCCCTGCGCCGTGCAATCAGCGCACATCGTCAGCGCACATCATCAGGCAGTGTAAGTCCGCCAGACGCAGTTACCCTTCACACTTTTGTCCAGGCCAGCCAGCACCGTATCGTGCTCGGCCAGTTCATCGCTGCTGGCCGCCACGACGATGATCTCGCCCAGCGGCACGATCTCGAGCGTCTCGCCATCGTTGCTCGTCTCTTCTTCGACATCCATGGTCAGCGAATTCTGGCCACGCGTCATCGCCAGGTACACATCGGCCAGCAACTCTGAGTCGAGCAGCGCGCCGTGCAGCTTGCGGTGCGCGTTCGAGATGTCATAGCGGTCGCACAATGCGTCGAGCGAGTTGCGCTTGCCGGGATGCAGCTCTTTCGCCTGCACGAGCGTGTCGATGACGCCGTCGCAATACTGGACGAACGGCGGCAGGCCCATGCGCGTGAATTCGGCGTTCAGGAAACCCAGGTCGAACGGTGCGTTGTGAATGATGACCTGGGCGCCCTGGATGAAGTCGCGCAATTCGTGCGCAATCTCGTGGAACTTTGGTTTGTCGCTCAGGAATTCGGTGGTCAGGCCGTGCACGGCCAGCGCGCCCTCGTCCGACTCGCGCTCGGGATTGATGTAGCAGTGGTAGTTATTGCCGGTCAGCTTGCGGTTGAAAATTTCAACGCAGCCGACCTCGATGACGCGGTCGCCGGTGCGGGGGTTCAGGCCTGTGGTTTCGGTATCGAGAACGATCTGACGCATGGTGCAATTCTTCAAAGTGGGTGCGGGCGCAGTATAACAACTGCGGCGGCGGGATGCTCAGCAGCGGCTGCTCAGCGCCGTACCGATGCAGCGCCCTTGTTGGCCAGCACGTCGGCCCGCTCGTTGCCCGGGTGGCCATTGTGGCCGCGCACCCAGCGCCATTCGACGGCGTGCTGCTGCTGGGCCAGATCAAGGGCCTTCCACAGGTCTTCGTTTTTCACGGGCTCTTTCGCCGCCGTCTTCCAGCCACGCGCCTTCCAGCCGTGGATCCACTCGGAGATGCCTTTCTGGACGTACTGGCTGTCGGTGTGCAGCACGACTTCGCATGGCCGGTTCAGCACGCCCAACGCTTCGATGACGGCGCGCAATTCCATGCGGTTGTTGGTGGTGTTGGGCTCGCCGCCGAAGATTTCCTTTTCGTGCCCGTTCGACACCAGGAGCGCACCCCAGCCGCCCGTGCCCGGATTGCCCTTGCAGGCACCGTCGCTGAAAATCTCGACCCGGGTCGGGCTGGTGTCGCTCTTTACTTCACTCGTTGTTGTGCTCGTTAAGTCGCTCATGCCCTGCTATTCACTTTCAATTCGTTCAATGCGGTTCGCTGCCGGCACTGCCGCCGGTCGCTTGCTGGTTTTCTTGTTCCATGCGGGGCCGATCAGATGCATCCCCTTGACGCGCTTGATCGCATGCACAACGTAGACGGCGCCAAGATACGGCCACCAGCGCCCGCCGGCCGATTCCATCATCGCAAAGCGGCTGAGCCAATGGGCGGTGCGGCATGGTGGCGCGTAACAGCCGAAGTGGCTGCGCGTGGCGCTCAGGTTGAGCAATTTTAGCCAGTCTTTCAGGCGCGGCATAGAAATGAATTCGCCCGTGTCCGGCAAGTAGCCATTGCGCGTGACCCGCCCGATCCCCTGGCGCATGCCCCACAGGCTGGCCGGATTGAAGCCGCAGATGATCACCTGCCCTTCGGGAATCAGGATGCGCTCGACTTCGCGCAAGACCTGGTGCGGCTCGGCGGTGAACTCGAGCACGTGCGGCAGCACGACCAGATCGATGCTGCTCGACGCAAACGGCAGCTCGGTGAAATCGGCCGCGGCGGCAATCTGGCGGCCGTTCGAGGCGAACGCGAGCTCGTCGGCATTCGACGTGCGCGTGGCAACCTGCCACCGGTTGGGCATGCGGCTGGCGGCCAGCGCATCGAGCTGCGGCACGCCGATCTGCAGCGCGTTGTAGCCAAAAATATCCGCCGTCAGTTCTTCGAGGCAGGCCTGCTCGAACGCGCGCACGTACGCGCCGGCTGGCGATTGCAGCCAGTTGTCGAGCGCTATAATGGATTTCTCGGCAGCGCTATCCATGCCACCTCTTGACCATACACATGACCATGACACCTCCACGGCAGCCGGCCCTGTCGGTACTGACAGTGCCGGCCTTTAAAGACAATTACCTCTGGCTGGTTCACGACGGCACGCATGCAGCCATCGTCGATCCGGGCGACGCAGCACCGGTGCGCGCGGCGCTGGCCGCGCACGACCTGCGCCTGACTGCCATTCTACTCACCCATCATCATGCTGACCATATCGGTGGCGTGCCCGCCCTGCTGGCTGAATGGGATGTGCCGGTGTTCGGCCCGAAGAACGATGGCATCGATCTGGTGACGCACCCGCTGGTGCAGGGCGATCGCATCACCGTGCCGGGCATCAATTTGACGCTCGACGTGCTGGACGTGCCGGGCCATACCCTCGGGCACATTGCCTATGTGGGGCGCGACGCAAATGCCCGCTGGCTGTTCTGCGGCGACACGCTGTTTGGCGCCGGCTGCGGCCGCCTGTTCGAAGGCACACCGGCGCAGATGGCCGCGTCGCTGGCGCAACTGGCGGCGCTGCCCGACGACACGCTGGTGTACTGCGCGCATGAATACACGATGTCGAACCTGGCGTTTGCGCAGGCGGTCGATGGTGCCAATACGGCACTGGCTGCGCGCGTGGAGGCCGACGGGGCCAGCCGCGCCGCTGGCCAGCCGACTATTCCTTCAACGATCGCTTTGGAAAAAGCCACCAACCCCTTCCTGCGCACGACGAGCGCGCCGATCGTGCGCAGCCTGGTGGCTGCCGGGCGTGTGGCTGAGGGGGCAGCGCCGCTCGCGGTCTTCACGGCGCTGCGGGAGTGGAAGAATACGTTCTGACGCGGCGTCAGATTTCTTCGTACAGCGGCAGCGTCAAAAATTCCGCGAACGCATCTGCCGTCGACATTTCTTCGAAGATGGTGGCGGCGCGCTCGTAGCTCGCATGCGTGCCATCGGCCGCCACCTGCTTCACTTTTTCCAGCTCTTCCGGAATCATCGCGCGTACCATCTCGGCCGTGACCTTGCGGCCGTCTTCCAGCACGCCCTTGGCTGACCGAATCCACTGCCATACTTGCGAGCGACTGATTTCGGCCGTCGCGGCGTCTTCCATCAGATTGTGGATCGGCACGCAGCCATTGCCGGCCAGCCAGGCGCCCAGATAGTGGATGCCGACGTTGATGTTGTAGCGCAGGCCGGCTTCCGTGATCGGCGCTTCCGGCTTAAAGTCGAGCAATTGCGCGGCAGTCACGACAACGTCGGGGCGCTGCTTGTCGAACTGGTTCGGCCGCTCGCCCAGCACCTTGGTGAATTCTTCCATCGCCAGTCCCACCAGCCCCGGATGCGCAACCCAGCCGCCGTCATAGCCGTCGGTCGCATCGCGCGCCTTGTCGTTGCGCACGCCGCCCATCGCGATCTCGTTTTTCTCCGGGTCGTTCTTGATCGGGATCAGTGCGGCCATGCCGCCGATGGCCGGCGCACCCCGGGCGTGGCAGGTCTTGAGCAGCAGCAGCGCATAGGCGCGCATGAACGGCGCCGTCATCGTCACTTTCGCGCGGTCGGCCAGGCAGAAATCGCTGTCGCGCTTGAACTTCTTGATGCACGAGAAAATGTAATCCCAGCGGCCCGCGTTCAGGCCGGCGCTGTGCTCGCGCAGCTCATACAGGATTTCGTCCATCTCGAACGCGGCCAGGATGGTCTCGATCAACACCGTCGCCTTGATCGTGCCCTGCGGGATGCCGAGCAGGTCTTGCGTCATCACGAAGATGTCATTCCACAGCCGTGCTTCCAGATGCGACTCGAGCTTGGGCAGGTAGAAATACGGGCCTGCGCCCCGCGCCAGCAATTCTTTCGCGTTATGGACCATGAACAGCGCGAAATCGAAGATGCCGCCCGAGACGCGCTTGCCATCGACGAGTACGTGTTTTTCATCGAGATGCCAGCCGCGCGGGCGCACCAGCAGCGTGGCGACCTTGTCGTTCAGGCGGTACGACTTGCCGTTCTGTTCGAGCGAAATGGTCTTGCGGATCGCATCGAACAGATTGATCTGGCCGCTGATCTGGTTATCCCAGTTGGGCGTGTTCGAATCCTCGAAGTCGGTCATGTAGCTGTCGGCGCCCGAATTGAGCGCGTTGATGACCATCTTGCGCTCGACCGGGCCCGTGATTTCGACACGGCGGCAATGCAACGCGGCGGGAATCGGCGCGATGCGCCAGTCGCCGTCACGGATTGCGGCGGTCTCGGGCAGGAAATCCGGGCGCTCGCCGGCGTCCAGGCGCGCTGCCCGCTCGGCACGCGCGGCCAGCAGCGCCTGGCGCTGCGGCTCGAACGCGCGTGTGAGCGTGGCCACCAGCGCCAGCGCGTCCGGCGTCAGGATCTGCTCGTAGGCCGGCTGGATCGCGCCGGAAATTTCCATGCCTTGGGGGATGCTGAGGGACATATCGACTCCTGAAGATGAATGAAAATCGCGTGCGACGCTGCGCCGGGACGGGCCCTGCTTGGCGTTCCTGTTGGCATCCAGTATATTCACCCGCGTAACGCTAAACGAGACAAATACGCACTTCATCTGTGTGTTTTTGTATTAAATCAACGCCAGCAACAGGATCGTTTGCATGAGCAAGTTCACCCAGATGGCAACCTTTGTCGAGGTCGTGGCGCGCGGCAGCCTGTCGGGCGCGGCGCGCGCCGAGGGCATCGCACCGGCGATGATCGGGCGCCGGCTCGACGCGCTGGAGGCGCGGCTGGGCGTGAAACTGCTGCGCCGGACGACGCGCAAGCTGGTGCTGACTGACGAAGGCGTGGCGTTTCTCGAGGATTGCCAGCGCATCCTGGCCGAGGTCAACGAGGCGGAATCGGCGATCTCGGAGCGCAGCGGCCGTGCTTCGGGCCACCTGACGGTGTCGGCCCCGGCCGGCTTTGGCCGCCAGCACGTGGCGCCGCTGCTGCCCTCGTTCCTGGCCGAGCACCGCGACGTCACGGTCAACCTGAACCTGAACGACCGCGTCATCGACCTGGTTGGCGATGGCGTCGACGTCGCCATCCGGATCGCCCGCCTGGGCGACTCGAATCTGGTGGGCGTGAAACTGGCCGACAACGGGCGCGTGCTGGTTGCCGCGCCCGCCTACCTGAAACGTCATGGCACGCCACGCACACCGGCAGACCTGGCGCGCCACAACTGCCTGGCAATGAGCAGCGAAGGCAGCCAGCGCGGCTGGACCTTTCTCGAGAACGGCCAACCCGTCACGCACAAAGTCAGCGGAAATATGGTCTGCAACGACGGCGCCGTGCTGCACGCGTGGGCGCTGGCCGGCAAGGGCCTGGCGTGGCGCTCGATGTGGGAAGTGGGCGAGCAGATTGCGAGTGGCGAACTGTGCACGGTGCTGGACGCCTTCGCGGCGCCCGGCAACGACATCCACGCCGTGTTCGCGCAGCGCCGCCACCTGCCGCTGCGCATCCGCGCCTTTGTCGACTTCCTGCGCCGCAGTTATGCGGCGCCCGACTACTGGCGCCAACGCTGACGCGCGGCCCCAGGCAACAACACGCAAGGTACAGACGAAAAAAATCCCCGGCAGTTCCGGGGATTTTGGTCTCGCAACGCCTGTTAGGCGATTACAGAGGCTGGATGTTCGAGGCTTGCTTGCCCTTAGGGCCGGTGGTCACGTCGAACGAGACGCGCTGGTTTTCCTGCAGCGACTTGAAGCCGTTGCTCTGGATAGCCGAGAAGTGCGCGAACAGATCTTCGCCGCCTTCATCAGGGGTGATGAAGCCGAAGCCCTTCGAGTCATTGAACCATTTAACGATGCCAGTTGCCATTACAATTTCCTATTTCGGTTAGTTGGGCTTGCGCCCGTTTTAGATCGTTTGAAGAAGCAAGAAAGAAATGACAGACAGACTGCACTACTACCTCGAACCCAACGATCCCACATTATACCGAATATTTCTCGCGCATGCCCTGTTCGTTGAATAAAAATACGTAAGTAGCCCTACGATTCCTGATGCCAATAAATACGACAGCGGGATTTTTTAATTCGGTATGCAGCAAAGAATAGAGGCAAGGACGGTTAATTTGTTTGCGCTTGATCAAATTCCGGTGTGCTCGACAATTGCGCGCGCGGCTTGCGCTGCCGGTAGTTCAGGTCAGTGCCTTGGGGTCGCGTAGCACAGCGGCAATATAGTCGTCGAGCTCGGCGCGCCAGGCTTGCCACTCGCCAGCGGCGACGGCATCGAACGCCCGCAGTACGCGCAGCCGCTGTTCGAGCAGGCGCGCGTGATGACCGAGGCCGCGAAACCCGAAGGTCGCTGCCGAACCGGCCAGCGTGTGGAGCATCGCCTGCAGCTCACCGGCCGGCCCGGCCGGGTCGAACCCGGACGCGCCGGCTGGTGCGAGCTCTTGCGACAACTGCGCCAGACGCCCGAACGTGGATGGCAGGCGCGCCGCGAACTTGTCGTTCAGTTCGGCCAGGCGGGCGAAGAATTGCTGGTCAGCCGGCTGCGTCATGGTCATGCCGCCTACTTGGTGCCGAAGATACGGTCACCCGCATCGCCCAGGCCCGGGATGATGTAGGCGTGTTCGTTCAGGTGCGAGTCCAGCGACGCGACGTAGACCTTGACGTTCGGATGCGCGTCCTGCACCACCTGGATGCCTTCGGGCGCGGCGACCAGCGCCAGGAACAGGATCTGCTCGTCCGGCACGCCGCGCTTTTTCAGCACATCGATCGCATGCACCGCCGAGTTGCCAGTGGCAATCATCGGATCGCACAGGATGAAGGTGCGATCGGTCGTGTCCGGCAAGCGGACCATGTACTCGACCGGCTCATGCGTATCAGGATCGCGGAACACGCCGATGTGCCCGACGCGCGCCGACGGCACCAGCTCCAGCAGGCCATCGCTCATGCCGATACCGGCGCGCAGGATCGGCACCACGGCCAGCTTCTTGCCAGCGATTACTGGCGCATCGATCGTCACCAGCGGCGTGCGGATCTGGCGCGTCGTCAGCGGCAGGTCGCGCGTGATCTCGTAACCCATCAGCAGCGTGATTTCGCGCAGCAGTTCGCGGAACGTGCGCGTCGACGTGTCGTGCTCGCGCATGTGCGACAGCTTGTGCAGGATCAACGGGTGGTTCAGGATGAAGAGGTTCGGGAAGCGCGGATCTTGGTTCATGGCGGGGCTCGACGCAGTCGATGAAGCTTGTAAGCCAGCATTATCACAGGCACAACGTGGTTTGTCCCGGCTCCCGCCGAAATAATTCTGGGTCGACGCCCCGGCGCGAAGTAGCTGACCGTCTGCAGCGCCCTGCCCGTCAGCCGTTCCGCCTCCCCGTTCCTGGTGCCGGATGACGCCTGCCGTCTGGTTCAGCGCATGAATGTGTCACGACGACACAAATCTGGTTGCAATAAAGCATTAAATTAAGCGATAGATATTTTCTACTCAGCAATAATCAGCGACAATACACAGATGATGGGCTTGCCTGCCAGCCAGCAGGATGCGCGCAAGCGCAGGCATGGAAGCGAACGCACCGTACGTTGCTCATTCTGATGCAGTACGGAATTTTTCAGTGATAGACTCGTCCCTGGTTTGTTGCCCGGCACGGATAACAAGATGATATCGGCATGGTTTGAGCATGCCGCGAAACGAGAGCCCTGACCGACCATGCTGACCCCACCTTCCGCAGCTTCCCATCCGCCAACGGCGCACCTGCCGCCGGCGACGCTGCTCGACGGTCTGCTGGAAAGCGCGGGCGACGCCGTATTCCGGGTGGCTTCAAGTGGGGTAATCCGTGCCGCAGGCACCCGTGCCCAGCGCCTGCACGGGTATGCGCCGGGCTGTTCGCTGGTCTCGCTCGTGCACGACGTCGACCAGGCGGCCTTGCGCCACGCACTGGACGGCGCCGCAACGGCGCACGAAGCCGCGCTGGTCGAAGCGCGCTTTCGCAGCGGCGAGCGTGACATCTGGTTCGAACTGCGCATTGCCCAGCTTACCACCGGCGACGATGCGCAAATCCTCGTGATCGGGCGCGACATGTCATCGCAGCACGCGACCGAAGAGCGGCTGCGCCACATGGCGACCCATGACGCACTGACCGAATTGCCGAACCGCCTGCTGCTGGCCGACCGCATCCGCGTCGTGATCTCGAATGCGCGCCGGTCCGGTCAGGGCTTTTCGGTCGTCGCGATCGGCATGGACGGTTTCAAGAAGGTCAACGACGGCCTGGGCCACCCGCTGGGCGACGCCGTGCTGCAAATGGCCGCCACACGCCTGCGCCGGGTTCTGCGCGACAGCGATACGCTGGCGCGCGTCGGCGGGGACGAATTCGTCGCCGTGCTGCCGGGCACCTTCAGCGAGGCCCAGATCAAGCTCGTCACCGGGCGCCTGATGGCCACGCTGCAGTCGCCGTTCGAGACGGGCGGCCACACGATCTACCTGGGCGCATCGATTGGCGTGACGGTCTACCCGGAGCACGCCGAAGACGAGGTGCGCCTGGTGACGCTGGCCGACGCCGCGCTGTCGCGCGCGAAGGAAACCGGCAAGGGCCGCATGGTGCTGTACAGCCCGCGAGACCAGGGCCCGCCCGAGCACGACATCTCGCTCGAGGCGGCCATGTTCAAGGCCGTGCGCGAAGGCGAGTTCCTGCTCTACTATCAGCCGATCGTCGACGCCCGCACGAAGGTCATCGAAGGCTTCGAAACGCTGATGCGCTGGAAGCACCCGACGCTTGGCATGGTGCCGCCGGTGCGCTTCATCCCGATTGCCGAAAACAATGGCCTGATCAACCTGCTGGGCGCCTGGGCACTGAAGGCGGCCTGCATGCAGATCCGCCAGTTTCAGGAAGTGGCGGGCCGCGAGCTGTATATCTCGGTCAACATCAGCCCGCGCCAGTTCCGCAGCGACCGGTTTCTGTCCGAGCTCGACGACGCGCTGGCGATGTCCGGCGCCGAAGGGCACCAGCTGGTGCTCGAAATTACCGAAGGCACGCTGATGGTCGATCCGGCCCACGCCGAGGCCGTCATGGAAAAAATGGTCGAGCGCAAGGTACGCATCGCGATTGACGATTTCGGGACCGGCTACTCGTCGCTGGCCTACCTGAAACGCTTCCCGATTTCGGTGCTCAAGATCGACCGCGCATTCGTCAAGGACCTGCCCGGCTCGCACAAGGACGCCGCCATCTGCAAGGTCGTGCTGGACCTGGCCCGCCACCTGAGCCTGGCCGTCGTGGCAGAAGGCGTCGAAACCGAAGACCAGCTGGCCTGGCTGGACGAACAGGGTTGCCACTATGTCCAGGGCTACCTGACGGGCAAGCCGATGCCGGCCAACGTGGCCGTCACGGCCCTCAAGGAAAACCTTTATACCGCTCTTCTGCCGGCCGACACCCGGACAGGGAAACCATGACCACACCAATGACCACCGCGCGCTCGGCGAAAGCGCAAGCCACTCTCGCCCTGCTGTGGGAACGCATTCGCCGCCAGGGCGACATGCCCGGCTTTACCAAGGCCATCAATGCCATCCTGGCGTCGATGCGCGGCGAGGACGAGCGCGAATTCTCGATGACGCAGACCGTGTTGTCCGACCCCGTGCTGACCCAGAAGGTCCTGCGCCTGGCCAACAGCAGCATGTACGCGGCGTTCGGCCAGCACGTCAACACGATTTCCAGGGCCGTGCTGGTGCTGGGCACCGAAAGCATCGGCCATCTGGCGCTGGGGCTGAAACTGATCGAGGAACTCGGGCGCAGCACGCCGGACACCGAGATCGCGCACATCGAGATGGAAAAAGCCGTGCTGGCCGGGATGGTGGCGCAGCAACTGGCCACCGGCGCCCAGGTGCGCAATCCCGAAGAAGCCGTGGTCTGCTCGATCCTGCACTCCCTGGGCCGCATGATGATCACGTTCTACATGCCCGAGCGCTGGGCCCTGATCCAGGCCGGGGCGGCGGGCGGCGACGACACGGCGGCCGCCCATGACGTGCTCGGATTGCATCTCGAGGAACTGGGCCGCGCCACCGCCGCCCATTGGGGCCTGCCCGGCAACCTGGTGGCCGGCATGCGCCGGGTCGAACCGGGCGAACGGGGCGAAGCCTTCGACCACGATGACTGGCTGGCGGCGCTGGGCACGATGTCGACCCGCGCCGCCGATGCAATGTGGGCGGACGACGCGACCGGCGCCGACAAGGTGGCCGAACTGGCCGAGCAGTTCGCCCCGATGCTGGGCATTTCGCCGGCCGGCATCCTGGCCTCGATCGACCGGGCCCGGATCGAAGCGGCGGCTGATCTGTCGATCGCGCCGCTGGCCCGGCCGGCCGAGAAACGGGCGCGCCTGGCCGCGGCCACGCGCGAGCGCATCGCCGGCAACCAGATCCTGATGGGCGGCGTGGCCGACATGCGCGACGCGGGCCCCGACGCCACCGCCGGCCAGATGATGTCGCTGGCGCTGGAAACCATGCACGAGGGGCTGTCGTTCACCCGCTCGTTTGCCTTCCTGCGCAACCGGCGCGAGGGACGCTACGCGGCGCGCCTGGCGCTGGGCGAGAATGCCAAGGCGCTGCAACCGGATCTGACCTTCGACGACACCTATGAGGCGAACGTCTTCCACGCGGCGCTGGCGAGCGACCGCGTGATCTTCATCGAGAATGCGCACGACGCCAAGTTCGCGGCCAAGCTGCCGGACTGGTGGAAGGACACGCTGTCGGAGGCGCGCTGCTTCATCGTGATTCCGCTGTGCGCGCACGGCCAGCCGGCCGGCTTCATTTATGGCGACTGGGATGGCACCTATCCCCAGGTGATCCTGAGCCAGACGGAGTTCGGGTTGCTCAACGAGCTGCGCACACTGGTCGTGCGCACGGTAGAGCGACGTCACCAGATCGACGCGAGCGCGACCCGCGTCTGAGCAACCGGGGGCCGTGCTGGCCACCCCGGCTGCAGACGGTCAGGTCAGGCGGGGCGTGGCGACCTTCACGTCGCCGCACTGCGCGCGGTGCATCAGGGCGTGATCGATCAGCACCAGCGCCAGCATCGCTTCGGCAATCGGCGTTGCGCGGATGCCCACGCACGGGTCGTGGCGCCCGAAGGTTTCCACCAGTGCCGGATTGCCTTCCTTGTCGATCGAACGGCGTGGCACACGAATCGACGACGTCGGCTTGATCGCCAGCGACACCGTGATGTCCTGCCCCGTCGAGATCCCGCCCAGCACCCCGCCGGCATGGTTGCCGACAAACCCTTCTTGCGTCAGCTCGTCGCCATGCTCGGAACCGCGCTGCGCCACCGAGGCAAAACCGGCGCCGATTTCCACGCCCTTGACGGCATTGATGCCCATCATCGCGTAGGCGATGTCGGCATCGAGCTTGTCGTAGATCGGCTGGCCCCAGCCCACCGGCACGCCACGCGCAATGACGTCGATGCGCGCGCCGATCGAGTCGCCGTCGCGGCGCAGCTGATCCATGGCATCTTCCATGCGCGCCAGCAGCGCGGCGTCGCCCGTCGCGGCGAAAAACGGATTGGCGTGCACATGCTCCCAGCCGTCGAATGGCACGTCGATGTCGCCCAGCGCGCGCATGCAGCCCAAAAATTCAGTGCCATATTGCTCGCGCAGCCACTTTCTGGCGACGGCGCCCGCGCCCACCACCGGCGCCGTCAGGCGCGCCGATGAACGCCCGCCGCCGCGCGGATCGCGCACGCCGTACTTGTGCCAGTACGTATAGTCAGCGTGACCGGGCCGGAAACTCTCGGCGATATTGCCGTAATCCTTGCTACGCTGGTCTTCGTTGCGGATCAGCAGCGCGATGGGCGTACCGGTCGTAACGCCCTGATAGACGCCGGACAGGATCTCGACCCGGTCGGGTTCCTGGCGTTGCGTGACGTGGCGCGACGTGCCCGGCTTGCGGCGGTCGAGGTCGGCCTGGATATCGGCTTCGGTCAGCGCCATGCCGGGTGGGCAACCATCGATGACGCAACCGATCGCGGGACCGTGCGATTCGCCAAAAGTGGTGACGGAAAACAGCTTGCCAAATGTATTGCCGGACATGGATATGAAGGGGTGCGGTTTGATCGAAAAAGCATTTTAACAGGCGATCCGGGGAGCAGAAACGGACAATCTGCAATCGACCCTCGCCAAAATGTTTCTATCAGGCTATATTTACCAAGATATATCACTGTTGAACAACCGCTGGCTTCCTTTCCTATTTACAAATGCCTATATACTTGACGTATACATGCCAAGCCTCCCTGGAGACGTAGCACATGCCAGCTTCGACGCCGACCGCCGACCCATTGCAGGATGACCCCATGATGGATGACCTCGTCTTTGCCGACGAAGTCGATGCCGTCGACACCGGCAGACGGGCACCGTGGCGCATCCTGATTGTCGACGACGATGCCGATGTGCATTCGACGACCACGTTCGCGCTGGACAACGTCGTCATGCAGGGCCGTGGATTGGCCTTCCTGCATGCCTACTCGGCCGCCGAGGCATTCGCACTGCTGGGCCGTGAAAGCGACATCGCCGTCATCCTGCTGGACGTCGTGATGGAGCGCGCCGACGCCGGCCTGCAGCTGGTGCGCCGCATCCGCGACGAACTGGGTTTGCATGACGTGCGCATCATCCTGCGCACCGGTCAGCCCGGTTACGCGCCCGAGATGGAGGCGATCCGCGGCTACGACATCAACGATTACCGCACCAAGTCGGAACTGACCCGCACCAAGCTCTACACCGCCGTGGCCGCCGCCATCCGCTCGTACGAGCAACTCTGTGCGCTCGAAGCAAACCGGATCGGCATGGAGCGCATCGTCGCCGCCTGTGCGCAGCTGATGGCGCTGCACGGCGTGCGCGACGTGGCATATGGCATCCTGGCCCAGGCCGCGGAGCTGGTCGGGCAGCCGGTCGACGGCGTGCTGTGCACGCGGGAGTTCAGCGATGGCACCGGCACCGGCGCCTTCGGCCCGCTGTGCGTGGTGGCCGCCTGCGGCGACAGCCGCGACCTCGATGGCTGCGAACTCGGCGCGCAGTACGACGATCCGCACGTGACCCGGCTCGCGCTGGCCGCCGAGCGCACGATCGCGCAGCGCGGCTGCACGACCGACGACGGCATGCTGACCTTGTTCTTCCCTGGCAAGGCCGGACGCGATTTCGTGGCCTGCATGCCGCTTGAACGCCCGATCAGCGACGTCGAGACGCGCCTGCTGAAAGTCTTTTGCGGGATGGTGGCCGTCAGCCTCGACAATTGCGAACTGGTCACCGACCTGAACAAGTCGGCGTTCCACGATCCGCTCACCGGCCTGCCCAACCGCACGCGCATGATCGAGCTGATCGACGCCACGCTGGCCGCGGGCGCCGACAACGACGCCGTGCTGGCGCTGGTCGATATCGACCACTTCGCCGAAACCAATGACGCGCTCGGGCACCGCTTCGGCGACCTGCTGCTGGCGGCCGTCGCCCGGCGCCTGTGCACGCGCCTGGCGCCCGCGCTCGCGCCCGGTCTTGCACCGACCCTGCATATCGGCCGCATCGGCGGCGACATCTTCTGCGTGCTGGGCAGTGCCGAGCTGGTCCAGCCGGCCGCGCTGCAGACGCTGTTTCTCGACGCGTTCCACATCGATGGGCAGGACGTGCAGGTGTCGTCGACACTGGGCCTCGTCTGCCTGCGCGAGCACGATGGCAGCGGCGCCGATGCCCTCAAGGACGGTGACATTGCGCTCAAGCGCGCCAAGCTGCAGCAGCGCGCCGGCCACTGTTATTTTTCGCGCAGCATGGGCGTCGAGATTCGCGAGCGGGTGCGCATGATGCATGCGCTGCGCAGCGGCTTCCAGCGCGGCGAACTGTTTCTGGATTATCAGCCGCAGATCGACCTGACCACCAACCGCGCCATTGGCGCCGAGGCGCTGCTGCGCTGGCGTCAGCCGGATGGCAAACTCGTCCCGCCCGACCGCTTCATCCCGATTGCCGAATACTCGGGCCTGATCGTGGAGATCGGCGAATGGGTGCTGCGCGAGGCCTGCACCGAGCTGCTGCGCCTGCGCGCCGCCGGTCACACGGCATTTACCATGTCGGTCAATGTCTCGCAGGTGCAGCTGCGGCATCCGCACTTTCTCGACATGCTGCGCCGCGCGCTTGCCGATACGGGCGCGCCGCCCGACTTCATCGAACTGGAGATCACGGAATCGATGGCCATGGAAGAGCCGGCCGCGCTCGTGGAAAAGCTCGCGCACGTCAAGCGCACCGGCGTGTCGATCGCGATCGACGATTTCGGCACTGGCTTTTCATCGCTGTCGCACCTGCAGCGGCTGCAGGTGGACCGGCTCAAGATCGACCGCACGTTCGTCACCGAGATTACCGGCTCGGCGCGCGGCAGCAGCATCGCGCAGATGGTGGTGCAGCTCGGCCGCAACCTGGGCTTGTCGGTGATTGCAGAAGGGGTGGAAGACGAGCGCCAGGCGCAGATCCTGCGCGAGCTCGGTTGTCCGCTGGCCCAGGGCTACCTGTATTCGCGGCCGTTGTCGCCCGAGGCGCTGCTGGCCTGGCTGGCTGGTGAGCCGGTCACGCGCGCGGCGTGACCGGTGACATGGTCAGTCCGGCGCGTTCTGCTCGGCTGGCCAGTCGCGGATATAGGCCTTGAGCATGCGGTTTTCAAAACTCTGCGCCTCGAGCACCGCGCGCGCGACGTCATAGAACGAGATCACGCCCAGCAGCGTGCGTGCATCCATCACCGGCAGATAGCGCGCGTGCTTTTCCAGCATGATGCGGCGTACCTCGTTGACTTCAGTCTCCGGTGTGACGGTGATCGGGCTGTCGTCCATGTGACGACGCACCGTGCCGGCGCCCACCGCGCCGCCATTGGCGTGCAGCGTCTTGAGCACTTCGCGGAACGTCAGCATGCCCACCAGATCGCCGTATTCCATCACGACGAGTGAGCCGATATCGTTCTCGGACATCGTGGTTACGGCCTCGACCAGGGGCTGGTCGGGCGTCACGGTGTACAGGATATTGCCCTTCACTTGCAGGATTTCCGAAACTTTCATGCTGGCCACCCCCGCGCGGTCAATACTGCTGTTGGATAAATTTGTATAAGGCATAACGCCGACTGTAGCCTATGCCCGGTAAAAAATCCAGCATTGCGCCACCTCAAGGTGCGGGCACGGCTGCAGAATGGTGCAGTGCAGATTGCGCAAATGGCCAACGCTGCTAGGATGGCGCTCTTCCATCCAGACAGGCTATCTGACATGCAATTCACGATCGACGGGCATACCGCCTTTTGCCATACCGGCGACAACCCGTTCGACCCGGCGCTGCTCACGGTCGTGCTGGTGCACGGCGCCCTGAACGACCACGCGGTGTGGATGCAACAAACCCAGGCGCTGGCCGCGCGCGGCTTTGCCGTGCTGGCGCCCGACCTGCCGGGCCACGGGCATAGCAGCGGACCGGCCCTGCGCTCGGTCGAGGCGCTGGCCGACTGGCTGATCGCCCTGCTCGATGCGGCGGGCGTCGAGCGTGCGCTGCTGGCCGGCCACAGCATGGGTTCGCTGGTTGTGCTGGAAGCGGCGTACCGGGCGCCGCAGCGCGCCACCGGCCTGGCCTTGCTGGGCGCCACGTTCCCGATGAAGGTGGCCGACGCCCTGCTCGCCACGGCGCTGGAAGATCAGCAGGCCGCCATTGACATGGTCGTCACCTGGTCGCATGCGGCATCGAGCGACCCGTCAGTTGCCGACGCCGCACGCGACATGATGCAGCGCCTGGCAGCCGGTAGCAGTGAGCCGCTGCTGCACACCGATCTGGCCGCGTGCAATGCGTACGCCAACGGCATGACGGCCGCCGCCGCAGTGACCTGTCCGGTCGTGTTCGTGCAGGGAACGCAGGACAAGATGACGCCGCCGCGCAAGGCGGGTGCACTGACTGACGCGATTACCCATGCAACCATCGTCACGGTCGATACGGGCCACGCGATGATGCAGGAAGCGCCCGAGGCGGTGTCGAACGCGCTGCTGGCGCAGGCTGAACGACTGATCAGCTGACCGGCGCGGCAGTCGCATCCACGTCGGCGTCGGCGTCGGCGTCCCCGGCATCGCCAGAGTCGCCGAAATGCTCGCGCAGCGTTTCGCCCAGCCCGGCCTCGACCGCCTCTTCGACCCGGCGCGCCAGCGCGCCGGTGTCGAGCGACAGGGCGGTATCGGGGCTGGCCTCTTCTTCGCGCTGCACGGCCTCCTCCACCGCGAAGTCGAACACAAACAGGCGATACACGTCGGCCAGGCGCAGCGTATCCGGGTCAGCCAGCAGCACCCAGTGCTCCTGACTGGCGCGCTTGGTGTGGCGCCAGCTGATCTTCGCCGGCGCCTGGTCGTGCACGCGCCCGACCCAGCCTTCGGCCACCATCCGGTGCAGCAGGCGCGCCAGTTCGTTGTAACCGATGCGCGTGTGATGGCGGATGGTGCTGCCGGACACGAGCGCCGTGCCACTCAACTTTGCACTGCCGTGCAGGACTTTCAGCACCGACATCGCGTCGACGAAGGCGCCGCCGGGTGCGGCCTGGTACCACCAGCGTTCGTATTTCACGACCGGCAGTGCCGCCGTCAGCAAGGCGCCCACCAGCGTGATCATCCAGGTGACATAGATCCAGACCAGGAACAGCGGCAGCGCGGCCAGCGCGCCGTAGATGATCGCGTAGGTCGGAAACTGGCGGATGAAGAGGCCAAACACGCGCTTGGCGACTTCGAACGCGATCGCGGCGGCGAGCGCGCCCCAGAACGCGTCGCGCCAGGCGACATGGCGATTCGGCACCGCCACGTACAGCAACGTGTAGCCACCCGTCGTCGCGGCAATCGATGCCAGCGTGAAGGCCAGCGTGGCCAGCACGCTGGCATCGCGCTCCAGCCCGCCGGTAACGTCAACCAGTTGCGACGTGAAACTGAGCGACGCGCCGAACAGGATCGGACCCAGCGTGATCAGGGCCCAGTAGACCAGCAGGCGCTGGGTCCACGGACGGGGCTGGCGCACGCCCCAGATCTGGTTGAAGACCCGCTCGATCAGGCTCATGGTCGCGGCCGTCGTAAACAGCAGCGCCACCGCGCCCAGCGCCGACAGGCCCTTGGCCTTGCTGGCAAACTGCGTCAGGTTGCCGCTGATCGTGCTGGCGATGGCCGGTGGCATCAGGTTCTGCACGAACCAGGCGTCGACCATCGTGCGCACCTGACCGAACGCCGGAAACATCGTAAAAATAGCCAGCACGATCGTGAGCAGCGGCACCAGCGCCAGCGTGGTCGTAAACGTCAGGCTGCCGGCAACCTGCGGCAGGCGCTCTTCGCGCAGGCGGCGCAGCGCAAAGCGCACCAGATCCTTGGCCTCGGCCCGCGTCAGGCTGCGCTCGAGGCTGCCGTCGGCGCTGTCGGTAACGGTGTGGGAAGGATGCTGCGGCGGTTGGTTCGGCATGGCCATGGAAATACCCGATTCAGGCCACGAATTGGGCGTCAACCCGGGCATGTCACTTCAACAAAGCGCACTATAATACCAAGGATGAACACGAACCCTTTGAGCATCCTGGTTTTGTACTACTCCCGCCACGGCGCCACGCGCAAGCTGGCAGAACTGATCGCCCAGGGCGTCGACAGCGTCGCCGGCGCCGAAGCGCGCCTGCGCACCGTGCCCGCCGTGTCATCGGTGGCAGAAGCGACTGCGCCGTCCATCCCCGAGGATGGCGCGCCGTATGTCGAAGCGGCCGACCTGGCCGAATGCGCGGGCCTCGCGCTGGGCTCGCCCACGCGCTTTGGCAATATGGCCTCGAGCATGAAGTACTTCCTCGACGGCACCGCCGCCGAGTGGGTCAATGGCACGCTGTCAGGCAAGCCGGCGGTCGTGTTCACGTCCACCGGCAGCCTGCACGGCGGGCAAGAGGCAACACTGCTGTCGATGATGATTCCCCTGCTGCACCACGGCATGCTCGTGATGGGCTTGCCGTACACGCATCCCGAACTGATGAACACCGCCAGCGGCGGCAGCCCGTATGGCGCCACCCACTGGGCCGGCGTCGATGGCAAACGCGCCATCACCGAGGACGAGCGCGCCTTGTCGATCGCGCTCGGTCGCCGCCTAGCAATTGCGGCGCTCAAACTGCACGAAGGTCAATAATGGGCAAAGGCAGAGTCTTTCATATCGGCGCGGTACTCAGCCTGGTCTGGCTGATCGGCTGGCTGGTGGCGTGGGAAGCGTTCGTCGCACCGCTCCAGCCGGGCAGCTGGCTGCTGGCACTGAAAGCGCTGCCGTTGCTGCTGCCGCTGCGCGGCGTCATCAAGCGCGACTTGTACACGCTGCAATGGTCGTCGATGCTGATCCTGATTTACTTTGCCGAAGGCGCCGTGCGGGCCTGGGCCGATACCAACCCGCTGTCGCGCCAGATGGCCATCGGTGAAGTCGTGCTGGTGGTCGTGTTCTACGTCTGCGCCCTGCTGTACCTGCGCCCGTTCAAGAAGGAAGCGCAGCGCATGGCCAAGGAATTGCTGGACAAGGTCAAAGTCCCGCATGGTTGACCAGTCAGCGGTCGCCTTCCTGCAAGGGCTGCGCTCCATCGTGGGCGTCGGCCATGTCATCACGGATCAGGCCGACATGGCGGGCTACCTGGCCGACTGGCGCGGCCGCTACAGTGGCCGCGCACGCGCTGTCGTACTGCCGCTGGACACCGATCAGGTCGCTGCAATCGTGCGCCTGTGCGCCAGCGCCGGTGCCCCCATCGTCCCGCAAGGCGGCCGCACGGGCCTGGTCATGGGCAGCGTGCCCGATACGTCGGGTGACGCCATCGTGCTGTCGCTGCGCCGCCTGAACCGCATCCGCGCGATCGACCTAGCCAACCGCACCATGACGGTCGAAGCCGGCTGCATCCTGGCCGACATCCAGGCCGCCGCCGCAGCGGCCGGCATGCTGTATCCGCTATCGCTCGCGGCAGAAGGGTCGTGCACGATTGGCGGCAACCTGTCGACCAATGCCGGCGGCACTGCCGTGCTGCGCTACGGGAATACGCGCGACCTGTGCCTGGGCCTGGAAGTCGTCAATGCCGAGGGCACCGTCTGGGACGGTTTGCGCGGGCTGCGCAAGGACAACACGGGCTACGCGCTGCGCGACCTGTTCATCGGCGCCGAAGGCACGCTGGGCGTCATTACGGCGGCCGTGCTGAAGCTGTTTCCGGCGCCGCGCGGCATGCTCACCGCCCTCGTCGCGCTGGACTCGCCGCGCCAGGCGCTGGCACTATTGAACCTGCTGCAGGCGCGCTGCGGCGCGGCGCTCACCGGCTTCGAGCTGATGTCAGCCGTCTGCCTGGACCTGGTCGCGCAACAGTTCCCTGCCCTGCCACAACCGTTCGCCACGCGCCATCCCCAGTATGCGCTCGTCGAATTATCGAGCAATGAATCCGAGGCACATGCGCAGGCGCTGCTCGAATCAAGCATCGGCGAAGCGCTGGAGCACGGCATCGCACGCGACGCCGTCGTGGCAACATCCAGCCAGCAAGCGCTGGGCCTGTGGCGCCTGCGTGAACACATCCCATTGGCGCAGGCGGCGGCCGGCAAGAACATCAAGCACGACATCTCGTTGCCGGTCTCGACGATTCCGGATTTCATCTCGCACACCGACGCGGCGCTCGACCGCGCGTTTCCCGGCTGCGTGCTGGTCACGTTCGGCCACCTGGGCGATGGCAACCTGCACTACAACGTCGCGCCGCCGCCCGGTATCCCGCACGACACCTTTTTGCTGCAGCAGCATGCGGTGAACCGCATCGTGCACGACGCAGTGGTCGCGTTTGCCGGTTCGATCTCGGCCGAGCACGGAATCGGCGCGCTGAAACGCGACGAACTGGCGCGCACCAAGTCGCCGGTCGAACTTGGCATGATGCGTGCCATCAAAACCGCGCTCGACCCGCTGGGCATCATGAATCCCGGGAAAATCTTATGACCGGGAGCCTGCCATGCGTTGCCTGTGGTGCATTGTGTTGTGTGCGGCGTGCTGCGCCATGTGCCAGTTGGCCATGGCCGGCGCGGTCTACAAATGCCATGACGGAGCGCACGTGAGTTACGCCGACCGACCCTGCCCTGGCGCCGGTGCGCCGCTTGCGCTGCCGCCCGCCCCGGCGCCCGATCCGGTGCAGGCCGCGCGACTTGCTGCCGCCCGCACTGCGCTGGCGGCCATCGACGGGGCACGCGCCGCGCAGGCTGCGCGTGACGCGCAGGAATTCGAGCGCGCCGGCCGCGCCGCGCTGGCCTTACGCAAGCGCTGCGACAAGTTGCGTCTGCAGGCACGCTGGGCTGACGAAGACCTGGCTCGCAGCGCCGATGAGGCAAAAACCATCGCGCGCATCAAGGCGCGCCGCATGTCTGAAACACTGGCGGTCGAATGCCCGGGTTGAGCCGGCTCACGCGCTGGCTGCTGCTCGGCGAGTGGCGTGCGCACCCGGTCCGCGCGCTGGTGGCGATTGCCGCGATTGCCGTCGGCGTGTCGATGGGCTTTGCCATTCACCTGATCAACGCTGCCGCCTTCAATGAATTCTCGGCCGCCGTCAAGAGCCTGTCGGGCCAGGCGGATATTCAGGTCCAGGGGCGCGAACTGCTGTTCGACGAAGCAGTGTACCCGCAGCTGGCCAGCCATCCGGACGTTGCGGTGGCCGCGCCTATCCTCGAGGTGCAGGCCGGCGTGCCGGGCCAGGACACGCCGCTGCGCATCATCGGCATCGATGCCTTCCGCGCCGGCTTCATCTCGCCCGACCTGACCGGCGTGCCGGGCAACGGCCGCATGCTGGACGTACTGGCCGACGATGCGCTGTTCCTGTCGCCAGCCGCCGAAGCGTGGCTGGGGAAGCGGCGTGGCGACACACTGAATCTGCGCGCGGGCACGGGCGTCATCACGCTGCGCGTGGCCGGCCCCGTGCAGCGGGCGCGCAGCGGCCAGCGCCTGGCCGTGATGGACATCGGCGCGCTGCAGTGGCGCCTGGAACGCGTCGGCAAGCTCTCGCGCGTGGACCTCAAGCTGCGCAGCGGCGTCGACCGCGCTGCGTTCCAGCGCGCACTGACTGCCGATCTCGAGCGTACCTGGCCGGGCCGCTTCACGGTCGGCCAGCCGAACGACGCTGACCAGGAAAGCCGCACGTCGAACATGAGCCGCGCCTACCGCGTCAATCTGACGGTGCTGGCTTTGGTCGCGCTGTTCACCGGCGCCTTCCTCGTGTTCTCGACCCAGGCGCTGTCGGTCATGCGCCGGCGCAGCCAGTTCGCGCTGCTGCGCGTGCTGGGATTCGAACGGGGCCAGTTGCTGCGCCAGGTGCTGCTTGAAGGCGCAAGCCTGGGCGTGGCCGGCAGCCTGCTGGGCATTGGCGCCGGCTACGCGCTGGCCGCCACCGCGCTGCATTATTTTGGCGGCGACCTCGGCGCCGGCTATTTCCCCGGCATTCGCCCGCAGGTGGCGTTCACGCCGGGCGCCGCGGTCGTCTTCTTCGGGCTGGGCCTGGGTGTGGCCTTGCTCGGTTGCCTGGCGCCGGCATGGGAAGCGGCGCGCGCCCGGCCGGCCGTGGCAATCAAGTCCGGCGCCGACGAAGCACCGCTATCGCGCCTGGCGCGCGTGTGGCCGTCGCTTGCCTGTCTGGCGATCGCCGCGCTGTTCGCCTTTGCGCCGCCCGTGTTCGAGCTGCCGCTGTTTGGCTACCTGGCGATCGCGTTGCTGCTCGTGGGCGGCATCGGCCTGATGCCGCGCTTTGCCGCCGTCACGTTCCGCGCGCTCGAAGGCTTGCTGGCAAAGAAGCGGCATCCGCTGCCCGTGCTGGCGCTGTCGCTCGGGCGCCTGGCCAATGCGCCAGGCCAGGCCTCGATTGCGCTGGGCGGCATCCTGGCCAGTTTCAGCCTGATGGTGGCGATGGGGATCATGGTCTCGAGCTTCCGGGTCTCGGTCGACGACTGGATGGGCCACATCCTGCCGGCCGACCTGTATGTGCGCACGCTGGATGCCGGCGGTACCGGTTACCTGAGCCCGGCGCAGCAGGCCGCCTTGACCGCGCTGCCCGGCGTGCAGCAGATCCAGTTTCTGCGCACGCGGCGCGTGTCGCTGGCGCCCGAACGCCCGCCGGTCGTCGTCATCGCGCGCGACATCGACGTGCGCGATCCGGCGCGCCTGTTGTATCTGGTGGGCGACAGCGCGCCGATTCCTGCCGGCGCGCGGCCGGCCTGGGTATCCGAGGCGCTGCTGGATCTGTACGGCGCGCGCGTCGGCCAGACGCTGCGCCTGCCGCTGGGCGGCGCCGAGACGCCGTTCTTTGTGGCCGGCGCCTGGCGCGATTACGCCAACCAGAGCGGCTCGGTCGTCATCCAGCTGGCCGACTACCGCAAGCTGACCGGCGAAGGCGATGTCACCGATGCGGCGCTGTGGACCGGCGACGGAGTCGACGCGGAAGCGCTGGAAACCCGTTTGCGCGCGCTGCCATTCGGCGCGGCGCTCACCTTCATGCGCCCGGGCGACATCCGCGCCGCGAGCCTGAAGATTTTCGACCGCAGTTTCGCCGTCACGTACTTGCTGGAGGCGATCGCAATCGCCATCGGGCTATCGGGCATCGCGGCCAGTTTTTCGGCCCAGACTTTGGCACGGGCGCGAGAATTCGGTATGCTGCGCCACGTCGGCGTCACGCGGCGCCAGGTCCTGCAGCTGCTCGCCTTCGAAGGCGGCCTGCTCACCGGCCTGGGCGTCATCGCCGGTTTCGTGCTCGGGCTGACCATCAGCCTGATCCTGGTATTCGTGATCAACCCGCAGTCGTTCCACTGGACCATGGGCCTGCACCTGCCATGGCCACTGCTGGGCAGCGTGGCCGCGGTGCTGGTGATCGCGTCCATCGCCACCGCGCTCGTGTCAGGCCGCCAGGCCTTGTCGGGCGGTCCGGTGCGCGCTGTCAGAGAGGATTGGTAATGCGTTTCATCCTGGGTGTACTGCTGTCGCTGTTGACGTTGCTGGCGCTGCCAGCGCGCGCCGAACCGCCCGTGTTTGCCCCCGTCACGCCCGGCGCGGCGCTGACGTTCCCGCGCGACTATGGTGCCCATCCCGAGTTTCGCACCGAATGGTGGTACGTCACCGGCTGGGTCGAAACGCCCGACAAGCGCCCGCTGGGGTTCCAGGTCACGTTCTTTCGCAGCCGCACGGGCGTGGACGGCGCCAATCCGAGCCACTTCACGCCGCGCCAGCTGGTGATCGGCCATGCGGCGCTGTCCGACCCGGCGGTCGGGCGCCTCGTGCACGACCAGCGCAGCGCGCGCGAAGGCTTCGGGCTGGCCTGGGCCCGCCCCGGCAACACCGACCTGAAACTCGACGACTGGCGCATGGTGCGCGACCAGGATGGCACCTACCGCGTCACCATCCGCTCGAACCAGCTGACGCTCGAACTGCGTCTGCGCCCCACGCAACCGGTGCTGGCACAGGGCCAGGGCGGCTATTCGCGCAAGGGTCCGAGCGCGCAGCATGCCAGCTACTACTACAGCGAACCGCAACTGGCCGTCACGGGCAGCGTGGGCCGCGCCGGCATGGCCGCCACGGCCGTCACCGGGAGCGCCTGGCTCGATCACGAGTGGTCGAGCGAAGCCCTGCAGCCTGACGCCGTGGGCTGGAACTGGGTCGGTGCCAACCTCGACGACGGCGGCGCGCTGATGGCTTTCCAGATCCGCGACAAGCAAGGTGGTAAACTATGGGCGCACGCCACCCGGCGCGATAAGGCAGGCAAGGTCACGCATTACGCGCCGGAGCAGATCACGTTCACGCCGAAGACGCTGTGGACGTCCCCGCGCACGCAGGCGACTTACCCGATCGCCACCACGATCACCACCGGCGACCAGGTATGGCAGATCGTCCCGCTGCAGAACGACCAGGAACTCGATTCGCGCCGCTCGACGGGCGCCGTGTACTGGGAAGGCGCAGTCACGATCCAGCAGAACGGCCGCCGCGTCGGCCGCGGCTACCTCGAAATGACCGGCTATGTGCAGCCGATGAAATTATAAGAATCCCACGAAGACACGATGACGACGCGTACCACCAGCTCCACCGCCTCCCCCGACGCAGACATCCCGAGCAAGAGCAGCCTCTCGACCCTCAAGGGCTTGATCCCGTTCATGGCGCCCTACCGGCGCCAGTTCATCCTGGCGGGCATCGCGCTGCTGTTCGCGGCCGGCGCCACGCTGGCCATTCCGGCAGCGTTCAAGCAGATGATCGACCTGGGCTTCGGCGCCTCGGCCACCGCGCGCGGCATCGAGAACGTCAACGCGACCTTTCTGGCGCTGTTTGGGGTGGCCGCCGTGCTGGCGGTGGCCACGGCTGCGCGCTTTTACATGGTCTCGTGGCTCGGCGAGCGTGTAACGGCGGACATCCGCAGCGCCGTGTACCGCCACGTGGTGCGCCAGAGTCCCGAATTTTTCGAGACCACGCGCACCGGCGAAGTGCTGTCGCGCCTGACCACCGACACGACGCTGATCCAGGCGATCGTCGGCACCAGCATCTCGCTCGCGCTGCGCAACACGCTGCTGTTCATCGGCGGGCTGGTGATGCTGTTCATCACCAGCCCGCGCCTGACGTCGATCATTCTTGGCCTTCTGGTGCTGGTCGTGCTGCCGATCGTGCTGTTCGGCCGCCGCGTGCGCAAGCTGTCGCGCGATTCGCAGGACCGTATCGCCGATGCATCGGCCGTCGCCGGTGAAATCCTCAACGCCATGCCGACCGTGCAGGCCTTCACGCGCGAAGGCTACGAGGCCGGGCGCTTTGGCGTCGAGGTGGAAAGCGCCTTCACCACCGCCATGCGCCGCATCCGCGCGCGCGCCACGCTCACGCTCCTGGCCATCGTGCTGATCTTCGGGGCGATCGTGTTCGTGCTGTGGCTGGGCGCGCACGCCGTGATTGCCGGAACCATGACTGGCGGCGAGCTGGGGCAGTTCATCCTGTACGCCGGCATCGTCGCCGGTTCGGTCGGCGCCTTGTCGGAAGTGATGGGCGACGCCCAGCGCGCCGCCGGCGCCACCGAGCGCCTGCTCGAACTGCTGGGCGCGCGCTCGGATATTCAGGATCCGCCCCACCCGGCTGCCCTGCCTGCGCGTACCGCCAATGGCGCGCGCGTGACGCTCGACAGCGTCACCTTCGCCTACCCATCGCGCCTGCAGGAAGCGGCGCTGTCGCACCTGGCGCTCGAGATCCAGCCAGGCGAAACGGTGGCGGTCGTCGGTCCGTCCGGCGCCGGCAAGACCACGCTGTTCCAGCTGCTGCTGCGCTTTTACGATCCGCAATCGGGCAGCATCCGCCTCGACGGCGTCGACGTGCGCGACCTGACGCTGCAGACGCTGCGGGGCGCGGTCGGCATCGTGCCGCAGGATACGGTCGTGTTCTCGCTCGACGCGATGGAAAACATCCGCTACGGCCGCCCCGACGCCACCGACGACGAAGTGATCGCGGCGGCGCGCATGGCGGCCGCGCACGAATTCATCGAGCGCCTGCCGGAAGGCTACCGCTCGTTCCTGGGCGAGCGCGGTGTGCGTTTGTCGGGCGGCCAGCGCCAGCGCATCGCGATTGCACGCGCACTGCTGAAGAACCCGCCGCTGCTGCTGCTCGACGAAGCCACCAGTGCGCTCGACGCCGAATCGGAACGCCTCGTGCAACGGGCACTCGAAGCGGCCATGATCGGGCGTACCACGATCATCATCGCCCACCGCCTGGCCACCGTGCAGCGCGCCGACCGCATCGTCGTGCTCGATGGCGGCAGGATCGTCGAGACGGGCACGCACCACGAACTGGTCGCGCTGCGCGGCGTGTATGCGAACCTGGCCGCGCTGCAGTTTCAGGCGCACGCGCCCGTAGCCGCGTAACCAAAGCCCCGAAAATATCGCGGATGCTGCCAACCGAATCGTAACTTCTCGTCACATTCCGTTGCAGCGTTGTATCGACACAGCGCAAAAGACTGCTAAAACTCACTAAATATTGCCTTAGGAAAAGGTTGGGGCGTATGATCCGGGGTTATACCCTCCATCATCACTCGACTTCCATGAGCAACCAAAAATATAGTTTAGCCAGCTGGAGCGTAGGCACCCGCATCAGCGCCGTTACTTTCGCCCTGGCAGGCGTCATCATCGCCGTGCTGATCGGCACGATCACGCTGTCCACATCGAGCATGCTGGAACAGCGCGCCATGGAGAGCGTGACGAGCGAGCTCAAAGGCGTGGCCAACACGGTCGAACTGTTCAACAAGACCGTGTCGAGCCAGGCCGTCAGCTTCGGCCGCATCTTCAGCGCCGGCCTGCCGGGCGCATATGCGCTCGACGAGGCAACCACCGTGGACATCGGCGGCCGCCAGGTGCCGACCCTGAGCCTGGACGGCAAGCCCCTGAACCTCGACTTCGCCGTCCCCGACAGTTTCACCGAACGCACCGGCGCCAACGCCACCGTATTCGCCGTCGCCGGTGACGACTTCGTGCGCGTGACCACGTCGGTCAAGAAGGAAAACGGCGACCGCGCCGTCGGTACGGCCCTGGACAAGAGCGCGCCGGCCTACGCCGCGCTGCGCGCAGGCCGCACCTATGTCGGCCTGGCCTCGCTGTTCGGCAAGCAGTTCATCACGCAGTACGAGCCGGTGCGCGACGCCGCCGGCAAGGTCGTCGGGGCACTCTACGTGGGCGTGAACATCAGCCAGGACATCGCCTTCCTGAAAGAGCGCATTGGTGCGATCAAGGTCGGCGACAGCGGCTACTTCTACGTGCTGTCGGCAGCGCCTGGCAAGACCTACGGCGACCTGCTCGTGCACCCGAAGAGCGAAGGCAAGAATATCCTCGACAGCAAGTCGGCCAACGGCCACGAGTTCGTCAAGGAAATGCTGGAGAAGAAGGAAGGCACCGTGCGCTACGACTGGCAAAACCCGGGCGAAAGCGCCTCGCGCGAGAAGTTCGCGGCCTACAGCTACATGAAGGACTGGAACTGGGTGATCGCCGGCGGCACCTATATCGACGAGATCACGGCCGCCGCCACGGAGCTGCGCAACCGCTTCATCCTGCTGGGCCTGGGCGCGCTGGGCGTGCTGGCCACCCTGCTTTACCTGCTGGTGCGTTCGACCGTGACGCGCCCCCTGGCCGCCGTCGAAGAAATCGCACGCCGCATTGCCGGCGGCGACCTGACCGCCCGGATCGCGCCACGCAACAACGATGAAATCGGTCGCCTGACGGTGGCGATCAACGAGATCGGCGAGAACCTGTCGGGCGTGGTCGGCAAAGTGCGCGATGGCGCCGAGCACATTGCCGCCGCCTCGCAGCAGATTTCGACCGGCAACCTCGACCTGTGCAGCCGCACCGAAGAGCAAGCCGCCAGCCTGGCCACGACCGCGTCGTCAATGGACGAGCTGACCACGACCGTGCGCCAGAACGCGGACAATGCGCGTCAGGCGAATGACTTTGCCCGCAGCGCGTCAAGCGTGGCGCAGAAAGGCGGCGACACTGTCTCGCAAGTGGTCGCCCGCATGGATTCGATCACGGTTGCGTCGCGCAAGATTTCGGACATCACGAGCGTCATCGATGGCATCGCGTTCCAGACCAATATCCTGGCACTCAATGCCGCCGTCGAAGCAGCGCGCGCCGGTGAACAGGGTCGCGGATTTGCAGTCGTGGCATCCGAAGTGCGCAACCTGGCGCAGCGTTCGGCCGCAGCGGCCAAGGAAATCAAGGGCCTGATCGACGCGTCGAACCAGGAAGTGGGCGCCGGCAGCGCGCTGGTGGCGCAAGCCGGCACCACGATGCAGGAAGTGCTCACGAGCGTGCAGCGCGTCACCGACATCATGGCCGAGATCAGCAACGCCAGCCAGGAGCAGACCCAGGGCATCGAGGAAATCAACCGCGCCGTCGTCGAGATGGACACGACCACGCAGCAGAATGCGGCACTGGTCGAAGAAGCCAGCGCCGCGGCGCAGGCAATGCACGAGCAGGCCGACGCCCTCGCCCGCTCGGTGCGCAGCTTCCGCCTGGCCGAAGACGGCCCAAATCCCGGCCACGATGCGCTTGCATCGACGCCACGCCGCCCGGCGCTGGCCCACAGCTGATTGACCATGCTGCGCCCGGCATCCGGCCGGGCGCTTTCTGTGCCGGCCCGGCGCGGTGTAGAGTAGCGTTCCTGTTCCTTCGGAGTGCCCCTTGTCAGAATCCGCCCTGCAGCGCCGCTGCCACACCATCTTCCCCGGCCATCGCCAGCGCCGTCCTGCCGAACATTTTGCAGCGATGGCTGCCTGGTGCGAGCAGCACGACATCGATCACGACGTGTATGGCAATGGCGACCTGATCCAGTCCTTTGAAGCCAAGGTGGCGGCCACGCTCGGCTTCGAGGCCGCCGTGTTCTGCGTCAGCGGCACGATGGCGCAGATGACGGCGCTGCGCCTGGCCTGCCTCGAGCGCGCCAGCCGCCTGGTGGCGCTGCACCCGACCTCGCACATCTTCGTCCATGAACGGGCGAACTACCAGTTACTCGACCATTTCCAGGCACTGCCCGTGGGCGACCGGCACCGGCCATGGACGGCCACCGATCTGCTGGACGTGCCGGACCGCCTGGGCGCCGTGGGCCTGGAGATTCCGATGCGGGAGATTGGCGGGCAGCTCTCGCCCTGGGACGAACTCGAAGCGATCAAGCGCGGCTGCCGCGAGCGCGGCATCCATCTGCACATGGACGGTGCGCGCCTGTGGGAAGCGGCGGCTGGCTATGACCGCAGCGTGGCGCAGATCGCGGCCGGCTTCGATTCGGTGTATGTGTCGCTGTACAAGGGCCTCGGTGGCCTGGGCGGCGCGATGCTGGCCGGCAGCAGCGAGTTTGTGGCGCGCTGCGCCGAATGGTTCCGGCGCCAGGGCGGCAACGTCATTCACCGCTCCCCGTACGTGGTGGCCGCCGCGATGGACTTCGATGCGCGCCTGGCGGCCATGCCCGACTATTTCAGGCGCACGCAGCACTTGTATGCCGCGCTGCGCGCGCACCCGGCGATCCGCGTGAACCCGGCCGCGCCCCAGGCGAATGTGCTGCATCTTCACCTGCCCGTATCCCGCGAGGCCGCACTGGTAATCCGCGACGCGCTGGCGGCCGAGCATGGTATCTGGATGTACAACCGCGCCGCCCATGGCGCGCTGCCCGGCACCAGCGTCGTCGAAATCTACGTTGGTGACAACCTGCTGGCGATGCCCGATGATGCGCTGCGCCTGACGTTGCAGCGTTTTGCCGATCGCCTGGCTGCGCCACCGGCTACCGGCCACGGCAACCCGAGCGACCCCGTTTGCACCGGATGATAGAATGACGGGTTGTTAGTTCCTTCATCACACAACCCGCAATGCGCCAATATCTCGACTTCATGCGCCATGTCCAGCAGCATGGCGCCACCAAAACCGACCGCACCGGCACCGGCACCCGCTCGGTATTCGGCTACCAGATGCGCTTCAATCTGCAGGAAGGCTTCCCGCTCCTGACGACCAAGAAAGTGCACCTGAAGTCGATCATCCATGAATTGATCTGGTTCCTGCAGGGCTCGACCAATATCGCGTACCTGAAAGAAAACGGCGTGTCGATCTGGGACGAATGGGCCGACGCCAACGGCAATCTGGGGCCCGTGTACGGTTACCAGTGGCGTAACTGGCCCACGCCCACCGGCGAGCACATCGACCAGATCGCGCAGGTGCTCGAGCAGATCCGCACCACGCCCGATTCGCGCCGCATGATTGTCTCGGCCTGGAATGTCGCGGACGTGCCGTCGATGAAGCTGCCGCCCTGCCATGCGCTGTTCCAGTTCTACGTGGCCGACGGCAAGCTGTCGTGCCAGCTGTACCAGCGCAGCGCCGACATCTTCCTGGGCGTGCCATTCAATATCGCCTCGTACGCGATCCTGACCCACATGATGGCGCAGCAGGCCGGCCTGGAAGTGGGCGACTTCATCTGGACCGGGGGCGATTGCCACCTGTACGCCAACCATATGGAGCAGGTCGACCTGCAACTGTCGCGCGACACGCGCGCATTGCCGCAACTGGTCATCAAGCGCAAGCCGGACTCGCTGTTCGACTACCGCTTCGACGATTTCGAGATCACCGGGTACGACCCGCATCCTGGCATCAAGGCGCCGGTAGCAGTCTGACGGCGCCCGGCCTGACAGGCGGGCGCCATGGCGCCCGCCACCACAACCTGACGGGATCCCCATGACATTTCCACCCAATGCGCTGATGCTGCGCCTGCTTGCGCCCCTGGTCTGTACTGCGCTGGCCGCCTGCGACGGCGTCGGCCCAGCGACCAGCCGGCACAGCGGCCTGTCCGATGCAGCGCCGGCAAGCGGCAACCTCCCCGTGCAGGGAAAAGCCGGCCCCATCGGGACGTCCGTGCATGGCGCCACCGTGGCACATGCGAGCGCGGCAAAAGCATCCACAGGTGCAAGCGCGAGCGCAAGCGCTGCGCCGTTTGGCAGTTATCTGCGCCCTTACGCAGCCACGTCGTTATGGAATGCGCGTCCGGTCAATCCGACGTTCGGCACGTTCGTGATTCCCCGGTCGAGCTACTTCCCTACCGTCGCGTCGGGTGCCTATTCGACAGGCGTGTTCCTTGCGTCGACGACGGACAAGCCCATGACTATCGTCGGGCCTGGCTCCACCGACGCGCATACGGTGGGGGTTGCCGACCCGGACAATGGCGGCAACCGCGTCATCACCCTGCCCCGCTGGCCTGCGGGCGTGTTGCCTGCCTCGGGCACGGATGGCCATGCCGACATCGTCGACCCGGTGACGCAGACCATCCATTCGTTCTGGCAGTTGAAGCAGAAGGATGGCCGCTGGACGGCAGCGCTGTACTCGTGGAGCAAGCTGTCCGGCAATGGCTGGGGTGATCCTGCGCACTATTACCAGGGCGCCCGGGCGGTGGGGATTCCGGCGTCGGCTGGCCTGATTCGCAAGCATGAAATCAAGGATGGTCTGGCCGCCTACCCGCATGCGCTGGCGATGTCACTGACGAAAAATGGCCTGGCCAATGGCGTCAACAGCCCTGCCTATGTCTTTCCTGCGACCTCGGCCGACAACACGGCAGCGGCCAATACCGGCGCCATTCCCCAGGGCGCGCTGATCATGCTGCCGCGCAGCTTCGACAGCAGCGAGATCACCAATCCCGACCTGAAGAAGATCGTCGAGACGCTCAAGTTGCACGGCGCCTATGTGGTCGATTACAACACCGGCACGCCGTTCGTGATCTATGTTGAAAACGACGCCGGCTTCAACCTGATGCCCACGGGCTGGGATGGCAAGATTGCCAGCCAGCTCGACCAGATTCGCGCCAGCCTGCGCCAGGTGACGGCGGTACAGGGTTGGACCGATGGCAACGGCAACGCGGCCAACGCGGCGATCAAGGCGCAGCAGAACATGAATATCCTGTCGATGCGGGGTCCGTGGTCGCGCCAGTCGGGTACCGGCACGGCCGCCTACGACACGGCCGGGCAGCGTCTCGTGTTCGAACCGGCGAGCGGCAAGACCGTGTATGTCAATGGGAGTAACGCGGGCCTGACCCGCGTCAACTGGGCGATACCAGCACAAGGCACCCACGTCGAACTGTCGGTCAGCGCGACGGGCGGCGCCACGTTGCGCCTGCGGGTCAGCAGCAATGGCGCCGTGACCGAAGAGACCAAAGACCTGCAGAACGGACAGTCCACACGGTTCGTATGGCCTGCCGATGCCAAGTTGACGCTGACTGCGACCAGCGGCGCTGGCGGCGCATCGTCCGTCAAGGCATCGCTGGTCAAGGTGCCTTGAGATCGACTGCGGTTACAACCACAAGCCCGGCGCGATCGTTCGGGCGACCATACGCAGTTTCTCTTTTGCCCTGTAACTGGCACTGCGATAATTTGCGTTGGAATACCCGGAATACCCATCGATAATCGGCTGCACGCGAAAACGCGGAATGATCTGCTTATTCCGCTTTTCCAATTCTTCTTTCATGGTTTGAAAGAATTTCTTTTCAAGCACAAACGATTTGGAAAACTCGCCGCGGAAATAGCGGTCGTAGGCGTCGCGACGGAATGCAAACGTCCGCAATTCCATCCACAGATTGCCGCCCAACGACTCGCCAATGAACGGGACGTCCCTGAGATCGCAATACACTTCGTAGTCGGCTGGCGCCGAGCAGATCAATTGCTTGATATTTAAAATTTTCAAGCGCCCGGTCACCTTCCAGATGTGATCGTCCGCCTTGATGGATTCACTGGCGAGCAGGCCTTCATCGAACATTCTGAATTCGCCATAGCCTTTGCCTCGGGACGGCGGATAATCCGAACTGACGCTGATGAATTCCACGTTCTTGTACGACTTGCGCTGCAGCGCGTTTTTCAGCGGTGTCAGGTCGGTGTCGGAGTTCTCCAGAAAGACAATCCGGTCGGCCACCTCGGGCGCTACGCCCTCATAGTACCGGAGCGCCTCGATATAGTCGTTCATGCGAATCGCCGGGTCCATCCGCGTCGAGCCGGGCATGTCCTTCGATGGTGTGATCGTTGCCGACATCAGGATCACATTGGGCTTGGTTGGGTTCGTCATCGTTTTCCTCACGCTCGGGCAGGCCTGGACCAGGCCATCGTCTTGCAATTTTCATATCTTAGCGTCTTGCACGCAGCACAGCCAACACGGTATCTGGCGCGCCCTCGCCAGCATGCCGATAACGCCATTTGATTCAAGCTAACGTATTTAAATCTTGACGCTCGTCAATACGATTGCCGCTGAATGTAATGACGATTCTATTGTTGATGGCGAGGCGACAGTTCCCACTCTCGCTTTATGAGAAACACAAGATCTTGAACGCGTTGTTTCAATTCGATCACATCATCCGGTAATACTTTTTTAATGCCCATAGCAAGACGGGCAATCTTCTGTTGCAAATCCCCAATAGTTTCCTATAAAAATCTTTTTTGCCGTGTGGAATTGCTTTCCGTAACGTAATATTGGCGTCATCTAACAGGCTGAGAGCGAAGAGCCTGATACCGCATCCGATACTCCCTGATATAGAAGATACCCATATGACACTATTTTCACGCACGGTGACCGTCAAGGTCGTCTCCACGCTACTTTGCACGTCGCTGGCCGCCTGCGGCGGCGGGGGCGCTGACACCGATTCGGCTACCGCAGCAATGACCGTGTCGAACATCGCCGCGCCAGTCGCAGCCGCGCCAGTCGCAGCCGTGACAACGCCAACCGCCGACAACGGCGACTCGGCCAAACTCGCACCTGTGAAGGCCGCCCCGGCGACCAGCGCCAGCCAACCCGTGTTCCAGTCAATCGGTTCGGTCGTCACCGCGCCCGTCGCCTCCACGGCGAGCCCGTCCGCACCAGCGTCGACAGCGACCCCTTCGGTCGTACCGTCGGCCCAGACGTCCTCGGCGCAAACGCCCCCTTCGAGCGCGCGCAACGACGTCTTTGGCACCTATCTGCGTCCTTATGCAGCAGATTCGCTGTGGAACTCGCGCCCGCTCAACCCGGTCTTCGGTACGTTCGAGATTCCGAAGTCCAGCTATTTCCCGACCGTTGCCTCCGGCGCCTATTCCACCGGCGTCTTCCTCGCTTCCGCGACCGATGCACCGATGACCATCGTTGGCCCGGGTTCGACCGCCACCAATACTGTCGGTGTCGCTGACCCCGACACCGGGACCAACCGCGTCATCACCTTGCCGCGCTGGCCTGCAGCCGTGTTGCCGGCATCCGGTACCGATGGCCACGCGGATATCGTCGATCCGATCACGAATATCGTCCATTCGTTCTGGCAGCTGAAGCAGCAGAACGGCCGCTGGACCGCGGCGATGTACTCCTGGAGCAAGCTGGGCGGCACTGGCTGGGGCGATCCGTCGCACTACTACCAGGGCGCACGCGCGGTGGGCATCCCTGCGTCGGCCGGTCTGATCCGCAAGCATGAAATCAAGGATGGTCTTGCGGCCTACCCGCACGCGCTGGCCATGTCGTTGACCTTCAATGGTCTGGCCAACGGCACCAGCAACCCCGCCTATATCTTCCCGGCGACGGCGGCTGACAATTCGGCAAACGCCAACACCGGCGCGATTCCGCAAGGTTCGCTGTTGATGCTGCCACCGAATTTCGACAGCAGCGCGATCGTCAACCCAGATTTGCGGAAGATCGTCGAAACGCTCAAGCTGTATGGCGCCTACGTCGTTGACCGGAATACGGGTACGCCGTTTGTGATCTATGTCGAAAACGATGCCGGTTTCAACCTGATGCCGAAGGGCTGGGACAACTCGGTGGCGGACCAGCTCGACAAAATCCGCGCTGCCCTGCGTCAGGTGACGTCGGCGCAAGCCTGGGTCGACGGCAATGGCGACGTCATCGCGGCAAGAAACGCACCGCAGCAGAACCTGAATATCGTGTCGATGCGCGGCGGTTGGTACCGTCAGTCGGGCACGAGCACGGCTGCCTACGATCCGATCACGCAGGATTTCTCGTTCGCTGCGACGACGACTAAGACCGTTTATGTGAATGCGAATAACACGGGTTTGACCCCGGTCAAGTGGGCCAAGCCGCAAGCCGGCACGTATGTCAACTTCACGGTGCGCGCCACCGGCGGCGCCCGGTTGCGACTGCAAGTGAAATCGGGCAACACGTTCACGCACGACACCTGGGACCTGGTCGATGGGAAATCGGTTCGCATCCTGTGGCCAGCCAATGCATCGATCGTGCTGATCGCATCGAGCGGGACAAGTGGGCCGTCGTCGGTCAACGCGACACTCGTTCCATCCACCTGATCGTTTGCTGTTGCGATGTCAAGCCGCGCCGGGTGCGCGGCTTTTTTTCGTGGCGCAGTCAACGTTAAATAGAGACTAGTTTTGAACTGAAGAGCACTTCAATGGTCTGACCCCTGTCCCAGCGTCAGGAGTCCATCATGAAAGCGCCACGTTTCAAAGGCTGGTTCGCAAAACTGCCTTCGCTGAATCAGCCCCAGCGCCGGCAAGTGCTCGATGCCCTGCATCCTGCAGCCGGGCTCGATCAGGTGGTTGCGCTCATCACTGAGGTCAGAGCGGCAGGCCGCTGCTGCCCCAGATGCGACAACGAGCGTTGCTACCGGCATGGTTTCGCGAACGACTTGCAGCGCTACCGCTGCTGTGCCTGCGGCCGCACCTTTAACGACCTGACCGGTACGCCACTGGCGCGCCTCAGGCACAAAGCCAAATGGCTCGCGTATTCGCAGGTGCTGCTCGATTCGCTCCCCGTACGCAAGGCAGCAGATCGGATCGGGGTACACCGCAACACGGCCTTTCGTTGGCGCCACCGCTTCCTGCATTGGGTCAAGTTCGACCGGCCCGCGGCGCTTAACGGCATCGTCGAAGCTGACGAAACATTTCTGCTCGAATCGCAAAAAGGTTCGCGCACGCTCGATCGGCCACCGCGCCGCCGCGGCGGCTGCGCTGCCAAGGGGGGCATTTCCAGTGAACTGGACTGCATCCTGGTCGCGCGCGACCGCGAGGGGCGCACGATCGATGCCGTCACTGGGCGCGGTGCGCTCACGGCTACGCAACTCGAGCGTGACTTGCTGCCCAGGCTCGACCGGCAGGCGTTGCTTGTCAGTGACAGCCATGCTGCCTACCGCGCCTTCGCACGCAAGCACAGAATCGCGCACGAGACGGTCAACTTGCGCGCCGGAGTGCGTGCGAGGCGGCTAGGCAACCTCGCCATCCATGTGCAGAACGTGAATGCCTACCACCAGCGTTTGAAGTCCTGGCTACAGGGCTTTCGTGGCGTGGCGTCGCGCTACCTGCCCAATTACCTGGGCTGGCGCTGGGCGCTGGACGGTGAGCGGGTTACGTCGCCAGAACAATTGCTCAGTGTCGCTATCAGCGTCATCAACAGATAACGCTGACTGCGCCTTGATCGACACGTGCGTTCGTTACCATTCATGCATCTGAAATTTCGCTTATGATATTGCTATTGATCAAAATAGCGGTAAATAGCGCGTTCAGCCTTATGGCTGTCAGTGTTACCACCCCCGTGGCGTTGCCATTGCAAGCCGCCGTGTCCAGCCTCACAGGCCCTGGCCATCCATTTTTTAGGAAAACAGTCCCTTGATTCACGCGTTTTCGATCGCCCTGCTGATGTTGCTGTGCATCATATTGGTGCCAGTGACGGTCCTGTTCGCTCAGGCGCTGCTGGCGTGGCGTCCTGTACGCAGCGCAGCACCCGTGCCCGGCCCGCGTCCGAGCATCGCCGTCCTGATCCCTGCCCACAACGAAGAGGGAGGCTTGCTCGCCACCCTGTCGAGTCTGCAACCGCAACTGGGCGCCAACGACCGTATCCTTGTCGTTGCCGACAATTGCTCCGATCGCACCGCCGACGTGGCCCGCCAGGCCGGCGCCCAGGTGATCGAGCGCAGCCACGCACAACTGCGCGGCAAGGGCTATGCGCTGGACTTCGGCGTGAACGCCCTGGCCGCCGCGCCGCCGGACGTCGTCGTGATTGTCGACGCCGACTGCATCGTTGGCGAAGGCGCGCTTGCGCGCCTGGCAACGCTGGCCGCCCACCATGGCCGGCCAGTGCAGGCGCTGTACCTGATGCACGCGCCGGCCGGTAGCGGACCGCTGAAAAAAATCGCCGAATTTGCCTGGCTGGTGAAAAACAAGGTCCGACCGCTGGGCTGGTTCCGGCTCGGCTGGCCATGCCAGTTGATGGGCACCGGCATGGCGTTCCCATGGCAAACGATCCGCAGTGCCAACCTCGCGACCGGCCACATCGTGGAAGACATGAAACTTGGCCTGGACCTGGCGCTGGCCGGCACCCCGCCGATGTTCTGTCCGCATGCGCTCGTGTACAGCCATTTCCCGAGCAGCGCCGAAGGCGTGCAGAGCCAGCGTACGCGCTGGGAGCATGGCCATCTGAGCGTCATTGCCAGCGCCGCCCCGGCAGCGCTGCTTGGCGCCATCCGCCGCCGCAGCGCCAGCCTGTTCGCGTTTGGCCTCGACCTGTGCGTGCCGCCGCTGGCGCTGCTCGTGCTGCTGGTCTGCGCGCTCACTGGATTGAGCCTGCTGCTCGCTCTGGCCGGCGGCCCGGTTGCGCCGCTGCTGCTGGGCGTGCTGGCGGGCGCCGCGCTGGGCGTGGCGATCCTGCTGTCGTGGTGGCGTCACGGCCGCGCGGTGCTGAGCGGCAAAGAGCTGGCACTGGCTGTTGTGTATGTTCTGGCGAAAATACCGCTGTATTTCCGCTTTCTGTTCCGTCGTCAAGTTTCATGGGTGAGGTCAAAACGTGACAGTGAATAATCTTGTGCTGACCCCACACGAGCGTGCGCCTGTCGTCACCGACTTCACGCGCCCCGTGTATTGCGTGCTGGGCCTGCCGTTCGACGCGCTGGACATGCAGCAAACCGTGGACCTGCTGCTGGCACGCGCAGGCAGTGGCGAGCGCTGCTTTTTCTCGACGCCCAATCTGAACTTCTTGATCACCAGCCAGCAGGACCCGGTGTTCCGCGACTCGGTGCTGCGCTCGTCGCTGTCGCTCGCCGACGGCATGCCGGTCGTGTGGCTGGCAAAGTTGCTGGGGTTGCCGTTCACGGACCGCGTTGCGGGGGCGACCGTCTTCGAACGCCTGCGTGACCAGCGCGCCATGCCGCTGGGTGTGTTTTTCTTCGGTGGACCGGATGGCGTCGCGCAGCAGGCCGCCGATGTGCTCAACGCCGGCAAGGGCCGCATGCGCTGCGTGGGCGCGTATTCGCCAGGCTTCGGGACGATCGAAGACATGAGCACGCCGGCCATCATCGACCGCATCAACGCCAGCCATGCCGACCTGCTCGTCGTGTCGCTTGGCGCCAAGCGCGGGCAAGCGTGGATCGAACACAATCTGGCCACGCTCGACACGCCGCTCGTCAGTCACCTGGGCGCGGTGGTCAACTTCGTCGCGGGCACCGTCAGCCGCGCTCCCTCCCTCGTGGGCCGGCTGGGCCTGGAGTGGTTGTGGCGCATCAAGGAAGAACCGGCACTCTGGCGGCGCTACTGGAGCGACGGCATGGCGCTCGTGCGCCTGCTCACCACGCGCGCCTTGCCCGCAGCAATGGATGCGCGGCGTCTGCGTACTGCCAGCGCTGCGCCGGTCCTGCAGGAAAGCGACGATGGCCAGCTGTACACGCTGACGCTGGGCGGCGCCTGGCGTGACGGGGCGCTCGGCATACTGCGCACTACCCTCGCGCGCGCCACGGCGCAGCCACGCCGGATGCATGTCGTGTTGCGCGACGATTGCAGCCTCGACAGCGCTGCGCTTGGCCTGCTGCTGCTGTTGTACGGCCATCAAAGCAGAACAGGCATGGCCCTGAGCGTGGTCGCTGGCAGCGCTTCGCTGCGCCGCACGATACGCCTGCAGAATGTCGACTTCCTGCTCCGTGGCCTTCCTGGCTCCGCGGGCTGATACCTGATACCGGCAACCCTTGTTTTTCATTTGATTGGATCGTGCAGCATGGATTGGCTCGTATTGTCGCCGTTCGTTAAGACTACCTGGCCTGGCTGGTTGATGCCGTTCATCGACGCACGCCGGCACCGCACCCGGCAGGTGCCGGCCGATTACGATCACGACCGTTCGCGCGCCGTGTCTTCGCGCCGCGAATGGTTCGATTACCTGCGCCACGGGTGGCGGGGTTTCAGGCAAACGTTCGGCAAGCACCCGACCGGCATCGTCACGGCATTCCCGCAGCTGGCCGTCATCGTTGCGCTGCTCAAAACGCTCAGTGGCCGCAAGAACGTGCCGCTGATTGCGTGGTGCTTCAACCTGGCCCAGCCTTACGGCGGCATCAAGGGCAAGCTGGCCCGCTTCTGCCTGCCGGCGGTCGACCTGTTTGTCGTGCATTCGCGCGCCGAGATCGAGATCTACAGCACCTGGCTGCGGCTGCCGCGCGAGCGCTTTGTCTTCGTGCCGCTCAGCGCTGAATTGCCGGATACAGCCACCTGGACGGACGAACTTGACGACCCGTATATCGTTGCACTGGGCACGGCCAACCGCGATTACGCGCTACTTGCCGAGGCTGCCGGGCAGCTGGGCTACAAGACCATCATCGTCGCCGGGACGCATGCCACCGCCCACATCCAGGCACCGCCCTGCGTGAGCTTTCGCTCCAACCTGACGCTGGCGCAATGCCACCAGCTGGCGCTGCACTCGCGCGTCAACGTCATTCCCATCGCGGACGTGAATGCGCCTTCGGGCCAGGTCACGGTCATCGAATCGATGATGCGCGGCGTGCCCATGGTCGCCACCGCCTGCGCCGGGACGGGTGATTATGTCGTCGACGGCGTCGATGGTTTATTGGTTCCCCCAAACGACGTACCGGCCATGGTGCGCGCACTGCGCACGGTCTGGGAAGACGCCGCACTGCGGGGCGCGTTGTCGCGCAACGCGCGCCAGGCGTCGCTCGACAAGTTCACCTTCCCGGCGGCTGCGGCGCGTCTGACGGAATTGATGACGCAACTGGCCAACCGCCAGCCACGCCGCGATTGAGCCCATGCCGTCAGTTGAAACACGTGCCTGCGTCTGCGTCTGCGCCTTCGACGGGATGAACACTTCATCGTGGAATACACGGAGACAGAATTGATCGCTTATTTATTACTGGCGCATGGTAACCCCGCACACTTGCAGCGGTTGATCGCGCGCCTGCGCTCGGAGGGAACGGCGTTCTTCATCCATGTCGACAAGAAAGCCGACCAGCGTGTATTTGCGCACCTGAAGGCGGATGATGTCACGCTGTTGCCGGCGCCAGTTGCCGTGCACTGGGGCGACTTCTCTCAGGTGGAAGCGATTCTGCTGCTGATGAAAACCGCACTCGCCGCAGGCCCCTTCACGCGTTTCGTCCTGCTCAGCGGCGTCGATTATCCGTTGTGGCCGACAGCGTCCATCAACGCGTTCTTTGCCGACCAGCCGGCCGCCGAGTACATCAATCTCGTGCCGATGCCCTCTGCAACGGCCGGCAAACCACTGGCGCGCCTGACCACGTACACGCTGCGCCCGACCTTGTCGCCCCTGCAGCGCCTGACCCTGCGCGTTTTACTCAAAGCCCGCATCATGCCGCGCGTGCGCGATTACCAGCCAGCGCTGGGAGCCTTGAAACCGTATGGCGGCTCGACCTGGTGGGCGCTCACGCGGGCGGCGTGCGACTACCTCGTCGACTACACCGAGCGCAATCCGGCACTGGTCCGGTTTTTCAAGGGAACCCAATATGCGGACGAGACGTTCCTGCATACGATCCTGGGAAATTCACCGTTGATGGCCAACGTCAGGCGCAACCTGACCTATACCGACTGGAGCGCCGGCGGCGCCAGCCCGGCCAATATGTCGGCACGGCACGTGGATTACTTCCGCACCAAACCGCAATTTGGCGCCGACGATGTCTATGGCAGTGGGCCGATGCTATTCGCGCGCAAATTCAGCGACAGTGACGGCGCGCTGTTGCGCGCAATGGATGGCTGCGCTTGAACGCTGCAGACCGGATCAGGAGAAGATTGATTGAACACGAAGCACGCAATGGCTGACCGCACCGAGAAATACGACCTCCCTGTCTTCGCGATGGGGAACGCCATTCCCAAGCAGATCCACCAATGCTTTTTTGGCGCGCGGACCTTTACCGAAGAGCTGGCGAACAACGTCGACTTCATCAAGCGGCTCAATCCCGATTGGACGCACACCCGGTACGACGAGCCCATGATGAAGCAATTCATTCTGGAGCACTACGGCGCGAAGATTCTGCGCTATTACGAGCGGATCAATCCAAACTACGGTGCAGCGCGCGCTGACCTGTTCCGCTATCTGCTGCTGTATAAAGTCGGCGGCGCCTACCTGGATATCAAGAGCACGATGACGCGCCCATTCGACGACTTCATTACGCCGACGGATCGCTATCTGCTGGGGCAATGGGACGATCCGGACAACCTGGACCGCCTGGGCTGGGGCATCCACCGCGAGCTGGCGCATATCGACCGTGGCGAATACCAGCAGTGGCACATCATCTGCGCGCCGGGCCATCCATTCCTGCGCGCCGTGATCCTGTCGGTGCTGGGCAATATCGACCGCTATCTGCCGTGGCGCAACGACACCGGTGCGCATGGCACGTTCAGGCTGACCGGACCGGTCGCCTATACACTGGCGATTCATCCGCTAACCGCGACCGAGCCGTACCGGCTGATCGATAGCCGCGAAAGTGGCCTCGTATATTCGATCCTGAATCAGCGCAGCCACGCCAAGCTGTTCACGTCCCATTATTACCGGCTGACGGAATCGATCGTCAAGCTCAACACGTTCTGGACCGTCGTCGGCAAGCTGCGCCACTTCAAAGTACAAAGCAAGGCGCTCATCAAGCGCCAGCTGAAAAAACTGCTCGGTCGCCCCGCGTAGCGCCCGGCAGCGGTCAAGGGACAACCCGCTCCCCGGATTCAGGAAGCGGGCTTGAACAAGCCGGTTCAGTTGTCGACGTGGCCCGGGTAGAACACCCACAACACGATGATCTGCTTTTCACCATCGCGTACGGTTTCTCCGCCGTGCAGCAGATGAGACGGGAACAGCAGTACGCGCCCGGTCCTGGGTACGCAGCGGTAATCGAGTGTGGGAAAGCTCGTTTCTCCTCCGGTGAAGCTGTCGTTGAGGTAGAGGATGACGCTGAACGCGCGGTACGGTTTGAGTTTGTTGGAGTCGGAATGCGGGATGAAGACGCCGCCAGGCGGATAGCGCACGATTTCCGCCTCCCCGAATTGCTCGCTGGCCAACCCGTATTCCCCGTGGATGAACGGCAGCACCTGCTGCCGGACAAAGTCGAAAAACACGCCGGCAGCGGGGAAGTCGGCGAGATCGACATCGGCGAAATGTACCCGCTCGGCGATCCGCCTGGCCGGATCGAGCACCACCCGCATCTGTCCGGCACCAGTGGCTTCGTCATACTCGTAGCGCGTGATCTTGGCCGCCTTCCACTGGTCATGGCCGCGGAACTCGTTGACGATGGCGGCGCAGCGCGCCGGTGAGAGCGCATCCGCGACGTAAACGCCGGAACCGACTGGTTCAAACGCGACCGTCGCGGATGGATGCTCGCACAATGTTTCCTGTGCAATCATCGCGGGCACCGCTCAGATAGTCCACTCGCCGTGCGGCGGGCGCACGCCCATCTTCTCCAGTTCGTCATACGAGCAGAAGCTGAGGCTGCCAAGTGCGCCGGCGCTCAGCGCCAGGTGTTCCTTGCCAAGCACCTCGCTGAGTGCGGAAGCAAGACGGAACTTCAACTGCGGCCGGTTATCAATTTCCCGGCGCAGACCGCAAATCGACAGTGGCTTGGTTACTTCGGCAATATCGCTCATTTTATTCTCCCGTTCGGTTGGATGTGGGTGTTGCCTGGGCTACCGTGGTGTGTATGGCTTGTGCTGGTTGCACCTCCCGCGCGTGGACAGCTAAGGGTTTGTCTTCGTGGCGACCAGCGCCAGCCGGGCGGCGCCGGCGTGGTAGGCATTGCCGCCGAACCCGTCGTAATACTGCACGGCCGTGAAGCCGGCGGCGGCCAGCAGGCGCGCCAGTTCCTCCGTGTCATAGATGCGGCGGCCCCAGGCCAGCGAATGCCGTTCGTGGCCCCGCGCGACGATCACCTCTTTGGAAAGCCAGCCGTGCTCGTGGTCGAGCCGGGTGATCTCCTCGTAGCGGACGCCGTCGATGTCGCGCACCTTGTGCGGATGGAACGATCTCGACAGCTGGTCGCGCGTGGTGATGTCGATCAGGATCTGCCCGTCGTTCTTCAATGACACGTACATGTTCTGCAATACCCGCAGGTTGTCGGCATCATCGCGAAAGTAGCCAAACGACGTGTTCAGGTTGAGAACAGCGTCGAACGCGCCGGCACGCCGGAAATCGCGCATGTCGGCAGCAACCCAGTCGACCGTCAGCCCGGCGCCTCGCGATCGCACCGCCGCTTCTGCCAGGTATTGCTCGCAGCGGTCGACCCCGGCAACCCGATGCCCGGCGGCCGCCAGCGCCATGCTGTGCCGTCCGGTACCACATGGCATGTCGAGCACGCTTGCCCCGGGAGCCAGCCGTAGCAGGCGCAGGATCGCCGCTACCTCACCCGGTGCGGCGGCCCAGCGCTCCGGACCGAAGATGAGGTCGCCGATGCTGGTCCACAGCGGATCGTCGAAACCGCGCTGCGCCGGCGTGCGTGCAGGTGCTGGCAAGGGGTGCTCGCCGGAGGCGTGCGCAGGATGGACGAGCATGGTGATGTAGCCCGGGCTTTGGGTTACTTCTTGCCGGTCCGCAGCGAACGCATGTGCGACCGGAAGGTCTGGATCGGCGCGATATTGACGTGGGTGCCGGTGGCGTGCATGATCGCGGCAATTGCCTTGCGGGCCTCATCCTCGGTGTCTGCCTCGACGATGTCGATCGTCGTGTCAGCGTCGATCTTGTAGCTCGATACGATGTCGAACGATGGCGCTGCCTTGCGGTAGCCTTCGTGCGCGGCCTTTACCTTGCCAGCGAGTTCGGAACTGTGCAACAGGCCGTGCGGGAATTTCGTGGTAACCATGAATAAGTTCATGCCAGATCTCCTCAAGTCGGGTTGTGTGTGCCAGCGAATTGAGGCTACGCGCGGCGCCCTGCCCTGGCAATTTGGGCGGCATAAGACAACGATTGAATTTTTGGATGGTGGATCTGGCCGCCATAGCCGGCGTTGCAGCACTGGGGCCGCAAGCGCCCGCCAATCTAGCGGATCGAATTGGCCAGCGACATCTTGAACTTGCCGGCCCTGATCTTCTTCAGCGCGAATTTGGCATGTTTTGAGCGCAGCATGACGCCCAGATCGCTGAGCGTCAGCCGGATCTGGTCGTACCCTGCCAGCGAATACAGCAAGCCGGCCCGGTCTCCAGGCTGGCAGTGCTTTTCGTAAAAAAGGTGGGCAGCGCGAACGATTTTCTCGGACGACTTCTTGGTGATCCGCTCGAATTCGTGCGAAATATCCATGATGTAGGTATTGGCCTGAATGCTGTACGCCGGGCCACCGGTCTTGATCAGCCGCACCCACATATCCCAGTCCTGCCAGGCCGGCATCGCCGGATCGAAGGCGCCGGCGTCCTTCATGCGCTGCGGCGTCGTAAACACCTGGTTGCCGACAGCGTTCGACTGGACGATCTCTTCGGCCGAGACCGACGCTTGCGTGTCCCACAGCGCCACGCTGTCGCCGTCGTTGATGATGCGCCGGTCGAACAGGCACGAGAAGCGCACGCCGCTTTCCTGCTGGCGTCGCCAGGCTGCCAGAAAGGTCGCCAGTCGGTGCGGAAGAAAAATATCATCGTCGTCCAGACCGGTGATGAACTCTCCCTGCGCCACCTGTATCGCCTGATTGCGCGCCGCGCAGGCGCCCACCGACGTGTCGTTGTGAATCAGCGTGATCGCAATGTTTTCGTCCAGCCCGTTCACATAGTCGCACGTGCCATCCGTCGACCCATCCGACACGATAATGAGTTCGATCGGCCGATGCGTCTGCGACAACACCGAATTGACGGCGCGCTTCAACAAATCGAGGCGGTTCTTGGTGGGTATATAAACGGTAATCAGGTTTTCCATATGCACGTCGTCGATCTCGATAAGGTGTAGCAGCGCGGGATGGGCAGCATGCCGGGCACGATCACCCGGCCTTCATGCCGATCATTTGTTTGCAGCTCTGTACCACTGCTTTCGAAAACATCAGGGTCAATGCCCCGTAGATCACGGCGCCCGTCACGGTAACGGTAATCAGGATCGTCTGCGGTGCATGACCGCCGTTCGACAGCATGTTGAACAGCGGATAAATGACCGCGACCATCACCATCGAGTACATGACGGGCTGCCAGATCACACGCAGCAGGCTGGCCAGGCTCGTGTGCAATTCGCGCGTCGCGTAATAGAAGTGCGGCAGACCATTGAGGATATTGGCGACCAGATAGCAGGCCGCAACGCCCTCGATACCCCAATTCACACCGATGAAAAAGCTGCCGACCTGCAGGACCGAGCCCAGCAGGCCCAGTCGCATCATCAGATCGGTGCGGCCCGTCGACATGAACACGGAACCCGTCGTCGAAATCAGCGATTGCAGAAAGCCCACTGGCGCCAGCCAGGCCAGAACGATCGGGACCTGCGCCCACTGTTTGCCCAGTGCGATGGCAACGAACGGCTCACGCAATACCCACAGACCCGCCATCATCGGCGCCGTCAGGGTGGCGATCATGGCCAGCGCGCGGAAATACAGCCCGGCCATTTTGTCGCGCTCGGCTTGCTGCCGGCTCATCACCGGGAACAAGGCCCGGCCAGCGACATAGCTCATGCTTTGCAACGGGAACATCATGACCTTGTAGGCCTGGCCGTAAATGCCCAGCTGCACCGAACCCAGCACGCGGCCGATCACCATGCTGTCGGCATTGCGTGCAAAAAAGTTGATGAAGTTAAAACCGGTCAGATTGCCGCTGAAGCCCCACAGGGACCGCAGTTCGGGCGCGCTCCAGATTTTTTTCGGCCGCCATGGGCTTGCCAGCCACAATTGCGTGGACGACAGCGCTGCCGAGACCAGTGAATTCCACACCAGGCTGTACACACCGTAGCCCATATAGGCCAGCGTAATGGCGACCGTGAGGCCGACGACCGATGACACGATCTCGATGCGCGCCAGCGTCTTGAAGCCCGACCGGCGCTCCACCAGCGACTGGTGCACGGCGCTGGCGCTAGTGATCGGGAACACGATCGACAACAGGCACAGCACCGGTGCCAGCCGGTCGATACGGAAATACGCCGCCAAAAATGGCGAGGCGAGGACCAGGGCCAGCGTCAGGAACAAGCCCATCGCCATGTTCAGCCAGAACACGGTGCTCGTGGTTTGCTCGGTCAGGTTCTCCTTTTGCACGACGGCCGCGCCAGTGCCCATGTCGCGCAGCAGAAAGGCGAAATTGGTAGCGACGGTTGCCATCGCCAGCAAACCGTATTCGGAAGGCGGCAGCAGCCGCGAGAGAATGGTCAGCGAAATAAGCTGCAGGATGATTCTTGAAGCCTGCGACAGCGTCAGCCATCGCGCATTGGACATTGCAGACATTATGTTGTTTTTCTTTCTGTATCAAAGCCGTAGGCACCGATCATCGCCCGGATCTGGTTATCGTTCATCATGGCGCCCAGATTGTCTTTCCATAGCGCGACCTCCTGGGTGCCTTCCCAGGTATGGATCTCTTGTTGATGCGGTACGCGCTTGAAGGTGGCGCCGTTGGCACGCGCCATCCACCAGAACCAGATATCGTCACCGCGCGGGCAATGGGCCGTGAAGGCGTCGACATTCAGCACTTCAGAACCGAAGACATTCGGCGGATACAGCACGCCGCCGATCCCGGTCGGGAAATTCAATGTGCTCGATTCCGTATTGGCCGTCTCGAACTCCCATTCGTTGTAAGCGACAGGCAGCCCGTCGGCGCCCAGCTTCACGCGGTGCATCCGGTGGCAGATCACCTCGAGCCGCGCAGGATCACGCGCCGCCATCAGTTGCGCCAGCCAGTCCGGCCAGTAATGGACGTCGTCGTCGGCAATCACGATCGGCGCGTTGCAGCCCTGCTGCAGTAACGGGATCATTTTCTTGTACGACTTCAGGTCGTCGCACGGGACGATTTCCAGTCCGGCGGCGCGCAGCTTCGTCACTGCCGGTGGCAGCGCGGCCATGTCGCCGCGCGCGATCCACAAAATGGTGCGATCGGCCACATGGGACTGCGACAGCAACGATTTCAGGGTCAGGTGCAGCGTGCCAAAACGTGGCGGATACGACGTCAGCGATACGATCACGCCGGTGCCGGCACGCTGGCGGCGCGCATAGCGCCGGCCTTGTGTCAGCCAGTCCAGTTCGCGCCTGGTGTGCAGCGCCAGCATTTTCAAACGCCAGCGCAGCTTGAGGTAGATATCTCTTGTCCAGCTAATCATGAATCGTGTTCCCGGAGTGCGAAAAAATTGCGGTCGTGAGCGAGCGGCGCCAGCGGGCCAACGGGCCCGCCAGCATGCGCGTCAAGCCCCGGTCTGGCGCATCAGTTGCGCCAGTTTCGCCGCTTCGGTGTCGACGGCGTGGCGCGCCAGCACGCGCCGATGGCCGGCTTCGCCCATCGCCTCGAGCTGTGCCGGCGTCGCCGCCAGGCACGCTTCCAGTGCGGCAGCGAGCGCCTCCACATCGCCAGCCGGGAACAGCCAGCCCGTCTCGCCATGGCGCACCAGTTCGGGAATGCCGGCGATATAGGTAGTCAATACCGGGCGCCGCAGCGCCATCGCTTCCATCACCACGACCGGCAGGCCCTCGGCAAAGCTCGGCAAGACCATGGCGCGCGCCGACAGCATTTCTTCGCGCACCTGGTCGCCGTTGATCCAGCCGGTGATGCTGATGTGGCTGCCCAGATCGTTGGCGGCAATGAGCGCCTCGATCTCGCCGCGCATTTCGCCGTCACCGGCCAGCACCAGATGGATCGGGATCCCTTTGGCCACCACGGCCTGGACCGCGCGCACCAGCAGCATCTGGCCCTTCTGCTCGCACAGGCGGCCGACGCACACCAGCCGCGGCGCAGCCGGGCTCGGGCGCGGCGCTACTGCGTGAAAGCTCTGGTCGATGCCGCAGTGAACCACCTGCACCTTGGCCCAGTCGGCATATGCCGCCCAGCGGAACAGCTGGCTGCGGCCAAACGAGCTGACGGCGACCACGAACGCCGAACGGCGGATCTTTTCGCCCAGCCACAAGAGTTCGGGCTTGTCGAATTCTTCCGGCCCGTGCACGGTGAAGCTGTAGGCCGGCCCGCCAAGCATGCTCGCCAGCATCGCCACTTCGGTGGAATTGGTGCCGAAGTGCGCGTGCAGGTGACGCGCGCCATGCGCCGCCATCCACGGCACGATCCGGCAGGCTTCTGCCAGGTAGATCAGGTGCAGCGGTAACGGGCGATCGGCCCGCAAGCCGATCTTGCAGGCCAGGGCCAGCGCCCTGGCAAACCGGCCCGGCCGTTTGACGGCCATGCGCACGACGTCCATGGCCATGGCCAGCGCGCCGTCCTGGAGTACATAGCGCGTCACGGCGCGCTCACGGATGTCTTCCTCGTCGCGCAATTCGTCTTTCCAGCCCCGCATGGCCAGGCGCTGCACCTTGTAGCCCTGGCGCTCGAGCGCCAGGATTTCGCGTCGGATGAAACTGTGGCTGATTTTGGGGTACTGGTTCACCAGATACGCGATGTTCATACTTTTCCTTCATGATTGCCCGGCAGGCCAGACAGACCGGCCCCGTGGCGTGCTGCGCCGGCACTGGCCGTGCGCGTCTTGCTGCCTGGATGCAGGTTCACCAGCGCGCATGCGCCGCCGACGATGAACCAGAGGTACCAGTTGAATACCAGGTAACGGAACATATTGTCCGAGAACGACACGATCAGATACTGGATCACGATGGCCAGCATCAGGAACCCGGACACGGGATCGATGCGGGCCAATGTGCGCAGCGTGCCCAGCACGCGGGCGTACAGCCACAGGTAGCACAGCAAGCCAACAGCGCCCATCTCGAAGAAGAACTGCACATAGACATTGTGCGCATCCCACCGGATCGTGCGGTCCATCGGGAAGAAGGTCCCCACGTGGTAGCCAAAGCCGTCCAGGCCATAGCCGAGCAGCATGCGCTTCGTTTCCATCCAGCCGATGGCCGACTCCCACAGCATCACGCGCCACGCGAACGAGTTAAGCTGGGCGTTGCGCACCACTTCGTTGCCCTGCCCCAGGTCCATCAGGCGTTCGTTCACCGACGGCACGAACAACAGCAACGGCAGCAGCAGCAGGTACAGCAGGTAGCTGCGCTTGAAGATCAGCGCATACAGCACGAACACCAGGAAACATGCGAGCCAGGCACTGCGCGTCTGCGTCAGCAGCAGCTGCACCATCAGCATCGGCATATACATACAGACGGCGATGCGCCCGCGCGGCGTGATGTTGTACAGCGGGCTCTTGAGCATGTACAGCCCCAGCACCAGCACCAGCGTCAGGTAGAAGGCCAGCACGTTCGGATGCGAGAACGTCGACTGCAGGCGGAAGTCTCCGCCGCGCATATGCAGCGCGATATCGACGAGCGCATACAGCGTGGGCAGCAGCGACGAATACATCACCAGGCGGATGGCCTTGTTGAAGTCTTCGTTCGAGCGGACGATGTAAATCGCAATCATGAAGATCGCAAAGTTGGACACGATGCCCAGGTACATTTTCAGCGCATTGGTCTTTTCGTACGACAGCACCAGGCCCACGCTCATCATCACGACAAACGGCAACCAGAAACGTGCCAGCCGGCCAGGAAACGCCTTCGGCTTTTCCATCACCATCATGCACGCGATGATGATCACGAACAGGTTGATCAGGCCGCCAATGCCCATGCGCACGCTGCCGATACCGAACTGCGTCGATTCGAGCACCATGTCGCCGACCGAGCGGAACAGCAGGATCAGCATCACCAGCTTTCTATAGTCGTAGATCAGCAGCACACCCAGCAGCAGCAAGGCAGGCAGCGCCGCCAGGCGGCCGAACTGGTACCCCATGCTGTCGCCAAACATGGGGATCACGGCGCCGACGGACAGGCTCAGGACGACCAGGGCCATGATGGTCCAGGTCGGAACGCCGAAGGGTTCCCTCAGCCAGTTAAGCAGTTGCACTGATCTCTTTACCATTCCCTGCTGCCACTAGACCAGTTGCGGCGCGACGCGGATGCGGCGCTTGCCCGGATACCGGCGCACGAGCCAGCCACGCACCGCGTGCCACTCGCCCGTTTCGGTGATATCGCCGGAACGGAAGCGGTTGTAGCGCCACAGCAGCGAGGCCCAGTTGCGGGTCGAAATCGCCTTGCGATAGCGCAGCTCGCGTTCGATCTCGGGCGACGCGCCAAACACCTTGCGCACGCTGCGCGCCATGTTCTCGAATTCGGCGTCGAAGTTGCGCTGGCCACCGACGTCCATCAGGATGCCGCCGTGGTTGCAGAACGGCGCCGGATCGAACCACGGCAAGTTGTGCATCGTGCAGAACGAGCGCGTCAGCGAGCGCGAAATCGCCAGCGAGACTTCCATCTGTTCAGTGAAACTGGTGATGCTGACGTTCTTGCCGTGCCAGCGGTATTTCAGCAGTTTCTGCGGCAGATTGGTCACCTTACCCAGGATCGCGAGCTGGCCGAAAAGGAAATAGTCTTCCGCCAGCGACGGCACATCGATGCGCTCGTTCTCGGGCAGGATTTTCAGAATGTCGATACCGTAGCGCACACCCATCTTCTGGACCGGGTCGAAGCGCAACGTCGAGGCCGGATGCGACACCGGATTACGGAACAGGCTGGCCGCGCCGATGCGGGCCGTGCCCACCGGCAGGCGCAGATCGTCGAGCTTGTTACCGGCAGCGTCGATGACGTCGGCCTGGCCACTGACAACGATGCATTCCGGCTGCGCCTCGAACGCGGCCAGTGTCAGCGCCATGCGGTCCGGCAGGCAAATATCATCGGCGTCATGCCGCATGATGAATTCGCAGTCGGCAATGTCGATGCCGCAATTTAACAGGCCGGACAAGCCCTTCGCCTGCGGGAACGAATGCACCTCGATACGCGGGTCGCGCGCATGATACGCCTGGGCCATCTCGACGCTGCCATCGGTCGAACCGTGATCGAGCACCAGCAGGCGCCAGTCGGTGTAGGTCTGGGCGATGACACTGTCGATCGCTTCCGCCAGGTAGTCCTTGCCGTTTTTCACTGGCAATAAAATATCAATTCGGGCCATTCTTTACCTTATTTAGAGCTGATTTCTTCTTCGCCGCGCATGGCCGGCTGACGTCCTGCCGCCATGGCATCGATCGCGTCGAGCACGGGCGCAGATGCCGCGGAAAACTTGCGCGCAAATAGCACCTCGCGCCGTTCGCCAGGGCTGTTCTTGAACTCGGATGCGTGGATCACCGGCCCCGCAAACTGGGGCAGATAACTGGCATCGAGCATGTCCGGCCCCGTCTTGCCGGGCGACCAGCGGGTGAACGTCAGGCTGTGGCTGATGCTGGCTCTGAACGGCGAATTCCACAGGATGTACTGGAAATAGAATTCGTCGGGACAATCGACCAGCTTGCAGAACCGGTACACCTGCGGCGCGCGCGCCGTCACGTCCAGCACATACTTCACGGCGTCGCCGCTCAAGCACCACCACTGCGAACCGGTGACCAGCTCGCCTGTCAATACCTTGCGGTAATCGCGCAGCGGCAGCACCCTGTTCAGGAAATGCTGCAGCGGCCAGCGAAAGCGGCCCAGCGGCTTGCTCTTGCGGATCGACACGCGCGCGATGCGCTCGAGCGTCTTGCCATACCGGGTGTCAGGCAGCGCAAACGCCTCGATGAACTCGGTGCTGCGATGGCGCTCGAAAAACGCCTGAATATCCGCGGGCGTATACAGCGGATAGCAGGCGCCGCTCAGCAAGACATAACGGTCGAAGCCGCCTGGCGCGGCCGCTGCGCACCGCATCAATTCCAGCGTTGCCTTGACCAGGGAAATATCGCCCCAGGCACCATTGACGCGGCGCTTGCAGAACGTGACCGCCGGGGCCAGTGCGGCAAATGCGGCCAGGTCCGACTTCGCGTCGATGTGCACGAAGAATGCAGCACCGGGCGCGGCCAGGGCCGCGACCAGCCGCTGCAAATGCGCTGGCTGGTCGTGCGCGAGGATCAGGTACGCGATTCGCACAGTCAACCCTGCACCATGCCCTGGCAGGCGCAACCCAACAGGGGCAACATCGGCGCCCCGGGGCGCACGCAGCAAATAAACAGGTGGGGCATCGTCATCATCGATCAGTACTCGTTGAGCACCGTTCCCACCAGATGCACACGCGCGTCGGTCAACAGGTCGACCAGATCACGCATCTTCTTGTAGTGGCTATGGTTCTTGTGCGCCACCATCACGGCGGCGCCGGCGCGGCTGGCAACGACCTGGGCGTCGGCATACTCGGCGCCGGCCGGCGTGTCGATCAGGATCACGTCGTAATCGGCGCCCAGTTCGCGCAGCAGGCGGCCAAATGTCGGTGAGCCCAGCAGTTCGGACGGGTTCGGCGGCAGCGCGCCGGCCGTCAACACCGACAGGTCGACCAGCGCCGGTACGCGCTGGATCGCCTCGTGCCCGCTGCGGCCGGCCAGCACGGCCGACAGGCCGGCGCGGTTTTCCAGCCCGAACAGAGCGTGTTGACGCGGTGCGCGCAGGTCGGCATCGATCAGCAGGGTGCGCTGGTGCTGCTGCGAAAACACCACCGCCAGGTTGGCGGCCAGGAAGCTGCGTCCATCGCCCGATTCGGCACTGGTGATCGCCAGTGCGCGGCGCTCGTCGCCCGTTTCGAACCAGCGCCACAGCAACTGGTTGCGCAGCGCGCGCAGCGATTCGACGCGCGCGGTGAACGGCTCGTACGCGGCAACGACTTCGTCGCTGATGGCGCTCTGACCGGCCAGCAGATACGGATAATCGTACTGGCGCGACAAGGCCAGCTCGATGTCGGCAGCGGTCAGGAGACCCATCTCGACAGCGGCGTCGCCGAAGCGCAGATTGCGTTCGATCGAGGCACGCATCACCTTGTCGGCGTCGGCCACCGACAGGCGCCCGTTGCGGATCAGGATGGCGCCGATCGAATCGTGCGACTGGTGACTGGCGGCGCGCTCGCCACGTGCGGATTGGCCCGTCACTGCGACGGCTGGGGTAGTGGAATTCATCGTGGACGCTCCATGCTGATCATTATGCTGATGCGCCATTACGTTGGCAGCGTCATATTGCCCGTGCCCTTGGCGCCAGGCGGCTTCGAAAACGGCTTTTTGCCCTTGGACGACACGCGGGGCTGCTGAATCACGCCCAGCATCGGCAGGCCGAATGCGTCAACCAGATGCGAGGCCGAACGGATCCGCTGGTCCAGCAATTCGAGCACCAGCACAGCGCCCAGACCCAGAATCGTCCCGGCAATGATGGCCAGCACGATGTTGAGCGAGACGCGCGGACCGGATGGCTGCAGCGGTGGCGTGGCAGCGCTCAGCACCGCGATGTCGGCCTGCTTGGACTCGCCTTCCAGGCTGATCGTGTTCAGGCGCTGGCTGGCCGACTCGTAGGCGCGACGGGCGTTTTCCGCTTCGTTGGTCAGCAGGTTGAATTCGTCACGGGCGCCGTTCAGCGACTGCACGCGGTCCTTTTGCGCTGCCACGGCTGCGCGCAGCTCGCCTTCGCGGCGCTCGCTGATGTCGGCCGAAGCCACCACGCTGCTGGACGAGTTACGCTTCTGCTGTTCCAGGTTCGAGCGCAGCTTGGCCACTTCGGACGCGGCCGCCATGTACTGGGGATGGTTGGACGCCAGGCGCTGCGAAATGTCGGCAAACTTGGCTTCGGCCAGCGACAGGCTCGTCTGCAAGTTCTGCACGACCGGGTTGTTCATCACGTCGGGCGAGCTGCTGCTATTGCCCTGGGCCTGGCTGCGGCGCGAGGCAGCGTCCATGCTCTGGCTCTGCACGACCACCAGCTGGCTCGACAACTCATTCAGGCGCGCGGTCTCGACGTCCAGGCGGTTGTCCGCACTGTAGATGTTGTTGTCCTTCTGGTACTTCGACAGGCGCGATTGCGCCAGCTCGTAGCGGTTGCGCAGGTTCTTGATCTGGTCCGTGATATAGGTGCTGGCGCGCTGTACCGGGTCGGTCTTGAGCTGGACACTGACGTCCAGATAGGCATTGGCGAACGCATTGGCCGCTTTCGACACGAACTGCGGGTCAGTGCCACGGAAGTTAATCGTCAGCACGCTGCTTTCGCGTGCCGGCACCACGTCCACATTGCCGCGCAGCGAATCGGCCAGCCACTCGCGCAGCGTGCCGCCGTTGCCGCCGGTGGCGTTCTGGAAGCGCGCCTGCGCGTCTGGCGCATTGGCCAGCCCCAGATCGTCGACGACCTTCAGCGCCACGCTCTTGCTCTTGATGATATCGACCTGGGTTGCAATGTAGCCAGGCATCAGCTGCGCGGGTGCGCTCAGGCCGGTGACCGGATCGACGCCCTTGTAATTGACGACCATCGCCACGGTGGCTTCATACTTCTTGGGCTGCATCATGCTGAAGACGACGGCGGCGAGCACGGTCACGCCGAGCGCGAGCAGCACGATCTTGTAGCGCGCGCGCAGGGCGAGTAACAACAGGCTTGGGTTCATGGTTGGCTTTCAATAAGGTGCAATGGCGCGCGCACGTGCGCCGCTTTCTGGTCTGGGCAACGGCGCATGGTCAGAACAGGCTTTCCTTGACGTACACGACGTCGTCGGGCTGGAGCAGATCGTCGCCCTTGACACTAATGATCTGCATCTTGCCGCTCGCGTCGCGGCGCTTGACGCGCAGGCCACGCTCGGTACCGCGCGCCGTCAGGCCGCCGCCGGCCGACAGGCCCTGCAGCACCGTCATCTGGCGCTCGAGGCGCAGCATGCCCGGCCGCTGCACTTCGCCGTAGATATAGAAACGGGGCGCGCGCTCGACGAAGATGACGTCGCCACCCTGCAGATCGAAGTTGCCCGCCATGTCAGCAGTGCGCATGACTTCGGCCGTATCCAGCGCGTCCTTCATGACCTTGCCGTTACGGGTACGCACGACGGTGACGATGTCGCCACCGTTGGTGTCGATACCGCCGGCCAGCGCCAGCATGTCCAGCACGCTGCGGCGACCGTCGATCGCGTAGCGCCCAGCCTTCTTGACCTGGCCCAGCACCGACACCTGCTGGCTCGTCAGCGCCGTGATCAAGAGGTTCACCTGCGGCTTTTTCACGAAATTGCCGCGCTCGAGCATGCTGGCAATTTTTGCCTCTGCCGCAGCGCTCGACAGACCGGCAACGGCGACCTGGCCGACCAGCGGCATGGTGATGAAGCCCGATTCGCTGACGCGCGTTTCCACGGCCAGATCGGGGTTGCCAAACACGGAGATCTTGACGACGTCTCCGCCGCCGAGCACCAGCTCATCGGCGTGCGCACTCCCCATGCTCCATGCCAGCAAGACGGCGAAGATACCAAGCAAGATTTGTTTCATGTTAAGTTCATTCCATTCACAAAGTGTCAATAGTGCGCATCAGATCGTTCATTGGTCCCGGCGAGAGCTGAACGTCGATGCTGCCCGTTCTTGGCCAGTTCGTTGCCAGTTCGTCGCCATCAGTCAGTTAAATTGCAACGTGGCGTTGATGGATCCGCCATTTGCCTTGTAGCTATTGGTTCCTGCGGCCAGGCTACCCGAGCGCTGCTCCTGGAATGCCCGCGCCTTGATGGTGATATTGCGCAGCGGCTTATAGATAAGCGCAACTGACTTCGTGTCGCGGCTGTCGCTGGCCAGATCCGCCGCGACCACCGGCTCGGCGGCGCCACCGAACGGCTTGAATTCGCGCTCTTCGTGCCGCACGTCTAACTCGGCCTGGATCTTTGACGTGACTTCCCAGGTCACCAGGGCACTGGCGCCATTGGCCAATGCACTGCCGATCAGCGCGCCGTCGATGGCAGCAAATTCGCGCCAGGCCTGGCCGGTGACCTTCACCTTGCCTGCCGGCGTATAGTTGACGATCAGCCGCGCATTGGTGCCGCTGTCGTCGCGCGTCGACTGGCCCATCTGCTTGCGCTGCACCCAGCCGCCAAGAAACAGCATTTGCGTGCTCCCCGTCGCCAGCCATAACACATTGAGTTTCGCTTCGTCCTGGTCATAGCCGTTGATCATCGTGCCCGTGTTGCCGAGCGTAAGCCAGTTCGGGTACTTGCCTTCCAGCCGGCGCAGCTGAAAGCCGGCCGTGCTGCCGCTGCGTGCCAGATAGTCGAAGCCGGCAACCCAGGAATCCTCGGTCCGGTCGCTGGCGCGTTGCGATGCCAGTTCGTAGGCGTACTCTTCTTTCGACACCTCGCTGCGGAACTGCCAGCTCGGGTGAAACCGCCACCGGCCGTCTGCATACCGCTTCTTGCTTACGCGCAGGTTGCGCTGAACGACGTCGAAGTCGGCGAATGACGCCAGCTCTTGCCGGTAATAGCCGCCGACATGCCCGTCGAAGCGCGAACCGACGAACCAGTGCCAGTCACCCCGGAGGTCCTTGCGCAGATAATCCAGCTGGCTGTTACGATCAAATTTCACCGACGAAAAGTCAGCAAATGCCGTGATCAGCTGACGGCTGACCGGGCGCTCGAAGCGCACACCGCCACCTGCGCTGCGGTAGGTATCGCCACGCGCGGCCGAACGGGTTGCCTCGTCGTTTGATGCACGGAACAGGTTGTCGTCATGCTCGACGCCGGCGCTGACAAACGGCTGCAGCGTGCCGGCCAGCGCCGGCGTGCCGAACAGGGAACCGGCCAGCGCCACGCAGGCTGCTGCAGTGAGCTTCAGGCAAAGACGGCTGGCTGGCAGCCGGCTTTCCGACTGCGCAGCACTGGCGCCAACATGACGTTTGCAGGTTCGCAGTAAGTACAAGAAGAATCCCATCCCAAATAATATTTTTTCACGCTTCTTCCCGCTCGCTTGCAACACATGCACGCCATACACTTTTTCATCAGCGCAATAAAGACAGCATGGACCCAGCGGGCAAACATGTCTTTTAATCAGGATAAGTTGCAATTCTACTACATGACATCACGAACACGCGTTCGATACGCGTGCTCCAGACAGCCGGGTGTCAATATGCCGTTTTGTGGAACCACACCGAAAACGCCGTCATGACAAGAATCTTCATGTCGAGCATTAGCGACCAGTGTTCGATGTAATGCAGATCGTGCTCGACGCGGCGCTGCATCTTGTCCAGCGTATCGGTCTCGCCCCGGAATCCATTTACCTGCGCCCAGCCCGTGATGCCTGGCTTCACGTTGTGACGGGCATAGTATTCCGAAATGATGGCGCCGAATTCCAGGTTGTGCTTGATCGCATGGGGCCGCGGACCGACGATCGACATATGGCCGAACAGCACATTGAAGAGCTGCGGCAGCTCGTCCAGGCTGCTGCGGCGCAGGAAACCACCCACCCGCGTGACCCGGCTGTCAAAGCGCGTCGCCTGCTTGACCTCGCCGCTGGCGCAGTCGTCCACCTTCATCGAGCGGAACTTCCAGACCTCGAATTCGTGGTTGTTGAAACCATGGCGCCGCTGCTTGAAGATCACCGGTCCAGGACTATCGAGCTTGACGGCAAGCGCAATGATTGCCAACACCGGGCTGACCAGGGCCAACAGGATGCTGGAGATCACCAGATCTTCGATCCGCTTCAGGCGCCCCATCTGCTCGCCGATGCGGCTGTTGGCGATGGTCAGGACCGGCACGCCCGCAAGGCGCTCCATATTAATGGACGGGAATTGCCAGACAACGTTGTTCGGCACCAGGTCAATCCGGACGGGCACGGTACGCAGCTTCTTGAGCAGGGCCTCGACACGCTCGGTCGCAAGCCAGGGTAGCGCTACCACGACACGGTCAACCGGATTGCTGCGGATGTAATCGAGCATCGTGCACGTCGAACCCAGCATGTGCTGGCGCAGCGTCGCCGGAATGCCCCGCTCGACGCGGTCGTCGAACACGCCCAGCACGCGGATGTTCGCGTGGCTATTACGCTTGATGGCATTGACGATCAGCTCGGCGCGCTCGTTGGCACCGACGATGATGATCGACTCGTCGAGCATATTGGCCATGCGCGCACGGTAGATCATGCGGGTGAGGATGAGGCGGTTTGCCAGCAGCAGCACGAACCAGGCACAGGCACTGGTGGCGACCCAGACGCGCGAATATTCGGACAGGGTGCCGGACAGGTAACCGACGATCATGATCAGCGAAAGACCACCGAAGAAGCCCAGACCCAGTTTGCTCAGCAGCGCGTTGAGTGACAGGATTTCGCGCTCGCGATAGGCCTGCGCGCAGTGCAGCGACACGATGATGACGAGCGTACTCAGGTAGATAAAGAGGTGGCCGGCCGTCGACAGTTTGGCATCGAGACCGAAACGCACGAAGAAGCCGCCGAAGCCGGCAAGCAGCAGGACGGCGATGTCGGAAATCTTGAGCAGATTGATGAAGAACGGCAGCCAGTATCGGGCGGACGACTGCGCACTGCCCTTCTTGAGCAGTGAACCAAGGTCGCCGGCAGCATCCGGAGAGCGATGTTTATCGTGTTCGCCGACAACGGCAGCAGGGTCGAAGTTTTTCATCGTGACAGATCCAATCATCATGAATTGAATAAGGTGCGCAAATTCCGCCAGCAAGCACGCCATCATGCGACCCACCGAGAACGCTTGCGACCACGACAAAGGCGCGATGGCCTTGTGGCGCCGGCAACCTCGCGGCCACCGAACACCGAACACCGCCCCTAAGCGTGCCGCAGAAGCTGGATTTGCTTCCTTATCCAATTGTTTGCTGCAGCGCCGCGAAACGCGTACTACTCAAAAAGAAAAAAATGAAACCGACTTCATCAAGGATTAACGCAAAATTATGTTTGCATCATATGATGCACATCAATAACATAAATAGACTATATGCTAATTAAGCTCTAAAGTCATTAGTTTTGACGCGTCGCAGCAAAATATATTAATTACAACTAGCAATGCAAATTTCCCTTTTACAAGCAACTTGCATCGTCAAACCGGCTGCAGGACAGTGCAGGTGTTCCGAATAGTCGATCAGCGCTTGTTACTCTGGGTTCAGGTGGGGAACCGCGCGCATGACGCCGTGCCGTCCACCGTTGCCAACCTGGCGCTGACCTTACCCCGGCCACCGGGGACGGTACATACTGCTTACTTTTTATTACTGTTTCGCTTGGCGTGCAAAACCTGTTGTCAGTACAGCATATACGTTGCAGATTGCTGCACCTGCTGTCGATTAACCGTATAAATATTGGTATCATGCAAGGTCCCGATGCCTTCATCCCCCACAGGACACTCCGATGCCAGCTCTCTACGCCGCGACCGTCGCGCGCTCCCTGCCATGACCGCGCACCTGACGCTGGTCGTCGCGCTTGACCGTGACAATGGCATTGGCATCGATAACCAGATGCCGTGGCACCTGCCGCACGACCTGGCGCACTTCAAGCGCGTCACGCTCGGCAAACCGGTGATCATGGGCCGCAAGACCTTCGACTCGATCGGCCGCCCGCTGCCGGGCCGGCGCAATATTGTTATTACCCGCAACGCCGACTGGTCGCATGACGGCGCCGAGCGCGCCGCATCGCTGGACGCGGCCATCGCGCTCTTGGGGGGCGAGCCGGCCAGCATCATCGGTGGCGCGCAGATCTTCAATGTGGCGATCGACCTAGCCGATACCATGATCGTCACGCACATCGATCACCGCTTCACCTGCGACACGTTCTTCCCGCCGATCGACCCTGCCCTGTGGATAGAGACCGCGCGCGACACGCACCATCAGCCGCAGCGCGACGACCAGCCCGGGTTCGACTACGCCTACGTGACTTACGAGCGCAGCGCCAGCAAGGGCGCATCATGAGCAGGCCGCTTCGGCCCCCTGGTTCGCGCGGCGGCGACGGCTTTGCAAGCCGCGTCGCCGTCCTGATCGCCGTGCTGGCCACGATCGGCACGCTGTTTGCCTTTCTTGGCACCTCGTCGCACAACGACGCGAGCCTGTTCAAGACGACTGCAGCAATGGAAAAAACCAGCGCGGCCAACGCCTGGGCCCACTATCAGGCCAAATCCAGCCGCCAGAACCTGGCCGAACTGGCCGCCACACTGCCCGGCGTCGATGCTGGCCGCTACACCCAGGAGGTGGAGCGCTATCGCGTCGAGAAAGACATCATCCGCAAGGAAGCGGAGCGCTGGGAAGCCTCGTCGCGCGACTGGAACCGGCGCTCCGAAGAAGCGCTGCACCGCCAGCGCCAGTGGGCCGCCGCGTCGGTCGCGCAGCAGATCGCGATTTCACTGGCTGCGGTCACGCTGCTGGCGCGCCGCACGTGGCTGCTGACGCTGACCGGCGCGGTTGCCACCTTCGGTATCACGCTGGGCCTGTTCGCGTTCTTGGAAGGCAACACGACGGCATTGTCGCCCGTGCCGCTGGGCGCGGCGCTGGCCGCCGCACTGCTGACCGAGGGGGTCCGGCGCGCCGGGCGCCACCTGGACAGCTAGGGTGCGACACTGAACCGCGTGAGTGGTTAATGTAGCAAACAAGCTGGCACACTGGCCGGCAAAAAAACCTGCACCGGAGCCCGCAATTTCTGCGAAAATCCGCTACTCATTTTCTACGGTGCCGTGCGCGGCGGCCTTCTGCCATTTCGGAATGATCCGAGGTGGCGCGGCCGCTCCCCACGGCGCTTCGCTTTGGAGCTGTCCATGAAATTTCGTTTCCCCATCGTCATCATCGACGAGGACTTCCGCTCGGAGAACACCTCCGGCCTTGGCATTCGCGCCCTCGCGGCGGCGATGGAACAAGAAGGCATGGAGGTCGTTGGCGTGACCAGCTATGGCGACCTGTCCCAGTTCGCCCAGCAGCAGTCGCGCGCATCGGCATTCGTGCTGTCGATCGATGACGAGGAATTCGGCAGCGGCTCGCTGGAAGATACCGACTCGGCGCTGGTCGGCCTGCGCGCCTTCGTCAAGGAAATCCGCCACAAGAACGCGGACATCCCGATCTACATCTATGGCGAAACCCGCACCAGTCGCCACATCCCGAACGATGTGCTCAAAGAGCTGCACGGCTTCATCCACATGTTCGAAGACACGCCCGAATTCGTCGCGCGTCACATCATCCGCGAAGCCAAGGCGTATCTGGACAGCCTGGCGCCGCCGTTCTTCCGCGCGCTGGTGAACTACGCGTACGACGGTTCGTACTCGTGGCACTGCCCCGGCCACTCGGGCGGCGTCGCCTTTTTGAAGTCGCCGATCGGCCAGATGTTCCACCAGTTCTTCGGTGAGAACATGCTGCGCGCCGACGTCTGCAACGCGGTCGAAGAACTCGGCCAGCTGCTGGACCACACCGGCCCGATCGCCAAATCCGAACGCAACGCTGCGCGCATCTACGGCGCCGACCATTGCTACTTCGTGACCAACGGCACCTCGACCTCGAACAAGATGGTCTGGCACTCGACCGTCGCGCCGGGCGACATCGTCGTCGTCGACCGCAACTGCCACAAGTCGATCCTGCACTCGATCATCATGTGCGGCGCGATTCCCGTGTTCCTGATGCCGACCCGGAACAACCTGGGCATCATCGGTCCGATCCCGCTGTCCGAATTCACGCCCGAATCGATCGCCCGCAAGATCGAAGCCAACCCGTTCGCGCGCGAAGCCGTCAACAAGAAGCCGCGCATCCTGACCATCACCCAGTCGACTTACGACGGCGTGGTCTACAACGTCGAGACGCTGCGCGAAATGCTCGACGGTAAAATCGACACGCTGCACTTCGACGAAGCATGGCTGCCGCACGCGACGTTCCACGACTTCTACAAGAACATGCACGCGATCGGCCAGAACCGCCCGCGCGCGAAAGAGTCGATGATCTTCTCGACCCAGTCGACGCACAAGCTGCTGGCCGGCCTGTCGCAGGCCTCGCAAGTGCTGGTGCGCGAATCGCAATCGGTCAAGCTCGACCAGGACGCCTTCAATGAAGCGTACCTGATGCACACCTCGACCTCGCCGCAGTACTCGATCATCGCCTCGTGCGACGTCGCTGCCGCGATGATGGAAGCACCGGGCGGCACCGCGCTGGTCGAAGAATCGATCCTGGAAGCGCTGGACTTCCGCCGCGCGATGAAGAAGGTCGACCAGGACTTCGGCACCGACTGGTGGTTCCAGGTCTGGGGTCCGGACAAGTTCTCGGAAGAAGGCATCGGCACCCAGGACGACTGGATGATCCGCGCCGAAGAATCGTGGCACGGTTTCGGCGACCTGGCCCCCGGCTTCAATATGCTCGACCCGATCAAGGCAACCATCGTCACGCCGGGCCTGAACCTGTCGGGTCAGTTCGGCGAGACGGGTATTCCGGCCTCGATCGTCACCAAGTACCTGGCCGAACACGGCGTCATCATCGAGAAGTGCGGGCTGTACTCGTTCTTCATCATGTTTACGATCGGGATCACCAAGGGCCGCTGGAACACGCTGGTCACGGCGCTGCAGCAGTTCAAGGACGATTACGACCGCAACGCGCAGATGTGGCGTGCGATGCCGCAGTTCGCCGCGGCCAACCCGCGCTACGAAATGCATGGCCTGCGCGACCTGTGCACCGAGATCCACACGTTCTACAAGTCGCACGACGTGGCGCGCCTGACGACCGAGATGTACCTGTCGGACATGATCCCGGCGATGAAGCCGTCGGACGCATTCGCGCACATGGCACACCGCAAGATCGAGCGCGTGGCGATCGACGAACTCGAAGGCCGCATCACCGCGATCCTGCTGACGCCCTACCCGCCGGGCATCCCGCTCCTGATCCCGGGCGAGCGCTTCAACCGCACGATCGTCGATTACCTGCGCTTTGCACGTGACTTCAACGAGCGCTTCCCGGGCTTCGAGACCGACGTGCACGGCCTGGTCAAGCGTGAAGTCGATGGCAAGCGCGGCTACTTCGTCGACTGCGTGCAGCAGGACGACTGATCCCGCAGGCTGCGCCGTCAGGCCAGCCAGCCAGGCCAGCCAGCCAGGCTAGTCAGGCATCAAAGACAACGCCAGCCAACCGGCTGGCGTTGTTGCGTCAAGCGTGCATGCTCAGCGCGGCGCGCACTGCGGCAAGGCGGCCCGCGTGGCCAGCAACGCGCGGCTGTCATCCACTGACGGCGTGTTGTCGGTGAATTTGCAGCCGTACTGCGGATCGGCCACGATCGACGGCGTCAGCACATCGTCGCCCTCGGGCTTGACGCCCTGCTGCTCCCACTTGACCATCGCGTCGAACGCGGACGCCTGTTCGGCGATCGTGAAGTCGCAGTGGGCGATCCCGCGGATAGCGCGCTGGACCAGCAGGTTCGACGTGCCCAGTGCATCGGCGCGGCGCTTGTAGATCTGCTCCATCTTGAACGGCACGTACAGGTCGCCCAGCGTGTGGATGGTCACCACCGGCACGGTGATCCGCGCGTTCGTCTTCGGCACCCAGCGCAAACCGTCGCGGCGCAGCCGGTTGGCGCCCGGCGTGCCAGGCACGCGGAAGATGCTCGCGTTGTAGGCGACCTCGTCGGCGCTGATGGCCGGGTCGGCATCGAGCTGGAAGAAGATGTCATTGGTCGTCACGACGTCATCGAGAAGGATGCCCTGCATCTTGCCGTCGCGCCCGAACGTGCCCCAGACCGTGGCCTGATACGCGCTGGCATACGCGTAGTCGAACAGCGGACGCGTGCCGCCGCTGAGGTTGGCAACGATTTGCTTCAACCGCAGGCCTTGCGCGGTCGGCACGGCCTGCGCGTTGGGCGTGCTGCCGCCGGGGAAGCTGGAGAACATCTTCGCCCTCACCTGCGGGCCGATACTCGCCCAGTCGGCCGGCGGCCAGCGCGTGGCCGGCATGCCGGCCTCCACCATGGCGGCGGTCTGATAGGCGGCAAAGTAATCGTACAGCTCCGTGTCGCCCAGCACGCCGCACATCGGCACCGCACCTTGATAGCGGATCTTGTTGATGGCCGTCTCGATGTTTTCCTCATCCACCGCGGCCGCCGTGACATGGCCACCCATCGAATTGCCAATGATGTAGGTCTTGGTCGGCGCTGCCAGCGTGCGGCCGTTCTTGCCGGCGATGTCACGGAAGGCCAGCGCCAGCGCGTTCGTGTCTTCAACGCCAGCGCGCACATCATAGTAATTGGTGCTGTAGCTCGAGGCGGCCCACGCATAGCCCTGGCTGATCAGGTGGCGACGGATCGCTGGCGGCGCCACCTCCAGCGCCGGGCCCGTGCCGCCATAGCCGTGGGCATACATGACCAGCATGCCGTTCCAGTTCTTCGGCACTTCGATCTGGTAACCCGCCTTGTTCAGCACGCCCCACCAGCGGTCGGTCTGCGGCGCGCTGGCCATGGCGGCAAATGGCAGGTTGCTTTCGATGACCGCGTAGGTGCGCCCGTCCTGCGGACGCAGGGGTTCGGGCTGGACGGCGACCGGCGGCGTGGTCGCCAGCGGCGGCGCGCCGACATGGTCGTCGTCTCCGCCACAGGCGGACAGCGCCAGGACGGCGATGAGTGACGGTACTACCCGCGCCGCGATGCGGCGGGACGTGCAGGGTGCAAGCTGCGTTTTCATCAACACGGTCTCCATGATTTTAGTTTTGCACAGCGAAACCAAAAACCACTGTGTGATTTATTGTAGATCGAAACCGTGTGCGCAGGCGTGCCGGATCGCGCAGGTTGTTGCAGGCAGATGGAGGATGCGGCTTGGCGGTAAGGAAGCGGAGGTGCAGGCCTGACAGGGTGTCAGGCCCGTGGTGTACGGGGCAGGTCAGGCCGCCCTGCGGCGGTCAGACTGCCCCGACTAAATACAGAATGGTGGTGCAGTTGCTCAGGCTTTCGGCAGCGTCACGCCGACCTGGCCCTGGTACTTGCCGTCACGGTCCTTGTACGACGTTTCGCAGACTTCATCGCTTTCGAAGAACAGCACCTGCGCGCATCCTTCGCCCGCGTAGATCTTCGCTGGCAGCGGCGTCGTGTTCGAGAATTCGAGCGTCACGTAGCCTTCCCATTCGGGTTCGAACGGCGTGACGTTGACGATGATGCCGCAGCGCGCATAGGTCGATTTGCCAAGGCAAATCGTCAGCACATTGCGCGGGATACGGAAGTATTCGATCGTGCGCGCCAGCGCGAACGAGTTCGGCGGGATGATGCAGACGTCGCTCTTGATGTCGACGAACGAATTCGAATCGAAATTCTTCGGGTCGACGATCGTGCTGTTGATGTTGGTGAAGACCTTGAATTCATCGGCGCAGCGGATGTCGTAGCCGTAGGACGAGGTGCCGAACGAGATGATCCGGCGGCCATCCTGCTCGCGCACCTGCTGCGGCTCGAAGGGTTCGATCATGCCAGTGCTGTGCGCCATGCGGCGGATCCAGTTGTCGCTCTTGATAGTCATTTGTGGGTTTCCAGCAGGGAGAAAATCACGCGATTTTACGCGAAAAGGCGCTGGCCGTGAGGCCCGATCATGATTGATTTCCTACCCGTTCGCCTTGGCGCCGCCGAGCAGACGTTTGACCATCGCGTGGACCAGCTGCGCCGTTTCCGCCGGTTTTTCGAGTGGATACAGATGGCCCCCTTCAATCATGGCCAGGTGCTCGCCCACCAGCTTGCGCGTGAACGCGAGCCCTGCCTGCCGCATCTCTTCGGACTCGGTGCCGGCGATGAAGCCAACGGGCACCGGGAACGGCGCGCGGATCACGCCCCCCATGTGGTGCGGCAGCGTCTGGTAAATGGCGGATTCGACGTCGCGCCGGAAGCGCAGCGTGACGCCGTCGGGATGCGGCGCCAGGCCATGCTCCATGTAGTCGTCGAGCGCGCCCGGCGCCCAGGCCTGGAACATCGACTTGGCGTGGAAGTGGCGGTACGCGGCGTCGCGGTCCGGCCAGTGCTCGCGCCGCTTGTACGAGAAGCGTGCCGGGGACAGCCGTGCGCCCCAACCCGCCAGCTTGGCCAGGCGCCAGACCAGCGCGCGCCACCCGGCCACCACGGGAGAATCGAGCATCACGACGCAGCGCACCAGATCGGGCCGGCGCCGCGCCGCCATCGTCGACAGCGCGCCGCCGAGCGAATGGCCGACGAGGATCGCCGGCTGGCCGTAGCCTTCGAGGTGCGCGATCAGCTCGTCGGTCAGCGTGTTCCAGCCATCGCCGACCGGGTAGCGTGGATCGTGGCCGTGCATGTCCAGCGTACGCACGTCGTAGTGTTCGGCGAGCTGCGCCAGCAGGCGATTGTAGGTGCCAGCCGGGTAGCTGTTCCCGTGGGCGAAGTGCAGCAGCGGTTTGGGCATGGTCAGCGATGGTGGTCAAATTGTGCGGCCCATTGTAATGGCGTCTCCTGCCCCGGCGCCGATCTTCGGGGCGCGTTTAGAGCGTATTCACCAATTTACGCCGACTGTCAGCGTGGCGCTGTAGCCCTGGCTGGCCGTGCCCGTGACGCTCGCCATCTGCAGCGCCGTCCCGTCGCTGAACACGTTATCAAGCGCGAAGCTCATGCGCGCCAGATTGCCGATGCTGCTCGCATAGCCGCTGCTGGTGTAGGCCTCGTTGGCGATCGCCAGCGGGAACGTGAACTGCGATGTCTTGACGCGGTTCGCGGCGCTCGTCGCCCTGGCCAGCGACGGATACACCTCGAAGTGCACGTGCGGCATGCGCCCGTCATAGCAGCCCGGGAAGATAGTCGTGAACGTGACGTAGCCGTCGCTATCGGCTTCCTGCACGCCGCGCAGGTAGTTTTCGCCAACGATGCCGCTGCTGTACATCGAGTAACCCCCTTCGCGCGTGCAGTGCCACAGGTAGACCGTGGCGCCGGCGGCGGCCGCGCAACCCTGCGCCACGTTCTCGATCTTCAGGCGGATCGTCAGCGGCACACCGGCCGCCACGCCGCTGGCGCCGGCCACGCTGCTGCGGATATCGCTGCGCACGATGCCGGACAGGACCAGCGCATTGGCCACGCCATTGGCATTGCGATTGGTGCCGTCGCCTGGATACGGGCCGCCTGTTTCTTCGGGAATCACCGAACAGACGGCACTGCCGCTGCCCGTGCTGGCGGCGCCCGTGGTCGTCGTGGAACTGGACAGGCCGAAGCCGTCATCGGCACTGACACCGCCGCCGCAACCGGCCAGCGGCAGGACCGCGCTGCCCGCGCCGACAAACAGCCAGCGCAGCGACTGGCGCCGGGTGGCCGACCGGGTCAGCAGGCGCGCGAGGTCGGCAGCCAGGCCGAGATGGTGATCATCGTCGCGCTCGGGGCCTTGATCGGTCTCGTGGTGATGGTCCGCACCGTGCGCGGACTGGCCGTGGCGTGCTGCATTCATTTCGATGGCCCTCCCTGCGGGACGTTGTTTCGCTCGTCGTCCGCCTTGCGGCCCCTGTCATGCAGCGCGTCGAGCTGTGCGCGCTGTTCCGAAGTCAGCACTGCCTTGAGCTGCGCACGCGTTTGCAGGCGCAGCAGTTCCTGGCCGGCGATGGCCTGGCCCAGTGCCTGCGCCGCGGTGGACGCGGCGGCCCCGTCAAGTGCTGGCGCCGCCGCCAACGCACGCAACGTCTCATCGGCCTTGCGCTCGGCGATATTGAGCGCGCGGCGTCGGGGTGCTTCGCTGTGCAGAATCGTGAAGATCCGGTCGTTCTGCGCATCGCTCAAGCCCAGGTCGCGCAGGAATGGCGGCGTGCCGAACGGACCCGGTTCGCCATCGGGTTCGTGGATCTGGCCAAACGGCGGACCGCCGTGCATCGGACCATGCGGCAGTGGCATCGGCTGGGCCAGGACGGCGGGCGCGGCCAGCAGGCAGATGGAAAACGCGATTGCGGCGCGCAGGCCGCTTAGTTTACTCGTCGGTGCAGCTGCTCGTGTCATCGAAGACCTCTCGTGTTGTCAGAGCGGGCATTGTGTGGCGGCGGCGTGTAAAGCGCGTCTAAGCCAGGTAAATCCGCGTAAAGCACCGCAGACGGCGCCGACCTGCTGCGCTATCCTGTCGACATGAATCACGTTTTGCTTATCGACGACGACGTCGAACTGGTCGGCATGTTTGCCGAATACCTCGAACAGGAAGGCTTTTCCGTCACCTGCATGCACAATGGCGAGGACGGCGCGCGCGCCGCGCTGACCGGCGGCTATGCCATCGCGGTCCTCGATGTCATGATGCCTGGCGCGGGCGGCATCGAAGCGCTGCGCCAGATCCGCGCTGGCAGCCGCATGCCGGTACTGATGCTCACGGCGCGCGGTGACGATGCCGACCGCATTCTGGGCCTCGAACTGGGCGCCGACGATTACGTGGCCAAGCCCTGCACGCCACGCGAACTGACGGCGCGCGTGCGCGCCATCCTGCGCCGCACCCAGGCCGTGCCCGAGAGCGGTCCCGGTGTGGTGCTCAGCGTCGGCAAACTGACGATGCTGCCCGAACAGCGCCGCGCCACCTGGGACGGCCAGCATCTTGACCTGACCAGCACCGAATTCAATCTGCTCGAAGTCCTGGCCCGCAATGCGGGCCGCCCGGTCAGCAAGAACGATTTGTCCGAACAGGGCCTGGGCCGGCCGCTGGCACGGTTCGATCGCAATATCGACGTCCACCTGAGCAGCCTGCGGCACAAGCTGGGGCCATTGGCCGACGGCCGCTCGTGCCTGCAGACGATCTACCGTCAGGGCTACCAGTTGATCAAGGAGTAGCATGGGCCGGTTGTTCTGGAAGTTCTTCCTGTGCATCCTGCTGGCGCAGGTGGCCGCGACCATCGGCGTAGGCGGCGTGTTCTGGCTGCGCGACCAGGCGCGCCAGCGCGCGACGCCCGTGCTCGACAGCGGTCCGCCGGCAGCGATTGCGCTGGATGCCGCCGCCGCCACGCTGCGCCACGGCGGCTTGCCCGCCCTGCGCAGCCTGCTGCCCGACATGCGGCGCCCCCAACTGTTCGTGCTCGACGCAGCGCGCCACGAACTGCTGGGCCGCGCGGTGCCAGCCGAACTGATGCATGCAGTCGAACGCGAGCTGCGCGACGGCGCCCAGGGTGGCGACAGCGCCGTGTGGCGTGGCGCGCGGCGCCTGGTCGGCCCGGGCGGCGAGCAGTACATCGCCTTCGTGTCGCGTGACTTCGGGCGCCAGATCGGCCGTGTCGGCCGTGAAGCCGGCCGCCAGGACGGGCTGCGCGACGGCGCCGGCCCGGATACGCTGACGCCCGGCCTTGGGCCCGGTCCCGGCCCGCGCCGCCGTATCGGCCAGAGCGTCGTGATCGGCGCCACCGTGCTGGCCAGCCTGCTGTTCGCGGCGCTGCTGGCCTGGTATTTTTCACGTCCCATCCGCGCCCTGCGCAGCGCCTTCGAGGCCGCCGCCGCCGGTGACCTGGCGCCACGCTTCGGCCCCGGCGCCAAGGGCGGCGACGAACTGGTCGACCTGGGACGCGACTTCGACCGCATGAGCGCACGCCTGCGCGCGCTGATGGATGGCCAGCGCCGCCTGCTGCACGACGTCTCGCACGAACTGCGCTCGCCGCTGGCGCGCATGCAGGCGGCGCTGGGCCTGGCGCACCAGCAGCCGGACAAGATCGGCATCACGCTTGAACGCATCGAGCGCGAAAGCAACCGCATGGACAAGCTGATCGGCGAACTGTTGACGTTGTCGCGCCTGGAAGCGTCGCCCGACGTGCTGCGGCGCGAGCCGGTGGATCTGGTGGAGCTGGTCGACGGGCTGGTCGCCGATGCACGCTTCGAGGCCGGTCAGGCCCGGGCCGCAGACGGTCAAGGCGCGCCACTGCGCGTCGACTTCGACGCCGACGACAGCGTCAACGTCAGCGGCGACCCGGACCTGCTCTGGAGCGCGCTCGAAAACGTCGTGCGCAATGCGGCCAGACATGGCGCGCCGGGCGGTGTTGTGGCGGTGTCCGTGCGCGCCGTGGATGGGCTGGCACAGGTTGAGGTGTGCGACCGGGGGCCGGGCATCGCGCCCGAGGATCTTCCGGCGATCTTCCAGCCGTTCTTCCGTTCCGGCGCGTCGCGCACCGGTGTCGACGGGCACGGACTTGGACTGGCCATTGCGCAGCGCGTGGTGCAGGCGCATGACGGCGAGATCGTGGTGGCCAATCGCGATGGCGGGGGCTTGCAGGTGACGATCACACTGCCTGCGGCCGGACGATGACGTCTGCCGCTCAGCGTCCGTACCAATAGCGGGCGTGGGTTGCGCGGTAGGTCGTCACGTCCAGAACTGGCCCAAACGCCAGCGTGACGGCGCCCCGCTCATCGGTGCGAATGCGCTCGATGCCCATGGCGCCATAGCGCGCATAGACCAGCTTTTGCGGGTGGCGATACCGATTGCGATGGCCTACCTGGAAGATACCGACTGTCGGCGCGACTGCTTGCAGGAACGCCGCGCTCGACGAGGTGCCGCTGCCATGGTGCGGCGCGAGCAGCACGTCGGCGCGCAGACGGTCGGCGTCAAGGTCCAGCAGCGCGGCCTCCTGCGCCGCTTCGATATCGCCAGCCAGCAGGATCGCCTTGCCGCCGGCGCTGATGCGCAGCACGCAGCTGCGCGCATTGCTTTTGAGGCGCGGGTTGGCGTAGCTGGCGCCGTCGGGCGCGAGCATCTCGAAGCGCACGCCGTCCCAGTGCCAGGCCTGGCCGGCGCTGCAGCGGGCGGGGTGCTTGGTCTTGCCCAGCAACCGGTGGCCATCGGGCAGTGACGAGATCAACTGCCCTACCCGCACCGTCTGCAACACTGCCTCGGCGCCGCCGACGTGATCGAGGTCGCTGTGCGAAATCACCAGCGCATCGAGCCGGCCGATGCCCCGGCCGCGCAGGTATGGCAGGATCACGCGCGTGGCGCCGCTTGCGCCGGGCGCGTACAGCGGGCCGGTATCGTACAGCAGGCGATGGTGCTGCGTTTCGACCAGCAGCGCCATGCCCTGGCCGACATCGAAGGCCGTAATGTCGAACCGCCCTGCCGCCGGCGCCGCCGGCATGTGGGTCAGCAGCGGCGTCCATGCGGCCAGGCCCGCCCAACGTTGCGGCCAGCCGCGTGGCGCCAGCATCCACGCAGTGCCGGCCAGGGCCAGCACGAGGATCCACGGTGTCGGCGCGGGCGCAGTCCATACGGCCAGCGCGGGCGCGGACAACCACGTCAGGGGCCACACCAGGACGACGATCGCCAGGTGCGCGCTGCCCAGCACCAGATCGGCCAGCGGCGACGGCAGCACGCTGCCGGCCAGCGCCAGTGGCGTGACGAACAGGCTGATGACGGGAATGGCCACCGCGTTGGCGAGGGGGCTGACCAGCGACACCTGCCCGAACAGCAGCAGCGTGAGCGGCGCCAGGCCCAGCGTGACGGCCCACTGGGTACGCGCCGCCACCACGAGGCCGGCGCGCCAGCCGCGCGTGGGCACATCCAGGCGGCCACTGCACGCATACAGGATCGCCGCCACCGCCCCGAACGACAGCCAGAAACCCGGCCACAGCATCGCCCACGGATCGCGCAGCACGGCAACGCCCAGCGCCAGGCACAGCACGTGCGACATCGAGGTGATGCGTCCGCACCACAGCGCCAGCGCGACCACCGCCAGCATGTAGAAGGTGCGCTGGGCCGGCACGCCGAAGCCGGCCAGCAGCACGTACAGCAGTGCCACCAGGGCGCCCGCCAGTGCGGCCGCCTTCTGGGCAGGCAAGTGCAATGGCATGTTGGCACCGGTGAAGAACGAACGGCGCCACAACCACGACATCGCCCATGCGCCCAGGCCCGCCAGCATCGTGATGTGCAGGCCCGAGATCGAGACCAGGTGGCTGATGCCGGTGCGGTTGAATACATCCCACGACCCCTGGTCGATGCCGCGCTGGTCACCGATCACCAGCGCGACGATCACGCCCGCATACGGCTTGCCGTCCAACACCGCCAGGATACGGCCACGCAGCCAGCCCCGCGCGCGCTCCACGGCGTAACCGGCGCCCGGCGTCCATGCCGCCAGGCGTGCATTGCGCGCGCCGGCCGGGCGGACGTAGCCCGTCGCGCGCACGCCCTGTTCCAGCAACCACGCTTCGTAATCGAAGCCGTCCGGGTTGGCGTTGCCGTGCGGGCGCTGCAGGCGCACGACAAGGCGCCAGCGTTCGCCCGGCCGCACGAACGCCGGATCGGCGGCGCTGGCGCTGTACCAGGACAGGATGATGTTGGCCGGCACGGTGGCGCCGGGCGTGTCGACGTGCGCGACGTCAAACTGGAAGCGCACGCCGCCGTCGAAGCGGTGCGGCAGGCTGGCGATGACGCCGGTCACGGCGATTTCGCGGCCTTCGTCCGCAAGCGGCAACGCGTTATTCAGCGCACTGTGGGCAAGGAGCGCTGCCCAGCAGGCGCCGAGCAGGACGCCGGCAATCAGCTTGCGGGGCAAGCCGCGCAGGATCACGCAAACGACGATGGCCGTGGCCACGCAGGCTGCGAGGCTGGTTGGTTCCGGCAATGCGGACCGGCTCTGCAGCCAGGCAGCGCCTGCGGTGAAGGCAAGGATGGCGCTGCGCATGGGTTGGCGAACGAACGTCGGTCAGGCGGCCGGGCGGCTGATGCCCGACTTGTGTCCGATCGGCATTGCAGCGACGACGAACCTGTCCGTCGCCACGGCGGTCGGGCGGACCATCCAGTCTTTCCGGCGGGTCGCCAGTCCTTCCATGACATCTCCTTCGTGTTTTCGCGTCAAGCGGCTGTCCGGATCGGATCGATGCACTCAAGGCTGGCTTGCAAGCCGCACCAGTGTCCAGCTGCTGTGCCGGCGGACGCGTTGTTCGAACGATGCACGTGGCAGCTGGCTACCGGCAGCAAACCAGCGCGTGCCATCGAGCGCTTCGTTGTCGTCACAGCGCCACCATCCGCTGGCCGGACAGGCTGCACTGCTCTGCGCGACGCTGCCAATAAAGGCGTCGTCGTGTGGCATGGGGCCCGTGTCTGACGCAAGGACGGGAGCAAGGTCAAGCGAAACATCGGGCTCAAGGACGGGGGCGAGACTGCTTGCATGACCCGGGATGGCTAACCCGGTCTCAGCAGGCGCTGGCATGATCTGAACCGGGGCGCGCGGACGGTAACGCTTGTCCGCCAGGCGCCAGCGGGTCGGGCTTCGGCTTTCATAGCTGGGCTGCAAACCCCTGACCCGCTGCCAGACGGTTGGTTGCGGCAGCAGCAGCGCTTGGGGCATGCGCTTGCCTTCGGCGATGAACTGGCGTTGCCCGTTGTAGACGCGCACGCGGGCGTTGACCTCAGTACATTGCCACCAGCCCGTGTGCGGACAGCTGTCACCGGCGAGCGCGATGGCGCCGAGCGCAGTGGCCGGCGGTTCGACAACCGCTGGCGCCTGGATTGCGGTTGGCCGCAGCCGGAGACTGCCTGCGATCCGGTCCCACAAATCGATCAGCGCCCCCTCGGACAACGTCGACTGCACTGGCTTGCCGCCACCCGCCGGATTGGTGCCGGCGGCCAATTCGAGCGTCATGAACGGCGTGTTGACATCCGCCTGGTGCCCGGGCATTTCCCACTGAAACGAATAGCCGGTCGTGAAATTGGGTTCGCGCACCCGCATGACCAGTTCGTCGCCATCAAGGCCATTGATGGCGCGCGCCGCTTCGCGCAGATGCGAGAACGCAAGCTGCATGAACAGCGGACGGCGGTCGACCGTGATCGCATGCCGTTCGAGCAGGCGCGGGGCGGGTGTCACCCCTGCCATCGACGAGAGCACGATACTCACGTCAGGATGGCCTGGCAGGCCGGCGAACAGCACGACGCTTTCCGTGTCGGCGTCGTCATACGGGTCGAGCACAATGGCGTGGCCAAGGCAGAATCCTGGCTCGCGCGGTATCTCGCCGGGCTGCATCGCGCGAAACCGGCGCAGCACGCGTGCCAGGCCGTCCCCGCTGCCCGGCGCCATGCCCTGCGCCTGCGCGTCAATGCTGACGTGGGGCAGTCTCAGCAGTCCATGCACGTCCACGTCCTCAATTGCCACAATGTGACCGTTTTCGATGGTCTGGGCCGGGCGCCGGTTGTGCACGAACACCTTGCCCTGCCCCGTCGCCGACAGCAAGTCCTTCGCCGACTCCAGCTTGCCATATTCTTCTTTCCCGTCACGCAGCGTGTTTTCCAGTGCGCCAAGACGTTCCGTGAAGTCGTCGTCCGTCTCACGGTCGGTACTGGCGACGTCGTAACCGCCGACAAAGCCACGTCGCAGACGCACCGTCGCCTCGGCGGGAAGGTCGATCAGGAAACGGCCTACGCAGACGGTCTTCATCGTGCCGGTCATCTTTGCCACCTTTTGCCTATCCTCGTCGGTCTGGAACGAGTTCGCGAGAAAGGACACCAGCGTCAGGGCTGACGCCATCGCTATACCGACCCAACGCACATGGCGGCTCTTCAGCCGCTTCATCGGACTTCCTGAACGATCTTGACGATGAGATGGCGCGTCAGCAGCAGCATGTCTTCGTGCTGGAAACTGTCCTGGTGCCGGAAACCCGTTGGCGCAAACGCGCCGCGCACGTGGGATGCGGCCCCTGCGCCGGATTGCAGCGGCACGGTTTCATCGCCTTGTTCGTCCTGCGGCCACAAGACAAAGCGCAGCCGGACACCGTTCGCGGTTTCCACCTCGCGCGTGTCGGCACTGCCTTTTTTACCATCTGGGACCAGCTTTGCCGCCCGCACGTTTGCGGTCGTGAGCACTGCTGGCGACGTCGAGGGCATGCGCGCCACCCAGCGAATCTTGCCGTACGCTTTCAGCGTTTTGTCCGCGCCGTAAAAGGCGTAAGAGTGGCGGTGATAGTACGGCGTGCTCTTGCCGCCCTTGCCTTCGACGCCCAGAACCTGGCGGTGAAAGCGTTCCGCCTCGTTGATGGCGTCGAGAATTTTCTTGACCGCGCCTCCATGCAGCTTGGCGTAGCGCTGCGCCGGGTCCGCCAGCCCCGGGTCGATCATCCGGTGCCACGACGTCATGTCCCGATACATATCGTAGGGATTGCCATCCGGTAGCGATACCATGTCGCGCATATCCTCGTGCGCGCTCACGCCGCGCAACGTTTTGATCACGAGCCACGGCGCCGGGTACAGATGATTCGGCAGCAGTTGCAGCAGGCCGGGCGCCACCGCCATCACCGGCATCGTCTTGGCGCTCGTGTCGCCCGCGATGTCGGCGAATCCGGACGCCGCAAAATTGGCCAGTGGCCCGTTGGTGAAGTTGCCTGCCTCGGTGCCGCAGGCCATACGCCGGTAGGCCACCGGCGCGCCCAGCGCCGGCATCACGGCGTGCACGATGCCGGCGATATCCGAGGCGCCACCGGCGCCCTCGCTCAGGCGCGCGCAGGCACGCGCGACCAGCCCGCCCATCGAGTGGGTCACCAGGATCACGTGGCGGCATGCATGCTTGCGGTCGGTCCAGAAGGCGCGTATCCCGTCGATCCGTGCGCGCAGGGCTTTTGCCGCGATGTCGCACGACGCCAGCCAGTTGTAGCCGAAGGCATACACCGGATACTGGTAGCCGGCGTAGTGTTCGAGTTCGGCTTCGGTGACATGCTCGATCTGCCGCACGCCCCAGCGTTGGGGGTCGCACTGCATGACCCGCTTCCAGTGCTGGCGTACCAGGCGCGCTCCGTGGGGCGAGAGCTGGAACGTCTTGTCCAGGTGGCGTTGCAGGTCGACCAGCAGCGCGCCGTACGAGTCGGCGTGGATTTCCCCCCAGCCCCGCTCGCGCATGACGTCAGCCTCCAGGCCGCAGAGCGGGAAGTCGAGTTCGCCGTCAGGGTCCACCTCGAGGATAGCGGGATCGAGAATGCGCTGGCGCAGTGCAGGCGCGCGCGTTTCCCATACGTCGGCCTCGCGGTATTTGCCGGCGAGGTGATTCGGCGGGCGCCATGCGGGCTCGCCCGGGCGCAACGCGTCGTCGCCGCGCTTGTTCGGGTTGGCGCGCGCCCGCAGGTTCGAGCCCATACTGCCCGGCACGAAAATGACGGGAATGACCTTGCGTGATCCGATCGTGACGCGGGCGCGCACCTTGAATGCAACTGGCGTGGCGACCGTGTGGGCCACCAGGCTGCCGTCGCGCTCGACGGTGGGCTGGTGAATGGGCCGGGTTGGCTCGCTCATGCTCTGTCCGTGCTGGTGGGCGTCGGATCGCTGGACTGGTCATCGGCCAGCAGGCGGATTTCGATGTCGCCCATGGCGTAGCTGTACAGGATGCCCGTGCGGCCTTCATCGTCGGTGATGCCTTCGATGCTGGTGCCGTCCTCGTGCTGAGCAATATAGCGCTGCCCCCTGGCCGGCAAATTCGTCTGGCGGTCGATAACCACCACACGCTCATCGGTTTCGAGGATGGTTGCCGGCAGCTGCAGACCGGCCGGCATGCCGCCACCGCCCGTCAGGTAGTCGACGCTGGCGGCCTTGATGACGTGGTTGCCGCTGCTCTGGTGCGTGATCGCGCCGCCGTGCCAGTCGGTTTGCGTTCCCTGCGACACCACTTTGACCGACGGCGCTTCGAGCTCGATGCCAGTGGCGGCGATCAGGCGAATCCGGTTGGATGACTTGATCTCGATATCGCCCTTGTGCGTTTCGACGACGATGTCGCCCCGCGCCGCGATCAGCTTCATGCCAAGGTCATACGCGAACAGACTGAGCGCGCGCGATGCCCGCAGAAACAAGCTGCGCCCGGCCGCCACTTCGGTATCGCCGGTCGAGACGATGTCGATCTTGGTTCGCGCACCCAGCGCGATGGCGTCGTCGCTGGCCACCACCACCCCGGCCGGCGCGCTCACGGCCACCATCGGCGCGCCGCCCTGCGCCAGGCCCGGGGCCAGGTTGGAACCGTCATGCCAGCGGCGCAGGCGCTCGGTGAGCTCGGCCAGGCGGGGGCTGGCCGCATGCTCTTCGCCGTGCGCGCCCGCCAGCCGGCCCAGTTCATCGAGCACGCCGTGCATCACCTCGGCAATGCCGACCAGCGCGCCGCGCTCGAGCTGGGCGCCACCATCGGCGTCGCTGCCACCGGCACTGAGCAGGATGCCTTCGCCGCCGCGCACGGCAACGGCCTTGCTGCTGCGCAGTTCGGCGCCCTCACCGCGTGCCCCGGCCGTGCCATTCGAGCGCGGATCGGACAGCCAGCCCAGATTGAGTTCGGCACCAGCGTGATCGCTGGCCAGCTGCACGCCGATCTGGCCCGGCGTGTCGTCGAACAGCAACTGCCCGCCGCGCGCGCCGCCAATCTCGCGGCTGCGCATGCCGGCCAGGTAGCGATTGCCCGGCAAGCCACCCGCGCGGCTCAGCGCCGGGGGCTGCGAACGCTCGTTGTACAACTGCGACAGGATCACGGGCCGGTCAGGGTCGCCCCCCATGAACGCGACCAGAACCTCGGTGCCCACGCGTGGCATCCCGAGCGTGCCCGATTGCTGCTGGCTGCTAGCGCCCGCCCCGGCCCAGTTGGATGCGACGCGCACCCAGGCCGAGTCTGCGGGCGTACCGGACGCCCCCGCCCCGTGTGCATGCCGATGGTCGTCCGTACGCATGCCGGGAAAGCGGATCTTGACGCGGCCCAGCGCATCGCAATGGACTTCTTCGCCGGGCGGACCGGTGACGATGGCGCTTTGCAGTTGCGGATGCGGCAGGTCAGTGCGTGGATCGAACCCGGGAGCCAGCGGGATGCCGCGCCGCACGGCGTCGAAGGTGACGCGCACGCGCATGGGGCCGGATGCGGATGCAGCCCCGGCGACGGGCGCCAATGCCGCTGCGGCAAACGCGCCATCGGCGCCAGACAGCGCCGTTCCCATCAGCCGCCGCACGCGCTGCGCAACGTCGGCCGGCAGGTTGTTCTCGGCGTCGACGTGCAATGCGGTGATGACGAAGTCGCGTTCGGCAGCCGGGTGCGTGTCGATCTCGGGATGACCGCTGAGCGTGAACCACTCGCCGGCGCGCAGGTCGCGCACGGTGCCCGCGCCATGAAAGCACTTGGTGTCGAGCTCGTGCCGGTTCATGCGCAGCTGCCCCAGGCGCCAGTGGTCTTCGACGTCGTTGCCGGCATGGGGCATCTCGACCTGATAGTCGTCCAGACTGGCCGCCAGCCCGTTGCCGCTGGGGCCCTGGTCGGCCATGCCGCGCGCAGTGGCCGTCATGAAGCTGGTGCCCAGCGGATTGCGATAATCCCAGCTGTGCCGCGTCGTGCTGCCGGCCTGCAGGCGGCGCGCGGCGCACCACGAGACGATCGTGTCGCGCTCTTCGCTGGCGCCGCCCTGGTGGTAGCGCACGGCGCCGGCGCTGTTACGGGGCAGCGTGTTGGCATCGTTGAACAGCACCAGCGTGTGGGCGGGCGATGTGTCGCGTTCGCTGGCCGTCGCCCTGGTACGCGCGTGGCCGGGGCGGAAGGTCCAGGCCACGCCACGCCGGCGCAGCAGGCGGCGCACGAACGCGGCGTCGGACTCGTTGTATTGCATGGTCTGCTCGCGCGGCGGAAACTGGCGCGGGTCGAACAGCGGATCGAGTTCGTAGTCGAAGGCGCTGGCCAGCACGCTGTTCGACAGGCGCCATTCATCGAACAGCACCTGCACGATCTCGAGTTCGTTCTGGTAGCGAAACACGCGGCTGTTGATGCGCTTCTCCATGATCGCCAGCGCGTCGCGGATCACCAGCTGGTACACGCCCAGGCCGCCGTCGAAATCGCCGGCGCGTGCTTCGGCCACGATGCCGCACACGCCGCGCAAGCCGCCACGATCGGTGACGAGCCCGATCTCGGCCGGCAGCGCGATCAGTTCCTTGAGCGGCAGGCGCGGGGTGGACGCGACGCAGGTGACGGTGTACTCGAGGCCGCCGCAAATGGCTTCGCTGCCCGTAACACGCTGCGGCAACAGGACGGTGGCAAGTGGATGATCAACGTGGCCGAGACGCAGCCGGATGGGCCGGTGCGCCCCCGATAGCGAACGGTCGTTCTGAAGCATGCGCAGGAATTCGCTGGCGTTGTCCACGTGAATCTCCTGTCCATGCAATGCGCTCGTCGGGGAAGCACATCTTGGCACGCCATACTGATGGCGTTTTGTCAGGTGTCAGAAATGCCAGACGCCGTTTCGGGAACTTCGCCGGGCTCGCTGACTAGACGGCGGCGCACAAGCCGGCCAGGCGCGGAATGGCGGCCAGCGAGGCGCGATGGGCAGCGATGCGCACGACATCCGTGTCCACGCCGCGCAATTCGGCCAACGCCGCGCCAACGCCTGGCAGGTTCTCGGGGCTGTTGCGGCCCGGATGTATCCAGCTGGGGGCGATGTCGGGTGAGTCGGTTTCCAGCACGATCCAGTCGAGCGGCAACTCGGTGGCCAGGCGCCGGATCTGCAGCGCGCGGGTAAACGTCAGGTTGCCGCCGAAGCCCAGGTGCAGCCCGAGGTCGATGAAATTCTGCGCCTGCTGGAAGCTGCCATTGAACGCATGCGCGATGCCGCTCGGCGGGCGGATCTGGCGCAGGTGCTTGAGCACCTGGTCCTGCGAGCGGCGCACATGCGTCATCACTGGCAAGCCGAAGTCGCGCGCGATGCGCAACTGTTCGCGGAAGAACCGCGCCTGCTTCTCGCGCATTTCGGGCGTGGTGAGTTCGGGGATAAAGAAATCCAGGCCGATTTCACCGATGCCGACAAAACACGGATCGTCCATCGCCGTTTCGACGCGTGTGCGCAAGTATGCCAGGTCGTCGTCGTGTGCCTGCGGCACGCACATCGGGTGGATGCCCAGCGCGTAGCAGGCGTTCGGGCTGCCCGCAGCCAGGGCCGCGACGGTATCGAAATTGCCCCGCTCGACCGCCATGATGACGATCATCGAGACGCCAGCCGCTTCGGCCCGGCGCGCCACGCCGGCGCCATCGCCGCCGTATTCGCGGGCATCGAGGTGAACGTGCGTATCGATCCACATGGCGTCAGCCCTCCGCTGCCTGCAACCCGTGCTCGGTCATGCGCAGCACGCGGTCGCAGCGGCGCGCCAGTTCCATGTCGTGCGTGACAATCACGAACGCGGTGCCGAGGGTGCGCGACAGTTCGAGCATCAGGTCGAAGATGATCTGCGCAGTCGTGTGATCGAGGTTGCCGGTCGGTTCATCGGCCAGCACGCAGGCCGGTTGCGTGACCAGCGCGCGCGCCAGCGCGACCCGTTGGCGCTCGCCGCCGGACAATTCACCCGGGCGGTGCATGACGCGTTTGCCCAGGCCCACGCGCTCGAGGATTGCCTGCGCCAGCGTCAGCGCCTCGGCGCGCGGCATGCGGCGGATCAGGAGCGGCATCATGACGTTGTCGAGCGCCGTGAATTCGGGCAGCAGGTGGTGGAACTGATAGACGAAGCCCAGCGCCGTGTTGCGCAGTTCGCCGCGGCGCGATTCGGACAGGCTCGCAAAATCCTCGCCGCGCAGGCTTACGGTGCCGCTGCTCGGCGTATCCAGGCCGCCGAGCAGGTGCAGCAGCGTCGACTTGCCCGAACCGGACGCGCCGACAATTGCCACGCGCTCGCCGCGATACACGGCAAAGTCGATGCCGTCGATGACGCGCACGATGGCGTCGCCCTGGTTGAAGGTCTTGCCCAGGCCACGGCAGGCCAGCACGGGTGCGTCGTTCGTTTTATTCACGTCGTTCATCGCAGCGTTCATCTCATTACTCTTCACATTATTCATAGCGCAGCGCCTCCGCCGGTTTCACCCGCGAGGCGGCCCAGCTTGGGTAGATCGTGGCCGCAAAGGCCAGCACCACCGACACGATGCCGATGGTGACGACGTCCGGCGTGTACAGCTCGGACGGCACGGTACTGATCAGATATATATCCTTGGACAAGAACTCGACGCCCAGCAGGCGTTCGATGAACGGGACGATGACACCGATGTTCTTGCTCACGCCCACGCCCATGGCCACGCCCGCGAGCGTGCCGAGCACGCCGACGACTGCACCCTGCACCATGAAGATTTTCATGATCGAGCCGGGCGAGGCGCCCAGCGTGCGCAGGATTGCGATGTCGGCCTGCTTCTCGGTCACCGTCATCACCAGGCTCGAGACCAGATTGAAGGCGGCCACCGCGATGATCAGCGTCAGAATAATGAACATCATCTTTTTTTCGGTCTGGACCGCAGCGTACCAGTTGGCGTTGAGCTTGGGCCAGTCGCGCACGACCAGGTCGCCTTTCATCGAGGCCTTCAATTCGGCCGCGACCTGCGGCGCTTCGCGCATGTTCGCGATGCGCAGGCGCAGGCCCGATGGCGCCTGCTGGCGTTCGAGACGCTGCGCATCTTCGATGTGCACGAACGACAGCGCCGCATCGAAATCGAAGTGCCCGGCCTCGAAAATACCGGCCACCGTGAAGCTGCGCGTGCGCGGCACCATGCCGGCCGGCGTCACCTGACCCTGGGCCAGGACCATGGTGACCTTGTCGCCCATGCCCACGCCCAGCGCGCGCGCCAGTGCGTAACCGAGCACGATATTGAAGCTGCCGGGCTTCAAGGCATCGAAGCTGCCGGCGCGGATCTGCTTTGCCACCGTCGACACATTGTCTTCGACGCCCGGCAGCACGCCGCGCACGATCGACGGGCGCATGATCCCGTCGCGCACCAGGAGGCCCTGGGTCTCGACGAACGGCGCCGAGCCCAGTACCGCTGGATTCTGCGCCGCTTCCTTGGCCCTGGCCTGCCAGTCCGGCATGCTGCCCGACGCATCGAATACCTCGATGTGGGCCAGCACCGACAGCATGCGATCGGTGACCTGCTTCTGGAAGCCGTTCATCACCGACAGCACGATGATCAGCGCTGCCACGCCGAGCGCGATGCCGGCCACGGAAATGAGCGAGATGAACGAAATGAAGCTGCTACGACCGCTGCTCTTGCCAGCGCGCGTGTAGCGCAGGCCGACCTGCCACTCGTACGGCAGTTTGTGGATGATGCTCATGAATTCTCGTACTTCAGATTGGAATCGGGGCAAACGACACACGCGCGGTTACTCATAGCGCAGCGCCTCTGCCGGTTTCACGCGCGAGGCGGCCCAGCTTGGGTAGATCGTGGCCAGGAAGGACAGCAGCACGGCCACGCCGCCGATCCAGCCGACGTCGGCCCACAGCAGTTCGGACGGCATCTCGCTGATCAGGTAGACCTCTTGCGACAGGAAGTGCACGCCCGAGATGCGCTCAATGGCCGGCACGATGACGTCGACATTGAGCGCCACCAGCACGCCCAGGCCCACGCCGAGCAGGCCGCCCAGCAGGCCGACCAGCGTGCCCTGCACCATGAAGATTTTCATGATCGCGCGCGGCGAGGCGCCCAGCGTGCGCAGGATGGCGATGTCGGACTGCTTGTCCTTGACGGTCATGACGAGCGTCGAGACCAGGTTGAACGCGGCGACCGCCACGATCATCGTCAGGATAATGAACATCATGTTCTTCTGCGATTGCACGGCCGCGAACCAGACGGTGTTGACCTTGGTCCAGTCGCGCATGATCAATTCGCCCGGCATCGACGTTTGCAGTTCGTAGGCCACGCGTGGCGCCTGGTGCAGGTCTTGCAGGCGCAGGCGAATGCCCGCCGGCGCCGTGGCGCCTGTCGCCACCTGGGCGTCGTCGATATTGATCAGGGCGAGCGTGGAATCGAACTCGAAATGGCCGGCCTCGAAAATGCCGGACACGGTCAGCGCGCGCGTGCGCGGCAGCGGGTTCTCGCCCGGCGTGCTGGCGCCGCCCAGGATCCCGCTGCTGGCCACGAGCAGCGTGACGCGGTCGCCCACGTCGACGCCAAGCGACTTGGCCAGCGCGCGGCCCAGCACGACGTTGAACGAGCCGGCGCGCAGTGATTCGAAGCTGCCGGCCTTCATCTGGCGCGTGATGTCGGATACCTGCGCCTCTTCGACGGGCGCCACGCCGCGCAGCAGCGCGGGCTTCATGACGCCATCGACCAGCAGCATCGATTGCGCGTCGATGAACGGCGCGGCGGCCTTGACCTCGGGGTTGCGCAGCGCCTGCAGGCTGGTGGCGCGCCAGTCGGGCAGCGCGCCGCGGCTGTCAAAAATCTCGACGTGCGCCAGCATCGACAGCATGCGGTTGGTGACTTCCTTCTGGAAGCCGTTCATCACGGACAGCACGACGATCAGCGCGGCCACGCCGAGGGCGATACCGGCCACCGAGGCCATCGAAATGAAGGAGATGAAGCTGTTGCGGCCGCTGCGCTTGCCGGCGCGCGTGTAGCGAAGGCCGATCTGCCATTCGTAGGGGAGTTTGTGGGTGATGCTCATGCTGTCCGTGTCGACCGATCCGCTGTGTTTTTTATTAATGGCGCAGCGCCGGGCTGCATCAGCCCGGCAGTTTGCCAGACAAACCCGGATTGTGGCGCAATTATCAAAAACTCACTAGGGCATTCCAGCAGGCATGCGGGGCAGAATCGGGATGGTGATCCGCTGGTGGCGGCAATTTGCCCTAGAATAGCGGGATGGCTCATATTACGCTCGTCCTGCCGTTCGCCCTGCCGCTTCCCGAATTTGCTCCTGACCTGATCCGCGCGATGACCACGCCGGCGCTGGCGCTGCTGCTCTCGCGTAGGTCGAGCGCCACCCGCACGCGGACGGCCGAACATACCCATGCCCTGCCTCACGAAACCTGGCTGGCGCGCGCGCTCGGGCTGGGCGCCGTGGGCCGGGTTGACGTGGCCGCTGCCGCCATGCGCGGCTTCGGATTGGATCCCGATGGCGGCAACTGGTACATCGTGTCCCCCGGTCACATCCAGATCGCCCGCACGCACCTGACGATGGCCGATACGCGCCAGGTACCGCTGGCCGATGACGACAGCCGCGCGCTGTTCGCGACGGCGGCCGAACTCTGCGAAAGCATTGGTCATGCGCTGCGCTACGGCGATGCGCAGACGTGGTTCCTGCGCGCGGACGACTGGACGGGTTTCGAGACCGCCACCCCGGACACGGTCGTCAATATGGATCTGACGGATTTCATGCCAAAAGGTCAGCCGGCGCTGGCCTACCGGCGCCTGCAGAACGAAGTGCAGATGGCGTGGCATGCGCATCCGGTGAACGCCGCGCGCGAAATGCGGCGGCTGCCGATCGTGAACGCGTTCTGGATGTGGGGCGCGGGCCGGACGGCGCCCGCACCGATGCAGCCGCTGGCCAGTATTGCGGTGCCGGGCTGGCTGGGGGCGCTCGGCGATCAACGGCTCGACACACTCGAGCGGCTGGCCGATCTCCTGTCGACCGACCGCACGCTGGTCGTTGGTCGGCTGGCCGAAGCGGCGCAGGCCGCCGACTGGGGCGTCTGGCTGCAGGTGATGGGGCAACTGGAAGAAACACTGTTCGCGCCGCTGCTGGCTGCCGTCAAGGCGGGCCGCGTGAGCAAGCTGACGCTGGTGCTGAGCAGCCGTGAAGGTCTGCTCGAGACGACGACGGGCGCGCTGGCGCAGCGCAAATTCTGGCGCAGCCCGACGCTCGACGCACTGAAGTGAGAACACTGGTGAGCGCACTGAAATAACCCGACCGAGACAGACATTGACCCTGAAGACCCGACTTTCCACCCGTCCCTGCCCGTTCCGCACCTCCGAACTGCTGCGCCAGGATGGCGTGCACCCTGTATTGGCCCGCATCTACGCGTCGCGCGGCCTGCTCGACGCGCGTGAGCTTTCGAGCGAGCTGGCAGCCCTGTCGCCGCCGTCCGGCCTGAAGCACATCGACGCCGCCGCCGCGTTCCTGGCTGACGCCATCGGCGCCGGCAAGCGCATGACGATCGTCGCCGACTACGATTGCGACGGCGCCACTGCCTGCGCGGTCGCGCTGCGCGGCTTGCGCGCGATGGGCGCGCAGGTCGACTACATCGTCCCGAACCGTTTCGAATACGGCTACGGCCTCACGCCCGAAATCGTGGCGCTCACCGCGCGCGAAAAGGCGCCCGACATCATCGTCACGGTCGACAACGGCATCGCCAGCGTCGACGGCGTGCTCGCGGCGAATGGGCTGGGCATCGACGTCGTCGTCACCGACCACCACTTGCCAGGGGACGTGCTGCCGGCGGCGCGCGTGATCGTCAACCCGAACCAGCCCGAGTGCGGCTTCCCGAGCAAGAACCTGGCTGGCGTGGGCGTGGTGTTCTACGTGCTGCTGGCCCTGCGCGCCGAATTGCGCCGCCGTGGCGTGTTCGATGCGCAAACGCAGCCCAAGCTCGACAGCCTGCTCGACCTGGTTGCGCTGGGCACGGTGGCCGACGTCGTCAAGCTCGACGCCAACAACCGCATCCTCGTCGCACAGGGCTTGAAGCGCATGCGCGCGGGCCGCATGCATGCCGGCGTGGCGGCGCTGTTCCGGGTGGCCGGGCGTGAAGCGCGGTGCGCCACGCCGTTTGACCTGGGCTTTGCCGTCGGCCCGCGCTTGAACGCCGCCGGGCGCCTGCAGGACATGGCGCTCGGCATCGAATGCCTGACCACCGACGACGAAGGCCGCGCCTGGGCCATCGCCCAGCAACTCAATGAGATCAACCTCAAGCGCCGCGAAATCGAAGCCGAGATGCAGGACACCGCGCTGCTGCACCTGGACACGTTTGAGCCAACCGGCGCCAGCACGATCACCGTGTTCGACGAAGGCTGGCACCAGGGCGTGATCGGCATCGTCGCCTCGCGCCTGAAAGAAAAATTTTACCGCCCGACATTCACCTTCGCACCAGCGGGCGACGGCATGATCAAGGGCTCGGGCCGCTCAATTCCGGGCTTTCACTTGCGCGATGCGCTGGACCTGGTGTCCAAGCGCGTGCCGGGCCTGATCGACAAGTTCGGCGGCCACGCCATGGCCGCCGGCCTCTCGCTGCGCCACGACAATTTCGACACCTTCTGCCAGGCCTTCGAAGCCGTCGGTCAGGCCTGGCTGACGGATGCGCAGCTCGAACGCATCATCGAAACCGACGGGCCGCTCGAGGACGAGTTCTACTCGACCCAGTTCATCGAACTGATGGACGGCCAGGTCTGGGGCCAGGGCTTCGCGCCGCCGGTCTTCTGCGATGAATTCCGCGTGGTCAGCCAGCGCATCCTCAAAGAGCGTCACCTGAAGCTGCAGCTGGAAAAGAACGGCCGCCGCTACGACGCCATCTGGTTCGGCCACACCGACAGCCTGAGCGACCGCGCCCGCGTCGCCTTCCGCCTCGACGCCAACGAATACAACGGCGTCACCAAAGTCCAGCTCCTGGTCGAGCACGCCGAATCCGCCTGACAGTACAGGCCAAGCCCTTGAGCAATTGCAAAACAATTCGACTTTGACCCTAATTGCAGGTCGGTCGAATTGAGGCAATTGCCCAATAATTCGACTCTGACCCTAATTGTCAGGCGGACTCTGCAGCAAACGTAACAATTAGGGTCAGAGTCGAATTGTTTGATAACTATTTGCGGGCGGGATACTTACAGGCGACATGATCCTGGCGTGTTCGCTATGATGAGCCGGTTTGTCCGTTGCCCCCCTCATTCCCTGTGCGCTGGCTGGCTGCTGGCGGGAGCATGCATGTTTTCGATCATTATCAATTTCGTTGGCTCGCTGATGCATTTTTATGTGGCGCATCGCCTGTATGCGCTGGGGCCGGTTCGTGCGCGCGTGCCGGCGCGGGTCTGGTGGGTGGGCGCCGTGGCGCTGTGGGCGTTCTATCTGTGGGGCGTGCAGCTCGGGGATGCGGCGCTCGACTGGCGCTGGTGGCCGGGGCAGTTCTCGATGACGTGGCTGGGCGTGCTGTTCTGCATGACGCAATATCTGCTGCTGGCCGATGTGATCACGGGCTTCGGCTTCTGGCTGCGCATCTGGGCGCCGCGCATTCTGGCCCTCGGCGCGATCGCGGGCGTCTCGGTCAGCGGTTTCGCGATCTTCCAGGCGATGCGCGCACCGGCCATCGTTGAGCAGGAAGTCACGCTGCCCGGCCTGCCCAAGGCGCTCGATGGCACCGTGCTGGTGGCGATCAGCGATACGCACCTCGGGGCCCAGCGCCGCGCGGAATGGCTGGGCGCGCGGGTTGACCAGATCAATGCCCTCGATCCGGATGCCGTCGTGATGCTGGGCGACCAGGTTGAAGACGAACCGATCAACGACGCCCAGCTTGCACCTGTCCTCAAACGGCTGCGGCCCGCCATGGGTGTCTGGGCCATCACCGGCAACCATGAATACTATGGCGACGCCGGCGGGACGATCCACGAGTTCGCGGCCGGCGGCGTCAAGTGGCTGCGCGACCAGCACGTCGAAATCGCACCGGGCCTGCACCTGGCGGGCCTGGACGATATCGGGCGTGCCCGACGCGGTGGGCGCGACGTGAATGCCGGCCTCGAACGCATGCTCCCCAAACAGCTGGACGGCGCGACGATCCTGCTCTCGCACATCCCTGACCCTGCACTGATTGAGCGCGCCGCGCAAAAGAACATCGACCTAATGCTCTCCGGGCACACCCACGGCGGCCAGGTCTGGCCATTCACGTATCTCGCCCAGCGCGAGTTCCCCTACCTGGTGGGCTGGTACCGCATCGGCCACCTGCAACTGGTGGTCAGCCGCGGCGCCGGCGGCTGGGGGCCGCGCATGCGGCTCTGGCAACCGGGCGAGATCGTCAAGCTGACCCTGCGCGCCCAACCCTGACCTGGGCGTACGAGCACCCCGCCGCCACTCACGGCGCGATGGGTGGCTTGTACGTTTGCCCATGCCGCATCACGAAGAACGCATCGTCCGCCACGCCCTGCGCCGCGCGCGCCAGCGCCAGGTCGCGCGGCGCCTGGTCAAGGCGCTCCTGCCCCATCGGGTAGGTCCCCCAGTGCATCCCCACGCTGCGCTTGACGCGCAGCTCACGGTGTATGCGCACCGCCTCGTCGGGACTCACGTGCGAATTGCGGTACCACAGCGGCTGGTAGGCGCCGATGCCGATGGCCGCCAGGTCGAAGCCATCGAAGCGCGCGGCGATGTCGCCGATGTCCTTCGAATAGCCCAGATCACCCGAGAAGAAGAACGCGAACCCGGGACGTGTGACGGCAAAGCCGCCCCATAGCGTCGCATTGCGGTCCCACAGCGAGCGGGCCGACCAGTGGTGCACCGGCAGCAGGTGCAGTTCCAGTCCCCGGTACACCGTCTTTTCCCACCAATCGAGCTTGACGATGCGCGAGCGGTCGCCGCCCGTCACGTTCTTCGCGAGCCAGACGTCCACGCCCAGCGGCGCCACCAGCAGCGGCGGTCCGCCCCGCTGGCGGTACAGTGCGCGCAGTGACGCCTTCGACAGGTGGTCGTAATGCGAGTGACTGAGCAGGATAACGTCGATACGCGGCAAGTCGGCCAGTGCCACACCCGGCGCCTGATGGCGTTTGGGTCCCGCGAACGGCAGCGGCGAGGCACGCTCGTCGAACACGGGGTCGGTCAGGATATTCACGCCGGTCCCGCTCTGGAACAGGAACGTCGCGTGGCCGATCCAGGTCAGCGCCGGCTCGCTGCGGTTGGCATGAATGAAGGCCAGGTCGGGCGCCACCGGCGCGATCGGCGCAAGCGGCGCACGCACCGACTCGTCCTCGGTCCAGTTGGCGATCCGCGCCGCCCAGCCCTCGAAGAAGCCCCGCGGCGGCCGTTGATACGCAGGGTTGGAGGGATAATTGTTCGCAAATCCCTCGACCCGATGATGGGTTTTGGCGGCGTCGTAATACGGATTGCGGTGCGCGCAACCGCTCGCAAACAGCGCGCATGCAAGGACGGAAGCAGACAGCAAGGGAGTCAGTATGGTGCGCATGCGGCAATGCTAGAGGCGTCAAAAAAGCCAGTATAGGCGGTGTTCAGGCCGCGTTGCCGACGGCGCGTGGGATGCGAATCGCCGCGTCGCTTCGGTGCGTAACGACGCGTCTTTTATCAGCGGCCAATGTTCTTTCTCGCTGCTTTACGGTAGGATAGCGCCTTTTCCCGGTCACGATCGTACGCTGGCGCCCGCGACATTGGCATGACAGCACCGGTGAAAAATTCATTGCCCGAACCCCGTGCGCAACGCACTTGCCGGGTTCTTCGACTGGAAGCGAATGGAGAAGTCCGCGATCCCCCGGCCGCCTGGATATCATGCGATCCTTCTCGGCGGCCTGCTGCTTGCCGTGCTGGTGCTCGTGATCGCGGCGGAGGCGCTGCGCTGGCGCGGCGCGTCTGGCGCCGCCGCCATGGCAGCTGCCGTGCCGACTGTACCCACCGTGACCACGACCAGCCCTGGTCGCGTGACGCTCACCGAACTCTCGCACGCCCACATCCCCGCGCCGCGTGGCATGCCATCGGCCCACGCAAGCACGCTCGCCGCCCTGCCAGGCAATCGCATGCTCGCGTTCTGGTGGGCCGGCAGCCGTGAGAGCGGCCCGGATGTCAAAGTGTTTGCCTCGACCTGGGCCCATGGTGCGTGGAGCGCGCCAAGGATGGTTGCCAGCCGCGATACGCTGGGCGCCGAACTGGGTTTCGGCGTGCGCCGCATCGGCAATCCTGTCGCCTGGACCGACCGCACCGGCAAGATCCACCTGTACGTGGTGGCCACGGGCCTGGGCGGCTGGGCTGCGGCGCGCATCGCGCACCTGGTGTCGAACGACCAGGGCGCCACCTTCCACGTGCGCCGCATCCTGCCGACCTCGCCCCTGTTCAATACGAGCGCGCTGGTGCGCACCGCGCCGCTGATGCTGAGCGATGGCGGCTGGTGGCTTCCCGTGTATTTCGAGATCGGCAACAAGTACCCGATGCTGATGGCGTTCGACGCCGACGGCAACCCGACCACGCTGGCGCGCATCGGCAACAGCACCACGACGCTGCAGCCGGCCCTCGTCGCCATCTCGAAGCACGAAGTGCGCGCCTTGATGCGCGACGACAGCGAGCAGCAACTGGTCCAGCATGCAGCGACTCTCGACGGTGGCGCCACCTGGCGCGATCTGCCGGCGCTCGACCTGCCCAACTACAGCACGTCGGTCGCCGCGATACGCCTTTCCAGCGGCCAGTTCCTGATGCTGCATAATCACGTCGAAGGCGGCGCATCGGCGCGCAGCATCCTGCGCCTGTCGATCTCGGACGACATGCGCAGCTGGCGCACGATCGCCGACATTGCCAAGGGGCCGGCCGGCGACGAATTTTCGTACCCGTCGATGCAGCAGGTCGGCAACGAGCTGCACATTACCTACACCTGGCAGCGCCAGGCGATTGCGCACCATCGCTACCGTATTCAACCGGAAGGTTCCACCTAGATGACACTGCCGGATCTCGCAAGCCAGATCGTGTACGGCCGCATTGGCTGGGCGATTGTCGTGGCCACCGTGGTCTGCGCGCTGTGGCGCGGCGCGGCGCCGCTCGCGCGCACCGGAGTCGCTGCGATCCTGGCCGGCGCACTGGCCTTGATGGCGCTGCCCGGCAACCTGTCGCCCGCCTGGTACCTGGGTCTGGCGTTCCAGTATCCCAGCGGCGTGCTGGTGGGCTGCTGCCTGGTGCGCCTCACGGAGCGCTGGAACGGCGCCCGCCGCAGCGCGGCCATGCCGCCATCGCTGGCGGGCGTGCTGGCCGTGGCGGGGACGCTGCTGTACCTCGACGCCATCGGCTTTCTCACGAGCGGTTACTATTACGCCGGTTTCGGCGGCGTCCTGGCGCCGCTCGTCGCGGTCATCCTGGCCAGCGCCTGTGTGCTGGCGATCGTGCGGCATCACGCGCGCCGGACTGCGGCAGCGGTGCTGGGCGCCGTCGTCCTGTTCTCGGTGCTGCGCCTGCCAAGCGGGAACCTGTGGGACGCCCTGCTCGACCCGCTGCTGTTTGGCTGGGCCATTGCGGCGCTGCTGGCCGGCGCGCTTCGCCGTAGGGGGCGCCGCGCCGCTGAGCGCAGCACATCAAGTCATAGCGAGCCCGATTCCGCACCGGGCCCGGCGCTGCAGCCAATCGCGGCTGAACATTTTACGTCTCTGAAGGAGCAAGTTGGTGGTCAATAAGTCAGCAGTCAATCATCCCTGGTACAAACATCCGGTCATCATCTCGGCGACCATCATCAATGCATTCATCCTGCTGCTGGCACTGGCATGGTCGGGCAATCCACATGAGCTCTCGCGCCTGCTGGTGGAAGATGGCATCGTCGAATGGATGCAGTTCCTGGCGTTCTCGCTCACGTCGGGCCTGCTCGGCTACGTGGCAGTCGACCGCTGGAAGAACGGCGGCATGCGGCTCGAAGTGCTGGTGCTGCTTGGCCTGACCGGCCTGGTAGCCGTGGCTGCGCTGGAAGAAATCAGCTGGTTCCAGCGCATCCTGCAGATCCAGTCGCCCGAGTTCTTCCTGCAGAATAACCGCCAGGCCGAAACCAATCTGCACAACCTGGGCTTTGGCAAGGAAAGCCTGCACAAGGCCGTGCTGCTCAAGCTCATCCTGATTACGGGCCTGATCCACAATCTGTTCCTGCCGCTGCTGGCGCGCAAGCGCCCTGCCGTGCGCACCTTCGTCGAGCGCTTTGGCCTGTACCTGCCGCCGCTGGCCGCCTCGATCCCGTACCTGGTGCTGGTGATCCTGTCGCACCTGCTGATCGACCATCCGCGCAAGGGCGAACTGGGCGAAACGTTCGGCGCCGTGCACTACTTGGCAACCGTGTTTGGCGCCTATTTCGTTGGCGTCGCCTACCACAAGAAGCCGCTGTTCGCCGGCCTGGACGCCCGCCGCGTCTCGGTGCTGTTCACGCTGCTGATGTTCTATCTGCTCATGACGGGCTGGATGCTCAGCGCCGGCGCTGGCGCGATCGTCACTGCGGTTGGCGCCGACTGAGTCGACCGGGCGCCAGCCATATGGGGCTTGCTATCGGTCCTGAATTGGAGTATAAATACTCCAAAACCGGAGGAATCATGAGCCTTGCCTATGCCTACCCCAAGAGCCGTTTCGAGCCGGCGACGCTGGTCGACCTGACATCCAAGGCCGAGCGCGAGCGTTTGTCGCGCTCGGCCCTGACCGGCTTTTTCCGGCTTGCCGCCGCCTGGGGCCTGCGCGACGACGATGCACGCGAGCTGCTCGGCGGCCTGTCATCGTCGTCGTTCTACGACTGGAAGAAAAACCCCGACCGGGTGCTCGAAGTCGACCGCATCACGCGCATTTCGTACCTGCTCGGCATCTACAAAAGCCTGCACATCCTGTATGGCGACAAGCTCGCCGACGAATGGGTACGCCTGCCCAACACCAATCCGATATTTGCCGGCCGCACGCCGCTCGCCTTCATGCAGGCCGGCGGCCTGCTGGCGATGCAGACCGTACGCAAGCTGCTCGACGCCAGGCGCGGCGGCCTGTGAGCTCGCCCGTAACGCCACGGCTGACGCTGCTGCGCCAGCTCGATACCTGCCGCCTGATCCCGTCGCGTTTCGCCGATGTCGAAGACTCGGTACTCGCGCCCCTGGCCGACAGCGACGACGCGCTGCGCGACCTGTTCGACCTCGATAACGCCACCAATGAACGCCTGCGCGCCGAATCCGGCCAGGCCCCAGGCATCGGCATGGACGAACTGGTGTTCGGCGTGCCGAACTTTCGCATCATCAACGCCGCGTTCACGTATGCGCGCCCGGAAGGCAGCCGTTTCAACGATGGTGAACGTGGCGCCTGGTACTGCGGGTTCGACGCAGCCACGTCGCTGGCCGAAGTCATCTTCCACAAGACTGTCGAATACGCCGAAATCGACCGTTTCGATGACAGCGTCAGCTACCAGTGCCTGCTGGCCGACTTCAGCGCGACCTTCCACGATCTGCGCGGCATCGCCGCCTTCGAGGCCTGCCTCGACCCGGCCAGCTATATCGCGTCGCAGGCGCTGGCGAACGACCTGCTGGGCGCCGGTTCGCTCGGCGTGATCTTCCCCAGCGTGCGCCAGCCTGGCGGCACGTGCCTGGCGTGCTTCCGCCCGGCGCTGGTGGGCAACGTGCGCAAGGCGCACACCTATCGGTTAACATGGGCGGGTTCGCCGCAACCTGCGGTCGAGATTCTTTGACCAGATCACCATGCACATGAAGACCAAACCCGAGAACGACACCGAACTGCACGACAAGATCAACCGCGAGACCGGCCGCGTCGCATGGAGCGAGCTGCAACGCCACTTTGCCAGCGGCAGCGTGGTGTGGGTCTCCAGCACGCTCGACCTGATCGATGTCGCACTGCGCATCGCGCACGACGACCGTGACAGCATCACACGCTGGATGGGCGATGGCCAGGTGGCCAAGGTCAGCGACGAGCAGGCGCAAGCCTGGCTGGCGACGGATGCGACGCTGTGGGCATCGGTCGTGAGCCCGTTCGTGCTGGTGCAGGACGAGAAAAAGCCGGTGCACTGAAAAAAAGGCTCAGTCAGCATTATCTGTTGATGACGCTGATAGCAATGCGGAGCAATTGTTCTGGCGAAATGATCCGCTGGCCATCCAGTGCCCAGCGCCAGCCCAGGTAATTGGGCAGGTAGCGCGACGCCACACCACGAAAGCCCTGTAGCCAGGCCTTGAAGCGCTGGTGGTAGGCATTCACGTTCTGCACGTGGATGGCAAGGTTGCCCAGCCGCCTGGCTCGCACACCGGCGCGCACATTGACCGCCTCGTGCGCAATCCTGTGCTTGCGTGCAAAGGCGCGGTAAGCGGGATGGCCGTCACTGACCAGCAAGGCCTGCCTGTCGAGCCTGGGTAGTAAGTCACGCTCGAGTTGCGCTGTCTTGAGCGCACCGCGGCCAGTGACGGCGTCGATGGTGCGCCCTTCGCGGTCGCGCGCAACCAGGATGCAGTCCAGTTCACCGGAAATGCCCCGTTTGGCAGCGCGCCCGCCGCGGTGGCGCGGCGGACGATTGAGCGTGCGCGAACCTTTTTGTGATTCGAGAAGAAATGTTTCGTCAGCCTCGACGATGCCATTCAGGAGCGCGGGCCGGTCGAGCTTGACCCAATGCAGGAAGCGGTGGCGCCAGCGAAAGGCGGTGTTGCGGTGTAAGCCGACCCGATCTGCTGCCTTGCGCACGGGCAGTGAATCGAGCAGCACCTGCGAATACGCCAGCCATTTGGCTTTGTGCCTGAGCCGCGCCAGCGGCGTGCCGGTGAGGTCGTTAAAGGTGCGGCCGCAGGAACAGCAACGGTAGCGCTGCAAATCGTTGGCGAAACCATGCCGGTAGCAGTGCTCATTGCCGCATCTGGGACAGCAGCGGTCTGGCGCTCTGACCTCAGTAAGGAGCGCAACCACCTGATCGAGCCCGGCTGCAGGATGCAGTGCATCGAGCACTTGCCGACGCTGCGGCTGGTTCAACGAAGGCAGTTTTGCGAAACAGCCCTTGAAACGTGGCGCTTTCATGATCGATTCCTGACGCTGGGGACAGGAGTTGGACCACTGGACTGCTCGTCAGTTCAAAGCGAGTCTCTATTTAACGTTGACTGCGCCTAAAAAAATGCCGGCCCTTAGGCCGGCATCCGCCGCAAGCAAATCGCTTACTTCGACAGATCGACCGCGTACAGCGCCGTCCCCTTGCCGCTGCCATCATCGGCCTTCACTTGGCTGACATTGCCCAGCCCCGCTTCGCGTGCCAGCCCCTCCAGGCCTGGCGCCGAATGGAACACCACCTGCCCCTTCGTGTCGGCCCGCGCAAAGCGCCAGCTGCGCGCCGCGCCATGCGATGCACGCGTCAGCTCTTTGGCCGCGCGGATGTGCGCAATCAGAATGTCGCGGTTGTTGTCCGGCGACGCGATGACGACATTGCTGCCATCGAGTCCCGGGAAGCCACCACCGCCACTGGCCCGGTAGTTGTTGGTCGCGACCAGGAATGCCTGCGCCGGCGCGACCGGTTTACCCAGATACATCAGGTTCACGATGCGCTCACCGGGCTTCTTGGTCACGTCGATCTCGTAGCTGACATCCTTCGACGTGATCGTGTCGAAGTTAAAGCTCGGAAAGCGCGTATTGACCAGCTCCTGCGGCGCGCTCACTGCCGGGTCGATCGTGTTAAAGCGCTGCGCTGACGTCTCCAGCCACGCCTTCAGCCCTGCGCCATCGACCTTCACCGCATACAGCGAGTTCGGGAACAGGTACAGGTCGGCCGCGTTGTTCAGCGCCAGATCACCCGCCGGCACGTCGGTGTAATCCGTCACGCTCGGAAAGCCCGCCTTGAACGGCGCCGACACCGACAGCACCGGCAAACTGGCGTACTGCGGCAGGTTGGTCTTGACGTAGTTGCTCACGTACTCGGCCTGCGCGCGGTTGACGACTTCGAGCGCCGACGGATCGCCCACGTCCGCGAAATAACTCGTCATGCGAAACGCCGAGCGCCCCACGGGCGTCTTCACGTACGCGATCGTCGCTTCGTGCTCGGCGCGCACCAGGGCGGCTACCTCGGCGTCCGGTTCGACGAAGGTCTTGGGTCCCGTCTGCGTGGCGCGCGCCTGCACGACGGTCTTGTCCTTGTCGACCGACCAGGTCTTGCCGTTGTAGGCCAGGTGCAGCTGGACCACGCCCAGGTGCTTGCCCCACTGGCTCGGCATCACGGTCGGCACGCCGTGCACCAGCCCGCGCGCCTTGTCCACGCCCGGCAGGTTGAATTGCGGGATGCTGCTGTCTGCGTTCGGGAACAGCTGGTGCGCGTGCCCCATCAGCATGACGTCAATGCCCGGCACCTTGGCCAGGTGCCAGTTGGCGTTTTCCATGGCCGGCGAATACGCGGCATCATCCAGGCCACCGTGCGACAGCGCCACGATCAGCTGCGCGCCCTTCCGGCGCATCTCGGGGATGTATCTTTCGGCCGTTTCGCGCACGCCGGCAGTGACCACGCGGCCTTCCAGCCAGCGCTTGTCCCACGCCATGATGTCGGGCGGCGTGAAGCCGATGATGCCGACTTTTACCAGCGTCGCGACCGGCTTGCCATCCGGGCCGCGCGCCGTGATCTTCTTGTCGATGATCCGGTATGGCGCGAACAGCGGCGCTTTCGTCTGCAGGCTGTTGACGTTGGCCAGCACGATCGGGAACGCCGGGCCGGCGCAGCGCGCGCCCTTGTCGACGCCCTTGACCTGGAACTGGCTGCCCGTGATCCGGTTCAGGAACGGCAGGCCGTAGTTGAATTCGTGGTTGCCGACCGTGCCGCCTTCGTAGCCCAGCGCATTCATGATCTTGTAGATGCCCAGCACCTCGTTGCAGGCGGGCGGCTTGACCAGCGCCTGGTAATCGGCGAACGCGGTGCCCTGGATCGTGTCGCCATTGTCGAGCAACAGCGTGTTGGCGAATTCCTTGCGCGCCGCCTTGATCAGCGTGGCGGTACGGTCGACGCCGATCGACGGCTCGGCGGCCAGTTTGTAATAGTCATAGCCGACGACGTTGGCGTGCAGGTCGGAGGTTTCCAGCACGGCCAGTACGGCGGTGGCGCCAGCGGGCGCTTTGGCCGCATAGACGGGAGCATTGAACAGCAATGGAGTGAAGGTGGCGACGAGCGTGGTGCTGATCTGGTGACGCAGGGAGCGGTTCATGGGGAATCCGGGTAACAAGACCGCGCGATGGTACCCCTTGCCCCGCCGCCGGGCAAGCCATACAGCCGCATTGGCGCCTGGTGTCGGGTATAATCCCCGGTTCGATTCAACCCACATTGAGACTGCCGATATCATGGAAGCCGAACGCATCAACGCCATTTCCGCCCTGCTGAACGACCTGACGGGTCGTGAGGCCGAACTTCGGAGGTATCTTTGACTTCGATAAGAAGTCAGAGAAACTAGAACAGGTCAACCAGGAGCTGGAAGACCCGGCGATCTGGAACGACCAGAAGCGCGCCCAGGAAATGGGCAAAGAGAAGAAGGCGCTCGAGGGCGTCGTGCTGACGCTCGAGAAAGCCAAGGCCGATCTCGCCGACGCCCTGGACCTGTTCCAGATGGCGCGCGAAGAAGGCGACGAAGACACGATGGAAGCCGTCGCAGGCGATGTCGAGACGATCCAGAAGATCATCGAAGCGATGGAGTTCCGCCGGATGTTTTCCAATCCGATGGACCACGCGAGCTGCTTCATCGACATCCAGGCCGGCGCCGGCGGCACCGAGGCGCAGGACTGGGCCTCGATGCTGCTGCGTCAATACCTGCGCTACTGCGAGCGCAAGGGCTTCAAGGCCGAGATTCTCGAGCAGTCCGACGGTGAAGTCGCAGGCATCAAGACTGCCACGATCAAGGTCGACGGCGAATACGCGTACGGCCACCTGCGTACCGAAACCGGCGTGCACCGCCTCGTGCGCAAGTCGCCATTCGACTCGGCCAACGGCCGCCACACGTCGTTCACGTCGCTGTTCGTGTATCCGGAAGTCGACGATTCGATCGAGATCGAAATCAACCCGGCCGATGTGCGCATCGATACCTACCGCGCGTCCGGCGCCGGTGGTCAGCACATCAACAAGACCGACTCCGCAGTGCGCCTGACGCACGGCCCGTCGGGCATCGTGGTCCAGTGCCAGAACGACCGCTCGCAGCACCGCAACAAGGCCGAAGCCTGGGACATGCTGCGCGCCAAGCTGTACGAGCTCGAACTGCGCAACCGCATGAGCGAGCAGCAGAAGCTCGAAGACTCCAAGACCGACGTTGGCTGGGGCCATCAGATCCGCTCGTACGTGCTGGACCAGTCGCGCATCAAGGATTTGCGTACCGGTTTCGAGACCGGCAACACCAAGAACGTCCTGGATGGCGACCTCGATGATTTCATTTCGGCGTCCCTGAAGCAAAACGTATAAAGGCTTACCCCGCATGACGACACCCGCCCGCGCCCTGATCTTCGACATGGATGGCACCATCGTCGACAATATGGACTTCCACACCCGTGCGTGGATCACGTTCTTTGCGCGGCGGGGCCAAACCATCGAGCCCGATGCGTTCTTTCGCGACACAGCCGGCCGTCAGGGCAAGGAAATCCTGCGCCACTATCTGGGCGCAGATCTGGACGACGATGCGCTGGCCACGCTGAACCACGAAAAAGAAGTCCTGTACCGCGAGCTGTATGGCCCGCACCGGCGCACGATCGACGGCTTTGACGCCTTCATCGACCGCGCGCGCGAACAGGGCTGGGCCCTGGCGGTGGCCACGTCGGCCTCGCCGGGCAGCGCAAGTTTCATCCTCGACGAGATGGACCTGCACCGCAAGTTCGACGCCGTTGTCGTGGGCACCGTGGACGTCCCGCGTGGCAAACCGCACCCGGACGTGTTCCTCAAGGCCGCCGACCGCTGCAGCGTACTGCCGGCGCACTGCATCGTGTTCGAAGACGCGCCACTGGGCGTGGAAGCGGCGCGTCGCGCCGGCATGCGCGCCGTGGTGCTGACCACCACGCTGCCAGCCGGGGCGTTTGCCGAATTCGACAACGTCATCGCGATCGTCAACGACTTCACGCAGCTGGACGTTGAAGCGCTGCTGTCGCTGTCTTAATTACTGCGCGCCGTACCGGCGGCATGCTCAACCAATATCAACCACCACCACTATGACCACCGAGAACCAAGAACAGGCACCGTTGCAAGGCGCCGACGAAAACAAGATCATGGCCGAGCGCCGCGTCAAGCTGGCGGCGATCCGCGAAAAAGGCGTCGCGTTCCCGAACGACTTCGTCCCGCAGCACAAGGCGGCCGACCTGGTCCAGGCGTACGGCGAAAAAACGCGCGAAGAACTCGAAGCCGAGCCGATCCCGGTGGTGCTGGCAGGCCGCATGATGCTGCGCCGCGAAGCGGGCAAGAAGGCGGCGTTCGCGACGCTGCAGGACAGCTCGGGTCCGTCGGCCAGCGGCCGTATCCAGATCTACATCACGCTCGACAGCGCCGGTGAAGCCGCGATGGACGAATTGCGCAGCTATGACCTGGGCGACATTCTGGGCGTCGAAGGTACGCTGTTCAAGACCAAGGTCGACGAACTCACGGTGAAAGTCAGCCAGCTGCGCCTGATCACCAAGGCGATCCGGCCGCTGCCGGACAAGTTCCACGGCCTGGCCGACCAGGAAACGAAGTACCGCCAGCGTTACGTCGACCTGATCATGAACGAAGACACGCGCCGCACGTTCAAGGCGCGCACCGCCGCGATGTCGTCGATGCGCCGCTTCATGGAAGACAGCGGCTTCATGGAAGTCGAAACGCCGATGCTGCACCCGATCCCGGGCGGCGCCGCGGCCAAGCCGTTCGTCACGCACCACAATGCGCTGGACATGGAAATGTACCTGCGCATCGCACCGGAGCTGTACCTCAAGCGCCTGGTGGTCGGCGGGTTCGATCGCGTGTTCGAAGTGAACCGCAACTTCCGCAACGAAGGCGTCTCGGTCCGTCACAACCCTGAATTCACGATGATGGAATTCTATGCGGCGTACACCGACTACAAGTGGATCATGAACTTCACCGAACAGGTGATCCGCCAGGCCGCAGTCGATGCGCATGGCAGCGCCGTGATGTCGTACGGTGGCCGTGAGCTGGACCTGTCCAAGCAGTTCCAGCGCCTGACGATCATCGAGGCGATCGACAAGTACGCGCCGGGCTACACGCCGGAGCAGCTGAACGACGTCGAGTTCATCAAGACCGAACTGAAGAAGTTTGGCGTGAAGCCATTTGCCACCGCCGGCCTGGGCGCGCTGCAACTGGCGCTGTTCGAAGAAACCGCCGAAGCGCAGCTGTGGGAGCCGACCTTCATCGTCGACTACCCGGCCGAAGTCTCGCCACTGGCGCGCGCATCGGACACCCGTGCCGGCGTGACCGAGCGTTTCGAGCTGTTCATGGTCGGCCGCGAGATCGCCAACGGCTTCTCGGAGCTGAACGATCCGGAAGATCAGGCAGCGCGCTTCCTGGCGCAGGTCGAAGCCAAGGATGCAGGTGATGAAGAGGCGATGTTCTACGACGCCGACTACATCCGCGCGCTGGAATACGGCATGCCGCCGGCAGGTGGTTGCGGCATCGGCATCGACCGCCTGATGATGCTGATTACCGATTCGCCGAACATCCGCGACGTGCTGCTGTTCCCGCACCTGCGCAAGGAAGACTGAGTGTCGGGGTGTTGACGCTTGCATGAAAAAGGCCGCCTTCGGGCGGCCTTTTTTATTGTCCGCCGTGACCAGCGAACACTACCAGGCGCCTTGCACACGTCATTCCCGCGAAGGCGGGAATCCAAGGATGCCTGTTTGGCCGCTAACAGTGAGCATGGTGGCGGCGCGACGCACTTGGGTTCCCGCCTTCGCGGGAACGACGTGCAAGGTTGCGCGGGCCGGTGGGATCAGGTCTATTGCACGATGGTGTAGCACGGCGTGTACGCCTTGCCCGGCAACTTCATGCGGCTTTGTTCGACGAACGACGCCAGCAGCGCATCCATCGGCCCCATGATCGCGGCTTCGCCACGGATCTCGTACTTGCCGAATTGCTCGATCGCCCGAATCCCCTCTTCCTTCACGTTGCCGGCCACTACGCCCGAAAACGCCCGGCGCAAGTTTGCTGCCAGCAGGTGCGTCGGGATGCCCCGGTGCAGGTCGAGGTTGCGCATGTTCTCGTGCGTCGGGCGGAACGGCTTCTGGAATTCGTGGTCGATCTTCAGGCGCCAGTTGTAATAGTAGGCATCGCTGTGCGCCTTGCGGAAGGCGCGCACTTCGCTGATGCCCTTGACCATTGCGACGGCCACCGCATCCGGATCGTCGATGATGATCTGGTAGCGCTTCTGCGCCGCCTCGCCCAGCGTCAGCGCCAGGAACGCATCGATCTGCGTAAAGTAGTCGCGCGACGATGCCGGGCCGGTGAAGATCAGCGGGAACGGGATCTCGGCGTTATCGGGATGCAGCAGGATACCGAGGATATACAGGATTTCCTCGGCCGTGCCAGCGCCGCCCGGGAACACGACGATGCCATGGCCAGTGCGCACGAAGGCCTCGAGGCGCTTTTCGATGTCCGGCATGATCACCAGGTCGTTGACGATCGGGTTCGGCGACTCGGCCGCGATGATGCCCGGCTCCGAGATGCCCAGATACCGCCCGCCCGACAGGCGCTGCTTCGAGTGGCCGATGGTGGCGCCTTTCATTGGTCCCTTCATCGCGCCCGGGCCGCAGCCGGTGCAGATATCGAGTTCGCGCAGGCCCAGCGCGTAGCCGACCTTCTTCGTATAGTTGTACTCGATACGCGAGATCGAGTGGCCGCCCCAGCACACGACCAGATTGGGATTGCGCTGCGCCTGCAGCACATTGGCATTGCGCAGGATGTGGAACACGGCGTCGGTGATGCCGTCAGTGCGGGTCAGGTCGAACTTCGGATTGTCGGTGACGTCGAAATTGACGAACACGATGTCGCGCAGTACGGCGAACAGGTGCTCGTGAATCCCGCGAATCATTTTGCCATCGACGAACGCACTGGCCGGCGCGCCGCGGATATCGAGCTTGATGCCGCGCTCGCGCTGCAGGATGCTGATGTCGAAGCTCGCGTACCGCTCGAGCAGTTCCTTGCCGTCGTCGATGTCGCTGCCGCTATTGAGTACTGCAAGCGCACATTTGCGAAACACGTCGTACAGGCCGGTGCGGCCGGTGTCGAGCAGCTTGCTGACTTCGGATTTCGACAGCACTTCAAGTTGGCCTTCCGGCGAAATCAGCGTGTCGACGACTTGCCGGCTTTCAGGGGACAGCTCGGTATCTACTACGGGTAATTCACTTGCTGCTTGCGTCATGGTCTGATGTCCTCGTTCGATTCTGTGATGCGGACTGCCAATAATCTGACCGTCCTGTACAGCAATATACGCCAATCCGATGGCGCATGCGCGCCCCAAAACAGGGTGCAGTGCACCATGTTCGGGACCCGCTGGCGCACCGGCAAAAAAGCTTCGTATGATGCAGGATATGCACTAGAATGCGTGCCTATTGGAACGTTCGTCCGTCGAATAGCGCCATATAACAATTACCTTGTCATTACATTTTCGGGAGGAACCGCATGAGCGGTGCAGCTACTACCCCAGCTCGGGGACCTCTTCCAGAGTTCAAGCAGATCATGGGCCATCCAGCACCGCTGTGGATGCTGTTCATGACGGAATTCTGGGAGCGCTTCGCTTTCTATGGCATTCGTTGGGCACTCGTCCTCTACATCGTCGGGCAGTTCTATGCCGGCGACGCGGCTGGCCAGGCCAGTGCCAACCTCACCTACGGTTCCTACCTCGCGCTGGTGTATGCCGGCGCCGTCTTCGGCGGCTACGTGGCCGACCGCGTCATCGGTTATCAACGCTCGATCCTGGTTGGCGCCATCTTCATGGCGGCCGGCCTGTTCATGATTTCGATTCCGAACCAGGACGTGTTCAAGCTGGGCCTGGCCACGATCATCGTCGGTAACGGCATGTTCAAGCCGAACATCTCGGCCATGGTCGGCCAGCTGTACGCGCTGAACGACACGCGTCGCGATTCCGGCTTCACCATCTTCTACATGGGCATCAACGTCGGCGCATTCTTTGCACCGATCCTGACCCAGCTGCTGGCTGAAAAAGTCTTCGGCACCGCCGCCATGCCAGCGTACAAGATCGTGTTCCTGGCCTCGGGCATCGGCATGCTGATCTCGCTGGTCTGGTTCTTCATCGGCCGCAAGACGCTCCAGGGCATCGGCGCACCGGTCGGCGAACTGGCCAGCCCAAAACGCCTGGCCGTCGTCATCGTCGGTTCGCTGATCGTGATTCCGATCGTCTACATGCTGCTGCAAGCCGGCGCTGCCAACCTGCAGATCCTGCTGACCGTATTGTTCATCGGCCTGGCCGCAATGCTGATCATCGAAGGCATTCGTGAAGGCAAAGTCGCCCGCGACAAGACCTGGGCGATGATGATCATCTTCTTCTTCAACGTCCTGTTCTGGTGCTTCTTCGAGCAGGCCGGCAGCTCGTTCACCTTCCTGGCCGATAACATCGTCGACCGCGACCTGAACGGCTGGACCTTCCCTGTCGCCTGGTTCCAGTCGGTGAACTCGGTGGCCATCATCGTCTTCGCACCGATCATCGCCGCCGTCTGGGTCTGGCTGGGCAAGCGCAACGCCAACCCATCGATCCCGCGCAAGTTCGGCCTGGGCCTGATCTTCAACGGCATCGCGTTCGGCCTGCTGGTCTACGCCCTGTCGCAGCTGATCGACGGTAACGGCAAGATCCCGTTCTGGACGCTGTTCGCGGTCTACGTAATCCAGTCGGTCGGTGAGCTGTGCCTGTCGCCAATCGGCCTGTCGATGGTCACCAAGCTGGCCCCTACCCGCCTCGTCGGCCTGGGCATGGGCGGCTGGTTCCTGTCGACCGGTATCGGCAACAACCTGTCGGGCATCTTCGCCTCGCATGTCTCGGGTGAAACCGGCATGACGGTGGCATCGGCACTCGACGGCTACAACTTCGGCCTGATGTCTCTGCTGGGCGGCGGCATCCTGCTGGTGCTGCTGGCACCGGTAATCCAGAAGCTGATGCACGGCGTGAAGTAACAGCGCGCTACGCACCAACAAAAACGGCGGCCTGCGGGCCGCCGTTTTTGTTTTTCATCGTTGGGGTGGACGGGCAAAAGCCGGGGTCAGGTCTGACATTCGGACACGATCTCGACAGTCGGGTACTCGGGTAGCCGGAATTACTTGGCACAGAGCCGTGCTAATACTGGGCAAGATACGGTTGGAAGTGGCTAAGGCTGAGATCGTGTCCGAATGTCAGACCTGACCCCAGCTGTATCATTCACATCAAGGCGGCGTCGTGATGCGATGTTGGACTCGTGAACGCGTGGACGGCAGAGCCGTCCACCCTACCGTACGGCTTTTTCACGCGCTACCCAGAACAGCAGGCCTACGATTACCGCATATGGCAGCATGCTCAGCACGTTCGCGCTGTCGCCGGCGAAGAACGGGTTGTACGCTTCGGCCCAGCGCGCCGCGGCGGCGTCGAAGTCCGTCAGCACGCCCGCCGTGATCGCGATGATGATCCCGGCCAGTGCGCCGCCGGCGATATAGCCCGATGCCAGCAGCACACCGGAGCTGCGGTCGTTTGCGGCCTGGCGCTCTTCTTCGTTCAGGCCCACGTTCTGCGGCAGCTTGTTGTTGCGGCGGTCCGCCAGCCAGCGCACCGTGCCGCCAATGGCAATCGGCAGCGTCGCTACCAGCGGCAGGTAGACGCCCACCGAGAATGCCAGCGACGCGATCCCCGCCATTTCCAGCACGATCGCGATCATCACGCCGAACAGCACCAGCGTCCACGGCAGCTCGCGGTCCAGGATGCCCTTGATGATGTACGACATCAGCACGGCTTTCGGCGCATCGTATTTCTTCACTTCGGTGCCGTCGGGGCGCGTCTTGTGGTGGCCGTTGATGCCCGGGTCGACCAGGTACACGGCCTTGCCTGCGCCGTCGACGAAGTACTTGCCGGCGGGGCCGCCGACCGTGTCGGTCTTGTGCCAGACTTTATAGACGTTTTTGTCGGTATCGGCCTGCGGGCCGTGCAGCGTGCCGGTGTCCGTCAGCTTCGACGCGTCGACCGTCAGGCCAGGCGCCACCTGCGCTGCCGGCACGTAGACGGTGCCCGCGTCGTTCAGCTTGAGCAGCACCGGCCCCAGGATCAGCGCCGATGCGAATGCGCCGCACAGGATCGCGTACTGCTGCATGCGCGGCGTGGAGCCGACCAGGTAGCCGGTCTTCAGATCCTGCGACGTGGTGCCGGCATTGCTGGCGGCGATGCAGACGATCGCGCCGACCGACAACGCCGTCACGTAATACTGGCCGCCCGTCCAGCCCATCAGCAGGAAGATCAGGCAGGTGAACAATAGCGTGGCCACGGCCATCCCGGAAATAGGATTGGACGACGACCCGATCTCGCCCACGAGCCTTGACGACACGGTCGCGAACAGAAAGCCGAATACCAGGATCAGCACCGCACCGAGCACGTTCATGTGCAGCGGCGTGGCCAGCGAAATGACGGCGACGATCGCCAGGCATCCGATGACGACCCACTTCATCGGGATGTCGCGGTCAGTACGCAAGGACGTATCAACTGAGGCGTTGCGACTGTTCTTCATGCCCGCCAGGCCGCCGCGCAAGCCGTTCCAGATCGTTGGCAGCGAGCGCGCCAGCGAGATCAGGCCGCCCGTGGCCACGGCGCCGGCGCCGATGTAGAGAATATAGGCGCTGCGGATATCGTCGCCCGTCATGTCGCGGATCGGGATCGTGCCGGGCGAGAGCGGCGTGCTGGCCAGCTCGCCGAAGAACTTGATCATCGGGACCAGCATCAGCGACGCCAGCACGCCGCCGGCGGCCATCGTGAACGCGATGCGCGGCCCGATGATGTAGCCCACGCCCACCAGCTCGGGCGAGATCTCGGCGCCGATACTGCCCGTCTTGAGCGGCGCGCCGAACTCGAAGTTGACCGTGTCGCGCCAGCCCTTGAACGACACGCTGAGCGTCTTGTACAGGATGCCGATGCCAAAGCCACCGAAGATCAGCATTGCGCGGCGTTTTGCGATGCGGACCGCGTCGCTGCCGGCGATGCGCACTTCACCTGCGGCGTCGCGTGAGACGTCGGTGGCCGCAGCCTTGAGCACTTCGGCGCAGGCCGTGCCTTCCGGATATTTCAGTTCGCGGTGCTGGTCGACGATCAGCGTGCGGCGCAGCGGGATCATCATCAGGATACCCAGCAGGCCACCGAGCACGCCCACCAGCAGCACGCGCGAGATTTCCAGGTCGAAGCCCAGGATCAGGATCGCCGGCATCGTCACGCCCAGACCGAAGGCCAGCGATTCGCCGGCCGAGCCGGCCGTCTGCGCGATGCTGTTTTCGAGGATCGTCGATTCGCGCGCGCCGAGCTGCTTCGCCACGCCGAACAGCGTGATGGCGATGACCGCCACCGGGATCGAGGCGCTGACGGTCAGGCCGACCTTCAGCACCAAATACAGCGACGACGCGCCGAAGATCATGCCGAGAATGACGCCCATGATCAGGGCGCGTGGCGTCATTTCCGCCAGCTGGGCATGGGCGGGAATATAGGGTTTGAAGCTTGAATCGGGCGGCATGGTGTCCTTGGTTGCGGGCGTAGCTCGCCGCTGCGGACGAACCGAAAGCAGGAATATCGCACATGCACGTACGGAAAGAAAGCGCGCGCTGAAAGCGGACTATAATCGCCCGATCCTGGCCCACCACGTGGCCTGCAGCAACTTTTACAGTGAGAGTTCGGCAGTGAAAGCGACCAACCAACAGTCCGGAAAAACCCTGCTGGGCATGAAACGCGTGTACGCGTACATGCTGATCTTGTTCGCTGCGCTGCTGCTGATTGCGGCCGGCCTGGCCATCGGTGTGTGGAGCGCGATCAGCCCCAAGGTGCCGGCGATCGACGCCGTCACCGACTACCGTCCCAAGATCCCGCTGCGCATCTATACGCAAGACAATGTGCTGATCGGCCAGTTCGGTGTCGAGCACCGCGACTTTGTCCCGATCGCGAAAATCCCCGCGATGATGAAAAGTGCCGTGCTGGCCATCGAGGACACGCGCTTCTATGAACACGGCGGCATCGACTTCATCCGCGCGATGGGCGCGGCCCGCGCCAACCTGCGCGGCGGCTTCCGCCAGGGCGCATCCACCATCACGATGCAGGTCGCCCGCAACTTCTTCCTCACCAACGAGAAGACGCTCTCGCGCAAGCTGACCGAAGTCGCCCTGGCCTACAAGATCGAAGGCTCGCTGACCAAGGACCAGATCCTCGAGCTGTACATGAACCAGATCTACCTGGGCCAGCGCTCGTATGGTTTTTCGAGCGCCGCACGCAGCTACTTCGGCAAGACGCTCGATCAGCTGTCGCTGGCCGAGACGGCGATGCTGGCCGGCCTACCGCAGAATCCGGCGCGCACCAATCCCGTGTCGAACCCAAAACGCGCCGCAGCGCGCCAGCACGCCATCCTCAAGCGCCTGCTCGAACTGGGCACGATCACCCAGGCGCAGTACACCGCGGCGCTGGCCGAACCGCTGCGCGTCAAGCGCGACGCCGGCCAGAAGTTCGACACGCCGGCCCAGTATGTTGCGGAGCTGGCGCGCCAGGCAGTCTACGAACAGTTCGGCGAAGAAGCCTACACGCGCGGCATCGTGGTCACGACGACGATCCGCGCGGCCGAGCAAAAGGCCGCGTATGAATCGGTGCGCCGCAACGTGCTGGCCTACGATGGCCGCCATGGCTACCGCGGCCCCGAGGCGCGCGTCGAGCTGCCGACTGACCCCGAACAACGTGACGAAGCCATTGCCGATGCACTGCAGGCGCGCCGCTCCAGCGACGGCTTGCTGGCCGGCGTCGTGCTGGCGGCCAGCACGAGCCAGGTACGCGTGACGCTCCTGTCCGGCAAAGACATTGTCATCAAGGGTGCCGGCCTCAAATTCGCCAGCCCCGGCTTGCAGCTGACGGCGCGCGAGTCGCTGCGCATCACGCCCGGCGCCGTCATCCGCGTCAGCAAGGACAAGGCCGGTGAATGGTCCATCGTGCAGGTGCCGCAGGTCGAGGCGGCGTTCGTCGCGATCGACGCCGACACCGGCGCCTACCATGCGCTGGTCGGCGGCTTCGACTACAACCTGCAAAAGTTCAACCACGTGACGCAAGCATGGCGCCAGCCGGGATCGAGCATCAAGCCGTTCGTGTATTCGGCCGCCCTTGAAAAAGGCTATTCGCCCACGACCCGCATTCTCGATGCGCCGATCGAACTGCCCGGCGCCAGCGAAGACCAGCCGTGGCGTCCGCAGAACGACGACGGCGTGTTCGATGGCGAAGTCACGCTGCGTCAGGCGCTCGTCAAATCCAAGAACGTCCCGACGGTGCGCGTGCTGCGCGCGGTGTCGGTCGATTTCGCGCACCAGTATCTCGAGCACTTCGGCTTCGACCTGGCGCGCCATCCGCGCAACTACACGATGGCGCTGGGCACGGGCGCCGTCACGCCGCTGCAACTGGCCGGCGCGTACTCGGTGTTTGCCAATGGCGGCTACCGCGTCAAGCCTTACCTGATCCAGCGCATCGTCGACGGCAATGGCAGCGTGATTGCCGAAGTCCCGCCGTCCCAGGGCCCGCAGGAAGCCAACCGCGTCATCACGGCGAGGAATGCCTTCGTCGTCGACAGCATGCTGCGCGACGTGGCCCGCTTCGGCACTGCCGCCGGCTCGGCCAAGCAATTGGGCCGCACCGACCTGGCCGGCAAGACCGGCACCACGAACGATGCGATCGATGGCTGGTTCGCTGGCTACGCGGGCAAGGTGGTGGCGGTATCGTGGATGGGCTACGACGAGCCGCGCTCGCTGGGCGGCCGTGAATTCGGCTCGACGCTGGCGATGCCGATCTGGATCGACTACATGCGCGTGGCACTGGCCAAGGTTCCACCGCAAGAGCGCACGCCACCGGACGACCTGGTCAACGATGGCCGCGACTGGATCTATCCCGAATACGCCGATGCGGTCGAGACCCGCACCATCGACATCGCAGTCGCGCCGCAAGCGGCGCCCGTCGACGAGTTCCAGCAACCGCTCGACGACGCACCGCTCGAAGGACCGTCGCCGCTCGAGGCCCTGCCCAATGTCGCGCCCCCAACGCCGCCGGTGCAGCCGCCAGCGCTGCCGCCGCAACAGCCCCCGCAAGCGCCACCACCCGACAACACCCTGTGGTAGCCTGAGGTTCCCGACACCACCGTCGGGAACCTCGTGGGCCGTGTACTGGTGGGTTACAGACGCGCGCCGCGCATCCAACCGTCCAGGGAGATCCACATGGCATATGTCGATGGTTTTGTCCTTCCGCTTCCTACCTCCAGCATTGAAACGTACCGCGCCCAGGCGCAGCTGGCCGGCGCCGTCTGGCGCGAGCATGGCGCGCTCGAATACCGTGAATGGATCGCCGACGACGTTTCGTCCGGCGAACACACATCGTTCCCGCGAAGTGTACAACTGGAAGAAGGCGAAACGGTGATTCTCGCCTGGGCCGTCTACGAATCGCGCGCCCACCGCGATGCGGTCAATGAAAAAGTCATGAACGATCCGCGCCTGGCCGCGATGATGCAGCCGGGCGGCGTACCGTTCGACGTCAAGCGCATGTTCTTTGGCGGCTTCGAGAACTTCGTCACGCTGTAGACGCGCGCACGCCGCTCGTTCCCTAGACGTCGCTGTCGATGATCCAGTCGGCCAGCTTGCCGCTCGCCCCACGCGGCAGGCGCGGCCCGAACGAATAGGCCGCCGGGCATTCGGGCGCCGTCAGACGCTCGCTCAGCCAGGCGTGCAAACCGGCCTGCAGACCGGCGTCAAGCGTAACGCCGTCACGCACTACCACGAAGGCCTTGAGCCGCTCGCCCTCGTCGGGCCGCATGCGGCGCACGCTGGCCTCCAGCACGGCCGGATGCAGCCGCAGCACATCGGCCACATAAGCTGGGAACACATTGACGCCGCCGACCTGCACCGCCTGGTCGATGCGCCCGTCCGGCTGGAAACGTCCGTCGTCACGCCACGCCAGCCGGTCCTGCAACAGGGCTGGCTGGCGCGTGCCGTCCGGGCACTGGCGCGCGAGGCCATCGCCCTGGCCAGTGCGCGACCAGTACGGAAACAGCGTATAGCCGCCCTCGGGTTCGTCGCGCCAGCCGACGCCGGCAGTCTCGGAGCTGCCATACACCTGCACCAGCCGCGCCAACCCCGTGCCGAGCGCAGCGCGGGCCACATCGGGCGGACACGGCGCTGTCGACGTCACGCCGACGACGTCCGGCGCCAGCACTCCCGCAGCCTGACCGAACGCACGCCACAGATCGGGATGCCCGATCACGAGGTCACCCGCCGTCAGCTGGGCCGCCAGCGCCCCCGGCGCGTGCCCGCGCAGGTCGCACACGGCGTCGATGCCCAGCCGGCGCGGCAGCAGGACCGTAAACAGGAAGCCATAGATATGGTGCGCCGGCACCAGACTGACGATGCGCCGGCGGCCAGGCAGCAATTGGGCGAGCGCCTCGACCTCTTGCCACAGCAAGGCCAGCCGATGCGTGCATGGCTTGGGCGCGCCGCTGCTGCCCGAGGTACGAAACGTCAGCGCGCTGCCGTGGGCATCCAGGCCGGCGCGCGCCGCATTCAGCCAGTCACCCAGACGCGTGTGCTTCAACAACGGCGCGTCGGCCGTCCCCTGCAGGTGCAACTGGGTTTCGAGCGCCGACGCCAGTCCCATCAGCTCGAGGGAATCGGCGCCCAGGTCCACGCGCAGATCGAGCGACGCCGGCCAGGGTTGCGCCAGCGTCTGCCTGCCGGGCCGCAGCGCCGCCAGTTCTGCGCCCAGCAGGTCCGCGACCAGACGCTGCAAGCCGGCCCCGTCGCGCCACCAGCGGGCCGCATCATCCGGTTTGTTTGTCATGTAATGTGAGAAGATGAAGAGAAAGGCATGGTGACGTTGAAACAGGAGGCTGTCAATTTGCAGAGCTGTGTGCAGAAATGCGCATTCTCGCAGTAAAATCGTGAATTGTTGCAGATGGGCAATTGACACATGTTCATTGCACATGGCACCATCAAGCACCAATATTCACTGGCCGCGCGTCGGCACCCAATTCATGACTCTTGCCTTTGACTTTCCCGAGCTGGCCACCCGACTCGACGCGTGTTCTTCTGAAGAACTGGACCAGCTCGATTTCGGCGTCATCGGTTTCGACGCGAACACCGAGGTCAACCGGTACAACGCGTTCGAGTCGCAAGCCGCCGGCCTGTCGCCACAGCGCGTCCTGGGCCAGCCACTGTTTACCAACGTCGCACCCTGCATGAACAACTTCATGGTGGCGCAGCGTTTCGATGACGCGCTGGAACAGAATAGTGCGCTCGATGAAACCATCGACTACGTCCTGACGCTGCGCATGCGTCCCGTCAAAGTCGCCCTGCGCCTGCTGTCCACCCCGGGCAGCGCCACGCGTTACGTTCTTGTCAAGCGGCAGCCAAAGTGACTGAGGACCTCGCCCAGCTCAGCGCGGAATACGAGGCGCTGATCCAGTTCCTGTATCTCGCCCCGGTTGGGCTGGTACAGCTCGACGCCGATGGCGAAATCGCCATGATCAACCCGATCGCGGCCCAGCTACTGATGCCGCACTCGCGCAATGGCGGGCTCGATAATCTGTTCGTCGCGCTCGAAGACATCGCGCCCGACCTGCGCAACCTGTGCCAGCAAAGCACGGTCCAGAGCGGCAAGATCTGCGACGGCATGCACGTGCACCTGCATGCCGGCAGCGGCTGCAGCAAGCGCATGCCGCAGATCCTGTCGATCACGCTGCTCCGGCTCGACGCCAGCCGCATCATGGCCGTTATCGACGACATCACCGAGCAGGTGCGGCGCGAATGCCGCCAGCGGCAGAACGACGCCTGGCTCAATGCGGTCCTGACCGGCATCACAGACTATGCGCTCGCGAGCCTGGACTCCCAGGGCCGCCTTTGCGAATGGAACCCGAGCATCGGCCGCGTGACCGGCTTCGGCCCCGCCGCCGAGGGCCAGAGCTACACGATGTTCTATCCAGACGATGCGATCACGCCCGAGCGCGCACTGGACCGCCTGCGCGAAGCCGACGCCGATGGCTGGGCGCTGGACGAAAGCCGCCTGCTGCGCGCCGACGGCAGCGCATTCTGGGGCAGCGTGATGATCGCGCCGCTGCCGGAAGCCGACCGCGAAGCCGCCGATGGCGCCCCGAGCCTGCCCTGCGAAGAGGGGCCGGCCTACTGCCTGATCCTGCGCGACGTGAGCGACAAGCGTGACATCGCCGAGCGCCGCCGGCGCGAGGCGTTCAGCGACCACCTGACTGGCCTGGCCAACCGCCGCGCGCTGTTCGACGCCGCCGGCCAGGAGTTCGAGCGCAGCCGCGCCGCGCCGCGGCCGACGGCGATGATCATCCTCGACGCCGACCACTTCAAGGCGATCAACGACCGCTACGGGCATCCGGGTGGCGACGCCGTGCTCCAGCACCTGGCGGCGATCCTGCTCGACTTCTTCCGCGAAGTCGATGTTGTCGCGCGCATCGGCGGCGAGGAGTTCGCCGTGCTGCTGCCGTCGACCGACCTGGCGCATGCGCTGGATCTGGCCGAGCGCCTGTGCGCACGCGTTGCGCTGGACGCCAAGAGCTTCGACGGCCAGGCGATCGTGTGCACGATCAGCGCCGGCGTGGCGGTCTCGGTCGACGGCCAGTGCGGCGTCGACCTGCTGATCAAGCAGGCCGACCAGGCCCTGTACACGGCCAAGCGCGCGGGCCGCAACCGCGCCCTGGCCTGGCAACCCGACGCCGTCGCTGCACCCCAGGAGGCGCTCGATGGAGTCTAAAGCGCAGCACGACGCAATCGACGCTTATGAAGCGCTGGTGCAGTTCCTGTACCGGGCGCCGATCGGCCTGGCCCAGACCTCGCTCGACGGCACGGTCGACATGCTCAACCCGATGGCGTCGCGGCTCCTGATGCCGCTGGCCACCGCGCAGGGCCTGGACAATCTGTTCGACGTGCTCGCGCCGGTGGCGCCGCATCTGGCGTCGATGGTCGAGGCATTTCTCGAACCGTCCGGCATGATCTGCGAAGGCCTGCGCCTGCCGGTGGGCGTGCCGCACGCCGCCAGCGGCAGCCTGCAGGTGCTGGCCCTTAACCTGATGAAGCTCGACCCCGAGCGCCTGATGGCGACCGTGGCCGACGCCACGTTCGAAGTGCAGCGCGAGCAAGAGGTACTGTCGCGCCGCTTGCGCAGTGCTGCCCGCACCGATACCCTGACCCGCATGCCCAACCGCGAAGCAGTACGCGACGCGCTGCAACACCTGCTGGCGCTGCCGGTGTCCGACGTCGGCTTTGCGGTGCTGACCCTCAATTGCGACCGCTTCCGCCAGCTCAATGACAGTCTGGGCCAGGCCGTCGGCGACCATCTGCTGATGCACATGGCCGACCGCCTGCGCGGCGCGCTGCGCCCGGCACTGGGCCGGATCGAACCAGGCACGCAGGCCGGCCAGCTGGCAGCCCGCACCGGCGGCGACGAATTCGTCGTGCTGCTGGACGGCCTGCGCGGACGCGCCGATGCCGAGCGCATCGCGCTGCGCCTGCTCGACGCGCTGGCCCACCCGTATCTGGTGGATGGCCACGACATCGTCTGCGGCGCCAGCGTGGGCCTGGCCTGGAGTCTGGACGACCCCGAGATCGCACTGCGCGAACCGGACGACGTGCTGCGCGACGCCGGCATCGCGATGGTCGAGGCCAAGCGGGCCGGCGGCAACCGCCACGTGGTATTCGCGCCGAGCATGCGCGAACGCGCCGCGCGCCGCGCCGGCATCGAAGCCGAACTGCGCCAGGCCCTGGTCGAAGAACAGCTGTTCGTCGTGTACCAGCCGGTCGTGCGCCTGCTGCCGTGCGGCGGCGTCGATTACGCCGCCGGGGTCGAGGCGCTGGTGCGCTGGCGCCATCCAGTGCGCGGCATCGTGCCGCCGATCGACTTCATCGAAGTGGCCGAGGAATGCGGCCTGATCGGCATGCTGGGCGACTTTGTCCTCGAACGCGCCTGTCGCGACTTTCTCGACTGGCGCGCGCGCCTGGGCGAGCGTGCCCCCGGCCTGATGGCCGTGAACCTGTCGCGTGCGCAGCTCGCCCAACCGGGCTGGATCGACGGCGTACGCCGGATCCTGCGCGACACCGGCATGCCGCCGGGCTGCCTGCAGCTGGAAGTGACGGAAAGCCTCGCCGCGCAGGACCAGGATATCCAGCAGCGCCTGCACGACCTGAAGACGCTGGGCATCCAGCTGGCGCTCGACGATTTCGGCACCGGCTATTCGTCGCTGTCGAGCCTGCACCTGCTGCCCGTGGACACGGTCAAGATCGATCGCTCGTTTGTCTGCCAGGCCGATACCAGCGCCCATCATCGCGTGCTGATCGAAGCCACCGTCAAGGTTGCCCGCAGCCTGGGGATGACCACGGTAGCCGAGGGCATCGAAACGCAGTCGCAGCTGGACGTGGTGCGCAACCACCTGTGCGACAAGGTGCAGGGCTATTTCTACAGCAGGCCGTTACCAGCCCCTGAGTTGCTGGCCTGGCTGGCCACCCACGATGCGGAAGTTCATTGACCCTTGTACTGACGCCTGCGCTGACGTGTGCTGGGCGTGTCGTCCTACAAGAATGAACTCTCCGTTCCTATTCATGTGAACCCGCGGTTGCTTGATGATAAGACAACTTAATCATCACGGAGACAACCATGACACGCACCCTCGGAACCGCACTGATCGCAGGCATGATGGCATTTGGCCTGGCAGCATGTGACACCCCAAGCAAGACGACTGACAGCATGTCGGGCTCGAGCAGCACGATGTCGACGACCGGCTCGGTGCAGACCCCAAGCACCACCGCAGGTCAGGGTAGCTGGAATTCGGGCGCCACCGGCGCTACCGGCGTGAACAGTGCTTCGGGTACCACCAGCAACAACGAGCCAGTCACCAACTCGGCCACCGGCCGCTGATCCACAGGCAGGAGCAACATCCCACAGCTGCATACCGCACGCGTGGGTGGTCTATCGGTCGCCTCCTGGCGACCGCATCCGACCATGTCATTCAACTCTCTAGGAGCAATGCTATGAAAACTCTTCACACTGCACTCATTGGCGGCATCATGGCCTTTGCACTGGCCGGTTGCAACACCACCGACACCATGGGCACCAGCAGCAGCGGTTCGTCCTCGATGGGCACCACGGCTGCCGGCTCGACCGGCAACGCGACGGTCGATGCGCAGATGGGCATCACCCCGACCGATGGTACCAACACCGGTGCGCCAATGGCCACTGGTACTGCCAACACGCCAACCAACACTGGTCACACGACGACCAGCTCGGACACGAAACAGTAATATGATTCACGCATGGCCGGGTCTCCGGTCGTGCGTCGGGCTGGCGCGGTAGAATTGCTCCATGCCCACACCTCTCCCGATGTCTTCCCCATGAAGCGCTGGCTCGCACGCCTGTTTGGCGCCGCGCCCGCAGGGCCTGTCGACCATCATCCCTCCCCGTCTACCTTGCCGCCGTCCGATGCGGTGACCACGCCAATCGGCGACGATCCGCCTGCACTCGATCTGGATCTCGCATTTTTTCACTGGCTGGCCGGTCCACACGTGACGGGCGCTGCGGGCGACGAAACCCTGGTGCTCGATGAATTGGCGCGCCTTGTGCGCGATCCGCACACCGCCAGCACGCTCGTGCCGCGCGTGCCGGCCGTGATCCCGCAAGTGCTGCGCAGCCTGCGCAGTGACGCCGCTTCATCGGCCGACCTCGCGCGCCAGGTGGCGCAGGACGCCGTACTGGTGGCGGAAGTCCTCCGCGAAGTCAACAGCCCGTACTACCAGCCAAGTTCGCCCGTGCGCAACCTGGAAGGGGCGCTGCTGCTGCTTGGCCAGAACGGCCTGCGCATGCTGCTGGCGCGCGTGGCGTTTCGCCGGATTATCAGCCTGCAGACCAGCCGCCTGGCACGCCTCGTCGCGCCGCAGTTGTGGAACCAGTCCGAGAAATGCGCGCAGGCGGCCAGCCTGCTGGCCCCAAGCCACAGCGCCGATCCGTTCGAAGCTTATCTGGCGGGGCTGATGCACAATGTCGGCCTGATTGTGGCGCTGCGCGTGATCGATGGCTTATTACCCACCGACGGCCTGCCCGACAGCGATGCCTTCGGCCTGCGCCTGGTGCACGCCGCGCGCCTGATCTCGGCCGGGATTGCCGGCGAGTGGGAACTGCCACCGGCCATCGGCCACGCCATTGCCCATCTGGGCGACGCTGCAACCGTGTCCACCAGTCTGCCCGCTGCGCTGGGCGAGGCCGACCGCCTGGCCAAGCTGCACATGCTGGCCGAGGGCGGCCAGCCGGCATTCGTGGGCGCCGTGGCCGCCTTGCCCGCAGGCCTTCGCCAGGTCTACGATACCTTCAACGACACCGACAACGCCAACCGGCAGGACGCCTGAATGCCCTTTCCCATCGAAGAAAAACTCGTGATCGGCGTTGCCTCCAGCGCGCTGTTCGACCTGTCCGACTCGCACCAGGTGTATCTGGACGAGGGTCCGGAAGCCTACCGCAGCCACCAGGCGCGCCAGCGCGACGTCATCCTGGCACGCGGCGTCGCGTTTCCGTTCATCCGGCGCTTCCTGAGCCTCAACCGGTGCTTCCCGGAACAGGCGCCCGTTGAAGTGGTCCTGTTCTCGCGCAATTCGCCCGAGACGGGCCTGCGCGTGATGCGTTCGATCGCCCACTACGGCCTGGACATCTCGCGCGCCGTGTTCATGAGCGGCAAATCGCCCTACCCGTATCTGCCGGCATTCAACACCGCCCTGTTCCTGTCCGCGAACGAGGAGGACGTCAAGAGCGCCATCGCGGTCGATTACCCGGCCGGTCTGGTGCTGCCGTCCGCGATTGCCGACGAAGAGGACGACATCGAGCTGCGGGTGGCGTTCGACTTCGATGGCGTGATCGCCGACGATGAGTCCGAAACGGTCTACAAGCGCAACAACGACCTGGGCGAGTTCCACGCCCACGAAACCCTGCACATGGCGCGCCCGCACCAGCCTGGCCCGCTGGCCGGCATGTTTCGCAAGCTGGCCATGCTGCAGCAGCTGGAGCACGACGCCCAGCAGGCCGACCCGGACTACCGCCGCATCGTGCGTATTGCGATCATCACGGCGCGCAGTGCGCCGGCGCACGAACGCGTCGTCACCACGCTGGGCAGCTGGGGCGTCTCGGCCGACGAGACCTTCTTCTTGGGCGGGATGGACAAGGCGCGCGTGCTGTCCGTGTTCAAACCGCACATCTTTTTCGATGACCAGCTCACGCATCTCAAATCCGGCCCGGGCGGCACGATCCCGATGGTGCATGTGCCGTTCGGCGTCGCGAACCGGCGCATCGTCGAACGCACGGACACAATTCCCTAGAGCTGCGGCAGCGCCATCAGGCGATCCAGTTCAGGCTGCATCGCCTTCGCCCAGATCGCGTAGCCCGCTTCGTTCGGATGCAGCAGATCGGGCATGATCGTCTTGCTCAAGGTGCCGTCCGGCGTGAGGAAGGCGCGGTTCACATCCAGGAACACGACCCGGTTGCCATCGGCCAGCGCCGGCAATTGCGCATTGATCGCTTCGTTGATGCGCCGCAGTGGGCTCTCGGGCGTGGCATCGCGCGGGAAGATCGCCACCAGCAAGATGCGCGTGCGCGGCAGCCGTTGCTTGATCTCGTCCAGATTGCGGCGGATGCCCGCCACGGTACTGGCCGGGAAATCGCCGCGCAAGCCCGTGTTGTTGGTGCCGATCATCAGCACCGCCACCTTCGGATCGAGTCCGTCGACGGCGCCGTTCTGCAATCGCCACAACACGTTTTCGGTGCGGTCGCCCCCAAAGCCGAGGTCCAGCGCATCGAACTTCGCATAGTGCGCCTGCCAGACGGGCGCCCCTTCCTTTTCCCAGCCCTGCGTGATCGAGTCGCCGATGAACACCAGTTGCGGGCTGCGGGCTTCGCGCACCATCTGCTGCGCTTCGTCGAGTTTCTGGCGATGGCGGGGCAGCCACCAGTCGATCGACCAGGCTTCGTCGAGCTTGGCCGGCGTGACGGCCACCGTGCGCCAATCTGCGCATGCCGTGTTCGGCGTGCCGCCCGGTGCGATGGTCACGTTGGCGATGCTGACCTGTCCGCTGCCCGTGCCTTCCAGCGCGAACGGCCGGGCCACCTGCGAGAAATCGTCGCCATCGCGCGCGAAGCACGACAGGGCCAGCACGACGCGCTGCCAGCCCATGCCCTGGGCGGCGCGCCCCGGAAGCACGAAGGGCACCTGACGTTCGCAGGACGGACCGCACCCGACCTTGACCATGAGGCCACCGGCGTCGAGTGCATCGACCTTCAGGTCGAATGCCAGCGTGCCGCGTGCGAGGAATGGCCGCAGGTCCTGCGGGGCCGTCTGCAGCGCCACGCCGCTTTTCCAGATCTGGCGCCATTGCAGCGTGAGCGCCGCGCCGCCCTCAAGCCGCTTGCTACGCGCGAGTTCGATGGCGCTGTCGGGGAACGTCGTGCGCAGCGCGGCTTCAGCGGTGACTTTCTCGCCATCCAGCCGGTGCGTGGTATCGGGCGCCAGCGCCAGGATGGCGACACCGGGTCGCGGCGCATCGCCCAGCAGGACCACCGGCGCTGGCGGCGCCGCACTGGCTGGTGCGCTCAGCAGGCATGAAACAAGCAGTGGCAACATGTAAGCAGGGCGCATCGTGTCTCCATCATTTTTATGTTAGCGCAATCATGCCCGTGATTCGGCGTCTCGACAAGCTGCCGCTCTCCACGCTGCGCGGCGGGCAGGCACGCGTTCGACTATAATTGGCCACCACTTTCCAGCGCATTTTTCACGGATATTTCAAGCACGCGGCATGCCTTTCGACCTCGAGAAACACCTTCCCAAAGCAGGCCATCGTTTCGTCCTGCCGCTCCTCCACGGGTCGTCCGACGCCTATGCGCTGGCGGTTGCCGCCCTTGCTCTCAAGGCCCAGGGCCAGATGCTCACCGTCGTCGTGGCCAATGCCAGCGACGGCCAGCGGCTGCTCGATGAAATCCCGTGGTTCGCCGATGGCAAGCTGGCCTGCCACCTGCTGCCGGACTGGGAAACGCTGCCGTACGATGCGTTCTCGCCGCACCAGGACCTGGTCTCCGAACGCCTGGCCACGCTGCACGAAATCCGCAACGGCCAGTGCGATGTGCTGATGGTGCCGGCGACCACGGCGCTGGTGCGCCTGGCGCCGCCGTCGTTCCTGGCGGCCTACACGTTCTTCTTCCGCCAGGGCGAACGCCTCGACGAAGTGCGCCTGAAGGCGCAGCTCACACTGGCCGGCTACACGAACGTGTCGCAGGTGATGTCGCCGGGCGAGTACTCGGTGCGCGGCGGCCTGATCGACCTGTTCCCGATGGGCTCTGCCCTGCCCTACCGCCTTGACTTGTTCGGTGACGAGATCGAATCGATCCGCACGTTCGATGCCGACACCCAGCGCTCGCTGTACCCGGTGCGCGAAGTACGCCTGCTGCCGGGCCGCGAATTCCCGATGGACGAAGCGGCGAGAACAGGCTTTCGCGGCCGCTGGCGCGAACGCTTCGAGGGCGACCCGTCACGCTCGCCGATTTACCGGGACATCGGCAACGGCATCGCCGCAGCCGGTATCGAATACTACCTGCCGCTGTTCTTCGACTCGACCTCGACGCTGCTGGATTACCTGCCGGACGGCGCGTCGCTGGCACTGGTCGGCGATATCGAAGGCGCGATCAACCGCTTCTGGATGGACACCGAGTCGCGCTACCGCTTCCTGAAAAGCGACCGTGAGCGTCCGATCCTGGAGCCGACCGAACTGTTCCTGAGCGCCGAGCATTTCTTCACCTGCATCAAGCCGCACGGCCGCTGGAACATCGCGCGTGACCCGCTGGCCCCCGCATCAGAACTGTCGGCACCGATTCCCGACGTCGCCGTCAATCGCCGCCTGGACGATCCGCTGGCCAGCCTGCGCACGTATCTCGAGCGCAGCGACACGCGCGTGATGATCTGCGCCGATTCGGCCGGCCGGCGCGAAACGCTGCAGCAGTACTTCAGCGAATACCGGCTCGATCTGACGCCGGTCGAAGGTTTCGAGGGCTTCCGCGCCAGCGACGCCCGCCTGGCGCTGGGCGTGGCGCCGCTGCAGGCCGGCTTCGAGCTGCTCGATGCGGGCGCCGGCCACTTGGTCTTCATCACCGAGACCGAGCTGTATGCCGGTTCGGGCCGGCGCGCCGGCAAGAAGAAGCAGGAAGCGACCAGCCAGGTCGAATCGATGGTGCGCGACCTGTCCGAGCTCAAGATCGGCGACCCGGTCGTGCACATCAACCACGGCATCGGGCGCTACATGGGTCTGACCAGCATGGACCTGGGCGAAGGCGAGACCGAGTTCCTGCACCTGGAATACGCGAAAGACACGAAGCTGTACGTGCCGGTGTCGCAGCTGCACGTGATTGCACGCTACTCGGGCACGGCGGCCGAAGACGCGCCTCTGCACTCGCTCGGCTCGGGCCAGTGGGAAAAAGCCAAACGCAAGGCCGCCGAGCAGGTGCGCGATACCGCCGCCGAACTCCTGAATCTGTACGCACGGCGCGCACTGCGCCAGGGCCACGCGTTCGAATATTCGAATGTCGACTACGAAAACTTCTCGCAAAGCTTCGGCTTCGAAGAGACGCCCGACCAGGCCGAGGCAATCCACAACGTCATCAAGGATATGACGTCGGGCCGCCCGATGGACCGCCTGGTGTGCGGCGACGTCGGCTTCGGCAAGACCGAGGTCGCGCTGCGCGCCGCATTCATCGCCGTCATGGGCGGCAAGCAGGTCGCCATTCTGGCACCGACGACGCTGCTGGCTGAGCAACATGCGCAGACCTTCGCGGACCGCTTTGCCGACTGGCCCGTGAAGATCGCCGAGCTGTCGCGCTTCCGGACCGGCAAGGAGATCAACAACGCGATCAAAGGCATGGCCGACGGCACGCTCGACATCGTCATCGGCACCCACAAGCTGCTGTCGCCCGACGTGAAGTTCACGCGCCTGGGCCTCGTGATCATCGACGAAGAACACCGCTTCGGCGTGCGCCAGAAGGAGGCGCTGAAATCGCTGCGCGCCGAAGTCGATGTGCTCACGCTGACCGCCACGCCGATCCCGCGCACGCTGGGCATGGCACTGGAAGGCTTGCGCGACTTTTCGATCATCGCCACCGCGCCGCAAAAGCGCCTGGCGATCAAAACCTTCGTACGGAGCGAAGACGGCTCGATCATCCGCGAGGCCTGCCTGCGTGAACTCAAGCGTGGCGGCCAGATCTACTTCCTGCACAACGAAGTCGATACCATCGAAAACCGCCGCGCGATGCTGCAGGAGCTACTGCCCGAGGCCCGCATCGGCGTAGCGCACGGCCAGATGCACGAGCGCGACCTGGAAAAAGTCATGCGCGATTTCGTGGCGCAGCGCTTCAATATCCTGCTGTGCACGACCATCATCGAGACCGGCATCGACGTGCCGACTGCGAACACGATCATCATGCACCGCGCCGACAAGTTCGGCCTGGCGCAGCTGCACCAGCTGCGCGGTCGCGTGGGCCGCTCGCACCATCAGGCTTATGCCTACCTGCTGGTGAGCGACGTGCAGAACCTGACCAAGCAATCGCAGCGCCGCCTGGACGCCATCCAGCAGATGGAAGAACTGGGCAGCGGCTTTTATCTGGCGATGCATGACCTGGAAATCCGGGGCGCGGGCGAAGTGCTCGGCGAGAACCAGTCCGGCGAGATGCTGGAGATCGGCTTCCAGCTGTATTCCGACATGCTCAACGAGGCGGTGCGCTCGCTCAAGGCCGGCAAGGAACCCGATCTGGCCGCGCCGCTGTCGTCGACCACCGAGATCAATCTGCACGTGCCCGCCCTGCTCCCGGCCGACTACTGCGGCGACGTGCACGAGCGCCTGTCGATCTACAAGCGTTTGGCCAACTGCGAAAGCGCGGACCGGATCGACAGCATGCAGGAGGAACTGATCGACCGCTTCGGCAAGCTGCCCGAGCCCGTGAAGGCGCTGGTCGAAACGCACCGGCTGCGCATCGCCGCCAAGGCCGTGGGCATCGTCAAGATCGACGCCCATGGCGAAGCGGCCAGCCTGCAGTTCATGGAAAAGCCGCCAATCGATCCGATCAGGATCATCACGCTGATCCAGAAGAACCGCCACGTCAAGCTGGCCGGCCAGGACAAGCTGCGCATCACGGCCAGCATGCCCGACCTGTCGGCGCGCGTGAACCAGATCAAACAGACCATCAAACAACTACTCGCATGAACACGACGATGAATCTGGTACTGCAGGGCCCGCAAGCCGATCCCGCCACACTGGCGCGCCTGGCGCAACTGGCCAGTCCGCAGCGCACCACGGATGGCGGCACGAATGCACTGCGCTGCGAAGGCGTGGTGTTCAGCGCCGAGCTGAAAGAGCGCATCGATGCCGCTGCGTTCGAGGCTGGCGTGGACGCGACCTTCATCGCCCCCGGCCGCTCGCTGGCTGATGTGCGTCTGGTGGCGATGGACATGGATTCGACGCTGATCACCATCGAGTGCATCGACGAAATCGCCGACATGCAGGGCCTCAAGCCGCAGGTGTCCGAGATTACCGAGGCGGCGATGCGGGGCGAACTCGATTTCTCGGAAAGCCTCAGGCGCCGCGTGGCCCTGCTGGCGGGGCTGGACGCGGGCGCGCTGCAACGGGTGTATGACGAGCGCCTGCGCATCTCGCCGGGTGGCGAGGCGATGCTCAAGGCCGTGCAGGCGGCCGGCATCAGGACGCTGCTCGTGTCGGGTGGGTTCACGTTCTTCACCGAGCGTCTCGGCGCGCGCCTCGGGCTCGACTACACGCACGCGAACGTGCTCGAGATCGCGGATGGCAAGCTGACTGGCCGCGTCGTCGGCGGGATCGTCGATGCGGAAGAAAAGAAGCGCACCGTCGAGCGCGTGTGCGCTGAACTGGGCATCTCGCCGTCGCAGGCGGTCGTGATGGGCGACGGCGCCAACGACCTCGCCATGATGCGCATTGCCGGGCTGTCGGTGGCGTTTCGCGCCAAGCCGGTCGTGCGCGCGCAGGCCGATGTGGCGTTGAACTTTTCCGGGCTGGATGGGTTGCTGACGATTCTGGCCTGATGGCTGACCACGCTATGTACCGGTAGTTTGCACGCTGTAACAGCGTGTAAAACTGTGCGCCGCCTTGTTCGCAAGCTCGTATGATGGCTTGATCAGGAGGAGCGCCATGAAAAATCTTGCCATCATTATCGTGTCTCTGGGCGCGCTGGCCGGTTGCGCCGCGCCAGGCCCCTACTACAGCAATCAAGGCTATGCCCAACCGGCAGATCCGAGCCAGTGGCGTGTCGTGTCCGTGACGCCGGTGCCGATCGGCACCGGTGCACGTGTGGCATCGTCGGGTGGCAGCACTGTCACCTCGACGCCCGTGCCTGCGACCAGCTATTCGACGCCGTACTACACGCCGCAGCAGCCGGTGTATGTCCAGCAGCAACCCGTGTATATCCAGCAGCAGCCGGTCTACGTGCCGCAGCCGGTGTATGTCGAGCAGCCGAACTATTGGTATCCGCCAATCTCGATCGGACTGGGTTTCGACTTTGGCCGCAGCAGCTGGCGCGGCCATCGCGGCCGTGGTTGGGGCGGGCATATCGGATCGCATTTCCCGTACCGCAGATAATGCACAACGAAGCCGGCCGATGCCGGCTTTTTTTATGCAGAAAAGCGGGGGTCAGGTCTGACATTCGGACACGACCTCGACAATGGGGTAAGCGGAACCAGCTGGCGACGGGCTATGCTAGTGCTTCTCAAGGCGCCGTTGGACTGGCCTAAGGCTGAGGTCGTGTCCGAATGTCAGACCTGACCCCGGCTGTGCCACGCTACACGCCGCAGCAGCCGGTGTATGTCCAGCAGCAACCAGTGTACATCCAGCAGCAGCCGGTCTACGTACCGCAGCCAGTGTATGTCGAACAGCCGAACTACTGGTATCCGCCGATCTCGATCGGACTGGGCTTCGACTTTGGCCGCAGCAGCTGGCGCGGCCATCGCGGTCGAGGCTGGGGCGGGCATATCGGGTCGCATTTCCCGTACCGCAGATAATTCACAACGAAGCCGGCTGATGCCGGCTTTTTTTATGCATCAATACTGGTGACTTTGCTCTTTTGGGCCAGAAACACGATCAGCACAAGCGAGCCGATGAAGGGAATGAGAATAAGAAGCTGCCACCAGCCACTTCTGCCGGTGTCATGCAGCCGACGAGAGGCGCTGGACAGGGACGGAATAAGCAGTGCTACCAGCCCGATGAAATTAATGACGTCAGGCGAGAAGTACAGTAGAACCGTGACAAGCACGTTGAACAGATAAAACCACCAGAACTCGGACCTGACAGCGGTACCACTAAAATCCGCGTACTTCTTCAAACAGCGAATGACTGCAGTAGACATGTTCATCGAGTTGGCATTTTTCGTTCTATTTGACGAGGAATCAATTGAGCGCCCGTTGGACCGGCACAGTTCATACGCTGCCCGTCATCGGTGCTCAAGCAGATAAAGTCAGTACATGGCCGAATCTGACACTCGACTCACTATATCAGGCGGCGAGCAGCGAAAACGCGCAGACTGTCACAGTGGTTGAAAAGAAAAGCGGGGGTTATCGATTCTGATTCTGGCCGGATGCTCGGCGATCAATTTGCAAACAGATCGTGCGAATCGAGAATGGCCCATGCGATCTCGGGCCGCATGTTCAGGCAGCGCCGCACTGCAGCCGGCACGGATTGCCGCACCTTCTTGCACAGACCGGGCCGGTCTTCGAGCACGATCACAATGCCACGCACGCTGCGCACTTCATTTGGCCCCGGCGCGATGTGCAGCGTCGCGCCAATGTTCTTGTGGATCAGTCCCTGCACGTGCTGCAGATCAACCAGACTATCGACCCGTTCGATCCGCTCGATCAGCTTGAGCTCTTGCTGGCGCGTGATCATCAACGGGCGCTGGTCCAGCAGCGGGTCGGCCAGCACGCGCGCCCGGTCGCAGACGCAGGCACCCGGTGGGCACTCGACGCGCAGGGGCACGGCGACAGGCTGCGGCCCTGGGTTCTGGCCCGGCTCTGACTGGACGGCGGTGGATGAGTTCACTCGGACAGCACGGTGACGTTTGGACCCGCTGATTCTACCCCGCCCTGGTCGCCCGATGGAGCAACTTCATGCGCCATCAGTTCGAGCGCATTGGGCACGGCCGCGCCCTCGGCTGTATTGTCGAAGATGCACCACACCGTGCGCCCCGCCGCGACCTCGCAATCGATGCGGCTGCGCCAGCGGACGATCTCGTCAGCCGGATACGCGGAATAATAGATACGCGGCGCGCCGTGCAGGCGCACGTAGACGTGGGTATCGCTCGTCGGCTCGTGCTCACCGGGCTGGCCGGCGGCAGGATCCGCAATCACGCGCACAATGCCGCACTCGCGCAGCGTCGCCGTGGCAGATTCCGAAAACCAGCTGGGGTGACGCGCTTCGAACGCAATGCTGCACCCGAAACGTTCACGCACCTGTCCGAAGAATGCATGCGCCAGCACGTCATCGAAACCGAAGCGCGGCGGCAGCTGGACCAGCAGGCAGCCCAGCTTGTCGCCCAGCATGCCGGCTTCGCCCTGGAAGCGGTCAAGCAGCGCATCAACATCCCGCAACCTGGCGTCATGCGTGATCGCGCGCGGCACCTTGACCGCGAAGCGGAAATGTTCGGGCACGCTGGCGGCCCAGCGCGCGTAGGTTTCGGGTTTGTGCGGCCGGTAGAACGACGAATTGATTTCCACGGCCGGGAACACGGCGGCGTAGCGTTCGAGGTGGCTTCCCTCTGCCGGAAACGCGGCGAAGTCCTTGCTCCCAAGGCTCCAGCCGGCGCACCCGACCAGCAGGTTGCCAGGCGTATTTTGCGCAAGCATACGATCGTCTCATTTGTATTATTGCAACCATTCTAGCGAGCGGAGGCAGCGGGCGGCGCATGGCAGCGCAGGCGACGTCAGGGCCAGGCCCCGCTTACAATAAGAACATCGTATCGACCGGAGGAATTCAGCATGACCGAACCAACCCACATCGTTTGCCCGCACTGTGACGCCGTCAACCGCATGCCGCAGTCGCGCCTGCAGGACGCACCAACCTGCGGCAAATGCGCACAGCCCCTGTTCACGGGGCGTCCGCTGGACGTCGACAGCGCGCGTTTCGAGCGCCACATCGGCCGCAACGATATTCCCGTGCTGGTGGACTTCTGGGCCGAATGGTGCGGTCCGTGCAAGATGATGGCGCCGGCGTATGCCCAGGCGGCCGGGCAACTCGAGCCGGCCGTGCGCCTGCTGAAAGTGGACACCGAACGCGCGCAGGATCTGTCGGCGCGCTTTGCGATCCGCAGCATCCCGACACTGGCGCTGTTCAAAGATGGCCGCGAAATCGCGCGCCAGTCCGGCGCCATGGATGCGGTGCGCCTCTCCGCCTGGGTGCGCCAGCACACTGGGTAAAGCGACGCGGTAGCGACCGCTGATGGTGCTGCTACAATGGCAACAAAGGGGGTTGTCCCCGCACGAGGAGACGGTATGTCGCAAGAACTGATTCTGGAACGAGGCGTCGAAGATAACAAGCACTGGGCGCGCATCCTGTATGTGATCCATGCGCTGACGTTCTTCTTTTCGCTCGGCATGCTGTCGATCGTGCCGGTGATCGTCAACTACGTCAAACGCCCGGACACGGCCGGTACAATGGTCTACACCCACCACACGTGGATGATCCGCTCGTTCTGGTGGTACGTGGTCTGGATGGCCGTTGGTGCGGTGCTGTTCGCTACCATCATCGGCATTCCCGCCGCGTGGGTGGTGTGGCCCGTGGCATGGATCTGGAAAGCGTATCGCCTGATCCGCGGCTTCATCGATCTGAACAACAACCGCGCGATGCCGGTGTAAAGAAATGGGGCCAGTGGCCCCATTTTCATGTCACAACATGTTGAAGGCCCGTGCCAGATCGGCGATCAGGTCGGCCGGGTCTTCCAGGCCCACATTAAAGCGCACCAATACCCCGCCCTCCCACCGATCCCGCAAGCTGTTGATCCGGTATGGCATCACGAGACTGTTGGGTCCACCCCAGCTATAGCCGATGCCGAACAGCGTCAGCGCATCGACCATGCGATCGACCTGCGCCTCGTCGAAGCGTGCGTCGAACACCACCGAAAACAAGCCACCTGCCCCGGTGAAATCGCGCTGCCAGAACGCATGGCCCGGGCAATCCTCTGATGCCGGATGCAGCACCTTTGCGATCTCGGGCCGCGCCTTGAACCAGGTGGCCAGTTCGCGCGCGCTGGCGTCGTGCCGCTCGAAGCGCATCTTCATCGTCGGCAAGCCGCGTTGCACCAGATATGCATCGTCCGGGCTCACGCCCAGGCCCAGGCGCATGTGCGCCAGCGCCAGCCGATCGTTCAGCGCGCGGTCGCGTGTGATCACGGCGCCCATCAACAGGTCGGCGCCGCCCGACTGGTACTTGGTCAGCGCATGCATGACGATGTCGGCGCCGAGATCGAACCCGCGCAGCGCCAGGCCCGCCGACCACGTGTTATCGAGTGCCACCAGCACGCCCCGCTCATGCGCCGCGTGGCACAGCGCCGGCAGATCCGGCACTTCCATCGACACCGAGCCGGGCGCCTCGGCCCACAGCAGTTTGGTGTTCGGTTGAATCAGCGCAGCGATGCCGGCGCCGATCAACGGATCGTAGTAGCGCGCGGTGACGCCGAAATCGGCGCTGAGCCAGCGGCCCAGTTCACGGTTCGGGTTGTAGACGTTCTCGGGCAACAGCACATCGTCGCCGCTTTTGAGCAGCGCGAAGTCGACCATCGCGATCGCCGCCAGGCCCGAGGGCGTGAGCAGGCAATGGTTGCCGCCCTCGATCTCGGCCAGCTTGCCTTCCAGCGTGAACGTGGTCGGCGTGCCGTGCAAGCCGTAGGTATAGGCGGTCTTGTCTTTCCACTGGCTTGCGCGCATTGCTGCCGTGTTCGCAAACAGCACGGTCGACGCGCGGTGCGTCGCCGGCGGGAAGGCATCGAACCCCGCCGGTGCGACATAGTCGCTGTGCACCAGCGTGGTCTGGATCGACTTGGCGCTCATGAGCTCAGCCGCTTAGACGGGATTGGCCCACAGGTCGTGTGCATCGGCCTTCGTGATGACGACATCGGCGAACTGGCCGACGACCAGTTTGCTCTTGCCCGGCACGAGTGGCCGCTTGATGTGCACGACGCCGTCGATCTCGGGCGCATCGGCGCTTGAACGGCCGATCGCTTCGCGGGCGCCGACTTCGTCGATCAGCACGCGCAGCGTCTTGCCGACCTTTGCCTGCAGGCGCTTGGCCGAGATCTCTTCTTGCAGCAGCATGACGCGCGCGCGGCGCTCTTCACGCACTTCTTCCGGCACCGGGTTCTCGAGCAGGTTCGCGGTTGCGCCTTCGACCGGCGAATAGGCGAAGCAGCCCAGGCGATCGATCTGCGCTTCTTTCAGGAAGTCGAGCAGATACTCGAACTCGGCCTCGGTCTCGCCCGGGAAGCCGGCGATGAAGGTCGAACGGATCGTCAGATCCGGGTTCATCGAACGCCATTTCAGGATGCGCTCGAGGTTGCGCTCGCCGCTGGCCGGGCGCTTCATGCGCTTCAAGACATCCGGGTGCGCGTGCTGCATCGGAATATCGAGGTACGGCAGCACGTGGCCATCGCCCATGAACGGGATCGCGTGGTCGACGTGCGGGTACGGGTAGACGTAGTGCAGGCGCACCCAGGCGTCGTACTGGCGCGCGAGCTGGCCCAGCGCTTCGACCAGCTGCGTCATGTGCGTCTTGATCGGGCGGCCATTCCAGAAGCCGGTGCGGAACTTGACGTCCACGCCATAAGCACTGGTGTCCTGCGAAATCACGAGCAGTTCCTTGACGCCCGACTTGAACAGGTTCTCGGCTTCGACCAGCACTTCGTCGATGCGGCGCGACACGAGGTCGCCGCGCATCGACGGGATGATGCAGAAGCTGCAGCGGTGGTTGCAGCCTTCGGAAATCTTCAGGTAGGCGTAGTGCTTCGGCGTGAGCTTCACGCCGTGATCCGGCACCAGGTCGATGAACGGATCATGCGGCTTCGGCAGGTGCAGGTGGACCGAGTCCATCACTTCGGCCAGCGCATGCGGGCCGGTCACGGCCAGCACCTTCGGGTGCACCTTGGTGATGATGTCGTCGCCGGCAGCATCCTTCTTGGCGCCCAGGCAGCCGGTGACGATCACCTTGCCGTTTTCGGCCAGCGCTTCCCCGATGGCGTCGAGCGACTCCTGCACGGCGGCGTCAATGAAGCCGCAGGTGTTGACGATCACGAGGTCCGCCCCGTCGTACGAGTTGGCGGTCTGGTAGCCTTCGGCGCGCAACTGGGTCAGGATCTGCTCGGAATCGACCAGCGCTTTCGGGCAGCCCAGCGAGACAAAGCCGACCTTCGGCGCGATCACGCCAGGCATTGGCGCCGGAATGATGACGCCAGGCGCCTTGGCTGCGGCAGCCAGGCTGGTGGAGTTGGCGGAAGGACTACGACGAAGTTCAGTCATGGGCAGCGGAAAAGTGTTTGGGCAATCCGCGATTGTACCTGAACCGGGCCCCAAGGGTGAGGCCCTGCTGCCCGAATACCGGGTGGTTTATTTCTTGTCGGTCGGCGGAGGCGTCATGCCCGGGAACGGAAACACCCCGAACATGGCCTTGCTCTGGCTCTGCATCTGTTCCTGCATCTGGATGAACAGGTTCTTGCTCTGGTCGATGTAGTTGTTCATCATGCCCTGCATCATCGGGCCCTGGACGTTCATGAACTGGGTCCACATCTCGGGGCTGAACGGCTTGCCCTCGACAGCGCCCGCGGCATTGCTGGTGAATTTGTGCTGGATGTCGGTGAATGCCTGGACGTTCTTTTCCAGGTACGAGCCCATCATGCCCTGCATCGCATGGCCGTAGTAGCGGATGATCTGCGCCAGCACCGAGCTCGAGAACATCGGTACGCCATTCGCTTCTTCTTCGAGGATGATCTGGAGCAGGATCGCGCGGGTGAGGTCTTCGCTGCTCTTGGCGTCAACCACCGTGAAATCGTCAGCGTCGAGCACCAGTTGCTTGACGTCCGACAGCGTGATGTAGGAACTGGTCTGCGTGTCGTACAGGCGACGGTTCGGGTATTTCTTGATCAGGCGTTCTGCACTCTTCTTCACACTGCTCATCTCTGGTTCCATGGTCTGCGGCGCTGCTTCGTGAGCCGCGCACTTATGATTATTCTGGCCGGCGTGGCCGGCCCGTCTCCACCCGACCCATGGCCGGCTCGACCGTGGGGGATAACAGACACCTTACCATGCAATTGTGGCGGTTGCAGCAATTACAAGATGCATCACAAGTATGGCTTTTATGTCAAACACCGACTGCTAGTCGGCCCTGACTTGCACATAGCGCCCCGGTGCTGGCTCGGACGGTGGATAGTTGCTGCTGCCAGCGGCGGCTGGGGCCGGCACTTGCGCGCCGCCGTTCTCCGCCAGAAATTTTGCCCACTCTGGCCACCAACTGCCTTTGTGCTCTGCAGCACTCTCGAACCACGCGCCATTCGTCTTTGGCCGCGACTTGCCGCCCTTGTCGCTGACCCAGTAACTGCGCTTGTTTTTCGAGGCCGGATTGATGACACCGGCGATATGGCCCGACGCACCCAGCACGAAGCGATTCGCCTTCGGGTTGCCGGGATTGAGCAACTGCATCGAGGCAAATGCCGCCGTCCACGGCACGATATGGTCTTCCTTCGAGCCATACACGAACACCGGCGCATCGATGGCGCCCAGATTGACCGGCACGCCGCACACCGTCAGCGCGCCCGGTTGCTTGAGCTTGTTCTCCAGGTACATATTGCGCAAGTACCAGCAGAACATTGGCCCCGGCAGATTGGTGCTGTCGGCGTTCCAGTACAGCAGATCGAACGCCGGCGGCTCCTTGCCCTTCAGGTAATTTTGCTGGACGTAGTTCCAGACCAGGTCGTTCGGGCGCAGCGACGAGAACGTCGTCGCCAGGTCACGGCCCGGCATCAGGCCGCCAGCGGCGAGCTTCTGCTCGCGCAGCGCCACCTGGGTTTCGTCGATGAACACTTCGAGCACGCCGGCGTCCGAAAAGTCCAGCAGCGTGGTCAGCAGCGACAGGCTGGCTGCTGGCTGGCGCCCGCGCGCGGCCAGTACGGCCAGCGCCGTCGCGGCGATGGTACCGCCGACGCAGAAGCCGAACACGTGTGCTTTCTCTTGCCTGGTGATCGAGGCCACGACGTCGAGCGCGCGGATCGCGCCATCTTCGACGTAGTCATCCCAGCGCAGGTGCGACTGGCTGCGGTCCGGATTGCGCCAGGACACCATGAACACAGTGTGGCCCTGCTCCACCACGTAGCGCACCAGTGAATTTTCGGGCTGCAGGTCGAGGATGTAGAACTTGTTGATGCAGGGCGGGATCATCACCAGCGGCACGCTGTGCACGTTCGCCGTAGTCGGCGTGTACTGGATCAACTGGAACAAATCGTTTTCGAACACGACCTGGCCGGCCGTGTTGCCGACATTGCGGCCCACTTCGAAGGCTGCTTCGTCCGATTGCGAGATGCGGCCCTTCTGCATGTCGGTCAGCATATTGCTCAAGCCCTTGGTCAGGCTTTCGCCCTGGGTCTCGATCATGTGCTGCTGCGCTTCCGGATTCGTGGCCAGGAAGTTGGCCGGCGACATGGCGTCGATCATCTGCTGGACCGAGAAGCGCAGCTTCTGGCGCTCGCGCGGACCGACCTCGACGGCATCGGCCATCGCCATCATGCATTCGGCGTTGAGCAGGTACGAAGCGGCCGAGAACGCCGACAGCGGATTGCCGCGCCATTCGGCTGCGGCGAAGCGCCGGTCGCTCAGCTCGGGCGTCTTGCCCAGCATGACGTCTTGCCACAGCTGAGTTGCTTTCTTGAGATACTGGTCCCGGATCGCTTCCATGCGGGCCGTGTCGATGCCGGCACCGGCATCTTTCAGGAAGCCGGCCAGCGGACTGGCGCCGCCCGGGGCGGGCATGGCCGGCATCGTTGGCATGGTGGACATCATCGTCATCCAGGGCTGCCAGGCGGCAGGATCGGACCATTGGGACAACCAGGCAGCGGCAAGCGCTTGTGGATCAGGCATGTTCATGTGGGCATCCGTTGTTAGAATCGCGTCTCTTCAACCAGGAACTACAACAAGGAACTACAGCATGTGGATCGTTGCCATTGCCTGGATATACGTTGTGGTGCTCATGGCGGCGACCGAACCGACCGTCGTGGCCGGCATCATGACGTTCGCGTTTTATTGCGCACTACCATTATCCATACTTTTTTATATCACCGGCGCGAGACGGCGTCGGCAGCGCGGGCCAACGCAGCAGCCACGCAGGAGCACGGATGCGCGCCGCGAGTCGCCCTCAGGCGACATGGATGACGGCGGCGGTGACGGCGACTGAGCCGTACCGCATCGCACGCCGGGTCTATTTAAGCCAGATGAGACTGGCCTGGCGGCCGGTCACGCCATCGCGACGATAGGAATAAAAACGCTCCGGCGCACTGGCTGTACATCGCCCACCGCCATGGACGCGTTCGACACCGTCACGCGCCAGCATCAAACGTGCGAGCGTAAACATGTCGGCGAGGTGCTTTCCGGGGCGACCCGCGTAGGCAGAGAAGCAGGCACGTGTTGCGTCGCCCGGCAGCGCCGCGGCAAATGCCGCCACCACGTCGTCGCCAACCTCGAACGCATCGGGACCGATAGCCGGCCCCAACCACGCCGTGATCTCGCCGGCCCCGGCCGCGCGCATCGCGCGCACGGTCGAACCCAGCACCCCGCCAGCCAGTCCGCGCCAGCCAGCGTGCGCTGCCCCCACCACCTTGCCATCCAGATCGGCAAACAGGACGGGCAGACAATCGGCAGTCAGGATGGCGCAGACGACGCCAGACATCGTTGCGATGCTGGCGTCGCCCGTGCGCACCGGTTGGTCTGCGCCTACAGTGCCGGCGTCGACGACGTCAGCGCCATGCACCTGGGCGATCCAGGCTGGACGGCCCGGCAACCAGTCTTGCAGCAAGGCGCGGTTGGCGGCGACGGCGTCTGGCGCGTCGTTCACGTGCAGGCCCAGATTCAGGCCACCACCACCTTTGCCGTCGTCGTAGGGACCGACCGAGACGCCACCGTCGCGACTGGTCGCCAGCGCGCCGACGGTTGCCGGCAAGTCAGGCCAATCGGGCCAGACCAAGGCCGACCGGTCCAGCGCGGTCATGCGCGGTAAGTGACGACGCCGTTGTCGTCGTCCGCCGCATCCTCGATCGCCGTGCCGAACTCGCCCAGTTCCGGCTCTTCGATGCCTGCCCGCGCGATCAGCTCGGCGAAATCGTCGGCCAGTGGCACCGTCCATTCGCATTGCTCACCGGTGGCCGGATGCACGAGACCCAGGCGGCGCGCCTGCAGCGCCTGGCGCGGGAATACCGGCGTCAGGTGGCGCTTGCCATACACCGCATCGCCGACGAGCGAAAAGCCCAGCGACTGCATGTGCACGCGAATCTGGTGGGTACGGCCAGTCTCCAGGCGGCAACGCACCAGCGTGACCGGACGCCGATCGAGCTCGCCCGAAATGACGCGCTCGTAATGGGTGATCGCCGGCTTGGCGAACGGGCTGCTCGAGACGGCCATCTTGACGCGGTCTTTCGCATCGCGCCCCATCGGGCTGTCGATCGTGCCCGACAGACGCGGCGTGCCCCACACCAGCGCAAAATATTCGCGCTTGACGGTGCGTGCCTGCAGCTGGCGCACGAGGTCGGTCTGCGCGGCGAGCGTTTTGCCAACGACCATCAGGCCACTGGTATCCTTGTCGAGACGGTGAACGATGCCGGCGCGCGGCACGCCAACCAGCTGCGGGCAGTGATGCAGCAGGCCGTTGAGCAGCGTACCGGTCCAGTTGCCCGACCCCGGGTGCACGACGAGGCCCGCCGGCTTGTTGACGACCATGATGTCGTCGTCTTCGTACACGATGGTAAGGTCCATCGCTTCCGGCGCGAACGCCGTGTCTTCAGGCGCAGCTTGTGGCACGACGACAATGGCTTCGTCGCCATACGCCGTGTCCTTGCCCCGGGCCGGTTTACCGTCAACCGTGATGTGGCCGCTTTCGAACCATTGCTGCAGGCGGCTGCGCGAGAACTGGGGCACCAGGCCGGCCACTACCTTGTCGAGGCGCTGGCCGCAATGTTCTTCTTGCAGCGCCAGGGTAATGGGCGACAGATCGGTGCCTGGCAACGGGACGAACCCGATCTCCAGTTCATCGTCAAAATCAGGGTCAATCGGTAAATCCGCCGGATTCGGCGCAGGAGTTAATATCACGTGAGTCCCATCGGCTATAATCAGCCGTTCGTTGAATCTAGGTAAAACATTTCTTGCAAAAAGCTATGCAAAAAAAATTGTCTGTGTTGGTCGCTACTTGCGCCCTCGTCGGTCTGTCGGCATGCAGTATGCTGCCAAAGGCCAAGGACGAGTCCAAAAACTGGTCGGCGGAGAAATTATACGCTGAGGCGCGCGAAGAGATGGCAGGTGGGCACTATGAAGCCGCAATCCCGTTGTTCCAGCGGCTTGAAACCAACTTCCCATTCGGCGTCTACGCAACACAAGCGCAGATGGAAGTGGCGTATGCCCACTACAAGTCGGCTGACCAGGCGCAAGCGCTGGCGGCGGTCGAGCGCTTCATCAAGCTGCACCCGAACCACCCCCAGGTCGACTACATGTACTACCTGCGTGGCCTGATCAATTTCAACGATCAGCTCGGGTTCTTCAGCTTCGTGTATTCGCAGGACCCGACCGAGCGCGATCCGCGTGCAACGCGTGAAGCGTTCGCGGCGTTCAAGGCGCTGGTCGACAAGTACCCGAACAGCAAGTACGCGGCCGACGCGACCGAACGCATGAGCTATCTGATCAATGCGATGGCCCAGTACGAAGTGCACGTGGCGAATTACTACTACCGCCGCGGCTCGTACCTGGCGGCGCTCAATCGTGCCCAGGATGCGGTGACCAACTACACCGACGCCCCTGCACGTGAAGAAGCGCTGTTCATCATGATCCGCTCGTACGACAAGCTTGGCATGCCGCTGCTGCGCGACGATACGCAGCGTGTGTTTGCGCTGAACTATCCGGACAGCTACTTCCTGAATCCGAACGCCCGCGGCGATGCGCCGTGGTGGAAGTTCTGGTCGAAGGGTGGCGCCAAGGCGTCACCGAAGGATGCAGTGCAGTAAGCAGCAACAAACGTAGGGTGGACGGCTATGCCGTCCACGCGTTCAAACCCCGGCCCGCAATAGGCAAAGGCGATTTGAACGCGTGGGCGGGATACCCGCCCACCCTACGACGTTTACGCGGAAGCGTCGGCGATGCGACGCCGGAACACCCACGAGCGCTCGTTTGACGCCGCCGGTTCGAAGGCGTAGCCATCGACATCGAAGTCCTTGAGCCCCTCGGGATCCGTGATGCCGTTCTCGGTGGCATAGCGCGCCATCATCCCGCGCGCCCGCTTGGCGTAGAACGAAATGATCTTGTACTGGCCGTTTTTCCAGTCCTGGAATACGGGTTCGATGACAGGCGCGGCCAGCAGCTTGGGCTTGACCGACTTGAAGTACTCGGTCGAGGCCAGGTTCACCAGCGCAGTCGAGCCGTTCTCGGCCAGTTGCTGGTTCAGGGCGGCGGTGATCGTCTCGCCCCAGAACGCATACAGGTCCTTGCCGCGCGACGTAGCCAGCCGGGTGCCCATTTCCAGGCGATATGGATGCATCTGGTCGAGCGGGCGCAGTACGCCGTACAGCCCCGACAGGATGCGCACGTGGCGCTGGGCAAACGTCAGTGCCTCCGTGTTCATCGTGCGCGCGTCGAACCCCGTGTACACGTCGCCGTTGAACGACATGATTGCCGGCCGCGCTTGTCCATGATCGGCTTCCCAGTGGGCGTAGCGCCCGACGTTGAGCATCGACAGCACGTCGGACAGGTCCATCAATTCGCTGATCGATGCGGGTGAATGGCCGCGCAGGACCTCGATCAGTTCGCCCGCATGGGCAATGAAGTCGGGTGTGGACTGATGCGGCGTGGTCAGGGGCGATTCGAGATCGAGGGACTTGGCGGGAGACAGGACAATCAGCATGGCCGTACGAAACTTTTCCATAAATAAACAACCGACATGATAACCGCTCCAGCCCCAACCATCGTCGTCGACACCAATGTGCTGCTCGACCTGTTCGTGTTCCACGATCCGCGCTGGGCCGACCTGCTTGCCGCCATCGAATCCAAGGAGATCGACGCCATCACGCGCGCCGACTGCCGCGCCGAATACCTGGCCGTGCTGCACTACCAGCACCTGCCGCTGGACGACGACAGCCGCCTGGCAGCCGCCGCCCGCTTTGACGCTCTGCTGCGCCTGGTTGACGTCGATTCGAAAGCGATCCGCCTGCCCGTGTGTACCGACCGCGACGACCAGAAATTCATGGAGCTCGCGCGCGACGCCGGTGCGTCGATCCTGATCAGCAAGGACAAGGCGCTGCTCAAGCTGGGACGCAAGACGGCGCAGGCGGGGCTCTTCCGCATCATGCTGCCCGAGGTGTGGGTCGCCACGTGGCGCCAGGCCAGGACCGAAGGCACGCTAGAATAAGGCTTCACCCCAACTGCTTTCGATCAGGATGCATTCATGAGCCTTCCACCGCTGGTCTCCCGCCTGCCGCACGTCGGCACCACCGTGTTCACCCGCATGTCGCAACTGGCCATCGACCATGGCGCCGTCAACCTGGGCCAGGGTTTCCCCGATTTCGCGTGCGATCCGGCGCTGGTCGAGCTGGTGACCGACGCGATGCGCGCCGGGCATAACCAGTATCCGCCGATGACCGGGCTGCCGGCGCTGCGCAGCGCGATCGCGGCCAAGATCGAGACGACCTACGGGCACCGCTACGATGCGAACGCCGAAATCACGGTCACCGCCGGCGCCAGCCAGGCGATCCAGTCGGCGATCCTGGCCGTCGTGCACCCGGGCGACGAGGTGATCGTCATCGAGCCGGCCTACGATTGCTATGCGCCGGCCATTGCGCTGGCGGGCGGTATCGTGGTGCCGGTAACGATGCGGCTTGACGCCGATGGCTACCGCGTGGAGTGGGCCGACGTGCGGGCGGCCGTCACGCCGCGCACGCGCATGGTCGTCATCAACACGCCGCACAACCCGACCGGCACGATCCTGCGCCAGGCCGACCTCGATGCGCTGGTCGCGATCGTGCAGGACACGCAGATTCTGGTGCTGTCGGACGAAGTGTATGAACACATGGTGTTCGATGGCGAGCCACATGCCTCGGTGGCGCGCCATCCGGCGCTGGCCGAACGCGCATTCGTCGTCTCGAGCTTCGGCAAGACCTTCCACGTCACCGGCTGGAAGATCGGCTACGTGGCCGCGCCGGTAGCATTGATGGTTGAGTTTCGCAAGGTCCACCAGTACAACGTCTTCTGCGTCAACGCGCCGATGCAGCACGCGATTGCCGCCTATCTGCACGACCCGGCGCCGTGGCGCGACCTGCCGGCGTTCTACCAGGCCAAGCGCGATCTGTTCCGCGCCGGGTTGGCGGCGTCGCGCTTCACGCTCCTGCCATCGGACGGCACCTACTTCCAGTGCGTGCGCTATGACGCGATCTCGAATTTGAGTGAAGCGGAATTCGCTGAATGGCTCACGCGCGAGATCAAGGTTGCCGCCATTCCCGTCTCGGCGTTCTACAGCCAGCCGAAGGAATCGCACGTGGTGCGTTTCTGCTTCGCGAAAAAAGACGAGACGCTGCAGCTTGCGCTGGAGCGTCTCGCACGGTTGTAGGCTCAGTCGTCAGCGCAGTTTCGCCGATACCTAGTGGACGGCAGGCGTTGCCGCCCCGAGCGCTTTCTGCCCCGGGTCGAGGCGCTTGACCAGTATCTGGTCGATGCGGTGATGGTCGACGTCGAGCACCTCGAAGCGCATGCCTTCGTACTCGACGCTGTCGGTCTGCTTGGGCACCTTGCGCAGCATGAACATCATGAAGCCGGCCGCCGTCTCGTAGCGCTCTTCTTCCGGCAGCGACTGCAGGTCGATCACGCGCTTCATCTCCGCAACGGGCGTGCTGCCGTCGATCAGCCACGAGCCGTCTTCGCGCTGCATCGTTTGCTGGTCCGCTTCCAGCGGACTGCCCCAGCGGCCCATCACGGTCACCATGATGTCCGACAACGTGATCACGCCGACGACAAACGCGTACTCGTTGATGACGACCGCGAAGGTCTCTTTACTCGAGCGGAAGCGGTCGAGCAGCTCGGACAGCGTCAGGCTGTCCGGGATGATCAAGACCGTGCGGATCGTCGATTCGCTCAGGTGGAAGTGCGACTGGTTGTTCAAGAGGCGCACCAGGATGTCGCGCGTGTCGACATAGCCGACCACGCGGTCGATCACGCCATCGCAGACGGGGAATTTCGACAGCGAGTGCGCAGCGATTTTCTGGCGCACGCTCTCTTCGGGCTCGGTCAGGTCGAAGAACACGATGTTCTCGCGCGTCGTCATCGTCGACGTCACGGCGCGCGACTCGAGTTCGAACACGTTCTCGATGAAGTGCTGCTCCTGCTTTTGCAGCACGCCGGCCTGCGCGCCTGCTTCAACCACGGCCGAGATTTCATCGAACGTGATGCGGTCTTCGCGCGTCATGTTGATGCCAAACAGCTTGAACAAGCCATTGGCGATCACGTTCAGCGTCCACGAAAACGGCTTGAACAGGCGGATGACGAACAGCACCGGCCGGATCACCGCCATCGCCGTCGTCTCGGGCGAGATCAAGGCCAGGCGCTTGGGCATCAGGTCCGAGAACAGCACGAACAGCGTGGTGACGAACACGAATGACAGCGTAAAGGCGATGTTTTCGCGGCCCGGCCCTGCGTAGAACACGGACAGCCACTCGAGGAAGAACGGGCGCAGCGCCCCTTCACCCAGAATACCGCCGAGGATCGCAATGGCGTTCAGGCCAAGCTGCGAGGCGGCGAAGAAGTCGGCCGAATGCGCCTGCAGCGCCATGACCTTGCGGGCACGGTCGTCGCCCGCCTCGGCCAGCAATTTGAGTTTGATTTTGCGGGCGCCAGCCAGCGAGATTTCGGTGAGCGACAGGAAGCCCGCCGCAAGCACCAGCACGGCCAGCAAGGCCAAATGTTCGAACAAGTTCATGGGACACCCGGGGTACTGTTATTGGGTCACGCTCGTTGACCGGGGAGCTGCGCAGGGGTACCTGCGCAGGCATGACACTTTACCATGCCCGCCCTCCCCGGCGGCGGCCTCAACGACCGAGTTGACCCAGCCGGCGCTCGACGAAGGCCTGCAGTTCGGGCGACAGCGTCCCGCTGGCCTGCGCCTGCGTGAAGGCGGCGCGGCTTTCGGCGTCGCGCTTGTCGGCCTGCAGCGCGATGCCCAGACCCATCCACCACACGCCATTGCCGGGCGAGCGCTTGAGCGCAGCCTGATAATGGTCGGCCGCTTCATGCACCCGGCCTTCGCGCTGCAGCACGCCGGCCAGGAATGCGTGGTACTCGCCGTTGCCCGCCGCATAGGGCAGCGTACGCGTCAAGGTATCGATGGCCGGCCCGCCCCGTTCGAGCTGCAGGCGTGCCAGCAGCATCGCCAGCGCCGGCTGGCGCGCGTCGATCGCGAGCGCGGCCTGCAACTGGCGCATCGCATCGTCCGGACGGCCCGCTTCGATCAGCAGGCCGACCAGCGTCTGGCGCGCCGCTTCGTGACGCGGGTCGATCTGCAGACCTGCCTGCAGCGTGGCGATGGCTTCCGTCACGCGGCCGTCTTCGAGCACGCCGAGTGCGCGCCGGTAGGCGTTTTCGGCCCGTTGCGATGGCGTGTCGGTGCGGCCGGCAGCAGGTACAGCCGGTGTGTTCTTCGCCACCGAAACCGTGCGTGGTGCGGGCTTGGCGGTTGGTGCCGGAGTGACTGGCCTGACACGCTTGGGCGCCGGTGCCGGTGCCGGCTCGGGTGCTGGCTCTGGCTCTGACTCCGGTGCCGGCTCTGGTTCCGGTGTCGGCGCCGGCTCAGCTGGCGCCACATCGACCACCTGCACCGGCGCTGCCGCTGGCATGTCCACCACCACCGCCGTGCGTGCGGCGACTGGCGCAGCGGCCAGCACCGCTGGCGTTGGCGCGGGCGCCGTCTGCATCATCTTCCACCCAGCGACACCGGCGCCGACTGCCAGCACCGCGCCACCGACCAGCGCCGCGCGCAGCACCGGCCCACGCCGCTCGGGCGCCGCCACGGGCCGCACGTCGGCCGGCATCGGCGCCGCGCCGGGCTGGCCGGCGCGCGCATCGAGGTCCTTGAGCATCTTGTTAATCAGGCTCATGGCGCTACCACCCAGGCAAACACGCCAAGGGCGCCCATGACGATCGCGCCGCCCGTCAGCCACTGGCGGATCGCGCGCCCCACGCCCACCGTGTCACGCGCGGCGATGGCGACATGGCCACCTGCGACCTGCTGCTTGCCTTGGCCGTAACTGAGCATCATCGCCTTGTGCGCCATGATGTTGACCAGGCGCGGCACGCCGCCGCTGGCCTTGTACAGGCTGCGGATCGCGGCGCTGGAAAACAGCCGCGCGCCGGTGAAGCCGGCCACGCGCAGCCGGTGCGCCACATAAAAATCGATGTCGTCGCGGTTCAACGGTCCCAGGTGGTAGTGGAACGTGATGCGCTGGGCCAGCTGGCGGATCGAGTCCAGTTGCAGCTTGCGATTGAGTTCGGGCTGCCCGAACAGGACGATCTGCAGCAGCTTGCGCTTTTCCGTTTCCAGGTTCGTCAGCAGCCGCAGGGCTTCCAGGCTGTCGACAGGAATGGCTTGCGCTTCGTCCAGGCACAGCACGACGCGCAAATCCTGCGCAGCCAGTTGCAGCAGGCGCAGGTTGATCGCCTTGAGCAGTTGATGCTGGTCGACGTCGCGTTCGAGCACGATCTCCAGTTCATCGGCCAGCGCCAGCATCAGCGTGCGCGGTTCGAGGTACGGGTTCGGAATGTAGGCCGTGACGAACCCTTCACCGAGCGTTGCCATGAATTTGCGGCACAACAGCGTCTTGCCGGTGCCGACTTCGCCCGTGATCTTGATGAAGCCTTCGCCGCCGCGCGCTGCCACCAGGAGCGTGTTGAGGGCTTCCTGCGAGCGCGGGCTGCCGAAGAAAAAGCTGGTGTCCGGCGTGATCCCGAACGGCAGCTCACGCAGGCCAAAATGCGCCGCGTACATCAGTCAACGCCCCAGCCAGGCGCACGGCTGCGGGGATCGAGCTGCTCGATGCGGCGGCTCGCGTCCATCATGTCTTCGCTCCAGTCGCTGGCGCCTTCGACGATGGTCGGCTTGATCAAGACGACCAGCTCGCGCTTCTGGTTGGTCCGGTTCTTGTTGCGAAACAGGTTGCCCAGGAGCGGGATCTTGTCCGCGCCCGGCAACTGGTCGGTGTCGCCGGTGGACGCCTGGCGCATCAGGCCGCCGATGGCCACCACTTGCCCGTTGCGGCCGCGCACGATGCTGTCGAGTTCCGACGTGCTCGATGCCGCCAGCGGCAGGCGCAGCGTGCCGCCCGAGCCCAGGTCGACATCCTTGTTGACGGTGGTGACTTGGCTGACCGATGGGTGCACGTGCAGCAGGATGTTGCCATTGGCGTCGATCTGCGGCGTCACGTCGAGCACGACGCCGGAGAAGAATGGCTGCACCGTTACGCTTGGGCTGACGATGCTGCCGTTGTCGCCGGTGGTGATGTTGTTGGTCACACCGGTGACGAAGAATTCATCGGTGCCGATCTTGAGCACGGCCTTCTGGTTGTTGACCGCCGCGATGCGGGGGCTCGACAGCACGTGCACGCTGCCCTGCGATTCGAGGAACGTGATCAGCGCTGCGAAGTTATTCGTCTGGAACGCGAAGCCGAACAGCGAGCCGGCTGCCGTCGCGGCATTCGACAGCGAGAAGCCGGTGCTGGCCGCGAGGCCCTGGCCGCTGTTGATGACAGGCGGCTGGCCGCCCGTGTACGGCAGCGGCGCCAGGTTGGCGCCGGGCGAGATCAGGCCGCCCGATACGCGGTTGGGGTGCGAGCCGCGGAACGACGCGAACGAGGCCCAATTGATGCCGCTCTGGAAGCTGTCGTTCAGCTCCACCTCGAGGATCTTGGCTTCGAGGATCACCTGGCGGTCGACTGACAGCTGGGTGGCCTTCAGGTAGGCGTCGACGTTGCGCAATTCGTCCGGCATCGCGCGGATCACGAGCACGCCCGATTGCGGGCTGACGACGACGCTGCGACCGCCTTCGGTCGAGCCGACGATGGCGGCAATCGACAGTTTCAGGTCGCCCCAGAAGTCGTTGTCCGAGTGCGTGCGCACGTCGGTGCTGTTGGTCTGGGTCTGGCCGTTGCTGCTGTTGTTATTGTTGTTGCCGTTGTTGCCGTTCTGGTTGTTGTTGTTCTGGCTGCGGTTGTTGTTACCGCCGCCGCCGCCGTTGCTATTGTTGTTGCCATTGCCGGCATCGGCCACCGACGTCGACGACACGCGCAGGTTGGAACTGCCGCTGCGCTGCGCCGTCAGGTAATTCACATGGAACATGCGCGTCTGCATCGTCAGCGGGCGGATCGCGATGCGGGCGCCGTCGATCTTGTAGTCGTAGCCATACATGTCGCGCACCGCTTCCAGTGTTTCGACCAGCGTCACGTCCTTCAGGTTGGCGCTGATATTGCCTGTCACGTCCGGGTGCACCAGCATGTTGTAGCGGGTGCCGGCCACGATCGAACGGAAGAACTGCTGCGCCGGGACGTTGTTGAAGGCGACGTTGAAGCGCTCTTCCAGGGCCGGGCGCGCCTTGGGCAACTGGCTGGCCAGCGTTGCCGCCGGCGGCAGCAGCGCATTGGCCACCGCGTCGTCCACCGCGGGGCGGGTGCCCTGCTGGGTGCTGGCTTTCGTCAGCTCTTTCGTGATCGCGTCATAGGTCGCGTTCTGTGGCGCGCTCTGGCAGCCGCCAAGGAGCACGGTGACGGCAAGCGCCACGGCCAGCGCGCGCGGCGCCATTACAAACTTGGGTGTCATGGTGGGTACGTACTTCATTGGTTAGCGGGCAACCGGCGTCATGCCGGACAGCGGTGCATCCATGCGCAGCACCTGGCGCGCGTTGCCGCGCATGAGGATGACCTCGCCAGGCTTGATACTCGTGATCCGTGCGCCTTTGTAAAGCTCGCCCAGACGCAGCGTTTCGCCGTCGATCACGGCCACGTGACGCCCTCCCGCATGCGGCGCGATCAGCACCGATTGCAGGCGCGGAACGTCGCGCTGCACGGCCGGATCGGGCGCGATCCGGTCCATGCCGGCCGGCGGGCGGGTCGGGTCCTGCAACGGCTGCGCGACGGCAGGCAGCCCGCACAGCGCGAGGCAGGCCAGCACGGTCTTGGTCAGGTTCTTCACAGCTTCATCCATTGTCGGTCCAGGCTGAGCGTATGCAGCGTGAGCGTCAGGCGCGCAGTCGGATAGGTTTCGACGTCGAGCTGGGCGCGGCCCCAGAACATCCGCGTCGGCATCGCGTCGAGTGTGCTCATGTAGTCGACCATGTCGAGGTAGTTGCCGCGCACCGTAACTTCGACGCCGTGCCGGTACAGCAGGGGCACGTCGCCCCCCGCTGCAGGCGCAGGTGTTGCCGGCGCTGCCGGTGCTGCCGTGGCTGCAGTGGCGCCCGGTGCGGCCAGCGGTTCGGCCGGCAAGGTCCGCATCGAGACCAGCTTGAGGCGGCCGTTGGCGCGCAGGATGCCTTCGACCAGTGGTCCCATGCGCTCGGGCGGCACCAGGCCGTGTTCGAGCGCCAGCAGCTCGCTACCCAGTTGCCCCATCTCCTGCTGCATCGTGTTCAGGCGCGTGCGGGACTGGGCGTCCGGGTCGATCCGGGAACCCTCCACGCGCGCCGTGATTTCGGCATCGATGGCGGCGCTCGCGGCCTGCTGTTGCTCGATCTGCGTGCGCAGCGCCGCCTGCTTCGCGTCCTGCGGCGCCAGCACGAGGGTGTGCCCGGCGAACGCCAGCACGGCGATGGTGGCGCCGAACACCATGCCACGCTCACGCAGCGAGAGGGCATCCATGCGCGCCGCCACGTCGAGCACGCGCTGCTTGATTGACGCGCTCATGGCTGCGGCTCCGTGGCGACCGACTGCAGGCTGAATTCGACATACGGCGCGGCGCGGGTCGGGGCCTGGCCATCCGCGCCGGGCACGGCTGCCGCCACTGGCAGCGGCGCCGCTTCGCCGATTTGCAGGCTGGCGAACGACTTGCCCTGCATCAGCGGCTCGCTCGTCAGGCGATTCAGGTAGCCGGGCACCATGGCCGGGTCCATCGCGCGGCCGCGGATGCCGATCTGCGCGCCGCCCGCGCCAACCGTCACGCCGGTCAGCCACAACCCCGGCATGCTCTGGCGCGCGAGCGCCTTGAAGTAGCCGCCAAAGCCGTTCGTGTCACCCAGTTCGCCCCGTGCCAGCGCGCCCGACACATGGCGCATGGCAGCCAGCTTGCGGTCGGCGTCAAGGAGCTGGTCCGCCATCGTCGCGTCTTTCGCGCGCGGCACGAATTCGGTGTTGACCGAGGCCAGACGTGCTTGCCGCTTGTCGAGCTGCACCGCACCGGCATCCGCCTGCTGCTGCAGTTCGGCCGTCCGCAGGCTCCCCATGAGCGCCAGGCCGGCGATGCCGACGACGACCACGCCGGCGGCCAGCGCCAGCTGCGCTGCCGACAGCACGTGCTTTTGCGGCTGGAACGCCGGATTGAACAGATTGATTTGCTGGCTCATGCGCCCTCCCCGTCCCGCAATGCGGCGCCGATGGCCAGAAAGAAGCGCTGCTGCTGGGCCAGGTCGGCCAGCTCGGGCGTGCGCGACAGGTCGAACAGGGTGGCCAGGTTCAGCGTTTCGACCGGCGTGTACAGATTGCTGGACAGGTATTCGTCGAGCCCCGTCACGGCCGATGGGCCAAGAATGAGCTTGGCGACGCTGATGAACGAATACTGGCGCTCGAAATGGTCGAGCGAGCGTTGCAGTTCGAGCGTGATCTTGTCGAAGCTCGCATGCTTGCGGTCGTGGTCGGGTTCGAGCAATTGCACCAGCGTGACATCGAAGCGGCGCGACAGGTACAGCTCGCCGCGATACGACACCGTCAGCAGGCCGCCATCGTCACCAAACGACAGCATGGCAATGCCGCGGCCTTCGGGCTCGAGCATGGCTGACACATTGCGTTGGGCCATTTCAGGAATATCGATCGCGGTCAGTTCGACCTTGGCGTCGAGGAACAATTTCTGACGCGGGGCGATGATGCTGTTTTTTGCCGCCACGACGAACACCGATTGCTGGGCGCGCGAGTTGGCGTCCAGCGCAATGTCGAGCACGTCGATGGTCGCTTCGGCGGCCGGAAAATCGAGAATGTCCTTCAGACGCCAGCGCACGGCCGTTTTCACTTCGTCGGATGGGACGTTCGGGGCTTCAACGTTGAGGATCTGGTAGTCGCCGCCGGTGAGCAGCGTGGTGCAGTAGCACCCGGCTGCCTGCGCGTCGCCTGCGAGCTTGTCGATCGTATCGCGCGATACACCGGCGGCCGCCTGGACGGCAAGCACGGTCGGCTGGGCGCCAGACGTCTTCGCCACGCTCGCAACGAACACATTGTCGCCGGCAATGGCAAAACTCAGCCAGCCAGTTTTTTTCTTGGATTTCTTAAACAAACGCATGCAGGCCGCAATCTGGTCGCACTATGGGTCGTCACCGACAATTTCTTGATTATAGACAAGAGTGATTGAGGGCAATTACAAAAAGACGCAGGAGGCGTGAAGTAATCGTCGGCGTGTGGCTGGCAAGCCACCGATTTCGCCACCGACGCGTTCCCGCATGGTGTCATCCACGGCTGACGAATACAGCGCCATAAAAAAAGCGCTGCCGCAGCAGCGCTTTCTTGATCAGCTCACAAGGATCATTCGCACTTGGTGCTGATCACCTGGATGACCGGTGCCGGGACAGCGGCGGTCGCTTCGGTGTAGCGCACGTTGCAGGTGTTATCCAGGGCTGCCGGCATGTTCAGTGGCGTGAACGTCACGGTTTGACCAGCGATTGCCGACTTGTAGTCCTTGTCGCTCAAACCGGCTGCAGCGCCGATCGTGGCCACGCTTGGGTAGCCGTTGACCATCTTGATGGTCTCGCCTTCGACAACGATATCGGTCGTATTAGTAATCAGAAACTTGCCACGCAACATCGACGATGCGGCGCTCAGGGCACCGCGGGCGCCCTGCAGCGACGCTGCACGGGCATCGCCGCTCAGGCTGGCAAATTTCGGCAGCGCCGTTGCTGCAAGAATGCCCAGGATGACGATCACGACGATCAGTTCGATCAGGGTGAAACCGCCTTGCGCGCCTTTGTTGAAACCTTTGTTCATCGCTACTCTCCGTATGATTGAAAGGATGAAATTCCTTCCGACTGGTTGATCGAGGACCGGTGCACCAAGGCACGCCGTGGACCGATCCTCCTGATATCTTCGCCCTCATCCAGGCCTGACGGCGGAGAGCGCATAAAGAATTCTACATTGACCCCAGGAAATTTCGATATCCAGGAAGAACTTTCCACAAAGTATTTTGAGCTAGTGCGACTTTTCCGCCCGGCAAGCCTTATTTTGGTGCCATTACACAACACTCGGCTTCGACCCCGTGTTATTTCGGATGCAATGCCGCCTGTCCCAGATCCCAGATCGGCAGGAAAATACCCAGCGCCAGAATCAGCACCATGACGCCCAGGAAGGTGATCAGGATCGGCTCGATCTGGCTCGAGAGCGTCTTGAGTTCATAATCGACTTCGCGCTCGTACATCAGGGCGATCTCATCCATCAGGTCATCGATCGAACCGGTTTCCTCGCCCACTGCGATCATCTGCAGCACGATTGGCGTGAACACGTTCGCGGCGGTCGATGTCCGCAGGATGCTCTCCCCGCGTTCGACGCCGTCGCGCATCTGGTCGACGCGCGAACTGAGATAGGCGTTGTCCGCCGTTTGGGACACGACCGTCAGCGCCTGCACGATCGGTACGCCACTGCGCAGCGACAGCGCGAAGCTGCGTGCAAAGCGCGCCATCGTCCCTTTGTGGATGATCTTGCCGGCTACCGGCAGGCGCAGCTTGACGCGGTCCCAGATCAACCGGCCCTTTACGGTGCGGGTCCAGGCCTTGAAGCCGACGATGGACGCAACGGTCACGCCAGCGAGTGCCGGCCACCAGGCGATCGTGAACTGCGAAGTCGTCAGCAGCACGCGCGTCATCAGCGGTAATTCAGCGCCAAATGATTGAAACACCGAGGCAAACTTGGGGATCACGAAAATATTCACGACGACCATCGCCAGCACCATCGCGATGACAACGAAGGTCGGATAGCGCAGCGCGGTCTTGACGCGCTCGCGCATGTCGCGATCGAACTCGAGGTGGTCGAACAGGCGCAAAAAAACTTCTTCCAGGCGCCCCGTCATTTCGCCGACCTTCACCATCGACAGGTAGAACGGCGTGAACACGAGCGGGTGGCGGCCCATCGCGATCGACAGCTCGCGCCCGGCGTCGAGCGACTCGCGTAGGTCCTTGATGATGCGCGCGAACGATGTACTGATGGCTGACTCCTGCAGGCCGGCCAGACCGCGCATGATCGGCACGCCTGATTTCAGCAGCGTGTAGATCTGGCGGCTGAACAGCTGCACGTCCATCGACGTCACCTTTTTCTCGAACAGGCGCTCGCGCCAGCCCACGCTGCTGCCAGCGCCGCCACTGGTCGCGCGGCGCTTGGTCACGCTGATCTCGAGCGGCGTCACGCCGCTGCCGAACAGCTGGTCGGCGACAGCGCCGCTGTCGGCGCCTTCGAGCACGCCCTGCAGCAACTCGCCGCGTCCGTCGCGACCTTTGTAGGCAAAAAATGGCATCGTTTATCGGCCCTCGCCTTAATCGTCGAACTGGTTACTGACCCGCATCGCCTCGGAGATCGTCGAGCGCCCCTGCACGGCCAGGCTCACTGCATGGCGGCGCAGTGTGTCGCCGCGCATTTCGGCCTGGGCCACTTTCAGGAAGTGCCCCGGATCGGGATGGTTGACGGCCTCGGTCACGGCGCGCGTCATTTCCAGCAATTCATAGACGCCGGTACGGCCCCGGTAGCCGGTGCCATTGCAATGCGAACAGCCCTTGCCGTGGAAGAAGCGCGTGGTCGCGGCCAGCTCCTTCAGTTCGGAACGCAGCCACTCGACTTCGTTCGCGGCCGGCTGGTAGTCGACCGTGCAGCTCTCGCAGATCACGCGCACCAGGCGCTGGGCCAGCACGGCCTGCAGCGAACCGCCGACCATATAGCGCGGCACGCCCATGTCCATCAGGCGCAGCGGCGTGCTGGCCGCGTCGTTCGTGTGCAGCGTCGAGAGCACCAGGTGACCCGTCATTGCGGCGCGCAGACCGATCTGCGCCGTTTCCTGGTCGCGCATTTCGCCCACCAGCACGATGTCCGGGTCTTGCCGCAGCGCCGAGCGCAATACGCGCGCAAAGGACAGTTCGATCTTGTCGTTGACCTGGACCTGGTTGATGCCCGACAGGCGGTACTCGACCGGGTCCTCGACCGTGATCAGCTTTTTTTCGACCGAATTGAGTTCGGCCAGCGCGCTGTAGAGCGTCGTGGTCTTGCCGCTACCCGTCGGCCCGGTGACCAGCACCAGCCCGTTCGGACGCGCGACAATCGCGCGGAAGCGCTCGACCAGGCGCGCCGGCATGCCGATGGCGTCCAGCCGAAGATTCGTGCCGCCCTGGTTCAAGAGGCGCATGACGACCGATTCGCCGTACTGCGTCGGCATCGTCGAGATACGCACGTCGATGCGCTGGTTGCGCACCTTGACGGCGAAGCGGCCATCCTGCGGCAGTCGTTTTTCGGAAATGTCCAGGTCGGCCATCAGCTTGAGGCGCAGCGCCAGCGGTGTGGCCACCTTCAGGTCGGCCTCGGTCTGCAGGTGCAGCACGCCGTCGATACGAAAACGGATCTGCAGGCGTCCGTCCTGCGGCTCGATGTGAATGTCCGATGCGCGGACCTGGGCGGCATCGTCGAACACCGACTGCAGCAGCTTGACGATCGGCGCTTCTTCTAGGCCCGGGTTGGCCGCGAGCGCGCCGAAGTCGATGGACACGTCACCCAGGTCGGCCTCGACTTCGCGCGCCAGGCCCGTGATCTCGCCGGTGCGGCGGTAGATGCGGTCGATCGCGCCCAGCACTTCGGTCTCGTTGACCACGGCCAGCTCGACGCCCTTCTTGATCAGGCGCGCGATTTCATCGTAGGCGAACAAATCGGTCGGATCGGACACGCCGACCAGCATGGCGTCGCCGCGGTCTTCCAGCACGAGGGCGCGAAAACGGCGTGCAGCCGTCTCGGGCAATAGCCGCACCAGGTCGGCATTGATGTTGTAGAACTTGAGGTTGATGTACGGGATGTCGAGCTGGCGCGCCAGTGCGCCGGAAATCTGGTCCTCGGTAACAAAGCCGTTCTCGACGAAAACCCGCCCGAGCTTGCGGCCAGTACGCTTCTGGTCCGCAAGGGCTTGCTGGAGTTGTTCTTCACTCAACAGCTTTTGCTGCATCAATACTTCGCCGAGACGCACTTTCTCTGGCCGTGCCATACCGTTCCTTGGTCAAATTCTTGCAGCGTAGATTCTATGCCAGAAAGAATAAAAATTGACTCAAGGAATTAAAATGTGTCGGCTTTTGGCCTCAAGCCTGCTGCCAGACAATGACGAAACACCATCAAAACGTGTGTTTGCGGCATTCAAGGCTGACAAATCCGGTACCGTTTCACCAGCGCCAACATGCATATGGCGCCAGATCAGGCTGGCGCCATAGCGGTAGAGCAGCGTATAAAGCTGCCCTGCATCCCATGTCAAGAGACTTATTTGGCCTTGCGACGGCGACCGATCATGCCCACGCCAGCCAGACCTGCCAGCATCAAACCGATCGTGCCTGGTTCAGGAACTTCATTGATCTCGTTTGGCAGGATCAGGGCCGGATCGGCGCCAGGCACCGCGGCGACAGGTTCTGTGCCTGGCTGGGTTGCACTGCCACCGCCCGTCTCGCCGGTGACAGGCGGCAGGCTCACGTCGACGCTGCCGCTGCCACCGGCAACTGGGGCGCTGCCACCGCTGGCGCCGCCGCCAGCCGAGCCGCCGGCCGAACCGGTGCCAGCGCCGCTACCACCGCCAACTGCCGCACCACCGCCAGCCGCTGGCGACGTTGCGCCGCTGCCGCCCTGGCCGGTTTGGCCTTGCACGATCTTGACGCCGTCGCCATCGTTGATGACGGCTGCCGAGTTACCAAAGCGTGCTGCCAGCAAGCCGTTACCGGCGCTCAGCACGTAGCTGGCGTCAATGCCTTGCTGCACAAACAGTTTCTGGGCTTCCGATTGCGACAGGCTGGCACTGGCCTTGCCGACCAGCACCGACGTCAGGTCCGTGTTCGCATTGTGGGCAATGCCGCCAACCAGGCTGACACCACTGCCGAGCACGCCGGAGCCAATGACACTGGAACCATTGCCCGAGGTCCAGCCGCTTTGGAACGCAGGCTGCGAAGCCGAAGACACGACATCAGCCTGGGCAACGCCGGCAGAGATCAGGAGCGAAGCAACAACAAGGTGGCGAATTGACATGAAAGTAACTCCTAGGAAAGTAAAAATTATTCTTTTTGCAAGCACGAAGCCATCCTAGCATGCGTTACGGAAAGCTAACTACTGGTCGGAATCAAACCGTGCGCACTATATTTCCACCACTAAACAGTTAATTCATACCACTATTTATTTGAATTGAGCATATAGACCTAGATATCGAGCAATGAACGAAAACCGAATGTTCACGATCCATCAGGCAACCTAAATACTTTTATGACAATTCTCGTATTATTTTGTCACTATCAGTCTTGAAACCTGCGGTGGGAATGAAAAAAAGGCCGCACCCGGGAGGATGCAGCCTTGATTTGCATGACGCGACACCGTCGCGCCAGGAATGCAACGCTTACTTGACGTTGGTACTGACAGCACCGCCCGCTGGCGCGACGACCATATACGGCATCACGCGCGATGCCATCCGTGTGTCCGTCTTGAGCATGCCCACCTCATCGGCGAGGATGTTGGCGGCCTCTTGCAGCATCACGTCCTTGGCATCCTTGGCCGCCTTCTCTGCTGCCAGCTCGGATTGCAGATTGCGCTCGTCTGCCTGCAGGCCATCATCCTGACGCGGCGTTCCGCGCACGGCAACCACCGATTTCTTGGCCTTGGTCGGATCCGGCGTTTCGGCGCGCTTTTCCTTGCTGCCCGGACCGCTGGCAGGTTCGTCCGGCGTCGCCGACGTGCCACCCAAACGGGCTTCACGCAGCTTCGAGCGGGCATCCTGCGTATCGCGCTCCTTGCGGCGCACGGCTTCGTTCAGCGAAATCACGTTTTCCTTGCGCAGCTTGAGCACCTCGGCAATGTCTTCTTGCAGGAACTGGAAGTCCTTGTCCTTGGCGATGCGCGCTTCATGCCGTTGCTGCAGCGGCGCCACCAGTTCCTTCAGGTCGCCCGCCGGCATGAAATTGGCCGGCTTGATCGCCACCCATGGCAGCGCATTGTCGTACGACGATTCGCCAAAGCTGTCGAGGTCGGTCATGACCGGCAGCTTGATGTCCGGCGTCACGCCGCGCAACTGCGTGGTGCCGCCATTGATGCGGAAGAACTGGGCGATCGTCATCTTCAGCTCGCCGTAGCGGGCTTTTTCACCCGGTGCGAAGCGGTCGAGGTCGATCAACGTCTGGACCGTGCCCTTGCCGAAGCTTGGCTCGCCGATCACGATGCCGCGGCCGTAATCCTGGATCGCCGCCGCAAAAATCTCGGACGCCGAGGCCGAACCGCGGTTGATCAGCACGCCCATCGGGCCATCCCACGCCAGGCCGGCCTTGACGTCGCTTTCGACTTCGACGCGGCCTTCCGCCGTGCGCTGCATGACGACCGGGCCCTTGTCGATGAACAGGCCCGTCAGTTCGACAGCCTCGGTCAGCGAGCCGCCGCCGTTGTTGCGCAAGTCGATCAGGACATTGTCGACCTTGTCTTTCTTGAGCTCGACCAGGATGCGTTCGACGTCGCGCGTGGCGCTGCGGAAGTCTTTTTCACCCTTGCGGCGGCCTTCGAAGTCTTGATAGAAGGTTGGCAGCGCGATCACGCCGATGCGGCGCTCGACGCCGTTTTCCTTGACCTTGATGATCGACTTCTTGGCGGCCTGCTCTTCCATGCTGATCTTGTTGCGGACCATCGAGACGCTCACGTGCTTGGCATCGACGCCGCCGTCGCCCGGAATCACGTCCAGGCGCACCGTGGTGCCCTTTTCGCCGCGCACCAGCGCGACCACGTCGTCCAGGCGCCAGCCGAGCACGTCGGTGAACGGTGCATTGCCCTGCGCGACGCCGACGATACGATCGCCCACCTTGAGCTTGCCGGACTTTTCAGCCGGGCTGCCAGGCACGACTTCGCGGATGATCGTATAGTCGTCGCGCGACTGCAGCACGCAGCCGATGCCTTCGAGCGACAGGCGCATCGCGATATCGAAGTTGTCGGCCGAGCGCGGACCGAGGTAGTTGGTGTGCGGCTCGATGGCGGTGGCATACGCGTTCATGAACATCTGGAACACGTCTTCGTTGTTCAGCTTGCCGATGCGGTTGACGTAATTCTCGTAGCGCTTGTCGAGCGTTTCGCGGATCGATTTATCGTCCTTGCCGGCCAGCTTCAGGCGCAGCCAGTCATTCTTGACGCGCTTGCGCCACAGATCGTGGATTTCGTCTTCGCTCTTGGCCCACGCTGCTTTTTCGCGGTCCAGCTGCATCGTCTCGTCGGTCGAGAAGTCGAAGTTGCCCTTGAGCAGACTACGCGCGTACGCCATGCGTTCGCCGAAGCGCTTCTGGTACATGTTGTAGATCGAAAACGGCGCGCTCAGGTCTTCGTTGTTGATGGCGTCGTCCATCTTCGTGCGCAGGGCGCCGAAGCTGTCGAGGTCAGCCTGCACGAAGTACAGTTTTTCGCTGTCGAGGCCTTCGAAGTATTTATCGAATATCTTGGCCGACATCGCGTCGTCGAGCGGGACCGGGCTGTAGTGATAGCGGCCCAGCACGCGCGAGGCCCACAGCGCGGCCTGGGTCTGGGCGGCGATCGGCTTCATGTCGGCGGGAATGGCCGGGGTGGCGGATTTGCCGGCGGGCTTGGCAGCAGACTTCGCCGAATCGGCGGGCTTGGCCGGAGCCGGTGGCGTTGCGACGGCAGCGGATTTCTCGGGCTGCGCGGTCACCACATGGGCGGACATGGCAAACGCCATGGCGGCGAGGAGCACGTGCTTCTTCATTCTGCGATTCTCCGAACGGGATTCCTGTTGCGGTTGCGGCATGGCGCAAGGCAAACCTGCCATACCGCGCTTTTCGGTTCATTCTACAGGTAGATCAGCGTGTTAGCGCCGGCCTGACCCGCTTGCGGCGCCGCAAATGCTGACAATTAAGGTTGCCGTAAGCCTGCCCACACCCCTGTATTTACCCTTTGACAAGCGTCAATAGCGCGTCGCCGTAATACCAGAGCACAGCGAGCAGGATCAGCAGCGGCGCCCATGGCCACGAGCGGGCGGCAAGCTTCCAGTCAACGGGCGACGGCCAGAACGACAGGAACTGCGGCGCCAGAAACACCATCAGCGCCAGGTCGACCGGTTCAAAGGCCAGCCCGTGGCGCGTGCGCCACCAGGCCACGCCCAGCGGCACGAACAGCACCAGGAGCGGCGCCAGCGCGGCCGGCGCCGCGTTGTACCAGCGCAGATTGGCAAACGTGACCGAGCCAAGTTCCCAGTTGTGCCCGCCGGCCTTGCTGCCCTTGGCCCGCTTGATGCGGCGCGGCAGCACGCTCATCCCGACCGGCTCGGCATTGGTGAGAAGGCCCACCGAGAAATGCGCCAGTTCGTGGCACAGCGTGCCGGCAGCGGTAAACAAGAAAAAGACGGGGTGGGCGGCCGAGGCGATCCACAACAGGAAGGCCAGCGCCGCCGACGGAATCAGGTAGATCAGGATGTCGAGCGACGCGACTGCCATGGCGCAGGCGGCGGCGGGGAGCCAGGCGCTGCAGCCGCCGAGCATCGTGTCAGCGTGCGTAGAAGCAGCGCCCGCACGCCTGGCGGTAGCTTTCGTTGCCGCCGATACTGACCTGCTCGCCTTCGCGGATACGGCGGCCCTGCTCGTCGACGCGGATATTCATCGTCGCCTTCTTGCCGCAGGTGCAGATGTTCTTGATTTCCTCGATATCGTCGGCCAGCGCCAGCAGATAGGCCGAGCCGGGGAACGGTTCGCCGCGAAAATCGCTGCGCAGGCCGTAGCAGATCACGGGCACGCCGCGCAGCTGGGCCAGCTGGTGCAGCTGGCTGACCTGGGCCGCCGTCAAAAATTGCGACTCGTCCACCAGCAGGCAGGCGACGTTCTCGACCTGGTCGAGAAAGTTGGTGTCCGCGTGAAAGATTTCAGCGGGCCGCTGCGCGCCCAGGCGCGACGTGATCACGCCGACGCCGTAGCGGTTGTCGATGGCTGCCGTGTAGAGCTTGACCTGCTGGCCCTGCTCTTCGTAGTTGTGCGCGACCTGCAGCAGGGCCGTCGATTTGCCGGCGTTCATCGCCGAGTACCTGAAATAAAGTTTGGCCACTGCCCTGTCCTGCCTGTCTATCCGATGCGACGAAGGCTGCGATTATAGCGTACCGGCAACCTCCATCGCCAGCCCATCGCAGCATCATCGTCACTTCCCCGGATGGTATTTCCGCTCGAGATTGCGCTCGATATCGTCCTTGTAGAACAGCACGTCCTTGAACTCGCCGCGCGCATACATGGCGGCCTGATCGTTGAAGTGCGGCGAACGGGGATCGCTGCTCTGGCCGCCGGCCAGGATGCTCTTGGCGCGCACCTTCGGGCCGAACTCCACGGCAGCGACGAAGCTGTTGCCGCGGTCGCCGTAGATACGCTTCGTCGTTTGTTTGGCCGTCATGCCGAACGATGCCAGCGAGCCCCAGTTGGCCGATGTGAACGGCACCGGAATGCTCGGCTTGCTGTCGTCGTATTGCTGGTCGACCGCGCCCGAGAGGCGCTGGAAGCGGTTGATCTCGCCCCATGGCGTGCGCCAGTCGCCGAAGTCGGCCATTAGTTTGTCCGACGCGCGCAGCAAGCCGTCGAGCCGGTCTGCCGGGCTCAAGCGCTGGGCGATGTAGTCGACCGGCGGAATCGTCTCGAGCTTGGCGCGCGCGCCATGCTGCGCCACCAGGTCCTGGCCCCAGTACACGGCCAGCGACGTGGGGACCGAGTCGATGGCGTAGCGCATGTTCCAGCTGCGCAGCGCGTCGATCTGCTCGGCCAGCGCCGCCTTGCGCGGGTCTTCCGGCGGCAAGGCGTCGTAGTCGGCAACCACGGCCGGCACCAGCGGCTCGAACGCCTGCAGGCGCGTGTCGTACGAGGCCGCGATCAGGCCGTCGATATCCAGCCCCTTGGCATCCTTGAACACACGCGCGGCATTGCGGCCACGCGCATTCTCGGGCAGCGACCACATGTACGACGGGTAGTTCGCGCACTTGGGGCTGCTCGGGCCGGCCGCCGTGCAGGGCCAGTTGTTGGTATTGAAGATGTAGCCGCTCGCCGGGTTGAACAGCGTAATCGTCTCGTCGATCTCGTGCAGGCGCTGCCATTCGTTGGCGGGATTGCTGCCGTCCACCGGGCGGGTCCAGTCCACGCGCGGGTCGCGTTTCGGGATGAAGTTGCCGTGGAAGTAAGCGATATTGCCCTTCGCATCGGCATACACCGTGTTGTTGGACGAATTGGTGCGCAGCTCCATGGCCTTGTAGAAGGCGCTGTAGTCGCGCGCCTTGGTGCGGGTGTACGACTGGGTCAAGGCGTTGAGCGGGTCGTCCATCAGCTTGACCGATACCCACTTGCCGCCCTCGGCGCGCACGATGGGGCCGTGGTGCGTGAAGTAGGCGGTGACGCTGCGGCTGGCCATCGTCCCATCGGGCATCCTGTACGGCAGCGCGATCGCGACCTTGCGCATCGGCGCCTCGTGCTTGCCGTATTTATAGAAGTACTCGCCGTTGCGGTCGACGACCGTTTCCAGGTATTCGTCGATGACGTCGCCCCCGCCGGACGTGTGCATCCAGCCCAGCTTGTCGTTGAAGCCCTGGTAGATGAAGAACTGGCCCCAGGTCACGGCGCCATAGGCATTCAGGCCCTCTTCGCTGACCATGTGTACTTCGGGCCGGAAGTAGAACGATGTATGCGGGTTGATCATCAGCAGCGCGTGACCATTGGCGCTCAGTTTTGGCGCGATGGCAAAGCCGTTCGAGCCCCGCGGTTCCGGCGCGAAGCCGCGCGAATCCTGGCGTTGCGTGTTCAGTTGCGCCACCGCCGGCCGCTTGCCATAGAACGCGGCCAGGTCGGCCAGCTCGATCGACTCGATATCACCGCCGATGCTGCCTTCGCTGAACGTGAGGGCCATCCACGGCTCGAAGTGGGTCAGGAGCTTCGGCTTGACCTCGGGATGCGTGTACAGGTAATAGTTCAGGCCATCGGCAAACGCCTTCATCAGGTTCTGCAGCCAGGCGGGACTGGCTGCATATTGCGCCTGCATGGCGGCCGGCTGGACGTACAGCTTCATGCGCAGGTCGCGCCAGATCTCGGCCTCGCCCTCGACTTCGGCCAGGCGCCCCATCGCATTGATGTAATTGAGCTCGATGCGGTTGAAATCGTCCTCGGCCTGCGCGTACAGCGTGCCGAACACGGTGTCGGCATCGGTGCGGCCGAACACGTGCGGAATGCCCCACTTGTCGCGCATGATCGTCACGCGCTCGGCCGTTGCTTTCCAGCGCGCGACCGTGGCCGCACTCGGCGCAGCTTGCGCGCTGGTGGCCGCGATCGGTGTCTTCCTGGGCGCGACGGCAAGCGATGGCGCGGCGGCGCCGATCAGGAGCAAGCCGAGCAATGCCGGCGTGAACGAACGTGACGTGGGCATGGGGGCTGGCTCCTTGAGGACGTGGCGAGGTTCAGTCGGCGCCGAGACCGGCGTTGACGAGGCGTTGTTTGAGGCGTTCGTTTTCGGTCAGCAGCGTGGCCAGGCGGTCTTTCATCGCTGCGCGTTCGCTGCGCAGCGTGGCCAGCTCGTCGGCCGGATCGACCACTTCTTTCTCTTTGCGCGGGCGGGCCGCACTTTTCTGTTCGCGCACTTGGCGCGCGGCCTGCTGCAATTCCTTGCGCCCGCCGGCCACGGCGGCCAGCTGTTCCGACTCGGGCAACTGCGCCACATTGGCGGCGGCATTGATCGAGATGGTGCCGGTGCGCACCGCTTCGCGCAGCTCGGGCGTGGCGGCTTTCTGGATACGCTCGATCTGGCTGATCGTATTGCTCGACACGCGCGCGGCGCGCGCGACATCTTCGCGCGTGTTCCATGGCGGCGATCCAGCATCGGGCGCCGCGTCTGCATCGGCTGCCTCGTCGGCGGGACGCTCGGCCACGCGGGCCGAGACGATCTCTTTTTTCTTCAGCGCCAGCACGCCGCGCTGAAAGTCCGAGACGCTGCGGCGCGCCAGGTGGTTATCGATCATCCACAACATGACATCTTCGATCGACTCGAAGGTGTTGTTGTGGACGGTGCGGAACGGGATGCCATGCTTCTGGCACAGTTCATAGCGGTTGTGGCCGTCGATCAGCGTATCGCGCCAGAGTACCAATGCATCGCGGCAACCTTCGGCAAGCAGGCTGCGCTCGAGCGCGGCTTGTTCGATCGGGCTGAGTGGATCGACGAAAGAGCGCAATTCGTCGTTGATCGTGATATTCAATTCGGGTCCTTGCGAGTCGTACGGGGGAATATTGTGATGCGGCGGTATTGGTGCCGTGCCGAATGGCATGCTACACCATGCAGACGAGACCGCTGAGCTGCGCTTGCCCTACCTGGATGGTTGGGGGGTGCGCGCCAGGGTTCGTGCATCGGCGCTGTGAAGCGCCAGGATCATTCGTGGTGCGGGCAGCCGGAATCGAACCGGCACGCCTCACGGCGGCAGATTTTAAGTCTGATGCGTCTACCAATTTCGCCATGCCCGCGCCGCCCGGATTGTACTACGTGGAGCAACCCGGGTGTTAGTGGCTGAGCTGCGCCACTGGATTTAAACACGTACTCTCAACATGGCTATTAAACCAAAATGCTTCAGGTTTCAAGGGAGCGCGGCCTTCACGCGAGCTGACATAAAATCAATTCATTATCTTGTCATTTCTTTTCGCCTGGGCGGCGCCATCGTATCGACGCCAGCATCATGGTGAACAACGTACTGTATAGAAGGAACTTCCAAACATGGAACAATTCAGGGAAATCAAGCTGTCCCGGCGCGATGTATTGATCGCCGGCGCGGTATCGGCCTCGGCCGTTGCAATGCCGGGCGCAAACGCGCAGACGGCTGCCAACGCCCCGGCCGCCAACCCGGAGCCGGTCAAGGTCGGCGTCTCCTTCAACGTCAACGGCAAGGATGTCACGCTCGAACTCGACACGCGCACGACGCTGCTCGACGCGCTGCGTGAGCACCTCCACCTGACCGGCTCGAAAAAAGGCTGCGACCAGGGCCAGTGCGGCGCCTGCACCATCATCATGGATGGCCGCCGTATCAACTCGTGCCTGTCGCTGGCAATCATGCATGACGGCGCCAAGATCACGACGATCGAGGGCCTTGGCACGCCGGACAAACTGCACCCGATGCAGGCTGCCTTCGTCAAGCACGATGGCTACCAGTGCGGGTACTGTACCCCGGGCCAGATCTGTGCCAGCGTGTCGGTGATCGAAGAAATTCGCGCCGGCATGCCGAGCCACGTCACGGCCGACCTCAACGCCAAGCCACAGATGACCGTGGAAGAAATCCGTGAGCGCATGAGCGGCAATATCTGCCGATGCGGCGCCTACTCCAACATCATCGACGCCATCAAGGAAGTCGGAGGGGTCAAAGCATGAAGGTCTTTACTTACCAACGCGCCACCACGCCTGCACAGGCCGCGCAAACCGTGGCCCGCACGCCAGGCGCGCGTTTCATCGCCGGCGGCACCAACCTGCTCGACCTGATGAAGCTCGAGATCGAAACCCCGGGCGCCCTGGTCGACGTCAATAAACTGGGCTTCGACAAGATCGAGCCAACCGCCAACGGTGGCCTGCGCATCGGCGCCTTCGTGCGCAATACCGATCTGGCATCGGATCCGCGCGTGCGCAAGGATTACGCGGTGCTGTCGCGTGCCCTGCTGTCGGGCGCGTCGACCCAGTTGCGCAACAAGGCAACGACGTCGGGCAACCTGCTGCAGCGCACCCGCTGCTCGTACTTCTACGACACCGCGCAAAAGTGCAACAAGCGCCAGCCGGGCAGCGGTTGCGCCGCCATCGGCGGCTTCACGCGCAACCTGGCCGTGGTCGGCACGAGCGACGCCTGCATCGCCACGCACCCGAGCGACATGGCCGTGGCCATGCGCCTGCTGGACGCCGAAGTCGAGACCGTGCGCGCCGATGGCAGCAAGCGCACGATCCCGATCGCCGATTTCCACCGCCTGCCGGGCAATACCCCGCACATCGAAACGGTGCTCGAACCGGGTGAGCTGATCACCTACGTGACCCTGCCAAAGCCGCTGGGCGGCGTGCACGCGTACAAGAAAGTGCGTGACCGCGCATCGTATGCGTTCGCGCTGGTGTCGGTTGCCACCGTCATCCTGCCGGACGGCAGCGGCCGCGTGGCCGTTGGCGGCGTGGCCCACAAGCCATGGCGCGTCGAAGCAGCCGAGCAGCAGATGGGCGCGGGCGCCAAGGCCGTGGCCGACCGCCTGATGGCCGGCGCGAAGACCACCGAAGAGAATGCCTTCAAGGTTCCTTTGGTACACCGTATTTTGGCCGCAGCAATGCAAGACGCAAAGAAAGCCTAAGCCATGAAATTCCTGACTCCAGCAACCACCAATCCGATTGACCGCATGCGCTATGTCGGTCAGCCGACCAACCGCATCGACGGCAAATTCAAGACCACCGGCACCGCGCCGTACGCGTACGAGCACCACAAGGAAGTACCGAACGCTGCCCAAGGCTTCGTCGTGGGCTCCGGCATCGCCAAGGGCCGCATCGCATCGATCGATATCGAGGCTGCGCGCCGCGCACCGGGCGTACTGGCCGTCGTCACGGCCGAGAACGCCGGCAAGCTGGGCAAGGGCGACATGAACACCGCCCACCTGCTGGCCGGCCCGAACATCCAGCACTATCACCAGGCCGTCGCGCTGGTGGTGGCGGAAACGTTCGAACAGGCGCGCGCTGCTGCGCACCTGGTCAAGGTCAAGTACACGGTCCAGAAGGGCCGCTTTGACCTGGACGCCGAAAAAGGCAATGCCGTGAAACCCGAGGGGGAATCGGATCCGCCGGATACCAAGACGGGCAACTTCGCGCGCGGTTTCGTAACCTCGCCCGTCAAGCTCGACGCCACCTACCACACGCCGGACCAGTCGCACGCGATGATGGAGCCGCATGCCTCGACCGCCTTTTGGGAAGGCGACAAGGTCACGGTCTACACGTCGAACCAGATGATCGCCTGGTGCCGCAGCGACCTGGCCAAGACGCTGGCCATCCCGAAAGAAAAAGTGCGCGTGGTCTCGCCATACGTTGGCGGCGGCTTCGGCTCGAAGCTGTTCCTGCGCGCCGATGCGCTGCTGGCAGCCCTGGGCGCGCGCGCGGCCAAGCGGCCGGTCAAGGTCTCGCTGCACCGCCACCTGATCTTCAATAACACGACGCACCGTCCTGCCACGATCCAGCGCATCCGCATCGGCGCCGGCCGTGACGGCCGCATCATGGCCATCGGCCACGAAACCTGGAACGGTAACCTGCCAAAAGGCAGCGCCGAAACGGCAACCGGGCAAACGCGCCTGCTGTACGCGGGTGCCGATCGCATGACCACCACCCGTGTGGCCGAGCTCGATCTGCCGGAAGGCAACGCGATGCGCGCACCGGGCGAAGCGCCGGGCATGATGGCGCTCGAAATCGCGATGGACGAGATGGCCGAAAAGCTGAACATGGACCCGGTTCAGTTCCGCATCCTGAACGACACCAAGGTCGATCCGGAAAAGCCGATCCGCAAGTTCTCGGAGCGCCGCTACATCGAGTGCATGCGCATGGGCGCCGACAAGTTCGGCTGGGCCAAGCGCAACGCCAAGCCAGGCCAGGTCCGTGAAGGCCGCTGGCTGATCGGCCACGGCGTGGCATCCGCCTTCCGTAACAGCCCGGTGATGAAATCGGGCGCCCGCGTCAAGCTGGGTACGGATGGCCGCGTGACAGTGCAAACCGACATGACCGATATCGGTACCGGCAGCTACACGATCATCGCGCAGACCACGGCTGAAATGCTGGGCGTGCCGCTCGATCGCATCGATGTGCGCCTGGGCGACTCGGACTTCCCGGCATCGGCCGGTTCGGGTGGCCAGTGGGGCGCGAACAGTTCGACCTCGGGCGTGTACGCAGCCTGCGTCAAGCTGCGCGAGCAGATTGCCGCCAAGCTGGGCGTGAACGAAGCCGACGCCGAATTCGTCGACGGCACCGTGCGCGTGGGCAGCAACAGTCAGCCCCTGATCAAGGCAGCGGCGGGCGGTGAGCTGGTTGGCGAAGACACGATCGAATTCTCCGGCGGCCTGGACAAGAAAAACCAGCTGTCGACATTCGGCGCGCACTTCGTCGAAGTCGCGGTCGATTCGGTCACCGGCGAAACGCGCGTGCGCCGCATGCTGGCCGTGTGCGCAGCAGGCCGTATCCTGAACCCGATGCAGGCACGCAGCCAGGTCATCGGCGGCATGACGATGGGTATCGGCGGCGCGCTGATGGAACACCTGGTGGTCGACAAGCGCCTGGGCTTCTTCGCCAACCACGACATGGCAACTTACGAGGTGCCGGTGCACGCGGACGTGCCGCACCAGGAAGTCATCTTCCTCAAGGAAGAAGACGAAATCTCGTCGCCCATGAAGGCCAAGGGCATCGGCGAGCTGGGTCTGTGCGGTGTTGCTGCGGCAGTCGCCAACGCGATCTACAACGCAACCGGCGTGCGTGTGCGCGAGTATCCGATCACACTCGACAAGCTGATCGAAAAGATGCCGCTGTCGGTGTGATGTTGTTCTGAAGTGCCAGTGGCGGCGGCATGATGCCGTTCGCCACCTTGCCCTCGTGGCCCCGTCCCTGGCGGCCATGAGGCGCCCCCTCTTTTTCCGGTGCACCGAACCCCTCCCCCGCGCCATGCGGAGGCGAACAAAGGCCGAGCCCATGAAATTTACTACCCCTGCTACCACCAATCCCATCGACACGCTGCGCCACGTGGGCAAGCCGTACGACCGCGTCGATGGCCCGCTCAAGTGCACCGGCCAGGCACCGTATGCGTATGAACACCACGCCGCCGTACCGGACGCCGCCCACGGCGTGATGGTCGGCGCCACCATTGCCAAGGGCACGATCGTGAGTATTGACGATGCAGCCGCCCGCCGCGCGCCCGGTGTGCTGGCCGTCGTCACCGCCGCCAACGCCGGTGCACTGGGCAAGGGCCAGAAGAATACGGCCCGCCTCCTGGCCGGTCCCGAGGTCATGCACTATCACCAGGCCGTTGCCCTCGTGGTCGCCGAGACGTTCGAGCAGGCGCGCGCCGCCGCCCATCTGGTCAAGGTCAGCTACCGCGAAGACAAGGGCAGCTTCGATCTGGCCAGCGTGAAGGACAGCGCTACCCCGCCCAAGGGCGAACGCAACTCGCCGCCCGACACCCGCGTCGGCGACTTCGAGCACGCATTCGACAGCGCCCCGGTCAAGCTCGACGCCACCTACACGACACCCGACCAGGCGCACGCGATGATGGAGCCGCATGCGACCACCGCGCGCTGGGACGGCGACAAGCTCACGGTCTGGACCTCGACCCAGATGGTCGACTGGTGCCGGACCGATCTGGCCAGGACGCTGAACATCGGCAAGGACAAGGTGCGCGTCGTCGCGCCCTACATCGGCGGCGGCTTCGGTGGCAAGCTGTTCCTGCGCACCGACGCCGTGCTGGCCGCGCTGGGCGCCCGCGCTGCCGGCCGTCCCGTCAAGGTGGCCCTGCAGCGCCACCAGATCTTCAACAACACGACGCACCGGCCCAAAACCATCCAGCGCCTGCGCATCGGCGTGGGCCGCGATGGCCGTATCCAGGCCATCGGCCATGAAACATGGAACGGCAACCTGCCGGGCGGCCGGCCCGAGGTCGCCACACAGCAAACGCGCCTCCTGTACGCGGGCGCGCACCGGATGACGGCGACCCGCGTGGCCGTGCTCGATCTGCCAGAGGGCAATTCGATGCGTGCACCAGGCGAGGCGCCGGGCATGATGGCGCTGGAGATCGCGATGGACGAACTGGCCGAGAAGCTCGGCATGGACCCCGTGCAGCTGCGCATCCTGAACGACACGAAGGTCGACCCGGAAAAGCCGAACCGTCCGTTTTCCGAGCGGCGCCTGGTCGAATGCCTGCGCACCGGGGCCGAACGCTTCGGCTGGAAGGCGCGCAACGCCAAACCCGCCCAGGTCCGTGAAGGCCAGTGGCTGATCGGCCACGGCGTCGCGGCGGCCTTTCGCAACAGCCCCGTGGTCAAGTCGGCCGCCCGCGTGCGCCTTGGCACGGACGGCATCCTGACGGTGGAGACGGACATGACCGACATCGGTACCGGCAGCTACACGATCATTGCGCAGACGGCTGCCGAGATGCTCGGCTTGCCGCTCGATCGCGTGAAGGTGAAGCTGGGCGACTCGGACTTTCCCGTGTCCGCCGGCTCGGGCGGCCAGTTCGGCGCCAACAGTGCGACGGCCGGCGTGTACGCAGCCTGCGTCAAGCTGCGCGAGCAGGTCGCGGCCAAAATGAACATGACGGACCCGGTGTTCGCCGACGGCCTCGTGCGTGCTGGCGGCGCCAGCCAGCCGCTGGCCAAGGCAGCCGAAGGCGGTGAGCTGGTGGCCGAGGACGTCATCGAGTTCGGCGAGCTGGCGAAAAAGAACCAGCTCTCGACCTTTGGCGCGCATTTCGTCGAAGTCGCGGTCGATTCAAGCACGGGCGAGACGCGCGTGCGGCGCATGCTGGCCGTCTGCGCAGCGGGCCGCATCCTGAACCCGAAGTCGGCGCGCAGCCAGGTGATCGGCTCGATGACGATGGGTGTGGGCGGCGCGCTGATGGAGCACATGGTGGTCGACAAGCGCCTGGGCTTCTTTGCCAATCACGACCTGGCGACCTACGAGGTGCCCGTGCATGCCGACATCCCGCACCAGGACGTGATTTTCCTGGACGAGGAAGACGAGTATTCGTCGCCGATGAAGGCCAAGGGTGTGGGTGAACTGGGGCTGTGCGGCGTGGCGGCAGCGATTGCCAATGCGGTCTACAACGCCACTGGCGTGCGGGTGCGCGAGTATCCGGTCACGCTCGACAAGCTGCTGGAGAAGATGCCGCTGCCGGTGTAGTGCTCTGGGGCCGACGCTGCAGCCGGGTCCGGCGTCAGCGTCGGCGTCGTTACCCGGATCAGGCTTGCTGGCCGAGCATGTGCCAGGCCATGGCGCAGCAGAGGATCACGACGCAGCACAGCAGGCCGTAGACGAAAATGCGCATCGACGTGGCCAGGCCGGTCACGGCGCGGTTGGCGTTATCGCCGAGCTTGCCACGCTTGCGCGCGCTGTTCATCAGCATCGAAAAAAAGATGAACAACGTCGCGCAAATCAGGACGACTTTCATGACGGCCTTTGGTTGATTAGGTGCGAACGGCCACGAGCACGAGCGCCACGACCGACAGCAGGCCGGACAGCGCTGCGGTCGCGCCCATCCACGTCATCTTCTGGCGCTGGGCATCCATCTTGGCGATGAGCTGCGCATTCTGGTCGGCCAGATTGGCGATGATTTCGGAGGCCGAACGCATCTGGTTGCGCAGATCGGTGATCTCGGCATCATTGCGCTCGACGCTGCGGATCAGGATATCGAACACGTCTTCTTCTTGCCCCGCCATCCCGGGCGCCACGCCCATCGGCTCATCGGGCATGCCTTGCCGGTTGCGGTTGACCGTGTCCCACAGCCGCCGCGCGCCATTGGCCACCTGCGGCGCTGCGCTGATTACGTCGCTCCAGGGAACGGTTCTCAATACTGTCCACCAACCTGCTGCCATACCTGCTCCTCATCAATCGTTGTATTCCTGAGCATACCATTGCGGCGTGCTGCGGCCAAATGCCACACGCGTCGCGCGCCCGCAGAACACGGTGCGACGCGTCCAGCCGCCTTGCGCTACCATTATCCCCATGTGTGGACGAATTGACCAAAGCCAAACGGCCCGTTACTACGCCAGCGTCATGGGCTGGCTCGACGCCGTGTATGACAGCGAATCCGAACCGGCTTATAACGTGCCGCCCGGCACGTATCGCCCTGTGCTGCATCTGCAGGACGGCGAACGGCGCGTGGACGACGTGTACTGGAGTTACCAGGCGCGCTGGGCCAAGGGCAAGGTCCCGGTGACCATCAACGCGCGTATGGACAAGCTGGACAACCGCTACTGGCGCGGCCTGCTCAAGTCGGGGCGCGCGCTCGTGCCTGCCTCGGGCTGGTACGAGTGGACAGGCGAAAAAGGCAGCAAGCAGCCGTGGCATATCCACCGCAAGGATGGTGCACCGCTGTTCATGCTGGCGCTGGCCAACTTCGGCAGTTTCACCGAAAACCGCGCCGAGGCGGGCTTTGTCATCGTGACCGACGACGCCTCGGGCGGCATGCTCGATATCCATGACCGGCGGCCGGTGGTACTCGACGCCCAGGACGCCGAGCGCTGGCTGGATCCGGCGCTCTCGAGCGAAGAAGCATTGGCGCTGGCCCGCTCGGCCGCCCTGCCCCCGGACGCATTCGTCTGGCACGAAGTGAGCACGCAGGTCAATCGCGCCGGCGCCGGTGGACCTGAGGTCGCGCAACCCATCGACAGCGACGCCTGAGCCATCCCGCCGCACAGTCCGGCGGTATGAATATCCTGGAACCCGCCCATTGTCTGATCTGGATCGAACCGGGGATGCAACCAAACGTCGTGTTCGCTAGTCTTACCGGATTGCTACCACACGTGAGGTGAATCCATGGGCGAATACATGCAAATCCGGGGCCTGCTGCAAGAGGGTGAAGAATACGCTGGTCTCATCCTGGGCAAAGACGATCCCGACTACCACCTGGTCCTGCTGCCAGGCAACAGCGCGGACGTCAGCTGGCCCACGGCCGCCGACTGGGCCGCCAGCCAGGGCGGCGCCCTGCCCACGCGGCGCGAGCTGGCGCTGCTGTTTGCCAACCTGCGCGAATCGTTCCAGCGCGACTGGTACTGGTCCAGCGAGCCGCACGCCACGCGCGCCCAACTGGTCTGGGGGCAGAATTTCGCCAGTGGCATCCAGACCATCTATGGCCGGCCGTATCGCGGGCATGCGCGCGCGGTACGGCGGATCAGTACGGCAGCCTGACCCGCGGCCTGACCCGCAAGCTGACCCGCGTCACGGCGCCGGCACGCTGGAGCGGCCAATTGGCTGCTCCATATTGGCCAGGTACCAGGCCGTCGCCGCCATCAGCGCAACGTTGCGGCGCAGGCTGTCGGGATCGACCTTGTCCAGCGTGTCGGCTGGCGTGTGGTGAATGTCGAAATAGTTCGCCGTATCGACGATCGGCGCGAAGCTTGGCACGCCTGCGCGTTCCAGCCCGGCCAGATCGCCCGTCGCCAGCACGTCCTGACGCTGGAAGACGCCGGCGCCAATCGGCTGCAGGGCCGCTTGCAGAGGCGCGAACAGCTTGACCGACTGCGGCGTCACACTGGCACGCAGGCCGAACGGGCGGCCAACGCCATTGTCGCTCTCGATCGCGCCGAAGTGCCTGGCGGTGTTGGCCTGTTCAGCGGCAAGATAGGTGCTCGCGCCGCGCATGCCGTTTTCTTCGTTCATCCAGGCGATGAAGCGGATCGTGCGGCGCGGCCGGTAATCGAGTTTTTTCAGCACATCAAACACGGCCATCGCGCTGGCCACGGCGGCGGCATCGTCGTGCGCACCGGGTGACAAGTCCCACGAATCGAGGTGGCCCGAGACGATGACGATTTCTTCCGGCTTGTCCGTGCCCGGCAGGTCGGCGATCACATTGAAGCTGTCGGCGTCGGGCAGGTTTTTCGGGGTCAGCACGAGTTTGAGCTTGACCGGGCCACGCTTGACCAGGCGCGCCATCAGCATCGCGTCTTCGGCCGTCACGGCCGCCGCCGGGATGCGCGCATCGTCCGACAGGCCGGACGAGCCCGTGTGCGGCAATCGATAAGCAGCGCCACCGACCGAGCGCACCAGTGCGCCGACAGCGCCCAGCTCAGCCGCCAGGCGCGGGCCGTTACGGCGGTAGTTCGAGCCCGCACCGTAGGCCGGGCCGGCCAGGCCACGGTCGGCCATGTGCTGGTCGAAGGCGACATCGAACAGCACGATCTTGCCCTTCACTTCGGCAGAGCGCGCCTTGAGTTCCTCGAAACTATTGAGCACGAGCACAGGCGCGACGAGGCCTTCGACTGGCGTGGCGCCCGAGCCACCCAGCGCGGTCAGCACGATGCGCTGGGTGATGCCGGCCGGGCGGCCCGTGTAATCGATCAGTTCACCCGTCTCGATCCCGCGCACCCAGTGCGGCACCTTTACCGGCTGCAGCGTCACCTTCGCGCCGAGTTTGCGCATGGCGTCGGCAACCTGGGTCACTGCTGCCGCTGCGCCGGGCGAACCCGACAAGCGCGGGCCGATCAGGTCGGTCATGTCTTCCGTGCGTTGCCAGGCGTAGTCGCTCGTCATTGCCGCGTCGCGGATCTTGACCAGCGCAGCAGGATCGTTGCCGGGGCTGGCGGCCAGGGCCGGTGTGACGATCAGCGTGGCGGCGATGGCACCCAACATGGGAAGACAGCGAAGATGGCGACCGGGGAAGTTCATGCGGGAATCCTTGCGGTATTGAAAGGATTCAAACAATAGCGCATCCGGCAAGGTTTTGCCCCGACTTTCCTGATGCCGGGGACTGCGCCAGGCCGGCTATCAGGCCGCCACCAGGCGCACCAGCGTGATCTCCGACGGCGCACCGAAGCGCTTTGGCGGGCCCCAGTAGCCGGTGCCACGGCTCGTGTACACCCACATCTCGCGCACCCGGTTCAGGCCAGCCACGAACGGCTGCTGTAGTGGCACGAACAAATTCCACGGGAAGAACTGACCGCCATGCGTATGGCCCGACAGTTGCAAATCGAACCCTGCCGCCGCTGCCGCCGTCGCGCTGCGCGGCTGGTGCGCGAGCAGCACGCGCGCACCGATCCCTGCCGGCGCACCCGCTGCGGCGCGTTGCGGATCGCTCTTGTGCTCGGGATGGAAATGATGGGCATGATAGTCGGCCACCCCCGCAATCATCAGGCGCGCGTCGCCCTTGTGCACGATCACGTGCTGGTTCATCAACACGTTCAGCCCCAGGCGCCGCACTTCGGCGATCCACTCGAGCGCACCCGAGTAGTACTCGTGGTTGCCGGTCACGAAATACACGCCATCGCCCGCGCGCAGGCGGCCCAGTGGTTCCGTGTGCGGCGCCAGGCGCTGCACGCTGCCGTCGACCAGGTCGCCCGTGACGGCAATCGCGTCGGCGTCCAGCGCATTGACCTTGTCGACGATCGCATTCAGGTAGGCGCGTTTGATGGTCGGGCCCACGTGCACGTCCGAAATCTGCGCGATCGTGTAGCCGTGCAGTGCCTCCGGCAAGTCGCGAATCGGCACGTCCACCTTCACGATGCGCGCGACCCGGCGTGCGTTGGCATAGCCGATCAGCGTCACCGCCAGCGCGACCAGCGGCACCGCCAGCGCGCTGATGTGCAGCAACGGGGCGGTGATTGCGCCAATGACCATCAGCGCCAGCAGCACGAGGTCGCGCAGCACCGTCGCCACCAGCAGCGACGAGAACAGGCCCATCGACAGCAAGCCGACCCAGGCCACGGCATCGGACCAGCGGCGCCTGCGCATCGAGGCCGACATCAGCCCGACCGGCACCAGGATGCCCAGCAGGCACAACAGTAATCCGGCAATCAGGTTGCCGACCATGCCAAGGGCCAGGTCGGGCAACAGGCGCATGCCGAGATACACCAGCAGCATGACCATGAGGAACAGAACAACGAGGAAGCTTCGGCTTGGACGCATGAGGGGAATAGATGAAAAGCAATAGAAGCTACATGGGGCACATGGGCCGAGATGCAAGCGAGGATGTTACAGACCGCGCATGACTTGTAAAAATCTGTATTAGCAGATGGCACTATTTAGAACCAAGAATATAGTGATTCCTACCCGGTGAGCGAGAACATCATTCCGATCTCCGCCGGGGTAAAAAGGAAAAAGCCATGTTGAAATCGAAGACCTTTGGTGCTGTGCTGCTGGCCGCCGTCGCCGTATCGCCGGCGGCAATGGCCGGCGATCGTGGTACGAATACGGCCATCGGCGCCGTGCTCGGTGCAGTCGTCGGCCACACGGTCGGCGGCACCGGCGGCGCGGTGGCGGGCGGTGTGATCGGTGCGGCAGTGGGCAACTCGGTCCACTCGCGCGATGACCGTCGCCACTACGGCGATCGCGGTAACTATTACGACAACCGCGGCGGGTATTACCAGTCGCAACCGGCCTACGTGCAGCAGCGCCCGGTGTATGTCCAGCAGCGTCCCGTGTACGTCCAGCCACGCCCGGTGTACGTGGAATCGCGTCCGGTGTACGTACAACCGCGCCCCGTCTACGTCGAATACCGTGACGGTGGCCGCGGCTGGGACCGTCATGACCGCCGCGATCGTTATGACCGCCACGACCGCTGGGATCGCGATGACCGTCGCGGCTACGGCCGCTAACCCCGAAAGCCGCGCACTGCGCGGCTTTTTCTTTGCCCAAAGCCGGGGTCAGGTCTGACATTTAGACACGACCTCAGCTTTAGCTCCTTCCAACGGTGTCATTCCCAGTATCGGCGTGGCCCTTGGCAAGCCAGGTTTGACTGGGCGACTGTCGAGATCGTGTCCGAATGTCAGACCTGACCCTCGCTTTTGTCCCGCGCTTTTCCAGCCCTTTCTGCTTCCCTCCGCTTTGCTTCCCCATCGGCGCGTTGCGCCATGCTCGGGGGACACCATGTACGACGCAGGCACCGTCATTTCGCTCACCGGCGGCCAATACCGCCTGCGCGAACCGCTGGCTGGGGCCGCCTATGGCGTCGTCTGGCGCGCCGACTGCCTGCACGCCACCGGCGCCGTTGCCCTCAAGCTCGTCAATCTCGACCAGATGGCGCGCGCGCCGGAAGCATTGCGCGTCCGCTGGCTGGACAGCGCCAACACCGAGATCGCGTTCCTGCGCAGCCTCGCGCCGTGGGATGGCCGCCACATCGTGCGCCTGCTCGACAGTGGCGAGCATCTCGGTTTGCCGGCACTGGCCCTGGAACTGCTCGATGGCGACCTGGCCGCTTACCTGGCGGAAGAAACCGCTGCCGGCCGGACGATCGCGCCGGCCCGCGCGCTGGCCTGGACCGGTCAGGTCAACCAGGCGCTGGCCAAAGTCCACGCCAACGGCTGGCGCTACCTCGACCTGAAACCCGGCAACCTGCTGCTCGACCGCGCCGCCGACACGCTCAAGCTGGCCGATTTTGGCACTAACCGGCGCCTGGACGACCTGCGCGCCCATACCTATGCCGGCACCGCCAACTGGCAGGCGCCGGAACAGTTCTTCCCCGACGCCGACGGCTACGCCACCGAAGCGCGCACCGACTATTTCGCCCTGGGCGCCCTCTTCTATTACCTCGTCTGCGGCCGCCTTCTGTGTTACAGCAGCACCTGCGGCCAGGCCTGGCAAACGCATGGCCGCGATGGCGCAGCCGCGCTGCTGGCCACGCACCAGGCGCGCCCGCCCGTGCTGCAACTCGATGAAGCGACGCTGTTTGCCAACCACCTGGGCCCCGCTGCCGTGCCGGGCCTGGCGCTGCTGCGCCGCCTGCTGGCCGACAGCCCTGCCGAGCGGCCACAGCATGCGCTGGACATCAGCCGCCTGCTGGGTCAAGCAACCAGCCTGCTCGGCCCCGCGCCGGCCAGGAGCGCAGCATGACCCCCGGCCTCCAGCGCATGTCCTTTGGCGCCGCAACGGCCTCGGTTCTGCTCGCGCTGCTGTGCGCCGTGCAGCTGCTCGCCGTACTGCGCGCGCCTGCCGCCTGGCTCCCGCGCGAGATCGCGGTCACCCTGCAGCCGGGCACATCGATCGTACTGGGCCGCGCGGAACTGGGCGCGCCGCGCGCCGCCGCGCGCCAGTTGACGCTGCGCCGCGATGCCGCCGGCGCCTGGTGGCTGCGCAATCTGGAGCCGGTCCAGCCGATCGTGCTGCGCCGTAGCGACGCGCGCGTGCGCAGCAGCGACGTGCCGCTGGCGCGTGGCCAGCAGATCCAGGCCGGCGCCGCGCGCTTCGAAGTGCTCGCGCAGGATACCGGCAGCGTGACGCTGTCGAATGGCGAGCGCACCTGGCGCTACGACGGCGCCACGCTGCTGCAGGACGGCGCACTGCAGCCGGCCTGCCCCGATGCCCCCCTCGCCAGCCGCGCGCTCGCGCTGTGGAACCGGATCACGCCGTACCCGCTTGGCCTGGCGCGGCCCGTCAGCCTGGGCGGCCTGCTGTATTGCGGCAACCGGCTGGCCAGCAGCACGTTCGAGGCCGGTACGGCGTCACTGGGGCGTCTGCCGGATGGCCGTATCGCGCTCTCGGTGCGGGGTGACCAGCCGGTGCTCGTCTCGACTGAGAATGGCTGGGAAGACGCTGCCCAGCGCGACCAGCCGCTGGCGGCCACCGATGCGGTTGCCGTCGGCCGCACCGTCTTCACGCTGGTCCCGAATGGCGACATGCTGCACTTGAGGCCATCGGGCCAGGTCGCGCTGTCGAACGCCCCGCAGGTCCAGTTGCCCGACGCCGTGCGCTGGCAGTGGCAGGAACGCACGCTGTTCGCGCTGCCTGCCCCCACGCCGCTGGCCTGGGCCGCCGCGATTGGCGTGCTGCTGCTGGGCACGGTCAGCGTACTGCCACTGCTGCGCCAACGCGTCACCAATGCACGCCTCGCCATGCCGCTGGTCGCGGCGCTGGTCGCGGCCACGGCCACCCTGCTGCTGATTGCTCAGCGCAGCAGCGGCGCGCCCGGTGTGGGCGTCTCGCTGCTGCTGGCCTGGGCCACGCTGTGGCTGACGCTGCGTTTTTACGCGCGAATCAGTTTGCTGCCCGCCATCGCCGTGCTGTTGCTGGGCGCCGGCCTGCTGGTGCAGCTCGAAATGGGCCTGGGTGCGAGCGATACCGCCTGGCTGCGCCATTTCCAGAACTCCACCGCGCTGCTGGGCCTGGGCTTGCCCGGCACGCTGCTGCTGCTGTCGTCCGTCGGCCGCAACAACCTGTCGCGCCCCGTCACTGAACGCGTGCTGCTGGTTCTCGCCGGGATCGCGCTGGTCGGCGTGCTGCTGCAGGTCTGCTTCGGCAGTGAGACAGGCGTGTTCGACATCCAGCCGTTCGAGTTCGCCAAGTTCGCGCTGGCCGCACTCAGCGCGCACTGTCTGGCGCTGGTCGCAGGCGGTGCAACGCACCAGCAGCGCAACTGGCGCTTCTGGCTGCGCATGGCCGCGCCCGTGCTGCTGTTCGTGTTCCTGCTGGGCGTTGCGCTGGTGCGGGTCGACGATTATTCGCCGCTGGTGCTGCTGCTGGTCTGGAGCAGCGCGATGGCGCTGGTCTGGTGCGCGAGCCGTGGCCGGCGCGCGGCTCTCGTCACGGCCGCCGTTGCCATCTGCCTGCTGGTGGCGGGCGGCGCAGCGCTGCGTAGTGGTGGGGCATTCCTCGGCGCGCTGGGCTTTTATCCCGAGCGGTTCCAGGTCTGGAGCGCCCCGACCGTCCACCCGCACACGGGCCAGCAGATGCTGCTCGGCGCGCGCGCCATCGCCCAGGGTGGCTGGACGGGGGCCGACCGCGCGTTTGGTCTGGCGGCGCTGGGCGGCGCGGCCGGCGACGCGCTGGCGATCCCCGCGATCCAGGACGATTTCGCACCGGCCTTCCTGCTGCAGCGCCATGGCCTGGCCGCCGGCCTGGCGCTGTGGACGCTGCAGGCGCTGTTCCTGGTAGCGCTGGTGCGCGTTGCCGCCAGCGCCTGGGGCCGTGCCATGGCGGCGAACGATTTCCGGCGCGCCTGGCTGGGGCGCTTCCAGTGCTTCGCGCTGTGTGGCGGCGCTGCGTTCGTCGCCGGCCACCTGCTGCTGGCGTGGGGCACCAATCTGGCGATGTTCCCGATCATGGGCCAGCCGATGAGTTTTCTGTCGGCCGGCGGCTCGCATCTGCTGTTTTTCATCTGCCCCCTGCTAGCGTTTGGCATGGCAAGCACCCCATTCAACGAGGAGATTCAATCATGCCGGTCTATGTCCAACACGAAGTCCTGGGCAAGGTAGAAGACGTGTTCAACGCCGACGCGCTGTGGCAGGCGCCCGGCCTGTCGCTGTTCTCGCGCCGCGCGCTGCTGCGCGACCTGCTCGAACGCTCGCCGCGCGAACTGCGCGGCCGCGCCGCAACGCGCTGCTTCTCGCACGTGACGCTGGTGCTGCCGCAGGACGATGTCGACGACGACCGCCACCTGACCCGTGGCGCGCGCGTGCGCGACCTGGCGCAGTCGCTCGCGGCGCTGCACCAGAAGGATTTCGGCGACCTGCTCGGCGGCGATGAGGTGCGCTACTTTATTTCAGGGGACGAGCGCATCGCGCCGGGCGAAGTGCAGGTCAAGTTCGGCCATGCCGTCTACCTGCCGGCGCCGGGCGAACAGGTGCAGTATACGGTGACCGCCTCGCGCGACAGCGCGATCTGGCAGCCCGTGTGCGCGATCTACCCGAACCAGCGCCTGACCCTGGTGGGCATGGATCCCGCCAACGCCACGTTCGCCGTGCCGGGCTGGCCGTTCGGCCCGGATGGCGGCCTGCTCCTCGTGAACGACGGGCCGGAAGCACCTCTTGAACTGCAGGTGCGCCCGAAAGACAGTTTCGATTGCGTTCTCGACCCCGCCAATGGCTACTACGTCCTGCGTGGAAAAGGCGCGAGCGCCCAGCGCCTGCTGCTCAAAATCAGCCGCGCTGGCGCAGCCGTTAAGCCGCCCGTCTCCGTGGCGGCTGGGCCTGCCGCCCCAGCCACCGCACTCCAGCGCAGCCCCGCCGTCTGGAAGTCGCGCAGCAGCACGCCGCCGGCCGACCTGACCGCGATGCCGCTGGCAGCGCCAGCGCCCGTGGCCACCCCGGCGCTGGCACTGACACCGGAAGCCGACGCCACCTACGCGCCCGTCGCGCGCCATCGCATCACGCTGGCCGCGCTGGCCTTGCCGCGCCTGAGCCGCTACCGCGACACGGGTGCGCAGGCGCTCGAAGTGGGCCTCGACGCGCAACTGGTACCGGCCGCGCCGGGCAAGGACAACGTGATCCGCTTCGCGATCGACGATGCCGACGAGCTGCACGCGATTACGCCGGCCGGTCGCCAGCGCATTGCCGTGCCGTCGCAGTTCTCGCCGATGGACGGGGCCAGCATCGGTCTGCTCGCCGCACCGCAGTCGATGGCGGAGCGCTACAGCGCCCTCCTGGTGCTGCCACAAGGCCCGTCGCAACCGGCGGCCGGCGGCTCACGCCTGACGTTCGGCCGCGGCATGCCGTCACTGGCCGCGCTGCGCGTGCTCGATGCACCGCAGTTCGTGCGCCAGGCCGACGGCGCCGCCGCCAGCGCCGACCGGCTCGGCCTGTCGCGCAGCGCATTCAGCTGGGAAGCATCGAGCGATGGCCTGCGCGTCGTGCGCCTGTCGCCGAGCCAGGCGCTGTACCACCTCGACGCCGAGCTGGCCCTGGTGGCGCAGATCGACGCAGCCACGCAGGATGCGCCGTACCTGATCCCGCCGGGCCACCACCTGGTGGCGGGCCACTACGTGCTGCGCTTCGACGCCTGAGGCCAGCATGCCATCGTCGACCCACATCGCGGCGCATTTCGCCACGTACATCGGCGCGTTCGGCGCGGCCCTCGTGCTGACGCTGTGCGCCTGCGCGTGGCTCACGCCCCGCGCGTGGTGGCGCCGGCCCAACGCCCGCGCACTGGGCGTGCTGGCCGCCGGCACTGCGGCCGGGGGCGTGCTGCTGCTGGCGCTGTTTGGGGTACCGGGCACGATCACGCCGTCGGTCGAACTGGCCGAGGCGCCGCTGCCGGCAACCGACGTGCCCGTGGCTGGCGCGCCCTACCGCGTGCGCGATGCGCTCAATCTGCGCGTCGCGGGCGGCATCGGCGCCGAGCGCCTGCTGGTGGTGCCGGGCGGTGCGCGCGTGATTGCGACGGGCCAGCGCGATGGCGACTGGTGGCAGGTGCGCGCCACGCTCGATGGCAAGGATGTCGAAGGCTGGGCGAGCAGCCTGTGGCTGAGGCGGGCGGACGAACGCTAACCGCCCAGGGCCAGGCATGTGGCCCCATCGTTCAAACAGACGCGGAAACAAGCAGCTCCTTCACTTATTGCCAACGCATAGCGGGGTTATGATTGCACATCATCAATTATTTCCCTAAGGCATGTTTTCCAGACTCGACCCCAGCCTTAAGGTATTCGGCGCCCTGATCATCATCATTGTTGCTTGCCTCGCCACACTGCCCTGTATCAGCAGCTACCAGGCGAACGCGACTTTGCGCGCACTGCAGGACGGCGCGAAAAAGGAGCGTGCATATAATCTCGCGCTCAGCCTGCTGAAGGATGCCGAGACCGGTCAACGCGGCTTCCTGATCGGCAGCGACGAAAGCTTCCTCGACCCCTACAACGTCGGCGTTGCGGGCATTCCCGCGGCGCTCGAGGATTTGCATCGTCTCGCCAGTTCGGACCAGGAACGAACCCTGGTGGCACGCATTGCCAGTCTCAGCCAGGCCAAGGTTCTCGAGATGGACAGCAGCATCCGCCTGAAAAGGGCGGGCAAGACCCAGGCGGCCATCGACGCCGTGGCGAGCCAGAAAGGCAAGCTCCTGATGGACGAGCTGCGCACCCAGTTCGGCCGCCAGATTTATGTCCTGGCCGAGCAGCGCAAGGTGCTGCGGGACGAACTGACGTCGACGCTAAGATACAACTCCGCGCTTGGTATCGGCGCCGCCCTGGCCAGCCTGGTCGTGATCGTGGCAACGGTGCTCATCGTGACCAGGAGCTTGAACAAGCAGGCGGAAGTGGCCAACCAGTCGCAGTTATTGGCCGAGAACAACGCGCTATTGGCGAAACAGTCCGCCGTGCGCGCAGAGCGCCTGTCGGTGGCAGCAGAGATGTTGCACGCGCTGGACAGCGTCAAGGCGCCGTCCGAACTCGCCCGCATGCTGCCGGTATTCCTGCGCAAGCTATTACCGGACACGGCTGGCGCGGTATATCTCTACCGCAATTCGCGCGATGCACTCGAACTCAATGCATCGTGGAATCTGACCGACGAGGCACCGCCTGCCATCGCCCGCGATGAATGCTGGTGTCTGCGGCTGGGCAAAATGCATGTCGCGACGGCGCAGCACGACCTGTTCTGCGATCACGGCACGCCCTGGATCGGCAAGTATGCATCCCAGACGTGCGTCCCGATGATCTCCCAAGGCGATGTCGTGGGTGTTCTGATGGTCCTGGACGACCGGCACGAAGACAACCAGAGCGACAGCATGCACATCATCGCGCTGGCCGAACAGCTGAGCCTGGCGATCAGCAACGTCTCGCTGCGCGACACGCTGCGCCACCAGTCAACGGTCGATCCGCTCACCGGCCTGTATAACCGGCGCTTCTTCGACGAATCGCTCAAGCGCGAGCTGGCGCGCGCCCAGCGCAGCCAGAGCGCCTGTTCGGTGGTGATGATCGACCTGGACCATTTCAAGCGCGTCAATGACACCTATGGCCATGAAGGCGGCGATCTGGTACTGAAGGCCGCCAGTCACGCCATTCAACAACGGGTGCGCGCAAGCGACGTCGTGTGCCGCTACGGTGGAGAAGAACTGGTGCTGATGCTGCCGGACTGCAGTGCCGAGGAGGCGGAGAAGTGCGCCGAGGGCATCCGTTCGTCGATTGGCGGGATCGTCATCGAGCACGCGGGACAGACCATCTCGGGTATTTCAGCATCGTTCGGTGTGGCGCAGTGGCCCGGTCATGGCAATGGCGAACAGGCTCTGCTGTCTGCCGCCGACCGCGCCTTGTACGCAGCAAAAAAAGGTGGGCGCAACCAGGTGATGGTGGCTGACGTCGTCATGCCGGCGCTGGAAGACGCCTAGTCGGCAGCGAGCCGGGAAGCAGCGTTGCCGCTGACCGGCTCAGTCACGCGCAGTGCGCCATTCCTGCTGCCGAGCCGGTTCTTCATCCTTCGGGCAGGTCGTGATGCGCTGCTTGCCGTGCTTCTCGAACATCTCGACATCGGTGGTCGGCGCGCGGTCCGTCAGGCAGTAGGTGCCGTTTCCGGTAATGACACGGGTGCGACGCGCGCCGTCGCCCGTGTTGTTGACCAGTTCGACAACGCGCGGCGCCTCCCACAGGCGCGGGGGCGCCATCTCGCGCGCATGCTCGATGCCGCGGCGCAGGCGCAGTTGCGGGCTGTCCGGCGGCAGCACGATCGTCGGCTGGCGCTCCTTGCGCAATGCCCGATCGATGTCGCCGATGCTGCGGCGTGCGCTGTCCATGATGGCGGCCGTGCTGGGAATGGCCGATTCAACCGGCGTTGGCGGCGCATCCGGCACTGCTGGCGGTACCGGAGTTTGCACAGGCGTCTCTGCCTGCACCACAGGCACAGACCGCAGCGGCATACCGGGCTTCGGCGTTGGCGCAGCCTCCGGTTGAACCGGCGGGACAACGACAATGCCCTGCGCTGGCACCGGCGCCGGCACACGCAGCCACAGCATCGCGGCATCGTCCCCCACGACCGGCGCCGGCAACGTCCGCGCCATCTGCCACGCCAGGATCAACAACGCATGCACGAGCAGCGTGGCCACCAGGCCCGCGCTGCGGGGGTCATTCAAACGGTAACGCCAGGTGGCCCGGTTCATCTCCGCAGTATAGCCACCCCGACGGCGTCACTTACTCAACAATTCTCACCGCCGCCGGCCGCCTGCCGTCACGCGGCGGCGGACACCGGCACCTTGGCAGCGTGCAGCGCCATCAGCGACGTCACCAGGTGCGCCGGCAGCGGCCGGCTGACCAGATAGCCCTGGATCTGGTCGCACCCGTGCGCCAGCAGGAAGGCCTTCTGCGCCGGCGTCTCGACGCCTTCGGCGACGACCTGCACGTTCAGGCTGTGCGCCATCGTGATGATCGCGTTGACGATGGCGGCGTCGTCGGCATTGGTCGTCACATCGCGGATGAAGGCGATATCGATCTTGAGCTTGTCGATCGGAAAACGGCGCAGATAGGCCAGGCTCGAATAACCGGTGCCGAAATCGTCGACCGAGACCTGGATGCCGTGTGCGCGCAGATTGCTCAGGCATTGCATCGTGCGCTCGGTGTTGATCATCAGCGACGTCTCGGTCAGCTCCAGTTCCAGCAGTGCGGCCGGCACGTCATGCTCTACCAGCGCGCGCAGCACGTCGCCTTCGAGGTCGCCCTCGGCGAACTGGCGCCCCGCGATATTGACCGACACCTGCATCGGCCCCGTTGCATGAAGCGTCCAGGCCTTGATCTGGCGGCAGGCCGTGTCGATCACCCAGCGGCCCACGCGCACGATCAGCCCCGTCTCTTCGAGCACCGGCACGAACAGGCCCGGCGACACCAGCCCGTGACCGGGCCGGTCCCAGCGCAGCAGCGCTTCGACACCGACGATGGTGTCCGCGCCGAGCAGCAGCTTGGGCTGGTAATACAGCTCGAATTCCTCGTTCTCGACCGCCTTGCGCAGCGCGTGCTCGAGATCCTGGCGCTGCAGCGCATCGGCATTCATCTGGGCCGTGAAGAAGCGGTAAGTGTCGCGCCCGGCCTGCTTGGCCTCGTACATGGCGGTGTCGGCGTACTTGATCAGCACCTCGGGGTCGGCGCCATCCTGCGGATGGACCGTGATGCCCACGCTGGCCGTGACGATGACCTCGAAGCCGCGCAGATTAAACGGTGGATACAGCACCTCGGCGATGCGGCCGGCCACGGTGGCCGCGTGCGCCGGGTCCTGGTCGAGCATCAGGATCAGGCCGAATTCGTCGCCACCCAGGCGCGCAACGGTATCGCGCTCGCCCACGCAGGTGGCCAGGCGCGCGCTGAACTGCACCAGCAATTCGTCGCCCATGGCGTGACCGAGCGTGTCGTTGACGTTCTTGAAGCGATCCAGGTCCAGAAACACCACCGCCACACTGGGACTGGCACTGTGGGTTGCCCGGACCGTGCCGTGAAGCGCCTCGTAGAACCAGGCGCGGTTGGGCAGGCCGGTGAGCACGTCGTGGCTGGCCTGGTATTGCAGGATTTGCTGCGCGACCCGGCGTTCGGTGATGTCGCGCACCACACTGACGATGATCCAGTCATTGCCCGACAACAGGGCCTGGCGGTGGATTTCCACGTCCACCACCCCGCCATCCTTGCAGTGCAGCGTGACCTCGCTCAGCCTCGGCTTGATCCGGCCACCCGGCGTGGGCTCGAACATCGCCTCCAGTTCGTCGTGGGTCGCCGCGCCCAGCGCCACCGGGCCCAGGCTCAGCATCTCGGCGCGCGTGTAGCCCAGCATGGCGCAGGTGGTGTCGTTGACTTCGACGAAGCGCATCGTGTCGCGGCTGACCAGCATGAGGGCGTCCGGCGTCGCATTCATCGCCGTGCGAAAGCGCAGCAGGTCAGCGGTGCGGGCAGCGATTTTCTGCTCGAGCACGAGCACCTGGTCTTCCAGGTCGCCCATATCTTTCAGGCGCAGCAGATTGCGCACCCGAAGTCCGAGCTCGGTAGGGTCGACGGGTTTGCTCAAAAATTCCTCGGCCCCCGCCTCCAGTCCCGCCTGGCGCGTGCCGGTGTCCTCCACGCCGGTGACCATGATGATCGGGATATTCTCGGTCGCCGGATCGGCCTTGAGGATGCTGGCCACCTGGCAGCCGTCGATGCCCGGCATCGTCTGCGCAATCAGGATCAGGTCGGGCGCTTCGCAGGCGACCGAGGACAATGCCTCTTCGCCGCTGGCAGCGCTCGTCGTCTCGTAGCCGCCGGGCGCCAGCAGGCAGGCGAGCCGGTCGCGGCTCTTGGCTTCATCGTCGACGATCAGGACAGTCGGGGCGGAGGTGCTCATGAGGTACTATCCTTGGAAAAAACGGGCATGCGATCAGACCTTCACCAGTCGCACCAGATCGCTGTGGGCGGTCCATTCGTCGATATACGTGGAATTCTTGCCGTAACTGTTGTCGATCACGGTGTGCTGCTTGTCCATCAGGCACGCCAGGATGTGGCCGTGCAGACGGTCGGTGACGATATGCTCATGGCGCGCGAACAGCGCCACGGCCCTGGACGAAAAGCGCTGTGCGACCGGTATCCAGTACCACGGTCCGATCAGCTTCTTGCAGGTTTGCCAGCCGCGCTTGATGAAGGCGGCCTGGATGCGCCAGGCAAAATCGATCAATCGCTTATCCTTGCCCACGACCTCGATCCAGTCGGTTCGGGTATCGAATTGCGCATCCTTCAGCGACGCCGGCACGACCGGCTTTTCCGTGTCCACGCGCTCGATGCGCAGCACGCCGCTGGCCTTGCCGCTGCTCGCAATCGGATACAGGTGATGCGCCATATCGGGCGCCAGATACACATTGTCGGAAAACCGATTCGCAATCTGCTGCGACGCTTTATCTCGCACAAAAATGTGGACATCGGCATGGCGCCGGAACACGGCGACCGACCGGTCACGCGCCGTCTCACTCGCAAAGAACACGGTTTGCGGCAACATGACGATGCGGTTAGCGGGAAAGCGCGTGATGATCTCTTCGCGTATCTCGTTGATGTTCGCGTACAGGTCGCCGAAATTGCCGCCCCCGTGAAACACCAGGATATCGCCCGGCTTGACCCATGACGGATCGAATGCCCACGACGTCGATATCGTGCGCGGCGACAGGTGCTTTTTCTTGAAGAACGCCAGCGTGCCCTGCATGATGAGCAGGTCGCCGATATTGTCATGCATCGGAATATCGATGTAATGAAAGTCTCTGCCCTTCAGCAAATCATGAATGGTGTCATGCTTGGTTAGCAGATCCTGCATCATCAAACGATGGTTACTCAAGGCTACTCCCAAAAAATCAAGTTACTTGGCGCGCGTCACCAGCCGGCGCAGGATGGCAAGGTCGCCGCGGGTCGGGATGAAATCGGGCATCGGCTCATTGAGCCGGCGCACCCCGAGAATGATCGTCGTGATCAGGCGCAGGCATGCCCCCGCCAGCATCAGCCCCGCCAGCCAGACATACGTATTTTCCTGCGGCAGAAACGGGATGGCGATCAGCACCGGGACCACGGCGATGATCTGGCGCGCCAGCACCAGCCCCGGTTGTCCGGCAGCAGTGAAACGCTGCGCCAGCGTCCAGCTGGCGCCGCCGATCACGCATTCGAACAGCAAAATCGCAAACGGCATCGTCATCGCCGCAAAGGACTTGCCATAGATGAGGTTGAGCAGCCAGGGCGACAGCGCACCGCCGATCGCGGCCAGCACCATCAGCGGCATGAACGTCACGCGGAAGGTATTGCGCACCGCCTGGCTCAGTGCTTGCTCATCCCGGCCGGCAAAGCGCGAAAACAGCGCGACCGACGCCGATTCCTGCACCGCCCCGATCAGGCGCGACGTCGTGAATGCCAGCGCATAGAAACCGTATTCGCGGATGGTGCCGCGATTGAGCAGAAACAGCTTGTCGAAATTGACCAGAAATAAGCTCAGCAACCCAATGCCCTGCTGGTGAAAACCATAGCGCAAGACCACCCAGGGCTGAACCGGGTCCTTGACCTCGACCTTCAATTGCCAGACCCGGTGCTTGCGCGACCACCACAGCCCCATGACCGTGACGCCAATCAGCATCAGCAATTGCGTGGCCAGGATCTGTTCAAAGCTCACCACGTCGAACCACAGCACCAGGGGCAGCATCAGGACCAGATTCCCGAATACTTGGGTGAAGCGCAGGATGTTGAAGAAATGCAGATCCGAATGCAGCTGGGTCAGCGTGAAGAGATACATCTGGCTTGCCATGAACGCGGCAAACGCCAGGATCAGCCACATGAACCGGTGCAGTTGCACCGCATCGCTCAATTGCAGCCCTGCGGCGGCCAGCGCAGTGGCAAAGATGCTGATGCTCAGCAGCGACAGCAGAAGGAAGCGCAGATACGGAAACTGCCGCGCCGCGCCGAAGTGATACAGATAGCTGCTGCCCATGCCGCACTGCGCGATACCGGCGGACAGCGAACAGACCAGGATGGCCGCCGACAGCAGGCCGCGCCCTTCCGGGCCCAATATGCGGGCGGTAATGACGGATGAGATGAATCCCACCACGGTCATGCCCATGGTGGTCATCAGGGTTTTGCCGAACGCGCGCGAAATGGATGGCATCGACGGCGCTGTCGCGCTCATGCCCATGTCTCCCGTGCTGCCTTGGGCAGGACGGTTGCAGGAAGCTTGCGGATCAGGTTATGCAGAATCATCATCATCAAAACTTGTCGAGCACGGCGCGCCAATGCGCCGCTCACGCCCGATCGATACGGACGACCACCATTGTAACCTGCTGCCAAAACAAAAACTTTTGTCGAGAGGCAATAAATACTGAAAGTGCACAGTACGTTACATGGCGGGCGACGCAGGTCGGACCGACTGGGTTAATCCCCCGCCGAGGCAAGGTGCATCGGATTGAAAGCCAGTCCCTTGACGCACTGGGTTGGCGCCACCCGCACAAAGCCGAGCCGTTCATACGCCGACACGGCGTAGTTCGACGCATTGACCGTGAAATTGCCGTCCCCGCCACGCGCGATGGCGGCGGCGCGCGCGGCGTGCCACAGGCGCCGCGCCAGTCCCTGCCGCTGCCAGGCAGTGCCAACGAACAGGTGAAACAGATGGCTGTTGTCGCGGATCGCGATGAAGCCGGCCAGCGCCTCGCCATCGAGCGCCACATGGCAGGCATACCCGCGCGCCAGGTAGCCGCGGATGCCATGCTCGTCATTTTCGGCCAGGAAGGTCGCGGCCCCGAGCGGCGTCGATTCGTGCACGATGAATTCCAGCGCCAGGCTGCGCAGCAGCGCGGCCATGGCCGGCGCCAGGACCGGCACGTCGGCAGACTCGAGGGGGCGGATGACCATGGCGTGTTTCGAGAAAAGGTGTGGTGGAAACGTCAACATACCATGCCCGGTGTGCCGGCTTGCAAATTCATTGCCCTCGGATGGCGCGAAGAATGGCATCTGTTCAGCGCATGGCTTGCCAACAAACAGTAGTACAGTCTCATCATCCCACCACATCCCCAGCCCATGCCTTTGACGCTTGCCGACTTTCGCTTTGCCCCCTCCTTCGATGTCGCCGTCGCGAGCCGCGTGGGTGTGGGACCCGCCACCCGCAGCGAAAACCAGGATAATCTCGTCGTCATCGATTTCGACGGCCGCGCCTGCCATCTGCACGACCAGCGGCCGGTCATCACGACGATTGCCGGCTGGCCCGCAGGGCATGGCCGTCTGGCAGTCCTCGACGGGATGGGTGGCCATGGCCACGGGCGTGAAGCGGCCGAAGCGCTTGCCGCCGGCCTTCTCGCCACGCCGCCCTGCACGACGCTCGCCGCGTTGACGGCCCACCTCGATGTCCTGCATGCCACGCTGCAGGCGCAGTTTGCCGATGGCGCCGGCGCGACCGGCCGGCCCGGCACGACGCTCACACTGCTCGAACTGCCGCCCGGCGCCGCGCCGCTGCTGTACCACGTAGGCGACTCGCGGCTGTATGAACTCGATGCGCAGCAGGCCACGGCGCTGACGGTCGACCACGTACCGGCCACCGGCGCCGCACTCGCCGGCCGGCTTGGCGAAGCCGACTGGTGGCGCGAAGTGCATGGCCGCCACGCGCCGCAGATTGCCCAGGCATTCATTCTTGGCAATGCCTTTGCCGATCCATCGCGCTTGTCCGATGGCTTGTTTGCCCTCACGCCCGCCAACCTTCCATGCTGGCTGGCCCACCTGCCCGACCGCCGCGCGCTGCCATTGCGCGCCGACGCAGCCTATCTGCTGGCCACCGATGGCTTCTGGTCGTGCGCCCAGCCGGACCGGTTTGTCGCGCGCTGGCCGGCGCTGCTGGCCGATACGCCAGCGGCGGCGACGCTCGTAGAACGCCTGTTCGGACTGATGGAAAGCGAGCCGCCTGCTGGTCTGCAACCCGATAATCTGACGGCGCTCGTACTGCGCCCCCTGCCCCGCCACGCCGACGAAACCGCGTTGCCGCTGGACGACGACGGCGCCAGATATTGAACGTTGGAAAGATGGCAAATTAATTTGATGCCGTAGGTAAATAATGTTGATAATCAACGAGCTCGGTGCGCCGTGCCTGCTGAAAACAGCGTAAGCTTGCAATACCGTTTTCGAACTTTCTAAACTGATCAATCTGAGATGAATCGCTGCCGCAATCCCGCGCATCCGCACTGCACCGTCTGGGTCGCCCCCGGCGAGGTGCGGTGCGCGCACGGGCATGCGCAGCCCGAGGCGGCGGCCGGTGCGTATCAGGCACACGCCGCGCCGTTGCCGCCGTCGGCAAACCCGGTGGTCGATGGCTTGCCAGCCAGTTTCGACACGATCAGCGCGGTGCGCACGCGTCGGGACACGGTCGTCCCGGCACAGGCACCTGAGTCGACCAGCCTGCAGCGCCCGCAGCTGCACATCAGCGGGTTCGATCCGCGCGCGGCTGGCGGTCGTCAGGCCCTGCGTCTCGAGCTGCGTGGCATGCCGATGGATTGCGCGCCCGACGTGCGCATGCTTGTGCATTCGGCACTGCGCCTGCACGGCGGCGAAAGCTATTGCTTCCAGCGCACCTCGCGCGGCGACTGGCGGCCGCTGTTTCTCGAATTTTCATCGCGCGGCCTCGAACACGGCCAGTACCGCATCGAGATCGAACTGCACAGCCGCCACGCCCATGCGCCCGACGCCAGCCGCACCTGGACCTGCTCGCCCGTGATCCTCGTGCCGCGCCAGGATGCCAGCCTGGGTGAAATCCACCAGACCTTCCTCGCCACGCACAAGAACGTGCGCGTCACGGCCGACGACGCCGGCATCGCCCGCGTCAATGCGCCGGGCGGCGGCCGGATCGATATCGATGTCGTCGCCCGCAACGCATCCATTGCCCACCTGAACCTGGACGGCGGCAACGGCACCGGCAAGATCGACATGGGCATGACCACCATTGCCTGGGACGAAGACCTGATCGAGATCGATCTGCCCGCCCAGCCGGCCGCGCACCCGTGCCTGACCGACAGCGCGTGCCTCGTGCACGCCGAAGCCGATTCGGCCACGCAGCGCCACGTGCGCCTGTTCGCGCTCGACGAATTCATGCTCGGCCGCTTCGAGCTCGATGCGCCCGACGCTGACGTGCTGCTGGCCCACCATGGCGAAACCGGCATGGACCTCGGTGGCCTGACGCGCCGGCTGTCCGGCCGCCACGCCGTTATCCGCCGCAGCCGCGCCGGGTTCCAGATCGAAGACGTGTCGCGCTACGGCCTGCTGCTCGACGGCGTCTGGCCCGGCAAGCACATGCCAGTGCAGCTGCGTCTGGGCATGCGCATCGAACTGACAGCCAGCATCAAGGGCATCGTCACGCTCGAGGTGACGGCGCTGCTGGCGCACGCGGTCGTGCTGCACCGGCTCGATGCGGGCGCACGCGCCGAGTGTTTTTACCTGATGGCGCCGGATGCGGTGCCGCCGGCTGGTCAGGCAGCGCTCAACGGGGCTGGCGCACAGTCGGTCGCAATGCCGCGTGCGATGGGCCTGCCGCTGCTGTTCCACCGTGACGGCGGCTTTTGGCAACGTAACCGCGCAAGCGGGCGCGACGCGCCGCTGGCGAACAGTGGCACGCTCGACCGCGTACAACAATCCGGCATGGGCATGGCGGCGCGCTTTGTCCCCACTGCCTATCCCGAGGCGCGCGCCGACCGGCGCAGCGTCGACCGCCGCAGTTTGCTTGCTGCCGCCCTCAGCGCCTGATCAGCCGTAGGTTGGCACCAGCACCAGAAAAACCAGCGCCGCACCCGCCAGCAACACGGCCTGCAGCGCGAACACGATCGCCGGCGCACGCAAGTGTTCAGGAATTTTCATGGCATCACCTCCCTCGTATTGACACGCACAGAGTGATGCCAGATTACGCCCGCCCGCACCGACCGGGCGCGCGTTAGCCGCGCGGCAAGGTCAGTCGCGGCGCCAGGTTGGCGGCCACTGCGGCAGCGGAATGCGTTCATTGTCGCCCGCCAATGGCACAAAGCGATTGTTTTCCCAGTCGCGCGCCGCCTGTTCGATGCGCTCGCGGCTGCTCGAGACGAAGTTCCAGAAAATGAAGCGCTTACCGTCGAGCGGCGCCCCGCCGATCACGACAAAGCGTGCGCCGGCAGGAGCGCTCACCCGCACCGCCGCTCCCGGCTCGAGCATCGCCATCGTATTGGCGGGCACCGGCTCGCCGTCGATCTCGATCGTGCCGAACGGCGCGTACAGCGCGGTTTCATCGGGCAGGTCGTCCAGTTCAATGGCCGCCCCGGGCGCGAGCTGCACATCGAGATACAGCGTCTGACTGAAGGTCGGCACGGGCGACGTGTGACCGAACGCGCTGCCCACCAGCAGCCGCACCGTGGCGCCCGGCAATGCAATCTCCGGAATCCGGTCGGCGGGCGTATGGCTGAACGCAGCAGGCGTTTCTTCGTGCTCGCGCGGCAGCGCCGCCCACAGTTGCAGGCCGTGCGTACGGCGCGTGCGCTCGAGCAGATCTTCAGGCGTGCGCTCGGAATGCACGATGCCGCTGCCGGCTGTCATCCAGTTGACGGCGCCCGGCTCGATGCGCTGCTCGGTGCCCAGGCTGTCGCGGTGCATGATCGCGCCCTCGAACAGGTACGTGACCGTGGCCAGCCCGATGTGCGGGTGCGGCCGCACATCGTGGCGGGCGCCGGCCGGCGCTTCCACCGGTCCCATGTGGTCGAAAAACAGGAACGGCCCGATGGATTGGCGGGCCGCAGCGGGCAGCATGCGGCGCACGGTGAAACCGCCGCCCAGGTCTTTATCGTGGGATCGAAACAGGTGCGCGATGGCCATGGCAGGTGTCGTAAAAAGAAAGGGAATGCCTGACTGTACACCGGATCGCCCGGCGCTTTCCAGTCTTGCCTACATCAGTTCGCGCACCACGCGCAGGCCGACGATGTCGTTGGACAGCACGGCCGAGAAACCGTTGCGCAGCGCCGAGCGCAGATAGCGCGGGTTGTACAGCCACGAGCCGCCGCGCAGGATGCGGCGCACCTGGTCGCCGCCCGTTTCCCAGGCGCTGCCGTCGCCCGGTGCGCCGTCGTAGTTCTCGTGCACGACGTCCTGCACCCATTCCCAGACATTGCCGTGCATGTCGTGCAGGCCCCAGGCATTCGGTGCGAAGGTATCGACCTTCGTGGTCCCGTGGCGGAATTCGCCGCGCGGCCCGCCGTTGTAGGTGAACGTGCCATCGAAATTGGCCTGCGTCGTGGCGATCGTGTCGCCCGTGTTGAACGCGGTTTTGGTGCCGGCGCGGCACGCGTATTCCCATTCGGCTTCGCTTGGCAGGCGATAGCGCTTGCCCGTCGCTGCGCTCAGCCACGCCACGTATTGCAGCGCGTCGAACCACGTCACGCCGACCACCGGATGGTCGTCGGTTTGCGGGAAGCCCGGCGCGGCCCAGTCGACCTCGCCGGCCGGCTGCCAGCTGCTTGCCTGCGCGAAGGCGCGCCACTCGCCCACCGTCACCGGATAGCGGCCCATCGCGAACGGGCGCTCGATGCCGACCCAGTGCTGCGGGGTTTCACGCGCGATCCAGTTCTTTTGCGAGCCGGCCGCCATCGCAATGCGGCGCTCGTGCTCGGGAGAACCCATCTGGAAGCGGCCTGTCTGGATCAGCACCATCGCCGGACCACTGCCGCTGCCATCGATGAAGGCGTCGCGCAGGATGCCGGTGTCGGCGACCGGCGCCGCCGCCGTCGGGACATCTGCCACCGCCACGGGCGCCACTGCGTCTGGCGTCCGTTCCTGGCTGACAGGCTCGCTTATAGTGCCCGCAGCGGCCTCCTCGCGCGCTTTTTTCTGCTGCGCCAGATAGGCTGCAGCGGCCTTGAGTTGCGCCGCCTTGCGCGCGGCTTCTTCCTTGGCCGCCTGGGTCTTGGCGACTTCTTCATCGCGCCGGGCCAGCAGTTGCTGGCGCAGCGATTCCTTGCGCGCCAGGCGTGCCTGTTCGGCCTCGAGCCGCTCGCGCCGCTGCTGTTCGCGCAGCTGGACGCGGCGCTGCTCGTCCTGCTGCGCCTTGATAACGGCGGCCGCCTCGGCCTCGATCGCACGCCGCGCAGCCAGTTCGCGCGCCACGCGTTCCTGCTCGATGCGCTCGCGGGCGTCCTGCGCCGCCTGTTCGACGGCCGACGGCCCGGCCGCCGCGCGGATCGCTGCGAGCAGCGCGTGCACGCTGGCCGGGCGCGCCGCCGGGTCGCGCCCGAAACCGCCGCGCAGCACCTCCCACTGGCGCGCGCCCAGCGTTTCGGGCACGGTGCCGCCCGGTTCGCCGGGCAGCACGCCCGTGAGCAGCTGGTGGATCATGACGGCCACCGCATACACGTCCAGCGTGGGCTCTGGCGTGCGGCCTTCGATCACGGCTTCCGGCGCGCGGTAGCCGGCCGTGCCGGACGTGGCCGGGGCATCGATCTTCGACGCCGGGCCGCTGGCCCGCGCGCGCGCCGCGATGCCGAAGTCGAGCAGCTTGACGTCGCCCTTGGTCGTGACGAACACATTGCCCGGCTTGATATCGCGGTGGACCAGGTGATGCCGGTCCCACGCATAGTCGAGCGCAGCGGCGACCGGGTCGAGCAAGGCCAGCACGCGGGCCAATGGCAGGCGACCTTCGCGCGCCAGCACGGCGTCGAGGTCCTCGCCTTCGAGGTATTCCATGATCAGGAAAAAGCTCGACGTGGCCGGGTCCTGCGCCCATTCGTAGACGCGCACGATGTGCTCGTGCGCCAGGCGCCGCGCGCGCGTGGCTTCCTGGATCAGGAGCTTGGCGTGGCTGGCGGCAGACGTCGCATGGGCCGGCAGGATCTTGAGCGCGACCTGGGCGCTGTGCCCCAGTTCGGCGTGCGTGGCCAGGTCGGTCGCCTGCCACACCTGGCCCATGCCGCCATGCGCGATCAGACGTTCGAGCCGGTAGCGCCGGTTTTGCGGGCCGATTTCCTGGCCCGTCATCAGGCCGATTTCGGTGCCCGGGCGCGCTGCAGGTGCAGCGGCGTCGTACAGCGCATCCGGGTCCGCAGGCCGCTCGCCCGGCTGGTAGGCCGCGTCGAGGATCGCGTTCTTGCGCAGCTCGAACTCTTGCCGGCTCAGCAGGCCGTCGTCGTGCAGTGCGCGCAGTTCGCGGATCTTGTCGATGGCTGTTTGCATTGATCGATCAGGCAGACGGCGCCCCGCCGCAGGCGGCGCACACGCGATCGTCGCGTTGCAGGGCGTGGCCGTGCACGCACTGGCGCGCGCCCGCCACACCGGCCTGCGCATGCAAGGCGGCCTTGTTCACGTCGTTCTGCAGTCGCAAGAGGTCGAGCTGATGGCGCCGGTCCTTGTCCACTTCGTGTTCGCGACGCGCCTGTTCGTCGCGCACCAGCTGCGCCGCCGCGCGCGCTGCTTCGCCCGGCTCGACCTTGCCGGCGCCGACGACGCCGGCCAGTGCTGTCAACTGGTCGGCATCCATGTCGGCATGCACGCGCGTTTTGAGGTAATCGGCCAGCACGACGGCATTGGCGGCGTCAGCCAGGGCCAGCTTGGCCGTGTCGTCCATCGCGCCCAGCGCCGCAGCGCGTTCCATCTCCAGGCGCGCAAGCGCGATTTCGTGCGCCCGCTCGCCTGCGCGGGCGGCTTCGCCCAGGCCTGCGCGGCGTTCGTCGGCGTGCAGCGTCACGTCCTGCAGCGAGCGCGCCTGCAATGCTTCGAGTTCGATCGTGCGCTGCAGTTTGTCCTGCTGAGCCTCGGCATCGAGCTTGCCGGCGCCGCGCCGGGCGCCTTCGATGCGCTGGCGCGCCTGTTCGTCTTCCCATTCCTGCGTGCGGCCCGCCTCGCGCAGGCGCGCGTCGTTGGCCAGCTTCAGGGCCTGGTAGCGCGCCTGGTACTCGGCTTCGTCGATGTCGCGCATGCGGCGCGCCGCTTCGGCTTCGCTCTCGCGCAGGCGAACCAGTTCGTCACGCTGGCGCGTGGCGTCCTCGATAAGGCGCGCCTGGTCGATCTTGTGGCGGATCTGCTGCTGCAGCAACTGCTGCGAAAAGCGCTGCTGCGCCGACTGGCGCGCATGCTGCGCTTCCTGCTGGGCGCTGGCGACTTCGGCGCGCATGTGCACACCGGCCAGCGCGCGCAGGTGCTGCCACTGCGCTGCTTCGTCGGCGCGCTGCGCGCCCTTTTGCGCGGCCTCGTGCTGCAACTCGGCCAGCACGTCACCGGCGCCCTGCGCCAGCGCCTGCTCGCGCGAGTTCGCTTCGAGGATGCGGCCATACAGTTCGATCTGGCGTGCCCGCACGCCGTGTGCACGGTCGGCGCCCTGGAGCGACATCTCGGCACGTGCGATGGCGTCGTCCTGGCGCAGCTCGGCGCGGCGGATGCGCAGGCGCGCTTCTTCTTCGCTGCGCTTGATGCCCTGCCATTCTTCAGCTGTGTACAGCTCGTCCAGGTGGCGCTTGTGCGCCAGTTGCACGTGCTGCTCGTCGGCCGCGAGCCACATGCTGCCCACACGCGCGCGGTTGGCGTCATATTTATCGTGGCGCAGCTCCACCGTCTGCACGCTCGTCACGGCCAGGCCGTAATCGGCCAGCAGGAGCTTGAGGCCGCCCTGCAGGCGTTCGTCGAGTTCTTCACGCAGCGCGCCGCCGGCTGCCATTTCGCGGATCGAGCGTGCGCCTATGAATTCGAGTGCCAGCTGGCGCACCGGATGGGCCAGCAGTTCGCGCAACTCGGGCGTGCCGATGGTGCCGGGCGTGGTCATGAAGTGGCGCGCAAAGGCCGGAACGTTTTCAATTTTAATGCTGACCGTGAAGCGCACCGAAATGGCAAGCTGCTCGCAGGTCGGAATGTCGTCGAACTCAAATGGCACCGGCAGCGCCGTCGTGCGCGTGACGAGGATTTCGGCGTGCTGGTCGCGCAGCAGATGGTTCAGGCGCGTGAAGAAGCCTTCGAGTTCGTATTCGCCCTGCGGCACTTCGGTCGCCTTGTCGCCCTGCAGGATGAAGCCGCGCGCCGTGGCGGGCACGCGCAGCGTCTTGACGAACAGCCCGGACAATTCGCGCAGGCCAAAGAACACGGCCAGTTCATCGGGCGCGGGCACCCAGCGGTTCTCGACCAGCACCGGCTTGCTGCGCGGCGCTCCCAGGATCACGCCGCAGCCCGCGCAGTAGCGCGCATCGGCCCCATTCTTGCGCTCGCACCGCGGGCAGCTGGCGCCGTTTACTCCGAACATGTGCAACATAGCTGACTCCGTTTTCTCTCTTGCCTTCTGCTTGCCAACCTGCCGTTCAACTCACCGATTCTAGCAGCGCACGATCTGCGGCCGCGGTGCGCTCGCGCACGCCCGCGATGTCAAACCTGCGATCTCAAATGATGCCAATGCGTTCCACACACGCGAGGCTCGCGCCGCGCACACGCAGCGCTTCGCGCATGCCCTGCGGCAGCGCCTGTTCCCACGCTTTCGGCAGCAGGATGCGGTCGCCCGGCCCCGCTTCGCGCAGGATCAGCGCGCACTTCGGCGCCACCGCATCCACGGTCTCGACCTTGCCCGCATGCCAGGCGCTCGACGTGCCGGTGGCGATCACCCGGCCCCGCGCCATGAATTCACGGCCGCGCGCGATGCGGTCGGCCATCACCAGCGCCAGGCCGTACGAGTCGCCCGAAAAACCCGTCTCGCCAAAGCGCACTGTCGTCTTCCACTGACCCTGGCCACGCCCGTCAAAATGCCGGGCGCCGGCCAGAGCAGCCCGCACCTGGCCCTGGCGCAGTGCGTCCAGGTCGGGCACGCTGATCGCATCGTCGTCAGCGTCAAGCGCACCGGCCAGTGGCCGCACGCTCACGTCGACCCAGCCGAGATCATCGTGCTCGCCGCCGCTGTGCAGCGGGAACCAGGCACGCGCGCTGGCCGTGGCTGCGCCCGGATCCGGCTGGCCTGTCAGCGCGCCCAGGTGCGGCAAGGCGTCCGGGCCGCCGGCCAGCACGCCGTCGGGCACATTGACCACGGCGCGGCCGTCGATCCGTCCCAGGTGCCAGGCGTCGGACCAGCCATTGGCCACCACGGGTCGCGCCGCCTGAAACACGCCACGCACGATGCGGTCGGCCAGCACGGCGGCCAGTTCCCAGTCGCGTGTGGCCGGATCCAACGCGCGATCTGCGCTGAGCACCACCTGGTCGCGGCTGTCGTAGCGCGGCTCGGTATGGCGCGCCAGGCGCACCACCTGCTGCATCCGTTCGGCCTGCGCCGGCGCACCGGGTACGCTGCACTTGACGTCAGCGCGGCCCGCGCGCGGGCGGCGCGTCGCGGTGATGGTGAGCATGCTGCCGTCCGGCAGAATGCTGCGGCAGCTCGCCTCAAGCATGGGCGCCGTCATGCCGTCACCTCGTCCTGCACGTGCGTGACGCGGCGCGCGGCCGTCTCGGTCTCGAGATTGGCAACGATGCGGTCGGCTTCGTCGAACAGCACGTCGAGCGGGCCTTCGCCGGCAACCTTCATGCGCGCCAGCAGCGCCCAGGCTTCGTCGAGCGCAGCCGCGGCACGGCGGCTGTGGCGCGCGCGGCGCAGTTGCTCGTCTAGCGCCAGTGGCTGGCCGGGCGCGGCCAGTTCGAGCGCCGGCATCGTGCCGACCGACAGGCTCACCAGGTCGAGCCGGCGCAGCAACTCCTGGTGCTGGCGAAAGCGCACCTGGTCCGCCGGCAGCACCGCCATGCGCACCGCGCACATCAGGCACGGCAGTTCCAGGAACAGACGGCGCAATGCGCGGGCATCTTCGCAGGCCGGCACGAATGCTTCGGCTGGCATTGCCGTCAACGCAGCGGCCGGTTCAGCCGGTGCTGCCGACGTCGCAAGCACGGCCTGCGCTGCCAGGCGTGCTTCGAGCAACGCCGGATAATCGTGCGCCGCGCCCAGGTCGACCGGCACGCAATCGTCGACCGTCACGCCAAAGCGCGTGTACATCAACTGGTTGAACCCGGACCGGAACGTGTTCCATTCTTCGAGCGTCGTGCAGGGCGGCAGGTCGAGATTGCCCTGGGCCAGCTCGCGCTGCAGCGCCGTTTGCGCCAGCGCGCCAAAGCCCGCGAGGTCGACTGCGCTACCCGCTTCGCTGGCCAGGAACAGATCGAAACGCTGGTGCGTGGCGCGCGGATCGCTGGCATCGACAGCAAAGCTCACGTGCAGGCCAATCTCGGGTGCGCCGGCAAACGGGACGAGGTCACAGGTGTACGGCCCCGGATGGACGCACCAGGCGGTTTCCCCATCGAGGGCTGCGATGCGGCTGCCGGCCGCCAGGCGACGGCTGCGGCCACCGCGGTCGACCAGCACGGCCGCGCACGGCGCAGGAATGGTGATCCCGGCTGGCGCCGGCAACGCGATTGCCACGCTGCCAAGCAGGGTCGCGTCGAACGCCTCCTGCCGTGGCGGGCGTCGCAGGGGATTCCTGAACAGTGAACCTAGCATCGTTATCCTTGAGCGAATTCGGGAACTGCACTATGTGGATGGGGGCACGGGCGTCGCGATGGGTACGACATCGAAGCGCGCGCCATGCCGTTGAAAATGGACCGACGGGGAAGCCGCAAACGGCCAGGGGCCTTCGCACTCGCCGTCCGCGTCCAGGCTGCCCTGCACGATCACGCTGCCGGCGCCGTCGCGCACGGCGATTGCCGCGCGCGCTGCCAGCAGTTGCGCGGCGCCCGGCGCGTCCAGATCGAGCTGCACCACCACGCCGGGCACGTCGCCCAGGTCGACGAAGTGCAGGCGCCACATCCGGTCATCCGTGCGCAGCACGTCCAGCGGTGCGCCGCTGTCGGCCGCGCGGAGCAGGCCCGCGCTGCCGGTCCAGGTCATGTGCTGCGTGCGGCGCACATCGGCCAGATGGCGCATGCGGCGCAGCGTCAGGGGCGACGCCTGCAGCGCCGCGCGTTCGCCGTGCGTCAGCGGCCGGCTGCCATCCAGCGCCTGCAGCAGGATGGCGTCGGCCAGCATCAGGCCATCGCCTTCCACGCGGCGCGCCAGCAGCGCGCCGGCTTGCAGTTTGCGATCCAGGTTCGTCATGCCCATCGTTGTTCCTCCTGTAGTCCAGCCACCTCGTTCAGACGCAGTATCGCGGCGTCGCGCCGCTTGCGCAGGGTTGGCAGCGAGACGCCGTCGAGCAGGGCCAGCTGGCCCATCGTCGGCAATTCGCCCGTGGCGGGGTCGCACCATTCGGAAGGATAACAGTCGTCGAATGGCCCGAGCAGCTTGAGGTACACCGCAAGGCGTACCGGCAAACTGTCCTGCGCCATCCGGCGCGCCGCCCAGCTGGCGCGGTCCTCGACCGTCGCTGCCACTACCAGGTAGTTGGGGGGCAGTGAAACGCAGGGCGCGATGCAGGTCCGTGGTGCAGTCATTGGCGCTTCGATGTCCGGCTCTGCATCCAGGTCGACGTCCAGCGCTTCCTGGCGTGCTTCCAGGATCTGGTCCGGGCCGGGCGTGCTGCCCTGTTCGGACTCGTTCAGCACGCGCCAGTAATCGTCGAGCCAGGCGTCGGCCGTGCTGGCGTCCTGCAACCAGTCGCTGTCGCGGTTGGCCGATAAAGAATCGTACTCGCCGATTTCGCGCAGCATCGCGCCGATCTTCTCGGGACTGGACTTCAGGCTGGCGAAGCGTTTCGAGCGCGTGTGCAGCGGCCCGGGCGCGCCCGTGTGCGCTTCCAGGCTTTCGCTCCAGCGCATGATCCATTCGGGCTTGCAGTCGCCGATCGAGCGCAGCTGCCGCACTTCAATCGGCATCGCCTCGACACTGCGGCCCAGGATCGCGCCGACCTGCGCCGCATGTTCGCGCCAGTCCTCGAACAGGCGCGCAATGTCATGGTAGGCCGTGTCGAGCATCCGGTACGCGTACATGCGGTTCGGGCTGCAGGGCCGGCCGCACGCCACCTGATAGTGATCGCTGTCGACCTTGTCGCGCAACACGGCGTACAGGTCATTGAATTTCTTGCGCAGCAGCGCTTCGCCGCCAGGTTGCGTCCAGAACGGACCGATGCGCGCAGCTTCGGTGGCCACGGCCGTGCACAGTGCGGCCCAGTCGGCGGGCCGCGCCTGCAATTCGTAGACGAGGCTCAGGGCCAGTTCGGCGGTCGTCTCGCCGTAGCTGTTGCCGGGGGCATGCGCGCGGCTGCCGCCTGCGTGCAGGATCGGCGCGACCGCCTCGACGTACGTGGCCAGCGACGCGTCCGTATCGGCGCCCTGCAGACTGGCGGGGTCGATGCGGGCGAGCGCCTGCAGGGAGCACTGACCCAGCAACTTGCGGACCTGCTCCCAGCCGTGCTCCTGATACCGGGTGCCCGGTAAACGCATACCTTCCTCGTCCTCGATTTCACTGCGCACGTGTTGCACAGTGAAATAGATGATGCCATACAACTACAGCATTCAGGCGCGATGGAGACCCCTATTTGTGCCCCTTTTCCAACGACTGCCCGGCCATGGACGCCAGCAGGGCCGCCACGACCGGCGCCGCATGGCCGCCACCCGTCAGCGCCGAGTGGCTGACAAAGGCGGAAAATGCCAGCCGGCGGGTCTGGCCCGGCAAGCTGCCCGGCTCCAGATAACCCATGAACCAGACCGTGGCCAGATCGTCATTGCCGACCGGCGCGGTGCCCGTCTTGCCATACAGGCCGGGGCGCAGCGCAGCGAATGCCGGGCTGCGGAATGCGCCGGCCGCCGTGCCGTAGTCGATCACGCCCTTCATCCCGGCGCGCACCCGGTCCAGCCGCACGCCAAGGGGCGCGCCCTGGCTAGAAGCCGCGTCGCGGCCGTCGAGGGCCAGCAGCAGGCGCGGCGTCACGCTGCGCCCTTCGCCGACGCTCGCGGCCACCAGCGCCATCTGCAGGGGCGTGGTCTGCATGCGCAGGCCAATTGCCATCTGGCGCAGCTCATGCCGGCTGTGGATCGGATCGAGCTGCGATGCGGACGCCGACAGCGCATCCCAGTCATTCCAGCGATAGTCCGGCGGCAGCAAGCCGCCATCGAGCCGCAACGGCTGGCCAAAGCCCAGGCGCGCCGCCATCGCCGCGACCGGCCGCGCGGCGTCGAGCGCCCCCGGCTCCAGCGCGGTGGCGCCCGGCATGCCGCCGTCTGGCTGGCCGAGCAGCGTGCGGTCGCTCAGCTCACCCGTCCAGGCGAACCACGTATTGACGCTGTGCGCCATCGCGCCGGCCAGGCCCAGGCGTCCGTCTGCGGCGCGCGCACCGGTGATCTGGTCGCGGAAATTGGTGATGCGGGCACGCGTTCCGTCAGCCGGGTAGCTGGGCGCATCGGTGCGAAAGTCGTAGCCGCCAGCGCCCGCGATGCGGTCGACCTGCGGCAACGGCAAGCCGCCCAGCAGCGCGTCGAGCTGTTTGTCGCCGCGCGCGGCCTGCTCGAGACCGAGCGCGGTGATCACCTTGAACGTCGAGCCGGGCGCGCGGTGGGCGCCGCCGTCGTGCTGGAATGCGGCGATCCGCAGCGGGCTGCGCGCCGGATCGGCGCGGTCGAAGTCGCGCACCTCTGGCCAGTTGTCCGGCGCAGCAGTATTTCCACCACTCGATGCGGCGGCCAGGATGTCGCCGGTGCCGGCGTCGAGCAGCACCAGGCCGGCGCGCCGCTCGGCGGGCGCGGGCTGGGCGCCACGGCAAACGCGCCCGTCCCACTGGCCGCCCTGCTGGCCTATGCAGTCGAGCAGCACCTGGGCGCGCGCTTGCAGCATCAGATCGAGCGTCAGGCTCGCCGCATGGTCGCTCCCGCCCAGGCGCGCCAGCATGCCGGCCACGCTGCCATCGTGCTGGCGGTGCACGCCCAGCAGCGGCGCCAGGCCGGCCAGCGTCGCGTGGACCGACGGCGCGCCATCCTGCCACAGGGCTTCGCCGTTGCGATCGGTCAGGCGTACCGCAGCGCCGGCGGGCCGCACGCTGCGGCTGCCAGCCGGCAGCGCCTGCCACGCGAGCGATCCCCGCTCGACCTTCAGATGGCGATAAGCCGCGTCGGCGCCGCCGGACAATCTCGCCAGGTCGAGCGGCTCGATCTCGACCTTGACCGATGTCGCGCCCGGCAGCGGCGACAGCACCAGGTGCGCCACGGCGTCCGCATCCGGACAGGCGCGCCCGTCGCAGACGCCGCGGGCCACCACCGTGGCGCCCAGCACGCTGCGCACGCGGCCGGCAACCAGCAGCTCCAGCGGCTTGCCTTCTGCTAGTGTATTGAGGATTACGAGGCTGTCACGCCGCCCGCCCTCCCAGCCGCCCACACGGTTCCACGGCGCCCAGTCTTGCGGCAACTGCGCGAACAGGCGCATCGCCGCCAGCGGCAAGCCGGCCTCGCGCACGGCCGGGCTGCCTGCCACCGCTGCCTGCCAGAGTGCCGTTGCGCCGGGCCGCACGCGCCACGCGACCAGCCGCCGTTCACTGTTGAACACGCGCACCTGTTCCCGCACGAAGGCGCCGTCGGCCCGGTGATGCAGGCGTTCGAGCAGGCGCCGGTCGCCGGCGTCGAGTTGAAAATGCTGCCAGCCCGGCAGCGGCGCACGTACGGATTCGTCGGCCTGGAGCCAGGCCAGCAAATCGCGCGGCGCCAGTTCGATCAAGCCGTCGCGGCCAAGGCGCAGCAAGCCGCGCGCCCGCAGCGCCTCGAACAGCGCCTGGTCTTCCAGGCCAGCGCCCGCGACCAGCGGCACGGTCCAGACGCCGGGACGCAAGCGCAGCGACACCGGCGCACCGGATGCGGGGAAGGCCTGCACCAGCGCTTCCGCTGCCTTCTGTTCACCATGCTGAAAATGCTGCAGCACCAGTTCACCGGCCTGCGGGCAGGCGCCGCTCGGCTGGTGCGTGAACCGCAGCGCTTCGCCGCGCCATAGCAGCCAGCCGGCACTGCCCAGCGCGGCCTGGCCCTGGCGCGCATGCGTCGCGACCCCGCCTGTTGCGTCGCTGATCCAGCTCGCGGTTTCAAACCCTGCGTTCCAGGCGATGGCCAGGCCCGCGCCCGCGTTCCCCGTGATGTCAATGCGCGGCATGCTGGAGCCATCGCGCGCCAGCAGCACGCTGCGTGCTGGCCCATTGCTACTCCGCGCGAGTACGGCAGCTTCGCCAAACGGATAACCGACGCGCAGCGGCAGCAGTCGTCCGTTCGCCGGATCGAGCATCTGTGTGCACAGGTCAACCCTGACCGCCGGCCCCGCCTGCATGCCGCTCGCAATGACCAGCGCCAGCGCGCCGCGCTGCGTCAGCGACACGCCGCTGTCCGCCGGCACGACGAGCTCCAGGCCCGGCGCCAGCGGCTGCAGCACAGCCAGCGCCTGGGCGCCGGGGACGTCCTGCGCATCGTTCGGCAACGCGCGCGCGTGCAGCGCCAGCGCGACCGCGCCGCCCATCACGAGCGCCAGCGCGGCCCAGGCCCAGGCTGGGCCAAGGGAGATGGTCCAGCCCCGGCGCAGATTGCGGGCGCGCCGCCGCGCCGTGCGCGACGCGGCGATGTTGCGGGTCAGGGTGGCGAAGGGGCCGGTCATGCACGAGTCCAGTCGGTAGCGTGGCGCCCAAGCGCCCTTGCGCAGGACTAGCGGAGGGCTGGTGAAACCGCTGAGCGCTTCAAGGCTGCGCGCACAGGTCCGGGGCCGTCCTGATGCAGCTCACCCCCCGTTTTCTGCCACTCGTCGCACGCCGCTGGAAGCCGTGCGGGGACACGCCTACAGTACACACATCGACACACCACTCACCCACCAAGGAGAAGCAAAATGAACGTCCTCAAACACATGGAAGCCGTCTTCATCGCCGCCGCCCTGATCGCCGTTCCTGTCGGTTATCTGGCCAAGGTATCGGACGCCAATGCCAACGCCTTCACTGCAAGCAGCGCGGCCATCGCCAGCGGCGCCAAGGTCGCCACCGTGACCGTGAGCGCCAAGCGCCTGAGCAACGCCGAGAAGTCGCAACTGCTGGCACTGGACACCGTCACCGCAGCGAGCCGGCTGTGAGCACGGTCGGTCGTCGCGGCGCTGCCCACGGGCGGCGCGCGGCGGCCAGGTGGACCGATCATGCCACCAATCACGCCACCAATCTGTGTCAGATGTAATAACTTGCTTCAGGCTTCGCGTCACCGATCCCGGATTGCTATATTCCGCTTATCCGCTTACGGATCTGGAGACGACCATGAAATCCCCCCTTATTCTTGCAGCCCTGATCGCCATTGGCGCGGCTGCCACCATCCCGCTGTCTGCACAGGCCCAGCCGCATGTCTCGGTCGTGATCAGCAACGCCCCGCCCGCCCCCATCTACGAGCGCATTCCCGGCCCGCGTCGAGGCCACGTCTGGGCGCCCGGCTACTGGGAATGGCGCGGCCATCGCCATGACTGGGTGCCCGGCCACTACGTCGTGGCGCGCCCCGGTTACGTGTACGCGCCGCCGAGCTGGCACCATCGCGGCAACCGCTGGGTGATGGAACCGTCGCGCTGGAACCGCGGCCCGGGCCACCACTACGGCCCGCAGCCAGTGTATGTGCGCGGCCATGACGGCTATGACCGCGACCGCGGCTACCGGGACCACCACCGCGACCGTGATCGCCACCACGGTAATGGCCACGGGCGTGGCCCCGACTTCGACCGCGACGGCGTCCCGAACTACCGTGACCGCGATCGCGACAACGACGGCATCCGCAACCGCCATGACCGCGACCGCGACGGCGACGGCGTGCGCAACCGCCACGACAGCCGCCCGGACAATCCCTATCGTCGTTAATTGACCGCCTGGCGTTTCAGGTGCTTGTCCAGAAACGCCAGGATCTTCGCGCTCGCTTCGGTCTGGTTTTTCTTCTTCGAGAAACCATGGCCTTCGTCGTCGAACACGACGTACTCGACGTCGACCTTATTCTTGCGGACCGCTTCCACGATCTCGTCGCTCTCGGGCCGGATCACGCGCGGATCGTTCGCACCCTGGATCACCATCAGCGGCTTGATGATGCGGTGCGCGTGGAACAGCGGCGACGTCTCGACCAGAAATTCCTTGTCCTTGACCGGGTCGCCGATTTCGTCATACAGCGCCTTGCGCTGCGCTTCCCAGTACGGCGGAATGCTCTCGAGCGTGCGCACCCAGTTGCTCACACCAAAGATGTCGATGCCGACCTTGAACGCCTCGGGCCGGAACGCCAGCGCTGCCAGCGTCATGTAGCCGCCGTAGCTGCCGCCCATGATGCCGATACGCTCGGCATCGATGTACGACTGGCTCGCCAGCCATGTCTTCGCTTCGATGCAATCCCACAGCGGCTCCATGCCGTGCTTGCGATCGTCCGCGCGGAAGAACATCTTGCCGTACCCCGAGCTGCCCCGGTTGTTGATGCCCAGGACCGCGTACCCGTGATTGACCAGGTACTGGATCTGCGCGCTGTAGCCGCGCATCGTCTGTCCACCCGGCCCGCCGTGCACGTACACCACCGCCGGCACCTTCGCGTTCGGCGCCGCGCCCTTCGGCTTGTAGTAGATCGACGGGATCACCGTGCCGTCGAACGATTTGAAGCGCACGACTTCGGCTTCGACCAGGTCATTCGGATCGATGGCCGGGTTGAGGCTGCGCGTGAGCTGGGTGGTCTTCTTGCTGACAAAGTCGTGCACGTACAGATTGTTGGGCGAGCGGTCGCCATTCAGGTAGAACGCCATCAGGCGGCCACTGGCCGAAAACGTCACCTGGCGCATCTCACCGCCCGGCAGTTTCGGTAGCGTGACCGGTTTGCCGGCGGCGTCGAACACGCGCACGTCGATGCTGCCGTCGCGGTTGACGATGCTGACCCGGTTCGCGCCATTGCGCGAATAGCTGGTGTCGAGCAGGTCCCAGTCGGCTTTCTCGACATCGCTCGTCGCGCCACTGGCCAGATCGTATGCGGCGATACGCGTGAACTCGCCGCCGGCATTGGTGGTGAACAGCAGGCGCTTCGATTGCGGATCGAACGTAGCGGCCGAATGGCTGGCCGGCGCCGTGTGCGGCGTGATGTGCTTCATCGTGCGCGTCGGCAGGTGATACACGTAGACGTCGCTGTCGGACGTGGTGCTGGACTTGTCGAACGCGAGCCAGTTGCCATCGCGGCTGATGTCCGAGACGTTCATGCCGCTGTCGTTCTGGTACACCATCGTGCGGTCGTAGCTGCCCGCGTCGTACAGGTAGATGTCGAAGAACTTCGGATCGCGCTCGTTGGTGGCGACGTAGAAGCCGCTGCCGTCGGGTTTCCAGCCGGCGAACGATGCCTTCAGTTTGCCGGGTGTCAGGTCGCGCTCCTTGCCGCCCGGTTCAAGCACGTACAGGTGATTCTGCTCGTCGCCCCCGGTGTCGCGCGTGAACAGGATGCGGTCGTCGTTGTAGAAGTAGCCCACCGCGTAGGTCGAATCGCCGGTGGACGTGGTCAGCGCGCGCGGCGTGCCGCCGCCGACAGGCAGCGTGTATGCATTGAAGATGCCGGATGCGTTACTGCTGAACAGGATCTGCCGCTCGTCCTTGCTGAACGAGGCGCCGGTCACGGAGGTCGTCGCCATAAACTGCTCGATGGTGTAGCGCTTGACCTGCTTGCCCGGCTTGAGCGGCGCTTTCGCCAGCGGCTGCGCGCCGGGCTTTTCAACCTGCGCCGTGGCCTGCAACGGCATTGACACGGCGCCGACCAGCACGGCGAACAGGGACAATCGGACTGCATGACGGGACGGACGCATCGCTTCTCCTCAGGTTGGACAGCATCGATCCAGTGTTTCAAAAGTCTTAACTTCTGTCAACGAATCAAGATCGGTTATGCTCTCGCCATGAACGACCTGAGCCTTTTGCGCGCCGCCGCATTCAAGACCGAACTGGCGGCCAGCCAGCGCCTGATGGCGCGTGCCGGCCTGAGCGAACTTGAGGCCCTCACCCGCACGCTCACGCACAGCGCCGGCGTCGCGGGCCTCGCGCACCTGCTGGCTGAACGCGCGGCGTTGCGCCTGCATGCAGCGCAGCAGGCGGCAAGGCGGGCAGCGCTGGCCAGCGCAGCACGCACGCGGGGCGCAGGGGCCGGCAAGACGGCGTGGCGCGCCTGGTTCGACGGCTCGGCGCGTCCGAATCCCGGGCGCTGCGGCATCGGCGCCGTCCTCGAAGGCCCTGGTGGCGTGCGCATCGACATCTCGCACGATGCCGGCTACGGCAACAGCAGCGAAGCGGAATACCTGGCCCTGATCGCCGTGCTGGACGCTGCCGTGGCGCATGGCGCGCACGATGTGCTGGTGGTTGGCGACAGCCAGGTCGTGATCGACGACGTGAACGGCCCCGCCAGCGCAAGTGCGCCCAGCCTGCGTGAGTACCGCGACCGGGCCTGCGCCCTGCTCGCCCGCCTGCCACAGGCGCAGCTGCGCTGGATCCCGCGTCACAAAAATGCACAGGCCGATGCGCTCTCGCAGCGCGCCGTGCCGCCTCTTTTACCGGAAACATCAACATGCTAGAACGTCCTTCGACCGATTTCGCCGCCTGGCGCACACAACTCATTGCGCTGGCGGCGCAGGATGCCGGCACCGACGGTGCCCACGATGGCGCCCACCTCGACCGCGTCTGGCGCAACGCCCAGGCCCTGCTCGCGCACCACCCGGAAGCCGACCGCCTGGTGGTGCTGGCGGCCAGCTATCTGCACGACCTGGTGAACCTGCCAAAGAACGACCCCGCGCGCAACCAGGCGTCGCGCCGCTCGGCCGAGCTGGCGCGCCAGTTGCTCGCGCCGCTGGGCTTCCCGCCCGAGAAGCTCGACGCGGTCGCGCATGCCATCGAGGCGCACAGCTTTTCGGCGGCGATTCCCGCCACCACAATCGAGGCAAAAATCGTGCAGGATGCCGACCGTCTCGACGGTCTGGGCCTGGTGGGACTCGCGCGCATGTTCTACATCGCGGGGCGCATGGAAAGCGGCCTGGCGCATCGGACCGATCCGCTGGGCGACGACCGCGCGCACGACGATCGCCGCTATGCGCTCGACCACATCGTCGTCAAGCTCGACAAGCTGCCGGACATGATGCAGACGGAGGCCGCGCGCGCCGTGGGCCGCGAACGCCTCGAACAGCTGATGACGTTCCGCGCGCAGTTCGCCGCCGAGTGGAGCGGCGCCTAGCGGTTGCTAACGTTTGCTAACGGCATGCAGGCGTTGCCGCAATGCTAAGATAGGCAACCGCTAACCGCCGAGGTGTCCATGACCAGTACGACCACCGTGCCGCAAGCGTCCAGCGGCAACCTCAATTTCGTGCTGGTCTGCGTGTTCATCGACATGCTCGGCATTGGCCTGATCGTGCCCGTGCTGCCGCTGCTGGTCGGGCAGTTTGTCGAAGGACCCGACATGCGCGCACTCTGGTATGGCGTGCTGGCCACCGTATTCGGCCTGCTGCAATTTCTGTTCATGCCGGCGCTGGGCGCGCTGAGCGACCGTGTCGGCCGCCGCCCCGTGCTGCTGTATTCGATGGGCGGCATGTGCCTGAACTTTCTCGTCACCGCCTGGGCGCCCAGCCTGGCCTGGCTATTTCTCGGACGCGTCATCGGCGGCATGTCGTCGGCCAGCATGTCGGTGGCGTCAGCCTACGCGTCCGACATCTCGACCCGCGAGAACCGCGCCAAGAGCTTCGGCAAGATCGGCGCCGCCTTCGGCCTGGGCTTCATCTGCGGCCCGATGCTCGGCGGCGTACTGGGCGAAACCAACCTGCACCTGCCGTTCTACGTCGCGGCCGCGCTCTCTGGCGCGAACCTGATATATGGCTACTTCTTCGTGCCCGAGTCGCTGGCGCCCGGCGCGCGCCCGCCCTTCGCATGGGCGCGCCTGAACCCATTCACGGCGCTGATGCGCCTCGTGCGGCGCCAGGACATCCGCGGTCTCGTGGTCGCCGTGTTCCTGGCCACCTTTGCCCAGATGATGCTGCAATCGACCTGGGTGCTGTACACCACCTTCCGCTTCGACTGGACGCCGCGCGACAACGGCATCGCCCTCTTTTGCGTGGGCCTGACGTCGGTCATCGTGCAGGCCGGGCTGCTGGGCATCCTGATCCGGCGCTTCGGCGAGCCGCGCCTGGCCCTCCTGGGCCTAGGCTCGGGTGCCATGGCGTATGCCGCTTACGGCCTGGCGACCGAAGGCTGGATGATGTACGTCTTCATCATGTGCAACGTGCTGGCCTACGCCGCCGGCCCGGCACTGCAGGGGCTCGTCTCGAAATCCTCGCCGCCCGAGCAGCAGGGCGAGCTGATGGGCTCCCTGCAGGCGATCGGCAGCCTCGCCGTGATCATCACCCCGCTGCTCGGCACAGGCATCCTCAGCGCCGTGAGCCACCTGCCGCAATCGGACTGGCGCGTCGGCAGCAGCTTCTACCTGTGCGCATTCATGCAACTGCTGGCACTGATCGTGGCCTGGCGCCACTTCCGCAGCCACAGAATGAACGAAAACCAGCACCCAGCCCAAAGCCGGGGTCAGGTCTGACATTTGGACACGACCTCAGCATTAGGCACTTGCCTGGATGATGATTGCGCAATTCCAACGTGGGTTTAGATACCAGTCCGGAAGTAATTGCCTTTGTTTGTGAACGTAGTGATGAGGTCGTGTCCGAATGTCAGACCTGACCCCGATGTTTAAAGCAATCAAAATGCCAGCTGATACGTAAGCGTGGCGCGCAGCGGGCCGGCGAAATAGAAGCGGCGTCTTTCCAGGCCTGTCACCGGGTCGGCGTACGACGGCTCGAAGCCTTCATTCTCGCGCAGCAGATTGGCCAGTGACAGTCGCAGCAGACGCTTGGCATCGATGCGCCAGGCAGCGTACGCATCCAGGTCGGTGCGCGGTGCCGTGTAATAGCCGCGATTGGCCGTCACCCTCACGAGACCATTGCGTTTGTGCGCCACGCTGCTGCCCAGCGTCAGCGCGCCCCTTCGGTAATCGATCCCCAGGTTGGCCGACAGTGGCGTTTGCCGTTCGAGACGGTTATCGGGGCCCGGTACGGATTCGACGCGCGACCAGTGACGTGCCACGCCCGCCCGCACGTCGATGTCCGGCGCATCCGCAAACAGGGACTTGAGCGGAAACTTCGTTTCCAGCTCCACTGAGCGGGTCTCGGCGCGGCCGTCGTTCACCGGCGTGAAGATCCAGCGGTAGCCGTCAAAGTAAATGCGGTTGCTCGTGTAGTCGTCAATGCGGCGCAGCGAGGTGGCGAGCGACACCATCGCGTTCTCGGCCCAGTAATGCTCGTACCCAGCGTCGACGCCCCACGCCAGTTCGGGCTTGAGGTTCGGATTGCCCTGGAAGTCGGCCTCGGTGGCGCTGTTGTTTTCGAACGCCTGGCGCCGCGGCAGCAGGTTCCACAAGTCCGGCTCCTTGTAGGTGCGCGTGAGTGCAAAGCGCATCTGGTCACCCTTGCGGCCCGGGATCTTCCACAAGGTCTGCATGACCGGGCTCCAGACGCCGGAGCCCGAGCGGGTCGAGGCAAACGAGTTGCCGGATGCGCGCGTGCGGATGCCCTCCCAGCGCAGCCCCAGGTACATCGACCAGTGCGGCGTGATGTCCCACTCGTCCTGCGCATACATGGCCAACCGGGTCACGCGCGCCTCGAACGTTTCGTCCAGCGCCAGCCCGGATGGGAAAGTGCGCACACGATCCTGCTCGACGCGCGTTTCATCGCGCCAGGTGACGCCGCCATCCCACCCGGCGGCCAGTGCATGACCGCTGCCGAGCTTGCGCATCGCCTTGCCGGTCGAATTGACGCCCCGGTCGCGCCGCGCGCCGTCGATGCGGCCATCCGTCTCGGGATTGCCGCCCGCGTCGCGCCCATCGCGCAAACTCACATTCTCGCTGCGCTCACCTGTCAGGCCAAGCTTGGCTTCGATGCTGGCGCCGGACGGGAAGCCCCTGCTCCAGCGCAGGTCGGTGCGCGCCGTTTCGTCATCGGCGCGGTAGTGCGTGACCAGGTCGGGCGCAGGTGCCGAGCCGCCGATCAGCGTGGTGACAAGGGCATGGCCACGGTGGCGAAACCGGGTCACGTTCACAAACGTTTCGGACGTGATCTTGTCGCCGCCAGCCAGTGTCCACTCCAGGCGCGGCGTCAGGTTCAGGCGTCGCATGCGGCCACGTTCGTCAGTGGCTGTCGTGCGCAGCAGGTCAACGGCGCCGTCGGTTCCCGTGTTTTCGAGCACCATGCCATTGACGCGATCGAACCGTTCGCTCACGCCGTCGCCGGCCAGCGACCAGGCGAAGCCCTCGCGCCGGTCACTCAGTTGCAGGGACGCATTCGGCCCCTTGAACACATCCGAACCGAGCATGCCCAGCTTGAGTTCGCGCTCCCGCGTCTTGGCCACGTGGCGCAGGACGATGTTGACCGTGCCGGCCACCGCCTGCGTCGACAGGTCTGCCGTCGCGGCGCGCAGCACCTCGATGCGCTCGACCACCTCGGGCGACAGTGTGTCGAAGCTGAAGTTGCCGGGCGCCCGTTCACCGTTGATCAGTACCTGCGTATAGCCAGCGCCCAGGCCACGCAGCTGGATCGTTCCGCCCTGACCACTGCTGCCGTCGATCGTTACACCAGGCACGCGCCGCAGCGCATCCAGGATCGACCGGTCGCCGTAGCGCGTGAGTTCGTCGCGTTTGATGATGATGCGGGTGGCCGTGTCGTCGCGACGCGGATCGTAGCCGGCAGCGCTGCCCCGGATGTCCACCTGCGGGATGCCAGGTTCAGTCTGGGCAGTTGCCGACATCGGCAGGCTTGCAGCGATCAACAGAGACACGGTGTAGTGCGTTGGCAGATTCGTCACGGCGGCTTCTCCAGGTTATTGAACAGGCCGGGCCAGAATATGCCACTTAGTAGCAAAATGTAAACGTAAATATAGAAATTATTTATTCGACTTTAGCGCATCCCATATTGCTATCTCATGGAACTTATCAATAGCAAGACAGAGCACACTTGCGCTGTCCGCCATCCCCCGGCTACCTGCGGTACACTCGCCTCAACAGTGTTAAAAGCGGCAACAGAATTTCCGTCTGACATGCCCAGCTATAATGCGCACTTTTCCGCGAAAGGCGATCGACCGTGTCCAGACTCAAAGTCCTGCCCCAATATGTGATGCCGAAGCAGGCAATGACCAACCTCGCAGGCCGCGTTGCCGGCCACCGTGGCGGGTCGATGACGACCGGCCTGATCCGTTGGTTTGTGGGCAAATACGGCGTCGACATGAGCGAAGCGGCCAATCCGGACATCGCCAGCTACCCGAGCTTCAACGAGTTCTTCACCCGCGCCCTGCGCGATGGCGTGCGCCCTTTGGCCCAGGCCGATTACGTGTGTCCGGTCGACGGTGCGATCAGCCAGTTCGGCGATATCGATGATCACCAGATCTTCCAGGCCAAGGGCCACAAGTTCACCACGGCCGAACTGGTCGGCGGCGACCAGACGCTGGCGGCGCACTTCCAGCACGGGCACTTCGCCAACGTCTACCTGAGCCCGAAGGATTACCACCGCATCCACATGCCGTGCGACGGCCGCCTGACGCGCATGATCTACGTGCCGGGCAAGCTGTTCTCGGTGAACCCGACGACCGCGCGCGGCGTGCCGGGGCTGTTCGCGCGCAACGAGCGCGTCGTGTGCGTATTCGACAGCGACGAATTCGGGCCATTCGTGATGACGCTCGTCGGTGCAACGATCGTCGGCAGCATGGCGACCGTCTGGCATGGCGTCGTCAATCCGCCGCGCATGGCGCGCATCTGCGACTGGCAATATGAGCCGGGCCAGGTCACGCTGAAAAAAGGCGACGAGATGGGCCGCTTCCTGCTGGGTTCGACCGTCGTGATGCTGTTCCAGAAAGGCGCCATCCGCTTCAATCCGGCCTGGGCGCCGGAGGGTAAAGTGCGCCTGGGCGACGTGATGGGCAATCGGCCGCTGCGCTGACCGGTCTCAGGCAACGTCCGACGCCCCCTCCTCCAATGCAGCCTTCGCCCTGAAGGCCGCCGCGATCTGTTCCGGCCCATGACCATGGGCCGTACAGGTTTCTTCCATCATCGCCAGAAATGCGCGCGTCTTGGCCGGCATCAGCTTGCGGCTCGGGAACACGGCCCAGCCATTCGCGGTCGGCATTTCCCACTCCGGCAGCACCCGCACCAGTTCACCCGTCTGCATATACGGTTCGGCAAACAGCGTCGAGCTGAGCGCGATCCCGGCGCCGCGCGCGGCGATGCGCGCCAGCAGGTCGGGTGAATTGGCCGTCAGCCGGCTTGGCAGCGCGCGCTGCCAGCGCACCTTCCCGCGAATCAGCGTCCATGGCATCGGGCCGCCGCTGCGGCTCAGGATACACAGCACATCGTGCGTCGCCAGGTCGTCCGGATGCTCGGGAATCCCGTGCCGCGCCAGATAAGCCGGTGATGCAAACAGGCCCGGTTGCTCGAGGATAAACGGGCGCGCGCTGAGCGTGGCGTCGTCCGGCAAGTCGCCCATGCGGATGGCGATGTCGAAATTCTCGGCCACCAGGTCGACCCGGCGCGGCGTCAGGTCCATCTCGAGCGTGACGGCCGGGTAGCGCTCGAGAAAACGCGCGATCACGTGATTCAGCGTGCTGTTGGCGAAGTCGCCCGGCGCCGAGATGCGCAGCTTGCCGCTTGGCTCGCCCTGGCGGTGCTGAGCCAGTGCGCCAGCCGCCTCTACCTCGTCGGCCAGGCGCCGCGCGTGTTCATACAGGCTGGCGCCGAATTCCGTCACCACCAGCTTGCGTGTCGTACGCTGCAGCAGCCGCTCACCGAGGGTCGTCTCGAGCAGCGCCAGGCGGCGCGACACGGTCGACTTCGGCAAATTGACGCGGTCGGCTGCGCGCGTGAAGCTCCCCGCCTCGACGATGCGGGCGAACAGCAGCAGGTCATTCGGTTCGACGTCCATGATTGTCCCATCAGCAGAATAATGTTATCCATTTTACGGGCTTTCGCATTGTTTTTGGAAAGACTAAAGTAGACCCATCGCTACTCCAACCACGAAGGGACCACCACCATGAACATCCTGCACATCACCTCGAGCATCCGCGGCGACGCCTCCGAATCGACCCGCGTCACGCAACAGATCGTCGACAAGCTGGTCGCCGCCAACCCGGGCGCGACCATTGTGCGCCGCGACCTGGGCACGGCCCCGGTGCCGCTGCTCGACGGCGCTGCCCTGGGCGCGCTGTTCACGCCGGGCGAGCAGCGCACCGCCGCGCAACTGGCGCGCGTGGAGCAGGACGATGCGCTGATCCTCGAAGCGCAGGCGGCCGACGTGATCGTGCTGGGTGCCCCGATGTACAACTTCTCGATGCCAGTGCAGCTGAAAAGCTGGTTCGACGCCATTGCCCGCGCTGGCGTGACGTTCCGTTATACCGAGACCGGTCCGGAAGGCCTGCTCAAGAACAAGAAAGTCTACGTGGCGGCAGCGCGCGGCGGTGTGTACGAAGAGGCGCAGGATCCGCAAGTGCCGCAGATGCGCGCGCTGCTGGGCTTCCTGGGCCTGGTTGACCAGACCTATATCTACTCGTCGGGCATGGCGATGGGTCCCGATGCTGTGGCTGCGGGCCAGGCTGCGGCCAACGCCGCCATCGAAGCAGCGCTGGCGTAATACTGGTAAAACCCCGGTCGCCGTCAGGCGGCGCAACTAACAGGAGAACAGATTGACCACCACTGTCACGGAGCCGGTCACCACGGCGCCCCTCGTCAAAAGCCGCGGCGTCGAGCGCATCATCAACGGGCAGTTCGTGATGGATGGCGCAGGCGTACGCATCAACCGTATCCTGACTGGTCCCCTGCAGCGCCGCCTGGATCCGTTCCTGATGCTTGACGCCTTCGGCAGCGACAAGCCTGGCGACTACATCGCCGGCTTTCCGGAGCACCCGCACCGCGGTTTCGAGACCATCACCTACATGCTGGCCGGGCGCATGCGCCACCGCGACAGCGCCGGCAACGAAGGGCTGGTCACGGATGGCGGCGTGCAGTGGATGACGGCAGGCCGCGGCGTGATCCATTCCGAAATGCCGGAGCAGAATGCCGGCCTGATGGAAGGGTTTCAGCTGTGGCTCAACCTGCCCGCAAGCGGCAAGATGACGGCGCCGTGGTACCGCGACATCCCGCTCGAGGAAGTACCGCGCGTGACGACCGCCGACGGTGTGACCGTGCAGGTGATCGCCGGCCGCACGCATGGCGTCGACGGCGCGGTGCAGCGGGCGCATACCGAGCCGCTGTATCTCGACCTCGAGATCCCGGCCGGTGTGACGTTCGAGCAGCCGATTCCGGCCGGGCACAATGCGTTCGTCTACGTGTTTCGCGGGGAAGCCGTCATCGACGGCAAAGGCGTGCCGCAAACGCGCATGGCGATCCTCGACAATGCTGCCGGCGCCGACGGCGTGCGGATCAAGGCGATTGCACCGACGCGCCTGCTGGTGCTGGCCGGGCGCCCTTTGAGCGAGCCGATCGCGCAGTACGGACCGTTCGTGATGAATACCCAGGCCGAGCTGCATCAGGCGGTCGAGGATTTTCGCGCCGGGCGTTTCGCGTAAGCGCTTCGTCAGCAGCCAGCCTACGGACCTGGCAGGCATGCGCTACACTCTCGGGATGACACAAGCGCAACACAGCCTGCCATGGCACTGCTAGACACCCTGGGCGACCTGCTCGCCCGCGCCAGCTACGCGCTGGGGCTGGAAAATGCCGACCGCTTCCCGCGCGATCACGCTTCCCCGTACACCCGCTGGAACAAGGCTTATTTCGACATCCCGTCCGACCTGAAGGCCGAGCGGATGGAAACCATCATCTGCGCGGCCATCACCAACACGCCCTATGTGTTCGGCGAGATCCGCAATCCCACGCCGCGCATGCAGCGCGCGCTGCTGGCCATTATCGAAGCGCGCCTGCGCCGCGCCGACGCGCCGGCCGATCTGGTGGCGCTGCTGATCAGGGCGTATCGTCAGCCCCATACGCCGGACATCGTGCCGGGTCTGCGCGCGACGATCGCGGCCAACGCGCAGTTCGATGCGAATATCCAGGCGCATGCGGTGCTGGCGTATCTGGGCGATGCGCCAGCCGGATTTGGCGTGATCGACGCACACAGATAATACGCAACCGGCGACGCTAACCTTTCGAAGGCTGCGTCGCTGCCGGTGGCGGGCTGGCTGTGGCGACCGGCGGCGTGTCGGGTTGCACAGCCGTGGCGCTCATGCCCGCCGCTGCACCTGCACGTGCCGCAGTACTCCCCCCTGCCCCTGCAGCATCGGCCGCCTTGCCCGCCTGCGGCTTGGTGGTCGAGACCGCAGCATTGACGAAGTTCTGGGTTGTCTCGAAGGTCTTGAGCAGAGCCCTGAACAGTGGTTCGATATTTTCCGGCTTGATCGCCCCGTTCAGGTAAAACTGACACAGCGCGAACACGCCCGTACGAAATGCATCGAGCGGCGCATTGCGCGATGCAAGGACCGTGACGGCGGTGCCGAAGTCATCTTTGAGCGTCGCACTTTTGCCTGGTAGCGTGACGGAGGCGTCGATGCTCGCCTTGATGCTCGTTGCCGTGTCCGGGGGCGGTTCGGCGCAGAAACGCGGTTGCGGATACGCTGGTGCAGCAACGATGACCGTGCGCCTGTCGGCTGATAGCGACACCGTTCGAACGACTTCGCCGATGTCGTCTTCGACCACGGGGCGATTGAAGAACGTGCCAGCCGTGGCGGCGCAACCGGCCAACGCAGAAAGAACGGCAAGCATGAAGGGGATGCGGAACATGGTGGCTCCCGGTGCGACCCCGGGCATCGCTCGGGTAGTCTGCCTGTCAGACTCGCGCGCCATGCGGGCGTGCCCCGAATTCCCCCGTCGCTTGCGCTTGCACAAACCTGTTGTCAGGCCAGGGTTTCCCGCTAGAATATCGCCACATTTCCTTTCCCGGCCCGACTTCATGACTTCGCCCCGCCAGTTCCAGTTCAAATCGATCAACTACACCGGCCTGCAGCCAGGCCCGCGCGTCATCATCATGGGCGCGACCCACGGCAACGAGGTGTGCGGCACCAAAGCCATCCGGCGCGTGATGGACGAGATCGACAGCGGCGCTCTGCATATCGCCGCCGGCAGCCTGACATTCGTCCCGATCGTCAATCCGCTGGCGTACCAGCAGGTCACGCGCAATGGCGACCGCAACCTGAACCGCGACCTGTTCCCGAAAGCCAATCCACAGGATTTTGAAGATCAGATCGCCAACTGGCTGTGCCCCCTGCTCGGCCAGCACGATGTGCTGCTCGATATCCACTCGTTCGCCGCCACGGGCGAACCGTTCGTGATGGTCGGTCCGCTCGACAATGACGGCACGCTGCAGCCGTTCCGCCACGCCGAAAAAGAGCGTGCCTGGGCGCGCCGCCTGGGCGTGCGCCGCTTTGTCGATGGCTGGCTGGCGACCTATGGCGATGGCGTGCAGCGCCGCAGCCGCAGTGCTGACGAACTGGAAACGGTGTTGCGCTACGGCGTGGGCACGACCGAATACATGCGCAGCACGGGCGGCTACGCGCTGACGCTCGAAGCCGGCCAGCACGACGATCCGGCCGCGCCCGACGTCGCTTACCGCGCCATCATGAATACGCTGGCGCACCTGGGCTTGATCGCCGCGCCCGACCCGGTGCCCGTTGACTTTGACGCCATGGAAGCGCTGTCGATGGTGGTCGTGCATGACAAGCTGCATGCAGATGATGCGTTCTCGCGTCCGTGGAAAAGCTTCGATCTGGTTGAAGAAGGTGAACTGATCGGCACCCGCGCCGACGGCACGCCGGTGACCGCTGAATTCGGCGGCCGCATCCTGTTCCCGGCCGCCAGCGCTGCCGCCAACACCGAGTGGTATTACCTGACCCGCCCGAATCCGGTGTTCGGACGCGAACAGAACTGATCTTCACGCCGGCGACAGCAGCTTGAGTATCACGATGCCGCTGATGATCAGCGCAATCGCCAGGAGGCGCAGCGCGCCGGTCGGTTCACCCAGCGTCAGCATGCCGAAGATCGCCGTGCCGACGGTGCCGATGCCGGTCCAGATGGCATAGGCAGTGCCCAGCGGCAGCTGGCGCAGCGCCAGGTCTCCACAGGCCTAAAGAGAAAATCGGGCCGCCGCCAGCAGACTTTTTTTGAATATCGTAAGATGACGATATTCGGATCGAAAGATCCCGATATAAGGAACCAACCGATGGACATCGATGCGATCCACAAGGCCCTGGCCAACCCGGTGCGGCGCCAGATCCTGCACTGGCTGAAGGATCCGCAGCTGCACTTCAGCGAGCAGGAACATCCGCTCGAGATGGGCGTGTGCTGCAAGCTGATCGATCAGCGCACCGGCCTGTCGCAGTCGACCGTGTCGGCGCACCTGGCCACGCTGCAGCGCGCGGGCCTGGTGGGCACGCGCCGCGTTGGCCAGTGGGTTTTTTATCATCGCAACGAGGAAGCCATCGCGGCCTTCCTCGCCCAATTGAACGACGCAATCTAGGAAAACAAGATGACTACCATGTTTGATCCGATCAAGGTCGGCGCCCTCGAATGGCCAAACCGCATTGTCATGGCGCCGCTGACCCGCTCGCGCGCCGATGCCGGCCGTGTTCCCAATGCCCTGATGGCCGAATACTATGTGCAGCGCGCGTCGGCAGGCCTGATCCTGTCCGAAGCCACCTCGGTCACCCCGATGGGCGTGGGCTACGCCGACACGCCGGGCATCTGGTCCGACGAACAGGTCGAAGGCTGGAAGCTCGTGACCGACGCCGTGCACGCCGCTGGCGGCCGCATCTTTTTGCAGCTGTGGCACGTCGGCCGCATCTCCGACCCGTCGTTCCTGGACGGCCAGCTGCCGGTGGCCCCATCGGCGATCAAGCCCGACGGGCACGTGAGCTTGCTGCGCCCGAAGCGTGAATACGTCACCCCGCGCGCGCTGGACATCGAAGAAATCCCGGGCATCGTGTCGGCCTACCGCAAGGGCGCCGAAAATGCCAAGCTGGCCGGTTTCGACGGCGTGGAAATCCATGGCGCCAATGGCTACCTGCTCGACCAGTTCCTGCAGGACTCGACCAACCAGCGCACCGACGCATACGGCGGCTCGATCGAGAACCGCGCACGCCTGCTGCTGGAAGTCACCGATGCCTGCATCGATGTCTGGGGCGCCGACCGTGTCGGCATGCACCTGGCGCCGGCACGCGACTCGCACGACATGGGCGACTCGACGCCGGCCGAAACCTTTGGCTACGTCGCGCGTGAACTGGGCCGCCGCAAGATCGCGTTCATCTTCACCCGCGAAGGCCAAAGCCCGGACGAACTGGGCCCGATGATCAAGAAAGAATTCGGCGGCGTGTGGATCGCGAACCAGCAGCTGAGCAAGGAAAAGGCCGAGGAACTGATCGCCAGCGGCACGGCCGATGCCGTATCGTGGGGCCAGCTGTACATCGCCAACCCGGACCTGGTGGAACGCCTGCAACTGAACGCACCGCTCAACAAGCCGAACCCGGACACGTTCTACCATCCGGGCGCGACCGGCTACACCGACTATCCGGCACTGCCGGCCACGGTGTAAGCATCCCTTTCTCCGCGCCCTCGCCCGCTGTCGCCGGCGAGGGGCGGCGCTTCTTCGAACAGGACCTGTGGGTCCTGTTTTTTTTGGCGCAGTCAACGTTAAATAGAGCCGAGCTATGAACTGATCAGCGGTCCCATGGTCCAACGCCTGTCCCCAGCGTCAGGAGTCGATCATGAAAGCGCGCCGCTTCAAGAACTGGTTTGCCAGGTTGCCAGCGCTGAATCAGCCACAGCGCCAGCAAGTGCTCGACGCCCTGCATCCCGCAGCTGGCCTCGACCAGGTAGTTGCACTGATCGCGCAAGCAAGAGCGCCAGCGCGCTGCTGCCCCAGTTGTGGCAACGAACGCTGCAATCGGCACGGATTTGCCAACGACCTGCAGCGCTTTCGCTGCTGCGCCTGTGGCCGCACGTTCAACGACCTGAGCGGCACGCCATTGGCGCGGCTCAGGCACAAGGCCAAATGGCTCGCGTATTCGCAGGTGTTGCTCGATTCATTGTCCGTGCGCAAGGGCGCAGACCAGGTTGGGGTGCACCGCAACACGGCGTTCCGGTGGCGCCACCGCTTTCTCGAATGGGTCAAGCTCGACCGGCCTGCATCGCTCAACGGCATCGTGGAGGCCGATGAAACATTCCTTCTCGAATCGCAAAAAGGATCACGCACGCTCGACCGCCCGCCACGCCGACGGGGCGGCCGCGCGCCCAAGCCTGGTATTTCCCGCCATCTCGATTGCATCCTGGTGGCGCGCGACCGGAATGGCCGCACCATCGATGCCGTTACTGGCCGTGGCGCACTGACCGCCACCCAACTCGAACGCGATTTGCTACCCAGGCTTGATCCGCAGGCGCTTCTGGTCAGCGACAGCCACGCCGCGTACCGGGCCTTTGCACGCAAGCACAGTATTGCTCACGAGACCGTCAATCTGCGCGCCGGCGTGCGCGTCAGGCATTCGGGAAGCCGCGCCATCCACGTACAGAACGTAAACGCGTACCACGGACGCTTCAAGGCCTGGCTACTGGGCTTTCGCGGGGTGGCATCGCGCTACTTGCCCAATTACCTGGGATGGCGCTGGGCCTTGGACGGTGGGCGGCTCAGTTCCGCAGAACAGTTGTTCTGCATCGCAGTCGGCGTCATCAACAGATAAGGTTGACTGAGCCTTTTTTTGTATTGACGCCGGATTGAAGCATATGCATGCCATATGCATGGCCAAAAAAGGTTAGCTGTGACGGGTGTCCAGCCACGAACGTTAGTGATATTCTTGCGCGATTGTTAGATTGTTACTGCGCGCACGTCTCGATGCGCCTACCGAGAGAGGATTTTCAGTGAACGTTCCAGCACACCGCGCCATGGCGCTTGCCATCGCTTCCGCCATCGCCCTGGGCGGCGCCGTCAATGCTGCGCCGGCAGCCCAGGGCGCCCGCGCCGAGACGCCGTTCCTGTCGCAGGTCGACGCCTTTGCCCGCTCTGCGCGCGTATCGAACGTGGACTATGTGCTGGACTTCACGCTGACCGGCAAGGAAACCTTTGCCGGCACCACGACCGTGACGTTCGACCTCAAGGACGTCGACGCGCCCGTCACGCTCGACCTGAAGGACGCCACTGTCAAATCGGTCAGCGTCAACGGCAAGCCGGTCGCCACGCGCTACAACAAATGGTTCGTCACGCTCGACGCCGCCAGCCTGGCCAAGGGCCGCAACACGGTCGTCATCGATTACGAGCGCCTGCACAGCACCAATGGCGAAGGCCTGCACCGCATGGTCGATCCGGCCGATGGCCGCGTCTACACCTATTCGCACTTCGAGCCGGTCGCGGCCCAGCAGATGTTCGCGGTGTTCGACCAACCCGACCTGAAGGCCAGCTACACGGTGTCGGTTACCGCGCCGCGCGACTGGCACGTGGTCACGACCACGCGCGAAACCAAGGTCGACGAGCGTGGCGCGAACCGCCACTGGACCTTCAAGACCACCAAGCGCCTCAGCCCGTACAACTTCTCGCTGCACGCCGGCCCGTACCAGGTCTGGGAAGACAACAGCGGCAAGTACCCGATGCGCCTGTTCGCGCGCCAGTCACTGGCCAAGCTGGTGGTGCCAGACGACTGGTTCCGCCAGACCAAGGCCGGCCTCGGCTTCTTCGAAGAATACTTCGGCGTCCCGTATCCGTTCGAAAAGTACGACCAGCTGATCGTGCCGGACTTCCTGTACGGCGCGATGGAAAACGCCGGCGCGATCACGTTTGCTGAAGCGCGCTACGGCGTGGCCAATATGACGGCCGAGCAGAAGCAGTCGCTGACCGAAGTGATCATGCACGAGATGGCGCACCAGTGGTTCGGCAACCTGGTGACCATGAAGTGGTGGAACGGCCTGTGGCTCAACGAAAGCTTCGCGTCTTTCATGGGCGTGCTGGCGACGGTCGAATCGACCGAGTTCAAGGATTCGTGGCAGAAGTTCTACCAGAGCGGCAAGCAGCGCGCTTACGTCCAGGACCAGACGGCCAGCACGCACCCGATCGAAGTGCCGGTGCCGTCGTCGAGCAATGCCTTCGACAATATCGATGCGATCACCTATTCCAAAGGCGGCTCGACGCTCAAGCAGCTGCGCCACCTGCTGGGCGAGGACGTGTTTCGCAAGGGCGTGCACAACTACCTGGTCAAGTACTCGTGGAAGAACGCGACGCTCGACGATTTCATCGGCAGCCTCGGTGAAGCGGCGGGCCGCGACCTGTCCGGCTGGACCAAACAGTGGCTGTACAACGCCGGCGTAAACACCATCGCCGCGAACTACAGCTGCAGCGGTGGCAAGATCCGCAACTTCACGCTGGCGCAGACCGCGCCATCGAAAGACCTGCCGACGCTGCGCGAACAGCGCGTGCAGATCGGCGCTTTCAAGATCGACGGCGGCAAGCTGACACTGGTGAAGAACGTCCCTGTCACCTACACCGGCGCCAGGACCGCGGTGCCGGACATGAACGGCACAGCGTGCCCGGATCTGGTCTACCCGAACTATCAGGACTGGGGCTACGCCAAGGTCAAGCTGGACAAGCGCTCATTCGCCACCGCGCGCACCAGCCTGGCCAAGGTCGACGATCCACTGCTGCGCGCGATGCTGTGGCAGAGCCTGTGGGATGGCGTGCGCGACGCCGAGATGCCACTGAACGACTTCATCGCCGTGGCGCTGAACAATGCGCCGCTCGAGAAGGATTACACGCTGCTGGGCGATGTGCTGGGCAAGGTCAGCGAGTCGAAGGCCTACCTCGATGCGATGAACCTGGATAACGCCTACACGCGCCAGACCACGCTGGCACTGGAAAAGATGGCATGGGACGGCGTGCTCGCCAACAAGGGCAATGCCGACTTCCAGCGCCGCTGGTTCAACCAGTACGTCAGTGTTGCCAGCAGCCCGGACGCGCTGACACGCCTGGCCGGCATCCTCGGTGGCAAGGTCGATGCTGCCGGCGTGCCGGTCGGCCAGCCGCAGCGCTGGTCGATCATCGCGCACCTGAACCGTTACAACTACCCGGGCGCGTTCGACCTGATCGCGCAGGAGTCCGCGCGCGACAAGTCGGACGCCGGCCAGATCGCGGCCGTGGCAGCCACGGTCGGCCGTCCCGATGCCGCCGTCAAGGCGGACTGGGTCAAGCAGATCGAAGACCAGAAGACGGCGTTGCCGTTCTCGCGCATCCGCACCGCGATGGGCAGCATCTTCCCGGCTGAACAGGGCGCGCTCAATGAGCGTGATGCCGATGCACGTCTGGCGCGCCTGCCGCAGGTGGACAAGACGGGTGGTCCGGTCTTCATGCGCGCGTATGCGGGCACGATGATCCCGGCGACCTGCACGCCGCAAAGCGTGGCGCGCCTGAGCCGCGCAGCAGCCACGATGACGGACCTGTCGGCGTTCACGCGCCGCACGCTGCTCGATACGCTGCAGGACGATCAGCGCTGCGTGGCGATCAAGGCGAAGCTGAGCGCACCGAAAGGCTGATCGCCACATGCTGGCTGCCGGGGTCCTGACGCCGCGCCGCACGCCCGGCTGGCCGCTCGCACTCACCCTCGGCCTGCACCTGCTGCTGGGCTGGTGGTGGTTGCAGGCGACGGGCCTGCGGGTGCTGCCGGCAGATCTGCCGGCGCCCCGTGAATTCATCGTGGTGGCAGTGCTGACGCCTGCGCCTTCTCGTTCTTCCGCTGCACCCGCTGCCGCAGCGTCACCACGACCGCGCGCAGCGCAAGCAGTTCCTGCGCGCGCTGCCCCACCGGCGCCGCCAGTAGCGCTACAACCGATCACACCAGCGCCTGCAGACACCGCACCGCCTGCAGCCACGAGCGAACCCGCCGCAGAAGCGTTCCCCACCCCACCCGGCTCAGCACAAGACACCACCGCCACAGGCGACGACAGCCTGGCCAGCCGCGGCAAACGCACGGCAGGCGCGGTCGATCACGAGCTGCGCAAGGGCAAACTGGCGCCGCTCGACCCAGGCGACAACAAGTGGCAGCGCTTTGCACAGGCCGTCGGCGACGCCCGCGTAGACACCTCGCGCACGCTGACATCGGAAAGTTATACAGCGCCGGATGGCGTCGTCGTGTACCGCTTCCGCCAGGGCGGGCGTACTTGGTGCCGCACTGGCGGCGATATCAGGCCAAGCCCGTTCGGTGCCCAGGCTGGCGGCGCGGCGCTGTTCGACAAGGCCGGTGGTGGCGGCTTTGCTGGCACGGTCCGATGCCCGACCCGGGTGGAGTTCAAGCCCGACTGAACTGCCGGCACGCGTCGCGCGGTCGCCATCCACCGTCACGCGACCCTGCCGTAAAATGGCCGGACTTGCGGCCCCATGCCGCTCACGGAGACAACACATTGGACTGGGATTATCCGCAACCGTTCATCCTGGCGGTGACGCCACAGGCCGGCGACATCGATGGCCTGAACCACACCAACAATGCCGTGTACGTGCGCTGGTGCGAGCAGGCCGGCTGGGCGCACTCCGACAGCCTCGGCCTGTCACTCGACGACTACCGGCGCCTGGACCGGGCAATGGCGATCCGGCGCGGCGAATACGATTACCTGCTGCCCACGGTCGGTGGCGAAGCCCTGCGCCTGGCCACCTGGCTGGTGGGCGGCGATGGCAAGCTGTCGATGGAACGGCGCTTCCAGCTCGTGCGCGACAGCGATGGCGCGACGGTGCTGCGCGGCCGCTGGGACCTGGTCTGCATCGAACTCTCGAGCGGCCGGCCGCGCCGCATGCCTGCTGAGTTCCTGGACACGTACATGCCCGTGATCGTGGGCGGACCGCTTACAGGATCTCGCTGACGCGCGTAAACGGCCGGCATAGCCGCACGCCGTTGGGTGTCACGACAAACGGCCGCTCGATCAGGATCGGATGCGCGGCCATCGCGTCCAGCAGCGCAGCGTCGCTGGTGCCCGGCTGGTCCAGCCCCAATTCGGTGAAAACCGCTTCCTTGCTGCGCACGGCCTCCCGCACCGTGATGCCCGCATCGGCAATCAAGCGGGTCAGCGTGTCTCGTGTTGGCGGGTTGGCCAGGTAGTCGACGATCTGCGGTTCGTGACCGGCGTCGCGGATGGCGGCCAGCGTGTTGCGCGATGTGCCGCAGCGGGCATTGTGGTAAATCGTGATGGCCATGGTCATAGCAACGGTGTTTTTCTCATCATAATGTGGTGAATCGGACAACGACATGATAACCACAGCGCATACCCGCCACCACTATTTTGCTTGTGACCCCTTCCGGCGCGGGCTAGAATCGCACGCTTGATTTTATCGAGCGTGAGAACTGCAGCCCTTGCAGATGACTGACGCCACCCTCCGGAGACCCGATGACCGACTACCTGCTGCGCCCTGCAGCCCTGCCCACCCTGCGCCAGCGCGCGGCGCTGCGCGTACTGCAGTGTTTCGGCTGGAAGGTGTTCTTCAAACCGTTGCCAGGGCCGCACGGCGTCTGCGTCATCTATCCGCACACGTCGAACTGGGATTTCCCGATCGGCCTGCTGGCGACGTGGGCCATGGGCACGCAGTTCAAGTGGCTGGCCAAGGACACGCTGTTCCGGGGGCCGATGGGCCGCCTGATGCGCCACTGGGGTGGCGTCCCGGTCGACCGCCGCGCGCCGATGGGCGCAACGCGCCAGTTGGCCGACACCATGCTCGCTGCGCCATCGTTCTGGATCGGCATCACGCCCGAAGGCACGCGCGCCTACCGTCCCAACTGGAAAAGCGGCTTCTACCACCTGGCCGTTACGGCCAACGTGCCGATGGTGCTGGTGCGTTTTGACTATGGCAAGAAAGAGCTGAGCCTCGTCGACACGATGACGCCGACCGGCGACGTCGAGCGCGACATGGACGCCATCCGCGCCGTCTACGTGGGCAGTCAGGCGCTGTACCCGGAGAATGCCGCGCCGATCGTGCTGGCCCCACCACGCGACGAGCAACCTGCGCAGCGCAAGCGGGCCTGACACCGTTCAAGGGCGGTAAAAAGGTTCAGCCTTGTGGCGGGAACTGGCCAAGCTGCAGGAAGAGACCAAACCAGTCCTCCATGTGCCAGGTGGTGGTGATCAGGCCGCCTTCGAGCGTGTGAAACTCGTGCAACCGGAAGCTGACTTTCTTGCCGGTGGGCGCGATGCCGAACAGCTCGCCCAGATGCGTCCCGCTGATCTCCGCGCGTACGGCAACCTTCCCGGGCGCCTGAATCGTGTCATGGATGGTGATGTGCACGTCCGGAAATGCGGCCGCCAGCATACCAATGATCGGCTTGATGCCAGCAGGACCCGGGCCCTGACCCGGGGCCAGCGGAATATCCTCCCATGCCGGGGCGAGCACGGCATCGACAAGATCCGGATTCTGTTCGCTGAACGCGCGGTACAGCGTTTCCACGACGTTGAGTTCGGTACGTAGCTGGAGCGACAAGGCGGTCGTTGATATCGTCATCGGAAGGATCTGCTCGAAGTTGAATGAGGCGCCAGTGTGTTCTGCGCGGCGCAATCAGTCCAACAAATAAGCGATATACCGTATTATTCGCTCCATGGATTTTCATGGCCTGGATTTGAATTTGCTGGTCGCATTCGACGCGTTGATGAACGAACGCAATGTCACGCGTGCTGCAACCCAGGTGGGCGTCAGCCAGCCGGCGATGAGCGCTGCCCTGTCCCGGCTGCGTACCTTGTTGGGCGATCCCCTGTTCCAGCGCAGCAGTGCCGGCCTGGTTCCCACCGCACGCGCACGCGATCTGGCCTCGCCCGTGGCTGCGGCCCTGCGTCAGATCGAATTGGCGATGCTGACGCAGCCCGCGTTTGAACCCGCGACGGCGTCAGTGACGTTCAGACTGGGCCTGCAGGACTATCCCACGCTGGTCCTGCTACCAGCGCTTGTGGAAGCGCTCGAACGCGCCACGCCCGGCATATCGTTGAATGTGTTCGCGTATAACGACCGGGATACTGCGGTCGATCTGCTCGATGCCGGATCGATCGATGTCGCCATTGGCGTGGCGCCGACCGTGATGGATGCCCGCGTCATGACCCGACCGCTCATGCGCGATGCGTTTGTCACGATCGTGTCGACCGACCATCCGGCGGCCAGTGGCCCGATGGACTTGCGCACCTATCTCGACCTGCAGCACGTGCTCGTATCACCCGAAGGGCAGTTGCACGGTCTTGTCGATCAAACCCTCGCGCAGCACGGCAAGCAACGCAAGCTTGCCTTGACCTTGCCACAACTGTTTGCCGTGCCCGCGGTCATTGTGCGCACTAACATGGCTGCCACCATCCTCAAGCGTGTAGCGGATGATTCGCAGGCCAGCCATCGGCTTGTCATGTTCGCGCCACCCTTGGGCCTGCCGGAAATCACGTTTCACCTGATATGGCATCGCCGTAGCGACAGCAACCCCGCTCAACAATGGTTCAGGGAGTTCATCGCGCAGCAGTCAGCCGCCTTGTAATTATCCGTGGCATTGACGCCGCAGCGCATGCGAACGCCTACAGCTTACCCGCCGGCTGCGCGGCCGCGGCCGGCGTGCCGGCAGCACGCGATCCGGCCAGCTGGTCCCACGCAATGGCGGCGCTCAGGAACACCTGGCCGTTGAGCTTACCCAGCAGATCGCTTTCCTTGAGCCGGTCCATGACCGGCCCCTTCACTTCGGCCAGGTGCATCAGCACACCGCGCCGGTTCAGCGAGCTGTTCAACTCCTCCAGCCCGAACAGCGCCGACGTGTCGATCGCATTCACGGCCGACAGCACCAGCACCAGATGGCGCGTGCCCGCATGGGCGACGAGTTCTTCGTCGATCCGCTCGTTGACTGCATCCACATTGCCGAAGAACAGACCCGCATCGACCCGCAGCATCAGCAGACCCGGCGTCGTCTCGGCCGAATAGCGCTCGACATTGCGGAAGTGTTCGGTGCCATGGATGCGCCCCAGCACCGCGATATGCGGCCGGCTGGCGCGCCAGATCAGCACGACCATCGACAGGGCCACCCCCACCAGCACGCCCGCTTCGACGCCCAGCAGCAGCACCCCGCCGGCCGTGGCCAGCAGCGCCAGCGCATCGGCGCGGTCGTAATGCCAGGCGGTGCGCAGCGTCGACAGGTCGAGCATCCCGAGCACGGCCACGATGATCGTTGCGGCCAGCGTCGGCAGCGGCAGCAGCGCAAGCCAACCGGTGGGCAGCACGAGCGCCAGCGCCAGCAGGCCCGCCGTGATCATGCTGGCCAGTTGCGTGTTGGCGCCGGCCGCGAAATTGACGGCCGAACGCGACATGCTCCCGGTGACGGGAAAGCCGCCCGTCAGCGCACTGCCGATATTTGCCGCGCCCAGGCCGACCAGTTCGCGGTTGCTCACCAGTTTCTCACCGCCCCGCTTGAGCGCCAGCGCCTGCGCGCCGGACATGCTGATCAAGAACACCATGAAGCCGATCAAGAGCGCCGGTTGCAGCAAGGCTTGCCAGTGCTGTGACGACGTCGCCAGGTTCAGGCCCGGCAAACCGGTCGGCACGGCGCCCGTCGTCGCCACCCCCATCTGCACGAGACCCAGCTGCTGCACGAGGGCCATCGCGCCCAGCACGACGGCAATCGGTGCCAGCTTGGCCCCGACGTCCGCCGCCGCTGCCGGCACGCGCAACCGGCGCAGCAGCGGTGCGAGGTGGCTGCGCGCGGCCAGCAGCAGCACGAGCGAGCCCACGCCCAGCAGGATGCTCGGCCAGTGCGGCGTCATGCCGATTTCGATGGAGCCGCCCACCAGCGTGCGCAGCTGGCCCCATGCGATGACGATCGCCGAGCCGATGGTGAAGCCGCTCATCACGGGCCGTGAAAAGAAGTTGGCAAGAAAGCCGATGCGCAGCAGCCCGCACAGCAGCAGGACCAGGCCGGATAGCAAAGCCAGTTGCGCGGCGAGCACGCCATACAGCGCGGTGCCGCGCGTGGCCAGCGGCGCCAGCGTGGACGCCGTCATCAGGGAAATGATCGCCATCGGCCCGACCGATTGCGTGGTGCTGGTGCCAAACAGCGCATACAGCAAGGGCGGGATGATGCTGGCGTAGATACCGACGGCCGGCGGCAGGCCCGCCACCAGTGCATAGGCCATGCCCTGCGGGATCATCATCATCGCCACCACGATGCCGGCGCTGATATCGCCCGGCAGCGCGGCGCGCCGGTACGGGCGCAACCACTCAAGCATGGAAAGTCCTGGCCGGGACGGCCGACGGTAAAAAGAGCGCTAGCGTAGCATAATTACCCGTACCGGCCGGGCATCAGCCGGCCAGCGCCACGAGCCAGATACCCGCCGCGCCGATGGCCGCAGCCAGTGGCCGGCGCAGGCGCTCGCCCGGGATCGCGCCCAGCAGCATCAGCACGGCGCTGGCCAGGATGAAGCCGGCGCCACTGGCCACGCCGGTCAGTTCATTGCCGTGCGCGAGTCCATGCACAAAGGCGCAGGCGCCGACGGTGAGTACCGCCATCTGCGGCGGCATCCGCGCATCCAGACGCGGCGCATATGCCGCCAACCCGCCCAGCAGCAGCACGGTCGCCGCGATCGACAGTTCGAGGGCCGGCAACGCGACGCCACCGCTGCTGGCCTCGCCCAGCGCCATCATCACGAGAAACGTCGGCGCGAGCAGGTAGCCGTGCTGCTGGCGGCTCCAGAGACCAACCGCGAGCAGCGCCAGCAAATGGTCGACGCCCGTTACCGGGTGCAGCAGACCGGCAACGAAGCCGCTGTCGGGCGCGTGCCCGGGATGCGCGGCCGCTGGCAGCGCCAGTGTCAGGGCGGTCACGGCCACGCCCGCGCGTGCCAGCTGATGGCGGAAGGCGTGGTGCAGCGAAGTCGGATGTATCGTCATGGTCGTCTCCCTGGTGTTATTGGTGGACTGCGTCGAGCAAGCCCTGCTCGCGGATGAACGCGACCACGTCCTGCACGCCCTCGCCCGTGCGCAGATTGGTAAACACGAATGGCCGCTCGCCACGCTGGCGCCGTGCATCGCTCGCCATCACCGACAGGTCCGCCCCGACATGCGGCGCCAGATCGGTCTTGTTGATGATCAGGAGGTCCGAGCGCGTGATGCCCGGCCCGCCCTTGCGCGGGATCTTCTCGCCGCCCGCGACGTCGATCACGTACAGCGTCAGGTCGGACAGCTCCGGGCTGAAGGTCGCAGCCAGGTTGTCGCCACCCGATTCGACCAGCACCAGTTGCAGGTCCGGAAAATCGGCCTGCAGGCGCGCGATGGCTTCCAGGTTGATCGATGCGTCTTCGCGGATCGCCGTGTGCGGGCAGCCGCCCGTCTCGACGCCCATCAGGCGCTCGGGCGCGAGCGCGCCGGCGCGCAGCAGGATGTCCATGTCTTCGCGCGTGTAGATATCGTTGGTGATCACGGCCATGTCGTAGTCGTCGCGCATGTGGCGGCACAGCAGCTCGCACAGCGCGGTCTTGCCCGAGCCAACCGGCCCGCCAATGCCGACCCGCAGCGGATTGGATGTTGTCATGCTTCCTCCTTCATCAACAATGATCACGACCGGTACAGGCGGCCATGCTGCACTTCGTGGCGCATCGACAGCATCGATAGGCCGGGCGCCCAGTTCGACATTTCGTCGTCCGGCAAACCCCGCGCCAGTTCAACGGCGCGCTCGATCTCGGGCCGCAGCGACAGCAGCAGGCGCTGGCCGGCCACCTGCCCCAGCGGCACCGACTTGACGCACACCAGCACCTGGTTCTCGACCCACGCGAACACCATCGCCAGCAGCGCTTCTTCATGCGGAATATCGAGTCCGTCGACCGCGCAGGCAAACGCCAGCGGCAGCGTGACGTCCTCGCCCAGCGCGCGCGTGTCGGCCGCGCCCAGCTCCGCGATCAGGCGACTCAGCGAATAGCCCATCTGGACCGATTCGGCGCGCAGTTCGGCCGTGTCGCGCGACGCCAGGAAGCACTGGCTCCACTGCGCGATCGCTTCGGCGTCGCGCGCCGCGAACGCTGTCAAAAGACGCCACAGCACAGGGGCATCCCAGCGCGCCACCACGTCATCGAGGTAGCGCACGATCCACGCGCGGGCGCTGTCGGCGTCCGTGACCAGGCCTTCTTCGAGCGCCGCTTCAAGGCCCTGCGAATAGCTGTAGCCGCCAATCGGCAAGGCCGGGCTGGCAAACTGCAGCAGGTGCAGCAGGCTGGCGGCGTTCATGTCGGATCCGGTGCTATTGGCGCAACGTCCGACGGGCGGTGAATCTTCTGGCGCAGCGGCACCGGCGCCAGCAAGCCGCCCGGCCCCTGTTCGTGATGGTGACCGTGACCGCCACCATATGCCCCCGCCTCCGGCTCGAATTTGGCCAGCTCTTCACCCACGTCGGCGCCCAGCCCCGTGACCATCTCGCGCAGCACCGGATCGACACGGATGCGCAGCCAGCCGGGCCCCACCTGCGTCTGCGTATGCCGGTTCCCCAGGTGAAAGGCGCAGCGGGCCAGCAGCGTCGCGTCGCTGCAGCGCACGACATACGTCGGCTCCAGCGCGGCCTCGACGCGCACGACACGCCCACCTTCGCCCAGCAGCAGATCGCCATCGCGCAGCACCGTGCCGCGCACGAGGAACAGCGCGACCTCTTCGCCCGAGGCCAGGCGCGCGCGCTGGCGGCAGCGCTCCCGTTGTTCGAACGGCAGCACCAGCGTGTCATGCACGACGTCGGCGACAGCGATGCGGGTATGCAGTGAAATCATAAATGGCCTCTAGAACAGGAAGTAACGCTGCGCCAGCGGCAGCACGCTCGCCGCTTCGCACACCAGCAGGCGGCCGTCGGCGCGCACTTCATAGGTTTCGGGATCGACTTCCATGTGCGGCGTGGCGCCGTTGTGGATCATGTCGCGCTTGCGCAGGCCACGCGTGCCACGCACGGCGATCGTCGTCTTGCTCAAGCCCAGCGTGTCTGCGATGCCAGCGTCGAACGCACTCTGCGAAACAAACGTGAACGACTTGCGCAGGCCGCCGCCAAACGCACCGAACATGGGCCGGTAATGCACCGGCTGCGGCGTCGGGATCGATGCATTCGGGTCGCCCATCAGGCTGGCCGCGATCATGCCGCCCTTGACCACCATCGACGGCTTGACGCCAAAAAAGGCCGGGCGCCACAGCACGATGTCGGCGATCTTGCCCACCTCGAGCGAGCCGACGACGTGCGCGATGCCATGCGTGATTGCGGGATTGATCGTGTACTTGGCGATGTAGCGCTTGACGCGGGCATTGTCGTTGCGTGACGAGTCGCCCGCCAACGCGCCGCGCTGGGCCTTCATCTTGTGCGCCGTCTGCCAGGTGCGCATGATCGTCTCGCCCACGCGGCCCATCGCCTGCGAGTCCGACGACATCATCGAGATCGCGCCCAGGTCGTGCAGGATGTCCTCGGCGGCGATTGTCTCGCGCCGGATGCGCGACTCGGCAAACGCCACGTCTTCGGCAATCGCCGGGTCGAGGTGGTGGCAGACCATCAGCATGTCCAGATGCTCGTCGAGCGTATTGACCGTGAACGGGCGCGTGGGATTGGTCGACGATGGCAGCACGTTGTCGTAACCCACGGCCGCGATGATGTCCGGCGCATGGCCGCCGCCCGCGCCCTCGGTGTGGAACGTATGGATCGTGCGGCCCTTGAACGCCGCCACGGTCGACTCCAGAAACCCCGCCTCGTTGAGCGTGTCCGAGTGCAGCGCCACCTGCACGTCCAGCCGTTCGGCCACCGACAGGCAGTTGTCGATCGCCGCGGGCGTGCTGCCCCAGTCCTCGTGCAGCTTCAGGCCCACGGCGCCGGCTTGGACCTGCTCTTCGAGCGGGCCGGGCTGGCTGACATTGCCCTTGCCGAAAAAGCCCAGGTTCATCGGGAACGCGTCGGCCGCCTGCAGCATCGAATGAATGTGCCAGGCGCCCGGCGTGCAGGTCGTGGCCGCCGTGCCGACGGCCGGTCCGGTGCCGCCGCCCAGCATCGTCGTGATGCCCGAGTACAGCGCTTCGTCGATCTGCTGCGGGCAGATGAAATGGATGTGCGTATCGACGCCGCCGGCCGTGACGATCATGCCTTCGCCGGCGATGATCTCGGTCGCCCCGCCGATGGCCATCGTGACATTCGGCTGGATATCCGGGTTGCCGGCCTTGCCGATGGCGGCAATCAGGCCATCCTTGATCCCGATATCCGCCTTGACGATACCCCAGTGGTCAATGATGACGGCGTTGGTGATGACCGTGTCCATCACACCCTCGCGCAGGCGCTGCGACTGGCCCATGCCGTCGCGGATGACTTTACCGCCGCCGAACTTGACCTCTTCGCCATAGGTCGCGAAGTCGCGTTCGATCTCGATCACGAGGTCGGTGTCGGCCAGGCGGATGCGGTCGCCCGTGGTCGGGCCATACATGTCGGCGTAGGCCTGGCGGCTGAGCGTGACCATCATGCGTCTCCCGGTGACGCAGGCGCGGGCAACGGCCCCGACACGCGGCCCTGGAAACCATGCACAATGCGCTCGCCTGCCAGGTCGACCAGTTCCACCGTGCGGCGCTGGCCCGGCTCGAAGCGCACTGCGGTGCCGGCCGCAATGTTCAGCCGCATGCCGAGCGTGCTGTCGCGCTCGAACTGCAGCGCCGGATTGACTTCGTAAAAGTGGTAGTGCGAGCCAACCTGCACCGGCCGGTCGCCCGCATTGGCCACGACCACAGTCAGCGTGCGCCGACCGACGTTGAGTTCGATGTCGCCGTCGTCGAGAAAGTATTCGCCTGGGATCACGCTGGGCTCCGGCTAGGGAATCGGATAGTGGACGGTCACGAGCTTGGTCCCGTCCGGGAACGTCGCCTCGACCTGGATATCGGGGATCATTTCAGGCACGCCTTCCATCACGTCGCCGCGCGCGAGGATCGTCGTGCCTTCGCTCATCAGTTCGGCCACGCTGCGGCCATCGCGCGCGCCTTCCATGATGGCGGCCGTGATCAACGCCACGGCTTCCGGATAATTCAGCTTGAGGCCGCGCGCGCGCCGGCGTTCGGCCAGCAGCGCAGCAGTAAAGATCAGCAGCTTGTCTTTTTCGCGGGGCGTCAGGTCCATGGGCGATCCCTTCTAGGTAAGCCAGATGCGTGGCGGGCACGCCGGGCGGTCGAGCAGATAAGGCCGCAGCAACGCCCACACCTGCGCCATGACAGCGCGCGCCGCTTCGCCGTCGTCGCCGAGATAACGCGCGACGAACACCGACTTCACCTGGCTCGACGCCAGTTGCGGGTCGAGCGCGCGCACGTGCGCCTGCAGCGCGGCGGGCACGGGCCGGCCGACGGCAAGCAAGGTCGCGCACACCGCGTGGCCGCGCATGCCGAGGGGGCTGGCGATGCCGTCGGGAGTCAGGATGCCCTGCTCCCACCACAGCAGGCGGCCCTCCTGGCGGATGCGCATGCGCTGGCGGATCCGTCCGCGCGTGAACGCTTCGCCGGCGGCCACGCGGCCGAAGCACAGCACTTCGCTGCCGATATAGATGCTGCCGGCAGCCAGATCGACGTCGTGTTCGAGGTCGACGCTGGCCGCGTCATAGAAGATGGTTTCCTGCGGCAGCCATTCGACGGCGGCGCCCGCGCCAACCCGCAGGCGCACCGCCTGCTGAGACACGCGACCATTGGCGCGGTACCACTTGGCCGCGCCGGGACTGGTGGCGAGCACGCTGCAAGCGGGGCCGGCGTCGACGTCGATCTCGAGCCGGTCGCCCCCGACCACGCCTCCCGGCGGGTGCACGACGATCACGTGGCACGCGCCAGGGCCTTCCGGATACAGCGACTTCTGCACACGCAGCGGGCCGCGGTGCGTGCGGTGCACGAGGCGCGTCGTGTCGCCATCACGCACGAAGCCCAGCGTCAGGCTGGCTTGCCAGGCGGGGAAGACGGTGGGTGCATCGGTGGAGGTGCAATCGCGCATGCCTGATGAAACAGCACGATGCGTGCCAGCGTCCTTACGTGGCGCAGGACGCCTGTTTTGCCAGCGATGCGCACCGCGAAGGTGCGCGCTGCACCCGAACGCGTCAGGACATCGCCAGCTCGATGCAGTTGCGGCCGGCCCGTTTGGCGCGCGCCAATGCAGCGTGGGTACGTACTGCCATCGAGTCGCCGCTCTCGCCCTGGCCCAACTGGGCCACGCCGAGGCTGATCGTCACGTGGTCACACCCGGGTATTTCGACCTGCTCGATGGCCGCGCGCAGCTTCTCGGCCATCTTCAGCGCGTCAATCGCGCTTGTGTGCGATGCGATGACCTGGAATTCCTCACCACCCGAGCGCACCAGCACATCGCTCGCGCGCAGCAGCGCGCGCGCCGTATCAGCCACCGTACGCAGCACCAGATCGCCCACCGGGTGACCGAACGTGTCGTTGATCTGGCTGAAGCGGTCGATGTCGAAGACGATCAGTGCCAGCGGCAACCGGTAGCGGCGTGCACGCTTGATTTCCTGTTCCAGTAAACCTTCGCCGTGGCGGCGGTTGGCCAGGTCGGTCAGGGCGTCGGTCGTGGCGAGATGCGTGATGCGCGCCAGCAGCGCCTCGTTCTCGCGCGTGACCTCCGCCATGCGCAGGCCATGCGCGGCCAGCCCGGCCAGATCGTCCAGTGCCTGCAACTGCGCGGGCGAAAAAGGCCGCGCGTCGCCAAACAGCAGGCACAGGGAACCCATCGGCTTGCCCGGCCCGGGTGCCGGGATCGGCACGCCGACGACCATGCGCGCGCCAAAGGTGTCCAGGCGCGCCGCCAGCGCCGGCTCTCCCGCCTTGTCGAGCGTATCGAGCAGCGTGAATTCGCCTGTCGCTGCCGCCAGCAGGCCGGGGAAGGCATGGCGCAGCGGCGAGTGCAGCAAGCGGCCATCGTGCGCGAGCAGCGCCATCAGGTGCAGCCCTTCCACACCCTGCTCGGCCTCGAGATGCAGGTCGCCATCGCGGTGCTGGAACAGCGCCGCATGCACGACGCCCGGCCAGCCGGCCAGCGCGGCGCACAGGTGCTCGGCAAAGCGCGCGCTGTCGTCGGCATCGGCCAGTGCCTGCTGACAGGCGCTGCGCACTGCCAGCAGTGTGCGCAGTTCGGTTTCCGATGGTGTGGGCAAGCCTGGGGCCGCGACACTGAAACCAGCGCGCATGCGCGCGGCCAGCAGCGCGCGGGTCTGCTGCGCGCGCAGCGGGCCGATGGCATAGTCGAGCGGACCGAAGGCCATCAGCGCCGGCAGCCAGCGCGCGTTCGTGAAAGGACACAGCACCAGCACCGGCGCGCCGGCGCGCTCGGCGACCAGGGCGCCCAGCGCCGCCAGGTCGATGGCGAGGTCGCAGCGTTCCAGGTCCAGCACGAGCAGGTCGGCCGGTTCGCGCGCCAGCAGCGCGCGCGCCTGCTCGGCCCCTGCCGCCACGCGCAGATTGGCGAACATGCCATCGCAGCCGTGCTGGAAATCGGCGCGGCGCTGGCCGACGGGATTGACGAAGACGCAGGTAAAGTCCTCGCGCGCGCCGTCTTCTTGATGCATGGTGATTCTCCAGAGGTAGGTCCAGCCGCGCCCTGTCGGCATGGCTGCACGGCAAGTTTGCCATAAGCGGGCGTGCCAAGCATAGCAATTGTCGTCCTGTGTGTGGGAGCGCACCGTCGCACCAGGGTGCGCGCCGAATACTCTTGCAAACGAAACCACACTCACGGGAGAACCACCATGGCACATCAAGACGACGTGGCAGCAAAGCAGCGCGCCATCCAGGAAGAACAGGACGCGCGCGACGCCAAGAAGAACGACTCCGAGAGCAAAGAAGCCGTCCAGACCGGGGTTGACCAGCCAGCGCCGCCAATGCCGGCGCAGCACCTGGCCAAGCCGGGGCTCGAAGCCGATATGGAAAGCAAGCCAAAATTCATGGCCGAGGGCTACAAGGGCAGTGGCAAGCTTGACGGCATGGCGGCCATCGTCACCGGCGCCGATTCGGGCATCGGGCGCGCGGTGGCGGTGCTGTTCGCACGGGAAGGCGCCGATGTCGCGGTCATGTATCTGAACGAAGATGTCGATGCGGCAGAAACCAAGCGCTGCATCGAGGCCGAAGGCCGCCGCTGCATCACGATCGCGGGTGACGTCAAGGATCCGGCATTCTGCAACGACGCCGTGCAGCAGGTGGTCAAGGAGTTTGGCCGACTGGACGTCCTGGTCAACAACGCCGCATTCCAGGAACACGCCGATTCGATCCTCGATATCACCGAAGAGCGTTTCGAAGAAACCTTCCGCACCAATATCTTCGGCTACTTCCACATGGCCAAGGCGGTCGTGCCGCACCTCAAGCGCGGGGCGTCGATCATCAATACGGGCTCGGTCACCGGCCTGAAAGGCTCGGCCAAGCTGATCGACTATTCGTCGACCAAGGGCGCGATCCACGCGTTCACGATGTCGCTGGCCGGCAGCCTGCTCGACCAGGGCATCCGCGTGAACGCGGTGGCGCCAGGCCCTGTCTGGACGCCGCTGAACCCGGCCGACAAGGGCCCTGACGACATCACCGAATTCGGCGCCAGCACCGACTACCGGCGCCCGGCCCAGCCTGAAGAACTCTCGCCCGCCTACGTGTTCCTGGCCTCGCCCGTGTGCTCGGGCTACATCACGGGCATCGTGTTGCCAGTGACCGGCGTCGTTGGCGAATAACGGACCCACAGCGAGGAGCAGGCAATGGCACGCAGCATGTGGAAGGGCGCGATCAGTTTCGGACTGGTCCACATTCCGGTCGATATGTACCCCGCGGTCGAGACCAAGGGGCTCGACCTGACGATGCTCGACCGGCGTGATTTTTCGCCGGTCGGGTTCAAACGCTACAACAAGGGCAATGGCAAGGAAGTCGTGTGGGACGACATCGTCAAGGGCTATGAGTACGAGGACGGCGAGTACGTCGTGCTGTCGGACGAAGACCTGCGCCGCGCCAACCCGGAAGCGACGCAGACGATCGACATCCAGGCCTTCGTCGACGCTGGCGATGTGCCGCTGATCTACTACGACCAGCCCTATTACCTGGCGCCCGGCAAGGGCGGCGCGAAAGTCTATGCGCTGCTGCGCGAGACGCTGCGCGAAGCGGGCAAGATCGGGATCGCGCACGTGGTCATCCGCGTCAAGCAGCATCTGGCGGCGCTGATCTGCGTGGGCGACACGATCGTGCTCAATACGCTGCGCTATCCGGACGAGATGCGCGACGCGGGTGAACTCAAGATCCCGTCGCCCAATTCAAAAACGGCTGCCGTCACCGTCAAGGAACTCAAGATGGCGATGGCCCTGGTCGAGGGCATGAGCGAAGACTGGGCGCCAGCACAGTACCACGACAGTTACCGCGAAGACGTGCTGGCCCTGGTCAAGAAGAAGATCAAGGCCAAGCAGACCAAGACCATCACGCAGCCCGAGCCTGAGAAGGAAAAGCGCACCACCGGCAAGGTCATCGACCTGGTCGCCCTGCTCCAGGCCAGCCTTGGCAAGAAGCCGGCCAAGGCGGCGCTGGCCGCCCTTGACGACGATGATGATGACAACGATCCGCCACCACGCAAGTCGCGCAAGCCGGCCGACGACGAGGATAGCGACGATGACCAGCCGCCGCCACGTGCGCGCAAGGCGGCGGCGACATCAGGGGCCCGTGCCACTGCCACCAAGGCAGCGGCTAAACCGGCAGCCAAGCCAGCAGCGAAGAAGACGGCGGCCAAGTCAGTTAGCAAGGCGCCTGCGCGCAAGAAGGCGGCGTGAGGATGGACGGATTCATCGACTTTCTCCAATGGCCCGCGATGGCCGTCAGCCTGATTGCCGCCTACCTGGTCGGCGCCAAGCGCGCCGAGCGCCGTATCCTGGGCTTCTGGACCTTCATCTTCAGCAATGTGCTGTGGATCGTCTGGGGCCTGCACGACGAAGCGTGGGCGCTCATCGCGCTGCAGGTCGCGCTGCTGGCCATGAACGTGCGCGGCATCTTCCGGAACGAAGCCTAGCGCACCGCGCTCGCCCTACCCCTACGGCACGAACCCGAGCTGCTTCATCGCCTTGGTCAGTGTCCTGGCCGCCGTGGCGTAGTCCTGCCACGGCGTATTCCCCACATCGAGCCGCTCGTGCACATTGGCGATCGTCCACTGGTCGCTCGACGTCAGCGTGTCCAGCTCGTCCCAGCCCAGCGGCACCGAGATCCCCAGCCCCGGGCGCGAACGCGCCGACCATGCGGCCACCGTCGTCGCGCCCTGCCCGTTGCGCAGGTAATCGATGAAGATTTTGCCAACCCGGTTTTTCGGGCCGCTCTTGAAGGCGAAGCGTTCCGGCAGCGTTTGCGCCATGTGGTGCACGATCGCCTGCGAGAAGCGCTTGACCGTGTCCCAGTCATGGTTGCCCTTGATCGGCACCACGACGTGCAAGCCCTTGCCGCCGCTGGTTTTCAGGAACGCCGGCAAACCCAGTTCATCCAGGAAGGCATGCATCAGCTGCGCTGCTTCCTGCATCTCGGGCCACTTGATGCCGTCGCCCGGATCGAGGTCGAACACCATCCGGTTCGGTTTCTGGTAACTGCCCTTGAACGCATTCTGGGTATGGATCTCCACCACATTCCACTGCGCTGACGACAGGATGCCCAGCGGCGTGGCCACTTCGAGCATCGGCGGATGCTCCGTGTCGAGCGCCTGGTCCAGGTCGCGCAGACCTGGCATCTTGCGCACGTCGACGTGCTTCTGGAAAAACAGCTCGCCACCCACGCCTTCGGGCGCGCGCACGAGCGACACCGGGCGGCCTTTCAGATGTTCCATCATCAGGTCGCCCACCAGCGCGTAATAACGCACCAGCGCCAGCTTGGTGGCGCCCGAGGCCTTGTCGATCACGCGTTCGCCGTTGGTGATCTTCAGCGATGCCGGCAGCTTGCCCTGTGCGGCCTCTAGTTCATCATCTGTAACGTCTTCTACAGGAAGCGCCTGTTCGCGGGTGATGTTCCTGGCCGGCTTGTCCTTGCGCAGCCCCTGGAACACCGGATGGCGCACGGCGCCGCCGCTCGTCCAGTCCGAGAAACTCACTTCCGCCACCAGCACGGGCTTGACCCAGTGATGGGCGCGCCCCGGCACTGCGCGCGGCGGGAACGGGCTCGTGTCGGTGCGCAGCGCCTCGAGTTGTTCCGCGATGCTGGTCAGGGTCGCATGGTTGAAGCCCGAGCCGACATTGCCGGCGTAGCGCAGCACACCATTTTCGTCATGGACGCCGAGCAGCAGCGCGCCGATGCCGGTGCGGGCGCCTTTCGGGTCGGTGAAGCCGCCGATAACGAATTCCTGGCGCCGGCCGCATTTGAGCTTGATCCAGTCGGGCGAACGGCGCGACACATAGCGCGCGTCGCGCCGCTTGCCGATCACGCCTTCGAGGCCAATCTTGCAGGCAGCAACAATCAGTTCATCCGGCTTGGCCCCGAATTCGGCAGAGAACCGCACCTTGTCGGACTTGGCGTTCTCGAGCACCTGTTCGAGCACCGTGCGGCGGTCGACCAGCGGCATCTCGCGCAGATCGTGGCCGTCGAAGTACGGAATATCGAACAGGAAGTAATCGATGTCGACGGCGCCGTTGCCGTCGAACGCTGCCTGCAGCAAGCCGAAGTCGGGCTTGCCGGCGGCGTCATGGACGACGATTTCGCCGTCGTACCAGCCGTCGGGCAGCGCCATGCGTTCCAGCTCTTCCTTCAGCGGCGTCAGTTTTTCGGTCCAGTCGTTGGCGTTGCGCGTGATGAGACGCACGGCGCCCTCCTCGATGCGTGCGAGCATCCGGTAGCCGTCAAATTTCACTTCAAACAGCCAGTTCTCGGGATCCGGCGGCGGTGCGTCGACAAGGGTGGCCAGTTCGGGCGAGAATTTCGCGGGTAGGGGCGACTTGGCGTCTTCCGTCGTGGCGCGCTTTGCCGGTGCCTTCTTTGCTGCCGCTTTTTTGGCGGGGGCTTTTTTGGCGGGCGCCTTCTTTGCAGGCGCCGCCTTCGCTTCTTCGCGCAGCGCCTCGACCTTCTGCGCGGCGCGCTTCGGCATCGGCAACGCCTTCACGCTGTCGGGCAGTTCGTCGACCAGCGAAAATTCGGCGGCCGGGCGTGCGTAATCGTCCTTCTCCTTGATCAGCAGCCACGGCGGCTGTTTTTCGCCACGGCCTTTCATCCGCACCAGCGTCCAGCGGCCGTGCATCTTGTGACCGTGCAGCGCGAACTTGATGCTGCCCTTGGCAAAGCCCGCGCGCGGGTCTTCTAGCGGCTCCCAGGTACCCTTGTCCCAGATGATCACCTTGCCGGCGCCGTACTGCTTGGCGGGAATCGTGCCTTCGAAATCCGAGTACGAGATCGGATGGTCCTCGACCTCCACGGCCATGCGCTTGTCATGGGTATCGTAGCTGGGGCCTTTCGGCACGGCCCAGCTTTTCATCGTGCCGTCGAGCTCGAGCCGGAAATCGTAGTGCAGGCGGCTGGCCCAGTGCTTCTGGATCACGAAGGTGAGCACGTCCTGCCCCGCCTTCCCGCCGTCGGCTGGCTCGGTCGTGATATCGAAATTGCGTTTGGCTTTGTAGGCTTTGAGCGCGTCCGTCATGGCAACCTCTGGGAAATTCGATGATTGCCAGCGTAGCCCCGTGGCGCGCCGCGGACTGTACGGCAACTCACGCTGACAGGGGCTGTTATGATCACGGCAAGCCGCCAACCGCGAAAGGACACCATGCAGCGAATCGTTTTTCTCGACCGTGACAGCCTGCGCGCCAATGTCCGCATACCTGCCTTCGAGCATGCGTGGGAGGACCATGCCGCCACCGCTGTTGATGACGTCGTGGCGCGCCTGGCCGGTGCCACCGTCGCCATCACCAACAAGGTGCCATTGCGGGCCGACGCCATCGCCCGCCTGCCCGACCTGAAGATGGTCGCCGTCGCCGCGACCGGCACCGACAATGTCGACCTGGCAGCCTGCCGCGCGGCCGGCATCGTGGTCGCAAACATCCGCAATTATTCGCTGGTGTCGGTACCCGAGCACTGCTTCACGCTGATCCTGGCGCTGCGCCGCAACCTGCGCGCCTACGCGGCCGACGTCGAGGCAGGCAAGTGGGAAACCTCAAGCCGCTTTTGCCTGCTCGACCACCCGATCGGCGACCTGGCCGGCACGCGCCTGGGCATCGTCGGCTACGGCGCGCTGGGCCGGCAAGTGGCCAGCATCGCACGCGCTTTCGGCATGGAAGTCGTCGCAACCTCGCGCTCGCCGATCACGGACACGGACGTCAAGCAACTGCCGCTGGACGAATTGCTGGCCACGTCGCAGGTCGTGAGCCTGCACCTGCCGCTGACCGACACCACGCGTCACATGATCGGCGCGCGCGAACTCGCTCTGATGCAGCCCGGCGCGCTGTTGATCAACACGGCGCGTGGTGGCCTGGTCGACGAGGCGGCGCTGGCGAACGTGCTGATGGAAGGCCGCATCGCTGCCGGCTTCGATGTCCTGAGCGAAGAGCCGCCCGGCTCGAACAATCCGCTGCTGCGCCTGCGCCTGCCGCACTTTTTGCTCACGCCGCACATCGCGTGGGCCAGCTTTGGTGCGATGCAGACGCTGGCCGACATGCTGGTCGATAATATCGAAGCGTGGCACGCTGGCACGCCGATCAACGTCGTCTAGGGCGCGGCGTTGACCGTGGGTGCCAGGGCCTCGGGCGCTTTCTGCGGCAGTTCGAGCAAAAAGGCGGTGCCGGCGTCCGGCAGGCTCACGACGCGGATCGTCCCGCCCATCAGCGTGGTGACGATGTTGTAGACGATGTTCAGTCCCAGGCCGGTGCCGCCCTGGCCCATGCGGGTCGTGAAGAACGGATCGAAGATGCGGCCCAGGTGGGCCGGGTCGATGCCGCGGCCGTCGTCGCGGAACGTGAGCGCGACGCGGCCATCGGTTTCCAGCGCCGTCAGCGTCATGACGCCGCCGGGGCTGTCGAACGCATGCAGCATCGCGTTGTTGACGAAGTTGATGATCACCTGGCCCAGCGGGCCAGGAAAACTGTCCATGACAATCCCGGCCGGCACCTCGATGTCGAGCCGGTGCCCGGCGAGGCGCACCGTATTCATCAGGGTCGCGCCGATTTCATGGCAGGCCTGGGCCAGATCGAACCGGCGCCGCTGGGCACTGGCCTGGTCGACCGAGACCTGGCGGAAGCTGCTTACCAGTTCGGCCGCATTGTGCAGGCTGCGCACGATCAGCTGTGACGCGTCGCGCGCCGCGCCCATGTAGTCGGCCAGGTCGGACCGCTTGAGCGTGGTCGCCTCGAACTGCGCCGCCACCGCATGCGTACGTTCCTGCAGCGTGCTGGCCATCAGAAGGCTGTTGCCGATCGGCGTATTGAGTTCGTGCGCCACACCGGCCACGAGCGAGCCCAGTGATGCCAGGCGTTCCTGCGCTGCCAGCTGCACCTGGGTTTCCTTCAGGCGCGCATAGGCTTCGGCATTGTCCATGGCCACGCCGACGTAGGCGGCCAGCGTGCCGAGCATGTCGAGGTGGACCTGGCCGTAGGCGCTTGCCTCCAGGCTTTGCACCGTCAGCGCGCCCAGCACACGCTCGCCCGCCGTCACCGGCACGCACAGCAGCGAGCGCGGCATCGGCAGCGCAGTCGCCGGCGCGGTCAGCGCCACCCCGGCAGCCAGGTCGGGGGCGCCGGGCAGACATGCCGGCAATTCGGTGTCGACGTCCGCCAGCAGGAATGCCCGGTTCTCGGCCACGCAACGCGCCAGCAGGTGTCCGGCCGGATTGAAGGCCAACTCGCGCGGCGTCTCGCGCCGGCCGAACGCCATCGCGAACGGCAGCTCGAGCACGCCGCGCTCGCCCTGGCGCAGCGCGACGGCAAACAGCGGTGCATCCATCAGCGCCTTGACGTGCTGATACAGCGTCAGCATGATCGCCTCATGGTCGAGGTTCGTGGTCAGCATGCGTCCCATCTCGGACAGCAGCGCGATATTGCGGTGCGCGCGCTCGACCGATTCCTTCTGGCGTTCGACCTCGCGCTTGCCCCGTTCGGCCGCTTCCTTCTGCAGCAGCAGCTCGCCGGTGCGGGCGTCGACTTCGCGCGCGAGCAAGCCCTGGCGCGTCACGAGCGCGCCAATGCGCAGCCGATAGGCGAGGTACGACAGCGTCACCACCAGCACCACGGCCAGCGTACGGAACCACCATGTCTTCCAGTACGGCGGCGTGATCGTGATGGCGAGCGTGGCTGCCTCCTTGCTCCAGAGCCCATCCTTGTTGCTGGCCCGGACCCGGAACACATAATGGCCGGGATCGAGATTGGTGTAGGTGGCAAAGCGCCGTCCCGCGCCGGTATTGACCCAGTTGGCGTCGAAGCCTTCGAGCTGGTAGGCGTACAGATTGCCCATCGGGTCGGCGTAGTGCAGCGCCGCGAATTCGAGCGAGATCACGGTATCGCGGTGCGACAGCGTGATCGCCCGTTGCGCCGCCAGGTTGTGGATGCCGCGCGAGCGGTTCAGCACCTGCAGGTCGGTAATCGCCACCGTCGGCGGGAACGGATTGTCGCGTACATCGGCCGGATTGAACGACGTGACGCCGCTGACACCGCCGAAGTGCAGCTGCCCATCGGCGCCGCGCCGGCCCGCGCCCACGAAATAGGCGCCATCGATCAGGCCATCCTTGGCGTTATAACTCTTGGTCTGGCCGGTGACCGGATCGACGCGCGTGATGCCGGCCGTGGTGCTGACCCAGATGATGCCGTCGTTGTCTTCGAGGATGGCGCCGATCGACTGCGCGTCCAGGCTGCTGAACGGGTAGTAACGAAACGACGTGCGTCCGCCAGCCTGCACCATCCGGTGCAAGCCCCCTGCCGTGCCGACCCACAGGTCGCCTGCCCTGGATTCGAGCAGATGGTAGACGCGGCTGTGACGCAGGCTCGTACTGTCGTTCGGATCATGGCGAAAGCGGCTGAACGTGCCGCTGACGGGATCGAAGCGCTCCAGGCCCGATTCGGTGCCGATCCACAGCACGCCGCGCCGGTCCTCGACCAGGCCAAACCCGTAGTTGTCGCCCAGGCTCGTCGCGTCGCCCGGCACGTTGCGCCAGTTGCGCGCGATCGTGGCGCCAGGCGCGACGGCCGACAGGCCATCGCGCGTCATGACCCACAGCGTGCCGTCGCGGCCCTCACGCAGTGCCTGTACATGGTTGGCGCCCGGGCTCTGGCCCAATTCGGCCCGCCCCATGCGCCCGCGCGCATCGCGCCACGCCAGCCCGGTCGGTGTACCGATCCAGAGCCGCCCCCCGGCCTGCGTCAGCGCTGTGACGAACTTGCCCGTAAACGCATCGGTGCCGAAGCGCCGGGTCGTGCGCGAGGCCGGATCGAGCAGCATCAGGCCATCACCGCTCGTTCCCAGCCACAAGCGTCCCGCAGGATCGTCGACGATGGCGCGCACCCTGGCGCGACCCATCCCTTCCGTTTCACCAAAGCGCGCGAAGCCCCCGCTGGCCAGGTCGGTGCGGTTGATCCCGCCGAAATACGTGCCGACCCACAGCGTCCCGGTGCGGTCGACCAGCAACGCCGACACCATATTGTCGGACAGGCTGTGCCGGTCCTGCGGCAAATGACGGTAGCCGGTAAACCGGCCGCTGGACGGATCGAGCCACTTCAGGCCATCGGCCGACGTGCCGACCCACAGCTGCGCACCGTTGTCGTGGTACAGCGTTCTGATGCGCGCGTCGCGCATCCCGTCCGCCGCGCCGATCCGGCGGCGCTGCGGCACATCGCCGTCGATGCGCCAGGCCTCGAGGCCCGCCGCGGTACCGATCCACAGCGTCTGGCGCGGGCCCATCGACAGCGCCAGCACGGCGTTACGGTCGGCGTCATCGGGCGGCGCCATCGTGAAACGCATGACCTGACCGCTCGCCGGGTCGAGCCGGTCCAGGCCGGCGGCGGTGCCTACCCACAGCGCCCCGCGCCCGTCGAAGGCGAGTGCGTTGACACGGTTGTCGCGCAGGCTCGCCGGGTTGTCGGGATCGGATACATGGTTGCGCTGCTGGCCCGTGTTCGGGTCGAAGCGCACCACGCCGTCATTGGTTGCGAGCCACAGCGCGCCATCGGGCCCCGGCACGATCGCCACCACCGAACGCTTGACGGTGCGGCCCGGCTGGGTGAGCGCAAACCGCTCGAACCGGCCGGTCGCCGGATCGTGCCGCGCCAGCCCGCCTTTGGTGCCGAACCACAGGCGCCCGGCCGCATCTTCGTACGAGGCCGAGATGAAGTTGTCGGGGATGCTGGCAGGATCATTGGCGTCGTTGCGGAAGATGACGAGCCGGTAGCCGTCGTAGCGGTGCAGGCCGGCCTGGGTGCCGAACCAGATGAAGCCCTGGCGATCCTGCAGGATGCTCATCACCGAGTGCTGCGACAAGCCCTCCTCAACAGACAGGCGCTCGAAGCGCAGATTGCGCTGGCTGGCGTCGGTCGGCAAGGCCAGCGCGAGCAGCAGGAAGAAGGTGAAACGAAACAGGCTGCTACAGGCAGCCCAGGTAGAACCTGGCATGGTCATCCGATCGAATTACGCTGCAACCAATCTACCAGAGGACTTTGTTGCCGTGAAATAATTTCGGTCTTCCAGAAATAAAATGTCGCTGCTATAATGCGTGCCTCGGGCGGCTGTAGCTCAGCTGGATAGAGTACTTGGCTACGAACCAAGGGGTCGTGGGTTCGATTCCTGCCAGCCGCACCAGAAAATACGAAGGGCCAGATCGCGAGATCTGGCCCTTTTTCTTGGCGCTGTCAACGTTATCTGTTGATGAGCCCGATGGCTGCTCAGCAGTTCAAAGCCCTCCTCTATTGAACATGACTGCGCCTTTTCCCGGGCGCCGGTTGCATCGGCGATGACGAATGAATAATCAGTCTTTGCAAGATGCTCCGCGCCCGCTATAATGCTCGCATTGGGCGGCTGTAGCTCAGCTGGATAGAGTACTTGGCTACGAACCAAGGGGTCGTGGGTTCGATTCCTGCCAGCCGCACCAAACCTTTTCAAGATAAGGGCACTTCGCAAGAAGTGCCCTTATTGCATTTGGGCTCGTGTCACGCGCTATTCCCAATACACTCCCGGACAATGACCACCTTCCATCCCCAACCCGATGAACACGGTGCGCCGGTACGTCTCGCGCACCCGTCGACGCCAACAGCCAGCGCCACCTGGGATGACCCGGCCAGCATCGTTACCGTACTCCCGCTCGGCGCCCTGCCTGCCTCGCTGAATGATGTGCCGTTTGCACCCTGGCTCGACATCCCGACCAGCACCGCCGAGTGGCAGATGGCACCCGGCCAGGCTGTCATCGACGAGCCACCCTTCGCCGTGCCTGCGGGATTCGCGCCCGCTGCAGGCGTCGTGATCGTGGAAGACGATGGCCGTGTGTGGGCCGTGGCGCCGTCGAACGCCTTTGGCGGCTATGACGCCACCTTCCCCAAGGGCCGTGTCGACCCGGACATCAGCTTGCAGGCGACGGCGATCCGTGAAGCGTTCGAGGAATCCGGCCTGCGCGTGCAGATCGTCCGGCATCTGATCGACTGCCGGCGCACGCAGACTGTAACGCGCTACTACCTGGCGCGACGCCTGGGCGGCAATCCGGCGCTGATGGGCTGGGAAAGCCAGGCCGTGCACCTGGTGCCGATGGCGCTGCTGGAGACGGTATTGGGCAATCCGAACGATGCGGTCATAATCGCCGCCCTGCGACGAATCTGACGCCTCGCCGACGTCGGCAGAAACAAAGTCCCGGTAGAAGTTTGCCAAGATCAGCACACCTCGCTATAATGCGTGCCTCGGGCGGCTGTAGCTCAGCTGGATAGAGTACTTGGCTACGAACCAAGGGGTCGTGGGTTCGATTCCTGCCAGCCGCACCAAAGTTTCAAAGAGAATGGCTCAGAAGAAATTCTGAGCCATTTTTCTTTTGCGCGTCAGTTTCTGCTGCTTCCAGATCGCTGAAGACATTATCTGCACGCGAGCACATTGAAACACGGCAGACTTTGCCAATCCGATACATGCTGCTATAATGCGTGCTTCGGGCGGCTGTAGCTCAGCTGGATAGAGTACTTGGCTACGAACCAAGGGGTCGTGGGTTCGATTCCTGCCAGCCGCACCAAAGTTTCAAGAGAATGGCTCAGAAGAAATTCTGAGCCATTTTTCTTTGCGCCCTGGTTTTTTACATCGTCATCGACATCACCACGTCGTCTAGAGGACAGGCTTGCCCTGCCCCGCTAGACGACGCATCACACTCAGGTGCGCAGCTTCTTGATGATGCTGCGGCTGCCCAGGATTTCCTCGATCTGCTCGAAGCGCACCGGCTTGACCATGTGATGGTCAAAGCCCGACTCGAATGCCAGCTGGCGGTCTTTTTCCTGACCCCAGCCCGTGACGGCGATCAGCACGGTCAGCGCGCCGGTGGGCAGCTTGCGGATCCCGCGCGCCAGGTCGTAACCGGACATGTGCGGCAGGCCGATATCCAGGAAGGCGTAGTCCGGGCAGAAGCGCGCGGCGGCGGCCAGCGCATCGGGCCCGTTGTGCGTGATGACCACGCTGTGCCCCATGGCCGTGAGCAGCGCGCCGATGCTGTTGACGAAGTCGACGTTGTCGTCGGCCAGCAGGATGCGGTAGCTCTCGGCACTGATAAAGGCGGCCGGGGTCGGCTTGGTGGGTGGCTCCGGTTCGACGACGATCGGCAGGCGCACGACGAAGCGGCTGCCATGGCCGAGACCTTCACTGTGCGCCGTGATCGTGCCGCCATGCAGCTCGACGAGCTTGCGCGCCAGCGACAGGCCCACGCCCAGGCCGGCATTGCTGCGCTCGAGCGTCGAATCGACCTGCACGAACATGTCGAACACCGAGTCGAGCATCTCCGGCGCCAGGCCGATGCCGGTATCGGCCACTTCGAGGATCAGGGTGTTCTCGTCGACTTCGCCCTTGAGCACGACGCGTCCGCCCCGGTTGGTGTACTTGGCCGCATTGTTGAGCAGGTTCGACAGCACCTGGGCCAGGCGCGTCGCGTCGCCGTGCAGGAACACGGGGCGATCGGGCAATTCGAGCACCAGTTCGTGCCCGTGCAGTTCGATATACGAGCGCACCACTTCGAGCGCGTCATTGACGACGGCCTTGAGTTCCACCCGGCCCATCTTGATCGTGAACTTGCCGGTATTGATGCGCGAGACGTCCAGCAGGTCGTCCACCAGCCGCACCATCTGGCGCAGCTGGCGTTCCATGATGTCGGTCGCGCGCTGCGTGGCCTGGGCGTCGCCGCTGCGGATGCGCAGGATATCCAGCCCCGTGCGGATTGGCGCCAGCGGATTGCGCAGTTCGTGCGCCAGCGTCGCCAGGAACTCATCCTTGCGCCGGTCGGCCACGAGCAGCGCGCCCTCGGCCTTCTGGCGCACGTCCATCTCGTGCTCGAGCGTGCGGTTGGCCGTCTGCAGCGCGTCCGAACGGCGGCCAATCTCGGCCAGCATGTCGTTGAAGGCCTCGACCAGCACCCCGATCTCGCCTTTCTGGTCGCCCGGCACGCGCAGGCTGAAGTCGCGCCGCAGCATGACCTGGCGCGCGATATCGGTGACCGCTTCGAGAGGCCGCGTGATCGAGGCCTGCAGGCGCGAAGCCACGATCGCGGCGATCACCAGGGCGCCCAGCAGCACGCCGCCAAGGATCGCACCGTAGCTCAGGGCCCGGTCCAGCACGCCGTAGCGCGAGCGCAGGTAGACAGTCCCGACCCGGTCGCCATTTTCGACGATGTCGTGGTACATGACGACTTCGCCGCGCTCGATGCGGTAGCCGGCTGGCTCCGGCCGCTCGGGCAATCTGGCCTTGACGCCGCTGCGCACGTAGGTGGCAAAGCGCGTGCCATTCGCAGTAAACACGGCCGCGGCCACGATCTGCGGGCGCACCCGCAGCAGGGTCAGGCTCTGCGCCACGTCGGCCGGGTCGTTGAACGAGACGGCCGGTGCGGTCACACTGGCGACGATGTCGGCCTGGGTGGTCAGATCGTCGATCCAGTAGCGCTGGAAGGTGCGCAGGTCGAGCAACAGCATGGCGATACCCGCGCACAGCAACGCCACTGCGGTGGTGGACACCGCCATGAGGATCAATTTGCTGCGCACGGAGCCGGTATCGTGCATAGACATCACGTGGCTCCTTTTTGCACACGGTTCGCTACCGTCAGCAGGCGCGAACTGAGCTTCAAATTCTTCTTTTCCGCCGCATCGAGCGAGACGTCGAAACGCACCCGATCATCGACGATCGTAAAATTGATGACGCTGCCACTGCGCAGCCCCCCTTCGCATTCGGTCACGGTCAACTGCGCATTGGCGGCGCGCAGCAGGCGCGCGGCGCGCGCGTCATCCTGGCCGGCCACGAACAACACATGCAGCGGCTGCGCCAGATCCTGCTCGCGCAGCGCGCGCACCGTGATCATGCGCCCCGCCACCAGACGCCCGGCGGCAATCCGGGCCAGCTCGGCCGCCATGTCGTCGGCGCCTACCACGCCAATGCTGACCGGCGTCGTCGCATCGGCAAACGAGCCAGCCGGAAAATCGGCATACCCCAGAAACTTGTACAAAAAAGCGGCCTTGACGCGTCGTTCGAGTACGGGCGCAGCGTCGACCACGATCGCGTGCGCGGGCGCGCCGAGGCCGAGGCTGGCCAGCAGCGGCAGCATCAAGGCCAGGCACGCCCTGCGGCGCGGCAGACAAGCTGGTTGATTGATAGTCATGAAATCCATTCGCACGTCAAAAACGCAGCGTGGCGCTGGCAAACACCGTGCGCTCAAGCAACTGGCGGCTGCCTGCCGCGACAAATTCGGCGTGGCGGGCATGCAACAGATTGCGCCCGGCAAGGGCGAGCTCGAGATCGGGACGCACTTGCCACGCGATCCGCGCGTCGAGCTCATGATAACTTGGCACGGCCAGCTGCGGCAGTCGTGCGACGTAACGGAGTGAAAAATCTGCCCAGATGCGCTCGCTCAGATCGTGCGCACTGCGCAAGGTCCAGGTCAGGTTGGGATCATTCCCGCCCAGGCCGGACAACCCGGTGGTGTCGCGACTGGCCGGCTCGCGCCCCATGTCGACGTCCTGCAGCAAGCCGCCGGCGTGCAGGCGCCAGCCGCGCGCGGCCTGCCAGCTGGCCCAGAATTCGATCCCGCGCAGATTGCCCTTGCCCAGGCTGCTGATGACATACGGCAACCGAACACCGGGCGTTGCCGGCTCCAGGGAACGCAGCCGCTCGAAGTCGGTATAGAACAGCGTGGCCGAATACGACAGGGTCGGCATGGGTTGGGCGCGGTATCCCAGTTCGGCCACGCGCGCCGTTTCCGCCACCGTGTCGGCGCCGCCGGCAATCAGGAACTGGCGCGGCGAGGCCGGATTGACGAGAAACAGATCACGGTCGATGCGCGACGGCGCACGCACCGTGCGCGACAGGGCTGCCCAGAGCGTTGCCTGATCGCTCGCGTCCCATGCCAGGCGCAGATTCGGCAGCAACTCACTGCCCGTATACACATTGTGTTCGACGCGCATGCCGGCCACGGCGCGCAGCGTCGGCGTCAGGGTCAATTCATCCTGCACGAACAGGTGCGACCAGCGCAGGTTGCGGCGCGCCGGCGTGAAACGCAGCACCGGCCCGCCGTCGATCTGGTCGCGGCTGTTGCGATAGCCGCCGCCCCACGTGATGCCATGTGCACCGAAGCGCACCAGGTGCTGGGCTTCGACATCGACCGTGTCGATCTGCTGCATTCCCACGCCCGGCTTGCTGCGGCGCGTCTGATCGAGCCACGCATGCAGGCGCACCTGGCCGGCATCAGCGAGGTCGCGCTGGACCTCTGCCCGCAGATTGGCGCCGGACATTGTCCCGCTCGATAACAGGGACGTGTTGCGCAGGCGTCCCTGGTACACATCGCCGCTGAGCGTGACATCCTGTTCGCTGCCTTCCCAGTCGAGACGAAAGCCCGCCTGCTCGCGCGCCATGCGATTGTCAGGGGTGTCAGCCGGCGCGCTGCGATCGGCCTCGATCCGCGTTTGCCTGGCATACACGCGCCAGTGCGGGCCGTTCTCGAACTGCCCGCCGTAGCGGACGCTGGCGCCATGCTCGTCCGGTCCAGCGTGCGCCGTGACGACGCCGCCGTGGGTCTCGGCCGCGCTGCGTGTGATGATATTGATGACGCCATTGACGGCGTTCGTGCCCCACACCGTGCCGCCCGGCCCGCTGACCACCTCTATGCGCGCGACGTCTTCCAGCCCCACATCCTGCATTTCCCAGACCACACCCGAGAACAACGGCGAATACACGCTGCGGCCATCGATCATCACGAGCAGCTTGTTGGCCTGGGGCGACAAGAATCCGCGGGCACTGATCGCGTATTCATGGGTATTGATGCGGGCGACCTGGAGATTCGGCGCCAGCCGCAGAACTTCGGGCAGCGTGGTAGCGCCCGAACGGGCGATGTCCGCCGCGCTGATGACGAACACCGACGCCGCCGCGCGCGCCAGCGGCTCGCTCTGGCGCGAGACGGACGTCACGGCGATATCGGATAATTGTTCGAGCGAATAATCGGCCCACGGCAGCGGGCCCGAGCCATCCTGCGCGCTTGCATCTATGGAATAGGCGGTCGACAACAGTGCGGCAAAGGCACAAACGTACAACGAAAAAGGTGGCATAGTTGCCATCGTAGAACATTTTCTCGATCGCACCAAGTGCGCACACGCCACAACGCGGTTCTTGACAACATCCCCGGGATATTGATTAAACCAATGACAGTTATTGGAAATATAAATTGGACTGATTTGCCGCATTGCAGCATGATTGCACTGTCTCCTCTATTCTCCTCCCAGGAAATAGATTCAGCCCGCCTCTCACGAAGCGGGCTTTTTTTTTGCGCGCACGGTTGCCCAAGCAGTTGCATGCCGTTTGGTGTAGGATGCCGCCCATATTTTCGTTTTTACAACAATCCATGCCCGACCTCGACCTTTCCGCCCGGAGCACCGCTTCCTACGACTGGAGCACGACTGCCCTGGGCGACGCTGCCCGCTGGCCGTTGCCGCTGCGGTTGTGCAGCGATCTGTTGCTCAATTCGCCGCTCCCGACCCTGCTGGTATGGGGACCGGAAACGGTCCTGGTATTCAATGAGGCCTACGCCTCCCTGGCCGGTCCCGGCTATGGCCGCGTGCCGGGCGGCTCGGTCCCGCCGGTCATGCCGCCACCGCTGGCTGCGGCCGGTGCGGCGCTGGCTGCAGCCTGGCGCGGTGAGGCAGGTGTGCTGGCCGACACCGCCCTGACCTTCCGCCGCCTCGACGGCAATGCAGACAATCGTTTCGACCTGCGCCTGTCCCCGGTGCGCGACGAAACCGGCACTGTGCGTGGCGTGCAGATCGCCCTGGCGCCGGCCACTGCGCAGCCGGCCCAGGAAGCGGTCGACGATGCAGGCCTGCGCATCCTGGTCGTTGAAGACAATGTCGACTCGCAATACCTGGTGTGCGAGATGTTAAAGGCCTTCGGCCACGAAGCCGACGGCGTCGCGCATCCCGACGATGCCCTGACGCTGCTGGCGAGCCAGCGCTACGACGTGCTGTTCTCCGACGTCAGCCTGCCCGGCATGTCCGGCGTCGAACTGGTGCAGCGCGCCATCAGCGACGACCCGGCGCTGTCGATCATCTTCGCGTCGGGCTACGGCGACACGCTGCTGCGGCACCTCGAGTTCCCGTACCAGTCGCTGCAAAAACCGTATGAAATCGACCAGCTGCAGGATGCGCTGGCCAAGGTAGTGCGTCAGCCGGGCCGACGCTGACCGATGGGCGAAACGGTCCGCATTCACAAAGTGTGAGTCGGACCCGCCCGGCTGGTCTACAATGAAACGCATCCTGCCCGGCTTCGGGCGCATGGCAACCCCGGCATGAACTCTTCATCACAACACGTCCGCCGCATCGCGCGCCACCTCCGGAGGCCGGCATGAGCACTGCCCGCGACGTGTCCGGCCAAGATCTGGTCGCTGCGCAAGAGGCGCTCCAGCGCGCCACCGAGCGCATGGAAAACATGCTCGAAAGCCTCACCGATGGCTTTTGCGCGGTGGACCGCGACTGGAACATCACCTATATCAATGGCCGCGCCCTGCAAATGGTCGAGCCACTCAACAAGCGACGTGGCGACCTGATCGGGGCCAGGCTGTGGGATGAGTTCGAAGATCTGCACGGCACGACGGTCGCCCTCGATTGCGTGCGCGCGATGGAGCAGCGCGTTACCGTCAATCGCGAATTCTATTACCGCCGCCTGAATGCCTGGCTCGACATGCGGGTCTACCCGTCCCCCGAAGGCCTGACCCTGTATTTCCAGGACATCACGGCGCGCAAGCTCGACCAGCAGGCTTTAATCGACAACAACAACCGCCTGCAACTGGCGATCGCTGCCGGGCGCCTGGGCGACTGGCGCTGGGATGCGGCCACCGACCGCGTCACGTTCGGTGCGCGCGCGGCCGAGATCCTCGGCTTGCCCGCCGACGTGGCGCTGGCGTGGCCAAGCCTGCGCGAGCGGCTGCAACCCGAAGACCGCAAGGTCGTCCGGCGCGCCGTGCTGGCCGCGTTTTCGCAGGGCACCGACCTCGATCTCGAATGCCGCCTGCTCGCGCGCGGCAACCTGCCCGGCGGCGCGGCGCACTGCGTGGCCCTGGTCGGCCGCCCCGACTACGCCAGCGCCGTCGACGGCGGCGGCGTGCTGGGCATGACGGGCATGGCGCAGGACATCAGTGCCCGGCGCGCGGCCGACGACCACCTGCGCCAGAGCGAAGAAGAATTGCGCGCGCTGGCCAATACCATTCCGCAACTGGCGTGGATGGCCGATCCCGATGGCTCGATCGTCTGGTTCAACGAGCGCTGGTATGAATACACGGGCATCACGCCCGAAGAATCGACGGGCTGGGGCTGGCAAAAAGTGTACGACCCGGCGGTGTTGCCTGCCGTGCTCGAACATTGGGACGAATCGGTGCGCACCGGCACAGCGTTCGAGATGGAATTTCCCATTCGCGGCGCCGACGGCAATTTCCGCTGGTTCCTGACGCGGGTCGAAGCGGTGCACGACCGCGATGGCAACGTGGTGCGCTGGTTTGGCACCAATACCGACGTCGATCAGGTCAAGCGCGCCGAACAGGCGCTGCGCGACGAATCGCACGTACTTGAACTGCTCAACAGCACGGGCAGCATGCTGGCCTCGACGCGCGATCTGCGCGCCGTGATGCAGGCCGCCACCGATGTGGCCAGCGGCGTCTGTGGCGCGCGCTTTGCTGCCTTCGTCCATTACGGCCAGGGTGGCGCAGGCACGCTGTATTCGCTGTACACGCTGTCGGGCGCCACGTCGGCCCAGTTCCAGGACTTCGCCGAACCGGGTGCCAGTGCCCTGTTCGGCCCGGGCCTGCGCACCACCCGCCTGCAGCGCGTGGCCGACCTGGCGACCGATCCGGTCCAGGCCAGCAGCGCGCTGCGATTCGGCCTGCCGGCTGGCCACCCGCCAGTGCGCAGCTACCTGACCGTGCCCGTCATGGCGCGCTCGGGTGAACTGCTTGGCACGATGTTCTTCGGGCACCCGGAAGCGAACGTCTTTACCGAACGCAGTGAACGCATCGTCAGCGGCATCGCGGCGCAGGCCGCCATCGCGGTCGACAATATCCGCCTGTACGAAGTGGCCAGTCGCGCGGCTGAAGAGCGCAAGGTGCTGCTCGAAAACGAGCGCGAAGCGCGCGCCGAAGCCGAACGCACCAGCCAGATGAAAGATGAATTTCTGGCCACGCTGTCGCACGAGCTGCGCACGCCGCTGTCGGCCATTCTTGGCTGGTCGCAGGTGCTGCGCCGCGGCAGCCGCGATGGCGCCGACCTGCAGCGGGGCCTGTCGACGATCGAGCGCAATGCGCGCGCCCAGGCGCAGCTGATCGAAGACCTGCTCGACATGAGCCGCATCACGTCCGGCAAGGTGCTGCTCGACATGCAGACGCTGGCCCCGGGCGGCTTCATCGACGCCGCCATCGAGACGGTGCGCCCGGCGGCCGACGCCAAGGGCATCCGCATCGAGCGGCGCTACCCCGAAGGCGTTGCCATCCCGTCCGTCGCGGGCGACCCGGGGCGGCTCCAGCAAGTGGTCTGGAACCTGCTGTCGAACGCGATCAAGTTCACGCCCCGCGACGGGCTGGTCACGATCGAACTGGGCTATCACGATGGCCAGGTGGCCATCACGATCCGCGATACGGGCTCGGGCATCGCACCCGAATTCATCACGCACGTGTTCGAACGCTTCCGCCAGGGCGACGCCTCAATGACGCGCAGCCATGGCGGCCTGGGCCTGGGCTTGTCGATCGTGAAGCACCTGATCGAGCAGCACGGTGGCACGGTACGCGCCGAGAGTGCTGGGCCTGGCCAGGGCGCGAGCTTCACGATTGAACTGCCGGCGGCGCTGTCGAGCATGCCACGCGCGTCCCGTCAGGCGGACCTTGGCGCTGGCGCGCTGCCCGAGATGGCGTCAGCCACCCTGGCTGCCGCGCAAGAGCCAGCACCCGAACCCATGGTGCGCGACATGCGCGGCATGTCGGTGCTGGTCGTGGACGATGACCGCGATGCGCGCGAGCTGATTGCGCGCATCCTGTCCGATTGCCATGCCAATGTGCGGCTGGCCGGCAGCGCGCAGGACGCCATGGCGCAGCTGCGCGCGAGCCCGCCCGACCTCCTGATCAGCGATCTCGGCATGCCCGACGTCAATGGCCTCGAGTTTCTCGCCTGGGTTCGCGCCCTGCCGCGCGACGCCGGTGGCCTGATTCCGGCCATCGCGTTGACGGCGTTTGCACGTTCCGAAGACCGCTTGAAGGCGCTCGAGGCCGGTTTCTCGGCCCATGTGTCCAAGCCGGTCGAACAGAGCGAATTGATGGCAGCCATCGGCATGGTCAGCACGCCTCCGGCTGTGCCAATGCTCGCCGAAAGCGGGCGCGGCCATAGTCGTTGATGTTCCTACCTGCGGACGCGGCGCTGTCCTACAAGAAATTTTATGGTCCTTGCTACACTAATTAGAGGTAAGGTATCGTTAGATTCCACCCCGAAATGGGGCGCCGCCCAGTTTCGATAAAGAGATAAGCATGCCGAGCAGACAAGACATTTTGAACGCCAAAATTCTGGTGGTAGACGATTCGCCCGACAATATCGAGCTGATGGAAGAGATATTGCGCGAAGAAGGCTACACCTGCGTCAGCTCGACCATGCTGCCGGAGCAGGTGTGCCCGCTCCATCGTGAACACAATTACGATCTCATCCTGCTCGACCTGCAAATGCCGGGTTTGAATGGCTTCCAGGTCATGAAGGGCCTCAAGGAAATTGAACAGGGTGGCTACCTGCCCGTGCTTGCCCTGACCGCCCAGCCAAGTTTCAAGATTGCCGCGCTCGAAGCCGGTGCCCGCGACTTCATCAGCAAGCCGTTCGACCTGCTCGAGGTGCACAAGCGCATTCACAATATGCTCGAAGTGCGCCTGCTGTACAAGGAGCTGGCCCAGTACTCGAAGGCCCAGCAGGAGCTCGCACTGCACGACGCCCTCACCGGCTTGCCGAACCGGCGCCTGCTTGAAGACCGCATCGAGACGGCGCTGCAGCACGCCAACCGTACGCACGCCAAGGCCGCGATCATGTATCTCGACCTGGATGGCTTCAAGGCGATCAATGACACCTATGGCCATGCCTACGGTGACGAGATCCTGAAAGCCGTGTCGCAACGGCTGCTGGCCAGCTCGCGCAAGGAAGACACCGTTGCCCGTCTGGGTGGCGATGAATTCATGGTCGTGCTGGGCGACATCCACGGTCTGGTCGACGCGCAGGGCCCGGCTGCCAAGCTGGTTGAATCCCTTTCCGAGCCCTTCTTCATCAACGACCTGACGCTGCGCCTGTCGACCTCGATCGGCATCAGTATCTATCCGGACGACGCCGAATCTGTCGACGCCCTGATCAATATCGCCGATTACGCGCTGTACGAAGCCAAGCGCGCCGGCAAGAACCGTTTCTGCTCGCCGGCGGCCAATCGCCAGGCAGCGTCCAAGACCACCGGCGCGCCAGTGCCGGCGCCGACGCCCGAGCTGGCAACGCCGCATCGCTGACACACCATCCTCTTTCAGCTGACTAAAAACCGGGGCCTCGCGCAAGCGAGCGCCCCGGTTTGCTTTTGCCTTGGCTGCGCCATAAAAAAGGCTCAGTTAGCGTTATCTGTTGATGACGCTGATGGCAATGCGAAGCAACTGTTCCGGCGAAATAACCCGCGCTCCATCCAACGCCCAGCGCCAGCCAAGGTAATTGGGCAGGTAGCGAGACGCCACGCCACGAAAGCCCTGCAGCCACACCTTGAAGCGCTGGTGGTAGGCGTTCACGTTCTGCACGTGGATGGCAAGGCTGCCCAGACGTCTTACACGCACACCGGCGCGCACATTGACCGCTTCGTGCGCGATCCTGTGCTTGTGTGCAAACGTGCGGTAAGCGGGATGGCCGTCACTGACAAGCAAGGCTTGCCTGTCAAGTCTGGGCAACAAGTCACGCTCGAGTTGCGCAGCCGTGAGAGCACCCCGGCCAGTGACGGCATCGACCGTGCGACCCTCGCGGTCGCGGCCGACCAGAATGCAATCGAGTTCGCTGGAAATGCCCCGTTTGGCAGCATGGCCGCCGCGGTGGCGCGGTGGCCGATCAAGCGTACGCGAACCTTTTTGTGATTCGAGCAGAAATGTTTCGTCAGCCTCGACGATGCCATTCAGGAGCGCGGGCCGGTCGAGCTTGATCCAATGCTGGAAGCGGTGTCGCCAGCGAAAGGCGGTGTTGCGGTGTACGCCGATTCGATCTGCTCCCTTGCGTACGGGGAGTGAATCGAGCAGCACCTGCGAATACGCGAGCCATTTGGCTTTGTGCCTGAGCCGCGCCAGTGGCGTGCCGGTGAGGTCGTTAAAGGTGCGGCCGCAGGCGCAGCAGCGGTAGCGCTGCGAGTCATTGGCGAAACCATGCCGGTAGCAGTGCTCGTTGCTGCACCTGGGGCAGCAGCGGCCTGGCGTTCTGACCTCAGTGATGAGCGCAACAACCTGATCAAGCCCGGCTGCAGGATGCAGGGCATCCAGCACTTGCCGGCGCTGCGGCTGGTTCAGGGAAGGCAGTTTTGCGAACCAGCCCTTGAAACGTGGCGCTTTCATGATCGACTCCTGACGCTGGGACAGGGGTTGGACCACTGGACTACTCGTCAGTTCAAAGCTAGTCTCTATTTAACGTTGACTGCGCCATAAAAAAACAGGCCACGGAACCTGCGTTCCGTGGCCTGCTCCATCCTGCCCTGCCGTGTGCTTAACGCTTTTCGGCTGGCGGACAATCGCGGATGGTGCTCGTTTCTTCGATCGAACGCGCGTTCTGGTGATCGCGGCCTGCGTCGACCATCTCGGGCGGCACTTCGATGCGGGTGATACCGGCGTCGACCGAAATCGGATCGCTGGCCGGGAACGTCATTTCGACGGCATCATCGAGCAAGGTCTCTTCGGCCTGCTCTTTGCTCGACTGCGTCTCGCTGCCGGCCAGTGCCTTGATCGCGACGGCGAAGCTGACTGCCTGCAGGCTGGCCAGATCGCCAATGGTCTTCACGCCAAGCGTGTCAGCCAGCGCATTGGCTTGCTGCTCGCCGATGCCGCGCAGTGCCGACAATGGCGCGTCGGCCAGTTCACGGAAACTCTTGCCACGGAACTGCTCATTTACGATGTTATCGATATTCATGGTGTGTCCTCTCTTGTATAACGCTCCCGTCCGCGATGGAACCGGCTAGCTTTCACTATCGCATACCAGCAATAGCACGTATGTGCGGCAGCGAACGTCTTGACTGCCCGCACCGTCGAATTCTTGGCTAAATGAAACGGGCGTAAAAAAGCCGGCCCCGGGGAGGCCGGCCAGCATACCAACGATGCTTTAGACCGTGGCGAGAATTTCGTCGCGGCGGGCTGCCATTTCAGCGCCCATGGCTTCCAGGTCGAGGTCGAGCTTGCGCACTTTCGGGAACATTTCTTCCTCTTCCTCTTCGACGTGGTGCGACACGTATTCGCCCAGCACCTTCACTTTGGCATCGTAGTAATCGTCCTCCGGCTCCCCCTCTTGCACTTGTGCGATCAGGTCCTTGGCCGAAGCGTGTTCGACGAAGGCTTCGTCGAGCATGTCTTCCATTTCCTTGGACGTTTCACGCAGCGCCGGGTAGAAGATTTCTTCCTCGATCGACGTGTGCATGATCAGGGCTTCGCAGATCTCGTTGGCCAGCTTTTTCTTGCTGACATTGGCGCGCTCACCAAGTTCTTCGTACTTGTCGAACATGTCTTTCACTTCGTCATGCTGGCTTTTCAGCAGTTCCAGCGCATCCTGCGGGCCGCTCGTCTTTTTGGTCGTTGCTTTGGTCATGGTGTTACCCCCGTATTGTTGGTTGAATGATGACTCGTTGGCCACATTGCCAGAGTGCGCCTGACGCGCGATCGGCACTGTTCGCGACCTCACACTCGGGAGAACAGAACGAACCGCTCTTGCTGCACCCAATGCGCGACGGATAAATGACAATTGTTGTATGATTTGGGAAACATTTAATTGAGACCCTGATGACTGAACCGGTCCCACCGCATCCCGACCCGGAGCTGGAACGCCTGGTCGCGGCGCGCACTGCTGAACTCTCCGACATGGTGTCCTGGCTGGCCAACAGCTGGGACCAGGAGCGTCGCCAGCTCGCGCGTCAGTTGCACGATAGTCTGGGTTCGTCGATGACGGCCCTGACGATGCACCTTGCCCTGCTCACCCAGCGCCTTCCGGCCGAAGACAAAGCGCTGCGCGACCGCGCCGCGCAAATGAAAGTCCTGCTCGGGGGCGTCATCGAGACCAACCGCCAGATGCAGCTCGCGCTGTGGAACGACAAGCTCGAGTTTCTCGGGTTGCGCACCGCACTCGCCGAGCTGGTGCCTGAATTCGGCGCCGAGCACGGCATCCAGGCGCAAGCCAGTCTGCCCGAGGAAGATGGCGCCTGGTCGCGCGAGCACGCCGTGCTGTTGCTGCGCTGCGCCGAGGAAGGTTTGCGCAACGCCGCAGCGCATGCGCAGGCCACACGCGTGGACGTGATCCTGGACGACGATGGCGACATGGCCATGCTGACCGTGCGCGACGACGGCGTCGGCCCCGGCGCCGATCCGCTGGCTGCGGATGAACGCCATGGCCTGCGGCTGCTGCGCGAACGCGCCCGCACGCTTGGTGGCAATCTGATCCTGGTGCGCACCGAGCAAGGTGGCGCCATGCTGCAGATGACGCTGCCGCGCGAATTGCCAGCCTAGACAGCGGTAGGGTCTTTAAAACAACAACGGCGGCCACTGGCCGCCGTTGTTTTTTGTTGCCTTATGACAATCCCGTCAGTGCAGCTTGGTCAGTGCAGCTTGACCAGCGGCGTGCTGCGCCGGATCAGGAAGCGCGCCACGGCCAGCAGGCCCGTGCGGGTAATGCCCATCACGGCCCGGTGGTGCATCAGGTGCAGGCTGGCATACATCAGGCGCGCAATGCCGCCCTGCACGAACCAGCTGGCGCCGCGAAGCGAACCCATCAGGCTACCGACGCTGGTGTTCTGACCGACCGACACGAGCGAGCCGTAATCGCGGTACTCGTAGGGCTCGGTCAAAGCCGGCTGGCCCTTGTCCATGCGCAGGAAGGTCGTGACCAGATAATCGGCCTGCTGGTGCGCTGCCTGCGCGCGCGGCGGCACCGGCAAGCCGTTGCCGTCGATGCAGACCGCGCAGTCGCCCAGCGACCAGATCGCCTTGGCGCCCTTGACGCGCAGATGCGAATCAACATCTAGGCCGCCGCCGCGTGCGGTTTGCAGGCCAAGCTTGCCCAGCATCTCGGGGGCGCGGATACCTGCCGCCCAGACGCACAGGTCCGCCGGATACACATTGCCATTGGCGTCGAGCACCTTGTCGCTGTCGATCGCCGTGACGCGGCAATCGCTGACGACGCGGATGCCGCGCTTGTTCAGCAGGCCCAGTGCCGCATTCGACACGCGCTCGGGAAGCGGCGCCAGGATGCGCGGCGCGCCTTCGAGGATCGTGATGCGCACGTCGCGCTTGACGTCCATCCGTGCAAAACCGTAGCGCGCATACGCGCCCGACGCTTCGCGCAGTTCAGCGGCCAGCTCGACGCCGGTCGCGCCGCCACCGATGATGACGACGTCCAGGCCGGTCTCACGGCCCTCTTCGCGCTGCTGCTCGACCGCCAGCATCAGGCGCAGCATGCGCAGGCGGAAGCGTTCGGCGTCTTCGGTCGCATTCAGCGAAATCGAGTGTTCCTGCGCGCCCGGCACGCCGAAGTAGTTCGAGGTGCTGCCGATCGCGATCACGAGCGACGTGTACGCCAGGCGACGCGCCGGCAGCACTTCGTCGTGTTCGGTGGCCGAATACACGGCCCCGATCTCGATCGCCTGGCCGGCCTCGTCCAGCCCGGTCATCGGACCGAGCACGAAATTGAATCCATTGTCGTGCGCGAGCATCGCGTACGACAGACCTTCCTGGTGGATGTCCAGGGTGCCCGCCGCGACTTCATGCAGCGACGGTTTCCAGATGTGGTACAGGCGGCTGTCGACCAGCGTCACCTTTGTCGGGCCGAGTTTACGGCCCAGTTTGCATGCCAGCTCCAGACCGCCAGCGCCGCCACCCACGATCACGATATCGCTACGCAAGCTTGCCTCCTTCTTGATGCCCCAACCGGCACAACGCCGGCCTGATGGCCATCTGAGATTTTACTACGGCAACGTCGCGAACGCTGGGCTGCGCTTACATGTGACGAAAGAGCGCCATGAACGGTTGACTGACTGTCAGCGTCTCGGGCCGGTTGCGCAGACGGATGACACCCTTGCCGCTGTCGTCGCGCGTGACGCCCGCCACGGCCCGCAGGTTGACGATCGTCGAGCGGTGCACCTGCCGGAACATGGCCGGGTCGAGCACCTCGAGCAGGTCGCGGATGGGCTTGCGCAGCAGTGACTCGCCCTCGGCCGTCATCACCACCGTGTACTTCGAATCGGACTGGAAATACGCCACGTCGTCGACCAGGATCAAACGCGTTTCGACGCCGCGGCTGGCCGTCAGCCAGACCAGCGGCTGGGCGCGCGGCGCCGGCGGCACAACAGTCTGCAAGCGCGCCAGCAGCGCCGCCAGCTGTGTCGTATCCGCCACACCGCGCGCCAACCGATCGCGCAGCCGGGCCACGGTCGCGGCCAGGCGTTCGCGCCCGATCGGCTTGAGCAGGTAATCGACGGCACCCCGGTCAAAGGCGTCGAGCGCGTACTGGTCATACGCGGTCACGAACACGATCTCGGTGCGCAGTCCCGCCGCCAGCACGCTCGAGGCCACCTCGAGGCCCGACAGCCCCGGCATGCGGATATCCAGGAACGCGACCTCGGGCCGGTAGCTGGCAATGGCGTCGAGCGCACTGCCGCCATCGTCGCACGCGGCCACGATCTCGAGGTCCGGCCACACCTCGCCCAGCAGTTTGACCAGCTCTTCCTGCAGCAGGAGTTCGTCTTCGGCAATCACGCAGCGGGTCATGTGCGCACCCCCGCACCCTGCAGCGCCAGCGGCACCGTGATGGTGGCGGCCACGCCGCTCGGGAAATTGGCGACGATGGCAAAGCTCGCCATGCTGCCGTAACCGAGGCGCAGGCGCTCGCGCACGTTGCGGAGCCCGATGCCGGTGCCGGCCGTTTCGAGCGAGAAGCCGCGGCCGTCGTCGGCCACCGTGACGGCCGCCGCATTGTCGATGGCGCGCGCCAGGATCCAGACGGTGCCGCCACCCGGCTTGGGTTCGAGCCCGTGCTTGATGGCATTCTCGACCAGCGTCTGCAGCATCATCGGTGGAAACACGAGGCGGCGCAGGTCGTCCGGCACATCGACCTGCAGCGCCAGGCGCGGCCCCATGCGGATGGCCAGGATATCGAGGTAGGCACGGGCCCGTTCCAGCTCTTCGCCCAGCGTCGACGGCGCATCCTCGGTGCGTGGCAGCGAGTGGCGCAGATACTGGATCAGGTTGCCGAGCATGGCGTCGGCGCGCGCCGGATCGGTGCGGGTGAGCACCTGGGCGCTGGCCAGCGTGTTGTATAAAAAATGTGGTTCCACCTGGGCGTGCAGCAGATTCAGGCGCGCCACCGTCAATTCCTTCTCGGTCGCGCTTTCGCGCACGGCCTGTGTTTCCAGGCGGCGCCGCTCGGCAATGCGGCGCGTGATGGCGCGCACGATGGCGTCGGCATTTTCCAGGTTGCTGCCCTGATCGACCAGGAACCAGTCGATCCAGGCCGGGTCTTCCGGTTCGCAGATCAAGGTCACGCTGCCGGCCGCGTCGCCATTGGGCGTGATCGTCGCGCGGATCTGGTTGCGCCAGGTCGACAGGCGGGCCAGCGCCGCGCCGGCCGACGCATTGCCGCCATACAGGTCAGTGCGCTCGACCTTGGCGCGCACCTGCAGGCTGTCGCGGGCGCTGTCGACAGCGGTAACGCCGGGCAATTCGCGGATCGCGGCGTCGATCATGTCGAACGCTTCGCCGGCCTCGAACGGGATCTCGATCTGGCGCCGCTGGCGGTTTGCCAGCGTGGCCGCGTTCACGGTGCCGGCCAGCAGTCGCACGCGGCGGGTGTGCGAGAACGCGATCAGGAGGACCCAGCCGACCAGCGCAAAACCGAGCAGCGCCGCATAGCCGCCGAGGTTCAAATCAATATCCTGCAGCACGGTGTCGCTGATGAAGATACACAGCGCCAGATATACCGCGCCCCAGGCAACGACCAGGCGACCGTGGTGGAAAAAACTCGACATCATGATGGGCTTTCAAGCGTTGAAGAATGGCGCCAGCATAGGCACGCCATGGTTCGCAAGACAGCATTATGCGACGAAGCCGCGGCTGGGCCGACGAAACCGGCCTTGACGGCATTTTCCGTCGGGTGCAGACCAGTGTTGCCAGCGCGCCGCATTACAAATTTGCTGAGTATGCACATGGGCCGTGGCCGTACAATCGCGCCTTTCCGTTTGTTGATAGAGAGGTCGTCGAGATGTCCATCCCACGTAACGTCATTGCCATTGCCGCAACCATTGCCGCCACTGTCGCCGCCGCATCCGCCCATGCCGAGATTGGCGTGGGCGTCACGGCCACGCTGGGCACCACCGGCGCCGGCGTCCATCTGGTGGTGCCGATGGAACGCACGCTCAATGGCCGTTTCGGCATCAACTACTACAAGCACGATTTCGACAAGCGTTCGGGCAGCATCGATTACGACGGCGACGCCAAGCTGCAAACGTTCGACGCCCTGTTCGACTGGTATGCATTCGCCGACACCGCGCTGCGCCTCACCGCCGGCGTGGTCTACAACGGCAACGAAGTGACGGCCAGGGCGCGGCCGAACAGCAACGGCCGCTACCTCATCAATGGTCAGAGCTACAGCGTGGCAGACGTCGGCACGCTCGATGGCGACGTCGACTTCCGCAAGGCCGCGCCCTACTTCGGCATCGGCTGGGGCAATGCCCTCACGCCGAACAAGCGCTGGAACGTCAGCGCCGATCTCGGCGCCTTCTACCAGGGCAAGGGCCAGGTCGACCTGATCAGCCGCGGCTGCCGCACGTCGCAGGCCGTCTGCACCGTGCTGGCCCGTGACGTCGCCGTCGAAGAAGCCCGTTTGACGAATGAACTGGCCGACCACAAGTTCTTCCCCGTGCTGCGCGCCAGCGTGTCGTACAGCTTCTGACACGCTCGCGACAACCCTTCCGCCCCAGGCGCTTGCCATCAACTATGACTTTCCAAAGTGATCACGAACTCGTACACTAGCCTGTATTGACAGCTCATCTTTAGCGAGCGAGCGTCAGACGTCGTTATCCAGAATTCTTGCAGAACATGATGCGCAGTGTGTGTGCTGCGCTCTTTTTGGAGAGCTTGCGCGATATGGCTGACGAAGCGAACAACGAGCATGCGTGGCTGGTGTCGGTACTGATTCCCGCAAAGGATGAAGCCGGCAATATCGGCCATCTGGTGGACGAAATCCACCACGCCCTCACCGGGCATCTGACGCACGAGGTCGTGCTGGTGGACGATGGCAGCAGCGACGACACCGGCGCCGTCTTCCTGCAGCATTGCCAGCGATGGGGCATGCCGGCGCGGCTGATCCGCCACGCACACAGTGCCGGTCAAAGCACGGCCTTGTGGACCGCCGCGCGCCACGCCACCGGGCGTTTTCTCGTCACGATCGATGGTGACTGCCAGAACGACCCGGCTGACATTCCGGCGCTGGTAGCGCAGGGACTCACCTTAAGCGAAACGCACCGGCATTTTTGCATTGCCGGCTTTCGCGCCGACCGGCGCGACACGCGCTGGAAAAAAATCCAGTCGCGCATTGCCAACGCCGTGCGCCGCCGCATCCTCGACGACGGGGTGCCCGATACCGGCTGCGGCCTCAAGCTCGTGCCGCGCGCCACCTGGCTGTGCCTGCCCTATTTCGACCACATGCACCGGTTCGTGCCGGCGCTGGTCAAGCGCCTGGGCGGCGTGATCGCCATCGTGCCGGTGCGCCATCGCCACCGTACTGCCGGCGTGTCGAAATACACGGCGTGGAACCGGCTGTGGGTGGGCATCGTCGACATGTGGGGCGTTACCTGGCTCATCCGCCGCAACAAGGTGCCGTTGATCGACCGCATGGAAGTGCGGCAGTGAAACCCGCGCTGGCCCTGCTGGTCAAACCGCTGCTGCTAACTGGCGTGCTGACGCTCGGCTTCGTGTCGCTCCATTTCCAGTGGTGGGGGTCGTTTACCGAACTGGATCTGCTCAACCACCTGTTCGAGCGGCACTGGGCCGTTGCCTGGCCCGTGTTTGCGATCACCGGCATCGTCTACACCGCACTCGGCGGCCCGCGCCAGGTGCTCGCCTTCGCCTGCGGCTGCGTCATCGGTGGTGTGCCGGGCGCGTTGCTGAGCACTCTGCTGACCGGCTTCGGCGCCCTGCTGGCAATCTGCTGCGTGCGCCACATCGGCACGGCCTGGGCCAGCACCCGCTATGGCGACTGGGTCGCCATCATCCGCCAACTGCTGGCCCGCGACACCTGGCTGTGGATCTGCACGCTGCGGCTGATGCCGGTCGGCAGCAACTTGGCGACCAATATTGCCGTGGGACTGGCCCGGCTGAGCATACCTGCAGTGTTCTGGGGCAGCCTGCTGGGCTACCTGCCGCAAATGCTGCTGTTCAGCTTTGCCGGCGCGGGCCTGGCCCTGCACGACGAACAGCAGCTTTGGTTCGGCCTGCTGACGCTGGCGCTGTCCACGGCGCTCGCGCTCTACCTCTACCATCATGGTTTCAAGCAGCGTCTGCAGCACATCCGGGGACAAATGCATGCCACGCCCGCACACCGGCAACCTTGATCAGGCCACAAGCTGGTGGCCTTGGCTCGTCGGGCTGACGCTCATTGCGCTGTTCGCCGGCATCGGGCTGCGCGCGCCCTGGCCAGCCGACGAGCCGCGCTTTGCCCAGGTCGCACGCGAAATGGTGGAATCGGGCGAGTGGCTGTTTCCCACGCGGGGCGGCGAATTCTATCCGGACAAGCCGCCCGTCTTCATGTGGCTGATCGCCCACTTCTATCAGCTGACCGGACAGCTGAAGATCGCCTTTCTGCTGCCCAGTGCGCTGGCGGGACTGGGGACGCTGTGGCTGGTGTACGACCTGGGGCGCCGCTTGTGGGACGACCACGTCGCGCGCTCGGCCGTGCTGATCCTCGTGTTCACGCCGCAGTTCCTGCTGCAAGCCAAGGGTGCGCAGATCGATGCGGTGCTGTGCTTCTGGATCACGCTCGGCTGCTATGGGCTGGTCCGCCACTTTCTGACCGGGCCCGCCTGGGGCTGGTATGCCGCCAGTTGGGTGGCGATGGCACTGGGCGTCATGACCAAGGGCGTCGGGTTTCTCCCGGCACTGATGCTGATCCCGCTGGCCATCTGGCGCCGCCGCTTTGATGAATCCGGGCACCAAACCTGGCGCCTGTGCGCGTGGTGGGGGCCCGCACTGATGCTGGCCACGCTCGCGCTGTGGCTGGCGCCGATGTGGCTCACGGTCGAGCGCGTGCACAGCCCCGAACTGCTGGCCTACCGCGACAATATCCTGTTCAGGCAAACCGCTGAGCGCTATGCCAATGCATGGCACCACATCCAGCCGTGGCACTACTACCTGACGACTGCCTTGCCGACGATGTGGTTTCCGCTGGTCGCGCTGCTCGTACTGCGGCTACGCGGCATCATCGACCTGTGGCCGCGTGACGCAGCGCTGCGCATCCTGCTGAGCTGGGTTGCACTCGTGCTGCTGTTCTTTTCGCTGAGCCCAGGCAAGCGCGAGGTGTACATCCTGCCCGCGCTGCCGATGTGCGCGCTGGCGCTCGCCTGCGTCTGGGAACAGACGCAGGCCGCGAGTCGCCGCGCCGCGTCAGTGCTGTTGCGCGCAGTGCTCGTGCTGATGGGCGTGCTGCTGATCGCGCTGGCGGGCGTCGCATGGCTGGCGCCTCACCGGCTGCCAGCCCGGGCGGACGACTATGCCGAGGCCGTCGCGGCACTGGCGCCCGGTGTGCTGCTGCTCGGGCTGGCGTTGGCTGGCATCCCCCTGCTGCTGCGCAAGCGCGCCTTGTTCGAGCAACTTGCGCTGGCCAGCCTGCTGACCTGGCTGTGCATCGCCTTCTGGCTATGGCCAACCCTCGACCCGCATCGCACGCCGCGCGCCGTTCTGCAGGAACTCGAGCGCCAGATCGGGCCTGGGACGCAGGTCGGCATGCTCGAGTTCAAGGAACAGTTCCTGCTGTTTGCCGACCGGCCGCTGGTGCATTTCAGCTATCTGGCGCCGCTGGCGCACCAAGAGTCGAGCGCATGGCAGTGGATGCGCGCCGATCCTGCGCGCGTGCTGCTGGTGCCCGACCATCTGGCGCTGCGCTGCTTCGATCTGACGCGACAACGCGTGCTTGGCCAGGCCCATCGCCGCGACTGGGTCATTCTCGACGCCACGGCGCTGCGTGAACGCTGCGATGGGCCAGTCGGCCACGCACCGTATCGCTATGTTCCCGTCAGGAAGGATATCCTCTCGTAGGGGGCCAGCGCGCAACCGGAACTGCGCCAGCGCGCGCCGGTGCGGCGTATGATGGGGGTCTGCTACCCGGAGGATTCATCATGCAACTACGCACTTATTCCGCCGCAGTACTGACCATTGCCTGCCTGATGCTGGGCGGCTGCCGCGAACACAATGGTCCGGCCCAGCCGATCGCCCCGGCCGCGCAAGCCGCTCCGCACACGCCAGCGTCGTCCTGATCCTGCACGAATGAGCGTGGCACGCTGCTCTGGCGGCGCGCCGATGATCGCCATGCCGGCGCCGGCAGGTTACACTGCGGCCTGTCCATTTTTCGTCGCAAGGTGTCCTGCCCATGTCGTTTGCTTCCCTCGGCCTGATCGAGCCGATCGTCCGCACCCTGGACGCCCTCGCCTACCACACGCCCACCGCCGTCCAGGAGCAGGCAATTCCCGCCATCCTGGCTGGCAACGACGTGATGGCCGCCGCCCAGACCGGCACCGGCAAGACCGCCGGCTTCACGCTGCCGATCCTGCAGCGTCTCGTCATGGGCGGCAAGGTCGGCAACAACGCGGCGCGCGCGCTGATCCTGGTGCCGACCCGAGAACTGGCCGAGCAGGTGCACGAAAGCGTGCGGACCTATGCCGAGGGCCTGCCGCTGCGCTCGATGGTCGCGTATGGGGGCGTGAGCATCAATCCGCAGATGATGACGCTTCGCAAGGGCGTGGACGTCCTCGTCGCCACCCCGGGCCGCCTGCTCGACCTGCACCGGCAGAACGCGGTGCACTTCAACGAAGTCAAAACGCTGGTGCTGGACGAAGCCGACCGCATGCTCGACCTGGGCTTTGCGCGCGAGCTCGACAACATCCTGAAACTGCTGCCGAAGAAGCGCCAGACCCTGCTGTTCTCGGCCACGTTCTCGGACCCGATCCGCGCACTGTCGAACCAGATGCTGCGCGAACCGGTGCGCATCGAGGCAACGCCGCGCAACACCACCGTCGCTGCGATCCGCCAGTGGGTGATCCCGGTCGACAAGAAGCGCAAGGCCGCGCTGTTCGTGCACCTGCTGGAAAAACGCGACTGGACGCAGGTGCTGGCCTTCGCCCGTACCCGCAAGGGGGTCGACGAGCTGGTCGGGCTGCTGGAATCCAAAGGCATTCCGGTCGACTCGATCCACGGCGACAAGCCGCAGCCGGCGCGCCTGCGCGCGCTCGACCGTTTCAAGGCCGGCGAAGTACGCGTGCTGATCGCTACCGACGTCGCCGCGCGCGGCATCGACATCGACGACCTGCCGGCCGTGATCAATGTGGATTTGCCGATCGTGGCCGAGGACTACGTGCACCGCACCGGGCGCACGGGCCGCAAGGGCGCGAGTGGCGAGGCGGTGTCGCTGGTGTGCGCCGACGAAGTCGAGCAACTGGCGGCAATCGAGGTGCTTACGCGCCAGACGCTGGAACGCGTGGAAGAGCCGGGCTATGCACCCGAGCACCGCGTGCCGCAGACCGATGCAAAGGGTCAGATCGTCAAGAAGCCAAAGAAACCGAAGAAGCCCAAGGGCAATGCGCCGGTGGTCAGCGAAGATGTGCGCTTTCGGCGTTGAGAGCGCCTGAGAACACCGTTGGACATACGCGAACAGATGAGCGAGCAGGCAAGTGAGAGAAACGCCTGGCGGATGTCTGCTCGTCGCTCATGTCGTGTGCGCAGTCTGCGAAAACGGTGTAGCCAACCCAAGGCGCGCGCGATTCGAGCTGCAATGCCCCGATGGCGCAACCAAGCCGGATGGACTCTCGGAGCATACACTTGATCGGAATACAGCTTAACTGGGCGTTTGCTGGCACGGCCTGCGAATCCTTTTGCTGCCGAAACCCACCCTACCAGCGGGGTGGGGAAACGCGGGTCGTGTAGTTGCGCGCCTGAGATATGAGCTACCAGCGCAAGCTCACGCGCATCCACCAGCAGATGGGGTTTGCTTCCGAATTTGCCGCGATCGGCTGAGCCGCAGCCGAGTTCGCGCGGCAGGTGCTCCCACGGTATTCCAGTCTTGAGGACTAAACAGGATCCCCACTGGGGCCACGCGATCATCGATATGTGGGCGTCCGCCTTTTGACGATCGGTGATAGGCCAAAAGATGATCTCTTATAAGCGACCACAGGTCTTCAGGAAGTAGTGCTCGGGTTATGGCATTAGTCCGTCTACGAACGTGGCCGCGATGTTAGTGCCGGACTGACGCTGCGTCGGTCCGCTATCGACCCATATCGGACAGTGCAGCGATTGAAGCACTTCTCATTGAGAACGGTACCTGGGGCTGGTCCAGTGGCCGCCAATCAACTTTAGGCCAGTCGTCCTCAGAAAAATTCCGTGATCGAAAGTCTCGCAAGAAGCCTAGGAATGGCTCCATCACATCCATCCCAGAGCAGGCAACAATTGACTGCTTCGAGGTCTCATCAGGCGACTGACAACGTTCGATGTCTAGTCGAATGCCCCCTAATGTGTGCTTGAACCTCATGACGTACCAATCAGGCTCAAGATGCCACCAAACTGATGCATCCCGGCCTTCGCTCATCGCACTCACAGCAACTACCAACTGCTGAACTGGATCGTTAGGAACATCAGATGCGTCGATCTCGATCTCCTGGTCGAAAATCGTCAGGCGAAGCTTTATCCACCCGTGTGCGGGCGGTTCATAACTCAGTTCGAGGGGCGCAATAGGCATCGGTCAGAGATAGAAAGGAAGTATGCTTTGGCCGAATCCAGCCAGTCGAGCTAACATAGCAGGTTGCCCAATCGAAAATCCAAGGATAGCCCTGGCTGCCCGGTACCGCCCCAAAGCGGACGTTGACGCTGTCTTCCGTTGGTCTAGGAAGGCAGTCGGGCTAGCGGTTCAAGGAACGCGTGGGGATCTGCTGAGTACCGCGCTGCACTTGATTTGCAGACAGCGTTGCTGAGGGCAGCCTCGTCCGCGCTAATTATCGAGCGGTCCCCTGGAAGAAACAGATAGCAGTCCATGGCCCGTGCGAGTCGAACGATCTTGGAGCACAAGTCCGATGTACTGTTTCGGGTATCGATGCGAATCTGTACCGACTCGACGGCAATGCCTTCATAGCAAACCTGGATATCGCTCGTTGTTTCATCACCCCAAATTCTGATTTCGTCACCCCACGATGCAGCGGCGGGCAATACTCGTGACATCAAGTCATCAATATCGAAATCGAGTTGCTCATCCCGCCATGCTACAGACATGTCAGTGTAACCGTCCGCGTCGTATAGCTTTGCAGGAACGCTTCCCTCAGCTTCCGCCCAGGCTCGTGGCACGAGCCCTACCGTGAACTGCCAGATAGCCATGCTTCTCCCGTAGTGTGTTGACCGGCAGCTTCTGGCCGATTCCTGTCTGTCGAAACCGGCCGGATGCGACTCAATGCAGGCGTAGGATCAAGCATCGTTGCCTATTACTGCGCTTTGCCGGCACGGATGTCAATCGCACTTTTTAGGCTCCTGACGTCATGGGTCCATTTCGGAAGGACTAGTGAAATCAAAATACCTTCCAGTTCCGACAGAAGGCCTACGAACAAGGAAATCCAGAGGAAGGGTCCCGCGTAATCGAACATCACAATCATACTGACTGCGACCAGCAGCGAAACCCCAAAAAGCTTTGCGCTCAGCGCATGGTAGCTCGCACCGCGCCCGAAACGCCACCAATCCAATGGATAACGAAGTAGCTCCAATGCGATCACGATGCCGATACCCCAGCGATGCGCGTAGATAATTTCAGGATGACTCACCCAAAGACTGATCGCGATCCCAAAGGTGTAGATCGTGTCCGCGATGCTGTCAGCCTGGCGCAAACCTGGTGTTGCAGTTCCCCAGCGGCGGGCCAGCTTCCCGTCAAACCAATCAGACATCGCGGCCACGACGAACTGCCCCATCCACAGCGCTGCAGGTAGTCCTGCAACTGCGATCCATATTGCGACCGGAGCGAGTAGTGCCCGGGCAATGACCAATAACCAAGGTATGAGTCGTTTCAGCGGATACACCAATAATCTGTGCAGCGGTTAACCGCACCCTCGGTAACTGTGGACAGGAACTCTCTCAGGTCGTTCGTATACCTTTGTCGCGTCCATCATGGCCGAACCCAGGCGGTGGGCTCAGCATAGCAGGCCGCCAAGGCTTAAAACCTCTGACCGTAACGAAGGACCGTTTTCGACCCATAGCGGACGTATGCAACGCAGCGATATGCTTTAGATAATCCGAGGAATTCCGGGGCGACGATCATCGTGACACTCGCCTCTCAGGATGGAGTCCAAGGTGAGCTTTATTGCGCTTGCCATTCGAAGCGCCTCTTGTTTGTCCGCAGTGGTTGGCATGTACGATGCCTCATCCTGAAGAATGGTCGCGGCTTGACTTAGCTGCAGCAAGATGTACCGAGGTAGCAGCTCTTGGCCCTTAAGCAGCGCAGTTAGTTGCTTGCTTAGCTGCTCGGTCCGTTCGAAAGCGGATCTTCTGATTTCCTTACCATCCTGGACACCGTTCACAACGTCGAGCATATGACGTTCCAGTTGCTCGAAGACCGGACGAATCTCTTCAATATTTCCCGACATAGATATCCTCAAGCTGAAATGGTTAACGACCGCTTTTGGCCGAAAGCAGACGGTCGGTACAGCTCACTGTACGACCATGTTGCCGCCAGAGCAAGTAACAGGTTTTGTCAGGCGTTCTGAGCAGGCATTGCGCCGCGCTCGGATCAGCCGCCGCTGCGCGCGGGCACCAGGCCACGCCGGCGCGCCAGGCCCCGTTCGCACAGCGCGCCGGCGGCATACAGCAGCACGAAGGCCGGCGTGACGAACAGGCCATACGCGTCGGGCCACGACAAAAATTCGAGGGCGCGGCCAAGGCCCAGCGCCTGCACCATGACCAGCTGGGCGGCAATCGGCAGTTGCAGGAAGATCAACTGCGACGCATCGTCGCCAGCGCCGAGCGAGACAATGCCGACGCAGACCAGAATGAACGCGGCGTACGGGGCGCACAACAACAAACCGAGTCGGGACATCGCAGGTGCAGGGTCGGACCCTGTTGACAAGAGGCGGTACAAATCGTCACGACGTGACAGGGCGACAAACACCGCCACCTTACCACCGCAAAACAGCCCAAAATCCTCCGAATGTCACATGGCGCGCGAAACAGTTAACGTAATGCGAGGCGCATGTTTCGGGTGCCGTCCTCGCGGTCGATCGTCACGTCGAAGCCCAGTTTTTTGACCATCGCGACGATGCGCGAATTTTGTGGCAGCGCTTCGCCGACGATCTCGCCGGTGCCGCGCGCGCGGCAATACCGGATCAGCTTTTCCATCATGATGCGTCCCAGCCCCATGCCTTTGAGGTCCGAGCGCACGGTGACGGCGAATTCGGCGCTCGTGTTGTCAGGGTCGGCCACGACACGGGCGACCGCCAGCGTCTCGAACACCCCGTCCGCGTTCTTGCGGGTGGCGATGAAGGCCATCTCGCGGTCGTAGTCGATCTGCGTGAAGCGCGCCAGCTGTGACGGCTGCAGCTCGCGGATGCGCACGAACATCCGGTAGCGTACGTCGTCGGGCGTGAGCGCGTCGAAGAACGCCAGGTGCGCCGGGCCGTCTTCAGGGCGGATCGGGCGCAGCAGCAGCGGCGCGCCCTGCCACTCGATCGTCTCTTCAAGTTCGCGCGGATAGGGCCGGATCGCCAGCCGGTCGAGCGTGCTGCCCGAGCGGTCGGCCAGCGCCAGCCGCATGCGCGCGTCGAGCACGATGGCGCCGCGGCTGTCGACCACCAGCGGGTTGATGTCCAGCTCGACGATTTCCGGAATATCGGAGATCAGGCGCGAGACCTGGATCAGCACCGCCAGCACGGCGTCGAGATTGGCGGCCGGCCGGTTGCGGTAGCCGGCCAGGAGGCGCGCCACGCGCGTGCGGTCGACCAGGTCACGCGCCAGCACCAGGTTCAGCGGCGGCAGGCCGACCGAATAATCGTCGAGCACCTCGACCGCCACGCCGCCCTGGCCAAACACCAGCACCGGCCCGAACACCGGGTCGAGCGCAGCGCCCACGATCAGTTCGTGACCGTGCGTGCGGCGGCACATGGCCTGCACCGAGAAGCCGTCGAGGCGCGCCTGCGGGAACAGCTCGCCCAGGCGCGCGCGCATGCGCAGCGCGGCAGCGCGCACGGCGTCTTCCGAATCGAGGTCGAGGGTCACGCCGCCCACATCGGACTTGTGCATGACGTCGGGCGTGAGAATCTTGACGGCCACCGGGAACCCGATCGCACGCGCCGCCGCGACGGCCGCGTCGGCGTCAACGGCGGCGCGCGTCTCGACCAGCGCCAGGCCGTACGCGCGCAGGATCGCCTTGGTCTCGGGATCCGACAGCAACAGGCGCTTGGCGGCAATCGCCTCGCGCACCAGCGCGCGCGCAGCGCTGCGATCGGGCGCCATATGGCCCGCCATCGACGGCGGCACTTCCATCAGAAGGTTCTGGTTGCGCCGGTAGTTCACCAGTTGCAGGAAGCCGTTGACGCCGTCTTCGGGCGTGCGGTACGTGGGCATGCGCGCCTCGGCCGCAATGGCGCGCGCGGCCACGACCGAGGCGCCGCCCAGCCAGCACGACAGGATGGGGCGCGAGGCGGCGCGCGCCAGCGGCGCAATCGCATTGGCCACGTCCCGGCTGTCGACGGTCGCCGTCGGCGAATGCACGATCAGCACGGCGTCGACCTGGGGGTCAGCCAGCAGCACGTCGAGCGCCGCGGCGTAGCGCTCGGGCGGCGCGCCGCCCAGCAGGTTGACCGGGCTGGCACGCACCGGATTGCCGGGCTGCGCACCGTTCCAGCCGGCCGGCAGCACGGCATCGAGCCGCATGACCGATTCGGGCGACAGCGTCGCCGCCACGCCGCCGCCGTAGCGCAGCGCGTCGCGCGCCAGCACGCCCGGCCCCAGGCCGTTGCTGACGATGGCCAGGCGCTCGCCATGCAGCACGCGCGCGTAGGCCAGCGTCTCGACGGCCGCGAACAGCTGCTCGGTGGTGTGCACGCGCAGCATGCCGGCGCGCCGGATCGCGGCGTCGAACACGTCGTCCTCGGTGGCCAGCGCGCCGCTTTCGCTGGCCGCCGGCCGGGCGCCGTCGGTATCGCTGCGGGATTTGAGCACGATTACCGGTTTGCTGCGCGCGGCGGCGCGCGCCGCCGACATGAATTTACGCGCGTAGCGCAGCTGGTCGACATACAGCAGGATCGCGCCGGCATTGCCATCGCTGGCCAGGTGATCGAGCACGTCGCCCAGGTCGACGTCGGCCGAGTCGCCCAGCGAAATAAAGTGCGAAAAGCCGATGCCGCGCGTGCGCGCCCAATCGAGCACGCCCGTCATCAGTGACCCGGACTGCGAGACGAACGCGATCCGCCCCGGCAGTGCGCCGCTGTGGGCCACGCTGGCGTTCAGGCCCAGGCCCGGCACCAGGAGGCCCGCGCTGTTCGCGCCGAGAAGACGCAGCAGATAAGGGTGCGCCGCGTCGAGCGTGGCCTGGCGCAGGCTGCGCCCGCGGGCATCGCGCCCGCGCGCCAGGCCGCTGGTGAGCACCACGGCGGCGCGCGTGCCGCGCTCGCCCAGCTGGCGTACCAGTTGCGGCACAGTGGCTGCGGGCGTGCAGATGACGGCCAGGTCGGGCGCCTCGGGCAGGTCGGCCACGCTGGCGTAGCACGGCAAGTCGCCCAGCTGCGTGTATTTGGGATTGACGGCAAACAGCTTGCCCTTGAAGCCGCCGCCCTGAAGATTGGCCAACAGCGTGGCGCCCATGCTGCCCGGGCGCGCCGAGGCGCCGATCAGCGCCACCGACCGCGGCGCAAACAGGTGCTGCAGGTTACGGACGCTCATGAAAGCACCGGGAAGGTGCGCGGCATGGCCGGGCGGTTCAGGAAGCGGGCGGCATGCGACATGGATGGGACCTTTGCGTCAGTGGCGTCAAGGACCACCAGCATACCGCCACGGCGCGCTGCAGCGCGCACAAAATCCGCGCCGCGGCTAGCGGAACGCGAACACGGCGCCGAGTCGCTGCTCGGGCAGCGCCCGCAGTTCGGCCGAACAGGCCAGCAATTCGCGCATCAGGCCATCGGCCAGACCCTGCGTGTGACAGGCCACGACGTCGGCGTCGAAGGCCACGTCGGCCATGCAGCTGCGCATATGCTGCGCCTCAGGCAAGTCGCACAAGGCGATGGCCGCCAGCATGTCATCAGACGCCGGTGGCAACACCGCATAGAAACGCAGGCGAAACTGGCGATCGAGCAGCATGCTGCCGTTCAGGAAGCGGTCGACCCCGACGTCGAACAGGACGTGTGCAATGACTTCGGCCGCCCTGCCCGCCACTTCTTCCCGATTCTTCCTGCGCCGCAGAGCGAGCAGTCGCTCGATCAACACCATGCTTGCCCTTGCCATTGAATGATTACTGCATAAACGCGGCATGCTATCAGCCGCCCCCTTGCCCCGCAAGGTTTCCGGCCGTCATCATGACAGCAGTGTTGCGCGGACGCCATGCTAGAATTGGCGCGTGAATTCTACCCTCCATGTCTGCCTGCGCCGCGCGCTCGTGTGGCTGCTGCTGCTGGCGATTCCCTTCCAGGGCATCGCTTCGGCAGGCATGCTGGCGTGCACCCATGCGGCCATGCAGCACGGCGGCGTGACCGCCATGGCTGCCTCGCACCAGATGGACGCCGGAGCGGAACACTGCCACGATACCGGCCCGCAGCTTGCCAAGGCCACCGACCATGCGCCGACGGACCACGACCAGGAGCGCTGCAGCGCCTGCGCCGCTTGTTGCATCGGGGCCGCCATGGCCGGCGCACCAACGGTCCCCGCCGCGCCGCAGACCTTGTCGACCCGGTTGATCGAGACAGCCACCGGCCGCCCCGAGGCGGTCGACCTCGCGTTACCCGAACGACCTCCCCGCCTCCCGCTCGCCTGAATCAGCACACCACCGCGCCACGCCGGCGCGGCATCACTGCATTTCACCGAACGAGGAACCATGTCGACCTTTACCCGACCACAGCTGCTGCTGGCCTGCATTCTGGCCGGCGTTCTGACGCCGGCCGCAGCGCAGAGCGGCCACCGGACCACGCCGGCCGCCAACGCCACCGACCCGGACGCCGCCGTCCCGGACACCCGCTACCAGCCGGCGTACATGCCCCCGGCACGCGCCGCCGCCACGACCACGCCCGATCGCGCCTGGCAGGAACACAACCGCATCGTGGCGGCCCAGCCCGGCCATGACGCGCATGCCGGTCACGGCAAGCCGGCGCCCGATCCGCACGCGCACCACCATACCCCTGCCCCTGCACAGCCAGACCACAAGGAGCACCACTGATGGCAAGTCCAATTTCATGGCATGCCGCGCTGGCCCCGAGCCTGGCCGTCAGCCTGGGCCTGCTGCTGGCTGGCTGCGCCAGCGTCGCGCCCGAGCGCGCCTTCGAGGCCAGCGCCGCTGCGGCGCAGGCGCGCACGGGCGTCGACGCGCGGCTGCTGCGCAGCGATGCCGACCGCCAGGCCTTGCAGGCGAAGATCGACACGCTGCTGCAGGCGCCGCTGACGCAGGACGCGGCCGTGCAGATTGCTGTGCTGAACCACCCGGGCCTGCAGGCCACCTACTGGGAAGCCGGCATCGCGCAGGCCGACGTGGCCCAGGCCGCGCGCCTGCGCAATCCGGGCTTCGGGTTCTCGCGCATGGATGGCGGCGGCAACCGGGAAACCGAACGCTCGGTGTCGATCGACCTGGCGGGCCTGCTCACGATGCCGCTGCGCCAGCGCATGGCCGCTCGGCGCCTTGACGAAACGACGCTGCGCGTGGCCGCCGCCATCGAGCACCACGTCAACGCCACCCGGCGCGCCTGGATCGAGGCCGTGGCGGCGCGCCAGGCTCTGACCTACGCACGGCAGGTGGCCGACGCCGCCGACGCGTCAAGCGCACTGATGGCGCGCATGACCCAGGCCGGCAATGCCAGTGCGCTGGACCTGGCGCGCGAGTCGGCCTTCCACGCTGAAGCCGGCGCCGGCGTACTGCGCGCCGACCGCGTGGCCAACGCCGCGCGCGAACATCTGACGCGCCAGCTCGGCCTGTGGGGCGCGCAGGCGCTCTACACACTGCCCGAGCGCTTGCCCGACCTGCCGGCGGCGCCCGCCGAACTGACCGGCATCGAGCGCACGGCGCTGAGCCAGCGCCTGGACGTGCAGGCCGCGCGCGCTGCCGCCGCCGGCACCGCCGCCGACCTGGGCCTCACGCGCACCACGCGCTTCGTCAATGTGCTCGACCTGGGCTATGCCGACAAGCGCGAGACGGGCGAACCGAAAAGCGATGGCTACGAGATCGGCCTGGAGCTGCCGCTGTTCGACTGGGGTGGCGCCCGCGTGGCGCGCGCCGAAGCGGTATACATGCAGTCGCTCGGCCAGGTCGCGGCCGTCGCGGTCAATGCCCGCAGCGAAGCGCGCGCGGGCTACCTCGGCTACCGCGCCAGCTATGACGTGGCGCGCCACTACCGCGACCAGGTGATCCCGCTGCGCAAGCAGATCGCGGACGAGACGCTGCTGCGCTACAACGGCATGCTGGCCAGCCCGTTCGAGCTGCTGGCCGACGCGCGTGAACAGGCCACGGCGGTCCACGCCACCATCGAAGCGCTGAAGGATTTCTGGCTGGCTCAGGTCGACCTGGAAACCGCTATCGGCACGCGCCTGCCGGCGCCATCGGCCACTGATATGAAGGACACCCCACCATGACCAACCGCAGATCGTTCCTGACCGGCGCCGGCGCCGGCATCACGGCACTGGGCGCCTCGCTCGTGAGCCGTGCCGGCGCGGCGTCGCTGCCGGAAGCCCCGACCCATACGTCAAGCGCCACCGCCGCGCCGCTGGTGCCGACGGGCGGGCGTCCGTACAACCCTGTCGTCACACTCAATGGCTGGACGCTGCCATGGCGCATGAAGGACGGCGTCAAGGAATTCCATTTGGTGGCCGAACCGGTCGTACGCGAATTCGCGCCCGGCATGCAGGTTAATCTGTGGGGCTACAACGGCCAGAGCCCGGGCCCGACCATCGAAGTGGTCGAGGGCGACCGCGTGCGCATCTTTGTCACCAACAAGCTGCCCGAACACACGAGCGTGCACTGGCACGGCCAGTTGCTGCCGTGCGGGATGGACGGCGTGACGGGGCTGACCCAGCCCGGCATCCAGCCCGGCAAGACCTTCGTCTACGAATTCGTCGCGCGCCATGCCGGCACCTTCATGTACCACCCGCATGCCGACGAGATGCAGCAGATGGCGATGGGGATGATGGGTTTCTGGGTCACGCACCCGAAGAACCCGCGCCAGCACGCCGTCGATCGCGATTACGTAATGCTGCTGTCCTCGTACGACATCGAACCGGGCAGCTATACGCCGCGCACCAACACGATGCTCGACTTTAACCTGTGGACCATCAACAGCCGCGTGTTCCCGGGCCTGGATCCGATGGTCGCGCGCCTGGGCGACAAGGTGCGTATCCGCGTCGGCAACCTGACGATGACGAACCACCCGATCCACCTGCACGGGCACCGCTTCGAGGTCGCTGGCACCGATGGCGGATGGGTGCCGAAATCGGCGCGCTGGCCCGAGGTGACGACCGACGTCGCCGTCGGCCAGATGCGCGCGATCGAGTTCGTCGCCGATGCGCCGGGCGACTGGGCCTTCCACTGCCACAAATCGCACCACACGATGAATGCGATGGGCCACGACGTGCCCACGCTGATCGGCGTCGACCATCGCGGCGTGGCCGAGAAGATCAACAAGCTGGTGCCGGGTTATATGGTCATGGGCGACAAGGGCGGCTCGATGGGCGACATGAAGATGCCGCTGCCGGCCAACACGCTGCCGATGATGAGCGGCGATGGCCCGTTCGGCAACCTGGAAATGGGCGGCATGTTCACGGTGCTCAAGGTGCGCGAAGGCCTCAAACGCGGCGACTACAGCGACCCTGGCTGGTACCGGCATCCGCCCGGCACGGTCGCGCGCGAATGGACGGGCGACGGCGCCGAGGCGCTACCGCCAGCGCCACGCGCGCCGGATGCCCGCCCGGCACCGGCGCCCGCCGGCCAGGCGATGGATGCGCGCAAACCCGGCGCGAACGACATGACGGGGCACGAGCACCACTAGCCCGCTGCCGGTGTCTCTGGTACCTCAGGTACCTTACGTAGCAGCGCGATCAGCTGTTGCGGCGCGACCGGCTTCGTGAAGTGCTCGTCGAAGCCGGCCGCCAGCGAGGCGGCCCGGTCTTCCTTTCTGCCGCGCCCCGTCACGGCCACCAGGTACGGGCGCGGCGCATCCTGGGCCAGCATGCCCGCCAGTTCCAGGCCATCCAGGTGCGGCATGCCCAGGTCGAGCACCGCGATCCGGGCCGGCCGTTCGCGGTGCAGGCGCAGCGCTTCTGCGCCATCGTGGGCCACCATGACGGTCGCGCCTTCGGAACGCAGCAGCCAGGCCAGCGATTCCGCTGCATCCACATTGTCGTCGGCGACCAGGATATGCTTGCCCAGCGCAGCGCCGTCAGGCACGGGGAGCACTTCGCCCGGCGCCATGGCCGGCTCCTCGCACAGGCGCAGACGCACGAGGAAGGTCGCTCCGCGGCCCGGCCCGTCGCTGTCGGCCCGGATGCTGCCGCCATGCAGTTCGACGAACCCCTTGGCCAGCGACAGCCCGATCCCCAGGCCGCCCTGCGCCAGGTGACTGGCGCTGCCGGCCTGCACGAACGGATCGAACACGCGTTCGAGCATGTCGGACGCCAGACCCACACCGCTGTCGGCGACCCACGCCACGGCCTGGTTTTCTTCGCGCCGCAAACCCAGTTCGAGACCGCCGCCGGGCGGCGTGTACTTGGCCGCATTCGTGATCAGGTTGGCGAACACCTGCGTCAGGCGCAGCGGATCGGCGTCGACCCACAGCGGTTCGTCGGCCACCCGCAGCGCCACCTGATGGCGCCCGGCCTCGATCAGCGGCATGCTCGTTTGCAGGGTCTCGCGCAGCAAGCGGCCCAGGTCCACCCGCACGCGGCGCAGCTCGATCTTGCCGCGGCTGATGCGCGACACGTCCAGCAGGTCGTCCAGCAGGCGCGCCATCTGGTCGGTCTGGCGCGCCACCATGGCCGCGATCCATTCGATGCGTTCCGGCGCCAGCGCCTTGCTGCGCAGGAGCGAGGCCGCATTGGCGATCGGCGCGAGCGGATTGCGCAGCTCGTGCGCCAGCGTGGCGATATAGACGTCCTTGCGCCCGTCGGCCTCGCGCAGGCTGTGCATCGCCGCTTCGCGCTCGGACACGTCCAGCACCAGCGAGAACACGGTCTGGATCTCGCCTGCCTCGTCGACCAGCACCGAGTTGTACCATTCGCAGCACAGCGCGCGCCCGTCGCGGGTGCGGTTGCGGTTGGCCGACTTGGCGTAGCGCGTGCCGGAGTCGATCAGGCGCGCGATCATCGTGTCAACCTGGTTGGCATCGCCCTCGTGGATCATGCCCATGCCGTCGATCCGCTGGCCGATGGCCTCGCCTGCGGACCAGCCGAACAATTCTTCGGCGCGGCGGTTCCACAGCGTGATGACCAGGTCGCGGTCCCATTCGATCACGGCCAGCGGCGTGTTCTCGATCAGGTAGCGGGTCTGGTCAAGCGCCCGTGCCAGCGCCGCACTGGCCTCGGTGCGCTCGGTGATGTCGTCGATGACGATCACGGCGGCGGCCAGTTCGGCGGCGCTCTCGCGCAGCGGCGCGCCGCTGACGGCGTACACACGGCGCGCGCCGCCCTGCACGCTCTCGATCATGGCATCGTCAAAGGCCCGGCCACTGATCGCACGTGCGACCGGTTCGCAGATCAGGTCCAGCATGCCCTTGACGCCGTCGGCTCCGAAGTGGCGCGCCATTTGCGTGGCCTGGTCGTTCGCCATCACGCAGCGGCCCCGGGCATCGACGATCAGCACGCCGTCGGGCAACTGGCGCAACACGGTGCCGAGCAGGCTTTGCCACTGCGCGTGGGCGCGCGTTTCGATCATTTCCTGGAACGTTGCATGCAGGCGCGCGTGCAGCGCGATATTGTCGATCGCCAGCGCACCCAGCACGAACAGCGACGTCGAGAGTCCGTACAAGCGCCCGGCATAGAACCCGAGGTCGTAGAGACCCGTATTGAACACGCAGGACAGGCCCACTTCGAATACCCAGGCCGCCATCGCCACGGTCAGCCAGACATCGAGCACGGTGCGCGGGCGCTTTTGCACCGTGGCGTACAGCACGTAGACCGACAGCGCCAGGATCGCGACAGAGATGCCATGGTAGAGCGGCAAGGTGCGCGTGCCGTCGATCAGTCTGGGCAGATACGGCGCGCCAGTCGTGCCCACCAGCACCAGCAGGGACACGAACAGCGCGGTCAGCAGCGCGCCGATGCGCATGAAGTGTGGCGGCAGGGGCGCCCCGGCCAGGCGTCCGCGCGCGCTGCGAGAGTAGCCGAGCACGAACAGCGGATACAGCGCGTGCCAGGCCGCGTGCAGCCAGGCGGCGGTCTGCGGGTTACCGCCGAGCACGCCCTCGTCGCCCAGCAGCCCGTGGAACGTGAGCATATGGGCGCCGGCGATCAGTGCCGTGAACAGGTAGCCGAGCGCAAGGATGCCCAGGGCGAGCGAGCGCCGCGTGTGGACATGGCCGAGCAGCAGGATGCCGGTGACGAAGTTGCTGGCGATCAGCGTCGACAGATAGATCGGCAGGAATTCCGGCGCGTGCGGCAAGGGCACGCCGGCTGCCGGCACCAGGACCGCAAACAGCAGCCCCAGCGCCGCCAGCACCATGACCGCCCGGCGCAGCTGGGCTCTACCGGGCGGATGCTTGACCAGGTCGATCGGTTCTGCGAGCACACCATCTCTCATGAGGATTCCGCTGACGAGGTCGGTCGGGGATGCCAGTGTTCGGTATTGTTCTTTCTACAAAATATAGCCTAAATGAATATTGTTTGGGGGTGTATTTATCCGCTTATCGTCCAGGAAACACATTGGGCCGTGTGACCGACCTGCCTCAGGTGCCGGCCGTCACCGGATAGCCGGCGCCGTCAATGGCCGCGGCCAGCGGGGCCAGATCGGCGGCGCTGTCGATGCGGACCTTGCCGCTGGCCAGATCGATGTTCACCGTGGCGGTCGGGTCGACGGTGTGGACGGCGGCCGTCACGCGGCCAACACAGTGTTTGCAGGTCATGTCGGCAACAATCAATTCATACATGGGAAGTTCTCCTTTGGTGGGGGGTGCAGGAATGGGATCGGACTCGGGCGCAGGCGTCCCCTTGACAGGGGTGACAGGGGTGGCATTCGGCGCGGCGCGCCAGCGGCGCAGCAGCAAGGCGTTGGCCACGACGCTGACCGAACTGAGCGCCATCGCGGCGCCGGCCAGCACCGGATTGAGCAGGCCAAAGGCGGCCAGCGGCACGCCGATCAGGTTATACACGAAGGCCCAGCCGAGGTTCTGGCGAATCTTGCGCCAGGTACGCTGCGAGACGTCGAGCGCGTCGGCCACCAGCATCGGATCGCCCCGCATCAGCGTGATGCCGGCGCTGTGCATCGCGACATCGGTCCCGGTCGCCATCGCCATGCCGACATCGGCGGCAGCCAGCGCCGGTGCATCGTTGATGCCGTCGCCGATCATGGCGACCGTGTGGCCAGCCTGGCGCAGCGCCGCGATGACGTCGGCCTTGTCGGCCGGCAGCACCTCGGCATGCACGCGCGTGATGCCGAGCGCGCGCGCCACGCCCTGCGCGGCGCCGGCGCTGTCGCCGGTCAGCAGCACAGGCGTGATGCCGCGCGCGACCAGCCTTGCGACCGCGTCCTGCGCGCCGGGTTTGAGCCGGTCGCCGAACGCGAGCAGGCCAAGCACAGTGACGGTGTCGCCACGCCGCTCGGCCAGCCAGGACACGGTGCGCCCGGCCGCCTCATGCGCCTCTGCCCCGCCCGCCACTACGCCGAGGTCGTTCATCAGGCGCCGGTTGCCAAGCAGGATCGTCGCGCCATCCACGTCGGCTTGCACGCCGCGGCCCGGCAGCGCGCGCCCGTCGGTCGCATCCGGCACGGGCAGCGCGCGCCGCGCCGCTTCGTCCAGCACGGCGCGCGCCAGCGGATGGGCGCTGGTTTGCTGGACTGCGGCGGCCAGCGTGAGCAGGCGCGTCGCGTCTAGCCCTTCCAGCGCGAGCAATTGCGGGCGGCCCTCGGTCAGGGTGCCGGTCTTGTCGAACACGACGACGTCGACGGCGTGCGCCGTTTCCAGTGCCTCGGCGTCCTTGATCAGAATGCCGTGACGCGCAGCCACGCCGGTGCCGACCATGATCGCCGTCGGCGTGGCCAGGCCCAGCGCGCACGGACAGGCAATCACCATCACGGCCACCGCATTGAGCAGCGCGCCCTGCCAGTCCCCCGTGCCCACGCCCCAGGCCAGCAGCGTGACGAGTGCAATGGCCAGCACCACCGGCACGAATACGGCGCTGACACGGTCAACCAGGCGCTGGATCGGCGCCTTCGCGGCCTGCGCGTCTTCGACCATGCGGATGATCTGCGCAAGCATCGTCGCACTGCCGACGGCGGTGGCGCGCACCAGCAGCAGGCCGTCTGCATTGACGGCGCCGCCCACGACAGCGTCAAGCGGGGCCTTGGCCTGCGGCAGGCTCTCGCCGGTCAGCAGCGACTCATCGACGTGGCTCAGGCCCTCGAGCACGACGCCATCGGCCGGTACCCGCTCGCCAGGCTTGACCACCATGACGTCACCCACGCGCAAGGCCGCCAACGGCACGCGCACATCGGCGCCGTCGCGGCGTACGACGGCGTCGGCCGGCTGCAGGCGTTCCAGCGCGCCCAGTGCCTCGATCGTCTGGCGGCGGGCGCGGCCTTCCAGCCATTTACCCAGCAGCACCAGCGTGATGACGACGGCCGACGATTCGAAATACAGGTGGGATACAGCATGCCCGCTCTGCGTCAGCAGCAGGTACAGCGACAGGCCATAGGCGGCGCTCGTGCCGATCGCAACCAGCAAGTCCATATTGCCGGCGCCGGCGCGCAGCGCGCTCCAGCCGGCCCGGTAGAAGCGCGCGCCGAGCCAGAATTGCACGGGCGTGGCCAGCAGCCACTGCACCCAGCCGGGCAGCATCGCATCGATGCCGAACGGCGCCAGGAACATGGGCAACACCAGCGGGATGGACAAGAGCGCACCGACAGCGACCGGCCACCAGGTGGCGGCGCCGGTCTTGACAGGCACAGTCGGCGCGTCAGCGGTCTCGATGCGGGCCGCGTAGCCGGCCGCTTCGACGGCGGCCAACAGGGCTGCCGGTGGCGCAGCGCCGTCAATCCGGGCCTTTTCGGTGGCCAGGTTGACACTGGCGCCCGTGACGCCAGGGACGTGCGCCAGGGCTTTTTCGACGCGCGCCACGCAGGAGGCGCAGGTCATGCCATCGATTACCAGTGTGACCGGCGGCTGTGCGGGAGAGAGTGTGTTGGCATCCATCCGACAAGGATAAACCTTCCCACTACGGGAAGGTCAACACCTCGGTGAAGTGTGCCTGACCTTAGCTGCCGAACTTAGCTGCCAAAGTTGAACAGCACGCCCACCGCAAGCTCGACCCACAGTGCAGCAAACACCAGCGCCAGTGCGCCGATGACGGCGACGCGCTGCCACAGGACCAGGCGTGCGACGCGGCGGCCCGTGCGCAGACAGGTCCAGCCAGCACCGGCGAGCAGCACTGCGGCGACCGCGAAATCGAAGCCGGTCCACTGGACGCCATGCGCGAACTGCATCCCCGCCAGCGGCACCAGCAGGATCATCGCCGTTGCCAGCGCGACGCGCACGGCATCGATACCCATCGACGCGCGCAGTGCGACGTCATTCGAAGGGACGTTTCCGCCGCCTGCCATCGTCATGAAATACTCCGGTGAGTCACCGGCCAATCGTGCCGGAGCCGCCAGTGTAGTCCTATTGTCGGCAAGATAACAACCACGGTCGCACCACGCGTGCAAAAACGGCCTTTTCCTGCAACATTCTGCTACATTCTTGGCGTGCCAGACTTTATATACTGACATACAGCTTTAATGGACCAGTCATCATGCGAGCCCTGCCGTCCGCTCTATTACTGTCATGCCTGCTTGCCTCAGGCGCTGCGACGGCGCACGTGCCGCTGCGGGGTGCCCCGCCCGGCCTCGCCGTCACGACCGCGCAGTCGCCACTGATGGTGGCGCTGCGCGACGCCGAACGGCACCTTGCCGAGGCCGTCGCCACACGCGATGTCGATGCCCTGCGCGACCTGATCGCCACCGACTACTATCACGTCGAAACCAATGGCCGCGTGCGCACCCGCAGTGAATTCATGCAGGTGCTGGCGCGCGACGAATACGAGTTTCGCTCGTACAGCAATGTGAGCATGGAAATCCAGTTGCTCGACAGCGGTCACACCGCCATCGTCCGCGGTCGCATGCAGGCCGATCTGCAGCCAGCCGGCGGGCCGCGCGAGTTTCGCGGGCGCTATGTCCGCGTCTGGCAGCTGCAGACCGACGGCTGGCGCAACACGATGATGCAGAGTACCGAGATCCGGCCGGCACGCTGATCATTGCCTTCGCGCTCACCCTGCGCGGCAGCCAATTGCAGATGCTGGTATTCTGGACAAGTCAGGGCGCACGCTGAACAGGTTTCGGCGGGTGCCCCGGGGTGTGCGTTGCCCATCCCACCTTGACCAGCACATGCACGACGCCGGGCCGTGACGAACATGGCCCTGGTGCCTCGCTTCATACCGGAACAGTGTTCCCAACCATCTGAACGGAGAATGATCATGCCATACACATTGCCACCACTGCCTTACGCTTACGATGCCCTCGAGCCGCATTTCGATTCGCGCACGATGGAAATCCACCACACGAAGCACCATCAGGCCTACATCACCAACGTCAACAACGCGCTGGGCGAAGCCGGCGTCGCCGAGGTGCCAGTCGAGCAGCTGATCGCCGACATCGGCAGCCTGCCGCAAGCCGTCCAGGGCGCCGTGCGCAACAATGGCGGCGGTCACGCCAACCACTCGCTGTTCTGGACCGTGCTGACGCCTGAGGGCGGCCAGCCAACGGGCAAGGTCGCACAGGCGATCGAAGACGACCTGGGCGGCTACGAGAAGTTCAAGGATGCCTTCACCAAAGCCGCGCAGACCCGCTTCGGTAGCGGCTGGGCCTGGCTGACCGTCGGCAAGGACGGCAAACTGCTGGTCGAAAGCAGCGCCAATCAGGACAGCCCGCTGATGGGCCAGTTCGCCGGCATGTCGGGCGGCACGCCGATCCTGGGCCTGGACGTGTGGGAACACGCGTACTACCTGCAATACCAGAACAAGCGCCCTGACTACATCGCGGCCTTCTTCAACATCATCAACTGGGCGGAAGTCGAACGCCGTTACGAAGAAGCGCTGGCCAAATAAGCCGGTGCCCGGGCCTGCCTTGCAGGCCTTGCTTCACACGCGAGGCCGGCCATGACGCCGGCCTCATGTCGTTTACGTTTGCGACTAAGGACACCCCATGAAATTGCTGCTGGTTGGATCGAGCGGACTGGTTGGAAGCCACGTGCTGGAGATGGCGCTGGCCGACCCGAAGGTCACGTCGGTGGTGGCGCCCACGCGGCGAGCGCTGCCGGTGCACCCGAAACTGCAGGCGCCCGTCGTCGACTTCGACACCTTGCCACACGATGCCGCGTGGTGGCAGGCCGACGCCGTCATCTGCACACTGGGTACGACGATGCGCAGCGCCGGTTCGCAAGCTGCTTTCCGGCGCGTGGACCACGATTACCCTCTGGCCGTGGCCGTGCTGGCGCGCCAGCACGGCACGCCGTGCCACGTGCTGAACTCAGCCATCGGCGCCGATCCCGACGCACGTTTTTTCTACAACCGCGTCAAGGGCGAACTCGAACGCGATCTGGCCGGGCTGGGATTCGCATCGCTGACGCATGTGCGACCAGGCCTGATTGGCGGAGAGCGCCAGGAACAACGCCTGGGCGAACGGGTGTCCGGCGTCCTGCTAGGGCTGCTCGGGCCCGTACTACCACGCCGCTGGCGCATCAACCCTGCCCCGCGCATCGCGCACGCCCTGATCGACGCCGCGCTGCAGGCGCGCCCGGGCGTGCACATCGTCCCCTCCGAGCAGCTGGTCTGAGCGCCCTATAATTTCACGTTCAGTGAAATATACGCAGCGCGGCCATTACCCGATGAGAACATCGGCTGCGCCTGGCTTGCCGGCCAGAAGAAGTTGTCGTACCACGCGTATTCGTACTGACGGTCCGCGATGTTCTTGACCTGGACATCGATGCTGGTGCGCGCCGAGATCGCGTAGCGCACATTGGCATCGAACAGTACGAAGCCACCGAACTTGCCCTGCTCGTTCGGATTGTCGATGTAATAACTGCCCTGCGAACGGCCCTGCAGGCCGAAGCGCCAGTTGTCCGAATGCTTGTAGTCCAGGCTGACATTGGTGATGTGACGCGGCGTCGAGAATACTTCCTTGCCGGCCAGCGAGACGCCATTCGCGCCCAGCGCACTGATCACTTCCGCTTTCTGCAGCGAGTGCGACAGCGACAGTTCGAGCTTGTCGGTGACCTTGCCCGACAGCTGGAAATCGAGACCTTCGCGGCGCGTCTCGCCCAGCCCGACCGTGGTGCCGGTGGCCGGCATGTTCGCCACTTCGCCGGTCGCATCCTGGCGCCAGATGGCCAGGCGCAGGTCGCTGCGCGTGGTGGGCTTGAGCTTGACGCCGACTTCCTTGCCGGTATTGACCGACGCGTCGAACGGCGCCTGGCCCGGTACCAGGTAGGCAGGGCCCACGGAGCCCGTCAGGATCTGGAACGTGCGGCCCCAGTTGCCATACACGCTGATGTCCGTCGCCGGACTCCAGACCATGCTGAACTTGGGCTGCTTGATCCAGCCGTAATCCTGCAGCCCCACGCTCGTGCCACCCGCCAGCGGCTGGTTGCCCGTGAAGCGGTCGACCCGGTAACCCGGCACGAGCTGGATGGTGTCCGTTGCCTTGATCACTGCCTGCACGTAGGCGCCGACGTTGTTGAACTTGTAGCGGTCATCGTTCTGGATGCGGGCCGGCGTCGTGAAGTCCGTCGGGATCGCGAAGTTGTAGCGCAGGCGGCGGTAGCCGTTGTCCTGGCGCTCGGTATTCACACCCCCGTCGACCGTGACGCGCTCGTTCGCCCGCCACGTCAGGGTGCTCATGAAACCGAGCTGCTCTTCATCCCACAGGCGGCGCTGGCGCGGTGCATTGCCTTCTGGATTGCTGGTGAAGGTGACGCGGCGGTCGTCCTTGTACTCGTTGTAGTACAGCTTGTTGCTGAGGAAGGCGTTCGGCGTGATGTGCCAGTCCAGGTGCGCGCTGGCATGGTGCATGTCGCGGTCGGTCTTGTCATTGGCGTTCTTGCGCGGCGACTGGCGGCGGTCGGCGGCCAGCTCGGCAGCGGTCAGGAAGCCCGGCTCGCCCGACGTGTGCTGGTAGGTGCGCACGACCAGGCCAGCCGTGACCGCCTTGTCGTTCGACGTGACGAACCACTTGCCGCCGACCGTGTATTTGTTGGCGTCGCCGTTCGCGCGGTAACTGTCGGTCAATTGCCTGGCCACGAAATAGTTTTGCGCAAAACCATCGGCTTCGCGACCATATGCCGCCTGCACTTCGCGCGTGTTGAAACTGCCGTAAGTGAACCGGCTGTCAACGTAATTGCCGCCCTGGCGCGTGCCGATGTTCAGGTTGCCACCTATATTGTGCAGGCCATAGCGTGGGTCGTTCGTGCCGCGTACCACTTCGATGTAGTCGACTTCGAGCGGGAAGATCATGTCGATGAAGCGCTGGTTGCCGCTGTTGACATTGCTCGGGATGCCGTCGATCAGCACCTTGATGCCATTGATATAGCCTTCACCGTTAAAGGCGCGAAAACTCGCCTTGCCCGATTCGGCGCCCATCCGCGTTTCGGTCAGCTGCACACCCGGCAACTGGCCGACGAGCTCCCAGCTGTTGGTCACGTTCTTGTCTTCGATCTTGTCCGCCCCCAGCACGTCGACCGATGTCAGGACGCGGCTCGAGCGCAAGGCGCCGGCATCGCGCTGGGCGCTGACGCGCACCTCGCCCATGACGATTGCGGGATCGGCAGCATGCGCCAACGTGGAACCGAGGGTTGCCAGAGCAAGTGCATGGGCAACAGGAAGGAGCTTGAATGTCATCAGAAAGACCTTGTCATGGACAGCGCAAGCGGCAATGCTTGCTGAGTCAATAATGATAAACCATTATCAGTAGTGATGGCAATATGCACGGTGGGGCCAAGTCGGACCACACCCGCGGTGCCATTGGGTATGACAAAGCAGAAGGCGAAAAAAAGCCACAGCGCGAATGACGCCAGGCCTGGCATCATCCGCGCTGCGGCGGTTGCTTCAAATGACGATCAGCGGTTCGGCGCCACGCGCCACACCGTATTGGCCAGGTCATCGGCAATGATCAGCGCCCCGCGCGGATCGACCGTCACACCGACCGGACGACCACGTGTCTTGCCATTGGCATCCCGGAAGCCGGTAGCGAAGTCGATTGCCGCGCCGGCCGGACGACCGTTGGCGAATGGCACGAAGATCACCTTGTAGCCCACCGGATTGTCGCGGTTCCAGCTGCCGTGTTCGCCAACAAACGCGCCATTGGCAAATTTTGCGCCCATCGTCGGCAGCGAGAAGTGCAGACCCAGCGCCGCGACGTGCGAGCCAAGGCCATAGTCCGGCTTGATCGCAGCCGCCACCTTTTTCGGGTTCGGCGGCATCACGCGCGGATCGACGTTCTGGCCCCAGTAGCTGTACGGCCAGCCATAGAAGCCGCCCTCTTTCACCGAGGTCAGGTAATCCGGCACCAGGTCCGGACCCAGCTCGTCGCGCTCGTTCACGACCGACCACAGCTGGCCCGTTTCCGGGTTCATCGCCAGCGCCGTCGGGTTGCGCAGGCCCGTGGCGTACGGCTTGTGGGCGCCCGTCGTCACGTCGATCTGCCACACCATCGCGCGGTCGACTTCGGCTTCCATGCCGCGCTCGGTGATGTTGCTGTTGGAACCGATACCGACGTAGACATAGCGGCCATCGGGGCTGACGGTCATCGCTTTCGTCCAGTGGTGGTTGATCTCGGCGGGCAGCTGCGTGAGCGTGACCGGCGCTGCGGCAGCCTTGGTCTGACCCGGCTGGTAATCAAAGGTGACGACCGCATCCTGGTTCGCCACGTACAGCTTGTTATTGGCAAACGCCAGGCCGTACGGCGCATTCAGGTTCTCGGCGAACACGGTCTTGAGCTCGTACTGGCCGTCACCGTCCGCATCGCGCAGCAGCGTCAGGCGATTGCCGCCCTTGACCTTGGTATTGCCCTGCGCCTTGATGTAGCCGGCAATGACGTCTTTCGGTTTGAGCTTGGCCGCGCTGCCGCCACGCCCTTCCGCTACCAGGATATCGCCGTTCGGCAGCACCAGCATCTGGCGCGGGATCTTCAGGTCGGTCGCGATGGCCGTGATGCTATAGCCCTCTGGCACGGTCGGCTTCTGATCGCCCCATGCAGTCGGCTCGGCAATCTTCATGCCCGGAAACAGGCCGCGCTCGGGGGCTGGCAGTTTCGGATCGGGGCCACTGGCCAGGTTGGTATTGGCTTCGTTACTGCAGGCGCTGGCCAGCAGGGTCATGCTGAACAGGGCAAGTGCGCTCGAGCGATTCATTTCAGTCCTCCCGAACGTGGGTTAAGGCCTACGACAGCGGTAATGCAAATCAGGATAAAGACGATGGCCGACAGCACCAGGCCGGTCGGCATGAGCGCCCAGGCATCCTTGGCATGCTGGAAAGCGTTGACCAGGCCGATCACGAAGGTCAGCAGCAGCAGCACGAAGTAGTTCAACGGCTGACCGGCCATTGGCCTGGCGCGCAGCAGATTGACCAGCGCGAACACGAGCGCCAGTCCGGCGAACAGCAAGGCACCGGCGTTCAGCCACGAAGCAAAATTGCTCCACTGGATCTGGTAAGTGTTGTAGTAGGTGTAATCGCTGAGCAATGCGCCGAGGAACAGCGACACGCTGCCGGCAAGCAGGATCGTGTGGAGCACGCCTGGCGCGCGGACATAGCCTGCGCTGGCCGTGTTGACAGTAGACATGGGGTTGACCTTATTGGTAATTTTGATAACGCAGACTATAGCGGCTATGCCAACTGACTGTCGCATCGTTGAGCACGCCGCACATCGCGCGTCGTCGTCGTACCAATCGCCCCGTCCGTACATCGATGGTGAAGACGGTATTCGCCCGTAGCACCGGGCTTCAATAAACCTTCAATGAGGCCGCTTCGCCGCCAGTGCGATCCGGTACAGGACGCATGCGCCATCGGGCGCCGGCCGGTGGTCGATCTCGACCGTCAGCAAGGGGCGGCGGGAAGCGCCCGAGCCAGCCAGGGTCTCGGGCTGCATCTGCGCCTCCCCGGCAGCGCAGACATAGCGCAGTGGGCGCGCCACCGGCCAGTGGGTGCAGGATTCCAGCCGGGCGTTGCGCGTGAATACCTGGAACACCAGCGGCAGCACGACGACACACTGCGCTGCCGCCGACGCCTGCGCGGCATCGCACCACAGTTCGGCGCCATCGGGCGTATGGCGCAGCAGCAAGCCGTCGCGCAGCATCAGCGCCGTCGTCTCGAGGCTGGGGATGAAGCGCAGGTCGATGGCCCTGCCCACCAGATGCGGGTGGCTGACCACGATGGCCAGTATGGGTCGGTACCTGGCCATCGCCTCAGGGCGTTCGCAGGGAAAGGCAACGGGGCAGGTGTTCCTGCAACGCTGCCATGCAGCGCGCGGCCATCTGCTCCTGGTCGCCGATGGCGTTGTCGCTGTCCAGGTCGCTGTCATGGGCACGATCGAACTGCGCATACCACAGCACTGCCCCGCCTGCCCCCTGCCGCAGGATCAGGGAGACCCGCAGCAGCAAGGCATCTTGGCGCACGGCGCCCTCGAGCAGGTAGAGGGCGCGGGGCCGCTCGGCCGGCGGCGTCGCGCGGTCCGCGCTTGCCAGACTGAGCGAGTGAAGTTCACGGTACAGCCGGAATCCCAGTTCGTCGTTCAGGCCTGCAGTAAAGTGTGCGGCCTGCGCGTCGCCGCACAGGCAGATGAGTGGGCTGAACAGCAACAGCGGCGCGGCGGCGCGGCTTGCGGGGCCAGCCGGCTGGCTGTCGGCGAGTGCGATGCGGGCGTGGTAACGGCCTTGCGGCACCGTGATGCGCAAGGGATCGGCGGCGCCTTCGTCCGCGTAATACGCCGTCAAGCGCAGGCGCAGGCGTCCGGCCTGGACCCGGACGATGGGATCGTCTGCGGGGAGATACGATGCCGGATCGCGGCCGAACACGGCAACGCCGATTTCGTGCTCCGGCGGCGAGGCAGCCGTTTCGTCGCACAGCAGCACGCGCTCGACCAGATACCTGAGCAGCGCGGTGCAGCGGCGTGCCTTGGCAAATCGTTTGCTCGTCACCACACGTTGCAAGGCCTCGCGGACGACGTCATCGGAGCATGGCCGTGGCGCATTGGCGACGGCCGGCGTTCCGGTGATGAGTGACAATGCGGGGGGGTTCATCGTGCTCTCCTCTGGCGCGTGTCGTACGCACTGTGCCGACGCATCCTATGGCAAGCCGGGCGTCGCTGCCTTCCGGTTACCTTCCCGCGCCTGCACATGCCGCAAGTCCCTGATTCAACTGAGTAAAGTGGCTGCTTTACCCTGCCCGCTCCCGCGCCTGCAGCCAGCGGCGCGGCGTCCATCCAGATAACCACAGTCAGTGCAACCGAAAGATTGTCAGGTTTACAAAAACATCTTTCACGTGAGATATTTACAGCCTACAAAGTCGGCGGGCCCTGCCCCGCCTGCCCCGGCCGACCGGGATGCGCTTCACCCACCCCCAGGGAGTGATCTTGAACTACGCATCACCACCGGAATTACGTGCACTGCGCGCGGGCGACCCGCTGATCGACAACGGCCGCTTCCTGCTTGGCGACTGGACGATCGACGTGGCGGCGCACCGGATCGCGCGCGGCGACGACGTGATCGCACTGGAGCCGCGGCCGATGGCCGTGCTGGCCGAACTGTGCCGCCGGAGCGGCGAGGTCGTGACGGCCGATACCCTGCTCGATGCGTGCTGGCCTGGTCAGGTACAGGGCGACAACCAGGTGCACAAGGTCATTGCCGGCCTGCGCCGGGCGCTGCAGGACGCGGCCGCCAGCCCCCGCTACATCGAAACGATCCGCAAGCAGGGCTACCGGCTGATCGCCCCGATCCGCGTATTGTCCGACGGCGGGCCGCGCTGCCTGAGCGGCGCCTGGCGCGGCGCATCGCCGTTTCGGGGACTCGAGCCCTTCGGCACCGAACATGCGGCCGTGTATTTCGGCCGTGATGAGGCCATCAAGCAACTCCATCGGCGTCTTGGTGAGCAGCAGGCGCGGGGCCATGCGCTGGTGGTGCTGCTGGGTCCGAGCGGCTCCGGCAAGACATCGCTGGTGCGGGCCGGCCTCATTCCCGCCATGCTGGCCGCCCCCGCGCCGGGCGATGCGCGCGTGCGGGCTTGCACCGCGACGGTGCTGGACCTGGGCGCGCTCGACGAGACCGGCCCCTGGCAGGCGCTGGCCGGCGCCCTGCTCGATTGGGAGATCGACAATGTCGCGCTGTTGTCGGGCCACAGCATTGCCTCGCTGGCGGCGCTGCTGCGCGCCGAACCGGACGACGTGCTCCGGCTGCTGCGGATCGGTTTGCAGGCGCGGCGCACGGGCAACCAGGGCCTGCCGCTGCTGGTTCTGGACCGCCTGGAAGGCTTGTTCGCCCCAACCATGACCGCGGACCTGCAGGCGTTTCTGGACTGTATCGGGCGGCTGGTACGCAGCAGTCTGGTGCTGGTGCTGGCCGTGTGCCGCAACGATGTCTATCCCAGCCTGTCGTCCCACCGCCTGTTCATGCACGACAAGGAGCACGGCGCGCACATGGACCTGGCCCCACCCGACGCCCAGGCCATCATGCAGATGATCCGCCTGCCCGCGCGCGCGGCCAACCTGGTCTATGGCAGCGATGCGAGCAGCCTGAACCGGCTTGACGACCGCCTGTGCGCCGATGCGATGCAGGCCGGCGACGCCCTGCCGCTGCTGCAATACACGTTGCAGGCCCTGTACCTGGCGCGTGCGCCGGGCGACGAGCTGACCTGGGCCGCCTACGATGCATTGGGCGGCCTGGAAGGCGCCATCGGCAGCCGGGCCGAGGCGATCCTGGCGGCCTTGCCGGTCGTACAGCAAGCAGCGCTGACGCGCCTGCTGCCGCGTCTGGTCACCCTGTCGGCCGACGACGCGTCGCCCAGCAGTCGCTCTGTCACCGGCGCCAGCCTGGCTGACGTGCATGAGCGGGCATTGGTCGATGCACTGATCGAGGCGCGCCTGCTGGTGGCCGACCGCCTCGGCGGCGGCGAAATCGGCTTTCGCGTCGCGCACGAAGCGTTGCTGCGCCGCTGGCCACGTGTCACTGCCTGGATTGCGCAGCACCGGGCGACGCTGACCGCCCGCGCCGAACTGGGACCGTGGGTGCGCCGCTGGCTGGACAGTGGCCGCGCCAGGGCATGCCTGTTGCCGCGGGTGCCGCTGCTGTGGCAATCACGGGATGCGGTGCGCGCCGCGCCGCAACTGTTCGGGCGCGACGAGCATGACTTCGTGACGCGCTCGCAGGCGCGTCTCACGGCGCTGGCCCGCTGGCGCGTGGGCGCGCTGGTCGGCGCACTGGCGCTGGCGTTGACCGCTGGCCTGGCGGCCGTGCACAACGCACAGCTGGCCGACACCGTGACCGCACGCGAGCGCCAGAGCCGGCGCCTGGCTACTTTCATGCTGGGTGAGCTTGCCGACCAGCTGCGGCCGATCGGCAAGCTCGATCTGCTCGGCAGCATCGGTGAACAGGGCTTGCAGGTGCTCAATCCGCAGGATGTCCGGGACGAGCTGCCGGCCGACACCCTGCAGCGCGCCAAAGCGCTCGTCGTGATCGGCGAAGTCAACAGCAGCCGGGGAACGCAGCAGCTCGCGCTGGCCGGCACGGCGCTGGCGCGCGCCTACGCCCTGCTCGCGGCCATGGGACCGGCGCCGGGCCTCGATCCTGGCGAGTACTACAAGACGCTGGGCGCCAGCGCATTCTGGCTGGGCCAGATCGCCTACGACGCCGGGCGCCTGGATGACGCCACGGTGCAGATGAACCGCTATCGGACGGCGAGCCAGGCCTGGCTGACCGCGGCACCGGCGCATCCCCAGGCCAGGGCCGAGCTCGGTTATGCGCTCGGCAGCCTGAGTTCGATTGCGATGCGGCGCGGCCGCTGGGCCGATGCGCAGCGCGGCTTCGAGGCCTCGCTCGCGCTCAAGTTGGCGGTGCTGGCCGACCATCCGGACGATATCGACGCCCAGGATGCGGTCGCCAGCGCGCGCGCCTGGCTGGGCCAGCTCGCGCATCTGAAAGGCGACAGCCGGCGCGCACTGGCGCTGTACGACACCGCGCGCACTGTGCAGCAGCGGCTGCAACAGGCACGCCCGGGCGAAGCGGTGCGGCTGCGCGACCTGGGCGTCATCGAAAGCCGGCGCGCCGAAGCCATGCAGGCGCTGGGCCGGCCCCTTGACGCCATCGCGGCCAGGCAGGCGGCTGGGCGCTGGATGCGCCAGGCGCTGGTCGCTGGCGCCAGCAACGCCTTCTGGCAGGCCGAAAGCCTGCTGGCCGACAGCGCCCTGCTGCTGGCGCAGTCGGATGCCGGCATGCCCATCGCCGCCGAGCTGGCCGCACTGCAGCGCCGCCTGGCGGGTCACGACCAGGCCGGCCAGGCCATGCGCGAGTGGCGCCAGGGCGCGGTGCAGGCGCGGCTCGTGCTCGCCGCGCAAGCGCTGCGGGCACGCGACCCGGCCAAAGGGCGCGCCGAGGCCAGCGCCGCGGCGCAGGATATCCGCGGCCTGATGACGCAGTATCCGTATCTGTGGCAGGGCCGGGAGCTGCAGGCACGGGCCGCCATGCTGCTGTTGCAGGCCGAGGCCGGCGAGGCGACTAGCCCCTATCCGGCCGCGCAGTGCAAGGCGGCGCGCAGCGCCTTGCAGCCGGCCATCGACACGGGCCAGGCGGGCTTCGTGCGCGAAGCCTGGCTGGTGGCACGTGCATGTGCAGGGGAAGGCGCCATCACCGGCGCCGATGTGCAAACGCTGACGCAGGGCGGCTACCGGCCGCAATCGCCAGCATTTCTTAAAGCAGTTTCAACCAGGATCGCACCATGACAACAGCAGCGCCGGTCTCCATTGCCGCATCCGTGCCAGGCAGTGCCCCCATCTTCTTCGTGGTGCCCGTCATTCCCGACGACGGCAGTGTGGAAAACGTGTTCTATTACGCGCAGGCTGGCAGCGACCAATACTGGGAAAAGATCTCGCCCAAGGACCTCGACGCCAGGCGTGACGGTGGCGATGCGAATGGCGTCATGCTGTTTCAGCCTGACATCGAGGCCATTCTGCAGCACACGCACCTGACGGGCGACCGGCTCGACCGCAGTGTCACCCTGTACGCGGGCGTGGCGCGCACCCTGTCGGTGAGCGCCGATCCCCTGCCGAGCGCCTGCCTGTTCGACGCCAACCGGTTCATGGTCATTCCGGTGGTTCCCCACACCACACGCGGCGTGATCCTCGTCTTCAGCAAGCAGTCGACCGGCAAATCGCCCACGCCCGTGTTCGAGCTGATTGCCACCACCGATCCCGAAATCAAGAACGGCGTGGGCAAATAGAGCGGCAAGCAATTAGCCGGACTCGCCAGGGGCGCGCGCCGCGGCGCCCCGCCAGTAGAATTGCGCGCGGCTGCGCCAGATGATCAGCAGGGTTGCGCACAGCGTTGCCGTGGCAGCCCAGGCAAACGACCCCGCGCCGAAGTGGCCCAGCAACATGCCGCCCACCACGCTGCCGGCGAAGATCGCGAGATTCCAGACCGTCGTCATCATCGACTGCGCCACGTCCTGGCCCGGCCCCGATGCATTCGACAACGACGTCACGAACAAGGTCGCGGCGCCGCCGAATGCCAGTCCCCATACCGCAATCGCCACGTACACCACGGCTTGCACGCCGGGCCACAGCGCCAGCATGACGCACGCCAGCAAGAACAGACCCGTGCTGGCCATGACCAGCTGGCGCAGCCAGCGGTCGACCAGCGTCCCCACCAGCAAGAGGCTCAGTAATGCGGCGCCACCAAACAGCGCGAGCAGGAAATCCACGCGCGGCGCCAGCCCGGCCAGCGTCACGAGCGGCGCAATATACGTGTACAACAGGTTGTGCGTGACGACGTACAACAGCAGCACTGCCAGCACGGTGCGCACGCCGGGCAGCGCGAACACCTGCGCCACACTCTGACGTTGTTGGCCGGGAATGGCGCGCAGCGCCGGCAGCCGCAGTACGATCCACAGCATCAGCAGCGCCGCCAGCGCACTGAGCGCGCCGAACGCGATGCGCCAGCCAACCAGATTGCCGACATAGGTGCCGAGCGGGATGCCGACCGTCAGCGCCAGCGGCGTCCCCGCCATCGCAATGGCGATCGCCCTGCCCTTGTGCTGCGGCGCGACCATGCGCGCCGCGTAGCCGACCAGCATGGCCCAGGCCAGGCCGGCCGCCACACCGCCCAGGAACCGGGCGACAAAGATCAGCGCCAGGCTGGTGGACAGCGCGGTGATCGTGTTGGCAATCACGAAGCCGGCCAGCGACGTGAGCAGCAAGGTGCGGCGGCCCACCCCTTGCGTGGCGGCCGCCAGCGGGATCGCGGCCAATACTGAACCCAGCGCGTAGATGCTGATCAGCTGGCCCATCACGGACTGCGAACTGTCCAGGCTGGCAGCAAGCTGCGGCAGCAGCCCGGCGGGCAGGACTTCGGTAAGGATGACGACAAAGCTGACCATCGTCAGCGCCAGCAATGAGGTCAGTGGCAGCTTCGGGACGGCGGGTTGATCGCGGAGTTTGTCGGGGTGCGCTAAGGTATCTGGTGTCATGGGTAATGCAATGGCGAACGCCGCAGCGGCGATGCATGGTTGACCCATGCATCGGTGCTGCGAACGTTGATAGAAGTGAAAAGGTGCTGCCTGGCGGATCAGACGTTCAGATCGACCCGGCTGCCGCTGCGGTCGGACGCGATGATTGCGTCGATCACCGCATGCATCCTGACGGCATCAAGGAAGGTCGGCGCCAGTTGCGTGCCGTCCTGCACGTCGCGCGCATAGGCCGCATACAGATGGGCGAGCTCGGCGACGCTGCCGCCGAGGGAATGCTCCGGCAACCAGTCGTACTGCGCCGGCACGGGCAGCGCCTGCAACGGCTGGGCATCGCCGCGCGCGCCTTCGATCAGATTGACCGATGGGCCGAAGCTGGTCGCATTGGTGATGCGCAAATCGCCTTCGGTCCCCGTCAGGTCGATCTGCACGCCGGCATTGTTGCGCTTGCCCGCTTCGAGCTGCACGGTCAGCACTGCGCCGTTGGCGAAGGTGCCGGTCACGAGCACCTGGTCGGGATTGGTGCGCGGCAGCGTTTCGCCCGTGTCGACGATGGTCACTTGCTGGATCTGGTTGGCCGTCAACGCGCTCAACGTGCGCGGGAAGCCGAAATGCCTGAACAGGATGTCGAGGAAATGCCCGCCGAAGATCGGCAGCAGATCCGAGAAATTCTCGGTCGGCACCGTATAGGCCAGATACCCCATGCGGCGCGCGCCGAACGCGTCGACGCTGACGTGCATCCGCACCGAACGCAGTTCACCGATATAGCCTTCGGCCAGCAGATCGCTCATGTAGCGATAGCTCGGCGACAGGCGGCGCTGCAGGCCCACGATGTGGCGCACACCGGCTTGCGCGGCCAGCGCTGCCAGCTCGGCCGAGACGGCAGTGCTGGTGGTGAGCGGCCATTCCGAATACACGTCCTTGCCAGCGGCGATGGCGGCGCGGATGGCGGTCTCGTGCTGCGGCGCCTGATTCAGCACGAGCACCAGGTCGACCTCGGGATGCTCGACGAGCGCCTGCAGCGAGGTGACGGGATGGGCAATGCCATGGCGCGCGGCCAGTGCCTGGGCCTTGTCGGCACTGCGGCTGTAGACGGCCGTCAGTTCGAACTCGGGCAGCAAGGCGAGCGACGGAATGTGGCCATATTCGGCCCAGGTACCGGCGCCGACGATGCCGACGCGGATTTTGTTGACGGACACTGCGGGAGTGGCTGAAACGGTCATGCGAGGACTCCCTAAAACTGTTGAACCAGCAATTGCTACATCCGACATTTTAACGGCGTCGCGCCGATCCTGCTGCGCAGTGCCCTGCAATCCGGGGACGCGCGATGCCCGGAAACGCCGTGCCACTGGTAGATCCGATTGCCAACAGTACATGTCAATAACAAATTACCGAGCACTTTGATATCAATCAATGTCAGTATTTTAAATAGCGAACATTCAACGGAAGTATTATTTGGACATACCATCAATTAAAAAAATCCGGCTTGCGGAATATTAACAAAGTACTGTTCAAAGATAATTTGGCGCAGACGCAACAATTAAAATTCAACGCGCAATATGCGCTGACCTTCCTGTAGAATTTTCCAAAAATAAAGCCGGAACCGCCGCACCACAGGCTGCGTCAAATCATTCTTGTATTGCGACTTCATTTCCACACAAGGAGACAGGATGTCCGATCAATATATGGGCGAGATCCGGATGTTTGCAGGGGGCTATGCGCCCCAGGGGTGGGCATTGTGCAATGGCCAGCTGTTGCCGATCACGGACAACGAAGCGCTGCTCACCTTGATCGGCACGACCTATGGCGGAGACGGCATGACCACGTTTGGGGTACCCGATCTGCGCGGCCGGGTGCCAATCAGCGTGGGAAATGGTGGTGGCAGCAATTACATGCTGGGCCAGAAAAGCGGCGCTGAAAACGTGACCTTGCTGACGTCGCAGATGCCGGCGCATGGTCATCTTCCCGCCGCCCAGTCGGCGCCGGGCAATCAGCCGCTTCCCACCAACAATGTATGGGCCGCAAAGCAGGTATTCGAAAAACCGGCCGCCGACACCCCTCTCGTTGCAATGTCCGTTGCCGCCGTTCTATCCGCGGGCGGTAACCAGCCCCACGATAACCTCATGCCGTTCATGGCGCTGACATTCATCATTGCGACCCAGGGAATTTTCCCGTCCCAGGCCTGATCGTCACAGCACACAACAGGAGAATCCTTCATGGCTGACCCCTTCCTGGGCGAAATCAGGTCATTTTCATTCGGCCTGATTCCCCGTGGCTGGCTTGCCTGTCAGGGCCAGATGTTGCCGGTCCAACAGAATCAAGCACTTTATTCGCTGCTCGGCATCGCCTACGGCGGCAATGGTGTCACCACATTCGGCTTGCCCGATTTGCGCGGCCGGGTCCCGTTGCACCTGTCGCCGACGTATCCACTGGGCGCGGCGGGCGGCGAGGCCAACCATACCCTCACCGTCAACGAGCTGCCCACGCATACCCACGCGGTACAGGCATCCGGGGAGACAGCGACGCTGATCCCGCCGCAAGGCAATGTCTGGCCTCAAAGCGTCGATACCTATGCGGCGAGCGCGCCCGACGTTCCGATGGGTGCGCGTGCCGTGAGCACGGCAGGCGGCTTGCAAGCACACGACAATATGCAGCCCTACCTGACGATCAGTTTCTGCATCGCGATCCAGGGTATCTACCCACCGCGTTCATAAGGAGACATCCATGGATCCCTACATCGGAGAAGTACGCCTGTTCAGCGGCACGTATGTCCCTGAAGGTTGGGCCGACTGCAACGGCCAGCTCATGCCCATCCAGCAGAACACCGTGCTGTACAGCGTGATCGGGGCGGCCTATGGCGGCGATGGCAGCACAACATTCGCGCTGCCCAACCTGAGCGGGCGCGTGCCGATGCACCAGGGCGACGGGCCCGGCCTGACGTCAAGGCCGTTGGGCGCACAAGGGGGCGAGGCGGCCGTGACGCTGCTCGCGTCACAGATGCCAGCCCATACGCACGTTCCACAGGCGCTGGACAATCAGGGAACGCTGAGCGATCCGACCGGCGCCGTCTGGACCAAAACGCCGAAGGCAGGCCGCAACCCGATGGACACCAGGGGGTTTGCGCCCAAGCCCGACGTCACCATGCACCCAATGGCGCTGTCGGCTGCCGGCGGCGGCCAGGCACACAACAATATGCAGCCGTATCTGCCCGTGCGATGCATCATCGCCCTGGTGGGCGTGTATCCCCCGCGAACGTAGCCCCGGCACTGGCCAGCGGCGTCAGGGCCGCGGCTCCTTCTTTCGATGTTTCTCATGTCCACGCCATGAACCATCCAGACGCTTTCTCACCATCCCCGCCCGACGCCGCGTCGCCGCTGGCGCCCACGGTCATCGTCTTCGTCGAGGCCGACGTCGCCGACTATCAGTTGCTGCTGGCCGATCTGGCGCCCGGTGCCGAGGTGCATGTGCTCGATCCCGGGCTGGATGGCCTGGCCGGCATCGCGGGCGTGCTGAAGGGCCGCAGCGGGATCGACGCGCTCCATATCGTGTCGCACGGCAGCGAAGGCGCTGTATCGCTCGGTGCGCTGCAACTGCGCCGAGACAACCTGTCCGGCCACGTCGATGACCTGGCGACGATCCGCCAGGCCCTGCATGCCGACGCCGACATCCTGCTGTATGGCTGCTCGGTCGGCGCGGGCACGGCCGGCGCTGCATTCGTCGATGCAATGGCAGGCGCCACGGGCGCCGACGTTGCCGCATCCACCGATCTGACCGGTGCCACCGCGCTGGGCGGCAACTGGACCCTCGAGCGCTCGAGCGGTGCAATCGCTGCCGGCAATCCGCTGTCGACGCTATCGCTGGCCAGCTATTCCGGCATCCTGGCCGTCAATGGCCTGGCCGACGGCACCTACGATTTTGGCGGCGCCGACAGCCCGCCCAATTCGGGCGGCGCCGGTTTCGTCAGATTCTCTGACAAATTTGATATCAGCAACGGCATTGGCGTCGACGGCACCGTCATGTACACCGCCGACCAGTTCACGCCCGATACCAGCGGCAGCATCACGATCAAGGTCGGCGGCAGCGCAGGCGTCAGCACATTGACCTTCAAGGACCTGGCGTTCTCGTTCTTTGAAAATTTCCAGGGCTTCAGTGCGTTGTCGATCATCACCAAGGATCTCGCCAGCCAGACCATCGGCAGCCATGTCCTGAGTGGATCGTACATTCCCAACAGTACCAATGTATTTTCGGCGAGCTCCATCCTGAACGGCGGGGCCTCGTTTGCCGACAACGCGGTCGCATCGATCACCATCACCTGGAAAATCGTTGCCACCGGGCCCGATACGCAAATCAATGGGCCGGATAACCTCAACTTTCACAGCATCACCGTGGCCAATGTCAGCACCGCGCCGCCCCCGAATACCGCGCCGTCCTTCGTGGGCGCGAATACCCCGCTTGCGCTGACAACGAACGCGGTCGCCACCGATTTCTCCACTCTGGTGCGCGTGAGCGATACCGACAGCGCACAGACGCTGACCTGGACCCAGACCAGCGGCCCCGCGAACGGGACGCTGGTCTTTACACCAAGCACACAAGCGAGCGGCGGCGCCAGCATCACGCCGGGCGGCACCCTGACCTATCAGCCGAATGCCGGCTTTGCCGGCAACGACACCTTTACCATCCAGGTCAGCGATGGCGCCGCCACGGCCAACCGCACCATCCCCGTCAATGTCACGCCCTCCACGCCGGGCGCACCCGACCTCTCGGGCAGCGCCGCCGTCGACACCGGCGTCTCCCAGAACGACAACATCACCAACGCCGGCACGCTGAGCTTCAGCGGCACCAGCGCCGCCGGCGACAGCAGCAGCACGGTGCGGGTGTTCGTCGACAGCAACAGCAACGCAAGCTACGACGCCGGCACCGACGCCACGGGGACGGCAACGGTCAGCAATGGCGTCTGGACGGTCAACGGCATCAATGTCGCCAGCCTGGCCGACGGCAACTACAATGTGTATTCCACGGTCACGTCGGCCAGCGGTGGGCTGGTCAGCGCGCGCAGCACCGGCCTCGGCATCACGCTGGACCGTACCGCGCCCACGCTGGCGATCACCAGCAACAGCGCGGCGCTCAAGGCCGGTGAAACAGCCACCATCACGTTCACCTTCAGCGAAGACCCCGGCGCGACCTTCACCTGGGATGGCAGCGTTGGCGACGTGCAGGTCAGCGGCGGCACCCTGAGCGCCATCTCGGGCAGCGGCGCGATCCGCACTGCCACCTTCACGCCGACCGCCAGTACGAACAGCGGCGCGGCGGGCATCAGCGTCGCCGGCGCGGCCTGGACCGACACCGCCGGCAACAGCGGCGGCGCCGGCGCCACGCATGCGCTGAGCTACGACACCCTGGCGCCCGCTGTGACCTCGATCAACCGCGTCGCCACTGCGGTCAGCAATGCCACTAGTGTCCAGTACGCGGTCACCTTCGACAGCAGCGTCACCGGCGTCAGTGTTGGCGACTTCCAGCTGACCGGCACGGGCGCCGCGGCCGGCACCATCACCAGCGTCGCCGGCAGCGGCACGACCTATACCGTCACCGTCAACAGCATCAGCGGCGACGGCACGCTGCGCCTGGATCTGAAGAACGCGGGCACCGGCATTGCCGACAGCGCCGGCAATGCCGCACCCGGCTATACGAGTGGCCAGAGCTATACCTTCGACTACATGTCCCCTTCCGTCACGTCGGTGTCGGTGCCGGCGTCGGCCACCTATGGCGCCGGCGATCCGCTGGAGTTCACCGTCAACTTCAATGAGGCGGTGACGGTCGACACCACCAACGGCACACCCTCGCTTCCGCTTACCCTCGACACTGGCGGCACGGTGCAGGCCGCTTACGTGAGCGGTTCGGGCGGCACTGCCCTCATCTTCAGCTACACGGTCGTTGCGGGTAATGCCGACGCCGACGGTATCGCCATGAATGGGCCGCTGTCGTTCAATGGTGGCACGATCCGTGACACGGCTGGCAATGCGGCGGCCACCACGCTCAACGCCGTCGGGGCAACCGCCGGCATCCTGGTCGACGCCCTTGCACCTGCCGTCACCAGCATCGTGCGCGTGGGCAGCGAACTGACCAATGCCACCAGCGTCGTGTATGCGGTCACGTTCTCGGACAGCGTCACCGGCGTTGACGCGAGCGACTTCACGCTTGTGGCAAGCGGTGGCGTCACCGCCAGCATCGGTGCAGTCTCCGGCAGCGGCGCGAACTGGAGCATCACCGTCAACAACATCGCCGGCGACGGCGTGCTGCGCCTGGACCTCAACGCCAGCGGCACCGGCATCCAGGGCGGCAGTGGCCAGCCCATCGCGGGCGGCTACAGCGCCGGGCAGAACTACACCGTCGACCAGACGGCGCCAACGCTGTCGGGCGCCATCGAGCTGACCGACACCGCGCTTGCGGCCGGCGACACGGCGACCGTCACGTTCCGTTTCAGCGAGGCCGTGCAGGACTTCACCGCAGCCGATGTGACGGTTGCCAACGGCGCCTTGTCAAACCTGATGTCGGCCGACGGCGGCCATATCTGGACCGCCGTTCTGACCCCGCTCGACAACGTCACCGATCCCACCAACACGCTGACGCTGAACTATGCCGGCGTGAGCGACCTGGCCGGCAATGCCGGCACCGGCAGCACGACCAGCGGCAACTACGGGGTCGACACGCTGGCGCCAACGGCGACTGTCACGCTCTCGGACGTCGACCTGCGCGCCGGCGAGACGGCGCAACTGACGATTGCCTTCAACGAGATCGTCAGCGGCTTCGACGCGTCAGCAGTCACGGCCCCCAACGGCGCCCTGGGCACGTTCACCACGCTCGATGCTGGCATGACCTGGCGCGCAACCTTCACGCCGGATGCCAACATCTTCGCGGCATCCAACGTCGTTGCGGTCAGTCTGGCCAACGTGGCCGATCTGGCCGGCAATCCTGGCGCGGGCAATGCCTCCTCGCCAAACTACACGGTACAAACCACGCCACCAGTCATTCCGCCGGCCGACCCGCCCGCATCGGACACGATCGACGGCGTCGCGGTGCAGACGGAAATCCTGCCGGTCGATCCAGTCACCGGGCTTGCCGGCCAGGCGCTGACAGTGCCCATCATTACCGGCACACGCAGCGACGATCCGGCCACCCCGAACGGCAACCTGGCCGATATCCCGCTGGGCGTGGGCACCGGTGCCGGTCCACGTACCGAACTGATGGTCAGCCTGCCAGTGGGCACCGGCATGCGGGCCGAAGGGCCGTCAAGTCTGCTCACCAGCCAGCAAGCCATGCTCGACCTGATCCTTCGCATCGGGAACCAGACCGAAGACGGTTCCAGCGCCCAGTCGGGCATGACCGGCAACGGCGCCGGCTTCCTCGACAGCCTGGCGCCGGGCACGCTGCTGCAGAGCCAGACCATCGTGTTGTCCGCAGCACCCGACCTGGCGCCGCCGACCATCCTGATCAACGGAAATTCAATCACGCCGGTGGGCGGCGGCCAGAACGCCACCGCGATCGGCCTGGTCATTGACGCCACCGGCCTGCCTGCAGGCAGCACGCTGCAGCTGAACAACGTCGACTTCGCCGCCATCGTCGGCGAAGTCACCGTGCGCGGCGGTGCCGGGCGCAACTTTGTGACGGGCGACGATGCCATCCAAAACATCTTGCTGGGCGCCGACGACGACGTGCTCCTGGGCGGCGGTGGCAACGACATCGTCGGCAGCGCAGGCGGCGACGACCTGCTCGATGGCAGCTCCGGCAACGACATCCTGGTCGGCGGCATCGGCAACGACCGCCTCGCCGGCGGCGCCGGCAACAACGTGCTCCAGGGCGGGCGCAGTACGCAAGGCGGGTGGGAGTTCTACCTCAAAGCCGACGAGGCCCTGACAGCGCGCCATGAGACGGCGCTGTTCGCACCGGGCCAGACAGAACGGCTGACGTTGGCCGAACTGAACGCCTCGGCCACGGAACTGGCTTTTCTTGGCGCCGACAAGCCGATGCTGTCGTCCATCTCGCTGCTGTACCACGCCGCCCTGGGTCGCGCCCCCGACCTGGGCGGCCTGACCTTCTGGGCGCAGGACGGCGTCACGCCCGGCACCGTGGCCGCGGGCATCCTCGCATCGCCCGAATGGCTGGCCGCCAGCGGCAGCGCCTCCTCCGACGCCGGCTTCATCGAAGCGGTGTATGACAACGCCTTTGGCCGCACGCCCGATGGCGGGGGCCTCACCTACTGGCTCGGCCAGCTGACCGGCAGCGCTACTACCCCGGCCATCAGCCGCGCCGACGTGCTGGTGGCGATTGCGCAAAGCGCCGAGCACGAGCGTGCCTGGAACACGGCGGACGGCTACCTGATCGGCGCAGGCACGGTTGCGCGCGAGACGGACTGGATTGCCGACGACGGCGCCGATATCGGGGTCTATGCCGGCAAGACTGCTGACTACAAGTTCATCATCGATGAGGATGGCCGGTTGAATGTGGAGGACAAGGCCAGCGGCAATCTCGACCAACTCGCCGGCATCGATATCGGCGACTTCAGCGACGGCATGCTGGACCTCGGCTTCCTGCAAGACGGGCCGGCGAAGGTAAAGCAACTCGGCCTGTTGTACCAGACGGTGCTGGACCGCGCCGGCGACCTGGGCGGCTTCCAGTGGTGGCTCGCGCGTGACGTCGACGGGGCGCAGCTGGTACAGGACTTCATCGCCACCGCCGAATTCAAATTGCGTTACGACAGCATCAACGATGCTGCCTTTGTCCAGGCGCTGTACGACAACTCGGGCCTGAACGCGGGTGCGGCTGGCGGCCAGGCCAGCTGGGAGAACTACCTGACGAACCACACGCGGGCCGAGCTGATCGCCACCTGGCTGAACCAGGACGGCGTGGTCGACGCCCAGTTTGCAGGTGCTGGCTTGTGGGTGGTGTGAGCGCAGGCGCGCACTGAGCACACCTGCTACCTGACGGGCAAGCCGCTGTCTGGCGACGGCCCGCCACCAATCTGAGCGCACCAGCGCAGCTCGAGGCGCATCGTGTCTTCGCTGTCCACGGCGAATCCCAGCGCCTCGTACAGATGGCGCGCGGCCTCATTATCCTGGCGCACCGACAGCGCCACCGCATGCCCTGCCCCCGCCGCCTGCGCCTGCAGGCGGCGCAAGGCGTCGGCCGCCACACCCATGCGGCGTGCAGAAGGCAACACCGCGATGTCCACCACCCGGATGACGCCATCGACGGCCGCCGTGACCAGACGGCCCACCGCCACGCCATCCCGTTCCAGCACCTGATACACGGCGTGCGGATAGCTGTTGCGGTAACCAGCCACTTGCAGCCGGTGCTGCATGGCGATCAGGCCATCGATCACCGAAGGATCGGCTGGCAGCGCCAGCAAGTCGTCGCGTGTGCTCCGGTACAGGCTGGAGAAGAATGCCTCGTCGGCAGCGCCGGCGTCACGGATGTGCAGCGTGGCCAAGGTCATCGTGGATGGCGATCGGTTCTGTTACGGGAAAAACCGCGGGTCATAGTTCCACCGCCTTAAGGTCGTCGCCGCAATGGCGCCGGCATCCCTGTGCTGTGGATTGATCAGAACGTTATATTCGTCAGGGACGATGACCGAGGGAACCAGCAGCAGCGCCGTGGCGTCTGACGCGATCCAGGCATCGCCAGCCTGCCTGGAAGCCATCCCGGCCGGAACGGCATCCCACCCGCCTGGAAGTGGGTCAAGAACCTGACGCACTGCCCACACCGTTTCCGGAATATCGATCCGTACCAGATAGCGGTTGAAAGGCAGAGCGCCGCTACTCAGGTAGTGAACGGTTTCCAGCGTGGCGAGCGCAATGCTGTCAGCGGTATAGACAATGGGCGTACCCTTGCTGTTCCAGCGCCCGCCCGTCATCTTCGCGCCGGTTCCGCGCAAGTCGTTGGCGCTGCAGGCAGGCGCCTCGACGGCGATGCGCCAGACCTGCTTCGTCAAGCGTAGGCCCCGCTCTGGCTCATCGCCAGCAACTCTGCCACCAGCTTTTGCCCCTCGAACGTATCCATATAGCTTGCAGGCGTCTCGCCGGCCAGGGCCGGCAATGGCTTCGTCAGCCATTCCGATACCCAGCGCGCGGCATTGAAGCCGGCCGGATCGCCGGATTGCTCGACCATCGCCTGCACCATGCCGATCAGGGTTTCGACACCCAGGACGCGCTCGGATTCGTCCTTCGACAGCAAGGCAGCGTCTTTCTCCTTGCGACTGATGGTCGCCCGCGACAAACCCAGGCTGGACAACAGGGTTTCCTTGCTCATGCCCATCCGGGCCGAGAGGCTGCTGATCATTGCGGCAGGAATGCCGTGGCGGATGACGGCAATGCGCGCCTGGGGATCTGATCGATAGAGGGGAATGCCCTCGGCGACATGGGGGCCGGCCGGCGCCGGTGAGGCTGTCCGCTTCGTGCCGATGACCACGTTTTGCATTCCTGCGCGGGCAGGTTTGACTGTCTCTGCCTGGTGGTCTGCAGGGAGCTTTGCGGCTGCTTTAGCGTTCGACATGCTTTGCCTCCTTTGATACGGAAGTATAGTTCAAATGAGACCGATAGCAAGCCTTGGTTGCCAAGGTGAGTTCAGATTGCAGGGCGTCAGCAAATCTGCGTGATCGGTTGCATACAGTCGCTGCTGATAGCGGGGTCTGGTCTGACATTGCGACACGGGCTCGGCTTGAGCAGATGGCTACGAACGCCGCGCTTTGCGCGAGCTGGGGCGTTGGGGCGCATGCTTTAATGCAAAAGTGTGAATGTGATGGCGGGGGTCTGGTCTGACATTGCGACACGGGCTCGGCTTAAGCAGATGGCTACGAACGCCGCGCTTTGCGCGAGCTGGGGCGTTGGGGCGCATGCTTTAATGCAAAAGTGTGAATGGGAAGCGCGCCCACGGCGCGCTGCGCTGTGCGCGTTGCGCACAGCAGATGGTCGATTCGGAGAGGGCTGCCCAAGTATGGGCAGCCCTTCGAATCCCACGCGGGGGCCATGCAGATGGCCCCCTCGTCTCCGGGAGGCGTTAACGGAAAAAGCTCCCTTGCGGGAGCTTTTTGCTTTTTTCTGGCGGAGACGGTGGGATTCGAACCCACGATACAGGTATAAGCCGTATGCATCCTTAGCAGGGATGTGCCTTCGGCCACTCGGCCACGTCTCCAATCAGTACCAACGTTTCCGTCAGCGCTGAGTGCAAGCATCTTAAGGGTTGGTGCTCATTTGGTCAAGAAAACACACCCAAAAAATTGCAAACTGGCTTAACTTTGTTCGAGATTAAATGACTTATGCAGGGCGCGCACGGCCAGTTCCATGTACTTCTCGTCGATCAGCACCGAAATCTTGATCTCCGACGTCGAGATCATCTGGATGTTGATGCCCTCTTCCGACAGCGTGCGGAACATGTCCGAGGCCACGCCAACGTGGCTGCGCATGCCCACGCCAACGGCCGAGACTTTCGAGACCTTGGCGTCGCCGACGATCTTGGCGGCGCCCAGGATGTCCTTCTGGTCTTCCAGCACCTTCATCGCCTGCACATAGTCGTTGCGCGAGACCGTGAAGGTGAAGTCGGTCTTGCCGTCCACCGACTGGTTCTGGATGATCATGTCGACTTCGATATTGGCTTCGGCGATCGGGCCCAGGATGTGGAACGCGACACCTGGCTTGTCCGGCACGCCCAGGACGGTGATCTTTGCTTCATCGCGATTGAAGGCGATGCCGGAGATGACGGCTTGTTCCATATTGCTTTCTTCCTCAAACGAAATCAGGGTGCCGGAGCTGGCTTCTTCGGCCAGGGGCATCAGGGGATCGGTCAGCGACGACAGCACGCGCGTCGGCACCTGGTAGTTGCCTGCAAATTCCACCGAGCGGGTTTGCAGCACTTTCGAGCCCAGCGAAGCCAGCTCGAGCATTTCTTCGAAGGTGATCTTCGACAGGCGGCGCGCCTCGTCGACCACACGCGGGTCGGTCGTGTAGACGCCATCGACGTCGGTGTAGATCAGGCATTCGTCGGCCTTCAGCGCGGCCGCAATGGCAACCGCCGAGGTGTCCGAACCGCCACGGCCGAGGGTCGAGATATTGCCGTCCTCGTCCATGCCCTGGAAACCCGTGATGATGACGATCTTGCCATTGGCCAGGTCGCGCAGCACACGCGTGTCGTCGATCGACTGGATGCGCGCCTTCGTGAACGACGAGTCGGTGCGGATGCCCGCCTGCCAGCCGGTGTACGAGACCGCGTCCTTGCCGATGGCCAGCAGCGCCATGGCCAGGAGGCCCACGGACACTTGCTCGCCGGTCGAGGCGATCATGTCCAGTTCGCGTGGATCGGGCTGGTCCATGATCTGCTTGGCCAGACCGATCAGGCGATTGGTTTCGCCCGACATGGCGGACGGCACGACGACGATTTGGTGACCTGCGTCGTGCCACTTGGCCACACGGGCCGCGACATTCTTGATACGGTCCGTCGATCCCATCGACGTACCGCCATATTTGTGGACAATTAAAGCCATATCAGGAAGGGTTCCAGCTAGGGGTAAGGATCAAAAAGGGACCCTCACTCTAGCATGGTGCAGCGCGGCATCACAAGGCTCGTTGGCGTAAAAGCTATACGAAAAGAAAATAACCTAATGCGTTTTGCAACGAAGCCAGCAGGTCCCTTTAGCCAGCGTTCGCTTCCCAGCGCAATTCGATCGTGTTCTCGCCGCCTTCCAGCACATGCGCGCAATCCATCCCGATGCCGGCGGCGAACAACAGCTCGCGACCACGGCTGACGGTGGGCAGGCGCTCGCGCTCCCAGGCCGGCACGCCCAGCGCCTGGAAGTGCGCCTTCAGGCCGCGCGTGGGCCGGTTGGCCGCCGTCTTGAGGCGCTCGCCGCCCTTGCGAAAATCAATCATCAACGGCAGTGCACGCAGCCAGGCGGCGTCGAAGCCGCGGGCGGCCGGCACGAAGTGCAGCACGCCGCCGTAGGCCGGAAACGCGATCGACGCTTCGCCCTGCCAGCGAAAGCGCTGCCCTTCCTTGACGAAGATGCCGAGATCGTCCGGGTCGCGCATGCCTTCCAGTTCGGGCAAGTGCGGCGTCAGGTACAGCTTGCCGCGATGGCGGCGGATATGGCAGTCGGGATGCGTGACCTTCAGCTGCGCATCTTCGCGCGCCGAGAACAATTGCCAGACCATTTCGGCGAGCCACGCGGTCGATGGCATCGCCAGCCCACGTACGGCGAACAGATGGCGCAGGCAATTGTCGATGCGATCGGCACTGAGCGCGCCGAGCACCGCGAGGTCGACCGCATCGCCATCCAGGCAGGCGGCCAGGTCCTGCGCCGCCAGTTCTTCGAGCATGCGCTGGGCCGACGCGACGTGCGCCGCGCCGCGCGCCAGGCGCGCCTGGAAGCCGGGAAAGTTCGCGGCCAGCGCCGGCATCACCTGATGGCGCAGCGCGTTGCGTGCATAGCGCGCATCCTGGTTGGATTCATCCTCGACCCAGGTCAAAGCATGCGTCGCGGCGTAGGCCTCGAGCGCCGCGCGGGGTTGCGTCAGCAGCGGCCGTGCCATCACGGTGACGTCATCGCCCAGCAAGCCGGGCGAGCGGTTGGCTGCTTCCATGCCGGACAAGCCAGCCGGCCCCGAGCCGCGCAGCAATTGCAGCAGCACGGTTTCGGCCTGGTCGTCGAGGTGGTGGGCGGTCAGCAGCAACGTCGCGCCATGCGCACGGCACATGGCCCCCAGCGCCGCATAGCGTGGGCGGCGTGCAGCTGCTTCGACGCCGGAACCGTCGACCGGGATCGTCACGTGGCGATGATCAAACGGCACGCCCAACTCGGCGCAGCTGCGTTCGCAGTGCGCAAGCCAGGCGTCGGCATTCGGGCTCAGGCCGTGGTGGACATGGAAGGCGACCAGCGGGATGCCCTGCTGCGTGCACCAGGCATGGGCCAGGTGCAGCAAGACCATCGAGTCGAGGCCGCCGCTGCAGGCGATCGCGATCGAGGTGGGCGTGTAGGTGGTGGACAGGCGCGCGAGCGCCTCATTGCATGCTGCCGGGACCGATCCGGCTGGATCGGTCCCGCGATTGGTTCTGCTCACTGTAGGGACTCGCTGCTGGGACTCGCTGCTGGGACTCGCTGATTAAAACTCGCTGGTCAGGCTTACTCTTCGCGCGGCGGCGTTTCCTTGAACTTGCCATATGCCATCAGCTTGGCGTGACGCGCTTCCAGCAGGTCCTTGGTCTTCATGCCCTGGAACTGGCGCAGCGTGTCGGCCAGTGCGCGCTTGAGCAATTGCGCCATCTGTTTCGGATCGCGGTGCGCGCCGCCCAGTGGCTCGTTGACGATCTTGTCGACCAAACCCATCGCCTTCAGGCGGTGTGCGGTCAGGCCCAATGCGTCGGCAGCATCGGCCGCGCGCTCGGACGTCTTCCACAGGATCGATGCGCAGCCTTCCGGCGAAATCACCGAGTAGGTCGCGTATTGCAGGATCAGCACGGCGTCACCGACCGCGATGGCCAGTGCGCCGCCCGAACCGCCTTCACCGATGATGGTGGCGATCAGTGGCACCTTCAGTTCGGCCATTACATACAGGTTGTGGCCGATGGCTTCGGACTGGCCGCGCTCTTCGGCTTCGATGCCCGGGAATGCGCCCGGTGTATCGACGAACGTGAAAATCGGCAAGCCGAATTTTTCAGCCAGCTTCATCAGGCGCATGGCCTTGCGGTAGCCTTCGGGCTTGGGCATACCGAAGTTGCGCATCGCGCGCTCTTTGGTGTCGCGGCCCTTCTGGTGGCCGATGACCATGCAGGGCTGGCCATTGAAGCGGGCCAGGCCGCCGATGATCGACTGGTCGTCGGCGAAGGTGCGGTCGCCGTGCAGTTCATGGAAATCGGTGAAGATCGAGTTCACATAGTCCATCGTGTACGGACGCTGCGGGTGACGCGAAATCTTCGACACTTGCCACGGAGTCAGCTTGGCGTAGATGTCTTTGGTGAGCTGCTGGCTTTTCTTGTCCAGGCGATCGATCTCCTCGGAGATATCGACGGCGGAATCATCTTGTACGAACCGCAGCTCTTCAATCTTGGAATCGAGCTCGGCAATCGGCTGCTCGAAATCGAGGAAAGTTAATTTAGTCATTGTCACTCCGGGGTAATGTCTTGGCCGTGCTCTGTGGCTGCACGGCGGATCAGGGCGCTATTCTACCGTAAGCCGGTGGCGTGTCGGGCGGATCGGGGCTCAGGCCGCAGGGGCGACCGGGTCCAGGCTGCGCCACAAATACCAGGTCGCCACCGTGCGCCAGGGTTCCCAGTTGGCCGACACCTCGCGCGCATCGCTGCGCGAAACCGGTTCGCCCGAGAAATAGTTTTGGCTGATGCCCTGGATCAGGCCGGGATCGTCCAGTGGCAGGACGTTTGGCCGCAGCAGATTAAATATCAAAAACATCTCGGCTGTCCAGCGGCTGATGCCGCGTATGCGGATCAGCTCGGCAATGACGGCCTCGTCATCCATTTCGGACCACAGGTCGGCGTGGACGCGCTTGGCCTTGAAGTGGTCGGCCAGGTCGAGGATGTATTCGGTCTTGCGCTTGGACAGACCGCAACCGGACAATTGGACTGCGCCCAGCTTGATGATCTGGCTGGGGCCCAGGGTCGGGCAGACGGCGAGCAGCTTGCCCCAGGCCAGGTCGGCCGCTTTCGGCGTGACTTGCTGGCCGACGATCGAGCGCGCCAGCGTCGTGAACGGGTCGGGCTGGCCACGCAGATGCAGGTCACCGAACTGCGGGATCAGCTTGTTCATGATGCGGTCGCGCTGCATCAGTTCGCGCTTGGCTTCGGCCCAGTAGATCGGCACGGCGAGCGCATCGTGCGCCGGCGACGTGCCTGCCAATGCAGCCACGCTGCCCGACTTGTCCTTGTTCGCTGGCATTATGTACGGCGCCAGGTCGTTCCGTCGGCCTTGTCTTCCAGGACGATGCCCGCCTCCGTCAACCCCTTGCGGATGGCGTCGGCGCCAGCGAAGTCGCGCGCGGCCTTGGCGGCTGCGCGGCGAGCGATCGCATCCTGGATCGCTGCTTCGTCCAGCCCACCCTCGCCCGCATCGGGGCTGCCCGCCTGCAGGAACGCCTGCGGTGAGCGTTCGAGCAGGCCGAGCACGGCGGCGAGCGCCTTGAGCTGGCGCGCCGCATCCACGGACCTGGTGCGGTTGATTTCGCCGGCCAGATCGAACAGCGCGGCCACTGCCAGCGGCGTGTTGAAGTCGTCGTCCATCGCATCGCGCACGCGGCGGGCGTGGGCTTCGTCCCAGTCGACGGCAACCGGTTCGTTACCCAACTCGATACCGTTCAGCGCCGTGTACAGGCGCGTCAGCGCTGCCTTCGCGTCGTCGATATGCACGTCGGAATAATTGAGCGGGCTGCGGTAGTGGGCGCGCAGGATGAAGAAGCGCACGACTTCGGCGTCGTACTTCTTGAGCACGTCGCGGATCGTGAAGAAATTGCCCAGCGACTTGGACATCTTTTCATTATCGACGCGCACGAACCCGTTGTGGATCCAGTAGTTGACCATCGGCGCGCCGAACGCGCCTTCGGACTGGGCGATCTCGTTTTCGTGGTGCGGAAACTGCAGATCGGCGCCGCCGCCATGGATGTCGAAGTGTTCGCCCAGCGTCGCGCACGACATGGCCGAGCATTCGATATGCCAGCCCGGCCGGCCCTGGCCCCACTGCGAATCCCATTTGGCATCAAGCGGCTCAGATTGTTTGGCGGCTTTCCACAGCACGAAGTCGAGCGGATCGCGCTTGCCGGTGTTGACGTCGACACGCTCGCCGGCGCGCAGGTCGTCGAGCGACTTGCCCGACAGCTTGCCGTAGCCGTCAAAGCCGCGCACCGCGTAATTGACGTCGCCGTCCGCCGTTTGATAGGCCAGGCCTTTTTGTTCGAGCTTGCCGATGATCGACAGCATCTGCGGCACGTACTCGGTGGCGCGCGGCACGACGGTCGGCGGCAGGATGCCGAGCGCAGCCGTGTCTTCGTCCATGTATTGGACGAAGCGGCCGGTCAGCGAACCAATGGTTTCGCCATTCTCGACGGCGCGCTTGATGATCTTGTCGTCGATGTCGGTGATGTTGCGCACGTACTGGACCTCATAGCCGGACGCGAGCAACCAGCGGTACACGACGTCGAACGCCATCATCATGCGTGCGTGGCCAACGTGGCAGTAATCGTAGACAGTCATGCCGCAGACATACATGCCGACCTTGCCGGCGACCTTCGGGACGAAAACCTGCTTGTCACGCGCCAGCGTGTTGTAAATCTTGAGTTGGCTCATTGAATTTTCGGTTCGCACGAGGATGGCAAACGCTCGCCGGCGCCGCAACGACCATCCCGGCGCGGCATTGCATGCGCGCCAGCCGGACGGGTGCGGCGTGGGGTTCGCCTGGGGCCTCGGTGTTATTCTTATTTGATAGAATGGGACGTTGTTTGTAAGCGCTTCTCTTGTGCGCTTCAAGGAAAGTATAGCATTGATAAAAACCCGGCTGGCCCCATACGGACCAGCTTTATTTTTGGGACAACCCTTGACAGCGCCACGTGCGCGGTCCATCAGAGGAAGCCAGATGTCATCGTCATTCAACCGCCGCTTCGCGCTCGTGCGCGTCGCTGGCGCCACCGCTGCCCTCGCCTGCGGCCTGCTGTTCTCCGGCAGCGCGCTGGCTGCCGACATGCCGCAGTATTCGATCAAGACCAGCATGGGCGAGATCGTCGTCGAGCTCGATCAGGAGAAAGCCCCCAAAACGGTGGCCAACTTCGCGGCCTATGCCAAGTCGGGCGCCTATAACGGCACGATCTTCCACCGCGTGATCGATGGCTTCATGATCCAGGGCGGCGGCATGAATGAAAAGTTCGAGGGCCGCAAGACGCTCAAACCCATCAAGAACGAATCGAACAACGGCCTGTCGAACCAGCCGTACACGATTTCGATGGCACGCGAAGACAATCCTGACAGCGCCACCTCGCAATGGTTCATCAACGTGGCCGACAATTCGGGCATTGACTTCCCGTTCGTCGGTGGCTCCGGTTACACGGTGTTCGGCAAGGTGGTCAAGGGCCAGGAAACGGTCGACAAGATCAAGGCCGTCGTGGTCGACGACGTACGCGGCATGCAGAACGTGCCGGTCGTGCCGATCAAGATTACCTCCGTGACGCTGCTCAAGGGCGACAAGCTAGTAAAATAACGGTTCCGCCGCGCCCGCATCCGGCGCGCACGCCCATCAACCAATTACAAGGACACCACATGACGACGATTCTCATCACCACCAACCAGGGCAACATCACCGCTGAACTGGATGCTGAAAAAGCACCGAAGACCGTTGCCAACTTCATCGACTACGTCAACAAGGGTCACTTCAGCAACACGATCTTCCACCGCGTGATCAAGGACTTCATGATCCAGGGCGGCGGTTTCGAGCCAGGCATGAAGCAAAAGCCAACCCCGGCAACCGTCGAGAACGAAGCCAAGAACGGCCTGAAGAACGACAAGTACACGCTGGCCATGGCCCGCACGTCGGATCCGCATTCGGCATCGGCCCAGTTCTTCATCAACACCAAGAACAATGCCTTCCTCGACTACCCGGGCCAGGATGGCTGGGGTTACGCCGTGTTCGGTAAAGTCACCGGCGGCCAGGACGTCGTCGACGCGCTGAACAACGTCAAGACCAGCCGCGGCGGCATGCACTCCGACGTGCCGGTCGACCCAGTCATCATCGAGAAAATCGAAGTCCTGTAATGCGCGGCGCGCACCAGCATCAGTCGTCGTCTTGAGTACGCCAATGACGCTGCCTGCGCGCCCGTTCGCGCTGCTCATCTCCGACCTGCATCTGCAGGTCTCGCACCCGCGCACGCTGGAAGCATTTTTGCGCTTCCTGGCCGAGCGCGCGGTGCATGCCGAGCACCTGTACCTGCTCGGCGATATCTTCGAATACTGGGCCGGCGACGATGACGTTGCCGACCCGTTCCACCAGACCATCATCACGGCGATCCGCGCCGTCGCCGATGCTGGCGTGGCGGTCTTCTGGATCGCGGGCAACCGCGACTTTCTGGTCGGCGCAGGCTTTGCGCAAGCAGCCCATCTGACCCTGCTGCAGGAACCCCATGTCATCGAGGCCGGCACGCGCCGCATCGCGCTCGTGCATGGCGACGCGCAGTGCACGCTGGACACCAAATACATGGCGTTTCGCGCCCAGGTGCGCAACCCGGCCTGGCAGGCACAATTTCTCGGCATGCCGCTCGCGCAGCGCAAGGGCATCATCGCCGGACTGCGCGAAGGATCGCGCGAAGCCCACACGGGCAAGTCGTACGAAACGATGGACGTCACGCCCGATGCGGTAGCCGATGTGTTCGCCTCGCTCGATGTCGACGTCATCATTCACGGGCACACGCACCGGCCCGCCGTGCACGCGTACGGCGACAAGCTGCGCTATGTGCTGCCCGACTGGGAACTCGACGAAGCGCCGCATCGCGGTGGCTGGATCGCGCTGCACGCAGACGGCAGCATTGTGCGTCACGACATCGACGGCACCGTCCTTACATCCCGGTAGGGTGGGCGGCTGTGCCGCCCACGCGTTCAACCTGACGTTGCATGCCGGTGTTCGACGTTGGTTCGAACGCGTGGGCGGGAAACCCGCCCACCCTACATCCCCACTGCATAATCTCGCGTCTGCATATTGACCTTTGCGCGACCACTGTTATACTCAACTACAACACCACTTCAACACACCACCATGAGGAGGCAGGCATGCGCATCACAATGACGCCGCACCGAACCACCACGGAGGCCCCCGATGACCGTCGGCTGGAACGATAAGACCCCGATTTACCGCCAGCTCAAGGAGCGCGTCGTCGGCATGATGCTTGACGGCGATCTCAAGGCTGGCGACGCCCTGCCCTCGGTGCGCCAGATCGCGGCCGACTATCAACTCAACCCAATCACCGTCTCGAAGGCCTATCAGGAACTGGTCGACGAGAATCTGGTGGAAAAACGAAGGGGAATTGGCATGTATGTCACCGAAGGCGCCAGCGAGAAACTGCTGGCAAGCGAGCGCGCACGTTTCATCAGTGAAGAGTGGCCGGCGATGCTCGAGCGTATCCGCCGCCTGGGCCTGGACGTCAAAGAGCTGCTGACCAACGCGGACCACGGAGGTGCCGCATGAGCGCCGTCATTTCCGCGCGTGGCTTGACCAAACACTACGGCAAGCGGATCGCCGTCGACAGCATCGACATCGAGATCGCCGCCGGCCGCATCGTCGGGCTGATCGGCCCCAACGGCTCGGGCAAGACGACGACGCTCAAGGCGGCCCTTGGCCTGATCCAGTGCGAAGGCGAGCTGTCGGTGCTGGGCCTCGATCCGCGCACCCAGCGCGATGAGCTGATGAAGGACGTCTGCTTCATCGCCGACGTCGCCATCCTGCCGCGCTGGCTGCGCGTGAAGGATGCGATCGACTTCGTGGCCGGCGTGCATCCGCGCTTCGACCGCAGCAAGGCCGAACGCTACATCGCCAACACCAAGCTGACGCCGACCATGAAGGTCAAGGAAATGTCCAAGGGCATGATCGTGCAACTGCACCTGGCGCTCGTGATGGCGATCGACGCGAAGCTGCTGGTGCTGGACGAGCCGACGCTCGGGCTGGACATCATCTACCGCAAGGCGTTTTACCAGAACCTGCTCGAAGACTATTTTGACGAACACAAGACGATCGTCATCACGACGCACCAGGTCGAAGAAGTCGAGCACATCCTGACCGACCTGCTGTTCATCCGCGACGGCAAGATCGCGCTGGCCGCGTCAATGGAAGAAATCGGCGAACGCTACGTCGAAGTCATGGTGGGCAGCGACAAGGTGGCGGCGGCCAGAGCGCTGCAACCGATCGACGAGCGAACGGTGTTCGGCAAATCCGTGATGCTGTTCGACGCACTGCGCGCCGGCGGCCTCTCCCGCACGCAACTGGCTGCGCTCGGCGAAGTTCGCAACCCGAGCGTGGCCGACCTGTTCGTCGCCACCATGAAAGGAACCTACGCATGACTACGCCAATGAGCACCATGAAATGGCTGATCCGGCGCGAACTGTGGGAACACAAGGGCGCCTTCTTCTGGGCGCCGCTGGCCGTGGCCGCCGTGATCGTGCTGCTGTTCGGTGGCGGCTTCCTGTACGCCATCATCGCCAATCCGTCGTTCCACGTGCAGGTCAGTGGCGAACAGGTCATGACGGTCAATGGCCTGCCGCCGGCGGTGCTGGCCAAGCTGGCCACCGCCGCCGCGTCGAGCTACCTGGTGATCACGGCGCCGCTGTTCTTCGTGCTGCCGGTGGTCGTGTTCTTTTACTGCATGGCGACGCTGTACGACGACCGGCGCGACCGCAGCATCCTGTTCTGGAAATCGCTGCCGATGTCCGATGCCCAGACCGTGCTGTCGAAGGCGGTGACGGCGCTGCTGGTCGCGCCGCTGGCGACCATCGCGATCGGCATTGCCGCCTCGCTGATCCTGCTGGTGATCGGCCTGCTGGGCGGGGCCATCAAGGGCATCAACCTGATCGCACCGGTGCTGGCCAATGTCAACTTTTACCTGGCGCCCGTGTATCTGATCAGCTTCCTGCCGCTGTACATCCTGTGGGCGTTGCCGACAGTGGGCTGGCTGCTGCTGGTATCGAGCTGGGCGAAGTCGCGCGTGTTCCTGTGGGCCGTCGGTGCGCCGCTGGTGGCGCTCGCCATCCTGGCCTGGTTCGATTTCCTGGCCGGGCGTTTTGCCGGCGTGTCGATGAACGTCAAGTGGTTCGGCGAAGAGATCGTAGCGCGGGTGCTGCTGGGCGTGTTCCCCGGGATCTGGTTCGGCGAAGTCAATGGAGAGGCGCTGGCGCAGCAGCAACAGGCTGGGCTGGATGGGCCGCTGCTGTTGGGCACGTCGTATGCCACGCTACTCACGCCGGGTGTCTGGATCGCGGCCGCCGCTGGCTGCGCCATGATCTACGGCGCGATTCGCCTGCGCCGCTGGCGTGACGAGGGGTAAGCGCGATGCGACTTCATGTCATCTTGATGCTGGGCATGCTGGCGAGTATCAACGTCAGCGCCAGCGCTGCCGACACGCCACCGGACAGTCCCGAGACCATCCACGTCAACGCGATCCGCAAGCCGGAAGTGCGCAAGTACACGGCAATCGTCGCGGGCCTGGACGCATTCGAGCGCCATCACCGCATGGCACCAAACGCCGACGCCTTGCGCTTTCGCGTCGAGCGCCGTGCCTGGACCGACAAGACACCCAAGCCGGGCGAGGCGCCACTGGCGCTGCGCCTGGAAGGCAAGGACGACTTCGCGCTGCCGCTGCCCCTGAGCGATGCGTTCGAAACCATCGTGCCGCGCAGCAGCGCAGCGCTGGCAGCGGACAGCGAACTGGTCCTCAATCGCAAGCGGCGCATGTACCGCGTGACGCCTCTGGTACGCTCGCCTGGCTTGCCAGAGAACGTGCGGCGCCTGGGCGACCTGCGGCTTGAATGCCACGTGTTGGTCGCGATCGGCAAGGAAGAGCTTGGCCTGATGCGCACGCTGTTCGTCAACAGCGTGCTGCTGACGCCCAACTGGTGCAATTTCTTCAATGCCGAGCGCGAGGGCTTTCAATTCGAGGCGCCAGAGCGCCTCGCACGTGCGACCTTGCGTGAAGGGGATCGCACGAAAGACCTGCCGGTCGAGGGGCAGAGCTTTCGCACCGCCATGAACGATCCGGACTGGAGCGACGACGCGCTGATCGAACTGGCGTTCGAGCCGGTTACTGAAACTGCTGGCGAAACGCCTCGAACTGACCCTTGAGGTCTTCCATCTCGCCGCGCAGCGCGGCGACTTCTTCTTCGAGCTGCGCGATGCGACCACCCTGCGTCAGGTTGCTCGCGCTGCCGGACGTCTGCTCGCTGCCGGCGACGATGGTGATCTCGCCACCCAGCAGCTGGCCGTAACGCGATTCCTTGGTGCCCGGCGCGCGCTCGAGTTTCACGACCAGCGGCGGGTATTTGTCGATCAGGAATTGCAGCGCCGTTTCGACATCGGCCACCGTCTTGAATTCGTGCAGGCGCCCGCTGCGGGTGCGGATCTCGCCGGCCGTCTGCAGGCCGCGCAGCATCAGGATCGTGAGCACGGCCAGCTTGTCCTGCTCGAGCGTCCACTTGATGCGCATGCGGTGCTCGTACTTGACGACGCGCGCGCCGGCCTGCGAGATGGCGTTCACGAGCTTGCGCTCGGCCAGCCGCTGCAGCGTATCGAGCACGACCGCTTCGCTGATCTGCATGACCGGATCGCGGCTCGACAACTGGTTGCAGCCATTGACGATCGCATTGAGCGACATCGGATAATTATCGGGCGTCAGGCCTTCTTTTTCGGCCAATACGGCCAGCACGCGCAGCTCGACCGGGTCGAGTACCGCCACCATTTCATTCGTCATGCGTTTCCTTGTTATGCCAAACAGTTCAGTTGTTCGACGCGAGTTTACCATCGTCGTTGGCGCAGGATGGCCTGGCGTGTTTCGTCGCCGATTCGGGAAGAGCGTTGCTGGGTGGGGATTTGGTACTGCGGAGGGATGAAACTGCCCGGATTGCCGCGAGCGCAGCAATCCGGGCATGAAGAACAATCAGCTTTCGCGGCCGATACGCTGGCGGCGTGCTTCGTACAGGCAGACGCCCGAAGCCACCGACACGTTCAGGCTTTCGACCGAACCGAACATCGGAATGCTGACCAACACATCGCAGGTCTCGCGCGTCAGGCGGCGCATGCCCTCACCTTCCGAACCCATGACCAGTGCGGCCGGGCCCGAGAAGTCGGCTTCGTACAGGCCCTTGTCGGCATCGTCCGTGGTGCCGATCAGGAGAATGTCGCGTTCCTTCAGCTCGCGCATCGTGCGCGCCAGGTTGGTCACCGTGATGTACGGGACCGTCTCGGCGGCGCCGCTGGCGACCTTGGCAGCGGTGGCGTTCAAGCCGACCGCGCGGTCCTTCGGCACGATGACCGCGTGCGCGCCGACACCGTCGGCCACGCGCAGGCAGGCGCCCAGATTGTGCGGATCGGTGATGCCATCCAGGATCAGCAGCAATGGCGGACCTTCGATGGCGTCGAGCAGCTCATCGAGATTGCGCGCCAGCGCGAGCTGGCTGGCAAACGCGATCACGCCCTGGTGACGGCGGGTACCGGTGATCTTGTCGAGGCGCGCTGCCTCGACAGGCATCACGCGCACGCCGGCCGCCTTGGCGTTGGCGATCAGGTCCTTCATGCGGCCGTCGTTGCGCTCGGCATCGACGAAGATTTCTTCCACCGACTGCGACTCATGACGCAGTCGCGAGGTCACGGCGTGGAAGCCGAAAATCATTTTATTTTTCATTTGCTACTTTTCGAATACTTTCAGGGACTTACTTCTTGCTGGTTTTGGCTGCGGTCTTTGCTGCAGTCTTCGCCGCGGTCTTCACTGCGGGCTTGGTTGCGGCTTTGGCCGACGCCTTGACTGCCTTCGGCGCTGCCGGCTCAGCGACAGCCTTGGCTGCGGCCTTGCGTGGTGCAGCTGCCGCCTTTTTGGCTGGTGCTTTGGCAACGACTGCCTCGGCCGGGGCCTTGGTCGCTGCTGCCTTGACCGGCGTTTTGACCGCTGCTGCCTTGGCTGGGGCCTTGACTGCCGCTGCCTTGACCGGTGCCTTGACAGCAACGGTCTCGGCCGGAGCCTTGACTGCTGCTGACTTGGCTGGTGCTTTGACCGCTGCCTTTTTCGCTGGTGCCTTGACCGCTGCTGCTTTGGCCGGTGCATCAACTGGTGCTGCCTCGACTGGCGCTTTCACGGCAGCCGTCTTGGGAGCAGCCTTCTTGGCTGGTGCCTTGACCGCTGGCGTTGCCACGACGGGTGCAGCTGGTGCAGTAACAGCAGGCGCTTTCGCGACCGCTTTCTTTGCTGCAGCTTTCACTGGCTTGGCGTCGGCAACCGGCGCTGACGCAGGGGCTGGTGCAGCCGCGACCACGTCGTTGACGACGGCCTTGGTTGCACGCGGCTTGCGCGCTGGCACTGGGGCCGCGACTACTTCGGCAGGCTTTGGCTGCGCCACCGGTGCTGGTGCTGCTGCAACCGGTGCTGGTGCTGCAACCGGTGCCGGTGCTGGCTTCTGCGCCTGCACTGGCGCTGGTTTCTGCGCCTGCACTGGCGCTGGCGCCGGCTTCGCTGCCTGCACGGGTGCCTGTGGCGTCGCTGTCGTCATTGGCGCTGCTGCTGCTGCCGCAGCGCGCTCGGCCGCCTTGGCCTTCTGACGGGCTTTGCGCGATTTCGGCTTGGCCTGTTGCGGCTCGATGCCATCCTGACCAAGCGGACGTGCAATCTCGAGTGGCGACTGCTGTGGACGACCTTGATCGTTATTGCCACCGTTGTTGCCTGGCTTCGGCCCACGCGAACGACCACCGCGCGAACGCTTGCCGTTCCCGCCGTTGTTATTGCCGTTACCGCCGTTGTTGTTGCTGTTGCCACCGTTGTGATTGCCGTTGCTGCCGCCACCACCATTGCCGCCATTGTTCTGACGACCATCGTTCGTACGTGGCTCGTTGCTGCGCTGTTCCTTGTTGCGGCCACCCTGATTGCGCTCGCGCCCGGCATCGTCGCCCGACGACTCGGCGCCAGGCGCGGACGCCAGCGTCAGGTCGATCTTGCGCGATTCCAGATCGACGCGTGCGACCTTGACGGTCACCTTGTCGGTCAGGCCATAGCTCTGGCCGGTACGCTCGCCACGCAGCACGTGGCGCGCTTCGTCGTACTGGAAGTAGTCGGCGCCCAGTTCGGTGACGTGCACCAGGCCTTCGACGAACAGCTCATCGAGCTGCACGAAGATGCCGAAGGTGGTCACGCCGGCGATGGTGCCGGTGTACTCTTCGCCGATCTTGTCCTGCATGAAGAAGCACTTGAGCCAGTTTTCGACGTCGCGCGATGCTTCGTCGGCACGGCGTTCATTGGCCGAGCAGTGCACACCCAGGGCGTCCCAGATGGTCAGGTCTTTTTCGTTCTTCGGCGCCTTGCCGTCGGCCTTGTCTTTCGCGGCCTGCTTGCGGGCCGAGTTCGACTGCGTCGTGTTCAGCTTGGCCAGGTCGATGCCCTTCGGCTCATACTTCTTGCCAAGCAGGATCGCCTTGATCGCGCGGTGCGTCAGCAGATCGGGATAGCGGCGGATCGGGCTGGTGAAGTGCGCATAGGCCTCGAACGCCAGGCCGAAGTGGCCGACGTTGTCCGGGCTGTAGACGGCTTGCTGCATCGAGCGCAGCATCATCGTCTGCAGCAGTTGGGCATCCGGGCGCTCCTTGATCTGCTGCATCACGGCGGCGTAGTCGCGCGCGCTCGGCTTGTTGCCGCCGGCCAGGTTCAGGCCGACCTGCTTGAGGAAGGTACGCAGCTGGTTCAGCTTTTCTTCGGTCGGCGTCGCGTGAATGCGGAACGTGCCCGGGTGCTTGTGGCGCAGCAGGAAATCAGCAGCGCACACGTTGGCCGACAGCATGCACTCTTCGATCAGGCGGTGCGCATCGTTGCGGGTGCGCGGGATGATCTTTTCGATCTTGCCCAGGGCATTGCAAACGATATAGGTTTCGGTGGTCTCGAAGTCGATCGCACCGCGTTCCTGACGTGCCTTGAGCAGCGCGCGGAACACCTGGTTCAGGTGTTGCAGATGCGGCACGATGCCCGGGCGCTTCCTGGCTTGCTCGCCGTTCTCGTCAGCCAGAATGTCGGCCACTTCGTTATAGGTCATGCGCGCAGCCGAGTGCATCACGGCCGGGTAGAACTGGTACGCAGTGACTTCGCCATCCTGCGAAACCACCATGTCGCACACCAGCGTGCAGCGGTCGACCGCCGGGTTCAGCGAGCACAGGCCGTTCGACAGCTTCTCGGGCAGCATCGGGATCACGCGGCGCGGGAAGTAGACCGACGTCGAGCGTTCGATCGCGTCGGCGTCGAGCGAGTCGTTCGGCTTGACGTAATGGCTGACGTCGGCAATCGCGACCAGCAGACGGAAACTGTTCACGCCCTTGATGGTGACGGGTTCGCAGTAGACGGCATCGTCGAAGTCGCGTGCGTCTTCGCCGTCGATCGTCACCAGGGGCACGTCGCGCAGATCCACGCGGTCGGCCAGATCGGCATCGATGACTTCGTTCGGCAGGCGTCCGGCCTGCTTGAGCGCGGCCGGCGAGAAGATGTGCGGCACGCCGAACTTGCGCACGGCGATTTCGATTTCCATGCCCGGGTCATCGAGCTCACCGAGCACTTCGACGATACGGCCGGTCGGCTTCTGGAAGCGGCCTGGCTGCTCCAGCAGTTCGACACTGACGATCTGCCCTGCACGGGCATTGCCGGTCGGGCCGGTGACGATCACGTCCTGGGCGATGCGCTGGTCTTCAGGCGAGACGATCCACGCGCCCTCTTCATTGAGCAGGCGACCGATGATGTGGGTGTTCGCGCGCTGCACGACTTCGACGATCGAGCCTTCTGGACGGCCGCGGCGGTCCATGCCCGTCACGCGCGCCATGACGCGGTCGCCGTGCAGCACTTTCTGCATTTCGCGGTCGGACAGGAACAGGTCGGGACCCGGTTCATCGGGAATTACGAAGCCAAAACCGTCGCGATGCGCGCTGACTTTACCGGCCACGAAGGCGGAATGATCAGCCAGCATATAGGTGCCGCTGCGGTCGGAACGGATCTGGCCGTCACGCTCCATCGCGTTCAGGCGGCGGCCGAGGACTTCCTGCGCTGCGGGCTGAACATCAAGGGCATGTGCCAGGGCGGCTGCATCGAGCGATTCAGCGGCGTCGCGGAAGACAGCGAGGATTTCCTCGCGGCTTGGAATGGTATGAGTAGGTTGCTTCAAATCGATTCTTTTTTCTTTGGCCAGTAGAGCGCCGCACATCACATAAGGGCGGCAGCGTGGTTAATTGACACCATGACAGGCGTAGTGTAACGGAGGTCTATCCGATTCGCCTAACATGATGTGCGCCAACGACCTGCGCCCGTAACAGGATGCATGCGCGGAAATGCTTGCGCGGGGTACTCGCACGTGAGTCCTTGTCGAGAACTTCACCTTGGGTCTTTGACTATTGAAAATGATCCGCTATAATCTCGCTCTCTTCAGCAACGGCGACAACGCCGGGGCGATGAAAAGCAGTGGTAGCAGAGGATGTTTGATGCGCCGGTCAGCTATGTTTCATGAATAGTTGATCTGGCGGAAAATGACAAACCCTGCTATTGTAGCAGAGATGTTCTTGCAGTGCCCACGTGGCGGAATTGGTAGACGCGCATGGTTCAGGTCCATGTGCCGCGAGGTGTGGGGGTTCGAGTCCCTCCGTGGGCACCAAAAAGTTCATCGGTTGTAAAGTGTTTGTGTAGTTGCAGTGCCCACGTGGCGGAATTGGTAGACGCGCATGGTTCAGGTCCATGTGCCGCAAGGTGTGGGGGTTCGAGTCCCTCCGTGGGCACCAAAGGTTTCAGGTAGTAGTATCGTTGTTGAGTAGTCCCAGTGCCCACGTGGCGGAATTGGTAGACGCGCATGGTTCAGGTCCATGTGCCGCAAGGTGTGGGGGTTCGAGTCCCTCCGTGGGCACCAAAAGTCTATCTCGCAGTAAGTAGTCTGTAATATCGTTGTCAGCAGTTGCAGTGCCCACGTGGCGGAATTGGTAGACGCGCATGGTTCAGGTCCATGTGCCGCAAGGTGTGGGGGTTCGAGTCCCTCCGTGGGCACCAAAAAATGTTGTGAGTTTGTGGGCCCCGTGTCCCGCAAAACGCCGTAGCCTTCCAAACAGGGTTACGGCGTTTTGCGTTAACCCTTCCATCTGAAGCAGGCTCAGTGCGTCGCCAGATCATCAAGGATCGGGCAGGCCGAGCGCGCATCGCCATGGCACGATGCCGCCAGACTCACGAGCGTGCGGCGCATCGCCGCCATCTCCGCGATCTTGCGGTCCAATTCCTCGATATGCGTCTGCGCCAGCGCGCGCACGTCGGCACTGGCCCGTCCCTTGTCTTCCCACAGCGCCAGCAGATTCCTGATCTGGTCCAGCGAAAAGCCCAGTGCCCGCCCCCGATGGATGAATTGCAGCACGCGCACCTCGCGCTCGCTGTAGAGGCGGTAGCCAGCGCCCGTGCGGCGTGGCGCCGGCACCAGGCCGATCGATTCGTAATGACGGATCATCTTGGCAGTCACGCTAGACGCGCGGGCGGCGTCGCCGATGGTCATGCTGGATGGGGTCGTTTGCACGGTGCACTCCGGTTGTCGTTCATGCACCAGCTTACACCTTCCCACAGTGGGAAGGACAAGTGCATGCTTGACTTGCGCGCCGTAACGGTCGAGCATGGGCGGCATGCAGATTCTTCGCTCTGCCGTCCTCGGGACGGCGCTGGTTGTCGTTCTCTCTTCCAGCCTGGCTGCGCCGGCGCCGTATTACCAATGGCGCAGCAAGCTTACGGGCGCCCTGGCCTGTTCGCCGACGCCGCTGGGTGAAGGCTGGGTCAAGGCGACCGGCCCCTATCGTGACGCGCGTTGCGAAAAACCCATCGTTGTTAAATAATGAATCCGGCAGACGTCGTTTGTCTGTCATTGTTCAGCTTTCAAAAACAGCTTACCCACTGAGGAGACACCCCATGTTTACCAGCCCGGAACAGTTTGCCAACGCCACGAAAACCCTGTTCGACCTGCAGATGCAGACCTTCAATGCGCTGGCCGGCAAGACCGTCAAGGGCGTCGAGCAGGTCGTCGCCCTGAACATGAACGCCATCAAGAGCACGATGGACAGCACGATGCAGGCGAGCCGTGACGTCGCCCAGGCCGGCAATCCGAAGGCCGCGTACGAGTCGCTCGCGGCGCGCATGCAGCCAGCCGCCGGCGTGACCAACGCGGCCGAGTACACGACGCAGCTGAAAGCGATCATCGACGACATGCACAACGAGTTCCGCGGCGCGGCCGATGCGCACGCCGTCGAAGCGAAGAACACGCTGTCGGCGCTGATCTATGACGTCACGCAGAACGTCAAGCCAGGGTCCGAGAATGCGGTCCAGATCATGAAGGCGGCGATTGACAATGCCTTCAAGGGCTACGAGCAAGTAACGGCTGCCACGCGCCAGGCGGTGCAGACGGTCGAAGCGCAATTCGAACGCGCCAGCACCATGGTCACGCCGGGCGGCGGCAAGCAGGACAAACCCGAGTAAGCGCAGGTAAGTCCCCCCGCCAACAACCCGGCCCCTCAGGGCGCCGGGTGTTTCATCGGTTGGTCCGCCGGGTCGTCGATCCCCAGCAAGTCTTCCAGCCGCGCCAGCGACACCTCATCCTTGATCACCGAACGCAGCCAGGCGTGCAATGGCTGCTCGCCCCAACGCGCCGCTTTTTCTGCCAGATACGCAACGGGGCTATGCGGCTCCGTGCGCCGGAAGAAATCGGCCACCTGGCGCAGCTGCGCCAGCGCCTGGTCGCGGTGCCCGACCGGTCCGTCGATGTGCGCTGGCCGCGCCACGGCGATGGCGCCGCCCTGCCCTGCCGTGGATGACGCAGCGCTTGTCACCGCTACCGGCACCATTGGTGAGATCAGGTCGATGACGTCACGCAGCGCCGTGCGCGCCATGCTGTAGCTTGGGCCATCGTTGCCCAGTTGCGCGTCAACGACGCGCTCCAGTTCGCTCAGGGCCGCGACGCATGCTTCGCAATCGACCAGCAGCGCCTGCACGAACGCCGGCTTGCTGCGTGCACGCAGCGCCTCCAGTTCGGCCACCGCGTCCGGCCCCCGTGCGCGCGCCACTTCCCATGCCTGCAGCGTCAGCGCGCCGCTCTCGTCCAGCGCGACACCCTTGGCCAGTGGCGCCATGCGGCTGGCCAGCCAGGCCAGGATGCCGATGCGCCGCTCGACGCCGTCTTCGTCGGCCTGCGGGTGCACGCCGTCCCAGTAGCGCGCGCACAGTGCGGCCACCAGGCCCAGGCCATCGGCCAGGCCGCGCATGCCGCCGGTCCGGGTGCTTGCCTCGGCCAGCCAGACGGCCAGTTGCAAGTCCTTGCTGCGTGTTTCGAGCAGGGCGGCGCAGCGTTTGCCGACGAACTTCCAGTCGGCTTCCTTGAGCGCCGTGACCCAGGCGCCCTGCTCCAGCGACGGATCGTCGGCCAGGCGCGCGCGGGCGATCTCGTCGACTTCGGGCGCGAAGGCCAGGTCGGCGCCGCACGGATTGTCCGGCGTGATTGGTGTGAGCAACAGGTCGATAGCGAGCATGGTGTCTCCTTGGGGTCAAACCTGCAATCAAGCCTGGACCGGTTCGATCAGGTATTTGAACTTGCCGGCGCGGGTGGCGCCGACCTTCACGCGGGCGATGGCGCCGCCTTCCATCATCCGCGCCAGCACGTTGTCGGCGATCTCGGGCAGCAGCGTGCCGCCCAGGATGTTGTCGATATTGCGCGCACCGGAATCGACTTCGGTGCAGCGGCTGAGCACTGCCGCTACCAGGGCGTCGTCGTATTCGAAGCTGGCCTTGTGGTTCTCGAGCACGCGCGCACCGATGCGGGCAAGCTTCAGGCGGATGATATTGGCCATCACCTCGTCGCCGATCGGATAGAACGGCACCACGCTCAAGCGGCCCAGGAAGGCCGGCTTGAAATGCTTCATCAGGCTTGGGCGCAGCAGCTCGGCCAGCGCGCCGGGCGTGGGCAGGTCGGCCACCGGCTTGTTCAGGCAGGCGGCCATCAGTTGGCTGGCGCCGACGTTCGACGTCAGGATGATGATCGTGTTGCGAAAGTCGATGACGCGGCCTTCGGCATCGTCCATCACGCCCTTGTCGAAGACCTGGTAGAACAGTTCGAGCACGTCGGGGTGCGCTTTCTCGGCCTCGTCGAGCAGCACGACGCTGTACGGATTGCGCCGCACCGCTTCGGTCAGCACGCCGCCCTCGCCATAGCCGACATAACCGGGCGGCGAGCCTTTCAGGCCCGAGACGCTGTGCGCTTCCTGGTATTCGCTCATATTGATCGTGATGAGCTTGCGCTCGCCGCCGTACAGGATGTCGGCCAGCGCCAGCGCCGTTTCGGTCTTGCCCACGCCCGAAGTGCCGACAAACAAAAAGACGCCCTTCGGCTTGTTCGGATCGTCAAGATTGGCGCGCGCGGTGCGCACGCGCTGGGCCACGACGCTACTCGCGTGGCGCTGGCCCAGGATGCGCTCGTCGAGCATCGCCTGCAGATTGACGACGGTGCGGATTTCATCCTTGACCATGCGCCCGAGCGGGATGCCGGTCCAGGCGGCGACGATGGCGGCCACCGTGTGCCCGTCGACCTGCACCGGCACCAGCGGGGCGTCGCCCTGCAGGGATTGCAGGCGCTCGCCGAGCGCGCGCAGTTGCGCGCTGCCGTCCCCCGCTGCGTTTGGTCCCGCCGCCTCGAGTTCCGTGCGCAGCGTGCCGATCTGGCCCGCCAGCACCTGCTCGTCGGCCCAGCGGCCCTGCAGCGCGGCCTGCCCGGCCGCCGCACTGGCGCGCTCTTCGCCCAGCGACGCCAGCGCGGACGCGTGATCCTCGCCAGCGCTCGTGTCGCGGCGCAGGGCTTTGACACGGGCGTCCAAACGCTCGATGCGGCGCCCGGAATCTTCCAGCAGCGCCGGCGTGGCGCTCTGGCCCAGCGCCACCCTGGCGCAGGCCGTGTCCAGCACACTGATGGCCTTGTCCGGCAACTGGCGCCCGCTGATGTAGCGGTGCGACAGGCGCACGGCCTCGGTGATGGCCTCGTCGTAGATGCGCACGCCGAAGTGCTGCTCCATCAGCGGCGCCATCGCGCGCAGCATCGCAGCCGCCGTGTCTTCGTCGGGTTCCTCGACCTTGATCACCTGGAAGCGCCGCGCGAGCGCGGCATCCTTTTCGAAGTATTTCTTGTATTCGCCCCAGGTGGTCGCGGCGATCGTGCGTAGCTCGCCCCGCGCCAGTGCGGGCTTGAGCAGGTTGGCCGCATCGTTCTGGCCAGCCGCGCCGCCGGCGCCGATCATCGTGTGCGCTTCATCGATGAACAGGATGATCGCATGGGGGCTCTGCTTGATCTCGTGGATGACATTCTTGAGGCGGTTTTCGAACTCGCCCTTCACGCTGGCGCCGGCCTGCAGCAAGCCCATGTCGAGCGTGTGAATCTCGGCGCCCTCCAGCACGTCCGGCACGTCACCCAGCGCGATGCGCAGCGCCAGGCCTTCGACGACGGCCGTTTTGCCGACGCCCGCCTCGCCGGTCAGGATCGGATTGTTCTGGCGCCGCCGCATCAGGATGTCGATCGCCTGGCGAATTTCCATGTCGCGCCCGATGACCGGGTCGACCTTGCCGTCGCGCGCACGCGCCGTCAGGCAGGTCGTGTACTGATCGAGCGCCGGCGTGGCGCGGGCTGCAGACTGCGCCAACTCGGACGCGGCGTCCGGTCCGGGCTCGCTGCTTTCCGCTACCAGATCCGTTTGCTCGCCCGAGCCGCGCGTCAGGCGCTCGAGATCGTGCTTCAGGCGATCCAGCGGAAAGCGCGCAAACAGCGGTGACGCACGCTGCGCCAGTTGCGCCAGCGACGGCTCGGTCAACAGCGCCAGTATCAGATGGCTGCTGCGGATTCGCGGAGGTCCGCCCGTGCCGAGCGACGCGATCAGCCAGGCGTGCTCGAACAGCAGCGGCAGATGGCGTGAAAACACGGGCGTGCGCGCGCTGCCGGTGGCAAAGCGCGCGACTTCGCGGCGCAGGTCGGCTTCGAGGCCGGTGAGGCTGATATCGCAGTGGCGCGCGATCGCGGCCAGGTCGCTGCCCGACTGCTCGATCAGGCCAAGAAACAGATGCTCGACGTCGACTTCGTACTGGCCCAGCCCGACGCAGATGCTGGCAGCGCGCGTGGCCGCCGCGCGGGTCGTGTCGTTGAGCTTCGAGATCAGCGTCTTGAGGTTGATGTCCATCGTGCCTCCTGGTCGGGTGGGGTCGCGGCCTTGGCAGGCCGGACGGTACGGTTGACGTCGTAGTGCAGCGACGACGGTTGCAGCACGGCGTTGAAGTTGATCGTCTCGTCCTGGCCGCCCAGCGCCAGGCGTGCGTGAATGACAAACTGCAGGCGATTGACGTCGCCCGCATCCGGCGCAAACGCGGCGCGCACGTCGGACAGGCGCGGCTCATGCGAGGCGAGCGCTGCTTCGATGCTGGCGCAGACGGCGTCGCGATCGAGGCTGCTGGTCAGGCAAAAGCCAGCGAAGTCGATCAGGCCATAATTGAGCAGCGACGCGCGCGCATGCGGATAGCCGGCCAGATGGGCGGGATCGAGCGCGAGGCGGGTATTGAGCAAGGCTTCGAGGTCGCGCGCGATGCTGTCCTTGACCCGTTCGATGCCGGGCGCGCCGGGCGCAAGATCGCGGCGCTCGTCCATGAGGCGGTCGAGCAGGCCAGGCGTGCAGCCTTTCATGGTGTCTCCGGGGGGGGTAATTACAACGAACACGCGGCGGCGCGCGGCCGCCGCGTGGAAAGCGGCGGGCGCCGCTCAGACGATCTTGTTGGCCGCCAGGTCCCAGCCGCCCGAGGTGTTGCCGCCGGCGCCGCCGGTCACCTTTTGCTGGGTATATTTCCACTTGATCTTCGAGAACTTCAGGCCCACCGCTTCGTGGATGATGCTGCCTTCGGCAACGCTTGGCTGGACACCGCCGATCAGCACGTTTTCAAGCTCGATCTCGAAGTACTTGATGCGCTCGCCCTGGCCATCGGCGCGCATGAATTCCAGCTTGGCCTTGGGGATGGTTTTGCCTGCCGAGCAGGTTTGCAACAGGATGGGCGAGGCCAGGTCGGCGAGCTTGGTCAGCGCGATTTCCTGATGCTCGCAGCGTTCGGCGGTGTGACCGCCGCCGGTGGATGCCGTGGCCGACCGGGGCTGGCTCACGCCCCAGTTCACCGAGGTGCACTCGATCCAGTCCTTGTGCCGGTCATCCTGCGACTCGCCTTTGATCCCGTCGATCTGCAGGTACACGTCAATTGCCATGTTCTACTCCAAGTGTGATTGAAACGTCGGTTGAATAACAAGTTGGTTACAGCGGTCAGTTCTTGGTCGATTGCGGCAACTCCGCGACCAAACGGAGCGAAACGGACAGCTCGTCGAGCTGGAAATGCGGTCGCAGGAACGACACGGCGCGGTACACGCCGGGCCGGCCCGGCACCTCGGATACCTGCACGCTGGCTTCGCGCAGCGGGAACTGCGCTTTCTGGTCCTGGCTCGCGTTATCGTCGAGCAGGACGTACTGCGTCAGCCAGCGGTTCAGGTAATCCTCGACATTGGACGCTGCCGCGAAGCTGCCGATCTTGTCGCGCATCATGGATTTCATGTAATGCGCTATACGCGACACAGCAAAGATGTATTGAAGTTGCGACGACAGCACCGCGTTCGCATTGGCCGCCTCGTTGTTGTACTTGCGCGCCTTCTGCGCCGACTGCGCCCCAAAAAACGCGGCGTACGAGGTGTTCTTGCAGTGCACCAGCGAGATGAAGCCCAGGTCCGACATTTCCTTCTCGCGGCGGTCCGTGATCGCCACTTCGGTCGGGCACTTGAGCGCCACCTCGCCCTCGTCGGTCTTGAACGTGTGGGTTGGCAGGTTCTCGACCAGCCCCCCGCCCTCGACGCCGCGGATCGCGGCGCACCAGCCGTAATCCTCGAACGCACGCGTCAGGCGCGCGCCGAACGCATACGCCGCGTTGCACCACAGGTAACGGGAATGGTCGCTGCCATCGACGTCTTCGACGTAGTTGAAGCCTTCGGTGGTCATGCCGTCGGCCGGGTGGTACGGCAGCCGGCCCAGGAAGCGCGGCAGCGTCAGGCCGACGTAGCGCGCGTCTTCCGATTCGCGGAACGCCTTCCACTTGGCGTATTCGACGGTGTCGAACACCTTGGCCAGGTCGCGCGGCTTGCCCAGGTCGCCGAAACTTTCGACGCCGAACAGTTCGGGACTGGAGGACGTGATGAACGGCGCATGGCTGGCGGCGGCCACGTGCGACATCTGTTCGAGAAAATAGATGTCTTCGGGCTGGCGCGTGATCTCGAAGTCGCCGATCAGCGTGCCGTACGGCGCGCCGCCGAAGGTGCCGAATTCTTCTTCGTAGATTTTCTTGAACATCGTGCTCTGGTCGAATTCCATCGCCGACTGGAAGTCTTTCACCAGCTCGCGCTTGGACGCATTGAGCATGCGGATCTGCAGGTTCGCGCCCGTCGTGCTGTTTTTGACCAGGTATTGCAGGCCCGTCCAGCTGCGCTCGAGCCTCTGGAATTCGGGCGCGTGCATCACGCTGGATAATTGGTCGGAGATCATGCGATCAAGCTCTGCCAGCCGGGCGTCGATCGTGGCCGACAGGTTTGACGACATCACCATCGTGCCCTGCATGACCTGGCTGACCAGCTCCGAGATCAGGTCGCGCGCCCGCACATGCTCGCTGCTGGACGTGGCCACGCGGCTCTGTTCGACGATCTGGTCGAGCAGCGACGCATCCAGTTCGGGGGCGCCCGGCTGTGCGCCCGTTGATTCGAGGACTGCGGCCATCTCAACCCTCCTTGCCGGTGTCGCCCTGCTGCTTGCGCAGGCTGTCGAGCTTTTCGGTGTTGCCCAGCACGTCGGTCAGGATGTCTTCGAGCTTGTCGTTCCCGGCCAGCTTGTTGCGCAAATCGGCCAGCTTGGTGCGCGCCTCGAGCAGCCTGGCCAGCGGCGCCACCTGGCGCACCACCGATTCAGGCCGAAAATCGGCCATCTCGCGAAACTGCAGCTGCACGCCGAACTGGCCGCCCTCCGGCGACAGGTGGTTGTCGACCTTGAAGCTCGCCACCGGCGCCACGCCCCCGAGCACCTCGTCGAAATTGCTGGCATCGACATTGACGAACGTACGGTCCTTCAGGCGTTTCTTGTCGACCTGGGGATCGGTCCCGAAATCGCCGACCACACCGACCACGAACGGCAGCTCCTTGTTCTCGGTTGCGTCGCCGATCTCGACGTCGTACGTCATCTGCACACGCGGCGCGCGCACTTTCTGCAACCGTTTTTGTACGCTCTCGTTCTTGGCCATATCGACTCCAGTGGGGAAATGGGATGGCCGGCGTGGCCGGCCACTGGTAAGAAATGCCGCGTTATTTCAGGACGTCGAACGGGCTGCCGCCCGCAGGCGCAGGCGCAGGCCGCGACGGCGCCGCCGCTGTCTGGGTGGGCGGCTTGCGCACCGGCGTGCGCGGAGCCGGTCGCGTACTGACCAGCACTTCTTCGCCCAGACTGGTGCGCAGCAGCTTGGCAAGGTCCTGCGCCTCGCTGCGCACCGACCCCTGCAGATTGTTCTTGCGGGTCAGGTCGGCCAGCGCCTTGCTGGCCACGCGCAGGCCGCTGACGGCCAGGATGCTGTAGGCGAGCGTGTCGTTGGGGTCGCGCGCGAGGGCTTCCTGGGCATGGCTGATTGCCTCGCCATACTGGCTGGCGTCGAACCGGATCTGCGCCATGCGCACCCACGGTTTCTTGTCGACGGGATGGGCCACGCTGGCCGATTTGAGCAAAGCGATCGCTTTTTCGGGCTGGCGCGCCGCCAGCGCCGCATCGGCCTGCACGTAGAGGTTCCCGGACACGGCGGCGCGCGGAGTGTCCGCGCTGGTTCCCGTCCCGTCGGTGGCGCACCCGGCCAGGACGGCAACGCCGATCAGCATGGGTAACAGTCGTTGGCGAATCATGTTCGGCTCCGGTGGGTAAACAAGCCACCATTATTCGCATCGGCAGGTCCACGAAGTTGCGCACGGTCAACGGCAAGCGGATTCAGCAAGCAGGTGTGGGATCGGTGCGCGAACGGGCGACGCCTTGCGCTGGCGCAGCGTATGCGGGCGGGAAACGGATTCAATCCAACGCTGGCGTTCAAGAAACTGCACAGGAGAACCGGATGACCCCAACCCACCGCTGCGCGCTGTCGATGCTCGCGTTTACCTTCGCCGCCGCGCTGGCCGGCTGCGGCAACGCCCCGCACGGCTCGTTCGCCAGTGCGGCGCTGGGCGCGGTGGGCCTGCGCAAAGCGGCCGGGCTGCCCGAATCGCAACAGCCGCCCCGTAACGTGCCGCTGCGGCTGCACGCCGCCACACGCCTGAACGTCAACGAGCGCGGCCAGCCGCTGGCGCTCGCGGTGCGCCTTTACAAGCTGCGCCAGAAGGATGCCTTCGAAGAAGCGCCCTACGCCGCCTTCCTCGACCCGCAACAGGAACGTGAGCGGCTCGGCGCCGACCTGCTCGATGTCCGCGAAATCATGTTGGTGCCGGGGCAACGCTACGAAGTGACCGAAAAGGTGGCGCGCGAAGCTGGCCACGTTGGCATCGTGGCGCTGTTCCACAACCCGGCGGCCGGGCATTGGCGCACGACGGTCAGCAGCGTGGAGGCCGAGCGCAACGGCGTGAACATCGGTCTGCACGCCTGTGCGATGAGTGTGGCGGGTGGCGCCATCGGTGGCGCAAGCACGCTGGGGTCTGTGCGCTGTCAATAAACGTCTAAAACTTTCCTGCAAGCTAAACATTTTCGGACACCAAGCGAGGCCGCCGTGAGCATGCCATCCAAGGTCTTATGGGACGAAGGGTTGTTCCTGCGGCCCCAGCATTTCCAGCAGCAGGAACGCTACCACGATGCGCGCCTGAACCAGACCGCGTGCGCGCTGCATCCGTATTGCTGGGGCGTGCGCCGGATGACGATTGACCTGGACGCGCTGAGGAACGACGTGCTGCGCCTGGAGGCGCTGTCGCTGCTGTTTCCCGAGGGCGAGGTGTACCGGGCGCCCGATGGCGACATCCTGCCGCCCCAGGTGCGCCTGGCCGACCTGCCGCCCGATCTGCAGACCGTCACGTACCACGCCGCCCTCCCGGCGCTGCGCGCGTATGGCGAGAACTGCGAGAACAGCGCCGGCGGCGGCGACGGCTCGCACGAGCTGGACGACACACTGCGCTTTTCCCGCCACGAGCGCGACACGCATGACCTGTACAGCAGCGCCGCCGAAGCCCCGGTCACGTATCTGCGCAAGACGCTGCGGCTGGTGGCCGACGGCGACGCGCTCGAATCCTTTGAGAGCTTTCCGCTGCTGCGGCTGCGCCGCGTGGCCACCGGCGGCTTCGAGCCCGATCCCGGCTTCATTCCGCCGAGCCTGTCGATCGACGCGGTGGCCGGCCCGGGCCTGGGCCTGCACGGGGCGCTGGCGCGGCTGATGGAAAAGCTGCTGGCCAAGGTGACCGCGCTGTATGGCGACCTGCGCGAACCAAGCCGCAACGTGGTCGAGATCCGCGGTGGCGACGTGTCGGCGTTCTGGCTGCTGCACACGGCCAGTGCCGGCTACGCGGCGCTGGCCCATTACCTGCATCACCGCGAGCTGCATCCCGAGCGCCTGTACGGCGCGCTGCTGCACCTGGCCGGTGGGCTGATGACCTATTCGCGCAGCTACCGGCTGGACGACCTGCCGGCGTATGTCCACGCCGATCCGGGCCCGCCGTTCGCGCGCCTGGACGGCATCATCCGCGACCTCCTCGACACTGTGATCTCGTCGCGCTACTTCACCATCGCGCTGCTCCACGACCGCCCGTCGTACTACCACGGCGCGCTCGATTCGGGCCGCATCACCCCGCAGACCACGCTGTACCTTGCCGTGGCCGCGGACATGCCAGCGCTGCGCCTGGTCGAAACGGTGCCGCTGCAATTCAAGGTCGGCGCGCCCGAAGACGTCGACCGCTGCGTGCTGTCGGCGCTGCCAGGCGTCAGGCTGCTGCACGCGCCGCAGGTGCCCAGCGCGATTCCCGTGCGGCCCGACATGGTCTACTTCGTCCTCGACGTGCGCGGGGCGCTGTACGAGGCCATGCTCAAGTCGCAGGCGATGTCGGTGTACGTCCCCAACGGGCTGCGCGAACTGCGCCTCGAACTGATCGCGGTGTCGGCATGAGCGCGTTCATCGAGCGCCGCGCCGCGCCCAAAGGTGAAACGGGCGAGCGCGCCATCCGCACGCAACGCCTCAGCGACATCATGTACGAAGGGTTCTACGCGCTGTTCCTGCTCAAGACCGGGTGCGGGCCGCAGGACAAGGTCGCGTTTGCCGACAACATGACGAGCTTTCTGATGGATGTCGACCGCAACGCCAAGGCGCTCGGGATCGCGGCCGACGATATCCTGGCCGCCAAGTACGCATTCTGCTCGGCGGTCGACGAAATCATCCTGCGCTCAACCTTCGACGTGCGCGACGCGTGGGAAACCCGGCCCCTTCAACTGCGCGTGTTCGGCGACCAGCTCGCGGGCGAGCATTTCTTCCACCGGCTCGAGGATCTGCGCGCGCGCGGGGCGCAGCAGGTCGAGGCGCTCGAGGTTTTCCATATGTGCCTGCTGCTGGGTTTCCAGGGGCGTTACGCGCTCGACGGCAAGGACAAGCTCGACTACCTGGTGGCGCGCCTGGGCGACGAGATCGCCCGCATGCGCGGCCGCACGCGGGGTTTCGCTCCCCATGCCGAGCGGCCGGACCAGGTGGTCAACCGGGTGCGCAGCGACCTGTCGCTGTGGGTGCTGGGGGCGGTGTTTACGGTGGCCGGACTGGGTGCATACGTGGGCTTCCGGACCGTGCTGGGCAACGACACCGGCTATGCGCTGGCACATTACAACGATCTGGTGACGCTGCCGCCGAAAGCGGCGAACGTGACGATTACATTGCCGTAAAGCGTTGACGTGTACCGTTGACGGCCCCGGCCGAGAGGCCGGGGCGCTTTACTGAATCACCTTGAACTCGATGCGCCGGTTGCGCGCCTTCCCTTCCGGCGTGCGGTTGTCCGCCACCGGCCGGTCGGGCCCCTCGCCCGATACCGCGATCGAGTCGGCCGCAATGCCCTGGGCCACCACATACGCCTTGACCGCTTCGGCCCGCGCCTGGCTCAGTGACAGGTTGCCGGCGCGCGAACCGGCGTTGTCGGTGTGGCCGATGACGCCGACCTTGACGCCCTTGATCTTGCGCAGCGCGACCGTCATCCCGTCCAGCACGGCGATGCCGGTGGGCGTCAGTGTCGCCTTGCCCGATTCGAATTCGATGATGCGGTCGGCCAGCGCCGTATCGAGCACCACTTGCTGCGACACCTGCACCCGCAAGCCGTTGTTGACCGTATAGGTGGGATTCAGGCTCGCCGCGATGTCGCCCGCGATCTTCTGGCGCTGCTCCTCGCTGGCCACGTCGCCACGCAGGCTGACGCTGTTGCCGTCGATGTGCAGCTGGCCGCCTTTCACCAGGCGCAGGTTCGGGCCGATCAGCCGGCCGACATACGTGTTCCAGTTGGCGGGCGTCGACACGGTGCCGACGGCCAGCTGGTCGACCACGCGCGCGGCGCCATAGACGCCGCGCAGGCGTTCCAGCAGCGCCGCCCTGGTCGCCTCGTCGGCCACGGTGCCGGTCACCAGCACCGGGGCGTCGGTCTGGGCCTGGACCTGGGTCTGGGCCGTGGCTGCGCCGTGCTGCAGGCCCGCCAGGCACAGCATGACGATCAGTGTGCGAAGTATCACGTCAGGCTCCGATGAAGGTTGTCATGAAGAGCGTGCGCGCCAGCGCCAGCGGCAGGTCGGGCTGGGCCAGCTGGCTGGCCAGCGCGCGCACGTCGGGCTCGAGCTGCAACTGCTCGTCGATCCAGGCCGTGTGCTGCAGGCGCACCTGCAGGTCGGCGCCCACCAGCGGATCGATCATCGCGCGCAGCGTGTCGGCCAGCGCGGCGCAAAAGCCCACCACCAGCACTGGGCGCCCATCCTGGTGCGTGATGAACAGCGCCAGGTCGAACCCGGCGCGCCGCAGGAATGGCGCGATCAGTCCGAGCCAGAACGCCGCCACCGGATAGCGCGCCGTCGGGTCGGCCGGCAGCGGCAGCACGAGACTCTTGTCGAGCGTGCGGGGTGGGCTGCGCATCACGGGCTGCAGCAGCAGGCCAAGCGCCAGCACCAGCCGCGCGACACCGCAGTCGTCCAGCAGCGCGTCGAGCGAACCCACCGTGCCGGCGTCGATCCAGGCCGTGCAGGCGCCCACATCCCCCAGGCCGATCGCGCTGTCGGCGATCGCCTGCAACGACGCCGTGGGATCGGCATCTGCCAGTACCTTCGGGCAGATTTCTTGCAAAAACGTCCACAGCGGCGCGAAAGCGACGGGACAGTGCGCCACGAACGCGGCCGGGTCGGCCACCGTCAGCGTGCGCGTGGCCAGAAACGGAAAGCGCCGCCCCGACTGGTCGCGGCTGGCCAGGAGATGCCCGGCCACCGCGTGGTGGCGCGCCGGGCCGACGAGGGCGAAGCTCACCGGCGCCATGGCGTCGTACTGCACGCGCCAGCGCGCATCGGACGGCAGCAGCGTCATCACCTGCGCCAGCCAGGCGTCGAGCATCCCGATCGTGGCCGGTTCGTGCGCCAGCTTGACGAAGTCGGCGCGCGCCGGCAGCTTGCCGAAGTAACCGATCCGGTCGGCGCGCATCACTGGCCTCCCGTGCTGGCCAGTGCAGGCGTCGCCGCATCGAAGCGGCCGACGATTGCCGGCGGCAGGCGCATGCCACGAAAACCCTGGCCCTGCGCCTGCCCGCCCCCGCCCCCGCCCGCCTGCGGACTGCTGACGATCTTCAGGTCCACCGCCACGGTCACATTGCTGCCGCTCCAGCGCAGCTCGAACACGCCACCTTCCTTCTTCGTGCGCTGGGCCGACTCGAACAGGCGCTGCAGGCCGAACTGGCCGGGCTGGTTAAACAGTTCCACGGTGCGGCCATCGAACGTCACGGCCGAGACGCGCGCACCCGATACGCCCTGCGGCCCCGGATGCACCATATTGCTCCAGCTGGCCGGGGTGTTGCGGTAACGGAGTTGCTGGCCATCGATCTCGAGCGTGTATTCAAGCGTGCCGGGCGCCGTGAGCGGCAGCACCTGGAACACGGTCTGCGCCGCCGTGCCGGCCGCCACGCCATTGTTCGACAGCGGCGCGATCCAGGCCGGGAACGCCGCCACCGCCTGCGGCGCGAGCGAGATGCCGATGTCGGCCCAGGTGCGCGCGGCCAGCACGTCGCCGCGCCGCACCACCAGCGGGCCCATGGCCGTGCCCACGAATTTGGCCACCGCGCCGTCGGGCCCGAACACCTGGCCGATCTCGCCCGGCGTGGCCTCGATGCTGGCGCCTTGCGCGAACGGATACTTGGCTGCCAGCGTGCGCGTGAACGGCTCGACGACCTGCGCCTGCCAGGTCTTGTTGATCTCGGCCTCGGACGGCAGCACGATCATCGCAAAGGTCTGCGTCAGCGGCCGCACGAGCAGCGGCCGCAGCGCGCTTTTCTGGCTCTCGCTCATCCCGGTGAGCATCTGCTCATCGACGTAGCGCAGCGCCTCGGCCAGTTCCGAGCCGGTCCCTTCGAGCGTCTGCTGCATGAACTGCTTGGCGCCCGGCCCGGGGTCGCCCTGGTTCTTCAGCGTGTTCAGGCGCGTGCGCAGGCGCGACAGCGCATCGAGGTAACCCGTCATCAGCGATGCCTCCTTCTCCCTGGCGCCGACGAGGCGCGCCACGCCGGCGAATTCGCGGCCGATCGGGCCCGCGCTTTGCGGCCCACCGGTCAACTCGGCCGGGTCGATGGTGTCGGCCAGCGTGCGTGCATCGGACGGCGCCCGGCGCAGGATCTTCTGCTTGATCCACTCGGTGACGCCGCGTTCGGTCTTGCTCGCGGGCTGGCGCAACCCGCCCGGATTGTCCCAGGCAGTCTCTTCGTGGATCGTGCGCAGCAGCCTGGCGATGGGCGACGTCTGCGGGTCGCCCAGGCGATTCATCGCCTGCACGCTGGCGTCGAAGCCGCGCAGGTCGGTGATCGCCACCCCCTGGACGAACTTGACCCACTCGCGCGCATAGTCAGCCTTGTACAGGTCGATCAGCGCCTTCTGGATCTGCTCCGGGCTGCCCTCGAGCGTCAGGTCGTCACGCGCCGTGGTCTTGAGCACCCAGTCGACGGTATTGAGTTCGCGGTTCGAGGCTTCGCGGATCGCGCCCAGCACGAACTTGTCCCACGCCGCGCGCGTGAATGCGCCGCTGACCGCATGGCTGCCGGCCACCAGCGCGCTATCCTGTTCGCCGACGATGCGCGCCACCGTCACCGCCGGGAAGCGCGTCGCGGCGCGCGTACGGATGTCGGCGTACACGCGCTCGCGCGCCGGCGTGCCGCGCACCACGCGGCGCAGATGCTCGCGGGTAGTGTCGAGCAGGCCCAGCTTGAGCGTCATCTGCGGCCAGGCCGGGTCATTGATGTTGGCCAGGTGGAAGCTGAGCAGGCGTTCGGCGCTGCGGATCATCTGCTCGCGCGGCATCGCGCCGCGGTGCGCTTCCAGCCAGCCGCGCCAGTAGCGCGTGAGCTGGTCATTCAGGTGCCCCGGCTCGGCGTGGGCTTTATCGCCCAGCATCAGGTAGGTCTTGAGCGCGTTGTAGGCGTCGCCGACGCTGGTGGGCGACGCGTCCTGGTACGGCTGGCCGGGCCGGGCCGCCGGCGTGGCGGCCTGGCGCGCCGGATCGAGGCTTGCCGCATTGCTGTTCACCTCCGTCAGCATGGTCTCGAGCGCGCCCGTCACCGGTTCGACCATTACCGCGCGGACGCCGGCGAAGTATTCGTCGCGCAGCTTGCGCGACAGCTGCCCGCCCTGGTACAGGCCGAAGCCCAGCGCCCACGGCTTGTCCTGGCTGTAGCCATCGAGCAGCTCGATTCGGTCCTGCAGGATGTCGAGCGCTTCGAGCCGCGACTGCAGGTCGATGCGGCCGGCCTGCAGCCTGGTCACCTTGTCGAGGTCGGCCTGCACATTGGCCACCAGCTGGCGGTTGCCCATGTAGGCCCAGGACCAGCCGCCCATCGCGCAGCCCAGCAGGATCGTGGCCGCGAAAAACACACCCAGCTTCCAGCGCGCCGCTGCCGGATGCGTGTAGCGCCTGACCAGGTCGCGGTCGGCGAAGATCACCTTGCGAAACAGGTCCAGCAGAAAGTAGCCCGACTGCCCGGCTGCCGGCTCGGCCACCGCGCCTTCACGATTGCCGAGCGCCAGGTCGAAGCGGCTGGCCACGCGCTGGCTCGACAGGTCTTGCACGCTGCCTTCCTGCAGCGCGCTGGTGAAGTAAAAGCCGCGAAACACGGGCTTGAACTGGTAGGTGTTTTCGTCGAACAGCGTGGCCAGAAAGGCGCGCAGCGGCGTTCTGATCGCCGCGAATTCGAGGGGGAACGTGAACACGCCGGGGCGCATCAGGGTGCTGCGGTTGGCGCCCATGCCGGCCAGGCTCATCTCTTTCAGGCCATCGACGAGCGCCTCGAACTCATCGTCGAAAAAGGCCAGCACGTCCTGCGGCGCGCTGCGGCGGTTGTAGCGCAGCGTGGCGCCCCAGATGCGCTCGCGCTCGGCCTGTTCGCTGCCATGGAAAAAGTCCACGAAGCCTGCCACCAGATCGACCTTCGTGAACACGACATACACAGGCGGATGCACGCCCAGGCGCTCGGTCAGCTCCTGCATGCGGGTGCGCAGGTTCTTGGCCAGTTCATGCGATGCCGTGGCCGGGCCAGCCATCAGTTCGGCCACGCTCACGGCGATCAGGATGCCGTTGACCGGCGCACGGTGGCGATGGCGGCGCAGCAGGTCGAGAAAGCCGAACCACTCGTCGCGATCGTCTTCCTGCACCGAGTAGCGCCCGGCCGTATCGAGCAGGATGCCGTCGGTGGTGAAGAACCAGTCGCAATTGCGGGTGCCGCCCACGCCCTGCACTGCCTTGTTGCCGGGGATCGGAAACGTCAGCCCCGAGCGCACGATGGCGCTGCTCTTGCCAGCAGCCGGGTTGCCGATGACCATATACCACGGCAGTTCGTACAGCGCCGCCGCGCCGCGCGTCAGGCCCAGCTTGGACGTCTTGATGGTGCTGACCGCGTCTAACAGATTCTTGCGCAGCACGGCGACGTCGCCCTTGCCGTTGTCGTCCATCCCATCGTCCGTGGCGTGACCACCGCCCTCGCCCTCGGCCATGGCCGACGCCAGCCGGGCGCCTTCGCGCGCGCGCCAGGCGCGCCGGATCATCCAGCCGGCGCCCCAACAGCCAAGCAAGGCCAGGCCGACGATGGCGGCCCAGACGATGGCGATGTCCAGCGCCACGGCGCCAAGCACCAGCAGCGCCGCAACGGCAACCACGCCGATCAGGATCAGCATGCGGCTGCTGGTCAGGAAGTTCCAGAATCGCGCCATGGCGGGGCCCAGGTCCGTTGAAAAAAGAGTCTCACAGGAAATGCTCGCACGCGCATGGCTGCCGCCGCTTGAGCGGGCGCAACACGGTGGACTTGGTGCAACGCCGGCGCTTGCCGGCAAGCGCCGCATCATCACCATGTCAGCGCCGCATCACCCCGCGCAGGCGCAGCTCGGTGTGGCCAAAATCCATCATCTTCCAGCGCCCGCCCCAGGTCAGGCCAAGCGATTCGGCCACCTGGCCGTAGGCCTGATAGCCGCGCATCGCCCACGGATCTTTTTCGGAAATCACCAGCTTGCCGTCGCGCAGAAACGCGCAGTCGCCCGCCAGGCCGTACTGGTGCCAGCTCTGAAACGCGCGCGCATTGGTGACGTTGCTGCCACTGGCGGCCAGCGCATCCTGGCGCGCCGGGCTGCGGTAGCCTTCGAGCAGCGCCATCTCGTAGCCATGCTGCTCCTTCATGATCTTGAAGGCCAATAGCAGGCGCGCGCTGAAGTCGGGGTGCAGCAAGCCCCAGTTGCGGCTCGCGCCCACCAGCATCGGCCGTATCAGCTCGACTTCGGCGGTCGTAAACACATCGGGCGGCAGCGCCACCGGCGGCGCCAGTTGTTCGCCGGCCAGCAGCGCCGCCACCTGTTCATCCGGCATGGCGGCGCTGCCCTGGTACACGGGCAGCATGGCGGGATTGCTCAGTGCCAGCGCCAGCAGCGACGGAATCAGGATCACCGGCGCGACAATGGCGAACACCACCCGATGCCGGCGCAGGAAGCGCAGCAGACGCTCGCGCAGCGTGAGAGAGGCCGCATCGCGCGCGGCGCCCAGCGCCCGCCCGCCCGCGTGCCCCCAGGCGCCGGCATGCCGCACCAGCGCGCGCAGATGGCCGATGCCGCGTGTTGCCAATGCGCGACCCGTTGGGAACACGGCCAGCCAGATCAGGCCGGATGCGCCACAAACGTACAGAAGCGCGATAAAGATCAGCATCGGTACCTCCAGGATTGTTTCTAATCGGAACTGGAAAAACCCCATCTTAGGAGTGCTGCCGTGCGTTCATCAGACGAACATCAAGCGAACCCCACGCAACCGCCTCTGCGGCCCGATCTGATGTCGTCGACGCGGCGCGGCGGCAACGAAGACAGCATTCTCGCCAGGCTCGAACGCGAGCCGGCGCGCCGCGCCACGTCCGGCGGCGTGGGCGTACGGCTGGCCTGGTATGGCGGCGCCGTGCTGGTCGCGCTGGGGTTGACGGGCGCCCTGGCCTGGCTGGCGGCGGGGCAGGACGGGCCGCACCGGGTCGAGCCCGCGCACGCCGGGATGGCGGCGCGCGCAATCGTGGCCGACGAACCTGCTGCGCCGCTGGCGGCGGCAGTGATCGTCGACGCTGCGCCGGCGCTGGCGCCAGTGGCAGCGCCCGTGACAACGCCAGCACCCGCAGTCAGCACGGAGCATGCTCTGCATGGTCTGCCACCGCTGGTGCCACCGCTGCGCCTGTTGCGCCCGGCGGACGGGGCGCGAGTACCCGTCAAGCCCACGCGCACGGCTTCAATGCCCGAGCGCGGCACGGCCAAGACCCTGGCCACAGCGCCGGCCCCGTTCCAGGCGCGCGCAACCGTGCCGCGCCAGGCGGCGCGGCCAGCGAAACATGCCGGACCGGCGCGTGTGACTGAAGCACCCGACAGCGATGTCGCCCTGATCTCGGCCGTCATCTATCACGCCAATGGCCACGCCCTGCCCGACCCGGAGATGAACCCGGACCGCTGCACGGGCGAGCCCTGTCGTCCACGGCCAACGCGCTAGCACCGCGCGGGACGATCGCGCCGAAACTGCTGGATTCCCTGTCCACCCGGGCTTATACTGTACATAAGAACAGTAACGCGGGTGGTCATGATCAGGTTGTTGGAAAACGAGTTTTATTATCTGGACAACTTTCAGCGCGTTCTCGACTGGATCGGCGAACGCTATGCCGACTTGCTCGACGCGCAGGAGCACGCGTTCCTGGCCGCCTTCCCTGCCCTGCCGCATGCGGCGCGCGCACTGTTCGTGCGCATGGTCATGCGAAAAGGCACGCTGTTTCGCGCCAGTAAACTCCGCTATGCCGAGATCGGCTGCCCGGTCGAGGCGGCCGGCCACCTGCTGGGCACCGGCTGGATCGAAGCCGATCCTGAACTCTCGCTCGACGAACTGTTCGATCTGCTCTCCAAGCCCGAAGTCGCCCAGGCCTTCCCGCACCTGCGCCAGAAAAGCGCGCGCAAGGGCGACCTGCTCGAGGCCTTGCGGGCCGACTGCGCCGACCCTCGCCGCTTCTCGGGCTGGTACGGCGACTGCCCCGACGTCGCCTGGCGCATCCACGTCAAGCCCCTGTGCGATCGCCTGCGCCTGGTCTTTTTCGGCAACCTGCGCCAGGGCTGGACCGACTTCGTGCTGTCCGACCTGGGTTTGTTCCGCTACGAGCAGGTCGAGATCTCGCCGGCCTCGCGCGGTTTCCGCCAGCGCGCCGACATCGACCACTACATCCTGCTGCACGCGTGCCGCGAACGCTTCGCTGCCGGTGAAGCAGTCGAGGATGTCGTGCGCGACCTGCCCGAGCATGCGTTCGACAACGACTGGCTGGCCAGCCGGCGCGAAAAGCTCGTGTTCCAGATCGGCCAACATTACGAAAAGCAGAAAGACTGGGATGGCGCGTTTGCCGCCTACGCCCGCTGCCGCTATCCCGGCGCGCGTGGCCGCGCGATCCGCGTGCTTGAAAAACACGAGCGCTTCGACGACGCCTGGGCCCTGCTGACCGAGGCTCAGGCCACCCCCGAGAACGACGCCGAGCGCCAGCACCTGGCCCGCATCGCGCCGCGCCTGGCGCGCCGCCTGGGTCACGCGCGCCTGGGCCGTCTGCCCAAAACCGAGGTGCAGCGCATCGACCTGTGCCTGGCGCCGCCGAACGGCGAGCGCTGGGTCGAAGGCGCGGTGCGCGACCATCTCGCGCAAGACGGCGCGCCCGTGTTCTATGTCGAAAACGCGCTGGCCAATACGCTGTTTGGCCTGCTGTGCTGGCGCGCCATCTTCGCCGCCATCCCCGGCGCCTTCTTCCACCCGTTCCACCGCGGGCCGGCCGACCTGTACAGCGCCGATTTTTACGCGCGCCGCCTGGCCGAATTTTCCGCCTGCTTCGACGAACTCGAGTCCGGCGCCTACCGCGACACCATCCGCGCGACCTACCGCGACAAGGCCGGCCTGCAGTCCCCGTTCGTGCACTGGGACGGCATCAGCCTCGAGCTGGTCGAACTGGCACTGGACTGCATCCCGGCCGCGCACCTGCGCAAGTGGTGCGAGCGGATCCTGGCCGACGTGCGCGAAAACCGCACCGGCTTTCCCGACCTGATCCAGTTCTTCCCCCTCGAAAACCGCTACACGATGATCGAAGTGAAAGGCCCGGGCGACCGCCTGCAGGACAACCAGCAGCGCTGGATCGAGTACTGCGCCGCGCATGCGATGCCGGTGGCCGTCTGCTACCTGGTCTGGGATCTGGCGCCCGAGATGGCGGCCTGATTTGACCGGTACCACGCAACCCGCCTACACGATCGCCGTGCGCGCGCTGTGCGAGTTCACCGCCAAGGCCGGTGACCTCGACCTGCGCTTCACGCCCTCGCCCAGCGCGCAAGAAGGCATCGCCGGCCACGCCGTCGTCGCCGCGCGCCGGGGCGACGGCTACCGCGCCGAGCTGCCACTGTCCGGCGAATGGAACGGTTTACGCGTACGCGGTCGCGCCGACGGCTACGACGAAAACGAAAACCTGATCGAAGAGATCAAAACGCACCGCGGCCGCCCCGAGTCCATCCCCGACAACCACCGCCACCTGCACTGGGCGCAGGTGCGCGTGTATGGCCACCTGCTGTGCCAGGAGCGCGGCTTGGATACGGTCAACCTGGCCCTGGTCTACTACGACATCGGCAGCGGCGTCGAAACCGTGCTGCGCGAACAGCGCGACAGCGCCTGGCTGCAGACCCATTTTGCGGGCCTGTGCGAACGCTTCTCGAGCTGGGCTGCGCAGGAGAGCGCACACCGCGCCGCGCGCAACGACGCGCTGACGCACCTGCGCTTTCCGCATGCCGACTTCCGGCCCGGCCAGCGCCACCTGGCCGAAAGCATCTACCGCGCCAACACGAGCGGGCGCTGCCTGCTGGCACAAGCGCCGACCGGCATCGGCAAGACGGTCGGCAGCCTGTTCCCGACGCTCAAAGCCATGCCGCAGCAAGGCATCGACAAGGTGTTCTTCCTGGCCGCGAAGACGCCGGGCCGGCGCCTGGCGCTCGATGGCGCGGCCAAACTATGCAGCGCAAAGGGAACGGAAGCCGCTACACCACTGCGCGTGCTGGAACTGACCGCGCGCGACAAGGCCTGCGAACATCCGGATAAAGCGTGCCATGGCGACGCCTGCCCGCTGGCGCGCGGCTTCTACGACCGCCTGCCGGCCGCGCGCGCTGCTGCGGCCGACGTGCTGGTGCTGGACCGCGAAGCGCTGCGCACGGTCGCCCTCGACCACGACGTCTGCCCGTACTACCTCGGCAGCGAAATGACGCGCTGGGTCGACATGATCGTGGGCGACTACAACTATTATTTCGACGGCGGCGCGATGCTGTACGCGCTGGCGCAGGCCAACGGCTGGAAGGCCAGCGTGCTGGTCGACGAAGCGCACAACCTGGTCAACCGAGCGCGCTCGATGTACAGCGCCGAAATCGACCGCGAGCTGCTGCGCGCCGCCCGCGCCGTCGCGCCACCAGCGGTCAAGAAAGCGCTCGAGCGTGTCGGGCGCGCCTGGACCAATGTCGACAAGGGCGCGCCTGCACCGTACCAGCTGCTCGAATCGATGCCGGCGAAACTGGTCGACGCGCTGCAGGACGCCTCCAGCACCATCAACGAACACCTGGCAGCCTTCCCCGGTCCGCTCGACCCTGACCTGCAGCGCTTCCATTTCGACGCGCTGCAATTTGCGCGCCTGGCCGAGTCGTTCGGGCCGCACTCGCTGGTGGACCTGTCGCGCGACGCCGACCGCCCGACCTTGCGCGATTCGACCATCTGCATCCGCAACGTGGTGCCGGCACCGTTTCTCGGCCCGCGCTTTGCCGCGTCGCATTCGAGCACGCTCTTCTCCGGCACCCTCGGCACCTGGCAATACTGCACCGACACGCTCGGGCTACCGGCCGACACGGCCTGGGTCGAGGTGGATTCACCGTTCACGGCCAGCCAGCTCGACGTGCATGTCGCCAAAGGCATTTCGACCCGCTACCAGGCGCGCGCCGCGTCGGTGCAGCCGATCGCCGAACTGATCGCCCGCCAGTTCCACGAACGTCCTGGCAACTACCTGGCGTTCTTCAGCAGCTTCGACTACATGGACCAGGTGGCGGGCGCGCTAGCGAAGCTGGATCCCTGCGTGACGGCCTGGCGCCAGGAACGCCGCATGAGCGAGACCGCGCGCCAGGGCTTCATCGACCGCTTCGCCATCAGTGGCGCGGGCGTGGGCTTTGCGGTGCTGGGCGGCGCGTTCGGCGAAGGGGTCGACCTGCCGGGCGAGCGCCTGATCGGCGCGTTTGTCGCCACGCTCGGTCTGCCACAGATCAATCCCGTCAACGAGCAACTGCGCGAGCGGATGCAGACGTTGTTTGGCGCCGGCTACGACTACACGTATCTGTACCCCGGCATCCAGAAAGTGGTGCAGGCAGCCGGCCGCGTGATCCGCACCGAGCAGGATCGCGGCGTGGTGTGGCTGATCGACGACCGCTTTGCGCAGCCGGGCATCCGCGCGCTGATGCCGGCCTGGTGGGAGCTGGGCGCGCACAATTCGCGCTGAAGGCTTACGCCAGCAGCTCGCGGATACGCTGGTAGCCGCTGCGGCTGATGGGCAGCTTCACCCCGCTTTTCAGCACGGCGCAGTGATTGTCCTTGCTCACCGGTTCGATGCGCGCAATCGCGCCCAAGTTCACGATGTGCGAACGGTGGATGCGCACGAAGATGGCGGGATCGAGCTGCGCCTCGAGTTCGGCCAGGCTGCCAAGCTTGAGGTACTGCCTGCCGTCCGCGCAGACGGCCACATAATCGTCCTGCGCCTCGATGTAATCCACGCTCGCCGTTGGCACCACGTGCACGCGCGCGCCGTCGCGAATCAGGATGCGTTCGAGCGGCGTGTGGCGCGCTGCGGCTTCCTTGACCACGGCCTCGATCTGCGCCGGCCGGGCGTTTCTCAGGCGCGCCTGCGCCAATGCTTCGCCAAGGCGCGCGCGCGAAAACGGCTTGAGCAGGTAGTCGATCGCATGCACCTCGAACGCCCGCAGCGCGAACTGGTCGTACGCGGTGGCGAAGATGTAGTGCGGCTTGCTGCCAGCCAGTTCGACCACCTCGAAGCCGTCGAGTTTCGGCATCTGGATATCCAGGAAGACCAGGTCCGGGTCGAGCTCCGCGATCGCCTTGACGGCCTCGAAACCATTCGCGCATTCGCCGACGATCTCGACGTCCGCGTGCGTCGTCAGGTATTCGCGCAGCACGGCGCGCGCCAGGTGTTCATCGTCCACGATCAGAACCCGCATGCTGTCAGTCTCCCATGTCTGCGGGCAGGATCAGGTCCACCCGAAACCTTGCACCGTCGCGCGTCGCGTGCACGCTCGCGTCGATGCCATACACAGCGGCGAGGCGCTGGCGCACGTTCGCCAGGCCCACGCCGCCGCCCTTGCCGGGCGCCCCGCCATCCGGATCGACGTCGTTCTCGACCCGCAGCTTCAGTTGCGAGCCGGCGCGCACCGCGTGCACGCGCACCACGCCGCCCTGCGGCAGCTGGCCGATGCCGTGCTTGACCGCGTTCTCAACCAGCGGCTGCAGGATCATCGGCGGCAGCAGGCAGCGCGCCGCGTCATCCGCCATCTGGCACGCGAACGCGAGGCGCGGGCCGAAGCGCACCTGCTCGATCGCCAGGAAGCGCTGCGTCAGTTCGACTTCATCCGACAGCGCTACCATACGGTGCGCCTCGAGTCCCAGCGTATGGCGAAAGAAGCCGGCCAGCTGCAAGGTCATGTCGCGCGCGGCGTCGGCATCGATGCTGGTGAGCGCGCTGATCGAATTGAGGCTGTTGAATAAAAAGTGCGGATCGATCTGCGTGCGCAGCATGCGCAGTTCGGCGTCCTGCGCCAGCAGTTTGAGTTCGAGTTCGCGCGTTTCCAGCCGGCGCGCGCGTTCGAACTCCAGCGCCAGATAATGCGCGCACGCAGTCATCCCGTACAGCAGCACGCCGACGCCAAACATCACCGCGGCGACGGGTGGCGAGAGCTGCACGCCGCCCATCGACGGCGCCAGCCAGCGCCACAATGCCGCCCACGCCACCGCCGCCGCACACCACAGCAAGGCCGCGCTGGCGGCCGTGACAAAGAACACGACCAGCACCGAGCGCAGCGACTTGGTTGCCAGCGGATAGGCGCGGCACAGGTAGTAGCTCGAAAAGCCGCACACGCTCGCATACACCAGCATCAGCGGCAGCGCGAACAGCAGGCTGGCCACGATCCCTGCGCCGGTGGCCGCGTTCAGCAGGCCCGCAAGCATCAGCCCCAGCATCAGCCAGGCCGCCAGGTACAGCGCGGCGCTGCGCCCCGCCCAGAACATCCGGCCCATCAGTTGCGGATTTCCACACCGCCCATGATGACGTAGCCGCGAATGACGAGGCGCTTGCTGCCATCGGGCGGCGCGATGGTCTTTTCTTCGAAGCCGCCCAGGATCGGCGTGCCAAGCAGGATCACGGTCCAGTCGGGCGGACACTTGATGGTCACGCCGCCCCAGAACGCAAACACGTTGATCACCGCCTCGCCACGGATCGAGGCGCTGCGCATATCGAGCTCGCAGCCGCCCATGACCGCCGTGATTTCACCGCCGCGAAAATCCTGTGTGGCCACACGGCGCTCGTAGCCGCCCAGGATCGCCGTGATGTCGACGGTTTCGCCGCTGCCCGTATCATCGAGCATCCCGGCACCATGATGGGCCACGCCGCTGCCCTGCATGCCGCGGCTGCGCAGCGCCTTGGCAACGAGAAAACCGCCCAGGCCAATCAGAATCAGCGGCCACAAGGTGCGCACGCTGAAGTCGATGATATCGAGCCGGTCGAGCATCATCAGGATGCCCACGCCAACCAGCGCCGCGCCGAGCAGCGTGCCACCCTGGCTGCGCGTGTCGCACAGCTTGACCGTGCCGACGATCACGAACAGCATCGGCCAGAAGGAAAACGCGCGGTGCATGTCGACCAGGCCGAAGTTATCGAGCAAGAACAAGAGGCCCATGCCGATGACCATCACACCAAGCACCACCTGGCCCGTCACGCCTCTGGGCAAGCGATCATTTTTCATGGCGGCCCACCTTCTGGTTATGGAGGAAACGACGGGCGATGAACGGGTCGAGCACCAGCTTGATGCCCCACACCAGGATGAACAGCGGCCAGCTATTACGGAACGTCAGGCCGAAGGCATTTTCGAGTACTGCAAACAGCCACAGGCCGGTAAACACCGTCCACAAGCCGTTGCCGAATTCCTTGGGACTCGGGTAGCCGATGGTCTGGCTGATACCGACGGCGACCAGCAGCAGCGGCGCGTAGTGCCAGTAGTCTTCGGCGTTGATGTAGTACAGGCGATCGAGCAGCACGACGGCGCCGACGACGATGAGCAGCAAGCCCCAGACGATTTGCTTGCGCCAGCGGTAGGATTCTTCGGATTGCATGGTGCGGACCTCCTTGTGATCGAATAGGGATTACGATAACAAGGGTCGGCACAGTGGGGAAAGTAGTTTTCGGCGAATGGCGAATCCGTACCGGCGAACGGCGAATCGACGCCCTCGATAAACATACAGGCGAAAAAAAACCCGCCGTGATGGCGGGTTCAGTATGCAGCGCAGCAGCTATCAGGCAGCGCTGGCGGCTTCCTGGCGCTTGATCAGGCCTTTTGGCACGTTGCGGTACTTGGCGCGTGCTTCGGCCTGGCGTACGGCTTCACGTGCGATGTTGGTACGCTTGATCTCGATGCGTTCTGCCTTGCCGCGATGTTGGGCGATGTGCTTGCTTCCGATTCTCTTGGTCATAACGGTCTCCTTGGTTGAACTATGCGCCGCGTCCTTGACAGGACGTCGACGCGAAAACGTGTGCGAAGGCTAGTTGCGGGTTGGCGCGATCTTGAGCGCCGCCGGGATCAACGTCGCCCAGCCTAGCTGGCGCCGGATTTCCTCTGGCGCCGGTGGCGGCTTCGGATCGCGCGAACGGCGCGCGAGATATTCGCGCACCAGGTGCTTGGCTGGATGCTTGACATCGTACATGGCAACCTCCGCTTCCTCGCTGGCCGGTGCAGGCACAAGGCCTGCACCGGTCATGAAATTGGTGCCGATCCTCGAGGCGACCGGCTAACCTGTTGAGGTGTCGGATGGCTGCGAATTACTTCGCGCGTTCCTCACTCAGACAGGAGCATCTTAACGGCTGCGTCCAGGATTCACCGTTAGATGCCGCACACTTTGTGCGTCAATACGGCTGAGCTCGACATACCCATGCAAAAAGGGGGCCGCAGCCCCCTTCTCTTTCGCTGCATGCCGCGATCAGAACTTGTAACGCAGATTCAGATAATACTGACGACCGCTGACGTCGAGCTTCTGCTGCTCTTCTTCGCTGTAGCGATACTGCGCACGCTTGGCGTTGGTCAGGTTGGTCGCGCTGAACGCGAGCTCCAGGTTGTCAGTGAAGTAGTAGTTGGCCGACAGCGCCAGCGTCGTTACCGCATCGGCGTAGGTCGGTGCGGTTGGCATCGCCACGCCGTTGATGACGGTCAGGCCCTGGCTGTTGGCCGTTGGCGCCGGCGCCGTCGTGCTGTTGACATACTCGCCGCGGTAGTTTGCGACCAGACGCGCCGACAGCTTGCGGTCTTCATAGTACAGACCCAGGTTGCCAGTCCACTCGGATGCGCCCACCATCGGCCGGCCATCGTCGACCTTCGTCTTGGCGCGGCTGATGTTCGACGTGAAGCCGAAGTTGGTCTGCCCGAACGGCTGCTCGTACTGCAGCTCGATGCCGTTGATCTTCGCGCCCTGCTGCGAGGCCGTGTTGATGAAGAAGGACTTAACGGTCTGGTCGCGCGGATCCTGCAGGTCGATCGTGGTGCTGCCCACGGCGCCCGTTTTAGGGTAGCCGTCGATCGACGAATGGAACACGCTCAGCGCGACGATCGAGCGCGGTGCGAAGTACCATGACCACGACAGGTCGACGTTGTCGGCCGTTTGCGGTTCGAGGTCGGGATTCGGGCCCGTCACGCGGCAGCCATTGGCGTCGCAACCCGGCGTGCCGAAGCCGCTGCCCAGCAGGTTGTAGTTCTGGCGCCCGATCGTGCGGCTCACGCCAAAGCGCGCCAGCATGTCGTTGCCCATGTCGTAGCGCACGTTCAGGCTTGGCAGCCAGTTGTCGAAGGTGCGCTTGGTTGGCGTCTTGTAGTAAATGACGCCGGCCAGTGGATTGAACGACGTGCCGTCGTAGAACGGGGTCGCGTCGCCGGCATCGGTGATCGCGCCCGGGTACGCGGCGCAGGTCACGGGCGCCTGGCCCGGTGCGACGCGCTGGCAGGCGCCAACGGGAATCGGCGTGGCGATATTGGCTTTGACTTCCGTACGCGAAAAACGCACGCCGACGTTACCCGACCAGCGATCGCGTTCCAGGTTGGCCATCAGGTAGGCAGCGCTCTGGCGTTCCTGCATGTCGATCTCGGAACTCACGCGGCGCTCGAACGCGTCGCTCGTGACCTTGGTATTGCCCGCGATATAGTCCTTGATCGCTTCCGGCGTGTAGGTGAAGCCGGTGTTGTCCCAGCCGGCCGGACCGTCCAGGCCATTGCCGAAGTCGCCCGGGAACGCTTGCCAGCCAGTGGTTGGCGTCGGCGTATTGGACGTGACGCGGCCGGTGACCGGATCGAGCGTGATGCCATTGCGGAACGCGGGGCCGCGGCGTGCGCTGGTGCGCTTGTGATCCGAGAAGCGCACACCGCTTTCCAGCGACTGGAAGATGCCGCGGTCGACGCGGTATTCGGCGTCGAGTTGTGCGCTCCATTCCTTGTCGACGGTGCGCACGCCCGAGGCGGCGCGGTCGACGATGGTGTAGCCGCTGCCATCGGCGTTCAGGCCGGGCTGGTTGCCGCCGGCGTTCTGGTACTGCACGAACGGCGCGTCATGCAGGCTGCCGAGCGCGTACGAAATGCCGGTGCCGTAGCGGGCCAGCGTCAGGCCCTGATCGAGTTCGGTCGTGCCCACCCCGCGCGTACTCGAGAGCAGCGTCTTGATCGTCAGGTCATCGTTGACGCGGTACTTGGCGTCCAGGTCGAGGAACGAGCTCTCGGCCTTGGCACCATCGCGGTAAAAGCCTTCCGAGTTGCCGACGTACTGGGGCGTGGTCCCGTCCGGGAACACGATGTCGGCGGCCTTGAGTACCTTGAGCTGGTTGCCATACACGGTGGTCTCGTTGACGATGACCGGATTGCGGATCTGCGCGAACACCTGCTTGCCATTCGAATTCGTGTTGGCGGCGGTAGCGACGGTGCTGCCCAGCGGCGCGTTCTTCCCGAGCAGCATGGAGTAGATGGCGCTCGATGTCAGGCGGCCGTGGTTGTCGGCGTCCATCGATGAATGAAAGCCCGTGAGCGTCACATCGAGATCGCGGTTCGGCTTGAACTGCAGCGACAGCATGCCGCCCTTGCGGTCGCGCACCGATTCGACGAACTCGGAGCTCATCGAGCCCGGCAGGCGCACGCCGTTCAGGTCTGCCGCCGTGTAGCCGGTGCCGGCGAGCGATGCATCGGTGATGCCTTTCATCGTGCTGGTGTTGATCACATCCCAGCCGCTGTTGGTGCCGTAAGCGAAACGCGAGACCGAATCGCGCCGCACGTAGCGCTTCTCGGCAAACAGCGCGGCCAGCACGCCGAAGGTGCCGGCCTCGTTCTTCCAGTTGACCGAGCCGTTCATGTCCGGCGCGTAGCGGCCCGGCAGGTCGGCGTAGCTGGCGCCGACGCTGATCACGCCCGACAGGTTCTCCTTGGCCGACAAGGGCTTACGCGTGGAGACGTTGATGGTGCCGGCCAGGCCGCCATCGACGATATTGGCCTGGGAGGTCTTGTAGACGACAGCCTGCTGCAGCACGTGCGACGGCATCAGCGACAGGCTGGTCGAGCGCGAGCTCGAGCCCTGGTCGGCCACGTACCAGTCGGCGCTGCTGACGGCGTGGCCATTGAAAATGATCAGCGACATGTCCGGATTGGTGCCGCGCATCGAGACCTTTTCGGCCTCGTCGTAGTCGGTACGCACGGCCACGCCGGCAAGGCGCTGCAGCGAATCGGCCAGATTCTTGTCTGGCATCTTGCCGACGTCTTCGGCCGTGATCACCTCGACGTTGGCCGACGCATCGCGCTTGACCGCCAGCGACCGGGCCAGCGAAGCGCGGATGCCCGTCACTTCCACGGTCTGCATCGGCACGGCGGCTGGGGTCTCCTGGTCCTGCGCTTGCGCCTGCGCCAGTACTGGCAACGTGGCAAGGCTCCAGACGGCCATCGATACGGCCGCGGCAAGCGGCTTCTGCTTGAACATCATCTCTCTCCTGGGAAGGGTGCGATTCTTGGTAAAGTAAGGCAAATTTTTAAATGCTTGTGGCGAGTATTGATGATGAATTGCCATGATGAATAATCACTTGTGTTCGCTTTCGTATAACTGGGAGGAATGCATGTTTCCCGTGGATCGCTCAGGTTATGGGCACCTACGCAGAATTCATTATCCCCAGCGCACACGCCGGATTAGCGTGACACTTTCCCTTCTACCGAGATGACCGCCATGCGCCTTGCCTGCCTGCTTCTTGCCAGCGCCGTCCTGACCGGCTGCGCCAGCCCCCCTGCCGCCACGCCGCCGATCCCGGGCGCGCCACCGCCCCCCACGCCGCTGGCGGCCCTGCTGGACAAGCCGATCTACAAGATGACGCCGTTCGAGACCGGCCAGTACATTCCGCACATGCAGAGCGCGCAGCCCGACCTGCGCAAGCGCATCGCCGCGATCGGCCGCCAGAACATCGGCCAGCCGTATTCGCTGAACCTGTTGGGCGAGTTCCCGTTCGAGATTCACGACAGCTTGCCGATGTACAGTCTCGAACAAAGCGATTGCGTCGTCTTTGCGGAACACACGTATGCGATGGCGCTGTCGCAATCGTGGGAAGAATTCTTCTGGATGCTGCAGCGGATCCGCTACCGCGACGGCGTGATCGGCGTGGCCACGCGCAACCATTACACCGAGCTGGACTGGAACGTGGCCAACCGCTGGCTGGTCACCGATATCAGCGCCGACCTGGCCGGCCCGAACGGCCCCGGCTACGACATGCGCGTCGACCGCGCCCGCTTCCTGCGTACGCGACACAACACGGTGCGCGACATCCAAGTTGAAACGAGCCGCCAGACGTACGTGCCGAAAGACGGCGTAGCCGCCATTCTCGACGGGTTGCAGGAAGGCGACTTCGTCAACGTGATCTCGACCCGCAACGGTGAATACTGGGCCTCGCACGTGGGTCTGGTGGTGCTGGGACCAAACGGCGAGCGGCATTTCCTGCATTCGTCGGCGCCAAAGGTACGCGAAGAAACGTTCGCGTCGTACATGGCGCGCGTGGCCGGACGCGAAGCGGACAATGCGCGCGCCGGCAAGCCCGGCCAGATGCTGGCCGGCTTCAAGTTCCTGCGCCTGAACGAGACGATCACGGTGCCGCCAATGGCGCCTCAGCCGCGGCCTGGCCGGCCCGGCGCCTAATACATTGCTTTGCGTTCCCGGCTTGCCGGGCCGGGAACGTCACCCTCCTCCGCTTGAATCTTCATTCAAGAAATAGGGAATTAGAAATTTAATTCCCTGATTCTATTTCTATTCTCATTAAAACGTTTGAATAACGCTCCATCGCTACTATCCCTGAGCGCTGTTGAGTGATCTCAATCCCGTCATGCAGCCAGGGTCGGATAATCAAATCGCAAATAACGGGCCATCAAATTCGTGGTAATTCGATCCGTATCTCGGCGCAATTGTGGCGCTTTTTTCTGGCATTTTCTCGAATCAATTTCTTGGAGTGTAGTGCGGCTTGACGGCTCCTCTGCCTATAGCGTGGTGTCACATTAAAACTGGCAACGACGTTCAACGCAGACGCCTCGCTTATTTTCAAACATCATTTTTTCCGTTCGGTCGGGTTATTTATTTTCGCATTCTTCTTATTCTCTTTTTGCCGTGCTGTTATTCAGTTGATTCAAACTCAGTCACGCCTTTGATATCCCAGGCAGTTCAGCGGCAATAACACGCTGCTGCACGATCAGCCTGAGAAATTGGCGGTTTTGATTTACCTGTTGTTGCCACTGTCACTGTCGAGGAAACCATGCGAGACGAGATCAAATCAGTTCACCTGGAGCAGCTGCTGACCCGGCTGCGTGAGCGCCACGCCGTGATCGGCATCGTTGGCCTTGGCTACGTCGGGCTGCCACTCGCGCTGCGCTATGCAGCCGAAGGCTTTCACGTACTGGGGATCGACATCGACGCCGCCAAGGTCGACCAGCTCAACCGGGGCGAGAGCTATATCGCCCACATCAAGGGGCAGACAATCGCTGCGGCGCGCGCCGCCGGGCTGGTCGCCAGCAGCGATTTTTCGCGCGTGGTCGAAGCCGATGCGCTGATCATCTGCGTCCCCACTCCCCTCACCGCCTACCGCGAGCCCGATTTGTCGTACGTGATCGGCACCGTCGAGTCGCTACTGCCCCATATGCGCCCCGGGCAATTGCTGTCCCTCGAAAGCACCACCTATCCCGGCACCACCGAAGAAGAACTGCGGCCCCGCCTGGAAGCGCGCGGCCTGCGCGTCGGCCACGATGTGTTCCTCGTGTTCTCGCCCGAACGCGAAGACCCCGGCAACCCCGACTTCAACACCCGCACCATCCCCAAGATCTGCGGCGGCTCCACCGACGCCTGCCTGGAAGCCGGCCTGGCCCTGTACCGGCAGGCGATCGACACCGTTGTCCCGGTCAGCTCGACCCGCGCGGCCGAGCTGACCAAACTGCTGGAAAACATTCACCGCGCCGTCAATATCGGGTTGGTCAACGAGATGAAAATCATCGCCGACCGCATGGACATCGACATCCACGAAGTCATCCGGGCCGCCGCCACCAAGCCATTCGGCTTCACCGCCTATTATCCTGGCCCGGGCCTGGGCGGACACTGCATCCCGATCGACCCGTTCTATCTCACCTGGAAAGCGCGCCAGTTCGGGCTGCACACCCGCTTCATCGAGCTGGCCGGCGAGATCAACAGCGACATGCCGGCCTGGGTGATTGCCAAGGTGGCCGACGCGCTGAACAGCCGCAGCCGCGCCGTCATGGGCAGCCGCATCCTGGTGCTGGGTATCGCGTACAAGAAAGACGTGGAAGACATGCGCGAGTCACCCTCGGTGGCGCTGATGGAACTGCTGCGCGCGCGTGGCGCCGTGGTCGAGTATTCCGACCCCCACGTGCCGGTCTTTCCGCGCATGCGCGAGCATCACTTCGACCTGTCCAGCGTCGAACTCACACCAGCGTCACTCGCGTCCTATGACGTCGTGCTGCTGGCCACCGGCCACAGCGCCTTCGACTATGAACTCGTGCGCCAGAATGCCAGCCTGATCGTGGATACGCGCGGTGTGTTCCCGAACCGCTCGCCCAACGTCGTGCAGGCTTGAGGCCAGGGACAGCGCATGCAATCCATCGACCCGCGATCGCAGGACGAGACGTCGCGCAGACTGATCAACAGCCGCATCCAGGCCGTTCTCGACCACGGCCAGACCATCATGGGGCCCGAAGTCGCCGAACTCGAGCAACGCCTGGCCGACTACACGGGCGCGCGCCATTGCATCACTGCGTCCTCTGGCACCACGGCACTGGCAATCGCCCTGATGGCGCTTGGCGTCGGGCCAGGTGACGAAGTCATCACCACGCCGTTTGCCGCCAGTGCGGCGGCCAAAGCGATCGTGCTGGTCGGCGCCAGGCCCGTGTTCGCCGACATCGAGCGCGCCACCTGTACGCTCGATCCGCAGCTGATCGAAGGAGCGATCACGCCGGCCACGCGCGCGGTCATCCCGGTCTCGCTGTACGGCCAGCCACCCGACATGGACGCCATCAACAGCGTCGCGGCCCGCCACGGGCTGGCCGTGATCGAAGACGGCGCACAGAGTTTTGGCGCCACCTACCGCGGGCGCCAGAGCGGCAATCTGTCCACGATCGGCTGCACCAGTTTTTTCCCGACCAACCCGCTTGGTTGCTATGGCGATGGCGGCGCCCTGTTCACGAACGACGATGCGCTCGCGGGCGCGATGCGCGACATCCGCGTGCACCGTCAGGCGCGGCGCCATACGCATCACCGTTTTGGCCACGACGCGTGCATGGAGACGCTCCAATGCGCGATCGTGCTGGCCAGGCTGGAGCGGTTCGATTGGGACATCCGGCAGCGCCGCCGCATCGCGGCTGCGTACGACGAGATGCTGCAGCCGCACTTGCCCGTCATTGGCTGCCGCTCCGACCGCACCAGCGCCTGTGCGGGGTATGCGGTGCTGGTCGAGCAGCGCGAGCAGGTGCGCGCCATCCTGGCGCATGCCGGCGTCCCGACTGCCGTGCACTACCCGGTGCCGGTCCACCGGCAACCTGCCTACGCCCAGCTGGCAGCCGATGCATCATGCCCCGTCGCTGACGCGATGGCAACGTCCCTGCTGAGCTTACCGATCGGACCGCACCTGGCGGCGGCAAATGTCCGTCATGCCGTCCAGTGTCTGCTGCATGCGACGGGGCCGCTGCAAGCGCGGGTCGTGGAATCGGTCGAGCTGCAGGGGTGACGCAACGACGATCGACCAGATAACGTCAGCGCATCTCTTCGACGAGCTTGAGTCCCTCGGCAAAGCGCCAGACACGGCGGATCTCGATCACATCGAAGTTCGCGGCGACGTTCGGCGGAAACGCGGCGTAGCGGGCGTTCAGGCGCACGAAGCGGCGCACGGCATCGTCCATGTCAGCGCGGCCGCTCGATCGCACGATCGTGATCTCGTCGATACTGCCGTCGCTGCGCAGCGAGACGCTCACCAGGGGATCGATGCGAACGTCGCGCAGCGACAGGCGCGCGCCGCCGAGCACCGCGTTGCGCTCGAGTTTCTGGCGCACGCTGTCGACGTACAAGCGCAGCGGCGCATCGCGCTCGCCGCCGTCGGCCACCACACGGCGATTGCCGGCAGGCCGGTCGCGCGGCAAGCCGGAGGCGTCCACATTCGGGATCGTGACCCCGCGCAGCAACTCGCGTGCGCGATTGCCGGGCAAGCCAGCCATGGCGCCCGGCCCCGCTTGCATGCCTGCCCCGCTGCCGGTGCCTACGCCAGCGCCAACGCCGTCCGTGCGCGCGGCGCCGCCGCCAGCGGCTGGTCCTGCGCCTGCCCCCGCAGCAGCAGCAGGTCCGGAAGCTTGTGCCTGCATGCGCTGCGCCGCCTGACGGGCCGCTTCGTCGGCAGCGCCCCGTGCCAGCCGCTCGGCGTCCACGCGCGCCTGCTCGGCCGCTTGCTGGCGTGCACGCTCCTCGGCGAGCCTGCGCTGCGCCAGGTCCTCGACGCGCTGGCGTTCGGCCGCTTGTTGGCGCGCCTGTTCCTCGGCCAACCTGCGCTGTGCGATGTCCTCGTTGCGCTGGCGTTCGTCCGCTTGCTGGCGTGCGCGCTCCTCGATCAGCCTGCGCTGTGCCAGTTCCTCGTTGCGTTGCCGCTCCGCTGCTTCCTGCACCACGCGCTGCGCGGCATCCTCGGCGCGCTGGCGTGCCTGTAACTGGGCCTGCGCCAGAGCTTCCTGCGTCGCCGCTTCTTGCGCCGCGCGCTGTGCAGCCAGATCGCGCGCCGCGGCGGCCTGTTGTTCACGCTGCACCAGCGCTTCCTGGTCGCGCAGCGCTTGCTGCTGCTGCACTTGCTGTTGCTGTTGCTGTTGCTGTTGCTGCTGCTCGGCGAGCCTGCTTGCCTCGGCGGCGTTGCGTTGCGCCTCCACCTGTGCTTGTGCTTGTGCCTGTGCCAGCCGCGCCTGCTCCTGCTCCTGCTCTCGCTGCAAGGCAAGCTCCTGCTGCAGCGCTTGCTCACGCGCTGCGCGCTCCGCCTCGGCATCCACGACAGGTTCCGGGGGGATGGGTATCTCGCTGGCTGCCACCTCTTCGAGCGCCTCAAGCGGCTCGACAACCGTTGGCGGCGGACCGGCGCCAACCTCGGGTAATTGCACCGCGACAGCGAACTCGGATTCCGGGTTGGCTTCCATGGCAATCACGGGCGTCGCCACGTCGCGCAGAACACGCTTGGGCGCGACTGGCGCCGGCCGAGGCAGACGTTTCTTTGGGGCCGGTGCAATCTCCGCAACCGGCGGCAGCGGCGGTGGGGGCGGCAGATCGACCAGCCGCAAGCCGCGCGCAGGCGCCGGCGCTGGCGGGACAGCGGCGACGGGCAGCGCAGGCGGCGGCTGGACAGGTGTTGGGACCGTTGGCGTCGGTACACCAGCGACGGTTGGCGCCGTCTCAGGTACAAGTGCCGGCAGAGGAAGAGGCGCTGGCGCGAGCACAACGCTGAGCGGCCCGCTACCGCCGGCATCACTGCCCGGCACGCCGAACTGCAGCGACAACAGCAAGGCATGCAGCAGCACCGAAATGGCAATACCGCCAACCAGGCGCCGGTTGCTGCGGGCGTGGCCGGCCTGGCGCGTGCTGGCGGTCGCAGGATGCATGGCGTCGTGTAGAGGTATTGTCAGGCTTGCATCTTAGCGTTAACGCGGCCGCATGGCGATCATGCCGCCTTGCCGGGCGTCCGGCTATTCGACGTGCCCGGCATACCACCCACCAGCGCCGCAAGGCTGGTGCGAGCCTGCCACCACGGCGTGCCTTCCAGTGTCTGCCTGCAGCTCGGGCATTCCTCGAATGGATTGCAATCGTGGTCAAGCGCCACGTAATTCACGCCAACCACCGTCTTGCCCTGATAGCTGTCCACCCGACCGGTGCCCGCCTTGGCGCCAGGCTTGGCTGCACCGCCAGCCGAGGCAGAGGTGGAAGTCGATGCAGAAGCCGATGCAGCATCGATCCACTTGGCAAACGGCTCGGTGGCGACACCATCGGCCACATACCAGCGGCGGCGGGTGGGATTCCAGCGGGCGCCGAGCGCCTTGGCGGCATCCTTTTCGGCGTAGGGGACGGTGAGAAAAACCATGTGCGAACTGCTCCGGGATCGATATGCTTGCGGATTGCTATTCTACCGCGCCGGGCTGGTCGCCGGACCGAGCGAGGGATGCCAACCAGCACGATGTTTAAGGCTCCTTCTGGCGCCGCGCCCATGCCGCATCGCTGTCACGCTGCTCGCGCCGGTCCTTGCGCCATGTGTACAACAGGTTGCCGATCGTGCTCAGCAAGGCGCTGAACATGCCAATCAGCGCGCCGATATCTGTCGGCGTCAAGTCGGTGGCCAGTCCGGCCAGGTTGGCGTCCATCAGACGCTGCAGTATTTCAATCATCATCGTGTCTCCCCCTCTTCTTGCGGCGATACCTGCACCGGCAAGCCCACGCCTACCCTGCGCTACATCAATGTGATGCGTGAAAGTATAGGAAAACTATACCACAGCAGTAAAGAAAAGCTATACTTCAATGTATAGATTTCCTTTACCATACGCATATGGACCTTCAAACAATGATTGCTAACTGGGTGAAAGAAGCGCGCACCGCCGCCGGCTTGTCGGGTACGGCGCTGGGCGCCCGCCTTGCGCTCGAACTCGGGACCGACCGTGGCCATACCAAGGCCAATATCTCGCACTGGGAAAATGAGAAGCACAGCCCCAACCTGAAACAGTTGCTGGCGATCTCCCGCGTCACCGGCTGCCGTCTTCCGGCGGAGATCCTGGCGCCGCTCGGCGGTGGCCCGGCACATGACGGCGGCGCCCTGCCCGGCCTGCCTGCACTACCCGGTTTGCCCAACCTGCTTCGCGTGGTGGCCGAAGGTGATGACGATGCTTTCGTGCCCATTCCCATGGTCAAGCTGCGCCTGTCAGCGGGCATCACCGGGTACCGGGCCGAACCGGAAGCGCGCGATGGCGGCACGCTTGGCATGCGCCGTACCTGGCTGGAACGCAACCAGTACAGTCCCTCGCATCTGATCGCGATCTACGTCAAGGGCGAAAGCATGGAACCGTCGCTGTACGCCGGCGACATCGTTGTCATCAACACGCTCGACACCAAGCCAGTCGCCGGCGCCGTGTTCGCGTTCAATTATGAGGGCGAAGCCGTCGTCAAGCGCCTGGCGCGCGAGGCAGCCCAGTGGTGGCTCACCTCCGACAACCCGGACCAACGCACCTACCACCGCAAGCCATGCCAGGGCGACGAATGCATCGTGATCGGCCGTGTCGTGCGCAAGGAAAGCGACCGCATCTGACAAGCGCCGCCGGCTGTCAGGCAAACACCTGCGGCGCCCGTTCTAGAATCCGCCGCAGCGCCGGATGGTGTACCCGGCGCTCGACCGTCACGGCATAGACCTGCTCGACAATGGCGTCGATCACACCCACAGGCGCCAGCCCGTATTGCGCGCACAGTGAGTCCACGAGCACGGTCGGGGCCGCCATGAAGCCTGCACCCGCGCCGGCAAATGCGCCCAGCAGCGCCCCGTCATCGAATTCGCCGACGACGATCGGGCGCAGGCCCTGCGCCTCGAGCCACGCCATCAGCTGGCTGTGCAGGGCCGCGCCCTGCCCCGGCATCAAAAATGGCGCACCTCTCAGACGTTGCGGAAAATCGCCGGCCCAGCGCTGGCACACGTCGGGATGCGCCACGACCGTCACAGTGCTCGAACCGAGCAGATGACTGTGGCCACGCACGGCGCCACCGGGCGGCAAACCCTGGTCCGAAATCAACAGGTCGAGCCGGTGCGCACTGAGATCTTCCATCAGGTCGCCAAAACGCCCCTCGCGACAGACCAAGTGCATGGCGAGCCCTGCATCGCGCGCAGGTTGCAGTAGCCGAAAGGCCATCGTCTTGGCGATCACGTCGCACAGGCCCACCCGCAATGTCTCGGTCTCGGTGAACAAGCCGCGCCGCACCGCCTGCTCCAGTTCATTGCCGAGACTAAAGATCTGGTCTGTATAGCGCAGGACGGTCTTGCCGGCTTCGGTCAGCACCAACCCGCGCCCCTTCTTGCGCAGGAGTTCCTCGCCAAACTGGTCTTCCAGCAGCTGCAACTGCGTGCTGATCGCTTGCGCCGAGACATGCAACTGCTCGGCCGCGCGCACGACGCTGCCGGCCGTGGCGACTGCATGAAAGTACTGCAGGTGCTTGTAGTTCATTCGTCGTTACCACCAAAAATATTGAGAATTGCTAAAGATTATTCGATTTTACTTTAGCATTGTGCAACCGTATATTGGTGACTCAGTTCACATGAAGCGAGGAAGCAATGAGAAATTACCCAACCGACAGTCCCAAGGCCATGAGCCGCCTGCTGGCCCTGGCGATGATCGCCGACGGCCGCCTGGCGCCCCAGGAGCTCAAGACGCTGCACCGCAGCGGCGTACTCGAGGTACTGGGCGTGAGCGAAGACACGTTCGACGATGCCGCCGGCGAGCTGACCCAGGATCTGCTGACCCACAGCACGAACCACGCTGCCGGCATGGTCGAAATCGAGCCGGCGACGATCGACGCGCTGCTGGACGAAGTGCAGGATCCTGCGCTGCGCGCACTAGTGCTCAAGGGCATGCTCGAGATCGTGCGGGCCGACCAGATGATCGATCACCGCGAGCGTCGCCTGCTGCGCCGCGCGCTGGCGGCCTGGGGTGACGGCACCGAGCCGTTCCCGGCCGCAGCGTGATGACCGCACCGCACGGCATGGCACGGCACTTACAAAGCGTAACCATGTCGGCGGATTGGCGGATATGGCCCAGCCTATAATCGGACATCCCAATGCCCGAGGCCTGCCATGTCCGCCTACCCCACGCTGGATTTTCTGGATGACCTGACCCGGTCGGAAATGAACTGGGCCTGGCGCCTCGACCTCGATCCCGTGCGGGATCCCGAACTCGGCCAGTTCTACGGCCGCACCGCCCGCTACAGCACGACCGATCCGTATGCGGGCGAGGACGATATCTTCGTGTTCCATGCCACCGCCGGCATGGGATACACGGTGCAAAGCGGCAGCTACCACGATCCCTTCCAGCTGCGCATTTACGACGACGCCGGCAATGCGATTGCCGCCGACGATGGCAGCGGCGCTTACGGCTACGACTACGCAGCGTTCACGGCGGCTTATACCGGTTGGTACTACATCAACGCCTCATGGGATCAGGATTATTACGACACCTATGCCAGCGTGAACGTGTACGAGAGCCGGTTTCCCACGACCACCCGGATCATCGGCACGGACGCGCACGACACCTTGTACGGCACGCGCACGAACGACATCGTCGATGGCGGCGCCGGCATCGACACCTTCGTGCTGGAAGGCCGACGCAACGAATACACCGTCAGCCTGCGCGATGGCGCGATTACCGTGACCGACCTGGTTGGCTACGACGGCACCGATATCCTGCGCAGCGTCGAGCGCCTGTCGTTCGACGATGGCGCCTTCATCTCGTATGAAACGCAGGGTTTTCCTGCCGAGGCTTACCGCCTGTACCAGGCCGCGTTCGATCGCACACCCGACGCGGGCGGCCTGGGTTACTGGATCGGACAAATGGGTCAAGGCCAACCATTGCGGTCAGTGGCGCAGGCATTCGTCGACTCGCCCGAATTCAAGAGCCAGTACGGCGCAGCGCCCACGGACGCAGCTCTCGTTACGGCGCTCTACGCGAACGTGCTGGACCGCGCGCCGGATGCCGCCGGCTTCGCGCACTGGCTCGGCGCGCTCGAGCACAATGCGGTTACCAAGGCCGACCTGGTCGTGCAATTTAGTGAAAGCGCGGAAAACCAGGCGCAGGTCGTCGGTTCGCTGCAGGCTGGGTATGAGTTCATTGTGACGTGATGGGGACGAAGAACAAAGGATCAATCTACTGCAGGGTAATTGAACCGGTGGCTCATACCTAGCGCCAGATGCTCCATAACTGCCGTTTGCAACTATCGCAATCTCTCAGCGGACTCAACTTTGCGTATAGATGCATTGCTATGGGTTGGCAGCAATTGCTAGTATGCAGCGCATCCACACGGCCAGCAGTCTTCAAATACAGAATATGGGCATACTCCCAGGTCGCCTTCCGGGAGAGCCCTCCGTGTTATTAGTCACTTCTCTTGGACAATACATACCCCGCTCGCAGCAGATCTTCCTTGCTACTTAACCAATCGTATTCTCATCGAATTGTAGCGATCATGAATGAAGTTGATCAGGTGCTTAGTCCAGCCCTGAAGCCAAGGCTCTGCCCGAGTGGCTATCAACCCAGTGAGGGCAAGAATTATAATGCTGACAGTTGCAAGCGCAACCCATCGATCAGCGCCATTCACCACCATCCACCCCATCATTGTGCCGCCTACTATTTGATGGAGCAAATATAACGGATAGGTCATCATGCCCGCGATCTGGATTGCTTTAACCGTGCCGTCTGACAGCCTGTGCAACCTTGCATTTGCACGCACAGAAAGAACGATAATCGCGATCGACGCTAGCCAAACAAAGCAGGGTATCACTGCAGAGTAGTGAGTATTAAACTCATGGTTCACAATATTAGATTCCGCAACAATTTGCGCGCATCCTGACATACAAAACAAAATGATCCAAAAAATGTTTTTAACATCATGCTTTTTTATTAGTTCGGACCAGAGGAATACACCAAGAGCGAAGAACATTCCATGATTTATCAACAGCAATTTAGGCAACCTATCTTCCAGTACCCACTTCAGTTGGGGGCCAAAAGAATTGACCTGTTCAATTCCGGCCAAGGCATGAACTGTCCAGAACATTGAGCTGACAACGCCGATCACTATCGCCAAAATCTTGATATTTTCAAACTTGAAAAATTTAATTTGAAAAAGAACTGCTGCATAAAACGAAATCTCAATGCCAAGCGTCCAATAAGAGCCATCAATCCAAGGAGCCCAAGGCAAGAATGCCATGCTGTGTCTGAATGCACGATACATATCTTCATGTTGGCGGAATCCAACTAGTATCGTCGCCAGCAAGGTGATGGGCGCGCAGATCCACACGGCAGGCCCAAGTCGAACAATCCGGCTCCGAAGGAAAGAGAATGCACTGGATTTTTCACCCGAAAATGCGATCACAAATCCTGAGATTACAAAAAAAATCTGGACGCCGACCCAGCCGAAATTAGTGGATTCGTAGAGTTCAGGGAATTTCACGACTCCCCTACTCGCACTTCCAACCAGCCCTCCTGGATTGATGCCCATCAGAAAACAATAGTGGAAAGCGACCACCAAACAAGCTGCTACGAATCGCAATATATCTAGTCCGAGGATGTGCTTAGCGTTGACTGCAGGTGGCAATTTTAATTCTCCTGATAATATTTTGATATTATCATAAATTTCCTTTGAGAACTACAGCGAAGTAAAATCAACTCACTCTGTTCACGCCGGAGCTGGAGTATCCCAAACAGCCAACAAGCTAGACTGGCTTCCATCGTTGGAAAAATCCAACGGCGCTGTGCTGTTAGCACGTTCAGACCTATGCTAACGACCGCAAAGCCATGACTGCACGAATTGAACTATCGACGTACCATTAGCACGCTTCTACCATATTCGTTGGTTGGTGCTATGTAGATAGCCAGCCACTCGAAAATGAGGGGCGGATGTAGGTTGCGACACTGCACGAGCACAGCGTCGACGACTAGGAGCTGATCGAATTCCCGGCCTGGGCCAGCGAGCTAAGGGCGTACGGTAAGCTCGTGCTGCTAGCGTATATCCGATTCAGCGCACTTACCTCGCTGCAGCGCGTCCACCCGTGCCACCTGACCGGCGCCGATATGAAGTTGGTGACCTTCGCGTTATCCTGAACAAGACCTAAGCGTGCATCGGCAAGTGAGACATCATCGAACGGTCAACTGAGCTTACGGACACAGCTGAGACAACAAGGGCTGTCGAACCCGTCGATATCGACTTGGCTTCTTTTATGTGCAGGTTTGAAGGATATTGACAAAGAATAGCGAAAGACTAATTAAACAGCGCGATGCCCGAAAGTAGGCAGCTGAGAAATAGTCAAGTACTTGATTGAATTGAAGAATCTGGCCCGCCCTGAGGGAATCGAACCCCCGACCCACAGCTTAGAAGGCTGTTGCTCTATCCGACTGAGCTAAGGGCGGTGCAAAACGATGAGACCGGAAAACAAAACAGGCCGTCGATGACGGCCTGTTCTGATGAATCTTGCTGGTCGGAGTACAAGGATTCGAACCTTGGACCCCCTGGTCCCAAACCAGGTGCGCTACCGGGCTGCGCTACACTCCGCCGTGGGCAACATTATATGACAATCATTCGCGAAGCGCCAGCCCTTGTGGGGTGCAATTCCAGCGCACCGCTCGCACTATTTATGCCGACAACTTGGCAGCAATCCGGCGCGCCAGGCTGTCAGCAAGTTCTGCCTCTTTCGCCTCGACCATCACGCGGATCAATGGCTCGGTGCCCGATGCACGGATCAGCACGCGGCCGTTGTCGCCCAGCTCACGCTCGACCGCTTCTTTCTCGGCGACCATTGCCGCATCGGCCGTCCAGTCGAAGCCTGGTGCGACTTTCTTGTTGATCAGGGTTTGCGGGAAGAGCGTGAGTTCGTTGCAGCATTCGGCCAGCGACTTGTTGCCGCGTACCAGCGCGGACAGCACCTGCAGGGCCGAGACGATGCCGTCGCCGGTGGTATGCTTGTCCAGTGCCAACAGATGGCCCGAACCTTCGCCGCCGAACAGCCAGCCCCGCTCCCTCATGACTTCCAGCACGTAGCGGTCGCCCACTTTGGCGCGCGCAAAGCCGATGCCCATTTCCTTGAACGCCACTTCGAGCGCCATATTCGTCATCAGCGTACCCACGGCGCCGGCCACGGGGCCGGTGCTCATGCGGTCGCGCACCATCACGTACAGCAGCTCGTCGCCGTTGTAGACGCGGCCGGTAGCGTCGACCATGATCAGGCGGTCGGCATCGCCGTCGAGCGCGATGCCCAGGTCGGCCTTGTTGGCGACGACAGCTTCGGACAGCGCCTGTGGCGCGGTGGCGCCAAAGCCGGCGTTGATGTTGAAGCCATCTGGCTGCGCGCCAATGGAAATGACTTCGGCGCCCAGTTCATGGAACACGTGTGGGGCGATGTTGTAGGCGGCGCCGTGGGCGCTGTCGACGACGATCTTCAGGCCGCGCAGATCGAGCTCGTTCGGGAACGTGCTCTTGCAGAATTCGATGTAGCGACCCTGGGCGTCGCGCAGGCGCGATACGCGGCCGAGCTTGTCGGACGACACGCAGCCCATCGGCTGGTCGATCGCGTCTTCGATTTCCAGCTCCACTGAATCCGGCAGCTTGGTGCCATGGCCGGAGAAGAACTTGATGCCATTGTCCTGGAACGGGTTGTGCGACGCCGAGATCACGACGCCGGCCTGCAGGCGCAGCGCGCGCGTCAGGTAAGCGATGGCCGGGGTCGGCATCGGGCCGGCCAGCATCACGTCAACGCCCGCCGCCGAGAAGCCGGACTCCAGCGCTGCCTCGAGCATATAGCCCGAGATGCGCGTGTCCTTGCCGATCAGGACCACGGGGCGGCCGCTACTCGATTTTTTGCCCTTTGCCAGCACGGTGCCGGCAGCGTAGCCAAGGCGCATGACGAAATCAGGGGTGATTGGTGCTGCGCCCACGAGGCCGCGAATGCCATCGGTGCCGAAATATTTCCGTGCCATCTAGTTCTCTTTTCTCTTATTGAAACGAATTTTTATGGATGCATGGCCGCGTGCCATACCTTCAGCGCATCGACCGTCTCCGCAACATCATGCACACGCACGATTCTAGCGCCCTGCGCTACCGCAGCCAATGCCGCGCCGACACTACCGGCGGTGCGCTGCTCGACCGGCCGACCAGTAACGGCGCCGATCATCGACTTGCGTGACATACCCGCCAGCACGGGCAAGCCAAGCTCATCGCGGATGCGGCCCAGGCCGCGCAGCAACGCGTAGTTATGCTCGACCGTCTTGCCAAAGCCAAAGCCCGGGTCGACGCAGATGCGGCTGCGCTCGATGCCGGCCGCCATCATCGCATCGACGCGTACGTTCAGGAACGCAATCACGTCACCCACGACGTCATCATACCGGGGCGCCTGCTGCATGGTGGCTGGCGTGGCTTGCATGTGCATCACGCACAGGCCGCAGTCGCTGTCCTGCACCGCCTCCAGCGCGCCCGGTGTGCGAAAACCGTTGACGTCATTGATCATGTCGGCGCCGGCGATCAGCGCTTCGCGCATGACCTCGGGCTTGGTGGTGTCGACCGACAAGGCGACGTCCAGCGTGCGCAGCGCGTACAGCGTCGGCATCACGCGGCGTAATTCTTCATCGAGGGGCACGCCAGGGGAGCCAGGGCGGGTCGACTCGCCGCCGATGTCGATCATCGTCGCGCCATCGCGAATCATCGCCTCGGCGTGCGTCAGCGCGAATTCTAGGCCCTGATAGCGGCCGCCGTCGGAAAACGAATCCGGCGTGATGTTCAGAATGCCCATCACAACGGGCTCGAGGGACGCGGCGCCATCGAGCGCGAAGCTGAACTGGCCGCATTGCAGTGTCTTGTTCATGGTGTCAGTAGTACGGGCGCTGCAAGCTGCTCAGTAAATCAAAGCAGCAAGCGGGCGCCATCATGAAAAAAGGCACCCTTGCGGGTGCCTTCATGGGGTAGCGCGAGCGTCAAGCTGGTGCGGTGGCGTTAGGCGCCACACCACCAGGGCCGCTGTCGCCTGGCGGCGTGCGCTTGGTCAGCACCGTCGTTGGCTTGCGTGGCTCCTGGCCGGCCATGATGTCGTTGATCTGGTCAGCGTCGATGGTTTCCCAGTCGAGCAGCGCCTTCGTCATCATTTCGACCTTGTCGCGGTTCTCTTCCAGCAGGCGACGCGCCAGGGCGTACTGCGTGTCGAGGATCGCGCGGATCTCGGCGTCGACCTTTTGCTGGGTCGCTTCCGAAATGGTCTTGGTGGCGCCGCCGAAGAAACCTTCGTTCTCGCTGTCTTCGTAGACCATCACGCCCATGCTGTCGGACATGCCGAAGCGGGTCACCATCGAACGCGCCAGCTTGGTAGCACGCGAGAAGTCATTCGATGCGCCGGTGGACATCTGACCGACGAAAATCTCTTCGGCAATACGACCACCGAACAGGATCGAGATTTCCTCGAGCATCTTGTCTTTGTAGCCAGACAGTGCATCGTGCTCAGGCAGCTGCCAGGTCAGGCCAAGCGCATAACCGCGCGGCATGATCGTGACCTTGTGCACCGGATCGGCCTTTGGCAACAGCTTGGCGATCACCGCGTGGCCCGACTCGTGATACGCCGTGTTGCGGCGCTCTTCCTCGCGGATGACCATCGACTTGCGCTCCGGACCCATGAAGATCTTGTCTTTTGCATCTTCAAAATCGATCATCTCGACCAGGCGCTTGCTGCGGCGGGCTGCAAACAGCGCCGCTTCATTGACCAGATTCGCCAGATCGGCGCCCGAGAAACCAGGCGTACCACGGGCCAGGATGTCGGACTTGACGTCGGTGCCGATCGGCACTTTGCGCATGTGCACGTTCAGGATCTGTTCGCGGCCACGGATGTCCGGCAGGCCCACCATCACCTGACGGTCGAAACGGCCCGGACGCAGCAGCGCTTTGTCCAGCACGTCGGCGCGGTTGGTGGCAGCGATGACGATCACGCCCGATTGCGCTTCGAAGCCATCCATCTCGACCAGCAGCTGGTTCAGCGTCTGTTCGCGCTCGTCGTTGCCGCCGCCCATGCCGGCGCCACGGTGACGACCGACCGCATCGATCTCGTCGATGAAGATGATGCACGGCGAATGCTTCTTGGCGTTCTCGAACATGTCACGGACACGGCTTGCACCGACGCCGACAAACATCTCGACGAAGTCGGAACCCGAGATCGAGAAGAACGGCACTTTCGCTTCGCCAGCGATGGCGCGGGCCAGCAGCGTTTTACCGGTACCCGGAGGACCGACCATCAGCACGCCGCGCGGGATACGGCCGCCCAGCTTCTGGAACTTGGTTGGATCGCGCAGGAAGTCGACGATCTCGGAGACTTCTTCTTTCGCTTCATCGCAACCGGCGACGTCCGAGAACGTCACGGTGTTGTTGGTTTCGTCGAGCATGCGTGCCTTCGACTTGCCGAAGGAGAACGCGCCGCCCTTGCCGCCACCCTGCATCTGACGCATGAAGAACACCCACACGCCGATCAGGAGAAGCATCGGGAACCACGAGATGAAGACCTGTTGCAGGAACGAAGGCTCTTCTGGTGGCTTGACGTCGAAGCGTACGCCGTATTCGCGCAGGTCACCGATCAGGCCGCGGTCGAGACCGGTGGCGGTCGCGCGCACCTTGGTGTCATCAGCGCGCGTGGCGGTGATGTTGGTGCCCTCGATCAGGACTTCCTTGATGCGGCGCGACTTCACTTCATCGAGCAACTCGGAATAAGCGATGGTCTTGCTGCCGCCAGCGACGCTGTGGGTGTCAAACTGCTTGAACAGCATGAACAACAGCAGCGCGACGACCACCCAGATGGCGGATTTGGAAAACATATTATTCACGAGCACTCCTCCGATGCGTACGCATCTCTACCGATTTCAGTATTCTGATTTTACCCGCAATAGGCCAACGCTGCCACGCAACTCCAGCCGTAGTGTCGAAATACCATCGAATGACTGTCTTATTCATTCCCGACATCGCCGACTGCCCGAAACGCAGTCGCAATACAAGGGATCACGCGGCAGATGTGGTGGCCGCGCGGCTGAATTTCAAGGGGCGATCTGTCACCACACGCCAATTACACGCTTGGATTTTTCAGACCTCTGCCCAGCAGGAAAATCTCGGACGATTTATCGCGGCTGGCCTTCGGTTTGATTTGCTTCACGGTCGTGAACTCAAGCCGGAATTTCTCCAGGATCTGGGTAAAACCCATGTCCTTGAAACACTTCACCAGAAGCGCGCCGCCCGGCTTCAGATGCGCCTGCGAGAATTCGATCGCCAGATCGATCAGATGTTCCATGCGGGCGGCGTCGGCGTGGCCGATACCCGACAGGTTTGGCGCCATGTCCGACAGCACCACGTCGACCTTGCGATCGGCCAGCACGACGTCGAGCTGCGTCAGTACCTCTTCTTCGCGGAAGTCGCCCTGAATATATTGAACATCGGCGACCGGCTCCATTGGCAAAATATCCAGGCCAATGATGGTACCGTGGATGCCGCCGCCGTCCTTGCCGGCCAGCTTGCGCCGCGTGTACTGGGCCCAACTACCTGGCGTGCAGCCAAGGTCGACCACAACATTGCCCGACTTGATGAGTTTCTCTGCTTCGTCGATTTCTTTCAGTTTGTAGGCGGCACGGGCGCGGTAGCCCTCTTTTTGCGCGAGTTTGACATAGGGATCGTTAATATGGTCGTGTAACCAGTTTTTGTTTAATTTGTTCTTGGCCATTCGCGTAGAATACTGCTTTTATAGGTCCATCAAAAATTTATTATGCTTAAACTCACTCCGGCCGAGCGCAGTGCTCTGCGCGCAGAAGCCCACGGGCTCAATCCTGTTGTCATGATCGGCGCCGACGGCCTGACCGAATCCGTGATGAAGGAAGTCGCCAACAGCCTCGACTCGCACGGCCTGATCAAGGTGCGCGTGTTCGGTGACGACCGCGAAGCGCGCGTTGCCATGTACGACAAGATCAGCGCCGACCTGCAAGCGGCCCAGGTCCAGCACATCGGCAAGCTGCTGGTGCTGTACCGTCCAAAGGTCGAGACGGCCAAGGAACGCAGCAGCAAGGCCGGCCCGGGCATGCGCGAAGTCACGATCGTCAAGGCCAGCGCCAGCGGCACTAAAAAGCCGAGCGTCACCAAGGTCATGCTCAAGGGTAACGAGCGCGTCACGGCAGGCGGCAACATCAAGCGCGCCAAGCCGCGTCAGACCAGCTCCAAGAAGAGCTCGCTGAACAAGTAAAAAAAACCGGGGCAACCCGGTTTTTTTATATCGGTGTCGCGTACGGTGGGCAAAAAACTACCGCAGCTTGACGAGCAACCACGCCCCCAGCACGCTCTGGATCATGTGAAACACCTGCGACACGCCATGCATCACGGCAAACTGCGTCCAATACGGCGACGCACGCACCCCGGCCTCACCAGCCAGTACGCGCAAATGCGCCATCCCGGGCTGCAAGCCCACGAAAATCACCAGCGCGCACGCCAGCATCGCGATCACGAGCCAGCCCAGGAAGCGCCGACGGGGCGCGGCAAGATCGGTCGAGCGCCACAGCAACAGCGCCAGCACAACCGCACAGCCAATCGACAGCCACGCCTGACGCGTGAGCAGCACGGCAACCAAGTCGCCCGCCTGTCCGCTGCCAAGCACCTTGAACGCCGTCGGCGCCGCGATATAGCCCAGCGCCCACAGGCTGCCGGTCCACAGCGCCGCCACCAGCAGGCGTGCCGCCGGCAACCGCCCTGCCCGGCCTGGCGCCTGACCTGCTCCGAGCCCCTGCGCGCCGCTATCCATCAGATGTAGCGCACTTCCAGGATTTCGTATTCGCGCGGGCCGGACGGCGCCTGCACTTCAACGACGTCGCCAGCGTACTTGCCGATCAGCGCGCGCGCGATGGGCGACGTGATCGAGACCTTGTTCATCTTGAGGTCGGCTTCATCCATGCCGACGATCTGGTACGTGACCTTCTGGCTCGAATCGAGGTCTTCCAGGTCGACGGTGGCGGCGAACACCACGCGGCCTTCGGCATCGAGCGTGGTCGGATCGATCACCTGCGAGGTGCTCAGCTTGCTTTCCAGCTCGGCGATGCGGCCTTCGACGAACGCCTGGCGTTCCTTGGCGGCATCGTATTCGGCGTTCTCGGACAGGTCGCCATGCGAACGCGCTTCGGCGATCGCGTCGATCACGCTGCGGCGTTCCTTCGTCTTGAGCTGGTGCAGCTCTTCTTTCAGGAGTTCTGCGCCGAATTTGGTCAGTGGTGTGGTCATGGTTCTCTGCTTGTGATTTATTTGACGAATGTACCGAAGCCGCAAGAAAGCGAAAACCACAGAGGCACGCGGCGCCAAGGCCGCGCGAGCTCTGTGGTTGACTGGACTTCCAGTGTGACGGGTACTGCGTCTGCTTAGTTTAAGGTTTTATGCAGACCTTGTAAATCATACACACGCAGTTCGTCGATATGCGGCATGCCTTCGATGGCCGCTTCGGCGCCGGCGATCGTCGTGTAGGTCACCACGTGGGCGGCCAGGGCCGACGTGCGGATCGCGCGTGAGTCAACGATCGCGCTGCGCTTTTCTTCGACCGTGTTGACGACCATGACGATTTCGCGGTTCTTGATCATGTCGACGACGTGCGGACGACCTTCCAGCACCTTGTTCACAGCGCGCACGGGAATCCCGGCGGCGGCGATCACGGCAGCCGTGCCCTTGGTGGCGACCAGGTCGAAGCCCAGCGCCACCAGATCACGCGCCACGCTCGTTGCGCGCGGCTTGTCGGACGACTTCACCGACAGGAACACGGTGCCCGCGCGCGGCAGCTTGATGCCGGCCGCCAGCTGCGATTTGACGAAGGCTTCGCCGAAGGTCATGCCCACGCCCATCACTTCGCCCGTCGATTTCATCTCGGGGCCCAGGATGGTGTCGACGCCCGGGAATTTCACGAACGGGAATACGACTTCCTTCACGCTGAAGAATGGCGGGATCACTTCCTTCGTGATGCCCTGCTGTGCCAGCGTCTGGCCAACCATGCAGCGCGCGGCGATCTTCGCCAGTTGCAGGCCGGTGGCTTTCGACACGAACGGCACGGTACGCGAGGCGCGCGGGTTCACTTCCAGCACGAACACGGTGTCGACGGTCTGGCCGTTTTCTTCCTTCTGCTGGATCGCGAACTGCACGTTCATCAGGCCGACCACGTTCAGGGCCTTGGCCATCAGCGAAGTCTGGCGCTTGAGCTCATCGATCGTCGCTTGTGTCAGCGAGTACGGTGGCAGCGAGCAGGCCGAGTCACCCGAGTGCACGCCAGCCTGTTCGATGTGTTCCATCACGCCGCCGATGAAGGTGGCTTCGCCGTCCGAGATGCAGTCGACGTCGACTTCGATGGCGTCGTTCAGGAAGCGGTCGAGCAGCACCGGCGAATCGTGCGAGACCTTGACCGCTTCGCGCATGTAGCGCTCGAGGTCACGCTGCTCGTGGACGATTTCCATCGCGCGGCCACCCAGCACGTACGATGGACGCACGACCAGCGGATACCCGATTTCTTCGGCCAGCGCCAGCGCGTCCGCTTCAGTACGGGCGGTGCGGTTTGGCGGCTGGCGCAGGCCCAGCTCTTGCAGCAGCTGCTGGAAACGCTCGCGGTCTTCGGCGGCGTCGATCATGTCCGGCGAGGTGCCGATGATCGGCACGCCGTTGGCTTCCAGGTCGAGTGCCAGTTTCAACGGGGTCTGGCCGCCGTACTGGACGATCACGCCAACCGGCTTTTCGAGCTCGACGATTTCCAGCACGTCCTCTAACGTCAGCGACTCGAAATACAGGCGATCCGACGTGTCGTAGTCGGTCGAAACCGTCTCTGGGTTGCAGTTGACCATGATGGTCTCGTAGCCATCTTCGCGCATCGCGAGGGCCGCGTGGACGCAGCAGTAGTCGAACTCGATGCCCTGGCCGATGCGGTTCGGACCGCCGCCCAGCACCATGATCTTTTTCTTGTCGGTGGGGTTCGACTCGCACTCTTCGTCGTACGTCGAGTACATGTACGCGGTGTCGGTCGAGAACTCGGCCGCGCAGGTGTCGACGCGCTTGTAGACCGGACGGATATTCAGTGCATGACGGCGCGCGCGCACCTCTTCGGGCTTGACCTTCAGCAGGAACGCGAGGCGACGGTCAGCAAAACCTTTTTGCTTGAGCTTGTACAGCAGCGGCTTGTCCAGGCTTTCCAGCGTCTGCGTCTCGAGCCACAGCTCGATGTCGACGATTTCCTTGATCTGCACGAGGAACCACGGATCGATCTTGGTCAGGTTGTGCACTTCCTCGAGCGTGAAGCCCTGGGCAAACGCGTCGCCCACATACCAGATGCGGTCCGGACCCGGCTCGCCCAGCTCTTCTTCGATCTTTTCGCGGTCGCGCGTTTTTTCGTTCAGGCCATCGACGCCCACTTCGAGGCCGCGCAGCGCTTTCTGGAACGATTCCTGGAAGGTGCGGCCCATGGCCATCACTTCGCCCACCGATTTCATCTGCGTGGTCAGGTGCTTGTCGGCGGTCGGGAATTTCTCGAACGTGAAGCGCGGAATCTTGACGACGACGTAGTCGATCGACGGTTCGAACGAGGCCGGCGTGGCGCCGCCCGTGATGTCGTTGCGCAGCTCATCCAAGGTATAACCAACAGCCAGCTTGGCCGCGACCTTGGCGATCGGGAAGCCGGTGGCTTTCGAGGCCAGTGCCGACGAACGCGAGACGCGCGGGTTCATCTCGATGACGATCATGCGGCCGTCTTTCGGGTTGATCGCGAACTGCACGTTCGAGCCGCCCGTATCGACGCCGATTTCACGCAGCACGTCGATCGACGCGTTGCGCAGGATCTGGTATTCCTTGTCGGTCAGGGTCTGCGCCGGCGCGACGGTGATCGAGTCGCCCGTGTGCACGCCCATCGGATCGAGGTTCTCGATCGAGCAGATGATGATGCAGTTGTCGTTCTTGTCGCGCACGACTTCCATCTCGTACTCTTTCCAACCCAGCAGCGACTCTTCGATGAGCAGCTCCGAGGTTGGCGAGGCTTCCAGGCCGCGCTTGCAGATCGCTTCGAATTCTTCTTCGTTGTAGGCGATGCCGCCGCCGCTGCCACCCATCGTGAACGATGGACGGATGATGGTCGGGAAGCCCATCTCGCGCTGGACGACCCACGATTCTTCCATCGTGTGCGCCACGCCCGAACGCGCCGAACCCAGGCCGATTTTGGTCATCGCGTTCTTGAACTTCAGGCGGTCTTCAGCCTTGTCGATCGCTTCCGGCGTCGCGCCGATCAGCTCGACATTGTATTTTTCGAGCACGCCATGGCGGTGCAGGTCGAGCGCGCAGTTCAGCGCGGTCTGGCCGCCCATCGTCGGCAGGATCGCGTCCGGACGCTCTTTTTCGATAATGCGCTCGACGACCTTCCAGGTGATCGGCTCGATGTAGGTCACGTCCGCCGTTTCCGGGTCGGTCATGATCGTGGCCGGATTCGAGTTGACCAGGATGACCTTGTAACCCTCTTCGCGCAGGGCCTTGCAGGCTTGCGCGCCGGAGTAGTCGAATTCGACGGCCTGGCCGATGACGATCGGGCCAGCGCCGATGATCAGGATGCTTTTGATGTCACTACGTTTTGGCATATTATTTTTTCTCCGCTGCTTGCATCAGGCCGATGAAGCGGTCAAACAGGTAGGCGACGTCGGTCGGCCCAGGCGAGGCTTCAGGGTGACCCTGGAAGCAGAACGCGGGTTTGTCGGTACGCTCGAAACCCTGCAGCGAGCCGTCGAACAGCGACACGTGCGTGACGCGGCAGTTTGCCGGCAAGGTGGTCGGATCGACTGCAAAACCGTGGTTCTGCGACGTGATCAAGACCTTTTTGGAATCAAGATCTTGCACCGGGTGATTCGCGCCGTGGTGGCCGAACTTCATCTTCATGGTCTTGGCGCCGGACGCCAGCGCCATGATCTGGTGACCGAGGCAGATGCCGAAGGTCGGGATGCCTTTTTCAATCAGCTCGCGCGAAGCGGCGATGGCGTAGTCGCATGGTTCCGGGTCGCCCGGGCCATTGGCCAGGAAGATACCGTCCGGGTTCAGCGCCAGCGCGTCGGCGGCGGTGGACTGCGCCGGCAGCACGGTGACCTTGCAGCCGCGCTCGGCCAGCATGCGCAGGATGTTGCGCTTGACGCCGTAGTCGAAGGCGACCACGTGGTACTGGGGATTGGTCTGCTTGCCGAAGCCTTCGCCCAGCTTCCATTCGGTTTCGGTGAACTCGTACGCGTTCTTCACCGAGACGACCTTGGCCAGGTCCATGCCGGCCAGGCCCGGGAACGAGCGCGCCAGTTCGAGCGCTTGTGCGGTCGATGGCTCAGCGCCTTGCGCGGCGGTGAGGATCGCGCCGGCCTGGGCGCCCTTCTCGCGCAGGATGCGGGTGAGCTTGCGGGTATCGATGCCGGCAATCGCGACGACGTTCTCGGCCTTCAGGTAGTCGCCAAGCGACTGCGTCGAGCGGAAGTTGGAGGCCAGCAGCGGCAGGTCGCGAATGATGAGGCCCGCGGCGTGCACTTTCGATGCTTCCACGTCGGTCGTGTTGACGCCATAGTTACCGATGTGCGGGTAGGTCAGCGTGACGATCTGACGCGAATAGCTCGGGTCGGTAAGGATTTCCTGGTAGCCGGTCATGGCGGTGTTGAACACCACTTCGCCGGTCGTGTGACCGACGGCGCCGATGGAATAACCTTTGAAGATGGTCCCGTCAGCAAGGGCCAGAATGGCCGGAACAGAGGGGCCGGAAAAGAATGGCGGCAAGGGCAACTCCCGTAAAAGTTGCCGTAGCTGCGCCACGTCAGACCGACATCCAGCTAACCCCGCTGCACTGCTTGCGCCGGGTGTTGGAGGTCATGTTGAATGAGGGTTGGTGGGTATGCGCTACGGCGAAGTTTGAATTAGATAAACTTCCGAATTATAGCGCGTACAACGGCATTCGGCAATGCGGCGTCGCAGCAAATACGGGCACAAATCATGTGCCCGTACCCTTGATTTACGCCGTGCCCAGGGCGGCGATACCAGCCCTGGCGATCTGCACATCCTCGTTCGATTTCACGCCCGAGACGCCGACTGCGCCGATCACGTGGCCATCGACGATGACGGGCACGCCACCCTCGAGCATGCCTTCGAGCTTCGGCGCGCTGAGGAACGACATGCGCCCGCCATTGATCACGTCTTCATATACCTTGGACTCGCGGCGCCCGAGCGCGGCCGTATTGGCCTTGCTTGGGGCGATGTGCGACGAGATCGGCGGCGCGCCGTCCAGGCGCTGCTGCCACAGCAGGTGGCCGCCATCGTCGACGATGGCGATCGACACGGCCCAGCCATTGGCGAGGGCTTCGGCTTCGGCGGCAGCGCCGATCTGTTTAGCGTCCGCCAGGGTCAGGTAAGGTTTGGTGTTCATCGTGGGCTTTCTCAGGGAACTTGCTGTTTGAGTTTCAGTTTGGCCTTGATTTGCGGCATGACGGCAGCGGCGGCCTGCTCGCCCGCCAGGATGGCCAGGTTGCGGCCACCGAAGTCGCTCGAGCCCATATTGCCCAGTGCGGGCGTGATGACGACGTCGGCATCCTTGAGCTCGAAGTGGTTCAGGCGCTGGCCCATGATCGAGAAGGTCTGCATCAGCACGTCGAGCGAACTGGCCGTGGCCGCGCCCTCGGTCGCGCTCGAGATATTGACCGCGATGATGAAATCGGCGCCCATGTCGCGCACGTAGCGCACCGGCACCGGTGCGACCAGACCGCCATCGACATAGCTCTTGTTGCCGATGACGACCGGCTGGAACACGCTCGGCACGCTGGACGAAGCGCGCACGGCCATGCCCGTATTGCCGCGGCTGAACAGGATTGGCTGGCCCGTTTTCAGATCGGTGGCCACGGCGCCGAAGCGCAGTTTCAACTTCTCGATCGGCACGTTGTTGACGGCCTTGTTCACATAGCTCTGGAGCGCTTCGCCTTTCAGCAGGCCCGTCGATTTGCTGAACAGCGGCAGCGCCCAGTCCGAGATGGTGGCCTCGTCCATCGTCATGGCCGTCTTTTGCAGCGCAAAGCCGTTCACGCCCGACGCATACAGCGCGCCGACGACCGAGCCGGCGCTGGTACCGACGACGATTTCCGGGTAAATGCCCTGGGCTTCGAGCGCCTTGATGACGCCGATATGGGCGAAGCCGCGCGCAGCGCCGCCACCGAGGGCCAGGCCGATACGGATTTTCTTGGGAGGCAATGGCGCCGCCTTGGGGGCGGCAACGGGAGTGACGGGAGCCGGGGTCGGGGTGCTGCCGCAGGCGGCCAGCAACAGCGCGGCGCAGGCCACGAGGGAAGTACGTCGAGAGAGCATAGAGGGGGCCGATAAGAACGAGGCACGATTGTACATCGGCGCGTTCTTGATGGCATGCCTTGGCGGGCGCGACGGGGAGCGGGTTATTCGGTCCGCGCGGAGCAGTTGCAAAAATGTTTTGAAATGAGAATGATTCGCATTATAATTCTTGTCGCAATACTGTCCGTCTGATCCGATCAACAACCACAAAGCGCTCACCATGACCAAAATTCTGCTCTCCTCCCTCGTCGCCATGCTGGTCGCCGCGCCTGCTGCACAGGCCCACCAAATCTGGTTCGAGCAGGACGGCAAGGCGGTCAAGCTGCAGTTTGGCGAGTTTGCCCTGAACCAGCGCGAAACCACGCCGGGCCTGCTCGACAAGTTCGGCGCCCCGAGCGCGACGCTGCTGGGCGCCAAGGGCGAACGCACGCTCAAGCTGGACAAGACGGCCAAGGGTTATCTGGTCAGCGGCGCCACGCCGGCGGCGGGTGACGCGATCGTCGCTGAAGACAACGCCTACCCGAGCTGGGAAACGATTGATGCCGGCAAGAAGCTGAACCACATCTGGGTGCCGGCCGCGCGCATGGCCACCAGCTTCGCCGCGCAGCAGCCGAAGCTGACGCTCGACCTCGTTCCGACCGGCAAGGCCGGCGAATTCAAGGTGTTCTACAAGGGCCAGCCGCTGCCGAAAGCGAAGGTCAATGCGATCGTCCAGAGTGGCTGGGCCAAAGAAGCGGAGTCGGATGACAGCGGCGTCGTCAAGTTCGACATGCCATGGAAGGGCCTGTATGTGCTGGAAACCGAGCACACCGACAAGACCGCAGGCGAGCGCGCTGGCCTGCAATACGCAACGTCCAGCTACACCACGTCGCTGAGCGTCGTGCAGCCAAAGGGCATCGCGGCCGTCGCGGCTGGCCCAGCCATGGCGCCAAGCGCCGAACACTGATCCGGCTCACCGTGTATCCAGTCACGCCATCCGTCGTCTGAAGAAAGGCCCGGGCTCATGACCACGATCACCTGGCGCTACCGTGGCGGCGTCACCGCCCGCGCGGTGGCCGCGATCGGCGGCGGCTACGTGCTCGCCGCGCTTGCTGGCGCACTGATCGCGCTGGCGCTGCCGCTGCCACGCGCCGACGCCGTCACCATCGCCACGCTGCTGGCGTTCGTCATCTATCCCTGCGTCATCCTGTGGGTATTTGCCACGCGCAGCGCGCTGCGCGCCTGCGTTGGCGTGGCCGGGACATGCGCGGTGCTGGGAATGGTGTTGTGGCTGGTCGGAGGGACGGCATGAAGGACGGCTTGCGGCAATCGATGGCGTGGGTGCATACGTGGGCTGGCCTGCTCGTGTGCTGGCTGCTGCTGCTGGTGTTCATGGGCGGCACGGCGGCGTATTACCGGCACGAGATCACATTCTGGATGAAGCCCGAGCTGCACGCGGCAGCCGCTGCGCCGGCCACGCTCTCCCCGGGGCAGTCGGCGCAACTGGCCGTGCGCACGTTGCAGGAGCGCGCGCCGAACGCGACACGCTGGACGATCGACCTGCCCGATGAGCGCAATCCGGTAATCCAGGCCGCCTGGCAGAATCCGCCGAAAAAAGACATGACGCGCCAAGAGCGCCGCAATGCGCTGCGCGACCAGAATGTCACGCTCGACCCGACGAGTGGCCTGCCAACGGCCAAGCCGCGCGATACCCGTGGTGGCGACTTCCTGTACCGCCTGCACTTCGACCTGCACTACATGCCGGCGATCTGGGGCCGCTGGATCGTCGGCATCGGCGCGATGTTCATGCTGGTGGCGATCATCAGCGGCGTGATCACGCACAAGCGCATCTTCAAGGACTTCTTCACGTTCCGGCCAAAGAAAGGCCAGCGTTCGTGGCTGGATGCGCACAACGCGACGGCCGTGCTGGCGCTGCCATTTCACCTGATGATTACCTACACGGGCATCGTCACGCTGATGTTCATCTACATGCCCGCGCCCACCAAGGCGCTGTATGGCGACGAGCAGAACACGATGTTCAGCGACGTATTCGGCAACTTCGAGCGCGGCCAGCCGGCGGACATCGCCGCGCCGCTGGCGGACATCGCGCCAATGCTGCAGCAAGCCGGGCGGGCATGGGGCGTGACCCCGTCGCGGGTGGCGATCAGCCATCCAAACGATGCGGCTGCGCGTGTGGAATTGTACCGGCCGTCGGGCCAGCAGTTGTCGAACCTCGAGCCGGCAATGACATTCGATGGCGTCAGTGGCGCCCTGCTGTCGGAAACGCCGCCGGTGAGCACTGCGCTCGCCACGCGCGCCGCGATCTACGGCATGCACGTGGCGCACTTCGCCGATCCCCTGCTGCGCGCGCTGTTCTTTGTGTGCGGCCTGGCTGGTTCCGCGATGGTCGCCACCGGCGCGCTGCTGTGGGGCGTGCGGGAACGCCAGTCGTACGCCAAGGTCGTGGCCAACGGCGGGCGCGTCGGCTTCGGCGTGCGTCTGGTCGACGCATTGAACATCGGCGCCATTGCCGGCCTGCCGATCGCATTTGCCGCGTTCTTCTGGGCCAACCGCCTGCTGCCGGTGGACATGGCCCAACGCGCCAGCGCCGAAGCCAACTGGTTCTTCATCGCCTGGGGCGCCGCCGCCCTCCTCGCACAGATCCGGCCGACACGCGCGATGTGGCGTTTCCAGCTAACGGTGGGCGCGGTGCTGCTGGCGGGCATCCCGGTGCTGAACGTGTTTACGACCAATTCGCACCTGGGCGTGTCGCTGTTCGGCGGACCGGGCCTGCGGCCGGTGGCGGCCTTCGACATCGTCGTCCTGATACTGGGCGCATTGCTGGGCTGGGCCGCCTGGTGGCTGGGTCACAAGGCCAAACAGAAAGCAGCTTCAAAGCAGCCGGCGGCTAGCGCCGGAACAACTTCGACCATGGAGCCCGTATGAGCATGCTATTCCTCAGCAGCGTTTCCCTCGCCTTCAGTGCATTCGCCGCCAAAGGCATCGTGATGGACCGCCACTACGCCGACCTGCACGGCCGCGGCAAGGCGCCAGCGCCTGCGCTGAGAATGCGCATGCGCACACTGGCCTGGCTGGGCCTGGCACTCTCCTTCGCCGCCTGCATCGCCGCCCGCGGCTGGCACGTCGGCCCGGTGCTGTGGTGTGGCATCCTGTCAGTCGCCGCCTGGACGGTGGCCGCCATGCTCCAATACGCCCCCCGCAAAGTCGCCCAAGGCGCCTGGATCGGCATCCCTGCCGCCGCCCTGACCACCGCCCTCCTCCTGCTACCCTAACATCCGGAACAATTAGGGTCAGAGTCGAATTATTGGCCAATTTCCCACTCGCACCACGACGTTTTGCCGTCCCTCAATGTCCTCGCTCCAGCTTGCCCAAAAGACAATTAGGGTCAGAGTCGAATTGTTTGACAACTTTCGAAGTTGCTCATTAATTCGACTCTGACCCTCATGTTTCAGACGTCAAAATCGCCGAAAAAAGTCGCTTAGTAAATTGAGCGGCGCCTTTGTTTGCTTATGCCCATCGTTACAGTCGAAATCAATAGTTCTTAGCGCTTAAACGCCGAAAAAACAATGAGGGTCAGAGTCGAATTGTTTGACAACTTTCGAAGTTGCTCATTAATTCGACTCTGACCCTCATTGCCCCAAACAAACGTTTCCGTGCAGTTTGTGGTGAACCGGAAGATCTTCCCGGCATGTCACAAAGTTGTCAAACAATTCGACTCTGACCCCAATTGTAGGGCAATTGCTTTTGGGGTCGGATGTTACGCTGGCAGGGATGTGTTGGGGAGCGTGGCGGCGAAGGTGCTGCCTTTGCCGGGTTGGGAGGTGATCGTCAGCTTGCCCCCGTGGCGCAGCAGGACGTGCTTGACGATGGCCAGGCCGAGGCCCGTGCCCTGCGTTTCGCGCGAGCGGCTCTTGTCCACACGGTAGAAGCGCTCGGTCAGGCGCGGGATGTGCTCCGGGTCGATGCCGATGCCGCAGTCGGTCACGGCGAACGCCAGCGCGTCCGGGCCGCGTGACCAGGCCAGGCGGATCGTGCCGCCGTTGGGCGAGTAGCGCACGGCGTTCGACGCCAGGTTGGCAAAGGCGCTGCGCAGCTCTTCCATGCTGCCCATCACGTCCGGGCCATCCACCGCCACCTCGATCGTGTGCCGCCCGCCCGACAGCGCGCGCGCTTCGGCGGCGATCGATTCGACCAGAAGCTTGATATCCACCCGCTCGCGCTTGAGCGGGAATTCGTCCGACTCCAGCCGCGACAGGGTCAGCATGTCCTGGATCAGCCGCTGCATCCGCTGCGCTTGTTCCGTCATCAGGGTCAGGTGCGCCGTACGCGTCGTCACGTCCAGGCCCGGATCGGCCATCGCGATCTCGAGGAAGCCCACGATCACCGTCAGCGGCGTCCTCAGCTCGTGCGAGGCGTTGGCAATAAAGTCGCGCCGCATCGCTTCGATCCGCTCGGTGTCGGTCGCGTCGTGCGTGACCAGGATCTGGCGCCGGTTCTCGAACGGGATGATGCGGCACTCGATCTTGCGGCCCCGGAACGCCAGCGTCAGTGGCTGCTCGTAGCGGCCCAGGATGATGTAGTCGATGAAGTCGGGATGGCGCACCAGATTGGTCACGCGCAAGCCCTTGTCGCGCTCCATCGTCAGGCCCAGATGGCGCTCGAGTGCCGGGTTGCACCACTCCAGAAACAGCACGTCGTCCATGATCGCGACGCCTTCCGGCAGCAGGTGCATCGCCTGGCGGAAGCGGGCCAGCCACTCGGTCAGCTCGGCCTGGTGCTTCTTGTCGTCGCGCCGCAGGTGGTACAGGCGCGCGAACGCTTCCGTCCAGGCGCCCCACCCGTCCGGCAGGCGCGTCTCTTGCGGATGCTCGAGCCATTCACCCAGCTTCTGCAGATACGACAGCTGGACGATGATGGCCGTGACGGCGGCAGCCAGCGCCAGCGACAGCCCGGCCACCAGCCCCATCCACCACCAGACGAGGCCCGCAAAGGCAAACAACAGCCCCAGGCGCAACAGCGCCGGGACCCAGAACAGCAACTTGGGATTCATCGCGTCCTTCGACACAGACTATTTTTCGGACAGCATGTAGCCGACACTGCGCACCGTGCGGATCAGGCCATCGGCCGATTTCAGCGCCTTGCGCAGCCGCAGCACGTGCACGTCAACCGTGCGCTCTTCGATCACGGCATGGTCGCCCCACACCTTGTCGAGCAACTGGGCGCGCGAAAACACGCGCTCGCGGTGCGCCAGCAGGTACTTGAGCAGCTTGTATTCGGCATTGCCGATGTCGATCTGCTGATTCTCGACCGTCACGGTGCAGCTATTCGGATCGAGTGTCACGGTGCCGGCACGCAGCGGCGCTTCGGCCAGGTGCGGGCTCTTGCGGCGCAGCAGCGCGCGCGAACGGGCCAGCAGTTCGCGCGGCGAGAACGGCTTGGTGATGTAGTCGTCGGCGCCGCTGTTCAGGCCCGCCAGCTTGTCTTCTTCCATGCTCTTGGCCGTCAGCATGATCACCGGCAGTTCCTGGAAGTCACGGTCGGCGCGCAGGCGCGACAGCAAACGCAGGCCGCTCTGGTCGGGCAGCATCCAGTCCAGCAGCAGCAGGTCGGGCTTGCCCCGGCTGATGCTGTCCCAGGCGCCTGCCGCCGTATCGGCGGTGCGGATTTCCCAGCCTGCTTCGCGCAGCGAATAGGTCACCAGTTCGACGATCGCCGGCTCATCCTCGACCACGAGGACGGAGGTGGTGTCAGCCATGCTCACAGTACCGGCGGCTCACCGAGCGTCGGCTTGCTGTGGCGGATGTCGCGGCCTTCGACCACGTAGATCACGTATTCGGCGATGTTCTTGGCATGGTCGCCGATGCGCTCGATGGCCTTGGCCACCCACAGCGTGTCGAGCGCCG